>ERZ791919.21-NODE-21-length-198521-cov-19.594616_pt1 | contig 198521 bp, 158 predicted proteins | sample MGYA00510137_ERZ791919 | MGnify/ENA primary metagenome ERZ791919 (study PRJEB30046, sample SAMN00792059) | human gut metagenome | study: EMG produced TPA metagenomics assembly of the A metagenome-wide association study of gut microbiota in type 2... | reverse complement strand
CACACAGCGAACTCAAAAGTTTGTACTCTTCTATATAGTTTTGAAGGCTTAAAGAAAACCTTCAAGGATATCGCAAAATTTCTTCCCTGTTCAGTCAGGAATTTTGCGTTAGCCTGCGGCACTATTGTTAGCGTCGCAAAAGTTGCTCCTAAACAATAGGCGCAAGCGTCAATCCGGTGGCGATAGCTAAGGGGATCCACCTGTTCTCATCCCGAACACAGTAGTTAAGCCCTTAAACGTCGAAAGTACTTGGCTGGAAGCGGCCTGGGAGGATAGAAAGCTGCCGGTTAAAAAACAACCATACCATACGGTATGGTTGTTTTTTTATGTTAGGTAAATACTATCCGGCCAGACCTTGCCCTGGGACACATGGCAGGCAAAACCGGAAGTAGCATGCCCGTGTGTATTGGAAAACTGTCTGTTAAAAAATAAGCATTATATATGATTCCTGAAATAATATAGTTTGCAAATACTAAAAATCTTATTCAAAGTACCAATATTTTAGATTATTATGAAAAATTACAAAAATGTAAAAACGATACATTAAGTTTACAAAAACAAATATCTTTTACTAAAAATATAAAGTTTTTATTGACAATCGAAATGCCGGATAGTAAGCTATAAAAGCACTTTGTTCTTTATAAATGAACTTTATTATGTGGGGGAAGATATTATGATGAAGATGAGTAATTTTAGATGGAAAGTTGCCTGGTTGATTTTTATCGTCAGTTTTGTTTCATATATGGATAGAGTAAATCTGTCTGTTGCTACTCCTGTTATTATGAAAGAATATGGTTTTGATAAAATAGATATGGGACTTATTCAATCATTTTTCTTTGCCGGTTATGCTTTGATGCAGGTTCCAGGTGGTATGATGGCTGAAAAGTTTGGACACCGCATTACAGGAAGTCTGGCTGTAATTTGGTGGTCTGTATTTACTGCTTTGACTGCTGTGGCAAAGGGAAAATTTTCTTTTGCCGCAGTAAGATTTTTGTTTGGTATGGGTGAAGGGCCTATTTACCCTGCTTTTGCAATTGCTATTTTCAGATGGTTTAATAAAAAGGAAAAAGGCAACGCCAGCTCATTTTTACTGAACGGTTCTTTTTTGGGGCCAGTAATCGGGCCGGCTTTGACTGTTGCATTGATGTCCACAGTTGGCTGGAAAATGGTTTTTTGGATTTTTGGTATAGTGGGGCTCTTAATGGCTTGGGTATGGCATAAGTATGTTCCGGAAAATCCTGCAGAAAGCCCCTATGTTAATGAAGCTGAATTGGCTCATATTAACGAAGGACGTACTGATGTTCCAATTGTTAAAAAAGCTGCTCCGTGGGGTAAATTATTTACTTCTGTACAGTTTTGGGCTATTGGTGTGCAGTATTTCATCACCGATTATATTATGTTCGTATTTTTGGCATGGCTGCCGCTTTATTTAATGGAGGCACACGGGTTCTCACTTGCCAAAATGGGCATATGGGCAGCAATGCCGTGGCTGACTTTGATTATCATTACCTTCAGCAGCGGTTATTTCTGTGATAAAGCTATTGCCAAAGGTGCTTCACAATATTGGATACGTACTTTATGTGGTTCTGCTGGAATTGTAATTTGTTCCCTGGCTTTGTATATTGCTACAAGAACTGCTGATCCTATGCAGAACGTAATGTGGCTATCTTTATCACTGGGGTCGCTGGGATTGACTTTCAATGCCTCCTGGGCCTGTGCGATCAATTTAGGGGGAGAGTTTGCCGGTTCTATTTCCGGGTGGATGAACTTTTGGGGAAATATTGGTGGCGTCATAGCTCCAACTTTAACTGCCTGGATCGCGACCAGCTACGGTTGGGATGCTGCACTGATCGCAACAGCGTTATCGGGTGTTGTTGGTGTATTGGCGTGGTTCTTAGTCCGTCCTGATAAAGCTATTGTATAATTAATTCTACTGTAAAGTACTTGCAAAGATGAGTAAACTTTGCTATAATGCCTAAGTAATCAAATAACAGACAGTTCGTGACCATCCTGTCTCAAAATAAAACTACGGGTGTTCTGCTTAAAGCAGAACTGTTTTAACATGGATGGGACGAAAATTTTGATTTTCGTCCTTTTTTATGTAGTTCCGTTCTTGGTCACAGCAAGAAAGGAGCATAGTAATATGAAAAATCTCACTAAAACGCAAAAATTGACTATTTCCGCCTTATGTATGGCTTTATATCTGGTTGTTATGATGTGTACGCAAAGCTTTGCCTTCGGGCAATACCAGGTACGCATTGCGACAGCTTTATATGGGCTGAGCGCTATCTTTCCTTTCCTGATAATTCCCTTTGGTTTGGTAAATGTACTGGCAAATACTCTAATGGGTGGTTTAGGACCTTTGGATATGTTAGGCGGGGGTTTGGTTGGTATTATGACAAGTCTGACAATAGTTTATGCTAAACGCCATGATTTAGGTAATTGGGCTGTGATGCTGGCAATTACTTTAGTACCTGGGTTAGGAGTGCCGGTCTGGCTTTCTGTATTGCTGGATCTGCCTTATTGGCTGTTGGCGTCTACTGTTTTAGTAGGTCAGTTCATCTCCGGTGTCGTGGGTATGGTATTGGTGACAGCTTTGGAACGCTGCGAAATATTTGATTTTGCTTCAGCAAAAAAATAAGGAGGATTTATGACTTCTGGAAGAGATCAAAAAGAATTGACAGGCGTGAGTCTTTTAGGCAATAAAACTAAGTATCCTACGGACTATGCGCCTGAAGTACTGGAGGCTTTTATTAATAAACATCCCGGCAATGATTATTTTGTAAAATTTAACTGCCCGGAATTTACAAGCCTGTGCCCGATGACAGGACAGCCGGATTTTGCTGCGATCTATATTTCCTATGTGCCTGATCAGAAACTGGTGGAAAGTAAATCGTTGAAGCTGTATTTATTCAGCTTTCGCAATCATGGCGATTTTCACGAAGATTGCGTAAATATTATTATGAAAGACCTGATCAAGCTGATGGAACCGAAATATATAGAAGTTTGGGGTAAATTTACTCCGCGCGGAGGTTTGGCGATCGATCCATATGCCAACTATGGCAAACAGGGCACAGAGTGGGAAGCCGCTGCTAAAAAACGTTTGATGATGCATGATGTGTATCCTGAAAATGTAAGTTATCGTTAATAAGATTTTACTTTAAAGCCGAGGATTCTTCTTCGGTTTTTTATTTTTAAGATAAAATTTAACAAATAAATTATGATTTAGTGCTGTTTTTAACACGACAGCACTTTTTTTCTTTTATACCTTGTGCTACAATAGACTAAATGAAGATTTCTGAAAATTTATTTTTAGAGCTAGTGGGACTAAAAATGGACCACGAGGGACAAAATACGCTGGGAGATCACTATGGACAGTATTATTAATTTACAGAAAAAAATCGTTCCCGAGCTTACAAATCTTTTAGTTCAGAGATACCAGATATTAAGGCAGGTGAGCCATGAGTATCCTATCGGACGCAGGGCTTTGGCTGCCAGGCTGGGTTTGAGTGAAAGAGTATTGCGGGCACAGGTGGATTTTTTGAAAAACGGTGGTTTACTGGCATTTTCTTCTGCCGGAATGTCGGTGACAGAAGAAGGCGCGGATATTCTGAAAGAGCTTGCTGATTATGTCCGTAAATTGCAGGATCTGAACTCTTTGGAACAGTTTTTATGTGAACGCCTGGATATTGGGCGTGTAGTCATCATTCCGGGAGACTCTGACCAGGAAGAGGTGGTCAAACGTGAAATCGGCCGTGCTGCGGCGAGGATTCTTGGAAATCTGCTGAATGACGGCAAAGAACATATCGTTGCCGTAAGCGGTGGTACAACTATGGCTGCCCTGGCTGCCAATGTAAGCGGCAATGAACCTAAAACAGTTGTAGTACCAGCCCGCGGCGGTTTGGGTGATAATGTTGAGTTACAGGCTAATACTATAGCCACAGTCCTGGCTCAGCGGCTGGGAGCATCTTACAGGCAGTTGTATGTCCCGGACAGTGTCAGTGAAGAGATACTGAATAGTATTTTAGCAGAGGATATTGGGGTCAAATCTGTGGTCGATATTATCAAACAGGCCGATATCCTGGTGCATGGTGTAGGACAGGCTTCAGTAATGGCACGGCACCGCAGGCTGCCGCCGGAATTCATAAAAAAACTGCTGGATGACGGCGCCGTAGGCGAAGCGTTTGGGCAGTACTGCGCTTTAGATGGCAGACAGATCTATATGACGAACAACGCCGGACTAATGCTGCAGGATCTGCCAAAGATCGGAACTGTTATCGGCGTAGCCGGAGGACGGTCTAAAGCAGCAGCTATCTTGTCAGTAATCAGGGCGTCGCGTCAGGATATACTGATAACTGATGAAGCAGCAGCTCACGATATAGTGAGAATGTTGGAAAATGATTAAGGTTACAAGGCACATTAGTGCAAACATATAATTTGCTCAAAGCATAAAAGGAGGATTTTTATCATGACAAAAATTGGTATTAATGGTTTTGGCCGTATCGGCCGCGAGGTTTTCCGTGTTGCTTTCACTAATCCGGAGGTAGAAGTAGTTGCCGTTAACGACTTGACTGATGCTGCAACTTTGGCTCATCTTTTGAAATATGACTCTGTACATGGCACTTTCCCGCATGAAGTTTCTGTTGACGGTGATAATATCGTTGTTGACGGTAAAAAAATCAAAGTTATCGCTCAAACAGATCCTGCTAAGCTGCCTTGGGGTGAATTGGGCGTTGAGATCGTAGTTGAATCTACCGGACGCTTTACTGAAGGTGAAAAAGCAAAAGCACACTTGACTGCCGGCGCTAAAAAAGTAATTATTTCCGCACCTGCTAAAGGCGAGGATATTACTATCGTTATGGGTGTTAATGAGAAAAAATACAACGCTGCGGAGCATCATATCATTTCAAATGCTTCCTGCACTACTAACTGCCTGGCTCCGTTTACCAAAGTGCTTTTGGAAAACTTCGGTATTGAAAGTGGTTTGATGACTACCGTCCATTCCTATACAAACGATCAGAAAATCCTTGATTTACCGCATAAGGATCTGCGTCGTGCCCGTGCTGCGGCGATGTCCATTATTCCTACTACTACCGGAGCTGCGAAAGCAGTTTCTCTGGTGCTTCCTGAAGTTAAAGGTAAATTGAACGGCTTTGCTATGCGTGTGCCGACACCTAATGTTTCCATTACTGATTTGACCGTTGTTTTGGAAAAAGATACTACTGTTGAAGAAATAAATGCCGCTTTGAAAAAAGCAGCTGAGGGTGAATTAAAAGGCATTATGGGTTATAATGAGCTGCCTTTGGTTTCCAGAGATTACAATGGCTGTCCGTTGAGCTCTATTGTTGATGGTTTGTCTACGATGATGGTCGGTAAAAGAATGGCGAAAGTTGTCAGCTGGTATGATAACGAATGGGGTTATTCCAATCGTGTGGTAGATCTTGCTGCCTACATTGCTAAACAAGGCCTGTAATTAAAGGAGTATATCATTCTAATGGATAAAAAAAACCTGTTTGATTTAGACGTTGCCGGTCAAAAAGTTCTGGTACGTGTCGACTATAATGTGCCGATGGACGAAACCGGTAAGATTACCGATGATACCAGAATTCGTGCTTCGTTAGAAACTATCAAATATTTACTGGAGCATAAAGCTGCGGTCATTTTGATGGCGCATTTAGGCCGTCCTAAAGGACAAGTTAATATCAAATACAGTCTGGCGCCTGTTGCCAAGCATTTGGCAAAGCTGCTGAATATGCCTGTTGCTTTTGCAGGTGACTGCATCGGTGAAGAAGCTGAAAAAGCAGTACAGAAGCTTAAACCCGGTAAGATTTTGATGCTGGAAAACCTGCGCTTCCATAAAGAAGAAGAAAAAAATGATATGGATTTTGCCGAAAAACTGGCATCTTTAGCAGATCTGTATGTTAATGACGGCTTTGGCGTTTCTCATAGAGCCCATGCTTCGGTGGAAGGGGTTACGCATTTTCTGCCTTCAGCAGCAGGCTTTTTACTGGAAAAAGAAATTCGCTTTGTCGGACAGGCTGTGGAAAATCCACTGCATCCCTTTGTTGCTATCATTGGCGGTGCCAAGGTTTCCGACAAGATCGGCGTGATCGAAAATCTTTTGGAAAAAGTCGATACCCTGCTGATCGGCGGCGGTATGGCCAATACTTTTTTAGCTGCTCAAGGGCATAAAATGGGCAAATCTTTAGTTGAAGATGATAAGATCGCTTTAGCAAAAGAACTGCTGGCTAAGGCCAAAGCACGTAAAGTAAAATTGCTGCTGCCGGTAGATCTGGTAATGGCAGAGACGTTTGCTGCCGATGCCAGCCATAAAGTTGAAAAAGTAGCTAAGCTGGATCAAAAATATATGGCTTTGGATATTGGCCCTGCGACCAGCACTTTGTATCAGGATGCGTTGCAGGATGCTAAAATGATCGTGTGGAACGGGCCCATGGGTGTTTTTGAAATGGATGCCTTCTGCAAAGGGACTGAAGCTGTCGCTCAGGCTGTTGCTAAAAGTAGAGCTATGAGCATTGTCGGCGGCGGAGATTCTGTGGCTGCCATTGAAAAGCTGGGGCTAGCTAAAAAAATTACGCATATCTCCACCGGCGGAGGCGCTTCGCTGGAATATCTGGAAGGCAAGGTCCTGCCGGGTGTTGCGGCTTTAGATGATGTACGCCGTAAAATTGTGGCCGGCAACTGGAAAATGCATAAAAATGTGGATGAAGCAGTTGAACTGGCTGAAGATATCGTCAGTGATACTAACGGAACCTTGAACGAAGTAGTTGTTTTTCCGCCGTTTACAGCGCTGGAAAGCGTTGCTGAAGCCATTGACGGAAAACATGTAGGCTACGGAGCTCAAGACCTGCATTGGGAAGATGAAGGCGCTTATACAGGTGCTGTTTCCGGTAAAATGATTGCTGATATCTGCGCTGAATATGTTTTGATCGGTCATTCTGAACGTCGCACCATGTTCGGCGATAATGAAGTAGCTGTTGCTAAAAAGATGCGTGCTGCATACAGAAATGGTTTGAAACCGATGTTATGCGTAGGTGAAAATGCCCAGGAGCGCGCAGAAGGAAAGACTTCACGTAAAATCAGCATGCAGCTGAAAAGTGCCCTAAAGGGTATTACGCCTGATGAAGCGGAAGTTTTGGTAGTTGCCTATGAACCATTGTGGGCTATTGGCAGCGGTCAGGCTGCAACTGCTAAAGATGCCCAGGAAGTATGCCTGCTGATCAGAAATAAGCTGGAAAAACTATTTTCTGCAGAGATCGCGCGTAAGGTGCGGGTTTTATATGGCGGCAGCGTTAATGCTAAAAATGCCGCAGATTTTGCAATCAGCGGTATCGACGGCGTTCTTGTAGGTGGGGCGAGCCTGGATGCGCAAGCGTTTTCGGCTATCGCACGCAGTATATAAGGGGTGACGAAAATGGCAAAACAGCCGCTATTGCTGATGATTTTAGATGGCTGGGGTATTGCTCCGGCAGGGCAGTATAATGCAGCTGCTTTGGCAAAAACACCTAATTTGGATGCTTTGTTCAACAAATATCCGCATACGCGCTTATCCTGTTCTGGTGCAGCCGTAGGCCTGCCAGACGGACAGATGGGTAATTCCGAAGTCGGTCACTTGAATATCGGGGCAGGACGTATTGTCTATCAGGAGCTGACAAGGATCACTAAAGCCATAAAAGACGGTGACTTTTTTGAAAACACTGTTTTGAGTAAAGCTATGCAGACCGTGAAAGCCAACGGCAGTGCGCTGCACTTGCTGGGTCTTGTTTCTGACGGTGGAGTGCACAGTCATATCTGTCATTTGTTTGCTCTGTTAGAAATGGCTAAACGGCAGGGCCTGAACAAGGTTTACGTACATGCTTTTTTAGATGGACGCGATGTTGGGCCGCAGACTGCCGATGTTTATCTGGCAGAACTTGACGCGGAGATGAAGCGTATCGGCGTGGGTAAAATCGCTACAGTAGCAGGGCGTTATTACGCTATGGACCGCGATAAACGCTGGGAACGTGTGCAGAAAGCTTATGACGCTATGGTTTTGCATAACGGCACTGTTTGTACTGATGCGGTCAGCGGTGTGCGTGCTTCTTATGCGGCCGGGGTCACTGATGAATTTGTAGTTCCGTTCATAGCTGCACCTGAAGCAGATTCCTGCGTCAAAGCCGGTGACGGCATGATTTTTTTCAATTTCCGTCCCGACAGGGCAAGGCAGCTGACCAGAGCCTTTGTAGATGGAGAATTTCCTTATTTTGCGCGCCCTCAGACAGCCCGTCCGGTAAATTTTGTTTGTATGACGCAGTATGACGAAACTATAAAAGCTCCCGTTGCCTTTGCTCCTGAAACGCTGGAAGATACACTGGGTAAAGTACTGGCTGACCATCAGCTGCGGCAGCTGCGGATCGCCGAAACGGAAAAATATGCTCATGTGACCTTTTTCTTCAATGGCGGAGAAGAAAAACCGAATGTTGGTGAAGACAGAGTTCTGATTCCGTCACCGAAAGTGACTACTTATGATCTGCAGCCGGAAATGAGCGCCGAGCTTGTGACAGATAAGCTGGAAGAGCTTCTGGATACAGATAAGTACGAGATGATAATATTGAATTTTGCCAATCCCGATATGGTAGGGCATACAGGCGTGCTGGATGCTGCTGTCAAAGCGATGGAAACTGTCGATGCCTGTGTAGGCCGTATTGTTGAAAAGGTATTGTCACTGCATGGAACAGCCTGTATTACGGCTGACCATGGCAATCTGGAAAAGATGCTTGACGAAACGACAGGGCAGCCCTATACGGCTCACACAACGAATCAGGTTCCGTTTTTGGTAGTCAGTGATGAAAAACATACTTTACACGAAGGTATTTTGGCTGATATTGCACCGACGCTGCTGGAACTGCTGAAAATCAAGCAGCCTGCTGCGATGACAGGGAAAAGTCTGTTAACAGATAAAAATAAATGATGAGGTGAAGTTAGAGTGGCAATGATTACTGAAGTATATGCAAGAGAAATTTTGGATTCACGCGGCAATCCGACTATCGAAGTAGAGGTTTGCCTGGAAGACGGTTCCGTTGGACGCGCTGCTGTTCCTTCAGGAGCGTCTACCGGCGCGCATGAAGCGGTAGAGCTGCGTGATGGTGATAAAAACCGCTATCTGGGCAAAGGCGTGACTAAAGCAGTTGATAATGTCAACGACGTTATTGCTGAAGCTTTGATCGGCCTGGAAGCAACCCGTCAGGTAGAAATCGACGAGATGCTGATCCGTTTGGACGGGACACCAAATAAAGGAAAATTAGGCGCTAACGCTATTTTAGGCGTCTCCATGGCTGTAGCCAAGGCTGCCGCTGCTTCTGTAGGGTTGCCGCTGTATCTGTATCTGGGCGGTGTTTCCGCACAGGAGCTGCCGGTACCGATGATGAATATCCTGAACGGCGGCCAGCATGCTGATAATAACGTCGATATTCAGGAATTTATGATCATGCCGGTCGGCGCTGCAAGCTTCAGCGAGGCTTTGCGTATGAACGCTGAAATCTATCATGGTTTAAAGGCTCTGCTGAACGCTAAAGGACTGGGAACAGGCCTGGGTGATGAAGGTGGTTTTGCACCGAATCTGAAATCCAATGAAGAGGCGATCGAAGTCATCCTTGAAGCTGTGAAAAAAGCAGGCTATAAACCGGGCGAAGATATCATGATCGCTTTAGACGTTGCCGCCAGCGAATTTTATAAAGATGGAAAGTATCAGATGGAAGGCGAAGGTTTGGTAAAAACCTCCAACCAAATGGTAGATTATCTGGCTGCTTTGTGCGAAAAATACCCGATCGTTTCAATCGAAGACGGTTTGGCGGAAGACGACTGGAAGGGCTGGAAAGCACTTACGAAGAAATTAGGCACTAAAGTTCAGCTGGTTGGCGACGATTTGTTCGTTACCAATGAAGAACGTTTGCTTGAAGGTATCAAAAATGATACTGCTAACGCTATTTTGATCAAAGTCAATCAGATCGGTACTTTGACTGAGACCTTCAATGCTATTGAAACTGCTAAACGGGCAGGCTATACCTGCATTATTTCGCATCGCAGCGGTGAGACCGAAGATACCACCTTGGCAGATATTGCTGTTGCTGTCAATGCCGGCCAGATCAAAACAGGTGCTCCGGCACGTACTGACCGCGTGGCCAAATACAACCAGCTGCTCCGCATCGAGGAAGACCTCGGCGGCGCTGCCAAGTATAAAGGCAAAGCTGTATTTTACAACATCAATAAATAATCGGAGTAACGGTTATTTTGAAGCAGGGCAGATACCGGACGCGTATTTGCCCTGCTTTTTACTAAATTTTGTACAATTTTTTATATTTTACCGTTGTAAGCTGTATAACATTATGATAGAATAGTTAGGTACTAAGTAAAAGAGGAGGTAAGCTTTGTGATTGCAACTGTCTTAATGGTATTAGACGTAATCGTCTGTATCGCCTTGATAGCGTCTGTGTTAATGCAGTCCGGGAAGGGCTCAGGCTTGTCAGATGCGTTCGGCGGAGGCGGTGGTGGTGCCTTCTTCGGCAAGGGTAATGATGTTGATACTTTAATGGCTAAAGTTACGATTGGTTTGGGTACTGCTTTTGGTATCATCACGCTTGCTCTGGCAAAAATCAACGGTTAATCTGGTTAAAAAGAACGCTCTGCGTTCTTAATTTTTAAAAACTCAAAAGAAACAGAAAGGGGATCAATGTTTTGAGTACTTATTTAATTTTATCCATAGTCGTCGGTCTTGTTGCCCTCGGCGTGGCAGTAATGCTCAGTAACGCTATCAGCGCTGCTAATGCCGGTACTGCCCGTATGAAGGAGATCGCTGGCTATATCCATGAAGGTGCAATGGCATTCCTGTACAGAGAATACAAATATCTTGCTATCTTCATCGTTGTTGTTGCTGCAATTATCGCTACATTCTTATCCGTAAGCACTGCGCTCTGCTTTATCGGCGGTGCTGTATTCTCCATCTGCGCAGGTTATCTGGGCATGAACGTGGCTACTAAAGCTAACGTTCGTACAGCTGAAGCTGCCCGTCACGGCATGAGCGAAGCTCTGAAAATCGCTTTCTCCGGCGGCGCTGTAATGGGCCTGGGCGTTGTCGGCCTTGGTATTGCCGGCCTGGCTGTAGCTTATTTTGTTTTTGACCGTAACATTGATATTGTTACCGGTTTTGGTCTGGGTGCAAGCTCGATCGCATTGTTTGCCCGTGTTGGTGGCGGTATTTATACTAAAGCTGCTGACGTTGGCGCTGACCTTGTTGGTAAAGTTGAAGCCGGTATCCCGGAAGACGACCCGCGTAACCCTGCTACTATCGCTGATAACGTAGGCGATAACGTAGGCGACGTTGCCGGTATGGGTGCCGACTTGTTTGAATCCTATGTAGGCGCAATCATCTCCGCCTTGACTCTGGGTGCAGTTGCATATCCCGGCGGCGAAGGTGTCGAATTTGTTTTCATGCTGGCTGTTGCCGGTATCCTTGCTTCTATCATCGGTGTGATGTTTGCCCGTTCCAGCAAATCTCAAAACCCTCAGGCTGCACTGAATAGCGGTACTTACATCGGCGGTGCTATCGTTATCGCTGCTGCTGCTTATCTTTCCAATAGCCTGTTTGGTTCTCTGGATGCATTCTGGGCTATTGCAGCCGGTCTGCTTGTTGGTATGATCATCGGCAAGATCACCGAGATCTATACCTCTGCTGATTTCGGCAGTGTTAAGAAAATCGCTCAACAATCCGAAACCGGTCCGGCAACCACTATTATTGCCGGTTTGGCAGTTGGTATGTATTCTACTTTCTGGCCTATGCTTTTCATCTGCATCGGCGTAATCGTATCCTTCTTTGTAATGGGCGGCGCTACTAACGGCGGCATGGGCCTGTTCGGTATCTCTCTGGCTGCTGTAGGCATGCTTTCCACCACCGGTTTGACTGTTGCTGTTGACGCTTACGGCCCGATCGCCGACAATGCCGGCGGTATTGCTGAAATGTCCGAGCTTCCTCCTGAAGTTCGTGAAATCACTGATAAACTTGACTCCGTTGGCAACACTACTGCTGCTATCGGCAAAGGCTTTGCTATCGGTTCTGCTGCGCTTACTGCACTGGCTCTGTTCTCTGCTTATGCGCATACAGTTAACCTCACTACCATTGACTTGCTCAACCCCGTAACTTTGGTTGGCCTGTTCATCGGCGCAACTCTGCCGTTCGTTTTCGGCGCTATGACCATGGAATCTGTTGGTAAAGCCGCTTACGAAATGATCGAAGAAGTTCGTCGTCAATTCCGTGAGATCCCTGGTTTGCTGGAAGGCAAAGCTAAAGCTGACTATCGTAAATGTGTAGATATCTCTACTGCTGCTGCCTTGCACGAAATGATTCTGCCGGGCGTTCTGGCAATCGTTGCTCCGCTGCTGATCGGTTTCCTCTTTGGTACCGAAGCATTGGGTGGTATGATTGGTGGCTCTTTGGCAGCCGGCGTGCTGGTAGCTATTTTGATGGCTAACGCAGGCGGTGCCTGGGATAATGCTAAAAAATACATCGAATCCGGCGTTCATGGCGGTAAAGGCAGTGAAGCTCACAAAGCAGCTGTTACCGGCGACACCGTAGGCGATCCGTTCAAAGATACTTCCGGACCTGCAATGAACATCCTCATCAAATTGATGACTATCGTTTCCTTGGTATTTGCTCCGGTTCTGGCTGCTCATGGCGGCATTCTTCTGAACTTCTTTAAATAAGAATTGTAAGTTGTTTGTAAAATCCCACATCTTCGGATGTGGGATTTTTTTTCATATGGTATAATAATATAGTATAAGTAAGATTAGGAGCGTAATTACAGTGCAGTCATTCAGTGGTAATGAAGAATTTTTCTTTCAAGGCGGCAAACAGGGTATAGTATTGGTTCACGGTTATACGGGAGCTCCGGGAGAGATGCGCCTGCTGGGAGAATATCTGCATCAGCAGGGGCTGACAGTACTGGGCGTGCGTTTAGCAGGGCATGGTACTACGCCGCAGGACCTGAACGAGACCAAATGGCAGGACTGGTATAAGGCTGTAAGCGATGGTGTGTATCGCCTGCAGGCCAACTGTGACAGAGTTTCAATAGTGGGATTGTCCATGGGAGGACTGCTGACTATTAAAGCTGCGGCTGAATTACCGGTAGCGAAAGCGGCTATCCTGGCAGCGCCGATTTACGTTTGTGACAGAAGAGCTCTTTATCTGCCGTTACTGCGTTTTTTTATCCGTTACCTGAAAAAACGTCAGCGCCAGTATCAGGTGCCGGCAAGCTACAGCGTTTGTTACCATATGATGCCGGTCAAGCCGCTGAGCAGCCTGTTTGAGCTGGTCGATTTGTGCAAAAAAAAGTATTTGCAGTCAATAAAAATACCCTGCCTGGTGATGCAGTCAAAAGTAGAGCATACGGTAAAACCTGCAAGCGCTCAATATATTTATGATCATCTGGGCACAGCTGATAAAAAACTTGTTTGGTATCATCATTCCGGACATATACTGACCCTTGATAATGAACGGGATGATGTTTTTCAAAAAATTTATGAATTTTTAATGGAGTAAGAAAATGCAGGAAAAAGAATATACCTGGTGCTTTGCCTGCGGCAAAGATAATCCTATCGGTTTTAAAATGGAATTTACAATGGATGCCGAGGAATGTGTGGCTTATTTTACACCCAGACAGGAGCATCAAAGCTATGACGGGAGAATGCATGGCGGTCTGATCAGCGTCTTACTGGACGAGATCATGGGCCATTATCTGTTCGTCACAGAAGGAAAACCTGCCTATACGGCAAAAATGGAACTGCGTTACCGCCAGCCGGTTATGATTGGTGAAACGGTAAAATGTGTAGGCCGGCGTTTGAAACAAAAAGGCCGCCTGGTAGAAATGCAGGGCCAAATAATTACGAAAGACGGCATCGTAGCTGCGGAAGCAGTGGCAAAAATGATGCTTGAGGAAAATAATGCAAGCGAAAAGCAGTAAAACAACAATATTAGATTTTATGCGGAGCAGCTCGTATGCACCGCAGACAGCAGAGGCATTGATCGAAGCGATCCCCATTAGCGGAAACCTTGATCACTTCTGGAAAGACCTGCTGGAACTGGAAGAAAACGGCGAGATTATTAAAACCCGTTTTGGGACCTACGGACTGCCTGAAAAAATGGGCTTGGTAGTTGGCAGATTCCAGCTGACCAGCAAGGGCTTTGGGTTTGTGATCCCTGATAACAAAGGCGATCGTCCAGATGTGTTCATTCCACCACGTGCTTTAGGCGGGGCAATGAACAATGACCGCGTAATGGCACGTGTGGAAAGCTCCAGCGGCGGTAATAAGCCGGAGGGCGAGATCATTCGTATCATTACTCATGCGAATAATAAGATTGTCGGTATTTTTCATCAAAGCGGCGACTTTGGTTTTGTAACACCTGACGATAAACGTATCGGGCAGGATATTTATATTATGAAGAGACATTTCGGCGGTGCTAAGACCAATCAGAAGGTAGTGGCAGAAATCACCGAATGGCCGGTTGAACGGCGCAACGCCGAAGGCAGGATCATTGAGATTTTGGGTAATGTAGGCGATGTGGGGCTGGAGATCCTTTCGATCATCAAGCAGAATGATCTGCCGCTGGAATTTCCGCCGCAGGTCATTGAAGCCTCTAAACGTGTGCCCAAAAGCATCAAACAAAGCGAATTGGAGGGCAGACGTGACTTGCGCGATCTGCCGATCGTGACTGTTGACGGTGACGATGCCAAAGATCTGGACGATGCTGTTTATGTGAAACAGCTTGGCAAAGATGAATTTTTACTGGGTGTACATATCGCCGATGTCAGCTATTATGTAAAAGAAAACGCTGTTTTGGATAAAGAAGCACGTGAGCGTGGTACAAGTGTTTATCTGGTAGACAGGGTACTGCCGATGCTGCCCGAGCGTTTATCCAACGGTATTTGCAGTCTTAATGCAGGCGAAGACCGCTTAACGATGTCCTGTGAGATGCATATCGACCGTAAGGGCCGCATTTTAAGCTACGAGATATTCCCGTCGGTCATTCATGTCCGCCACCGCCTCAGCTACCGTATCGTGCGTGAGATACTGGTGAACGGCGACGAAGAACTGGCGCAGAAATACGAAGATGTAGTACCGATGCTGAAAATGATGGAAGAGCTGTGCCTGGTGCTGCGTAAAAAACGTACGACGCGCGGCGCTATCGACTTTGATCTGCCGGAACAAAAGGTCATTTTGGACGAACAGGGCAGACCGGTGGAGATCGTGCAGCGGATCCGCAGCATAGCTGAATCTATTATCGAAGAATTTATGCTGGCGGCCAACGAAACTGTTGCGCGCCATATGTTTAACCAAAAGTGGCCGTTTATCTACCGTGTCCACGACTTGCCCAACGAAGAAAAAATGAAAGACCTGGCCAAGCTTCTGGCCAACTTTAACGTTAAGCTCAAGGTCAGCGAAGAAACGAAACCGGGTGAAGTGCAGAAGGCTTTGGCGGAAATGGCTGGCAAGCCTGAGGAACGTCTGGTATCGACGGTAGCTTTACGTTCGCTGAAACAGGCTGTTTACCAGACCGAGAATATTGGCCACTTTGGCCTGGCGGCAGAGTATTACACGCATTTCACATCGCCGATCAGGCGTTATCCTGACTTGATAGTGCACCGTCTGCTGCATGAATGGGTGAGCGACCCGGCGATGAATGCCAAAAAAAGCGAGAAGCTGGAACTGAACCTTGACGCGATCGCCGAACATTCCTCGATCCGTGAGCGTGCGGCTGCAGAAGCAGAGCGTGCTACGGTCGATTTGAAAAAGGCAGAATATATGGCTGGCCATATCGGTGAAGAATTCGACGGAGTTATTTCCGGCGTCACTGCCTTTGGAATGTTTATCGAGCTGGCGAACGGTGTTGAAGGGCTGGTACATATTTCCAGCCTGATGGACGATTATTATGAGTTCTATGAGGACAGATACGCCCTGCTTGGCTCGCATACACGGAAGGTCTACCGTTTGGGTGACCCGGTGCGGATCGAGGTCTTACAGGTCAATATTGCCGACAGGAACATCGACTTTATTATGGCCGGCGAAAACGATGCTGTACGCGACAGGATCAAGGCCCAGCTCTTAGGACAGCGCAGCCATGCTTCGGCACGCAGCGCGATAGAAAAAAGCAGCAGCAAAAAACAGGGTAAAAGCGGCAGCCGCAAAAAGCCGCTGGAGAAACGCGGCAAAGGCGGTGTTGGCGGCAATAAATATGTCAATCACGCGAAAAGCAAGAAAAAAGGCCGCAAGAAAAAATAACCACAACCAGGTGAACAATAATGGCAGAAAAGAAAATCAAAATCATCGCGGAAAACAGAAAAGCCAGACATGATTTTACGATCCATGAAACCTACGAAGCCGGTATTGAGCTGACAGGTACGGAAGTAAAATCACTGCGGGCAGGCAAAGCCAATATGAAAGACAGCTACGCCCAGATCACCAAAACGGCCGAGGTCTATGTTTATAACCTGCATATCAGCCCTTATGATCAGGGTAACCGTTTTAATCACGAGCCTTTGCGTAACCGTCGGCTGCTGCTGCACCGCGAGGAAATACGCCGCCTGATCGGCAAGGTCAAAGAAAAAGGCTATGCATTGGTGCCTTTAAAAATGTATTTTACTCACGGACTGGTAAAAATGGAGCTGGCGCTGGCGACGGGCAAAAAACTGTATGATAAACGGCAGGACCTGGCCAATAAAGACGCCAGGCGGGAAATGGAACGCGCAATGAAAGAGCGTAACCGTTAAAAGTTGCAGATTCTTCACAGGCCGTAGCTTGCAAGTAGCAGGCGCCTGTGTTAGAATAATTAGAGCCTTACAGGCCATACTTATAACCGGGGATGTACTGGTTTCGACGGGGGTAGGTGTGGTATGATAAGCGAGCCGTGGTTCCGTTAGCACGTTAAACGGCGGACGTTTAAAGTAAACGCAAAAACTGATTACGCTTTAGCAGCTTAATGCTAACGTCTTTCCGATCCTCCTCCCATGGGAACGGAAAAGACGCAAACAGTGGGATACCCGTAAGCCAATTCTCGGAGGCGGACAGGGGAAACTCATCGAGATAGCGACCGCGAAGCCTGCCGCTTGGCGTCAAGGAAGCAAAATCTAAATTAGTGGCTGCGCTCGGAGAAAGTCATATTGCAATATTTTCGGACAGGGGTTCGACTCCCCTCATCTCCACCAATTGAACTTAATTGAACATTTATCATAAAATACGACCCTGGCTGGATGCCTACGGTCGTATTTTTATGCTTTTAACGGTAAGAAAATCACAGGCAAGTATTGGTTAAAAATAACATTCTTAAAAGTAAAAGATAGAAAAATTGGATTTGTTTAAAATATACTAAATGTTGAAGAAGTTTTACTATATTTGACTTTCTTATACAAAATGCTATAATTATATTAAGAAAATAGGAGGTGTTTTATGAAATTATCTAAAAAGTTATTTACAGCAGGGGTTATCGCTGCACTGACCTTGAGCGTTGCCGCATCGGCTTTGGCGGCAGAATTGACTGTTAAAACGAAAAAAATCAACGAAGGCCAGGTGAAAATAGCCACACCGGTCATCACCGGATCTAAAGGCGGCGAAAAGATGGATACGCTGCTGACGCAAATGACTACCAAAAATACTGTAGCTGAGATCTATAAATATTTATCCAGCGACAGCCAGAAAATCACTTTAGACAACTATCTTGATTTCACTAACGGTTCTCCTGATCCTGTCAAAGAAGGCTTTGCACTTGTAAAAGGCAGCGCTTTCCTTGTAAATGCAGGCTTCGATAAAGAACAAAAGGCACTGGGCAAAACACAGGCTGCTGAAAAATACAGATTGGATATCGACTATACTGCTTATACGGTCGATTCCGAAATCTTATCGTTGGAACAATACGCCAGCGCTTATACCGGCGGTGCGCATGACAACGAATCTATCACAACGCTGACCGTTAACCCGAAAACAGGCAGGATCTATACCTTGGCCGATATGTTCGTTTCTGGCAGTGACTATAAAGCACGTTTGGAAATGTTGATCGCTATTCAGCAAAAAGGTGATAACAGATTGCTCGAACAAATGAAAAAACCAACAGTTGCTTATCAAAAAGTCACTATTTCCGGCAACGAAAAATTCTATCTGAATTCTGATCTTGATAACTGGGGCATCTATGTTGTTTATAACCCGGGTGAGGTTGCGCCGATGGCAGCAGGTATCCAAAAATACTATCTTCCTATCGATACGATCTCTGATATTATTGAATATAACCTGAAATAAACGTAACTGAAAAACAGACACACTTTTGTGTGTCTGTTTTTATTTTGCAGTCAACATGTATATAAATATTGAATTCATATGATTGTCTAAGTATATTTGATGATTTAAAATAAAAGATTAATTATTTATAGAATACTTTATTTACTATAAATATAATATTTGTTATACTATATAAGGCAGTTAAAAACAGGAAAAACTGGTGATAGTTTTGAAGGATAATAAAGCGGTAGTTATTTCGATAATTATTTTTTGTGTTTTATTTGCATGTGCAGTGACTTTTGTGAACATATATGTAAGGAATCAGCGTAATATTGCTTTAGAGAAGGCACATTATTTAACAGAAGCAAATGTAAGTGAATTGGATAGAGCCTTAGGATCTTATATGCAGGCTACGGATACTTTACGCATTCTTTTAGTAGACAGCAATGGTGAAATAAATAATTTTGACAGAGTTGCCCGTGAGTTATATAATGATGACCCGGCTTTTCGCAGCATTCAACTGGCGCCAGCAGGAAATGTGCAGTATGTTTATCCGTTGGCAGGCAACGAAGAAGCTTTCGGTGATATTTTTGATGATCCTGACCGCAGAGCCGAAGCCGAATATGCCCGTGATACAGGAGAAACTACTTTAGCAGGACCGTTTGAGTTATATCAAGGAGGACTTGGAATCGTAATAAGACAGCCTATATATTTGGGCGGCGATGACAATAGAAAATTCTGGGGTTTCTCAATAGCAGTATTAAATGTACCGGAAATATTTACTTCCGTAAAGCTTAGCTCACTGGAAAAGCTTGGTTATGTTTATCAGCTTTGGCGTATCCATCCTGATACAGGTAAAAAACAGATTATTATGGGTGATGCCGATGGAGAATTACTGGAGCCAGTTGAGACAAGTTTTGACGTACCAGGTAACAAATGGACGCTCAGTATAGCTTATAAAAATGGTTGGATAGATTATAAAGATGTTAAGATATTAAGTGTTTCGCTTTTTCTGGTTGTCTTGCTGATCCCTGTTCTTTGCTATGCTTTACTGAAAATCAATGCTCAGAGACTGCAGATGATTGATATATCTAATCATGATCATCTGACCTCACTGTATAATGGTCGCAAATTATTTAAATTATTGCAATCTCTTACTGAAGCTAACAAGCGTTTTTCTCTGATATATCTTGATATAGATAAGTTCAAAGCGGTTAACGATACATATGGACACTTGGCAGGTGATGAGCTGCTGAAAGTAATTGCCGATAGAATTTTACCGTTTGCTAAAGCAGCAGAGGATTATGCTTTTCGGATAGGCGGTGATGAATTTGTATTGCTTATACAAAGTAATCAGAATATAGAAATTTTGCTTGCTTCCTTGCAAAAAGAACTTTCACGTGAAGTAGTTTTAAGTGGTAAATTTAGTTATTTGCCAAAGTTCAGTGTTGGTTATGCTAATTATCCTGAAAATGGAAGGACGTTTGAAGATATTATCAGTATTGCTGATAAAAAAATGTATTATATGAAATGTAAAAGTGAAAAAAAATCAGAATTGATTTTGAGTAAGATAAGAAAATAGCAGTAAGAAAAAACATTCCTAATGATAAAATCATTAGGAATGTTTTAGTTATTTGCTTTTAGGAAGTTTAGTCAAAAGCTGTAGTTTACTACCATCATTAAAAGTAACGGAATTGATAGTGACCTGCCATTTTACATTGTTAATATCACTGCGCAGCAAGCGTACAGTTTCAGGTTTGAACTGATTCAGGCTGAAAACCTTATTGGATGTTGTGCTCTGTTGTGGTGCAAGAGTGATATATTCATTGAACTGACTGCGCTGCATAAGCATTTCATCAGTATCGAAAACTTCTACAATGCCTTGAAGTTCAGTAATGGTTTTGGCAGAGGTATTATGAATAGTGAAAATACTTTGCATTGTGTAGGAAGGGAACCAACCTCCGCTGGAAGTAATGGAAAGTTTTCCGGGCGTTGTTTTTACAGCAGTATCAAGCTCGGCCTGGACCTTGCTGTTAAGCTGTTTGAGCTTTGCGGCGGTAGCCTGTTCGCGCTCTTTCAGCAGCTCCTTGAGGTTGGTGATTTCCGTCAGGCGCCAGCTGCCGTCATCCAATTCGTACATTTTGACATGCAGGATAAAATTATGCTCTAATTGTTTATCGTACAGCTTGACTGCGACATCGGCAGTTTTGCCGACCTGTTCGCTGCTTTCTACACCTTCGTAGCGCATCGTGCCGAAGCCGGTCCGTTCCTTAAGCTGCTCAGCCAGCTGCTGGCCTTCCGTTTTCGGGCTGGGCGCAGGAGCCGGTGCTGGTGCAGCGCCGTCGATATCGCTGGCTTCTTCTGCATTGTCTTCGATCGAACCCGTTTCCACATAATGCTTGGTCTGCTCGGTCATGATCGGGACAACTACGCTTTTCAGGCTTTGGACGATACCCAGTAAAAACGGATTGGCCTCTTTAGGATCGCCAAAGGCATAATAGACTACATCGTCATACGCGTGAGCATACAGTGAATTCAAATCAACATGCTTTTCAAATTTTGTCAGATCATGCTGCTGCACAGCCTCGTGGATTTGGGTAAATGTATATTGCGGCGTGCGCATCCAGTAAAAAAAATACAAGGCGGCGCCGATAACGATCAAAGCGGCGGTGATAAGTATATATTTTTTATTGTTTTCACTCATGGCAAACTCCTTATTAATGCTGGTATAATCATTTTAAAGATAATAACAGGGCTTGTCAATTAAATAAAAGCAATAGTCAGCCTGCTGAAAAACTTAACGGCGCTGCCAATAAGGGCAAGCGCCGTTAAAAATATTTTAGTTTTTAAAGTCTTCCGGCTTTACCAAACCGCGCTCTAAAAGGAAGGTGCGGGCAACCTCTGCCCGGTCACGGCCTTTTTCGACCACTTCATAGTTCAGCTTCTGCATCGTAGCATCGTCAATGGCGCTGCTCAGTACAGACAATGCCTGAGCTATCTCGGGATATTCGGCATTGGTTTTGCCGTTGACGAAAGGCAGCATATAATATGGCGGGAAGAAATTTTTATCGTCTTCCAGCAGTACTAAATCATATTTCTGCAGCAGTCCGTCCGTCGAAAAAGCTGTTATCACATCTACATTATCAGACGTGATCGCAGTATACATCAGCGTCCCGGAGAAATTATTGACGGATTTAAAAGTCATACCGTAAGTTTTTTCGATACCTGGCAAACCATCGTCACGGGCCGCAAATTCCGGCGAACAGCCGAAACGCAGATTATGACTTACACGAGTCAGATCGGACATCGTCTTGAGATGGTATTTAGCGGCGGTCGCCTGTGTTACTGCTAAAACGTAAGTATTGTTAAAACCGAAGCTTTCCAGCAGCTCGATCTGATGCGTGTCCCGCATCTGCTGTTTTACCAGTGCATACATCTCATCAGGTGTAAAACCGGGGCGCAGCTTATTTTTCAAAATCGTGCTGTAACCGGTGCCGGTATATTCGGGATACAGGTCGATTTCTCCTGAACGCAGGGCCTCAAAAGCGATCATCGTGCCGCCTAAAGCCAGCTTGCGTTCAACCTTAAGGTCGGTTTTAGCTTCGATCAGGTCGGACAGCATATTACCGATGATCACGCTTTCCGTCGCGTCCTTAGAGCCGATGCGGAGATCATGCTTATTTAAAAACTCGTGGCTCAGCAGATAGCCGCTGCTGATAATGACGATCATACCGGCAACTGCCAGGATGCGTTTATGATGCTGCTTGGTACGTTCCAGGCTTTCCTTGGACATTTTTTTTGAAGCCGGGCGCAGTGAAACAGGTGTGACCGCAGTTTCGACCTTGCTCATCAAAAAATCCATTAAAAGTGCCAGACAGCAGGCAGGGATCGCGCCGGCCAGAATCATATTCGGGTTGTCGGTCTGGATGCCGCTGATAACCAGCGTACCAAGGCCGCCGGCGCCGATATAAGCCGCGATCGTCATCAGCCCTACCGCAGTAACGCTGGAAATACGTATGCCTGCCATGATCACAGGCAGAGCCAGCGGCAGGCGCACTTTAAACAGCACCTGCATATCCGTCATACCGATACCCTTTGCCGCTTCCAGCGTGTCGGCGCTGATATTGCGCAGACCGGTACAGGTGTTTTTCAAAATGGGCAGCAGTGAATACAAAACTACCATTGCTACAGCAGTAACTGCGCCGATACCCATATAAGGTACCAGAAAACCTAACAGCGCCAGACTGGGAATAGCCTGGGCCAGATTGGCAAAACCCATTACCGGCCGCAGCAAACGCTCGCGCTCGGAAATGTAAATGCCCAAGGGCACGCCGATACAAACGGCTATGGCGACCGAAAGCAAAGTCAGCTGGATATGGCTGAGCAGTAAAAGTCCTATATATTGCTGCTGGTCCTGTACATATGCTAATAATCCACTCATGCTTCGCCCTCCTCAAAGTCAATAAATTGCTGACTCATCGTCGTGACGAGGCTGGAATTAGTGATAAGTCCCAGCAGCCGCTTATTTTCATCTACAACAGGAACATTGGAAATATTATTGCTGTTGACCTTTTTAAGCAGGGCCACAATGTTCTCGTTGGGGTCGGCTGTCGCCTGTGCCTGTTTCATTACCGTATGCACCGGCTCGCTCTTATCTGGCGCCGCATGAATAGAACGGGCGCGGATGATCCCCAATAAATGTTCGTTTTCATCAACGACCAAAAGGCTGTCGACGTTTTCGATACGCATTTTCTCGATACATTTCAGCATCGGCACATCGGGGTAGGTGATCTTCGGCGTGCGTATCATAATATCTTTGGCCTTGATCAGTTCGGGGCTGCTCCAAATGCGCTTAGAACCTACAAACTCGCTGACAAAACCGTCGGCGGGGTTCTTCAGGATATTTTCCGGGGTATCATATTGCAGTATATCGCCGGAATGTAAAATACAGATACGGTCAGCGATCTTCACTGCTTCGTCCATATCATGGGTAACAAAGACAATAGTCTTGCGCAGCTTCGCCTGCAGATTGACAAGCTCGTCCTGCAGCTGGCTGCGTGTGATAGGATCTAATGCCGAAAACGGCTCATCCATCAAAATGATGCCGGGGTCCATGGCAAAAGCACGGGCTACGCCGATACGCTGCTGCTGGCCGCCGGAGAGATGATTAGGGTATCGGTCAAGAAATTCCTGCGGGAGTCCTACCATTTCCATCAGTTTTACTGTACGTTCAACGATCTCGTCCTGCGGCAGCTTGGCCAAATGCGGAACGATCTCGATATTTTCGCGTACCGTCATATGTACGAACAGGCCTGTCTGTTGGATAACGTAACCCATATTTCTGCGCAGTTCGATCGGGTCCTGTGCAATAATATCCGTTCCGTTGATCAGTATCTGTCCTGCCGTAGGGTCGATCAGACGGTTGATCATCTTCAGCAGCGTAGTTTTACCGCAGCCGGAAGGGCCGATAAGTACGACCAGTTCACCTTCGTTGATCGAAAGATTGATATTTTCTAAAACATTGTGTTGTTTGTAAGCTTTACTTACATTGATAAATTGAATCAATAGGGTTGCCTCCTTGTCTATGTTTTGAAATTATGCCTGCGTCTAAAGTGAAGTTCCACTTGATGCTCATCTCCTTTCATATATATAGTAAATTCATATATTCGCTGTAAGCTGTGAATATTCCTGCAAGGTAATATAATAACAGAAAATTTAATTTATTATCATTATTAATAAGAAAAATAAATATTAAGCTATAGTAATAATAGTATCGCAATAAGTGATAGAATTTATGGACCACTGCCGCAGACACAAAAAAACGTGTTATAATAACAGCAAAAGCAAAGGAGTGAGAGTATGATTTTTATATGTTATCCCAAATGCAGCACTTGCCGGAAAGCTGAAAAATACTTACAGGAGCATAACATCGAATACACAAAACGCGATATTAAAACAGATAATCCTACTGCTGGCGAGCTGCGCTCCTGGCAGAAAAACAGCGGTCTGCCGCTGAAAAAGTTTTTTAATACCAGCGGCCTGCAATATAAAGCCCTGGGACTTAAGGAGAAGCTACCGCAGCTGAACGAAGAAGAACAGCTGCAGCTGTTGGCTGCTGACGGAATGCTGGTCAAACGCCCGCTTTTGCTGACGGAAGGTAACGTACTTGTCGGTTTTAAAGAAACTGAATGGGCAGAAAAGCTGCTGTAAAAGCTATCGCTTTTATATATTAAAAAGATCTGACAGGAGAATATAATTATAAAAAATAGTTTGTAAACTATAGATAATATTTTGAAAGTATAAAAAGTTTAGAGAAAACAGTGCAAGTGTAACTTCTGCAACACAAAAGCGGTTGAAAAATTGCGGAAAAGCCTGTATAATCAGGATAGAGAAAGCAAAGATGAACTCCGATAAGCCGATGACGGCACATATCGGAGTTTTTTGTTTATCTGCAGTTTTTTGTACGGATAGCTGCATCAGGATTCTGTTGCTTTTTTATGCAGGGCGCTGAGCCCCCGGCATTTTTTAATACATAAGTTTAAAGCAAAGGGTGTGAAATTATGGAACCGGACAAAAAAACAACAACCGAAGAATTAGGATTCTTCAAAAAGTATGGCTTTTATCTGGCACTTGCTGTTCTGGCGGTGATCGTTATGCTGCCAAACCCGGAAGGACTTTCCGTAGCAGGCCAGAGAATGATCGGCATTATGGTTTTTTCGGTCATAGTCTGGGCGACAACGGCGATCTCGTACCCAGTCAGCGCCGGCGTCATTATGACGTTGATGGCGCTGTTGATAGGCTTTGCCCCTAACCCCGAAACAGGTAAACTGTTTGGTACGGCGGCAGGTCTTGGTATAGGGTTGAAGGGCTTTTCTTCAACAGCGTTCTGCTTGGTGGCGGCAGCCATGTTCCTGGCCGTAGCTATGACTAAAACAGGACTTGACAAACGTATCGCGCTGGTGATCCTTTCCAAGCTGGGCGCAAAATCGAACCGCGTCGTTATCGGCGTCATCCTCTGTGGCTTTATCCTCAGCTTTTTTGTGCCCAGTACTACGGCGCGCGTAGCCTGCCTCGTACCGATCGTTATGGGTATGATCAAAGCGTTTGACGTACCGCTGAAAAGTAAATTCGCAGGTATGCTGATGATTACTGTAGCTCAGGTCGACAGCGTCTGGAACGTCGGCATCAAAACCGCCGCCGCGCAGAATATGGTGGCCGTAAACTTTATCAGCAGCCAGCTGGGAGTCGATATTTCCTGGCTCGACTGGTTTGTCGCCGCAGCTCCGTTCTCATTGCTGATGTCCATTTGCCTGTATAAGCTGATGATGCACCTGATGCCGCCGGAAATCGACGAAATCAAAGGCGGTAAAGAAACAGTTGCCAGGCTGCTGAAAGAAATGGGTAAGGTCAGTGTCGATGAAATGAAGCTGCTGGTTATCTCCATCTTCCTGCTGATCTTCTGGACTACCGAAAAGAAACTGCACCCGATCGACACATCGACAACGACGATGGTCGCCGTTACCTTGCTGCTGCTGCCCAAGATCGGCGTTATGAGCTGGAACGACGTTGTTCATAAAGTAAACTGGGGCACAGTACTTTTATTTGGCGTCGGTATTTCACTGGGCACTGCCTTACTTTCTACTAAAGCCGCTACCTGGATGGCCAATGAGATCGTAGTTGGCTTCGGGCTCGAAAACTCGACCACGATCATGGTCCTGGCGATCATGTCCCTGTTCCTCATAGTTATCCATATGGGCTTTGCCAGTGCGACAGGCCTTGCTGCAGCGATCATACCTATCATCATTTCCGTCCTGCAGCATCTTAAGACCCCTGGCGTCAACATCGTCGGGATGACGATGATCCTGCAATATGTCGTCAGCTTCGGCTTTATTCTGCCGGTCAATGCGCCGCAGAATATGATCGCCTACGGCACCGACACATTTGAGGTACATGACTTTGTCAGGGCAGGTATCCCGCTTACGATAATTGCTTTTGCGCTGATCATGATTCTGGGTGCAACCTACTGGAAATGGCTGGGACTGGTCTGAGATACAGTTATTTTGCAGATTATAAAGATAAAAAACATATGTAAATAAAGTAAACGGTACTCTTTTCAGAGTACCGTTTTTTGCTGACTCTCGCACAGAGCAGTACTTGTTTGCAGGACACGCTTCTGACAAATAAAGTACAGGGATACCTGCTTTTGTTAAAGTGCGAAAATAAACTGTTAGAAAAAGATTATTGGTTAATTAAAGTAATTTTAATTAAATTTTTATCGTTTGCTTGTGTGTTTATTCAAGCCTAGAATAGTGACTATGTTAGATGCTTCTAACAGCATTATATATTTGGAGATGGATCAAGATGAGAACACAAAGCAATTATATGGGAAAAACAAAGCTGCAGAAAAAAGTTTTAACAACTATTATGACAGGGTTTTTATTTGCAGGGATCAGTAACACAGCTCTGGCAGATAATGTTTCTGTGCCGGACAGCAAAAACGACGCGCAGACTATTGGCACAGGTAATACGGCTTCAGGTGATGACTGGAGCGTAGAAGTGGGCAGCGACAATAATAAATCAGTTTACAGCGTCGGCGATAAAAATGCCATCAGCCTGCGCGATAATGCTGTTATTCATATCAAAAAAAACGCCGTTGTCACCAACGAAGCCAACAGAAACATCGGCAATTTTGGCACCGGCGCCAATACTATCGAAGTTCGTTCCGGCTCTAAGATCACTGTTGACGGTACAGTGCAAAAGTATGGCCCGCAGAATATGGGCGAAGCGATCAACGTTCATGGCGGCGGCAATACGATCGTTGTCAACGGTTCAGTCATTGCTGAAAAAAGCGCGGCGATCTGGTTCCAGGACTGGACCGGCACCGGCAACGACAGCAGGAACAGCGTTATTAATAACGGACTGATCCAGCGCACAGACGGCGGCAACGTCATAGGCACTTCCGGCGGTAACGGCATCGATTTTACCAATAACGGTACCGTCAACGGCAATCTGTTTTTTGCCAAAGGCGATGATAATCTGACCTTTATGCCCGGCTCCAATGTTACGGGCAATATCGACGGCGGCGGCGGTAACAATAAGCTTACCTTAAACGGTAGCAGTGATAAAGTAGGCGGAAAACTGAACGGCGCTATCAAAAATTTTACGAGCCTGACTAAAACAGGCACCGGACTGTGGGAGATAACCGGCCCGATGCAGGGCTTCGACATAGTAGACGTACAGCAGGGCGGTCTGGGGCTGAGCGGCAACAATGATGGCTTCACAGGCAAGATCACAGTCAGGAAGGACGCCTCTTTAAGCGCCAAAGCTGAAAGCCTGCCAGTCAATCATCCGGTCAACGGCAATGTGGGGAATATCGACCTGACCGACGGCGGTACGCTGATTTTTGAACAGGAGAATAATGGTATCTATCAGGGGCAGATCATTGGTGACGGCTCGGTGATCAAAACAGGCAGCGGCATCGTGATATTGCGGCCTGATGCAGGTGCCAATACCTACAGCGGTGTCACTGCCATCGATGGAGGCGGGCTGGCTATTTCTTCGCAGGACGCCTTGGGCACTAACAGCGATCTGACCATCAATAACGGCAGTCTGACAGCAGAAGCTGATCTGACTATTGATAAACGGATCAATCTTGCCTCAGCAGAAGCTAACAAAACGGCTGTTATTGATACCAACGGACATAACGTGACTGCGTCAGGCGTGCTGAACGGCGTCGTTGACAGCGGTACTTTTATTAAAACCGGCGCCGGTACGCTGATTGCGGCCAATAACGACAACAGCTTTGCCGGAAACGTCGAAGTTGCCGGGGGCGCGCTGCAGATAGACGGCAGCGGCAGCAAAAACTTTACCGGTAAGATCCGCGTACTGCACGAAGCCTTTCTGCAAGGCTCCGGCAAAGTAGCCGGTGACGTAATCAACGCAGGCTGGCTGGCGCCGGGCAGCTATAACGATAAATTCGGCACCTTCACTGTTGGCGGCAACTATACAGGTCAGCCCGGCGGCAAGCTCAGCATCTATTCCGTTCTGGGCGGCGATACTTCGCCTACAAGCAAGCTGGTCGTTGAAGGCGATACCGAAGGCTCGCCTACCAATATCAGGGTCATCAATCAAAACGGCAGCGGCGGCTATACCGATAAAGGTATCCTTGTTGTTGACGTTCAGGGCAAGTCTGATCCCAACGCTTTCACGCTGGCCTATGACTATAAGCAGCCGGACGGTACCGCTGCAGTCGCCGCCGGTAAATACCTCTATCACCTGCAATATGATCCGGCAGACGGCGACTGGTATTTAAAAACACTGCTGAACAGAGACGACACACCCGTCGTCAACCCTTCCGTACCCCTTTATGAAGCCTATCCGGAGATCATGCTGGGCTATATGAAAGTCAATACCTTGGAAGAACGTGTCGGCAACCGTAAGTGGCATATCATAGAGGACGGCGAACCGCAGCAGCATTTACAGTATCAGGAAGGCACCTGGTTCAAGACTGAAGGCCTGAGCGGTAAATATAAAGCCGACCGCAGCACTGCTGCCCCGGACAGCAGCTATGATGTCGATTCGTGGCAAATGCAGATGGGCTACGACAAAATAATCTCCCGTCAGGATGCGGCAACAACAGTTGTCGGCGGTTTGAACCTGCAAATGGGACAGGCGCGGGCCAGGATCAAATCAGCAGTCGGTAACGGCAAGATCAAAAGTGACGGCAAAGGCCTGGGTGGTACCATGACCTGGTATAAAGACAACGGCGTTTACGTCGATACACAGGCGCAGGCCGTCTGGTTCGACAGCGATATCTCCTCCAGCTCCTCGGATGCAGCGCAGCAGATCGAAGGCAACAAAGGCTTTGGTTACGGTCTGAGCGTGGAAACAGGCAAACGGATCGCCCTGAAACGCCCGCATTGGTCATGGACACCGCAAATGCAGCTTGCTTACAGCAATGTTGATTTCGATTCCTTCAGCGATGTCAACGGGCTGGCGGTAAAACGCGGCAGCGCCGACAGCCTGCAGGGACGGCTTGGCGCAGCGCTGAACTACGAAAAAAGCTATAAAAACGAAAATGACGAAAATTACCGCAGTATAAAAGCCTATGGACTGCTCAATGTTTATCATGAATTTCACGACGGCACTAACGTTTTGATCGCCGGCGACAACTTTGCCAGCAAAAATGACCCTACCTGGCTGGGACTGGCAGTAGGCGGCACTTATAACTATGGCAGAAATTCGCAGTACTCTCTGTACGGCGAGCTTGGCATCAGCACCAGCGCCAAAAATTTCGGCGACAGCCATGTACTGCGTGGTGAAGTCGGTTTCAGATATCGTTTTTAAACATAACTGCCTGCTGAAAACAGGTAAAAAATAAAAGACGCAGCTGCAAAAGCTGCGTCTTTTTGTGTTATGCATCGTTAGGCCAGCACAATGATGTCACAATCAAATGTCGATCCCCAAAGCCTCTTTAACAAGCAGGCCGATAACAAAGGAAAAAGCGGCAACGCTAAGGCTGATAAGCGCCATCTCCCAGAAACGCTTTTTAAAGTCCAGGTCCTTGGCGACCGAAATATAATAAGTAAACACCAGGATTATCAGTACCACAGTTACCAGCATCGTCCCCAAAGCGTGCAGATAATGCTCGTCATCAAAAACAAGATAGGGCAGTACCAGCAGTGCCACGGTAATGCAGTAAGCAATGCCGGTATAAACGCAGGACTTAAAAGCATCCTCGCGCCCTTCGCTGCGGGCCGAAAGAAATTCAGACGAAGCCATTGACAAAGTTGCCGAAACCCCGGTGATCAGCCCCGATAACGCGATCAGTTTGGTATTCTGCAGCGCTAAAGTCAGGCCTGCCAAAGTACCCGTCAGCTCGACCAGCGCATCATTCAGCCCCAGTACCATCGACCCCACATACTGCAGGCGTTCTTCGTCCAAGATCGCCAGCAGCTGCTGCTCGTGCCGGTCCTCGTCCTCGGCTATCTTCTGTGCCTGCGGTATCTCAGCGGCTATATCCTCATAATTATAGGCCGCGTCGCCCTCATTGCCCTCCATCAGCTTCAGGGCAAAAGTATAACCAAAGATCACCGACAGAAAAGTATACCACCAGACCTTCCATTGTATGGGCTGCACCTTTTCTTTAGTAAAGGTCTCCCATATCTGGCAGTGGCGGTGCTCCTCATTGGCTATTTTCAGCAGCGTCGCCTTGTTCTCCGGGTTTTTGACAAAGCCGGCGACCTTTGTATAAATATGGTATTCCGTCAGCTCGTTCTGCTGCATTTGCAGTACCCGTTTTTTGATCTCCGGGCTCAAAGGTTTTATCTCAGGCATTCTAATCAACTCCGTATAAATTTATTCATTGAATAACATTATACTGCAATCAGCTGCAGTTGACAAAGTAAGCGGACGATTTGCAGATAAAAAATCTAAATATATTAATAAAAACACCTGCAGAAGCTTAAAAGCTGTGCCGGAGGTAAACTGATGATACTTTTTCTGTCCGTAAATATTTAAGTGCATAGCCGAAAAAACAGACAGGCTGAAATCATCGTTTCAGACTGTCTGTTTTCTTATTGACCTGACGCCAGGGTAAACCTTTTTTCCAGATGCTCGATCAGTTCACGTACCCGGCGCTTGCTGTTCGCCAGGTCAAACAAATCAGGCTCATGACAGTCCGCTCGGTGCTCCTGCGTGCGCCGCCGTGCCAGCAGCAGCCTTTTTTGAGCGTCCTGAACAGCTTCGTCCATATCGTGCAGCCGCGGAAAATAACGTTCGCCGGCCAGCTTTTTGACGCAGCCTGTAAACAGGCCCGCCTCCAAAGATCCATAACGCTCGACCCACAGCTGCAGCCAAAATTCCTCCTGGGCAGGGCCGGCAAGCGGTGAATGCAGGCCGGCTGCCTTAAACGTCACCAAAGCACGCTGCATAAAAACATAGGGCCGTTCCATCAGCGCAGCCCTTCCTGCCCAAGGCCGAAAGTACGGCGCAGAGTATCCAGCGCTGCCTTTTTAGAGCAGTACACGCTCTGGCTGGTCACACCCAGTGTTGCCGCAACTTCGCGCTGGCTTTTGCCCTGCAGAAACACCTCGCTTATCACAAGCCTCTGCATCTGCGGCAGCCGTGCCACCAGCTCCAGCACGCAGGCGCTGCGCTCATCCCTGCTGACGCTTTCCTTATAACATTCGCTGGCCAGGGCATCCAGGCTCGTGCAGCCCTCCTCGTCCAAAGTTGCCAGCTCCGCATCGAACAGATCCTTCTTCTTCTGCACCTGGATATTGAGCTGACGGCGAATCGTATATTTTACGTGTGTGGCAAAAAAATGGAAATTACGCTGCTTAAAGCTTTTGATAGCGTCATTGACAGCCATCAAAGCCAGGATCTCCGTATCGTCCTGCTCCAGATAATGTACATAATAACTGTTATATTTAAACGCCCGTACCATCGGCGTAAAACCAAGCAAAAGGCTGTTGACCGCCCTGCTGTCGCCACGCTGTGCCTGCGGCACCAAAACGGCAAAATCAAGCTTCTGTATATTTGACTCTTGCTCCATCTGTGATCTATCTCCCCTCAGTACCGGCCGCGCCGGTTTTTAAATCTAAAGCAGCCAAAGCAAAATCCTTGGCCGTCAGTCCTTCCAGACACTCGCTGCATATTTCACCGCAGCAGTCCACCGCCAGATACTCGTCACCTTCAAAAATAGGATTGCCGCATAAACTGCAGGTATATACTTCCAGCAGCTCCGCATTCTCCGGGGCTGCCAGCCAGTCGTTTTCGACAGCGGCCAAACGCTTTTCACTGCTCCTGCAGTCATAATCCATCATTGACGCCGCCTTTCACAAATACCGATAAATTCAAAATGATACGCCTCCTTAGATCGTTAAAACACCGCCGTCACTTTACTGTACTTTCTTAGTAAGTACTACTGATACAAACTTAATTAACACTTAAACATAAGAGCCTGTAAAACCTTAGAGAGAGGTAGAAACTTATTAAGAAAAAGAAAATACTAAAAGAAAAAGACGGTTTTGTTTTACACTTACTAAATACATAGCCAAAAATCAAAAAATCAGGTTCGCGCGAAAAAAATAAAATTTTTTTTTTCGACAGTAAGCCTGATTTTTTCTAAAAAAGATATGTACTTAGTAAGTGTAAGCAGTAAAACGGCGGGCCCTGTATCTGCTGCTGCTTTCGATCTCAGGAAAGGAGGGACAGCAATGCTGGCAGAACAGCCGCAGATTATCTCACTTACGCAGCTTGCCGCTGTGGCAGGCTGCAGCCGCGATCATATCGCGCAGATCTATCTGCACTGGACGGCAGGCCGCTACGGGCAGGTCTATGACGACTACCACCTCAATATCGACGCCGACGGCACAGTCTACCGCACTTGCAGCAGCCTGCTGCAGTACAAAAGCCACACCTGGCGTCGCAACAGCGGCAGTATCGCCGTCGCCCTGTGCTGCGGGCTGGGGGCGCAGGCCAACCATGGCTATGATGCCGACCTGGGGCAGTTTGCCCCTACGGCAGTACAGACCGACAAAATGGCGAAGACGGTGGCGCTGCTCGTAACGGCGTTGGGCTTGCAGCTTACTACCGATACCGTAATGACCCACTGCGAAGCAGCGCTGCTGGATGGCTACGGGCCTTACAGCGGCGACGCCGAAACACGCTGGGACTTGTGGTATATGCGCGATTCACCCGGCGACGGACAGATGAAGCATGGTGGGGACATACTGCGCGGCAAAGCTCGCTGGTATTTAGAACACCAGAAAATTTAAAAAACAAAAGGAGAACAAAACATGAGCACAACCAAAACAGCCACATCCTACAAACTATCCTTAGGCGTCGAAAACGGCGTCAATGCGCTGGGAGCAGCGCAGGTCAAATCCGTATCTGTCGGCAGCGTCAAGCTGGACGCCGCCGACGACAAATGCCTTGCTGTAGCCAATGCCATGAACGAGCTGATGAGCCACGAAGTGGTCAACGTCTACGTTACAGAAAAGGCCGAGCTGGTTCAGGCGGAATGATATTGTAGATCATCCGCCTGGCAGTAAGTTATTTTTGATGTTCATATTTAGGCTTTAGATTTTTTTATTAGCTCTTTCTTTAGAAGAAAGTCTAAAAATAAGAAAAGCAGCAAAAAAAATAACCCTGCTTCAAAAAAGCGTATTTAAGCCGATTTTAAAGCAAAATCCCTGAAAAACACAAAAAAATAAAGTAGGCCGAAAACCTGCAAAAAAGGAGCACACACCATGGAAAAAACCTTAGAACTCATCTTCACTAAAAGCGACGGCGCCAAAAAAACCTTAAGCATCGCCGACCCGCGCGAAGGACTTACTCTTGCTGCCGCTAAAACGGCAGCCGACAAGATCATAGCCGCCAACGTACTGACCAGCGGCGGCCTGGAACTGACAGAATTTACTGAAGCCCGTATCAAAACAGTTACTATTGATGTGCTTGCTTAGTGGAAGCCCAGGAATTATTTACAGCAATAGGTAATTTTGGCTTCCCGATAGTATTGAGCTGGTACCTGCTGCTGCGTATGGAGCAGCGGCTGGACAAGCTGGGCGACTGCCTGCACGAGCTGAGCAACGCCATTGTCAAAGAACAGAAAAAGAACGTACTGTGAACTGATTGCGGCTATGGCGCGACGAGCTATAACCGGCACTATTTTAAGTTAGACAAAAAAAGATAAGGCGACGCAAACCTAAAGGTAAGCGTCGCCTTATCTTTTATGTTTTGTATTATACACCTAAAGATTACCAGTTGCAAGACCATTAAACAAATTTTTTTGTAAAACGAACAAAAATGTCTTGCGGGGGGGGACAAACATGGTAATATAATAAATGGTTAAAAATATTAACTGTAATAGGAAAAAATGAATCAAAAGATAATAGTTTTATTTTATTAGCGTTACTGCTAAGCTTGGCAGTTGTTTGAAATTTAATGAAGATGACAGTAGCTCTGCTGCAGTAAATTATCAGGTCACAGGTTATGAAGCTAACGTAAGAGGCAGCTGATAGGCAATCACAATTACAACACTATGGAAATAGGTTGTCTAACGAAGTGATAAAGCAAAAAGAAAGGTGTGAAAAAGATGGAAGGAATGGATCCTTTAAGGATTGGGGAGACTATTAAGATCAAAAGGATACAAAAAAGGATTACTCAAACTGATCTTGCCAAGAAGCTTGAGATATCTCAAACGCATCTGAGCAATGCTGAAAACGGCAGAGTGATGCTAAGTTTGAAAGCGCTGTTAAAGCTGAGGGATATTTTTGAATGTACTTTGGATGAATTAGTTGATCCTGACAGATTTGAGAAAAAGAAGGAACGGGTAAAAAGATACAAACTCGTACGCTGCAGCGAGTAGCTTTAGGGAGATGTTTAAGATGCATATCGAAAGCTGGGAGGAAGCGATACAAAAAGATAACAGGGCAGGATTGGGCGGTCTGACTGTTACCTGTCCCATCTGCGGACGTGAGTTTGGCTGCAACAAGACCTACCATGTTTATACAGCGCTGATAGGGAGAAAACGGCAATATTACTGCAGTTATTCCTGTTATAAACAAAGGCCAAATCCGAAGGAAAAGAGGTAAAAGGAAAGTGTTGATGATGAGAAAGAAAAATTTAAGCAGTAAGGTATTCCATACATTACTTGCCATGTCGTATGTATATCTGGGGGGGACATTCGCGCTCCCGACTACAGAGGCGGAGGAACTGACTGACAAAACTTATACCGGATCTATGTCAGCGATAACAAGTGGCAATCATACAGTGAGTGCAGGCGATGTGACTATTGATGCCAGTGGTTATACAGGCAATGCAAATTATCAGGCCCCATTATTTAAGACTCTGAACGGCAATATCAATGTTGATATTGCCGACGGAAAAACGCTGACAGTGAAGGGATTCAACGGCAATGGCGATACTTCTGTTTCTGCCGATCAATTTAATGGCATAGAACGTGCCACTTTATACGCTTATAACAGATACCCGGCAGGGTCTGATATTGCGATGACTTTCAACGGTGGCAATATCGTGGTGAGCAATGAATATAAAGGCAGCTCTATAGTGAATTTATATGGTTTGTTTGCCAATAATGACGGCAAGTTTATTTTTAAAAGCGATGGGGATAACAAAGTCAACCTGACGGTGCTGATGCCGGAGATCCAAACCCAACAGCATCGCATTGGTATTGGGCTGCACAACGGCACTTTTGCTTTTGACGGTGGAAATTTGACTATAAATGTGCCTAATGATCCGGGCGCAACCTCTATTGACCGGCGTGTGGGGATCGTGATGTCCGGCGGCAGCGATATGGATATCAAGGCCGATAATATTTTTATAAATGCCAATGAGATGGCATTTCATATGGCATCAGTATGTGGTGATGCGAATAATAAAGTTATTACAGGTGTCACCAATACTGCGAAGTTTGATGCCGATTCCATAATTTTTAATGGAGCTTCCGGAATCAGAGCGACAGTTGCCAGCGACAGCCGTAATAAAATTGAATTTAACGGTGTGGGAAAGACTGAAATTTATGCTATTATTCCCAGTACAGTAAGTGAAACCGATTTTTTTGGCGAAATTATTGGTGGCAAAGCAGTCGAGGTCGATTATACAGATCTGACTTTCAATAATGATGCTGTCTTAGTAGGTGAAAACCTGACTGTGCAGGGAACTGCTGCCGGGCACTGGGTCAATCCGGGAACGCAGTTCGAAGACTGGCAGGATGGTTATTGGCTTAAAGCAGTTTCGGCAGGCTTAGAGTCTGTTTTGACTGCGAATAAAGATGCCAGCATTTTGTCTAATGGTGGCTATTACAATACAGCTTTGCATGTTTGGGGTAAAAGCCAGGCTGAATTTAACGGCAAGACCAGTATTACTGTGCAAAACGGCGTCGATACTGCCAGGGCTGTTTATGTTTATGATGATTATGACGGTACTACCAGGGCTGAATTTAATGATGATCTGACTATTTCGACAGCTGGCAGTAATGCCACTTATCTTTATGGTATTGATGTAAGAGCCGGCGGCAAGGTCGATGTAACTAAAGGCCTCATTATGAATGATAACAATAATATTACCTGGTCATTATTTGCTATGGGTAATGACAGTAAGATTGATATCAATTCATCTGCCAGCGGTGAAGTACAGGTAGTTGGCAGCGTAGGTGGTTATGACGGCGGTGCGGTGGATATGACTTTGAACACGGCTGCATCTTATTTTACTGGTGCCAGCTATCTTAAGGGTGCTGGCAAGGTCGATCTGGATATTTCCAACCAGGCTGTATGGAATATGACAGGAACATCGGCGACTACAGATTTGGAGCTTGCTTCAGGCGCAGTAATAGATATGCGCGCTGACAGCAATGGTTATAGCACCTTGACAACGGCAACGCTGGGCGGCAGCGGCGGCATAATTAAGCAGGACATTGACGTGCGCAGTATGGAAAGCGATAAAGTTCTGGTTGCCGGCGATTTCAGCGGCACGCAGGCACTGGATATTTATCAGAAGGATAATTATGTACCGGCCGGTGACAGCACGGAAGGTACAGGGTTGGTGCTGGCCAGTGTTAACGGCAATGGTATTTTTACCGCTCAAGACCGTGAGGGGACTTTGTTCTACACCCATTATGATCTGGCCAATAAAGCCAGTGAGACAGACGGTTTCACTACCGATTGGTATTTGAACAAAATAATTAAAACTGATGAACCTACAACCAGTGTTGATACTGTGCTTTCGGCCAATGCGCTGAATTACCACATCTGGCGTACCGAAAACGACAAGCTGCTGCAGCGCATGGGCGAATTGCGCCATAACGGCGAAGAGGCCAAAGGTGCCTGGTTCAGAGTGAAGGGCAGTAAGATAGGCCGCGAGGGCAGGTTCGGGTTTGAAAACAAATATACTGCTTATGAGCTGGGCTACGATCAGGCGGTAAAGCGTACTGAGGACAAGACACGTTATCAGGGGGCTGCCATCAGCTACACCGACGGCAGCAGCAGCTACAGCAGGGGCAGCGGTGATAACAGCAGCAAGTCGATCAGTTTCTACAATACCGAGATCGGCAGCAAAGGCCACTATCTGGATCTGGTGTTTAAAATCAGCAATATGGATAATGATTTTACTGTGTACGATACCAACAGCAAGAAGATCACCGGCGATTTTAACAATACCGGTGTAGCCTTGAGCGCTGAATATGGACGCAAAAATGATTTGAAAAATGGCTGGTATGTTGAACCGCAGGCCCAGTTTACACTGGGATATCTAGGCGGTGACAGCTACACAACCAGCAACGGTATCGAAGTAAACCAGAGCGGTATCAACAGCGCTGTAGGACGCATTGGCTTCAATATCGGCAAAGAAATCGGCAGCAAAGGCATGGTTTATGCCAAAGCCAACCTGCTGCATGAATTCGGCGGCGGTTATGATGTAACGATGACGGACAGCACTGGTCGCGTGAAAGTAAGCGACAGCTTTAACGATACCTGGTTTGAGTACGGTATCGGTGCGGCTTTTGCAGCAGGTAAAAACAGCCAGCTGTACTTTGATGTGGAACGCAGCGCAGGCAGTGACTTTACTAAAGATTGGCAGTGGAACATCGGCGCAAGGTGGAATTTTTAAAAGTCCCGGCTCTTGTAGAGTCAGGCTCTAAAAAGGAAGGGTGAATAATAATGATAAAAAATAAAGCTTTAAGCAAAAAAGTACTGACGAGTTTACTGGCTATGTCGTGCGTATATCTGGGGGTGACATTTGACTCTGAAATATGTGAGGCGGTTCCGGTACACGAGACGAATACTGTTAAGAATACTAATAAAATATATGAAAATGGCAGTACTATCATAGTCAATGGCGTAGCAGTAGAGGCAACTGGGTCAGGAAGTACAACAGATATTACTGTTTCAGATGGCAGTCTTAATATTGAAGGCCGTACTTATCCATCTGCAGTTATTGCCGATAGTCAAGGTAATTTGATTTTCAGAGGGAATGAGATCGTTGTTGAAAATAATGGTGATATAGATGGATGGGGCGCTGGTATTGCCGCGTTTAGCAGAGGAAACGTGAATCTCAAAAATCAGAGTACTGTTATAAAAAGTAATTGTGTCGGTGCATGGGTTACAGAGGTCGGCAGTAATATGCTTGCCGATCATGATTTGAAAATAACTATCACTGGTAATAATGATGGTTTTGGCAATCATGGCATACTGGTATCTCAAGGTGCGTCTGTTGATGTAAAAGGAAATACAGTTATTGATGTGACAGGTGCTACTGATGGCAACCTGACTGCTGGTATAAACATATGGGGTGATTCACCCAATACTGCTTCATTTAATAATGTAGATATTAAAGTTCATGGCGGTGATTCCTCGTATGGAATAATAGAACGCGGTGATACCAATAGTATGGATTTTCTTGGCGATACTGTAATTGAAGTTAAAGATGGTGAATTTCAGAATGTAGGCATTGTTATTGGTGGTGATGGAACTACTGCTGAATTTGGCAATCTGAATGTTACAGCTGTTGGTGGAACAAGTGATGTAGATGGAAGCAGAGCGAACGGCATCACCATTCAAAATAACAGCACGGTTAATTTTAATGGTGTGACAAAAATAATTGCTAAAGATAACCTTTCAAGTAATAGTGGTTTAATGGTATTTGATTCTGACGTTAATATGAGCAGGACAGAAATCGAAGTCGCTGGTGGAGAACTTGCTATAGGTGTGCAATTATTTGGATCCCAGGTAGAGATTACAGATGATTTGAACGTTAATGTAGCTACAGCTGGAAATGGGAATGTTGGAATAAATATATTGAGTGGCAGTGTTTTTAATGCAGAAAACGTTAATGTTATGTTGAATGGCCAAAATAGCAGTGCTTTTGATGTGTCAAACAGTAATGTAAATCTGACTGGTAATTTAAAAATAAATGTTGATGGTTCAGATGGTAACAGAGGGATGCGTATTGCTGAAGGAGCAGCCTTTATCGGTACCACAGGAGAGATTACTGTAGAAGGAGATAAGGGAACAGCCATTTTAGTTAGTGGTAATGGTGATCTTAGCTTTAGTGATGATGTTATTATTGATGCGCAAATGGCAATAGAAGTAGACGGAATTGATTCCAATAACGGTGTTAAGGCTCAGTTACAAAAAGGTTTTATCAGTAATCATGCTGATAGTAAACTGCTGGCGTATAATGGGGGAATTATAGATATCAATACATACGGTCAGGGCACAGTAAAGTTTCAGGGAACTACAGAAGTGGGACATGACCAAAATAATTCTGCTGATGGTATTATTAATTTAAATCTTAATACAGAAGATTCTTATTGGAATATGACCGGAAACAGTCAGTTAACAGATCTCAAAATAAATAATGCTATTGTTGATATGCGCGCTGATAATAATACATATAGTTCATTGAAAGTTAATGATTTTTCAGGCAATGGTGGAACGATTAAAATGGATATCGATGTTAGAAGCATGGAAAGTGACAAGCTGTATGTAACTGGTCTCTTTACTGGAACGCAGTTTATTGACATTTACCAAAAAGACGGTTATGTTCCTGCTGGCGACAGTATGGAAGGTAATGGTTTGATACTTGCCCAAGTAGTCGGTGAAGGGATTTTAAAAGCTAAAGACCGTGAAGGTTCTTTATTCTATACTCATTATAAATTAAGAGATTACGCAAATATGAATGTTCATGAAGATGGTTATACCACAAACTGGTTATTAGATAAAATCATAAAAGAAGACCCCGTTATTGAACCTACGACCAGTGTTGATACTGTGCTTTCGGCCAATGCGCTGAATTATCACACCTGGCGTACCGAAAACGACAAGCTGCTGCAGCGCATGGGCGAACTGCGCCATAACGGCGAAGAGGCCAAAGGGGCCTGGTTCAGAGTGAAGGGCAGTAAGATAGGCCGCGAGGGCAAGTTCGGGTTTGAAAACAAATATACTGCCTATGAATTGGGCTACGACGAAGTTACCAAACGTACGGAAGAGAAAACCCGCTATCAGGGCGCGGCACTTAGCTATACTGATGGCAGCGGCAGTTACAGCCGGGGCAGCGGTGATAACAGCAGCAAGTCGATCAGTTTCTACAATACCGAGATCGGCAGCAAGGGTCATTATCTGGATTTGGTGTTTAAAATCAGCAATATGGATAATGATTTTACTGTGTACGACACCAACAGCAAGAAGATCACCGGCGATTTTAACAATACGGGCGTAGCGCTGAGCGCTGAATACGGACGTAAAAATGATTTGAAAAACGGTTGGTATATCGAGCCGCAGGCGCAGTTTACTTTGGGCTATTTGGGCGGCGATAACTACGTTACCAGCAATGGTATCGAAGTAAATCAGAGCGGCATCAAGAGCGCAGTCGGTCGTATCGGCTTCAATATCGGCAAAGAAATCGGCAGCAAAGGCCTTGTTTATGCAAAAGCCAACCTGCTGCACGAATTCGGCGGTGGTTATGATGTAACGATGACCGACAGCACTGGCCGGGTGAAGGTAAGCGACAGCTTTAACGATACCTGGTTTGAATACGGTATCGGCGCCGCTTTTGCGGCAGGCAAAAACAGCCATGTTTATTTTGATGTGGAACGCAGCGCTGGCAGCGACTTCAAAAAAGACTGGCAGTGGAACGTAGGTGCCCGGTGGAATTTTTAAAAAATCACAACTTTTAGCTTGTGTAAATTTATAATTATTATGGAGCGTGTTGAAAATGAAAAAAATTCTATGGATGGTTTTAGTGGTGCTTAGTGTCTTGGTAATAGCTGGATGTGGCGGCAGCAGTATTGGCGGTAACATTATCAAAGATGAGGGAGCCTTGGTTAAAATCATGGATGATTTTAAAAAATTAGACGATTTAAAAGGCAAGGATATCCTTGTTTTTCAGGATGTAAATGTTTATACCGGCGAAACAGGAAATAGAGTCGTGATCAATATTTTAAAACCGGGCACGGATGATCAGGTTGATAATTATGAATATCGCGGCGGCTGGAGTAAAGCAAGGCCGGTACAGCTTTCAGGCAGCGGCAAAGCGATCGATAACTGTATTCCATTAGCAAAACTTGATTTTGCCAAAGTTCCGCAAATGTATAAAGAAATGGAAGCGCAAATTAAAGATATTGAAGGCGCAAAGATTAAAGACTATTTCAGTTTTAATTTTTGGAATGGGAAATGGTACGGCTCTCTGAGTGCTGAAAGCCCCAGAGCTAAATATTATGCTGAATTTGATTTAAACGGCGGGTTGACAAAGTTTAAGAAAAATTGAGGGAATTTATTATGTTTTCTTTTTTAAAAGAAATTGTAGAAAGTTTTAAAGAAGGAATGGAGGAAGGGAGGGAAGAATTTGTAGAAGAGGAAAAATTGGCGGTGGAAGAAAGAAACAGATATGAACTTTTAAAAAAAGCATCTGTAACAATGGAACGAAGAGCACTTGCTTTTGCTTGTCCGATGCGTTGGCATTTAATAAATTCTGGACAAGGTAACTTAGAACCACACCTTTATAAGTTAGGCGAACTAAAACCTGCAGAACAAGACAGTGTAAGAAAAATTTTGCTTCGTGACTTTGATATAGATGATAATGCAGATACTGTAGATATTGACAATGTACTGATAGATTTTTCTGATGGTTTTAATAAAGATTGTGTTGCTGACCTGGTTTTTAAAAGTAGTGTAGAGTTATATATTATTACAGCATGTGTAGATGTTGGATATATAAAGTTCTCTGATTACCAAAATGATATAGAATTTTTTATTGGAGATATTTGTTCCTGTAACTTAAAATCATGGGAGGAATTTGGCGAAAAGTTTCTCGAGGGGGAAGATAAGTATGGATCTAATGACTTTTGTGGTAAAAAGTTTTTGGAACATGGTGTTAAACATCTTCTGACACATGCTGAAAGTCCATGGGTAAATCTTTCCTGGAGTGATGCTATAAGGCAGAAACAAATAGGATTTATTAAATAGGTATATTAAATTATAATAGTTGTAAATAAGTTGCTAAATTTAAACAGGGAAGGTTGGGAGTTTTAATGCGTTATGAGATTATGCAGCCGGGCGCTTTCGCTTTTTTGAAAGTGAATCTGGAAGCTGGCGAAAGTATTAAAGCGGAATCTGATGCGATGATGGCTATGTCAGGTAATGTTAAAGTTGAAGGTAAGATGGAAGGCGGCATGCTGGGCGGCTTGGCACGTAAGTTTTTAAGCGGCGAGAGCCTGTTTTTTCAAAAGCTTACTGCTCAAAATAAGGCTGGGGAAGCTGTTTTAGCACCACCTATTCCGGGTGATGTGGGCGTTTACGAACTGCGGGGCAATACCTTGTGTATCACTTCCGGTGGATTTTTGGCAGCGGAAGAGTCGGTGAAAATTGAAACTAAGATGCAGAATTTAGGTAAGGGGCTTTTTTCAGGAGCGGGGCTGTTCGTAGTTAAGGCTTCCGGTACTGGCACATTGTTTTTTAATTCTTTTGGCGCCATTTATCCAATTGAATTGCAGGCTGGTGAAGAGATGGTTGTTGATACAGGTCATTTGGTAGCCTGGGATGCTGATATGAATTATAAGGTAACGAAAGCAAGTTCCGGGATCATGTCCAGCCTGACTTCAGGAGAGATGTTAGTATGTAAGTTTACCGGGCCGGGCAAGGTTTACACCCAAAGCCGTAATCCTGGTAGCTTTGGCGCCTGGGTAGGTGGGGTTTTACCTGCGCAGGGTTAAAAGAAAAATGAAGTTGTTTGTAATAAAAAGTATAAATTTTTATTTTATTATTTGAATATCAGTAACTGGCGAAACACCAGGCAGAAAATCTGCCTGGTGTTTTTATATTGCGTTGTTTGGGTTATCAGTTGCAAGACCTACGAAAAGTTTTTTATGGCTAAACGAAAATGTCTTGCAGTCAGGCTTTATTGATTGCCAGCAGATGTATTTGGGGCGCAAAGGGTTTTGGATGCTGTTTTTTGCTATGAAAAACAGAAAACTGCTTGACGATAATTTTCAGAAAACTTATAATAGATACAGAATATATTATTAGATAATGATTATTGAAAAATGGAGGTTGAGGAGAAATGGCAAAATATAAATGCAGTGTCTGCGGTTATATTTATGACGAAGAAAAAGAGGGGCAGCCACTGCTTGACAGTAAATGCCCAGTCTGTGGAATGACGATGGTATTGATGGAGGAAAACGACAGCGAAGCTGCTGCTTCTACTGCTCTGGAAGCCGCTGCAGCTCCGGAGGAGCTGACTTATGATCCGGCATACGCCCGTTGTGACTCCAGTTGCCGTTATATGGACGATATCCATGAAATGGCTGTAACAGGTAAGTCGATTATCGGTGCTATGGGTACGCAGATGCCGATGCCTGGCTGGGACGATATCCTGCTGCTGGGCAATCAGTTGAATCCGCCGCCGCTCAACGACCATGATGCGGTCGATACGACAACAGTGATTGGTAAAAATGCCAAAAAGCCGTTGATTTTGACTAATCCGATTTTTGTTTCACATATGTCTTTCGGAGCTTTGTCAAAAGAGACTAAAGTGGCTTTAGCCAAGGGCAGCGCTTTGGCAGGTGCAGCGATGTGCAGTGGTGAAGGCGGTATTCTGCCGGAAGAAATGGCAGCGGCGCATAAATATATTTTTGAATATATCCCTAATTTATACAGTGTGACCCGGGAAAATCTGCGTAATGCCGATGCGATCGAGATCAAGATCGGCCAGGGTACGAAGCCCGGTATGGGCGGGCATCTTCCCGGCAGCAAAGTGACACCGGAAATCGCGGCGATCAGAAATAAACCTTTGGGCGAAGATGTTATCAGCCCGTCCAAGTTCCCCGATATCAATACGAAAGAGGATTTGAAAGCATTGGTGAGGAAGCTGCGCGAGGAGTCTGACGGCAGGCCTATAGGTATCAAGATCGCAGCCGGTAAGCTGGAACGTGATTTGGAGTTTTGCGTTTTTGCAGAGCCTGATTTTATTACGATCGACGGACGCGGCGGTGCTACAGGCGCCAGCCCGAAGCTGGTTCGTGATGCGACCAGTGTTCCGACCGTTTATGCTTTGTATCGTGCCCGTAAGTATCTTGATGCTGTGGGAGCTAATGATATTGCGCTGGTGATTACCGGCGGGCTGCGGGTATCGTCCGATTTTGCCAAGGCTTTGGCCATGGGTGCGGATGCCGTTGCAGTGGCATCGGCCGCTTTGATTGCGGCAGCCTGCCAGCAGTATCGTATCTGCGGTACCGGTAAATGTCCTGTCGGTATCGCTACGCAGGATCAGGCGCTGCGCTCCAGATTGAAGATCGAAGCATCGGCGCAAAGGGTAGCAAACTTTTTGAACTGTTCCCTGGCAGAGCTGAAAACATATGCCCGCATTACTGGCCATAAGAATCTGCATGATTTGAATGTAGGGGATTTGTGTACGATCAATCGTGAGATTTCTGACTATACGAATATTCCTCATGCCTGATATTTAAGAAATTTATGAAAGAACCCCGTATGTTTTGGCATACGGGGTTCTTTTGTTATATAAGCTGAAATTTATAATATGAACTTTTTGCAAACTTTAACGACAAATGCTTGACTTAAAGTTAACTCTAGCCTGTAGAATCAAATTAAAGGCAAAGGCGTTATGGTCAAATCGCAAACGCTGCTTTGGATAAAATAAAAGATGAGGAGGTATAGTATGAAAAAAATTGTTGTGGTGCTGATGTCGATGCTGGCAATGCTGGCAGCGGCTTGCGGCGGCAGTAATGCCGAAGCTATTTCTACTGATAACGGAGGGAAAATTATGCAGAGTGAAAATAAAACTAACAGCAGTAAGGCTTTGGTCGTGTATTATTCGCGGTCAGGTAATACCGAGGCTCTTGCCAGAATGATCGGTAATGAAACAGGGGCGGATATGTTCAGGGTGACTACAGTTACTCCATATCCTGAAGCTTATCGTGAAACTACTGAAGTTGCCAGGGCTGAACGTGATAATAACGCGCGGCCTGCGATTAACGGGCGTGTAGAAAATATGGCGGATTACGATGTTGTTTATATTGGCGTGCCTAACTGGTGGAGCACGATGCCGATGCCGATGTTCACTTTTTTAGAGCAGTATGATTTGTCCGGCAAAACTATCGTGCCGTTCGTTACTCACGGCGGCGGTGGCGTAGCTAATTGTGTCAGCGATCTAAAGAAAGCTGCTCCCGGAGCTACAGTACTGGATGCATTGGTAGTCAGCGGCAGCAGCGCGCAAAATGCCCAGAGCGACGTCAGCGCCTGGCTGAAACGCTTGGGTTTAGTAAAATAAAATATTATTTTCTGTCAGGAAAAAACAGAGAGAGCTTTCCAGACTCTCTCTGTTTTGTTATATCCATATTTAAATATATTCTTTTTTCAGGTATTCTAAAAATTTTTCAGAGGCTTTGGAAAAGGTTTGATATTTTTTCCAGACAATATCAAGCCCGACTTCAAGTGTTGGTTCTAATGGGCGAAAGCAAAGCGGGCTGTCGTCATATGATTTGATGATTTTGTCGATACTTAATGCATAGCCGACCCCTTCTTCTACCATAAGGGAAGCGTTATATAAAAGATTATAGGTAGCGACGATATTCAGATTGTCGTAATTTCCTCCCATCCAGCCGGCTATCTCATTTTTGACCATGGCCTGGTTGGAAATAATTAGCGGCAGGCCCAGCAAATCATGAGGTTTGATAGTTTTATTTTCAGCTAAAGGGCTGGCTTTGGTCATCCATAAACCCCAGATATCAGTGATCGGTAATTTTATAAAATCGTATTTCTTAAGGTCAGCCGGTTCGATAAACAAGCCAAAATCAAGCAGTCCGCTGTCCAGACGTTCGGAAACGTCTTCGGCCTGGCCGCTGAAGATATGAAAATGTATATGGTCATATTCCTGGCGTATTTTACTGATTATTTTAGCCAGCATCCGCATACCTTCAGTTTCTGCACAGCCAATATAAATATCACCTGTAATGTTTTCAGCAGAGGCGTTGATTTCAGCTTTGGTTTTTTCCATTAGAGCAACGATTTCTTCTGCTCTTTTGCGCAGGATCATACCATCTTCCGTCAGCGTTATTTTGCGGTTCCCGCGGATAAAAAGCTGTTTGCCAAGCTCTGCTTCCAGTTCTTTGAGCTGCCTTGAAAGCGGTGGCTGTGTCATATGTAAAAATTCGGCTGCACCGCTGATACTTTCTTCGCGGGCTACGGCAAGGAAATACTGCAGGGTTCTGATATCCATAAAATTTCACCTCCGATATAAGTATTATAATAGTTTTTGATATACTTTTCAAGTATGGCAAAGTATTTAATATATGTATTTGATATTCTTGGATTCTGTTTTTATAATTAAGACAAAGGAGCCGGGGCAAGCAGAATTATCAGTGAAGCTGAAAGGCTCTGTTTTGAAACTTATTGTAAATGGATCAATGATTTTAAGGAGTTGAGAAGTATGAAAAAGAAAGTTTTGGCTGACCGTTATTTGAAAATGTTTAAGAGTATCGCTTTAGGGGTGATTTTATCGACGGCTGGTACAAGCGCTGTGTTTGCTGCCGACAGGCCTGCTGATGCTGATAATTTTTACAGGAGTGATAAGGTGGAGGTCCAGAAAGTCACTTTTAAAAATCAGTACAAGATGAATATTGCCGGTAATTTGTATCTGCCGAAAGATATGGACAAAAGTAAAAAACATGCTGCTATCATAGTAGGGCATCCAATGGGGGCAGTAAAAGAGCAAAGCGCTGATCTTTACGCTGTTAAGATGGCAGAACGCGGTTTTGTAACTATGTCTGTCGATCTGGCGTTTTGGGGCGGCAGTGACGGCCAGCCACGCAATGCCGTTGCGCCTGAGCTTTATGCTGAAACCTTCAGCGCGGCGGTAGATTACCTGGGTACAGGGCCTTTTGCTGATCGAGAAAAGATTGGCGCGATCGGGATCTGCGGCAGCGGCAGTTTTGCTATCAGCGCCGCTAAAATCGATCCCCGCCTGAAAGCCGTTGCAACTATTAGTATGTATGATATGGGTGCAGCTAACCGCAATGGACTTAATCATTCTCTGACGCTTGCACAAAGAAAACAGATCATTGCTGATGCGGCGGAGCAGCGTTATGTGGAATTCCAGGGTGGCGCAACTAAATACACAAGCGGGACCGTACATGAGATCACGGAAAAGTCCAATCCTATTGAACGCGAATTCTATGATTTTTACCGTACGCCAAGAGGAGAATTTACTCCTGCAGGTTCTTCGCCGCTTTTAACGACACATCCGACGCTTTCCAGTAATACTAAATTTATGAATTTTTATCCCTTCAATGATATTGAAACAATTTCTCCGCGTCCGCTGCTCTTTATTACCGGTGATCAGGCACATTCCAAAGAGTTTAGCGAAGATGCATATAAACGTGCGGCTGAACCGAAAGAACTGTATTATGTTGCCGGTGCAGGCCACGTAGATCTTTATGACAGGGTAGAGCTTATTCCGTTTGATAAGCTCGAAAGCTTCTTCAAGGCTAATTTAAAATAATTTACTGCTGCAAAAGCTGCAGATCTGATTTGCTGAAAGTTTTGTTTTTGTGGATTCTCGGGATGCTGGGGGTCCACATTTTTGTTAACAGGAGAGGTTATGAAAGGGAAAAATAATTTGCTGATCTTTATTTTGACGATAGGTGTTTTTGGTATCATCAATACAGAAATGGGTGTGCTGGGTATTTTGCCGCTTCTGGCAGAAAAATTTAGTATCAGTATCGCACAGGCCGGTTTGCTGGTCAGTTTGTTTGCTTTGGCAGTGGCTGCAGCCGGTCCGGTGATGCCGCTGCTTTTTGCGGGCATCGACAGGAAGCGGGTGATGCTTCTGGTATTGAGCGTATTTGTTTTGAGTAATCTTATTTCTGTCTTTACTGATAATTTCGCAGTTATGCTGCTGGCAAGAGTTGTGCCGGCGATTTTCCATCCGGTTTATTGTTCGCTTGCTTTTTCTGTTGCGGCTGCTTCAGTCAGCCCGGAAGCAGCTCCCCGGGCTGTTGCTAAGGTCATTGTGGGAGTATCGGCCGGGATGGTACTGGGAGTACCGGTCAGCAGTTTTATTGCCGGCAGTTTTTCGTTAACGGCTGCTATGGCAGGTTTTACCGTAGTCAATACAGCGGCGTTGATTGCGACCTGGCTGTATATACCATCGCTGCCTGTGACAGCAAGGCTTTCGTATGGTCAGCAGCTGCGTGTTTTGAAGAAGCCGGTATTATGGTTTTCTATTGCAGCCGTTGTGTTTATGAATGGCTCTGTCTTTGGAGTTTTTGGTTATTTTTCAGGTTTCCTGACCAGTATAACTGCTTTTTCGTGGAATACGGTAAGCCTGATTTTACTTGTTTATGGTTTGATGAATATCGTTGGGAATTTTATTGCCGGCCGTATGCTTAGCGCAGGTGCGTCTGCCGATAAGCTGGTCATAATATTCCCGGCCACGTTGGGAATTGTCTATGCAGCATTCTTCTGGAGCGGTACTTCGGCGCCGGCTATGGTTTTGATCACTCTGCTTTGGGGAGTTTTGGGCGGGATGAATGCGAATATCAACCAGTATTGGATTATTACTGCGGCCCCGGAGGCACCTGATTTTGCCAACGGTCTTTTTTTGACTGCTGCTAATTTGGGGACGGCTTTAGGGTCGGCTGTCTGCGGGATGGTGATTGCATATATGGGAATGCAGTATATGATGTGGGGCGGCATCGTATTTCTTATTTTATGTTTGGCAATGATTATCCCTAGAGTATATAGATCAGATGAATATGTTTGTCTGGGAGAAAATAAGTAATTTGGCGGTAAAAATAAAAAGCCGCTGTTTTTCGCAGGAAAGTTCAAACTTTTTGTAAATTTATCCATTCAGGGACTAAAATAGCAGCTTTACCACTTGACTTGGAGCGGACTTTAACCTGTATAATAAAGGCATAGAAGTTTTCCAGGCTATGAATAATATTTAGTATAAAAACTGAGCTTCGGGAGGAGACTGTTCTTTTGAGTGTGATTCTGTTTATTTCCTTGATCGATTTTGTTTTGAGTTCTTTGGCGTGGGTTTATTACAGTCATGCATTTGCTTTTATGAGGTCGGCGCCGTTTATCATTTTATATGTGCTGTTGATGCTTAATACTGTTGGCAGCCGTGTTTTGCCTGAAAGCCTGCCGTTGCCGCTGTTAAAGCTTTCGGCCTGGCTGAGCGGTTATTGGATCGCGTTTTTGTACTATTCGCTGCTGTTGATGGTTGTGCATGGTATCGTATATGCAGTTTTGCGTATTTTTTCATTCAAGCTGCCGTTTATGCAGTTTGCCGCTGCGGGCGCAATAGTTCTGGCAATTTTTGTTGCCTGGGGCAGCTGGCGTGCGTTTAGCCCTGTTGTACGTACGGAAACCGTTGTTACCGATAAGCTGTCGTCTGATAAGCAGTATAAAATAGTGCTTATCAGCGATATCCATTTGGGACGCGAGCTTGGCTATGATTACAGTAAGGGCTTAGTAGAGCTGGTCAATGCGCAGCAGCCCGATTTAGTACTGATTGCTGGTGACATTATGGATGAGCGGCTGCAATATATCATCGAGGAGGATTCACTGGCCCCGTTAAAGGAGCTTCAGGCACCATTAGGGGTATATGGAGCTTATGGAAACCATGATTATCTTGATCGGCCTGACGAGCTGAGAGCTTTGCTGGCAGGCAATAATATCAGTATACTGACTGATGAGAGTACAGTGGTTGATGATAAATTGAAAATTACCGGTTTGCATGATTATCGTGTTTCAACAAGTATTGTTCCGTTGCAGGCTCTGAGCGTCGATAACGATAAGTATTATAGTATCCTGATCGATCATCAGCCGCGGCGGATGGATGCTGCCGCTGAGGCCGGTTATGATATGTATCTGGCTGGACATACCCATACAGGGCAGATGTTCCCGAACAGGCTGGTTACGCAGCGGATGTATAAGCTGGATTATGGTTTGGCCCGGTTTGGTGACCTGACTGCTGTTGTCAGCAATGGCTACGGATTTTGGGGCCCGCCGGTGCGGACGGAGCTGAAACCGGAAATAGTTGTTATAAATTTACAGGGGAAATAAATAAAAAACCTTCGGCACAGCCGAAGGTTTTTTTGTTTGTTTTTAAAGGATTTCTTCACGTACTAATTGATTGATCATTTTTTGCTTGCCTAAGACCCAAAGCAGGTCGCCTTTTTCAAAAACAAGCGAAACATTAGGATTGGTCATAGTGTAACTGCCGCGTTCCAGGCCGATGACAAGGCAGTGCCAGTCATCACGGATATTGGTGTCCTTAAGCGATTTACCAAGGATAGGCGAGTGCTTGTCGATAGTGATAGCGCACGATAAGAATACCGAAACGTTTTCTTTATCGTTGTCTTCACGCAGCATAAATTCGCGCATCGTGATAGGTTCTTCCACCAGAGTCATACACAAACGCTGAGTATTGATGGCGGTGTCGAACAGTTTGAATTGAGAATCAGTACCGATCATCAACAAAGTAGAATCCTTTTGCAGAATGTGATGCCCCCCGGGCATATCAATGACTTCTTCAGGAGTTGAAACCTGCAGGATGTTGCAGCCATAAAGCTCACGGAATGCAAGCTGGATCAGCGTTTGACCTATCATAGGTGAGTCTTCGCAGATTTTATAGCGTGCAAGCTGTAATTCTTCATCGAACCAGCCGTAAAGATGTTCTTCGCCAGCTTCAGCAAGAGCTTCACGATGTTTGAGCATATGGCGCTCGTTCAGATTGACAAGAAAACGTGATTCCATACGCAGATATTCGCCCATCAGCCAGTCGGATGAGGAGATGAAATAAGCAGCGCCTGCTGTTGCCAGCGCAGCCAGCAGTGACTGCAGACCAAGTAGTTTGGCAAAAACAAAGTAGAGGAATGCTGCTGCGATCAGGATTTTTAAAAATAACAGCAGTGTTAAAGGGATGTGATTAGAACGTTTTTTAAACCATAAAGTTGAGAAAAGCTCAGGATGGTTGGTTTTATTGACAAGAACTGCCCGCAGGAACGGCGCCATAACGACCAGAGTCAGCAGCGCTGTCAGCAGATTGCTGTAGGGAGCTGACATTTTTCCTGACAGGTAAGGCTGCAGATAATAATAAGAGCCTAAAGCGACAGCTGAGAGCATAGTCGTAAAAATCAAAATGCGGATAAAATACTCACGCAGAAAATCGCGCCAGTCACTGTCTTTACCGTCGTTATCAGGATTTTCTTCCGTATAGCGGTCAAGCCATTCCAGAGTTCTTTGCGGCAATAGTTTTTTAGTGAACTGATAAGCAGGTTCTGCTGCCATAACGAAAAACGGGGTAGTAAAGGTTGTCATTACAGAAACAGCAACAATTATTGGATATAAAAAGTCGCTGATAACTCCGAGGCTCATGCCAAGAGATGCGATGATAAAGGAAAATTCACCGATCTGAGCAAGGCTGAAACCGCAGTGCATAGAAGTATTGAGGTTTTGGCCTGAAAGCAGTACACCGGCGCCTGAAAGCAGCAGCTTGCCGACTAAGGTAACAATAACGAGTACGATGATAGGGACCGCGTATTCCAGCAGTAAAGCAGGGTCAACAAGCATACCTACTGATACAAAGAAGACAGCTCCAAACAGATCTTTGACCGGTTTGACGAGATGTTCTATTTTTTCGGCACTTGGTGCTTCGGCGATAAGAGAACCCATAATAAAAGCACCTAAGGCTGCCGAGAAGCCCATGTGGGTAGCAAGTACTACCATACCAAGGCAAAGGCCGATAGAAGCAACCAGCAGAGTTTCATCGTTCATTAGGCGCTCAGCCCGTTTAAAGAAGGACGGGACCAGATACATACCAAGAACGAACCATAAGACCAGGAAGAACAGCAGGCGCATGACGCTTTCGATCAGCTCAAGCGTGGAAATGTCGGCGCTGGCAGCGGCTAAAGTTGAAAGCAATACCATCATAATGATGCCGACGATGTCCTCAACTATCAGAATACCAAAAACCATTTCTGTAAAGCGCTGACCTTTGAGCTTGAGGTCTTCAAAGGCTTTGATGATGATGGTAGTTGACGACATGGCCAGCATACCGCCTAAGAACAGGCTGTCCATATGATCCCAGCCCAGCATATGGCCTGTGAAATAGCCAACGATCAGCATCCCGCCTATTTCAACGAAGGTAGCTATAAAAGCTGTGCTGCCTACGCTTTTCAGCTTATAAAAGCTGAATTCGAGACCCAGTGCAAATAAAAGAAAAATAACGCCTATTTCAGACCAGGCGTTGATATTAGCGGTGTCTGATACAGTGGGGAAAAAGTTGAAATGCGGTCCGGTAATAAAACCGGCAATAATATAACCAAGTACTAAAGGTTGATTGAGTTTTTTGAACAGGATCGTCGTAATACCTGCAACTAAGAGGATCATCGCTAAATCAGCGACTATCGGCGGTAAATGAGCCATAGGCAGTCACCTTCTTTCATAAATTTATTATACGGATACCATTTTATTCAAAGCTTTGCGGACAAATTTAACAAAATGTTGTATAATATTAAAGCTGTTATATTACACAGCTCTTTCTATATTATACAATATTTCCGGTGACAAAAAAGTGAATTTTAATACAAAATTTGCATATGGAGGTTTTAATTATGTACAAAAATCTAGTTCTTGTAGATGGTGAAATCATGCCGGCAGAAGAGGCGGCAGTTTCGGTACACGACAGGGGGCACCAGTTTGGCGACGGTGTATTTGAGATAGTGCCTGTTTATAATGGCCGTTGTTTTGCTTTATTACCTCATATGGATAATTTATTCGAATCTGTTATTAAGGTGAAAATACCTGCCGTTTACACGATTGAAGAATTGATTGAATTCCATGAAGCACTGATAGCTGAAAGTGGTATTGAAAATGGAGAGATCTATACTCAAATTACTCGCGGGACTGCCGATTATGGGCTGGCGTTTCCGGAAATGTCGGTGCCGCAGCTGACAATGACGATCGTGGAAACTGATCGGGAAGTATTGTCGGCAAAACGTGAGAGCGGCGTCAATATTATTACGACTGAGGATAATCGCTGGCAGTTATGTAACGTTAATACCTTAAACAGGCTGCCTGAAGTTCTGGCACGTCAAAAAGCACGTGAAAGCAACGCTTTTGACACTCTTTTTATTCGTGAGAACGGTAAGATCACTGAAAGCACTGAAAGCAGCTTTATGGTGATCAAAGATGAAATGATTTGGACACATCCTGATAATAACCTGGTTCATAAAAATATTACCCGCAGGCTGATCAAGGAACGTCTGGCACCTGATATTGATATGCAGGTCATCGAAAAAGCTTTTGATATGGAGTTTGTCCTGAAAGCAGAAGAAGCATTTTTATGCGGCCCTCGCTGCGAGATTATGCCGGTTACTAAAATAGGCCGCAAATTCATCGGCAGCGGTGTAGGTAAGGTCGTGCCGCAGCTGCAGGCTGCGTTTAAAGCTTTTGTAGAACGTGAATGTCCGGCAAAATAGGAGAATAGAATGAAAAATAATAACTGGGTAAGAGGGGCGATGCTGCTGGCCGTAGGTCTGGTCCTGCAGGCATTGCGTTTAGTGATTCCTATGCCGCCTATGTGGACTGTTTTTGTCGTCGGTACATTGGTGAATATGGTTTTGGTGCTGGCGGCCCGTACCGTTGGTTTATGGCCGTCTGTAATGATCGCGGTGCTGTTGCCGGTAATGGCGTATTTTCAAGGGCAGCTTCCGCTTCCGTTTTTGATACCGGTAGTGGCTGTAGGCAACTTGGTGATGGTATATCTGTGTGCCCGCTTCTGGGGAAAGGGGATCATCATCGCCGCGCCTCTTTTTAAAACATTTATTTTATATTGCAGCAGTTTGTTCGTTTTGTGGCTGGTTGCAGTACCTGAAAAGCTGGCGTTATTCATTTTGTTTATTATGGGCTGGCCGCAGATGATCACAGGCATTTTAGGGCTTGTACTTGCATATAAGCTGCATAAACGTATTTTCCCCGATACAGCCGAATAGAATCAGCTTGTGGCTTGCTGAAGTTAATGTTTTAAAGCAGTTGAAAATCGATTTTAAGAAGCGGCAAAATGCAGCTGGTTGTTTACTAAAAAAGTTTGAAGAAATGCTTGACAATTATATATAGATACGGTATTATTGTTATTGTTCCGTTACGGAACATTGAGTCGCCGAAGTGGCGGAATTGGCAGACGCACTTGACTCAAAATCAAGCGTGGTTACCCCACGTGCCGGTTCGAGTCCGGCCTTCGGCACCATATTACAAAAAAGAAACACTCTAGTTTAAACTAGAGTGTTATTTTTTTGCGTGGATATTTTTAATACAAAGCAGACTCAATGTATTTGGAAGATAATTGAATAGCTATCAGGAATAGCTTAGTTTAGAGGCAATACCAAGGCAAATAAGAAAAGCAATGAAATAGATGATCGCTGCTTTACGCCTTGTTTTGGGTTCAAGTACGCTGAGAGGTAATACCCAATGTGGTTTTATCAGGCCAATACCCAATAAAACTAAAGATAACACTGTGAATGCGAAAAAGATTGTATCCATGTCATCAGCTCCTTCTTGAAAATAAATGCTGCTGTGGAAAATCTATCGTTATAATAACAAAGATGCAAAAGGCTTCATCGTATAATAAAGAAGCAGAGCGAGTAGTGGCATCATCTTCTACTATTAGAATATCACGTTCATCTTTGACAGACAAGGGGGATATAATATAAGCTGCTATATTTTTATAAAAGGGATAACTATAAATTTTATAAATATTAAAAAATCACAGCTGTTTATTGATTTTGTTTATAAAAGTTATTATAAAGAAGCTGTTTTGGCGGCAGAAAAGAAATTGTTCAAAAGGATAATTTTTGATATAAAAATTTTAAAAAATTAATTTAATAAAAGTGCTTCTTTATAGAATCAGTGGTATATTAAAAATAGCTATAAAGCCTATATTAATGGTATTTTAGCATTTGTTGAAAGGGGCATAAAAATGAAAGAGAAAGACTTGCTTGACTTAGGATATAAAAAATATGAAGGCGAAACTTATGACGTTTATTTTAATAAAGATGTTTGTAAGCATTCCGGTAATTGTGTGAAAGCAAACCATACGGTATTTCAATTAAAGAGGAAACCGTGGGTTCTACCGGTTGCTACCGAGCAGGAGTCAGTTATAACTGCGATTAAAGGCTGTCCTTCGGGAGCTTTGAAATATAAGCTGAAAAATTCTGATGAGATCGAGCCGTGAATATGAGGAGGAAGAACAATGTTTGACTATAGACTGGAAGAAGATGCCAGCAGGTTTGCGGTATTTTATGAAAATGAAGAAATCGGAGAGATTTCCTTCGTAAAAACAGGAGAGCATCTTTTGATTATTGATCATACCTATGTAGATGCTAAATGGAAGGGACATGCAATTGGTAATGCTCTGGTGCAGAAGGTTGTAGATTTTGCTGTCGCTGACAACCGGAAAATCATTCCGCTGTGCCCTTTCGCCAAAAAAGTATTTGACAGAACGCCAGAATATGAAGCAGTGTATTCTAAATAAAAATTTGTTATATCCTATAAAAAAAGCATCAGCAGCTTGATCATCATCTGCCGGTGCTTTTTTGTTTAGTAATCGTGGGACGTGTATTTGATTATGTGCAAATTTTATGTGCTATAATCAGAATAACTTCTAAGAGGTGTTCCGTAAATAATTACAAGGGAGGATTGGAGATGGTCAATAAGACTTTGGAAAAACTGGAAAGGTCTGAACTGATACAGCTGATCGAAATCTATTCTAAAAACTGGCTGGCTATGGATGGCGTTTGGTTTCAGTCAGTAGAACGTAAATTTGGTATGGCAGAGGCCATGGAGCATGACTGTAATATTTGGGAGGCTTTTACAAAAATTGAGGCACAAAAAATCAAAGAGTTTTTAAAGTTGCCATCCAGACCTGGCATAGATGGGCTGAAAAGAGCTTTACAGCTGAGATTATATGCCAATATCAATGAAGATGAGATAATTGTCGATGGGAATACTTTGATTTACAGAACGTTAGACTGCAGAGTGCAGAATGCGAGAAAGCGTAAGGGGATGGAATTTCATCCCTGCAAGGCAGTCGGTGTTATTGAATATACTGGTTTTGCCAAGACCATTGATGACCGGTTTGAGTGCGAAGCGCTTAGCTGTTATCCGGAAATAACTGATGAGACCTGTAATTGTTCGTGGAAATTTATTTTAAAAGATAACTGATGATTTTATATGAAGTTTAAACAGTGGTTTTGTAAATAAACTGCTTCTCTGAGATAGTTTATTGCTCTATCCTTTTAATTTTCTGTTTAGTATAATTAAAGAGGATAAAAGAAATGAAAGAGGGTAGAGAAAATGGATCTGTCCGTTTTACACAAACTTACATATGGTATGTACGCTGTTGGAACTCTTGATGGGATAAGACCTGCCGGCTGTATAGTAAATACGGTGATTCAGGTTACAAGCGATAATCCTGTTATTGCTGTGAGTATGAACAAAAATAATTTTACTTATGAGGCCATAAAAAAGAGCGGGCGTTTCAGTATTTCGATTTTATCTGAAGCGGTTGAACGTAATGTTATTGCAGAGCTTGGATTTGCCTGTGGGCGCAAAATGGATAAATTCTGCGGTAAAAATTTTGCCTGCGGTGTGTTGGATGGTTTACCGATAGTGAAAGAGCACGCCTGCGGCTATATGGTTTGTGATGTTATTGCCATGCATGATGCCGAGACTCACTGCGTGATTATGGCGCGTTTAACTAAGACTTTGGGTGGAACTGATGAACCGCCTATGACTTATGAATATTATCATAATGTTATCAAGGGAAAAGCTCCAAAAAATGCTCCGACTTATCAGGCTGAAGTGCCGAAATCAGAAAAGCAGGCTCAGCTGCGTTATATTTGTGAGGTATGCGGTTATATCTATGAAGGTGACATTACCAAAGAAGCGGATGATTATGTCTGTCCTGTCTGTAAGCAGCCGAAAAGCCGTTTTAAAAGGATGTAAGGTCTAAATAAAAAAGCTACGCCTTAAAAGGCGTAGCTTTTTTATAATATTTACAGGCGAAAATCACGTTCGCCGTTTTCGATATCTGTCAAATGCTGTATAACCAGTTCACGTACTTTGGGATTGGGGATATTGGCCAGTTCATTTTGAATGAGATTTTCGCCAAGCTCTTTAGTATGTGGCTTAGCATAGTCGGTCAAATATTCTTTGAGTGTCATCAGTGCGTTTGGATGACAGCAGTTTTGTATCTGACCGCTTTTGCATAAACTCATAAAACGGTCGCCGGTACGACCCTGACGATAGCAGGCTGTACAGAAACTGGGCAGATAACCGATTTCCATCAGCCAGGCTACTACTTCATCCAGGCTGCGGGTATCGCTGACATCGAATTGTGCTGAGTTTTCAGCTTCCGGTTCAGGTGCGGCATAACCGCCGACACTGGTGCGCGAACCGCCGCTGATTTGTGAGATTCCCAGATGCAGCACACGTTCGCGTGATTTTTGACTTTCGCGGGTAGAAACGATCATACCTGTATAGGGAACAGAAATACGGATGCAGGCTACAAGCTTGGCAAAAATATCATCGTTGATGCTGTTATTAAAGGCGTTGGGATCGATATCGTCAGCAGGGCAGATACGCGGAACGCTGATAGTGTGCGGGCCAACTCCGTGCACTGCTTCCAGATGTTCGGCATGCATTAAAAGACCGGTAAATTCATAACGATAAAGTTCAAGCCCAAAGAGTACGCCAAGTCCCACATCATCGATGCCGCCCTGCATAGCTCTGTCCATGGCTTCCGTATGGTAGGCATAGTTGCTTTTAGGTCCCGTAGGATGTAATCGTTCATAGCTTTCTTTGTGGTAGGTTTCCTGAAAAAGTATATATGTGCCAATACCGGCTTCGTGCAGTTTACGATAATTTTCGACACTGGTTGCTGCAATATTGACATTAACGCGGCGAATGGCACCGTTTTTGTGTTTGATGCTGTAAATAGTTTTGATGCTTTCCAGAATATAATCCAGTGGATTATTTACCGGGTCTTCACCTGCTTCCAAAGCCAGGCGCTTATGTCCCATATCCTGAAGTGCGATAACTTCGTTGCGGATTTCATCTTGAGTGAGTTTTTTTCGGGTGATGTTTTTGTTTACACTGTGATAAGGGCAATAAACGCAGCCGTTGATACAGTAGTTTGAAAGATATAACGGCGCAAACATAACGATGCGGTTGCCGTAAAAATCTTTTTTGATCTGTTCGGCCAAAGCAAAAATTTCCTGATTTTTTTCATCAAGCTCACAGTCTAAAAGCACGGCAGCTTCGCGGTGTGAAAGTCCCTTGCGTTCCTTTGCTTTAGCAATAATGCTGTCGATAAGCGACGCATTATTTTTGTTTGCTGAGGCATAGGCAAGGGTTTCCAGGATTTCATCATGAGCAATGAACTCACTGGCTTGCATTGATTTGACATTATACATTTGTCTACCTTCTTTCTTTCGGGGCAGGAATCCTTTCCCGTCAGTGATTTCCCTTATATATAAATATTTAAAAGGGCTGTTCTTGCGGAGCTTTTGCGTATAAAGCCTTGACGCTTACTCCTTTGAGCATACCTATTTTGCCGGAAAGCGTACTGATAACGTCGGCCGGGGCATCAAGAACGATACTGATAATATTAATGCCTTTTTGTTTATATGGCAGTCCCATACGTCCAATAATATATTCGTTATGGGCATGCAGTAAAATATTAAGCTGTTCTACTGCGGCAGTATTTTCAACGATTATTCCCAGCAAGACGACACGTTTATGCATACAAGCACCTGCTTTCAAGACAAAATAACTGGTTTATTAGTATTATATCATAAAATATCTGTAATTATTATTAACGAACAAGAGGTTATAACTAAAAGATAAAAAATAATTGCGAAAATTAACACAAACAGAATAAAAGTGCTATAATATATGAAGTAAGATTAAAGCAATGGTATCAAAAGTTACAAAAAATATTGCTCTAATTATTTTATTACATGGCGTTGATTTTTGAAAGCCAGTGAAGATTTTTATGTCAGGCAGTATCTGCAGGTAAGTAAAGTGCCGCTGCCGCCAATAATACAAGGATAGGGGATGACTATCGGTATAGGAGTTTTGTTATTTACATCGTCAATCTGACCGGCATAATTAGATTTGTTGAATCTTTTTGAATTGTTGTAAATCGTGCTCAGGCTGTTTAGACATATGTTTTCTATAAAATTTCATTAAGTGTTTTTATAATGTTATTTTAGCAAATAAAAAAGGTGACCGTCAATGAGAGCCGAACCCTCTCGTTGACGGTCAAATGATTGGAAAAAGATTAAAGGAAGACTAATGTCCCAAGCAAATGTCTCGTTTGCTTTGACTGAATTATAACAATAAAAAAAGATGAATGTTGTTGCTGAGGCAACACGAATAAATTTAGAAAATAATATCATAATAAAGTAATTAAAGTAAGTTTGAATAACCAAGAAACACAAATTATAATAAAAACAAATCAAGGGCATATTAAATAGGAAGAAACTTATTTGTTTTATTTAGATGATTGAGAGTAAGAGAGAAGGAGGACAGTTATGAAAGCGGCAATGCAGAATCTTTTGAGTTTACCCTTGTTCAAAGGGTTAGCCAGCGATGAATTAGACACTATTCTTGGTAAAGTAAATGCCCTTGTTAAGCATTTTGAAAAATCGGACTATATTTATTTGGCCGGTGATGCGGTTGAGAGTATTGGCATTGTTGTAGCGGGTACTGTACAAATGATCAAGGAAGATATTATGGGAGATAAGTCCATTATCACAACAATGGGGTCTGGTTCCATTTTTGCCGAAAACTTCCTGGGGCATGACAAACAGGACGAGAAAACTAATGTTAGCTACTTTGCTGCCAGTGACAGCGAGGTGCTGATGGTCCCCTTTGGGAAGGTTCTGACCGATCTGAGTAATAATGATCCCTGCCGTAACAAATTGCTGACAAACATGATTTCAATAATGGCCAGCAACAATGCACAGTTGATTGAAAAAACGGAGATCTTGTGTAAAAAAACTCTGCGCGGCAAGATTATGACTTATCTGGAACAGGAAGCTAAACGTAACGGTTCTACTGAATTTGAAATACCTTTTAACAGAACAGATATGGCCAATTATTTGGATGCTGACCGCAGTGCTTTGACTCGTGAACTGGCCAGAATGAAAGATTGCGGATTGATTGATTTTGATAAAAGAAATTTTAAAATTTTAAAGTTTGAATAGCTTTAATGCACTTATATTATAACAAAATATTATTATTTTACTATTTAACTGCTAAAAAGCCGAAACCTTGCATGGTTTCGGCTTTTGCACCGTTTATTACAAATTTTAAAAATATAGTGTTGCCTGGGCAACATCATTTTGCATTTACCATTGCTATAATGTAAATTAATAAAGGGATTGCTAAACTTGTAGTTCCTTTGCGATCTTTATATGTTGTCCGACAATTCGAACAGCATATAGAAAATTTAAAAAGGAGGAATTTATTATGTCCCAAGCAGTAAAATGTTTAATCCTGTTGGCTGTGGTTGCATTGCTTTTTGTTACTGAACTTATCCCTCTCGCAATCACTGCTACTGCCGGCGCAATCGCGTGCGGCCTGTTAGGCTTCATCCCTGCTAAACAAGTCTTTTCCGGTTTGTCTAACTCTACGGTAGTTTTGTTTGCAGGTATGTTCATCGTTGGCGCAGCAATGTTCTATACCGGTTTGGCCCAAAAAATCGGTAATACTGTAGTTCATTTCTGTGGTACTGGCGAAAACAGCCTGATGTTTGGTTTAATGATAGTTGGTACTTTGTTGTCTTCAGTACTTTCCAATACTGGTACAGCAGCTTGCCTGCTTCCGGTTGCTTTGGGTATCTGTGCTGCTGCAAAGATTCCTGCTTCCCGTCAGTTGATGCCTTTGGCGTTCGCTTGCGGTTGGGGCGGTATCATTACGATGGTAGGCACACCGCCTAACATTATTGCTACCGGTGCTTTAACTGCTGCTGGCTTGGAAGGGTTTGGTTTCTTTGAATTCGCATGGATCGGTATTCCTGTATCTATCGCAGGTATGCTTTACATGATGTTCATTGGTAAACATTTACTTCCGAAAGTTGAATTAGATGCTGACCAGGAAATCGAACAAGAAGTAGAGGCTACAACTACTTCTTCTTCCAAACAAATTATTTCCGGTGCGATTCTGCTCGTAGTTGTTTTGGTAATGGCTTTGGATATCAAAGGCGTTTCCCTGGAAATGGCAGCTATCATCGGCGCATTGGTTTGCGTACTGACTGGTTGCTTGACTGAAAAACAAGCTTACGCTTCTATCGACTGGGTAACCATCTTCCTGTTCGCAGGTATGATGCCTGTATCTACTGCAATGGATAAAACCGGCGCTGGTAAATTGATTGCTGAATGGACCGTAGGTCTGATGGGCGGTTCTCCGTCTCCGTTGATCGTTACCGCAGTTCTGTTTATCCTGTCTTGCGGCTTGACCCAATTTATGTCCAACACTGCATCCGCAGCTCTGCTGTGCCCGATCGGTGTTGCGATTGCTAAACAACTTGGCGCCGATCCGAAAGCAGTTATCATGGCTATCGCAGTTGCAGCATCCTGTGCATTCGCAACTCCGGTAGGTACTCCTCCGAATACTTTGGTTCTTGGTCCTGGCGGTTATAAATTCATGGACTATGTTAAAGCAGGTACCGGCCTTGTTGTCGTCTGCTTCGTAGTATCCCTGGTTGTAATTCCTGTTATTTGGCCGTTCTTCCCTGGCAAATAAGCTAAGAACTCTCAACATAGGATCCCTATCTGAAAAACCTGTCGATTTTATCGGCAGGTTTTTTGTTTTTGACTCAAATGTAATTTTTCTTGTTATAATATAAATATAGATCGTTAGTAATGGAGTTGTAGAAATGAAAATAAAACCGGAAGAAACAATTCAAATCCAGGGGCCTTATGGCGAAATAAATGGTATACTAACCCCCTGTATCGAAGAAAATACTGCCGCGCCGGTGCTGGTTTTGGCACATGGATTCCGAGGTTCAATGGATGGCGGCGGCAGAGCGGCTGTTTTAGCTGAAATGGCTTCCGAATGCTGTAATGTCATACGTTTTAATTTTAATGGCAGTCAAATCCTTTCCAAGCAGGTTGAAGAATTGGAAGCGGTGCTTGCTTATGTACGACTTAAATTTTCAGCCGGAAAAATATTTTTACTGGGTAGAAGTCTTGGCGGAGCAGCGGCATTAGTTGCCGCTTCACGATCTGCTGATATTACAGGACTGGTATTGTGGGCTGCGCCGAACGATTTACAGGCGACCTTCAGAAATGCCTTGGGTGCTGAAGCCTATAATGCGTTGTCTGCAGGTCAGACTCTGTATTTAAATGATGAACGGGGTGAATTGACCTTAACACCTGATTTTATTACAGATTTTGCCAAATATGATCTGCAGGGGATTTTACGTAACTGGCGTAAGCGTCCTCTGCTGATCCTTCATGGAGAAAAAGATGAAACAGTAGCTGTTGATCAGGCACGTTTGACATTTGCTTTAGCTGGAGTTCCAAAAAAGCTGGTTATCATTAACGGCGGTGACCACAGTTTTACTAATCACGGAAATAAGGCTGCGGCAGAGGTAGTTGGCTGGCTGAAAGACAGGCTGTGATGATTAATTATTGTCATAGTATATAAAACATTGTAAGGTATTTTCGAGCCTAGTGAGAATACGTACCCTTGTGGTACTGTATGAAAACTTGGCGAGGTATTTTCGAGCCTAGTGAGAATACGTACCCTTGTGGTATAATATTGGTAGCTATAAAACAGGAGGATATGATTTTGAAAAAATTATTAATATTATGTTTATTGGTTTTCAGCAGTTTCAGCGTAGTAGCCTGCGGCAGTGAAACTAAGAGCGATCCGGATGCGGTGCCGATGAAGCCGGCAACTGCTGTTTTTGAAACGTCAATGGGTGATTTTGAAGTGAAATTGGCAACAGATCTGGCTCCTAAAACTTGTGAGAATTTTATCAACCTGGCTCAAAAAGGGTTTTATAATGGCGTTACCTTTCATCGTGTTATTGATAATTTCATGATCCAGGGCGGTGATCCTACTGGTACTGGTACAGGCGGACCTGGATATACCATTAAAGATGAATTCAGCAGTAAACTGACACACGAAGGTGCAGGTGTTTTATCGATGGCCAACGCCGGTCCGAATACAGGCGGCAGCCAGTTCTTTATTACTTTGCGTGCCTGTCCGTGGCTTGATGGCAAGCATGCTGTTTTTGGTAAAGTTACCAAGGGTATGAACGTTGTTTATAAAATCGGAAAAGTAAAGACTGATGGCAATGATAAACCGTTGGAGCCGGTAACTATTAAGAATATTGTTATAAAAGAGGGGTAAGGAGAGAAAGGAGCACGAATTTGTCCTTTTTACAGAGCGAACGTATCATTGAAGTACAGGATCAACAGGAAATGGTTGGTATTTTAGGGCGAAATGACGAGCTGCTGCGGGTAATCAAGGAACATTATGAGAGTGTTATTGTTGCGCGCGGCAATGTGATCGTTTTCAGCGGTGAAGACAATGAAGTGGGGCAGATTGAAACCCTGTTCAAAGAGCTGCTTTTTTTGTATCGTCAGGGTATGCCTCTGACTACACATGATGTCAGATACAGTATTGGGATGATTGCAGAGGGCCGTCTGGAAAGTCTGCACCGTATGTATGCCGATACGATAATAGTTACCAACCGTGGCCGTCAGGTAAAGGCGAAAACACTGGGACAATGGGATTATGTAGAAACCATTAAACGCAGTAATGTCACTATTGGGATAGGTCCTGCAGGTACAGGCAAAACTTATCTGGCTGTTGCTTTAGCTGTGAAGGCTTTAAAGAATAAAGAGGTTGAACGGATCGTTCTGACTCGTCCTGCTGTAGAAGCCGGTGAAAAACTTGGCTTTTTGCCAGGTGATATGCAGGATAAGGTCGATCCTTATCTGAGACCGTTGTATGACGCGTTATATGACATGCTGGGCAGCGAGACTTTTCAGAAATATGTTGCCAGAGGGACGATAGAAGTTGCTCCTTTAGCTTATATGCGCGGACGTACTTTGAATGATTCGTTTATTATTCTGGACGAAGCGCAGAATACAACACCGGAGCAAATGAAGATGTTTCTGACCCGTTTTGGTTTTGGGTCGAAAATGGTCATTACTGGTGATATTACACAGATTGATTTACCAAACGGTAAAAACAGCGGGTTGAAACAGGCGGCCTATGTTCTGCAGAAAACTCCTGGGGTAGGTATTATTCGTTTTGGAGAAGCTGACGTCGTTCGTCACGAGATCGTGGCCGCTATTATCAGGGCATATGAGAATTATGACAGCAGACGCCAGAAACAGCGGGAGGCAGACAATGATAATAACGCTGGAAAATGACCAGGATAAATTACAGATCAGTGAAGAGCTGGAGCAGCTGCTGACTGCGGGATTGAATGTAGTAGCCAGGCTGCACAGTCTGTCTGAGAGGACAGAAGTTGATATTACTATTGTTGATGATGAAGAAATACATATGCTGAATCGCGATTATCGTAATGTCGACAGGCCTACAGATGTACTTTCTTTTGCACTTGATGAAGAAAGTGAAGAGGAACCGGAGCTTTTAGGTGGGCCTGAAGAACATCTTTTGGGAGATATCATTATCAGCGCTGAAACTGCTTCCAGACAGGCGGAAGAATTTGGACATGGCTTGGAACGTGAAATCGTTTATTTAGCGGTACACGGCCTGCTGCACCTTCTGGGATATGATCATATGACAGATGAGGATAAAGCAGTTATGCGGGCTAAAGAGGAAGAAGCTTTACGGGAAATCAGACTTTCGGAAGAATTTCTGGTTCATTAAAAGGAGCAGTTATGGAGACGAAGTTATTAGCGGCAGCGCAGGCGGCACGTGATAATGCTTACGCGCCTTATTCTAAATTCAAAGTTGGGGCGGCGGTCGAAACTGTTGACGGAGAAATTTTTACCGGCTGCAATATAGAAAATGCTTCGTATGGGTTGACTTGCTGTGCAGAACGTAATGCTGTTTTTGCAGCTGTGTGCAGCGGCGTACGCAGGTTTAAAACTTTGTGCGTAGTTGCCGATACAGATGAGCCGGTGGCACCATGCGGCGCTTGCCGTCAGGTGCTGGCAGAGTTTCCTTTTGAAAAAATAATCCTGGCAAATTGCAAGGGACAGACAAAAACAATGTCTGTGGCAGAACTGCTGCCATATGGTTTTGGCTCTGAGTCCCTGAATATAAAAAATAAATGTAAGTGAAAGCAAAGGAGCGATTAGTATAAATAAGCAGGATGGCAAGCATTATTCTGGTTTTGCGGCTATTGTAGGCCGGCCTAATGTAGGCAAATCAACGTTGACGAATGGATTGATCGGGGAGAAAATTGCAATTATGAGTGACCGTCCTCAGACAACGCGTAATAAGATCATGTGTATTATGAATACTGACAATGCTCAGATCATGTTCTTGGATACTCCCGGTATCCATAAGCCGCAGCATAAGCTGGGGCAATATATGGTACGGGCTGCAGAAAGTACGCTGCACGAGGTAGATGTGGTTTTGTTTGTTGTTGATGTTTCGGAAAAGCGCGGTGCCGGAGAGGATTATATTCTGGAGCAGCTGCGCAAGGTCAAAACTCCGGTGATTCTTGTTGCCAATAAAATCGATAAACTGGCAGACAAAGGTAAGCTTTTCGGCATTATTGAAAGCTATACTAAAGATTTTACCTTTGCGGCAGTAGTGCCTGTTTCTGCTTTGCAGGATACTGAATTCCCGGGTTTAGTAAATGAGATCACCAAGTATTTGCCGGAAGGTCCGGCATATTTCCCGGACGATATGATAACCGACCAGCCGGAACGGATAATTGCTGCGGAAATGATTCGTGAAAAGGTACTGCGGTCAACTCGTGATGAGGTGCCGCATTCTATTGCTGTGGAGATTGATGAATTCAAGGTACGTGATAATGATGATATTTATATTCGTGCCAATATTTTTGTGGAACGTGAATCCCAAAAAGGTATCGTGATTGGGGCTAAGGGCAGCTTGCTGAAAAAGATCGGCGAGCAGGCCCGGAAGGATATTGAATCACTGCTCGGCAATAAGGTTTTTCTTGATCTGTGGGTTAAAGTAAAACCTGATTGGCGCAATAAGGATAAGGCTTTGAAGCAATTCGGCTATGAAGGCTGATTTATTGACTGAAAATACAGTAGTATGGTATGCTTATGCTAATAACAATTTATGAAGTTTATATAAGTAAGGAGAGATGACCTATCGACGGCGACCCCGCTATGACATGCTTATTTGAGCTGTCTATTGCATTATTGATCACTTTATTGAACGGTTTTTTTGTTATGGCTGAATATTCTTTAGTCAGAATCAGAAAAAGCAGGCTGGATGAATTGATCCGGCAGGGAAAAAGCAGAGCTAACACAGTTTTAAAAATGAGCGAAAAGCTTGATACCTACCTGAGTGCGACTCAGCTTGGTATTACTGCTTCGTCTTTGCTTTTGGGCTGGTTTGGCGGCCCGCTTCTCGCTGAAATGTTCCGCGGTATGTTTGGTGTAAGTGCCGGCACCTGGTATGATCATTCGCTGGTTTTTGCCTGTGCGTTTCTTATCATCGTTTTTCTGCATGTTGTTTTCGGCGAACTGGTGCCTCGCACTATCGCCTTAGGTAAGGTCGAGCAGGTAGCGATGGCGGTCGCTTATCCGTTGGTTTTTTTTCATTACCTTTTATATCCGCTGGTTGTGCTTTTTAATCGCATCTCCCATGCTGTATTGTGCCTTTTAGGCGTTGATCCTGTCCCTGATGAAGATATCTCGCGCAGTGAAGATGAGCTGCGGATGATAGTCAGTGCCAGCGAACGCGGCGGTAAGCTGGATCATATGGAAAGCCGTCTGATTGATAATGTTTTTGATTTCGCCGACCGCGTGGCTCGTGAAGTCATGGTGCCGCGTCAGGATATGATTTGTTTGTATACTGATGATACGCTGCAGGAAAATCTGCAGGCTGTGCGTGAAAGCCGGCATACACGTTATCCTTTATGTATGGAAGACAAAGATCATGTTTTGGGCGTTATTCATGTGCGTGATTTGATGGATCTGGACGATGACGACGATCCGGCTTTTGATCTGCGGACACGAATGCGCAATATTGTCGTTGTTCCCGAAGGAATGTCAACGGCTAAAGTGCTGCAGATGATGCAGCATAAGCGTATCCAGATTGCTGTAGTTGCTGATGAATATGGCGGTACGGCTGGTCTGGTTACAATGGAAGATCTCCTGGAGGAAATTGTCGGTGATATTCAGGATGAGCATGATGGCGAAGAAGCAGAAGATATTTTGCGCTTAGGCGATGACAGCTATGAGTTCGACGGCCTTGTTTTACTGGACGAGATTTCTGAACTTTTAAATATTGAATTTGACGAACCGGAGGAAGATACCATTGGCGGTTTTGTCTTCGGACTTTTAGGGCGTAAGCCTGAAGAAGGTGACAGAGTCGTTACCGGCAGCTGGCGCTTTGAGGTTACTGAAGCAGAAGGTTTTAGAGTAACACGGGTCAAAGCTACCAGGTTACAGGAAGATGGTACTGCGGTACAAGCTGATGAGTAATACTGCATATCAGGACGAAGTAATTATTTTAAAAGTAAAGGATTGGCAGACTGCGGATAAATACGCAGTCTGTTTTTCGCGTGCCCATGGTAAAATACCTTTTTTAGCGTACGGTGCCCGTTATGCGAGGACTACTGGCGGACGGCTGATACAGCCTTTTGCGATGCTAGATATGCAGCTATATTCTGGTAAACGTCTGGACAGTATGAAAAGCTGTGAACTGATTGCTTTGCCGCAGCAAATGGACATCAAACAGATGGCTTATGCTTCAGTGATTGCTGAAGTGACAGAAGCGCTGACGGAGGTACATGAGCCGCAGGAAGATATTTATGAGCTGCTTGTAGGAGCAGTACAAATACTTTCCAGGAATAACCCGCGTCTGGTCGCGTTGTCGGCTATTTGCAAGCTGCTTGTTTTAACAGGATTTGCTCCTGTTTATGACGCCTGTGTCAACTGTACTGAAGCTGTTGAAGGAGATGCTTTTTTTAGTGTCGTTCAGGGCGGCCTTATTTGCGAAGCCTGTCACGGAGGGGAAGAGTTGCCCTTTAGCAGCGGCGCTCAGAAGCTGCTGCAGGAGCTGATTGCGCTGGATTTCAATGATCCACAGCCTTTTACTGTGCGCGGCGGCGATTTGATGCAGCTGGAACAGATACTTTATCGGTTTATTGTTTACCAGATCGACAAGCCTTTGAAAAGTTTAAGCTTTTTAGCGCAGTTAGGATTGTAAAAGCATTGACAAAGGACGTCTGATTTGATATATTTTCTTTTAAGCGATGAAAGGGATAAGTAGTTTTCTGTTTTAGCGAGCCGGGATGGTGTAAGCCGGCAGATGAGAAAACAAAGGCACCCGGGAGCTGCAATTTTATAAACATCGAGGCGGACCGTATGAGCGGTCAAGCAGGGTGGAACCGCGGAGTGATTTATGTCTCCGTCCCTGTAACTTAATTGTTACAGGGACGGAGACTTTTGTTTTTGTCGTTGTAACAAATAAAATAGGAGGCAGAACATGAATTTTCAAACAATTATTTTGAAGCTCCAGAAATTCTGGGCAGACCAAAACTGCATCATGGGCCAGCCCTATGACGTCGAAAAAGGTGCGGGAACTATGAATCCGTCAACTTTTCTGCGCGTTTTAGGACCGGAACCATGGCGTGTGGCTTATGTAGAGCCATCTCGACGTCCGGCTGACGGGCGTTATGGGGATAACCCCAATCGGTTGTTCCAGCATCATCAATATCAGGTAATTATTAAACCGTCTCCGGATAATATTCAGGAGCTTTATCTCCAGAGCCTGGCCGAACTGGGTATCCGTCAGGAAGAACATGATATCCGTTTTGTTGAGGATAACTGGGAATCACCGACTTTAGGTGCTTGGGGACTTGGCTGGGAGGTTTGGCTGGATGGTATGGAAATTACCCAGTTCACCTATTTTCAGCAGGTCGGCAGTATCGACGTGAAACCTGTTACTGTTGAAATCACGTATGGTTTAGAGCGACTGGCTATGTATATCCAGGGTGTGGAAAATGTTTTTGATATTGAATGGGTGGATGGAGTCACTTATGGTGACGTTTTCCATACTAACGAAGTAGAACAGTCTTTTTACAATTTTCAAGTAGCTGATACAGCACTGCTGTTTGATCTGTTTGATAAATATGAAGCTGAGGCAAAACGCGTTATTGAGGCCGGATATATCCGGCCTGCTTATGATTATGTATTGAAATGTTCTCATACTTTTAACCTTTTGGATTCCCGCGGCGCCATCAGCGTCAGCGAAAGAACGGCTTTCATTGGCCGTGTGCGCGCTATGGCACGTTTGTGCGCAGCTGCCTATGTTGAACAAAGGGAAAAACTTGGCTTCCCGTTATTGAAAGGGGAGAATAAATAATGGAAAAATTATTATTTGAAATCGGTACTGAAGAGATCCCCGCAAAATTTATGCCGGGTATTCTTAAACAATTACAAGAGCTTGCTGCAGATAAAATGCAGGAGCTGCGTATTCCGTTTGAAAATATCAAGGTTTATGGCACGCCTCGCCGGATGACCTTTATTGCTGAAGGTGTAGCAGAAGCTCAGGCAGACAGCACGATTGAGGCTAAAGGGCCGTCTGCAAAAATTGCTTTCGTAAGCGGAGCTCCTTCCAAAGCGGCAATAGGCTTTGCCCGCGGGCAGGGGATAGACGTTAAAGACCTGGAAGTGCGCGGAGAATACGTTTATGCAGTAAAACATTTGGCAGGTCAACCTGTTGTCGATTTACTGCCCGGTTTGCTGCTTGATATCCTGGAGTCTTTATCTTTCCCGAAAAATATGCGCTGGGCCGATTATGATTTTCGGTTCGTGCGTCCTATCCGCTGGCTGGTAGCACTGTTCGGTGAAAAAGTAATACCGGTAGAAATTACCGGCGTAAAATCGGGCAGGTATTCGATGGGACATCGTTTTATGCAGCAATCTATGAAAGAGGCTGTGGAAACTAAAGGCCTGCTGAGCGCGGCTATCAATAAGGTTGGCAATGTAGTGCATTCTGCTGTTATGGGAATGCAAGGAGCTGTTGAGATCCCCAACGCTGATGCATATGTACAGGCACTGGCTGACAACTTTGTGATGGTCGATCAGGATGCCCGCCGTGAATTGATTCGTCAGCAGGTGACAGAACTGGCGGCTGCCGAAGGCGGAATTGCTGAAATTGACGAAGACTTACTGGAAGAAGTCAATTATCTTGTTGAATATCCTACTGCATTATGTGGGAAATTTGAAGAAAAATTCCTGTCGTTACCGAAGAAAGCCATTATCACCCCAATGCGTGAACATCAGCGTTATTTTCCGGTAGTGGATGAAGAAGGCAGGCTGCTCAATAAATTTATTACAGTCCGCAATGGCGGTAAAGAGTTTTTGGATGTTGTCGCACACGGTAATGAACGTGTTTTACGCGCTCGTCTCAGTGATGCTGAATTCTTCTTCAATGAAGACCGCAAACTAAAATTGGAAGACCGTCTGGAAAAACTGAAAACAGTTTCATTCCAGGAAGGTCTGGGCAATATGTATGATAAGAGTGAGCGGTTGGCTAAACTGGCTGAAATGGTTAAGTTTGCCATCAATGTTAAAGTTGACGATACTAACCTCAAACGTACAGCTTTGCTGTCTAAAACAGATCTTGTTGCCGGGATGGTGGTTGAATTTACAGAGCTGCAGGGAGTTATGGGGCGTGAATATGCCAAATTAGACGGCGAACCTGCTGAAGTTGCTGAAGGTATTTATGAACACTATCTGCCGCGTTTTGCCGGTGACGAGCTGCCGAAGGGTACTATTGGACGTATTGTCGGCATCAGTGATAAAATGGATAATATCGTTGCTACTTTCAGCCGCGGACTTGCACCGACAGGCTCGCAGGATCCTTATGCATTGCGTCGTCAGGCTTTGGGTATCATCAATATTCTTATCAGCAGTAACTATCATATGCCCCTGATCAAGATTCTGGCAGGTGCGCTGTATCTGCTCAATATCAAACCGGAAGATACCGGTAAATTGATACCGCAGATTTTAGAATTCTTTAAATTACGTTTGAAGAATATGATGATCGAACAGGGAATCCGTTATGACGTTGTCGATGCTGTTTTTGCCGATGAACGCAACGATGATTTAGTAGATATTTACGCGCGCTGCAAGGCTTTGAATGCGTATGTAGTTCTGCCGGAAGCAGAAGCTGTTATTCAGGCTTCTATCCGTGTCTGCAATCTTTGCAAAAAAATTGAGACTGAAGTTGCTATAAGCAGTGCGCTTTTTGCCGACCCGGCAGAGCAGGAACTGCATGATGTTCTGATTCGTCTTAATAAAGAGCTGATCCCGGACATCGTGACTTATAATTATGCCGGTGCATTAAAACTTGCCGAGCAGGTAGTTGAGCCTGTAAATAAATTCTTTGACAGTGTTATGGTCATGGATGAAAATGTTGATATTAAAAATAATCGTCTGGCCCTTCTTGAGCAGGCGAAAGAGGTTACAAATGCTGTCGGCGATTTGAGCTGTATCGTTCTTTAATCGCACATTTTACGGCAGTTGTTTTGTCAGGCCCTTGGTTACAAACACCAGAGTACATTTAGTACGCGGCGTGTCTGTCATCAGGGGCTTTCCTTGTATTTGCAGTGAGATTCGTGGGCTTGATTGTATTGTTAAGAAATATACTAAGAAGTACATTGTGCAATCTTTACATATATGGCGCAGTCTATGAGATGGATTTTAGTTATAATCTGCTGATTTTACTTTTTCCCAGGTATCATTTAGTGTATACTAATATATATACTCTGTTTTTCCTGTGACGAAAATATTATTTAAAGAGTAAAGGAGGGCCGTACTGAAAATAAGCATATTTTGTAAAATTTAACACAAAAAGTTAAAAAGCGATGAAAAAAGTCCTTGAATGTGGTGTACAAATATGATATAGTATACACTATATTAAGGGCGCAGCCCAAAAAGTATAATATAAAGGAGTGCTACAATCATGAAAAAAGAAGAACAGTTTCTTCTCTGGTTTGAGCAATTAGAAAGAAAAGACGTTGATATCGTTGGCGGCAAATCCTCTTCCCTCGGTGAAATGACTGCTAAGACAGATGTTCCCGTTCCTTACGGTTTTGCTACTACGGCTTACGCTTATAGATACTTCATTAAAGAAAGCGGTCTTGAAGAAAAGATGCGCTCTATTTTGTCTGAATTGACTGACGTTGAAAACAGCGCTTTACTGCGTGATGTCAGCGCTCGTCTGCGTGATGCCATCATGGCTGAGAAAATGCCTCAGGATCTGCAGGACGCTATTGGCGCTGCTTATGTTGAACTTGGTAAAAGAGTCGGCGAAGAGAATCCCTATGTCGCCGTTCGTTCCAGTGCTACAGCTGAAGATTTACCGGATGCAAGCTTTGCTGGTCAGCAGGATACCTATCTGAACGTACAGGGTGCTGAAACCATTATCGCAAAGGTAAAGGAATGCTACGCTTCCTGCTTTACCGACCGTGCTGTTTATTATCGTGAAAAACAAGGCTTTGATCATATAGAAGTTGCTTTGAGTGCCGTTGTACAAATGATGGTTTTCTCTAAAACTTCCGGTGTTATGTTTACTGTTAACGTTGCTACTGGCGATGACAATAATATCCTGATTGAGGCAGCCTTTGGACTGGGTGAATATGTTGTTCAGGGTACTGTTACTCCTGATAATTATACTATTTCCAAACATGACCACAAAATCATTGACCGCTGCGTAAATGAGCAGGACATCATGCTTGTACGCAAAAAAGGCGGCGACTGTGAAGAAGTGCAGGTCCCTGAAGAACTGCGCAAAGTACAGACTTTGACTGACGAGCAGATTTTGGAACTGGCTGATTATGCTAAAAAGATCGAAAAACATTATGGCTGCTATATGGATATGGAATGGGGCGTTGATGAACGTACCAATAAAATCTGGATTCTGCAGGCCCGTCCGGAAACCGTATGGAGCCGCCGCAATAAAGAAGGAGGAGCAAAAGTGCAGGAAAGCAAATCTATGACTACTACTGATCATAAAGTTATCGTGAAAGGTTTGCCTGCAAGCCCGGGTAAAGTTTCTGGCCGCGTACACGTTATTCTTGATCCTTCCCGCATCGATGAATTTAAAGAAGGAGAGATCCTTGTTACTGAGATGACCGCTCCTGACTGGGTACCGGCAATGAAAAAAGCCAAAGCTATCGTCACTGACAGCGGCGGAATGACCTGTCATGCTTCCATCGTTAGCCGCGAGCTGGGTATTCCCTGTATCGTTGGTACTAAGAGCCGTGGTGAAGCTGCTACTGTTACTATTCCTGACGGTATTGATGTAACTATCGATGCTACTCATGGCGTAGTTTATGAAGGCATTATTGAAGAAGCTAAAAAAGAAAATCAGGCAGGCGCTGCTGTAGCGGTTGCTGAATACTTCCCGCCGACTGGCACTAAAGTTTATATGAATTTGGGCGATCCGGAACTGGCTGAGAAATATTCCAGTCTGCCCTGTGATGGTATCGGTTTGATGCGTGAAGAGTTCATCTGGACTACTTATATCCATGAACATCCTTTGTATCTCATTAAAACCGGACATCCTGAAAAAGTTGTCGATCAGCTGGCAGAAGGTATGCGTCAGGTTTGTCAGGCAATGGCTCCCAGACCGGTTACTCTGCGTTTCAGCGATTTCAAATCCAGTGAATATCGTGATTTGAAAGGCGGCGATGAGTTCGAACCTTATGAACCTTCAGCATTATTGGGCTGGCGCGGTGCTTCACGTTATTATGATCCTAAATACATCGAAGCTTTCAAACTGGAATGCCAGGCTGTAGTGAAAGTTCGTGAAGAGTTTGGTCTGAAAAACCTTAATGTTATGATTCCTTTCTGCCGTAATGTAGAGGAATGTGAAAAAGTGGTTAAGATTATGGCTGAATGTGGCTTGGAGCGCGGTAAGGACTTTAAAGTATGGTTGATGGCTGAAATTCCTTCCAATATCATTCTGGCCGATCAGTTCAATAAGTATGTAGACGGTTATTCTATCGGTTCTAACGATTTGACCATGCTGGTGCTTGGCTGTGACCGTGATAATGATACCGTTTCCCATATTTATGATGAACGTAATCTGGCAGTGCGCCGTGCAGTACGTCACCTTATTGAGGTTGCTCACAGCGAAGGCAAAACTGTTTCTATCTGTGGTCAGGCTCCCAGCGTTTATCCTGAATTCTGTGAATTCCTCATTAAGAGCGGTATCGACAGTATTTCCGTAAATCCTGATACTGTTAAATTTACCAAAAAATTAGTTGCTCAAGTAGAGCAGCGTGTTATGCTCGACGCTTTAACAGGTCGCGGCCGTAAAGAAGTCGAAGAACTTGACTGGAAATAATAATTAATAAAAACCCCCATTTGTAGGATAATAAAAATCCTACAAATGGGGGTTTAGTCATGAAAAGAACTTATACACACATCAAAGCATTTGAAAAAGAAATGCGCGGGAAGTAAAATTCCTGGAAAATAGTTTGATTTGGGTTTGACGTACTACTTAATGGGTGGTAAAATATTATCAATAGAATATTACCTTTAAAGCGGTCCTGTGAGACTGTAAGGTAGACTTTTAGGTAACTTGTACTACAAGCCTTCTTTGCCATCTTGCAGGCACAGAAGGCTTTTTTATGTGATTAATAGGAGGTAGGACAATGGCAAAAGCAAACGTATCTCTGGGTGGCAGAGATATCCTTGATCTGGATTCACTTTCCATCGAGGAATATGAAATGATTCTGCAAACTGCGGCAGAAATGAAGAAAATCATGAAACGTGATATCAAAAAGGTGCCGTCACTGCGGGGAAAATCCATTATCAACCTTTTTTATGAACCCAGCACCAGAACAAGAACCTCATTTGAGCTGGCTGGAAAATATCTTGGCGCTGACGTAGTTAATATTACTACTGCCAGCTCCAGCGTTGTAAAAGGTGAATGCCTGCGCGATACTATTCTTACTGTACAATCTATGGCTTGTGACGCAATCGTTATGCGCCATCCGATCGAGGGTGCCGCTGCTTATGCTGCGGAGGTTGCTGATCCTGTTATCATCAACGCCGGTGACGGAGCGCATGCACATCCTTCTCAGGGACTTCTGGATATGTTTACCATTCGTGAACAGGGAAAAGATCTGAAGGGGTTAAAAATGGCGATTTTAGGTGACGTTCTGTATAGTCGCGTTGCCCGTACTAATATCGCTGCCTGGACTAAGATGGGGGCTGATGTACATGTAGCCGGACCAATGACTTTGCTGCCTCACGATATAGAAAGTCTGGGCGTAACCGTACACAAACGTGTTGAAGATGCTATCGAAGGTGCAGATGTTATTGATGTCCTGCGCATTCAGCTGGAACGTCAGAAAAAAGGACTGTTCCCGTCTCCGCGTGAATATGCACGAATCTTTGGCTTGAATGAAAAGCGTCTGGCGCTGGCAAAACCCGATGTTACTGTCCTGCATCCCGGGCCGATGAATCGCGGCCTGGAAATTTCCTGGGAGGTCGGCTACTGCGATAACGCCGCTATTCGTGATGAAGTGCAAAATGGTGTAGCAGTACGTATGGCACTCTTATTCTTGACTTTGACGGGGGGTAAGCAAATTGAAAACATTGATTAAAAACGGTCGTGTCATCGATCCCAGCCAAAATATTGATGCCATTATGGATGTATTGGTGGAAGACGGCGTAATCAAAGAAGTTGCGGCAGAGATTAAAGCTGCAGCCGATGAAGTATATGATGCCGAGGGACTTATTGTGGCTCCTGGTTTGGTTGACGTGCATACACATTTGCGTGAGCCGGGTCTGGAAGCTAAAGAAGATATCGTAACAGGTACAATGGCGGCCGCAGCCGGCGGTGTTACCACTATCGCCTGCATGCCGAATACCAAACCTGTTATTGATAACTCTATCATTGTTTCCGGTATTAAAGAACGTGCTGCACGTGAAGGCTATGTTAATGTAGAGGTTATCGGTGCTATCAGCAAAGGCGAGGAAGGTAAAGAGCTGGCTGAAATGATCGATATGTCTGAAAAAGGCGCTATGGCTTTCTCTGATGACGGACATTTTGTCAATAGTCCGCGTCTGTTTACACTCGCTGCAAAATATATCGGTGCTTTTGATAAAGTTTTGATTTCCCATGCTATCGAACCGGAACTGGGACATGAAGGCTACATGCATGAAGGCGCTGTTTCCGCACGTATCGGAGTGCCAGGTATACCTGCAATAGCAGAAGATATTGCTGTTGCCCGCGACTGTCTTATTGCCGAATATACCGGCGCGCATGTACATATTGCGCATGTTGCCAGCAAAGGCGCTGTTGATATCATTCGCGGCTTTAAGAAAAAAGGTGTCAATGTTACCTGTGAAGTTACAGTGCATCATCTGACTTTAACTGATGAGGCTTGTGCTACTTACAGCAGTGCTACCAGGGTCTCGCCGCCGCTGCGCAGCATGGATCATGTTGAGGCTTTGCGCGCTGCAGTTAAAGATGGCACGGTAGATGCGATTGTCACTGACCATGCTCCGCATGCTCCTGAAGAAAAAGACGTTGAGTTTCGTTATGCTCCCTGCGGATTTACAGGTTTGGAAACATCCGTTGGTGTAGTTTTAACTGATCTTTATCATACAAACATCTTCACAATTAACGAAATTATTGGTAAAATGAGTACAGAGCCTGCGAATATTTTTGCACTAAAAGCTGGAAGTTTAAAAGTTGGTTATCCGGCAGATGTAACTATTATCGACCTTAACAAAGAATGGACTGTTGATAATACGAAATTTTATACACGCGGCAAGGTAACTCCTTTCCAAGGAAAACATTGTAAAGGCAAAGCCGTAGCTACGATGGTAGCAGGTAAATTCGTAATGAGAGATGGTGAAGTATGCAAACGGTAGCAAGAAAAGGTAAATTGGTGTTAAAAGACGGCAGCGTTTATGAAGGCGAGCTGTATGGCAAACGCAATGCGGTAGGTGAGGTTGTTTTCACTACCGGGATGAGCGGTTATCAGGAAACCTTGACTGATCCGTCGTTTTGTGGGCAGATTGTTGTTATGACTTATCCTTTAGTTGGAAATTATGGCACTAACGATCTTTTTAATCAGGGACGAAAATCTTTCTTTCAGGGATATGTGATCAGTGAATTGTGTGATCATCCCAGCAACTGGCGCTGTGAAAAAACGCTGGAACAGTTTTTAGATGAACAGGATGTGCCTGTACTGACAGGTGTAGATACACGTGCGATTACCCGTAAACTGCGCAATTATGGTGTACTGCAGGGGGTTATCGTGCCGGCAGAAATGCCGCAGGAGGAAGTAGAAAAGCTGCTGGCTACACCAGAGGTACATGATCAGGTAGCGACAGTAACAACTCCTGAAATTTATACACTTGGCAACGGTAAATATCATGTTGCGGTCATGGATTTTGGTATCAAACAAAATATTCTTGAATATCTGGCCAGTTTTGACTGCCATTTGACGGTTTTCCCTGCATATACTACAGCAGAGGAGATTTTGGCAGCACAACCGGACGGTATTTTCTTGGCTAATGGACCCGGAGATCCGAAGGATTTACAGCCGATCATTGCAGAAGTTAAAAAGCTGATCGGCAGGAAGCCTATTTTCGGCATCTGCTTAGGTCATCAAATTTTAGCTTTGGCTAATGGTGCTGATACCTTTAAAATGAAATTCGGGCATCGTGGCGTCAATCATCCGGTTAAAGACCTGTTGGAAAATAAGGTTCTGATCAGTTCCCAAAACCATGGTTATGCTGTTGACGAAAAATCTTTAGCCGATCTGAATGTGGAAATAACTAATATCTCACTGAATGATGGTACGATTGAGGGACTGCGTTATCTTGACCATCCTTCTTTCGCAGTTCAGTATCATCCCGAGGCAAGCCCCGGACCAGGCGGCCATGAATATTTATTTAAACGTTTTGTAAAATTGATGGGAGGCCAAAACTGATGCCAAAACTGCAAAATATCAAAAAAGTTCTTGTTATCGGTTCCGGCCCGATCATTATCGGTCAAGCTGCTGAGTTTGACTATGCCGGTACTCAGGCCTGCCGTTCTCTGAAAGAAGAAGGGCTGGAGGTTGTACTTGTTAACAGTAACCCGGCAACAATCATGACGGACGTGCATATTGCCGACCGTGTTTACATTGAGCCTGTTAATGTTGAATTTTTGGAAAGTGTTATCAAGCGTGAGCGTCCTGATTCTTTGCTGGCAACTTTAGGTGGTCAGGTTGGCCTGAATCTTGCAATCGATCTGGAAGAAAAAGGTATTCTGCGCGAATATAACGTGCAGCTTTTAGGTACTCAGATTTATAGCATCAAGAGAGCAGAAGATCGTGAGCTTTTCAAAGAAACTATGGAGAAAATCAATCAGCCGATTCCAGAAAGCGCTATCGTTGAAACGATGGCGGCAGCGAAGGAATTTGCCCGTAAAGTAGGGTTTCCTCTGATCGTTCGGCCAGCATATACTTTAGGTGGCACCGGCGGCGGTATCGCTGAAAGTGAAGATGAACTGGATGAAATCGTTAATAAAGGTCTGAAATACAGTCTTATTGGTCAGGCATTGATTGAACGCAGCGTAGCCGGCTGGAAAGAAATTGAATTTGAAGTGCTGCGTGACGCGGCTGATAACTGCATCACTGTCTGCTCCATGGAAAATCTTGATCCTGTAGGTGTACATACCGGCGACTCTATCGTTGCCGCTCCGGCGCAGACCCTGAGCGATCGCGAAGTACAGCTGCTGCGTCAGGCTTCTATTGATATAGTACGTGAATTGGGTGTGCGTGGTGGCTGTAATGTGCAGCTGGCATTGGACCCCAATTCTGAACGTTATTATGTAATCGAAGTAAATCCGCGCGTCAGCCGTTCTTCGGCTTTGGCTTCTAAAGCTACCGGTTACCCAATCGCAAAGGTTTCCAGTAAAATAGCTATCGGCTATAATCTGGACGAGATTCAAAATGCTGTAACGAAAAAGACAACTGCCTGCTTCGAGCCTTCTATCGATTATGTAGTACTGAAATTCCCGCGCTGGCCTTTTGATAAATTTGTTACAGCCGACCGTACATTAGGCACCCAAATGAAGGCTACCGGCGAAGTTATGGCTATCGAACGTACACTGGAAGCAGCAATGCTGAAAGCGATCCGTTCTTTGGAAATCGGTTTGACTCATCTGGAAATGCCGGAATTAAAAGAACTGAGTGATGAAGAAATTCGTGCTCGCATTTCTAAAATCGATGACGAACGTATCTTTGTTGTTGCCGAAGCATTTCGTCGAGGCGTAAGTCTGGAAGAGATCCATGAGATCACGATGATCGACAGATGGTTCCTGCAGAAAATATTGAATATCGTCAAGATGGAAACTGTTTTAAAAACTGAACCGATGACTAAGGAGATAATGCGTAAAGCTAAACGCATGGGCTTTGCCGATGTGGTTATTGGCGAATATATCGGTAAACAGATGATGGAAGTACGTGCTATGCGTAAGGACTGGGGCATTATCCCAACCTATAAAATGGTTGATACCTGTGCTGCCGAGTTTGAAGCTGAAACACCTTACTATTATTCTACCTATGCTGTTGAAGATGAAGTACGCGTCAGTGATAAAAAGAAGGTTGCTGTTTTAGGCAGCGGACCGATTCGTATCGGGCAAGGCGTAGAGTTTGACTATTGCTCTGTACATTCTGTCTGGGCACTGAAAGAGCTTGGATATGAAACCATCATTATTAACAATAACCCGGAAACTGTAAGTACGGACTTTGATACTTCTGATCGTCTGTATTTTGAACCTTTGACAGTAGAAGATGTTTTGAATATTCTTGATAAAGAACAGCCTGAAGGCGTTATCGTACAGTTTGGCGGTCAAACGGCAATCAATCTGGCTGGACCGCTTGCAGATGCAGGCGTGAAAATACTTGGCTCCAGTGTTGATAGTATTGACAGAGCTGAAGATAGAGAACGTTTTGAACAGCTTTTGACAAACTGCAATATTCCGCGTCCTAAAGGACATACTGTTTTTGATACGGCGGGCGCTTTAAAAGCTGCCGCCGATGTCGGTTATCCGGTTATGGTTCGTCCGTCTTATGTTTTGGGCGGTCGCGCAATGGAAATAGTTTATAATGATGAAGAGCTGAAACATTATATGTCCAGTGCTGTTAAAGCTTCACGCGAACATCCGGTACTGGTCGATCATTATCTGCAGGGTACAGAGGTCGAAGTCGATGCTATCTGCGACGGTAATGAAGTGCTGATTCCCGGTATTATGGAGCATATCGAACGTGCAGGTGTGCATTCCGGCGATTCTATTGCTGTTTATCCGCCGCGTAATCTGTCCGAGTCGGTTATCAAAACTATCATTGATTATACCAACCGTATGGCACTTGGACTGGAAGTAAAAGGCATGATCAACATCCAGTATATCGTACGGAATAATGAGGTTTATGTAATTGAAGTAAATCCGCGTTCTTCTCGTACAGTTCCTTTCCTGAGTAAGGTCACCAACGTACCGATGATCAATGTAGCAACTAAAGCAGCTATGGGTCATTCACTGCGTGAGCAGGGGTATAAACCGGGCTTGGGCTTCTTCCCGGACTATTATGCAGTTAAAGCCCCTGTGTTCTCCTTCAACAAAATGAGTAATGTCGATATTACATTAGGGCCTGAGATGAAATCTACAGGCGAAGTAATGTGCGTTGATTATCAGTACTCACGTGCTTTGTATAAAGCATGTATTGCTTCCGGTATCAATGTACCGCATGAAGGTTCGATACTGATCACTGTTGCTGATATGGATAAACCTGAAGCGGCAGAAATTGCGGCCGGTTTTGCCGACCTGGGCTATGAAATCATGGCTACCGGAGGTACAGCTGAATATCTGAAAGAAAAGGGTGTTAAGGTGACCGTAGCGACTAAAGTCAGCGAGGGCAGCCCCAACATTCTTGACGATATCAAAGAAGGCCGGATAAGTATGGTTATCAATACAACTAACCATGGTCGTGATGCTGAACGTGACGGCTTTAAAATCAGACGTTCCACAGTAGAGCATGCCATTGCCTGCCTGACTTCTATGGATACAGCACGTGAACTGCAGCACGTTATGTCGGCAATGCGCCGGCGCCGTGTGGTCAGTATCGTTGCATTGCAGGATTTAGCCTGGGAGGGATAAGCCCGTGCCAAAAACTATTACGAACGCTACTGTTATTGGTCAGCGTGTTCTAAACGCTACTACAAAATTAATAGAAGTTTATGCTCCCGAGATCGCCAAAACGGCGGTCCCGGGACAATTCGTGAATGTGCAGGTCTGTAAGAATTCGGCACCGCTGCTTCGCCGTCCTTTTGGCGTTGCCGGAGTGAATGCGGATAACGGCACTTTCATTATGATCTACCGCATTATCGGTGAAGCTACGCAGATTCTGGCAGAAGTGTGCAGTGGAGATAAGCTGAGTATAGTTGGTCCTTTAGGCCATGGCTTCACTGTGGAGGCTAAACGTCCCTTGCTGGTTGGCGGTGGTCTGGGACTGGCGCCGCTGCTGTATTTGGCAGAAGGATTCTGTGCGCAGAACAAGCCCATAGAGATTTTGATGGGAGGGCGTTCGGAAGAAGAACTGTTTTGGACAGATTTGTACGAAGATATTTGCCAAAATATCCATATTACGACAGATGACGGCAGTTGTGGTGTGCAGGGGACAGTAATTGCTCTTTTGCCGCAGCTTTTAGACAGCGGAAAATATGATTGCGTTTATGTCTGCGGGCCTGTGCCTATGATGAAAGCTGTAGCTGAGGTTGCTGGCGAAAAAAATATAAAATGTCAGGTTTCCTTGGAAAAGTATATGGCCTGCGGTCTTGGCGCTTGCTTGTCCTGTTCATGCAGCGGTATAGGCAAGCGGCTTAAGGTTTGTACCGACGGCCCGGTATTTTGGGCCGAGGAGGTGGGCGAATGGTAAAAGCATTGTATGATGGACGGTTGGCGACAAATATTGCCGGCTTGAAAATGAAAACACCGATTACCACAGCTTCCGGTACTTTTGGCTTTGGACTGGAATTTACCGACTTTCTTGATCTTGAAAAAGTAGGGGCTGTTACTGTTAAAGGTACCTCCTTAGAACCGCAGCCGGGGAATAAGGGACAGCGTGCTGTTGAAACTCCGTCAGGGATGCTCAACAGTATCGGACTTGAAAATCCTGGTGTGGATTATTTTTTGGAAACAACGTTGCCGCAACTGCGTCAGTATGACGTACCGGTAATAGTTAATATTTATGCCCATTCCTATGAAGATTACGGCAAGGTTGCCAAAAAACTGGATGTAGAAGGCGTTGACGCTTTAGAAATAAATATTTCCTGCCCAAATGTCAAAGAAGGAGGCCTGGTTTTTGGTACCTGCCCTGACAGTGCAGCTGAAGTAGTTAAAGCGGTAAAAAGCAATACGTCTAAAATGGTGATTACCAAGCTTTCACCCAACGTGACCGATATCGTAGCCATGGCCCAGGCTGTAGAAGCGGCGGGAACTGACGCTATTTCACTGATCAACACCTTGATTGGTATGAAAATAGATATTGACAGGCAAAAGCCGGTTTTAGGCAATGTTATCGGCGGACTTAGCGGTCCGGCTGTACGCCCTGTTGCAGTGCGGATGTGTTATCAGGTTGCTCAGAACGTACATGTGCCTATTATCGGTATGGGCGGCATTATGACAGCAGAAGATGCGATAGAATTTTTTCTGGCAGGTGCCAGCGCAGTTGCTGTAGGAACTGTTAATTTTACCAATCCTTGTATTGCAGAAACTATTTCACATGGGATTTTGGAATATATGGATAAGCATGGCATTAAAAAACTTAAAGATATGATCGGTTTGGCGTTGCCAGAAGGTAAGATCCATCTGAAACGCGCTGTAAAACGTTAAGGGGGTGGCAGGATGAATCATGACGATCGTTTGATCGTAGCTTTGGATTTCCCCACAATGGAACAGGCTAAAGCAGTAGTATTGGAATTAGGAGATAATGTCAGCCATTATAAGGTTGGTATGGAGCTTTATTATGCTGCGGGAAGTGAAATGATACGCTTCCTCAAAGGTCATAATAAGCAGGTGTTTCTTGACTTAAAATTACAGGACATTCCCAATACCGTTGCAGGTGCTTTGGCGGTTCTTACTGGTTTAGGTGCAGATATGATGAATGTACATGCCGTAGGCGGTAAAAAGATGATGCAGGCAGCTGTTAAATCTGTGCGTGAAGCTGCTGCAAAATTGGGACGCCCGGCGCCGAAACTGATTGCTGTTACTATTTTGACCAGTATGGATGATGAGCAGTTTGGTGATCTTAATTATAAGAACACTATCGCAGAGCAGGTTATTGCTTTGGCAAAACTGGCACAGGAAGCTGGCATGGATGGTGTCGTTGCCTCGCCACAGGAGGCTGCAGGTATTCGAAGTGCCTGTGGTCCCGAGTTTTTGATCGTTACGCCCGGTGTACGTCCGGCTGGTGCGTCTATAGATGACCAAAGCCGTATCGCTACTCCTGCCGGAGCATTTAAAAATGGTTCCAGCCATATCGTAGTAGGGCGTCCTATTACTAAAGCAGAAGATAAAATTGCTGCGGCACAAAGCATCGTAGCAGAAATCAGAGGTGTTTGATATGTTGCAAGAAAAAGAAGTAATGCAGCTTTTAGAAGAAACTGAAGCCGTGCTTCATGGACATTTTTTGTTGACCAGTGGTTTGCACAGTCCTATGTATGTAGAAAAATTCAATGTGCTGCAGCATCCTAAATACACAGAAAAGCTTTGTCAGGAGTTGGCTGAACGTTATGCTGCTGATAATGTAGAATTGGTAGTAGGTCCAATGACAGGCGGTATCCTATTGGCGCACGAAGTTGGTAAAGCGCTTGATACCCGTGCTATTTTTACCGAACGTGAAAATGGTAAAATGACTTTAAAACGCGGTTTTGAGATTCCAAAAGGAACTCGTGTACTGATCGTTGAAGATATCGTTACAACTGGCGGCAGTGTTATGGAAGTTCTGGATGTTGTTAAAGAACATGGCGGCATTCCGGTCGGTATTGGGCTTTTGGTTGACCGCAGTGGCGGTAAAGTTGATTTTGGTATTCGTACTGAAGCTTTACTGCATCTTGATGTACCAACCTTTAAAGAAGAGGACTGCCCACTTTGTAAAGAAGGTAAGCCGTTTACTAAACGTGGTCGCACCGGAAAATAAATTGTACAGTGTTGATAGTATAAAAATAAAATCCGATTGCTTATAATAAAGTGATCGGATTTTATTTTTATATGATTTTTGTTATAATAGGAACTGTGTGTAAAAGGGGGAAAGAAGATGCATATTGTAATCAGAGATCATATTTTAGAAGGGGAAAATCTTGATGAACTTGCCACCTGCTTGCTAAGATGGATGCCGCCTTTAGTGCCGTGGATGCTTGATCTGCAAAATGAAGTGAAAGAGCAGGCGGGTGAATATGGCAGTGAAGGCAAGGCACTGTTAGCTATTGTTAAAGCTAATCCTGATAAATATAAAATAGACTATCAAAGTAAAGACAGCCCTTTTCTATAATTAAAACCGAAGGAAGCAAGGTAGTTACGCCTGGCTTCCTTCGGTTTTTGTTTTAGACATATAAAAATAAAAAAGCTGCAAACATAGTCTGCAGCTTACTTTTGCGTGGCAGGGGCAGTAGGAATCGAACCCACAACCAACGGTTTTGGAGACCGCTACTCTACCAGTTGAGCTATACCCCTAAAATGGAGCGGAAAACGAGATTCGAACTCGCGACCCCCTCCTTGGCAAGGAGGTGCTCTACCACTGAGCTATTTCCGCAAATGGCGACCCGGATGGGACTCGAACCCACGACCTCCGCCGTGACAGGGCGGCATTCTAACCAACTGAACCACCGGGCCATTTGTCAGTAGTCCTGACAGATATAAATAATACCATAAAACCATAAATGATGCAAGGATTTTCTGTAATTTTATAAAATTACTTTTTAGTGGCTTTGCAAAATAACCGTTTTAGCGTATAATCATAAGTAATATCAACGATAGTACTGTTTCGTTGAATCACCAAAGTAAGTAAGGAGGATGTATCATGCTCAAAACCCCAGATTGGGCTGCAGGAGCCGAATATCTGCGTGAACATGCGCCTGAGCTGATCCCATTGATCGATAGGTTTCCTGTGTGTGAATTGAAACCCGAGCCAAAGGAGAAGTATTTCGGGATATTAGTTACAGGTATTGTTTCACAGCAGTTACCACCTGATGTCAGTCTGCAATTACTGGAAAAAATAGGAAAATTTTTAGGAAATCCACTGCAGCCGCAGGCGGTAGTGGAAGTTTCCATTGAAGCCTTGTGCGAACAGGGGCTGGTAAAACAGAAAGCCGAATATTTGAAAAGTTTTGCTGAAGCAGCTGTTGCAGGTAAGGTCACTATAGAAAAATTTTCTGAAATGACCGATGCTGAAATCACTAAGCAGCTTGTCCAAATTCGCGGTTTAGGGCAATGGACGATTGAAATGTTTTTATTGCTCGCTTTATGTCGTACAGACGTAGTGCCATCAGCAGATTTTATTTTTAAAAAAGAGCTGAAAGAATTGAAGGGATTAAACGATATCCCAAAACGCGGTCAAATAATGACTCTTACAGAAAGCTGGCGTCCATGGCGTTCTTTGGGAGTATGGTACTTATGGCAGGAAGCCGCTTTTAGAGAACAGCAGAAAAAATCAAATAAATAAAAAGACCGCTTCACTGAAGCGGTCTTTTTCTATAAGCGTTCGTTATTAAGTAATTTTTTCAAATCGCATACTTGTTGGGAGTTACGTTTTTGTGCATAGAATTTTAAAAATTTTTGGGCAATAACGGATAATGGGCGGTCTTTTACTTTAACTACGGTCTTAAATAGCTCGACGTCAGCGTCAGCTATTTTTTTTGTTATCAGATCATTTCCTAAAAATTCTTCTGGTTCACTTGGGACTACGGCTACAGCAGTTTTTTCAAGTGCCCATTGCAGAGCGGTATTTCTGGTCGTACTTATACTTAGTATTTGCGGTGATAAAGAATTTTCAGCACAACATTTTTGTAAAATATCACAGCAGCCTGCAGATATGCTTAAAGGCATTTCTGACAGTTCTTTTAATGTTATAGTGGACGTATCGCGGTCAAGCCAGACTGCGTCTTTATGAAACACAGCCGATAATTCTTCACGGCGTTGAAAAAGAACCTCAAAACTGTCTTCGTGGGTGATAGGAACGCTTAAAATTCCAAGCTCGGTAATCCCATTCAGAAGCTGTTGCGCCTGTTCGGCAATTCCTCCCTCATAAATTTCATAAGTAACCTTTGGGTACAGCTGGCAGAAGTCTTTCAAAGAAGTACTGATAAATAAAGCAGAGCGTGAATTAGCAGCGCTGATGCGAAGCGTGCCAACCGCGCCGCCTATAACATTATCTATTTCATTTCTTGCTAAATCTTCAAGAGAACAAATATACTTTGCTTTTTGGTAAAGAATGCGACCTGCTTCTGTTAAAATCAGCTGCCTGCTGCCCCGTGTAGTAATAATAAGTTTTGCTCCAAAAAAGTTTTCCAGAGTTTTAAGCTGTTTACTAAGTGCCGGCTGGGCTACATGCACGCATTCGGCGGCACCGGTAAAGCTGCCTGCTTCTATGATAGCTAAAAAATTTCTATAACTCTCTAATTCCATTTTAAATACCTCCCAAAATAGAAAACGCCCTTGTGAGGACGTGAAGAAAATAATTCAAAATTATTATCTTCAATACTGTCACTCGCAGCTAAAGATAAACAAACTGATTTTGCTGACTCTACAGCGGCGGGACCGTTCCTTGCAAAGGATTATTCAGATTGTTTTTTATTTATAAAATTGTGATTGCTCTTTATTTTAGTATGCAAGATGAATTATGTCAATATAAAATATTATTTGACTAATAAAATAAATAAAAGTTTTTCCTAATTGTTATAACTTAAATTCCTAATAGATATTTTTATTATTTCAAACTCTGGGGTATACTTTAGGTGTCTTAAGCAGTTAGACAACCAGTGCTTATAAAAGAAAATTTTTAAGGAGTGATTTTGATGACAGAAGCAACAATGACGAACAGTTCTGTAAAATTTACTAATGAAGGTGAAGGATTGCTTTTTAACCATTTGCGTAAACAACGCCAAATGGCAGCTAAAGTTTTCCCGCACTGCGGTGAACGCGGATATGGTTTTATCCGTCGCGTACAAGGCTGCAAGCTTACTGCCGAAGCGCTGAAAGCTCTAAAAAGAGAATGAGCTGTAATATTTTAGAAGTACTGGCAAGCTACTGCAGAATCTTCGAAACTGAGTTTTATCAAAAATATATCAAAACTATTCTACTTTAAATAGTGGTCATGATAAGCAGCATAAAAAGATGGGAAGCTGTTATCAATTAAAACAGGCCTTATAAAAGGTCTGTTTTAATTTTTGTATTAAAATTTACAATATTCATATTTGGCATAACTTTAATGACAACTGGATATTTTTATTATTTAGTAATTTATTATATACTCTTTTTCAGTGAAAGGCACTCTTGTAAAATGGCTGAAAGGAGGATAGTAAAAATGCCAAATGAAGATACGAAAGAAATATCTAAAATCAAAGAGTTCCTAAAACAAGTTGATAAAAAATACTATCACAGGGCCATCCAAAATCGACAGGCTGCCGGTAGTGTTTTTCCACATCGGGGTGAAGATGGCAGACTATTTTTAAACACATTCCAATATGTTAATCTGTTTAAACAAAATTAGGAGGGAAAAAAATGACACCTGCAATTAAATGTTTAATACTGCTAGCAGTAGTTGCTCTTTTATTCGTAACCGAAATGATTCCTTTAGCCATGACAGCAATAGGTGCTGCGATAGCCTGCTGTGCTCTGGGGCTTGTTCCTGAAAGCCAGATATTTTTAGGATTGGCTGATTCTACAGTAGTTTTGTTTGGCGGTATGTTTGTCGTCGGCGCAGCAATGTTTTATACAGGTCTAGCACAGAGAATTGGCGGTGGCGTTGTACGCATGTTTGGTAAAAGCGAAAACAGCCTGATGTTTGGTATTATGATTATTGCAGCATTAATGTCCGCTGTACTTTCCAATACTGGTACTACTGCATGTCTGATTCCTGTTGTAATGGGTATCTGCGCCAATGCTAAAATTTCTGCTTCGCGTGAGCTGATGCCGCTTGCTTTTGCGGCTGGACTTGGCGGAACTATCACATTGATCGGCACACCGCCCAATATTTTGGCCAATGTTGCGTTAAAAGCGGCTGGCATGGCAGATCAGCAGTTCGGCTTTTTTGAATATGCCTGGATCGGTGTTCCTATTACTATTGCAGGTATTCTCTATATGATGTTTGTTGGGAAATATCTGCTGCCAAAAGATAGCGGTAACCTTGGATTGGATATTGAAGAAGAACTGCTGGAAAACGAAACCAGCACTCAAAAACAGATCATTTGCGGTGTTATTATGATTGGAGTTATCGGAAGTATGGCAACGGGGATCGTACCCTTGGAAATTGCTGCTGTAGTAGGTGCCGTTATTGCTGTACTTACCGGTTGCCTGACAGAAAAACAAGCATATAACTCGATTGACTGGGTAACTATTTTCTTGTTTGCAGGTATGATTCCTGTTGCTACGGCCATGAACACCAGCGGCGCTGGTAAACTTATTGCTGAAGCCACTGTAAAAATGCTTGGTGGAGATCCTTCGCCCTATATGGTAACTGCAGTACTTTTTGCGCTGGCAGTTATACTGACGCAATTTATGTCCAATACAGCTTCTAAAGCGCTGCTCTGCCCTGTTGGTATAGCACTTTCGGCTCAAATGGGAGCTTCTCCCAAAGCCGTACTGATGGCGATTCTTATTGCGTCTTCTTGTGCTTTTGCTTCACCGGTAGGCACGCCTCCCAATACACTGGTTCTTGGACCTGGCGGATATAAATTTATGGACTATGTTAAAGCAGGTACAGGACTTGTTGCCGTTTGTCTTATTGTTTCCATTATTGTTATACCTATTGTCTGGCCGTTTTTCCCGGCTAACGCGTAAATTAAGCAAATCTTATCCTTCAAATATAGAATTATAATACCTTCTCCTTTTTGAATCGGGTACTTACGTTTTGAGACATGGCGTAAAGTGCTTTGATGCAGGCCCCCGCATAATAATGTGGGGGCATTTTTTTCAAAAAATTTGAAATATATATAAATAAATCATGTTACAATATAAATAATAAAAACTACTAGTATATCGCTTTTAATAACTACAAAATTAAAGAAAAAATTTTACTTAGATTTTTTTTAATTAAGCTAAATGGAATTAATAAGCTGAAAGTGCTAAATTATAAATTGAAAAATATAGAAAGGGCTGATTAAAATGCAAACAAGAAGTATTTTGACAAAAACAGCAGTAGTCATAAGCCTGTGCGCCTTATGCAGCAGTGTATTTGCGGCTCCAACCAGTAAAACTCTTACAAAAAGTGAAGAGCTTTATCCTCAGGGCTGGACTGTAGGAGACCAGATAAAGTTTAAAAAAGGCACCACAGCCAGCCTTAATGATAACGGAGCTGTTATCAGCGGTGTACTGGCAAGTGATACCTATTTACGTCCACAAGGGTGGCAGCGTGTTATTAACGATTATTATTTTGTTTCTGCATATACTAACCGCAGCCCGTTTTTTCCGCGTTATTACAGATATTGGAACAATAACAGTACCTATAATATAGCACTTTCCAGTTATGGGCATATCCGTTATAAAGGCGGTACATCTGTGACCTTCAGCGAACAGGGAACGGTACTTAATGGCACTATAGCTGATGAAACAACAATTGGCCTTGGTTCAGAAAAATATGGGTTTATAGCCTTTAAAGGCGGAACCATCCTTGATTTTTATAATGATGGTTCAGTAAAAAAGGGGACTTTGGCAGAAGATACTAAACTGCGGCCCGTTGGCTGGCAAAATAATGCCGTAGATATGGAGAATGCAGGTTTTGTTGAATTTAAAGGAAAAAGCATAGTAAGCTTTACTCCAGAAGGTGAAGTAACAAACTGTACAGTAAAAGAGCCTTTAAAATGGAAAGACAATGGTGTAGAAATTGAATTGCCGGGTGGTTCAATAATCAACTTTACTGAACAGGGTGCCGCAATAGTTAAAGAATAAGAAAGACAAAAAGAACAGTAGAATTTTAAATTCTACTGTTCTTTTTATTACTTTTTTATTACTTTCACTGAAAGTTTGTTTAAATAGCTGCCATTATCATTAGTAACCCAGTGATTTCTGATTGAAGTCATATAAAGATCGCTGGCCGCCTGCAGGTTATTCTCCTGTAAATACTGGTAAAGCTTGGTGACATATGGTTTGCCATACGAACAATAAATACCTTCAAAGTAAATTGTTGCATATGATCCTGCAGATTTAAGAAAAAAGTAAGGTGAATCAAAAGGCTGAGAAAATGATTGATAAAAATACTTGGTATAGGGACGTTTACCAGCTATAAAAGCAGCCTTATCAAGTATATAACCCGAAACATGATTGTTAAAAGTAACATAATCAGCCAGAGCTGATAAATGTTGAGCCGAGATTTCTGTTCTGTTTTTTAAATCAGCATTCTGCGGAATCGGATCGCTTAAAAAAAGATATTCTTCTACTTCTGCTGTTAAATGAACTGATTCTACAGGTAAAGTTTCAGCATTTTCTAAGAAGTTGATTCTGTCATTAAGCTCATTACGCATTTTTTGAAGATTAAGCAAAAGCTGATCTAATATATTAGTATGTTTTACAAGTAAGTTTTTGTAATTAGATGTAGATTTATTATTAAGATACTCACCGATTTCCGGTAAAGATATATCTAATTTTCGTAATGCTAAAATGATCTCTAAGGAAAAGAATTGTCTTCGGGCATAATAACGGTAACCGTTATCATCAATAAACTCTGGTTTGATCAGGCCAAGCTTGTCATAAAAAAGCAAGGTTTTGCGATGAATCTTGCATAAAGAAGCCAGTTCTCCTGTTGTAAATAATTTTTTTTTATTTTTTTCCATAAATTTTCACCAACCTCTTGACTGTCTAATGACTATACATAGTATTATATCACACATAGTAGTAAAATAAATTTAATATTCAATACTGGTGATGTATAACAAGTAAAAGTTAGTGAGAATCTAACACGGTCCCGCCGCTGTATTAGCAGTTATTATAACTGCTTGAGTCAGAATTTACCAGCAACTCTATATCTGCGAGAGACAGGATAGGGAAGATATGACAGTAATTTTTGTCTGCATCCTCCTTATCTGTTTTCAGAGAAGGAGGAGTTTATATTTTTACGACTATATTTAAAGAATGGTATCAATGAATTAAAATTTGAAAGGAAGTTGAATTTGATGAAAAAAAGTTTTAGTAAAAGTACCATTATGATTGCACTGATAAGTGGTAATGTCATTTGGGGGGGTACAGCAGTACATGCTGAAGAACCGGAGCAGGTTTTTACATTGGATCCAATGATAGTAACAGCACAAGGTTTTGAGACAAAGGATTTAGATACACCGGCAGCAGTAGAGGTATATGATGTCAAGAGGATTGAGGAAAGCGGTGCTGACAATGCATTTGATGTATTACAGAATACTTTAGGCGTGACTGTACAATCACAGGGATTTAATGGTGCTGCAATGGGAACTATGACTAGTAAAATAATGATTCGAGGAGCACAAGTAGGAACGTTAGTTTTACTTAATGGAGTACCAATGAATATGGATGGTAAGTACAATCTTGAAGATATTCCCAGTAATGCAATTGAAAAGATTGAAGTAGTAAGAGGCGGCGGTTCTGTCTTATATGGAAGTGAAGCAACTGGCGGGGTAATCAATATTATTACCAAAAAAAATGTAAAGAACCGTATTAAAGTGTCTGCAGGAAACTTTGGTAAAGAACGTTATGATATCTCTTTAGGGGCTGGCAAGTTTAGTATTGTGGCAGGTTTGGAAAATCGTGGAAAAGCCGATGGCATAAGCAGTCTTGCAGATGGTAAAACTACTGGAAATATTTTTGATTACGCTAAAGGTGAACGTAAAAGTGTTATGTGGAATTATCAGATAACAGACGGGTTAATTTTTACTCATAATTATTCTAAAAACGAACATCGATATATGCAGAAAGATGCTGTTAGTAAAAAATATACTGAACTAAGAGATTATTACGATACCGACAATAATTTTTTGCTTAGTTACGATAAAGATGGTTGGAAAACACATGTATCATATGGTACACAAGAAAAAACTTATGATAAAATTTCACCTTCTGGCAATGGTTGGAAGTCTCCTAAGCTTAATAGTTGGAGGAAAGGTCATAATACTAATTTAAATGTACAGAAAAAATTTGACATTGGACAAAATTCATTGTTGATTGGTGCCAGTTTTCAAAAAGAAGACATGGATTTGCGCGGCACTTCAAATAGTATGAGCTATGATAGAAATAATTATTCGTTATATCTTTCGTATGATATGAAAATAAATAAAAAATCAAATTTGCTTTTTAATATGCGAGAAACATGGGCTGTTGGCTCTAAAGCTACAGAAACAGATAAAAATGGTAAAAAACACACGACTGAAAATGATGATTTGAGTAAATTTACGCCGGAAGTACAGTATCTTTATAAAATAAATGATAATAGCAGTTTTTATGCAAAAGCTGGTAAGTCTTTCAGAATGCCAAATTTAACACAAATTTATGGAACTTCTAATATTCTGCCTACAACAGATCTTAAACCAGAGCAGGGTACGCATTATGAAATTGGTTACAAATTAAATGAAAATAAAAGATCATGGAGAGTTGCTTTATTTAGTTATGATATAAAGGATTATTTAAAGGCAGCACGTGATAAAAATGATGATATTTATTATGTGAACCAAGATTTTCGGAATACAGGTCTTGAATTATCATGTACTACGCTCCATGACGAAAATTGGAGCAGCAATATAGGCTTGACTTACAGTAAGCCTCAGGCTAGAAATGCAGAAGAATATGGAGATATGAGCTGGCATGACTGCTATGGGCGGTATCAAATCACAGGTTCTCTGAATTACAGTAAAAATAAATTTAATGGAATGTTGTCAGGGAACTTTGTAGGTAACAGAACATCTAATACTGCTACTGAAAGAAATATAAAACCACAGTTTTTTACAGATCTTGATTTATCATATAAACCAGAAAACAATCATAAAATATTTTTTCACTTAAATAATCTTTTTGATAGAATCGATATTACAACTAATGGCGATACTAATTATCATAATCTTGGACGAAATTTTATGCTTGGATATGAATATAGCTTCTAAAACTTCATTTAAATAGGAGAGATAAATGCGCAGTTTTATTTTAATCATAATTGTGATATTAGGAATAACAGGCTGTAGTTTTGACAAAACTGTTTCAGTTATTGAAAAAAAGGAAATTAAAACTCAGTATCAGGTGGTTGACGACAAAGGTAATATTTTAGATTTTACAGATACACCTAGGAGAATCTATGCCACAACGCTCAGCCTTGAAGAAATTCTCACTGATTTGGTTCCATTAGAGAGGATTGCAGCAATTTCAGAACCTGCTGCCGATCCCAAAATATCGTTGATTGCAGATAAAGCTGCTCAGATTTCTCTAAAATTGCCGCAAAAAGTAAGCGCAGAGCAAATTCTCGCTATTAAACCTGATCTTGTTATAGTACAGGAAAATTCAAACACTGCATTTATTAAGACCTTAAAAGATTCAGGGTTAAAGGTATATATTACCAAAGTGCCTACCACTTTGAATATGGTACGTCAAAGAATCATTAATTTATCAGTGGCTGTGAATGAAAAGCAGCAGGGAAATAGAATAATTGACGAATTGGATCATAAAACGAAGTTTGTAAAAGACGCGATCGGTACAATGTCGGCAGAAGAAAAAAAGATATTGATGGGGTATTCGTTGCTGGGGGTTTTTGGAAGTGCAGAAGGCTTGTTTAACGACATTTGCATTAATGCCGGTGTAACTAATGGAGCTGCTTTGGCCGGTCTTGTCCGTGGAGAACACCTGAGTAAGGAAAAAATATTAGAAGTAGATCCTGATGTTTTGATGTTTTCTGATTATAGTTCAACGCAGGAAGGCGATACAGTGCTTTTCAGGAAAGAAGTTCTATCAGATCCGGCATTGCAAAGTATCAAAGCCATAAAAAATAATAATATAATTATTATTAAAGATCGTTATAGATATGCTGCCTCGCAATATATCGGTGACGGAATCTTAGATATTGCTAAAAAAACATATCCGGAATATTTTAAGAAGAATAAAAAATAAAAGCGTGACATAAACTTATGTCACGCTTTTATTACCTTTTAAATGTTCAAATATCAAGACCGGCAAGATAACTGCTAACTCTGCCCTGTAATTTTTGTACTACCTGCTCGCGTACGATACTGTAAACATCAGTATTAAGAGTTATGGTATTTGTACCGGCAAACAGCTTGAAATCAGACGTTGAAAAATCAATGAATAAAATCTGTTTAAAGTTCTTTTTTGTTTCCAGATAAAGTGCCGCAAAATTATATTCAATCAAGCCGTTTTTTTGAGTACAGACTCCAAGGCTTATATTACCCATTTGATCAGAACAGGTATTGAATTTAAACAGAGTGAGTTTAGAATCATTTTCAGGCAAATTTTTTAAAGCATTAATAGTAGCCTGCGCTAAAAGCAAGGCGTTGTTTTGCAGTAAGCCGTTGATGATTTCTAAAATAGCCTTGTCAGCTGTAAAACTTTTTCCGTGTATTTTATATTGCCAGAAAGCAGTGTTTTGGCTTACCCAGCCTAAATTAAGCAGTACTTCTGAAAATTTACTGTACCAGCCTTTAACGTCATAACGGCCGGCTGCGTCTTTAGGATAAGCTTTGTCTGCCGTCAGCTGAGCCAATAAAGTTGAATTCAAAACATCACTTTTTTGCTGTTCGTTTAAATCAGCAGCAAAACTCTGCAGCATTCTATTGTTTATGCAAGCAGGCGAATCAGCGAGCTCCTGTGTATCAGAAGATCGCCTTGCATGGATGTCCGGAAGTTCTAGAGTTTCTATATAATGGTGAGACGCCCTCAAAAATGCATCTTTAAAAATAGAATCATGGACAAAATCAGACATAGATAAGCCTCCTCCAATTTAAAATAGACAACATTAATTAAAAAACTTTCAATTATAAAATACTGCCAATCAGATAAAATGTCAATTAAATAATATAATAGTATAAATAGAAATGGTTATTGACTGGCAGCTATAAACAGTTTATAATAAAATACATGTGCAAAATGACTCAATAGAATAAAATATTTAAGGATGATACAAATGCAGAACAATAAACCAGTTTGCACTGAAAATATCCTGCATATTACAAGCGGAGAAATGACTGCAAATGCACTCCGAAAGCTGCTTCCTCAAGCAGAAATTCTTCCTTTCAACGAAGCTATGTGCGAAGGAGAAGCCCATATTGAAATATTTACAGATGAATTTTATCGATTGAGGTCAGCAGCATATGGTGTTGCGTTAAGAGACTACCTGCAAAAGTCTCCAGGCAGTTTTATGCAGAACCACTTGAAAGATTATCCTGTTTTATATTTATATTTCGACTATGATATGTTCTGTATAATAAATATAATAACTTTACTGGCATTTTTGGAACAGTCAGGCTATTCAGGCCAGATAAAATTGCATCTTCTGGAAGCGGATGGAACTGTTGCCATTCTTGATACCTGGCCTGTGCTTTTGGGTATTTATAAAAAATGTTATTGCAGAGTTTTACTAAAACGGCAGCGGTTTGTGACCGGTAATGAGCTTTTTGATAAAGGAATAGAGCTTTACCTTGATTATAAGAAAAAAAACAATCGGATCATCAGATACATAAAAGCACACAGTATGGAAGAACAAAAACATCTGGTACGAGATCTGGTGATAAAATTTGCTGATTATGGGTTAACCGATATTGCTGCGGCCAGATTTATTACAGATTGCCTGAATGGAAAACGTTAGCATTAAAATTTATTATAAACAAAAATTAAGGAGTGTTGTAAACGATGAAAAAACAAATTATGACCTTTATTTTGATGATTGTCATGGCATTGGGTATCTGCGGTGCAGTATCGGCAGCAGAAGCTGGCAATGTTGTAGGGTATGTAAACGTCCAGCAGGTATTTCAGAGCTATCCTGATATCAAAACTACCATGAGCGCCGTTGACCTGGAACGACAGAAGGCGCAGCAGGAATTTGAAAGCAAAGCAGCTTCTTTAGATGACAGCGGTAAGCAGGCTTTGGGAGAAAAACTTTCGCAGCAGGTGGCAAAACGTGAACAAGACTTGATGGGACCGATCCAAAAGAAAGTACAAAAAGCCATTGCCACTGTAGCTAAACGTGAGGGAATAAACAGTGTGGTAGACAGCAGCGCTATGCTGTATGGTGGTAAGGATTTGACTGGCGATGTAATCGCTGAAGTTGTAAAATAAAATATAGAATACTTTTATAACCCGCACAGGATATCTTGTGCGGGTTATTTTTATGCAATAAAAGAATTGTCAACAAAGAAAATTAAATAATAAATATAAATAAAAGATTGCATTGTAGAATTATTTATAGTATACTTGCAAAATAAATGTATATTGATATTGTCAGGTGACGCAGGTCTTAATAGAGAAGCTGGGTGCAAAGCCCACACGATCCCGTCGCTGTAAAAGTGAGTTCGTCCAAAATATGCCACTGGAATTTATCTGGGAAGGTTTGGATGAATGATGAACTTGAGTCAGAAGAACTGCCTGATAATTACTTTACTGCTGCGTGAGACAGTTAGGTAATGTTGTCGGCTTCTTTTATTTTTGATTAAGCTGTTTAATACCTTTTGCCTTAGCGCAGAAGGTATTTTTATTTGGGGATTGCAAGTAAAGGTAAATAATGTGCGGTCATAAAGAATGAGTACAGGAAAGACCTTTATTTCAATAATAAAAATGTAGTGAAAGGAAGTTGAGTATGCAAAAAAAGAATTTGAGCAAAAGTGCACTTATGGTAGCGTTTCTAACTACAAATGTCATCTGGGGGGGTACTACAGTACATGCTGAAGACCCAAATCAGGCTTTTACGCTCGATCCGATGATCGTAACTGCCCAAAGAACAGAAACCAGAGACCTGGACACACCGGCAACTACTAATATCATTACCGAACAAAATATTAAAGAAGCCGGCTATAAGAACGTTTTTGATGCAATCGAGCATCAAGTAGGACTAACAAGCACCGGTTACGGCGATGCCGGTCAGGATTTTGGTTTCAGTTCGGGCCGTACCGTTATTCGCGGTTACGACCGTGGTACGCTGGTCATGGTAGACGGTATCCCCATGAACCTGAAAAACTATAATTCCTTAGACGGTATCCCCATAGATATGGTACAGCAAATAGAAATCATTAAAGGTGCCGCCGGAACCCTGTATGGCAGTGAAGCTATGGGCGGCGTAGTAAACGTCATCACCAAGCGTCCCGGAGGCAAAACTCAGGTCAAAGTAAAAGGTACCGTAGGTAACTATTATAAAGATTACGGCGTTACCTATGCGGGCGAAAAACTTATCGTAACCGCATCTAAAGAATATTCTAACAAGCTTACCCACAGCAATGCTTATCCGGAAGGCTCGTCTACCGACTGGTGGGTGGGCAAAGGGCAGAAAAACAGAGCAGGGATCTCCGCCGCGCTGACAGATGAGATCGGTTTTACTTTTATCTATCAGGACGGCAATATCACTCGTGGCAGTAATAATGATGCCAAAAAAGTAGGCTCGGTCTATAAAAAATATGATTATCGCTATGATGACAAACGTATTACTACAGGACTGACCTACAATGGCAAGTATAACGGCATCAAAGCCCTGGTAGGTTATAACTACCGCCGTACTGAAGGCTACGACTTTGCCGCAGCAACACCGGGGCCTGTAAGCTCATCAGCCGATTTATCAAGCTATATCGGCGACGTGCAAAAGACTTGGAATCTGGGTAAAAACACCCTCATAACCGGCTATAGCTTAAGGCGTGAAAACTATGAAAACCTGGTCACCAAAGCCAATAAAGCTCATAGAACCAGCAACGCCATCTACCTTTCGTATAACAATGTGTTCAGTGATAAATTCAGCGCTACCCTGGGATTACGCGGCGAAATAATCGACGACCCGGTAAAAAGCGAAAATATATTGAATCCGCAGTTCCAAACCCTATATAAAATAAACGATACTACCTCGTGGTATATAAACATCGGCAAAGCCTTCCAAATGCCAACAGTAGATTCGTACTATGGTAAAAAAGCAGCCGCCGGTACATTAAAGCCTGAAGAAGGCTGGACCTATGAAACAGGTATCAAAAAAATCTACGACAACAAAAGCATCAAGCTTGCAGTCTTCCATATGGATTTTGAAAATAAAATAGGCTGGAGCGATAAAGACCCCGGTACAGGCGAACAGTATGCCATCAACAAAGGCGACTTTAGAAACACCGGTATCGAAGCGGAATTTACCCATAATGTAAATGATAAATGGCGCTATTCCCTGGGTATTGGCTACGGCAACCCTGAGGTAAAAGATCCCTCAGCCGCCAGCCCCAAATGGGTGCAGGATGATGGCAGGATAGATGCATCGGCTTCGGTGTTTTATTCTATCAACAAGCTGACAAGCGGTCTTACCTATAAATATTTGGGTGACCGTGAATATTACGGCGGGCATGACGTACCGTCAAGAAGCCGACTGACCTGGAATACCTCGTATGATTTGACTAAGAATGATAACATAACCCTGACGATGAATAACCTGCTGGACAGGGATAACTATTCCAACAGATATGGTAACCTTGATTTACCCTATAACTGGAAAATAACTTACACCAGAACCTTTTAACACAAGCAGCAGGCAGCGACTAGTCACTGCCTGCTGCTTTTATAGTGAAGTGCTAAAGTAATTAATTATGGGATAGTAAAAATTTAAGTAGTAATGTAATTTTAGAAGCTATAAAATCAATAAAAATAGAAAAAACTAAGTAGCATAATAAAAAGTGCTGTTTAGTATTTTCTTAGAAGTTGAATAAAGACAGTGTACAACTATTGTACACTGTCTTTCATATATTCTACCTGGATACATATTTGTGATATTTCTTCAGAATTTGTTGTAGCAGACCAATAATTTCTAAGAGGAAATACAAAAACATCGCTACAAATGCTAAGCTTATTGATATTAATGAAGTTTTGGATGTTTAATTTGATATTATCATCAATAAGACCATAATGACAATTACAATATAGAGAAAGGTAAAGACCATTTTCTTTTCGTAGAATATCTGTATCTTTGTTAGGATTCATATCTACAGTTTGTATAAAAATATTATATTTGGATAATTTCTGACATTGGATAAATTCGTCTTTGTTAAGTTGGAAGCCAATGACACAATCCTCTAATAGTTTAGACTTTAAGAGGGGAAGCATATATTCAGCAATTTTTAAAATACGTTTTTTGGGTGGGATTGATAGGGGGATATCGGTACTTCTATAATATAATTCTTCACTTTGTTCCGATAACATTATCTGATTGAGCCGTATACTTTCTATTTTTTCTAACCGAGTCAATCGTTTGGCCAAAGCTGATTCGTACTGCTGTAATTGTTTTATTTTATCTTGATATTCATGTAATTTTAACGTATATATTTTTTTCAAAGCATGAAGATTTTTATTTTTAAGATATAACATAATATCTTGTAATGGTATGTCTAATTTGCGCATTGTTATCAATATTTCCAAAGAGAAATATTGGGACAACGAATAATAGCGATAGCCATTATCGTCAACAAAGCTTGGTGAGAAAATATTATTTTTATCATAATAGAGAAGAATTTGCTTAGAAATACCAGTAAGCTTAGCAAGTTCTCCGGGAGTGAAATAATCTTTTACCGTGTTTTTCATAAAATCACCTTGACATTACAAGTATTGTATACTTTATCATTGTAAAAGTAATGCAGTAATAAAAACTATTTGAAAAGCATATCAAAAAGAAAAAATATTCATATTAGTGACTAATATGATTTTACTGTATTATATATTAAATAGCAAGGAGTAAGAGCTGATGATGAAGAATTTGTCAAAAAGAAAAGTTTTGAGCAGTGCAGTTATTCTAAGTTCTGTTTTGTGGGGGGGTACAGCGTTTGCTGACAATGCACAAAATAACATTGAACGTTTTGAATTGGATCCGGTGTTAGTTACAGCTACTCGCTATGAAACTCGTGATATTGAAATTCCGGCAGCGACCGAAATCTTCGATCAGGAAAAAATAGAAAGACTGGGCGCAAATAATGTCATGGAGGTAGTACGAAACATTCCCGGATTTACTTTAACGGCTTCTCCAACTGGCAATACTTACATAGGCTTCAGGGGTGTATCAAAGGATAATGTTGCTATTTTAGTTAACGGAATTCCTCTGAATCAGGATGGAAATTACGATCTTGAATCTATTTCAACTGACATTATCGACAGAATAGAAGTGGTAAAAGGTGGTTCAGCAGTATTATATGGTTCTAATGCAAGTGCTGGAGTTATAAATATAATCACCAATAAAAAGCAGGGAAAAACTAAAGTTCTGGCAGGTTGGGGCGATAAAGGTAAATTTAAAGGTGCATTGAATGTAGCGACAGATAAATTGCAGGTAAGCTACAGCAGGCAGCAGTCTAAGGGCCGTGGTAAAGTATACCAGTCCAACCCGACCAGTTTTTATATCGGCGATAATCTTGAAAAAGACAGTTTAAACCTGCAGTACAATATTACCGATAATTTACTGCTGCAGTATATGTACAGTAAAAAAATATCTGATTGTTCTAAGCTGAACAATGGCGCATATGCTCCTGGATTTCACAGTAATATTCAATACCACTTTGGGCAGATGCGTTATACCAATAACGATCTGTCTGCTGCAATTTATATGCGCAGCAGAGATTGGAAATACAATACTACTACACACCAAAAAGGACATAATATCGGGGCTGATGTGCAAAATAAATGGCAACTTGGTAAAGTTGCTTTAACAGCAGGCCTGAATTACGAAAATGAAAATACTAAAAATACAGTTGGCGCCGATAGCGCCAAGCGCGACAGTGGTGCCGTGTTTTTTATGACAGAAACTCAAATAAGCGATAAAACCAGACTGTTTATTGGTGCTCGCGAAGCATATGTTGAAGAATCTGGCAGTAAATTCTGCCCGCAATTTCAAATTCTGCAAAACGTAGGATATAATGAGAATATTTATTTGAACATTAACAGATCGATGCGTGCTCCTAATATCAATGAACAATGGGGAACGTCTACTCAGTTTATGAATCCTGAGCTGAAAGCAGAAAGCGGCTGGAATTATGAATTGGGCTGGAAAAAGAAATTGTCTGCTGCTGATCTTTTAAAACTAAATGTTTTTCATATGGAAATTGACGATAGAATTTATTCCGCAAAAACTACGATAGGAACAGAAACAAAAAATATCTACAGAAATGCCAATAAATATCGCAACACCGGTGTTGAATTGAGCTATGAAAAAGTACTTAGTAAAAAATTCAGTTACAATTTAGGTATGTCATACGCAAATCCACAGCAGAAAACAATCACCAGTAGCGAATGGGAACGTACTGACTTTAAATTTGGTCTGAATGCAGGTATTGGTTATCAACTTGATAAAACTTCTGCTAATATTTTTGCCAACTATATGTCTGGCCGTGTAAATGGTACAAAACCAATGTTGGACATTAATATGAACATATCTCATAAACTTACAGATAAAGACACTCTAAAATTAACAGTTTACAATTTACTCAATCGAGATGATATCAGAACAGGTTCGTCCAACGGGACATCGGGAGCCCTACTTGAAGAACGCAACTGGATGTTTACCTATGAACGTACATTTTAAGTAAAAGGAGATGGCCGGCGATGCTAAAGTATATTTTATGTATAACGTTGCTGCTGACACTGGTAACATGCGGCTGCCGCCCAAGTTATACAGATGTGCCGCAACAAGCTGCGATTCAAAAATACACCGTCTGTGACACAAGAGGGAAAGAAATAACATTTTATGAAAAGCCCAAACGTATTGCCAGCAGCTTTGTTTATGCAGACGAAATAATACTGGATCTCGTCGACCATCAAAAAATAGTTGGTCTCAGCAAATGGGTGCATGATCCCGGTCTTTCCATGAGCTGCGAACAGGCTGCCGATGTTAAGGGGACTGTCGAAAATAATTTAGAATCTGTGATAGCACTAAAACCGGATTTGTTTTTTGCAGCAGACACCACCAAAAAAGAATATATTGACAGTTTGGAAGATGTAGGAATAAAAGTTTATGTTTTTAAATATATATCCAGACTGGAAGAAATACCGGAACTTGTAAGAAATTTGGGCAATGCTGTTGGAGAACCGCAAAAAGCAGAATTGCTGCTGCAGAAAATGGAGAACAAAATTAAAGCAGTCGCAGCCAAAACTGCTGCACTTACACCTGAGGAACGTAAATCAGGACTGTTGTTTCTGCGCTTCGGCGCTATTGGTGGCGAAGGCTGTATCTATAATGATATCATGACAGCGGCAGGGATAGAAGACTGCTACTGGCAGGCGCGACCGGAGCAAAAAAAGTATGATGGTACCAGCCGCATCCTCAGCAAAGAAGAAGTATTGAAAACTGATCCAGAAATTTTGATCATCGGTTCATGGTCGCAGGGCGGAGCCTATAAAGACAGTACTAAGCAGCTGGAAGAATTGTACAGTGATCCCGCCTATACCGGAATAACCGCTGTAAAAAAAAAGCAGGCACTGATAATTCCTCAAAGCTATGTCAACTGCTTATCGCATCATGCAGCAGAAAGTATAGAAAAATTACACACAGCAGTTTACGAAACGGCTAACGGAGTGTAGATATGATCAGAAACTCAGAACGGAAGAAAGTAATTCATTGCAATCTGATGAGTATTTTTTTAGCAGCGGCTTATAACCCCAAAGCTGCTGTCATTTTTCATGCTCCCAAATCCTGCTCACACATTGCCTATAATGCTTTTTGGGAAATGCGTCTGAAAATAGAGCAGAAAAATTTTTTGGATAACCGAAATAATAGCGGGAATCTGTTTGTTACGGGTTTAGGAGACAAAGAAGCAATTTTCGGCGGTGAAAAAATATTAAAAGACTGCCTACTGGAGGTTGCCGCTGCGTGCAGACCGGAATACATGATAGTTGCTGCTGGTTGTGCTGCCGGTGTTATTGGTGACGATGTGGAATCTGTGTGTAAAGAAGCCGAAAAGGAAACTGGCATAACAGTTTTTTATGTAGAAGGGTCTGGCTTTATGAACCAGAAAACAGTAGATGGAGTGTTGACCCTGACTAAAGTACTGTGTCGCAGACTGGTATATCCACTGGCTCAATGCACTAAAGATAAGGCCAGTATAGCTGTTTTTGGAATGAATCTTGCCTTCAGCCGACTACGGGAAATAAACGAATTAAACAGACTGCTGGGATTATTTGGTTTTACCAGTGTTTATTATCCACCTTGCGGTATGGGTTTACAGGATTTCAAAAAAATGGCGGCAGTATCGGCTGTTACTGCAGTAAATTTTTTACCGCATAATCTTGCTGCAACACAAAAATTTGCAGAAGCATTTGCAGCAACGATGCAGATAGACTGCATCTATATGAAACTGCCAAGTACTATGGAGGGTGTGTACAGATACCTGATGGCAGCTGGTGAAACTCTGTGCAGAGAAGCGGACGCCTTAAACATAATACAGAATGAAAAACGAGCCTATGAAAAAATTTTAGAACAGACAAAGCAATCTGTACAAGGGCGAACATATCTGTTAGCAGTCAGTTTACCGCAGCGGTATTTTGATCTGCCGCCTCTGCTGGAAATCCTGCAGCTAGTGGGCTTGCAGCTGCAAGGCATTGTTTTTTGCGAAGAGCTTACAAAGCAGGAACAACAGTCTCACATAAAAATACTTAATGAACAAATAACAACTCGATATTATACAGAAACAGAACTGATCGCATTGACCGCAGATATTTTAATAACAACTGCACCAAAAAAGTGCAGCTTGAAACAGTATTGCATCGGTTTCAGACGCATTGGACGCAGCGGTATAGAAAATTTTTTACAGAAACTGGTTACGGCTATAAATGAACAAAGGAGCCTGATTTATGAAAACAGATAACAAGCTGGAACGCTGGCAGCCCTGCCGTGGTTATTGTCAAATGACAGGTGCGGCAACAGTGTTTTTAAGCATAACAGGCAGCAGGGTCATTATGAATTGCCCCCGTTGGTGTGCTGTTTTAGCCGAGCGGGAGCTTGCCGTTGCTGTAAAAGAATATGAACAGAGGCTTTTTTGTTCGGAAGTGCTTGAGCCGGATCTTTTATATGGTGTCAGTGATAAACTTTACCAGGCTGTGCAGGAAGCCTGCCAAAATCAGAATGTTTCCTTACTTGCTGTGCTTACAAGCTGTTCACTCAGCCTTATCGGTGACGATATTCAGGGGGTATGTAAAAATATGGAGGTTGGTTGTCCTGTAATTGCACTTGATGCAGGTGGCTTAAGCGGTGAATATTGGCAGGGCTGGAGTAATGCACTAACAGCACTATTAGCAGACATGAGATTGCAGCAGGCAATACCAGAAGCAGCAACAGTCAATATTATCGGCTGTAGTACCTGTTATCCTAACTGGGAAGGTGACGTGCTTGAACTGCGTCGTATGCTGAACAGTATAGGCATAAAAGTTAATCTTTGCCTGCTTACAAACGATACACAGCTACAAGAACTGAAAAAAATTGGACAAGCAGCGCTAAACGTGGTTATCAACAAAGAAATTGGTACGCCTGTTGCGAAATGGTTGTTTGAAAATCTAAATCAACAATATATTATTGCTGATATACCATATGGCTTTACTGCAAGTATGGAGTGGCTTAAAAAAATTGCAGTTGCGTTGAAAATAGAAACAAATAGCGAAGCATTAGAACAGGAAATAGCAGCAGCGCGCGAAAATATTTTTGAAAGCTTCTCAGACCTGTGTGATATTGATAACAGCTGGTCTCTCAAAAGGTTGGTCATATCTGCCGGCAGTAGTTTTGCTAATAGTATGGCTGCAGTAATAAAAAAAGATTTGTCTATTGTAGAGCAATGTTTTGTACGCATAAATGGCCCCGGCGAAGAATACAGAATCTGTGATTACCAACACTGGCAATATGCCGGTGATCTGCCAAAACTTAATGAAAATGAATATCAGATACTATGCGGAACAGACAGAGACCGTAGCGAAGCAGGAAGTTTCAGTCAGACGATTTATATAAACAGCGTTATGCCGGCAGAAAAAATAAATGTTCCCGCTTCTACATATGCAGGCATAAGAGGTTGGACACATTTTATGCAAACAGTTTTTAGACAGTTAAGATTATTCATTTATCTAAAAAAGGAATCAATATGAAAAAATAGTGTTTTGCAATATATGGTACGGACAACAGATGAAATCGCTAAATGGATCAAGATTTTTGCAGAATACCAAATTATCGTAAAAGCGTACCTGATAAATTGAAAATATACTGTATACTTTAGTAAAAAATAGGTTGACATACGCAGAAGTAGTGTGTATGATTTAAATAAGACAAAGAAATAGTAATATTTATCAGGTGCGAATAATCGCATGATAAGCGGTGCAATTCCGCTGCGCTCCCGGCGCTGTAAGGGGTTTAGCCCCAAGCCAGCAATCAGCCTGATAATCTAGCTACTGCGAGAGACAGAAAGTTAGAAAAACTGGTATACGCTTGTTATGCAAGTTTTTCTGCCTCCCTGTATCAGCAGGGAGGCAGTTCTTATTTCCAGCAGGTTTAGTCATAGCCTGCAAACTCCACTCAACTCAGACCTTTGAGCGTGGTGCCGCTGGGGTGGCGGCATCCATGCTTGCGGTCAAAAGTGCTGGAGCGACAAATGACATGTTCATTGAAAACCAAAAATGAAAAATTAGAACTGGGTACTTGTGGGATCAATGATCCCTGGTTTTATAGGGAAGACCGGTGTGAATCCGGCGCTGTCACGCAACTGTATTAGTGAACTTCAGCATCGCAGTCCTGTCACAAAGGGATGCTGGGGTAATGATCTTGAGTCAGAGTGCTGACTGGTTCTATCTTTTGAACAGCCTGCGTAGACAGACTGGGAGAAAATTTTGCAGAGATATAGATGTTTAAGTCTGATATTTTGTCAGGCAAATGTTTCTGCGGACGCTATAATTATGCGCTGAAACCAGCAGTGCGGAAATTTTAGTATTTTCGACCAGAAAAGCGGAGCAGGCTGTTAAGTAAAAAAACAGACGCTGCACTTTCACCGAATGGACTGGTAGAAAATGCGGCGTTATTTTTTACAAAAGTGGGAGGATGGATTTGTATGAGAAATGAAAGAAACAGCTTGCGGCAAGCTGCCATAACAGCAGGCATTTTAACGTCTTTGGGCGTTTGTACATTAGGGGGGGACTTGCCGAGGATATGGGCGGCAGAGCCTTCTAACAATGTAGCGCAAGCCGAAGCTAAAACAGAAGCTGCGCAGGATGTCCAGCCTGCTGAAGCGACTACTGGCGATGGTATGTCTTTTGATCTGGAAGGTGTTACAGTGGAGGCGAAGCGCCCTGATTGGGAAGCAAAATTGTCGCCTGGCACGGTAACGGTTATTCGTCCCGATGACTACAAAGGTGAGCAGAAAGATCTGCCCGATCTGTTGAAAATGGTTCCCGGCGTACATGTACGTGAGTTGAATGGTAAAGGGCAGTATACAACAGTCAGTGTACGTGGTTCTACTGCGGCGCAGGTCGGTGTTTTTGTCGACGGCGTGCTGTTTAATCTGGGGGGCGACGCGGCGGCAGATATTTCTACTATTCCTGTACATAATGTCGAGCGTATCGAAGTCTACCGCGGTTATATACCGGCGCGCTTTGGCGGTACCTTCATGGGCGGCGTTATCAATATTGTTACCAAACGCCCTACCAAAGCCAACGTGCAGGCCAGCTTCGGCAAAAGCTCCTTCGGCGGCTACAAGGGTAATTTACAGATCGACGCTCCTCTGGGCGGAGGCGCTTTGATGGTTGGCATCAATCGCGACCAGAGTGACGGCGATTTTAGATATAAGAATTTTGATAATGACAGAACCTACAAAGAGCGTTTGCAATATTATTATAAAGATTTGGCAGATACCACTAATAGGATAAATAAGCATATTGAAGAAGATATTAGCTATGGAATGACGCCACCTAGCTTAGGTGCTGTTACATCAATTGATGAAATGGTAACAAGATGTGCTCAAGGCGGCGATATTTATGAGGCTTTTTGGCAGCAAAATCCTGATGATTTTGGTGGACAAGATGAGATGAATCGTATGTGGGAGACTTATTATGCAGTATATGCTGACCCGAATTACAAAGAAAATTTATATAAAAGCGATCGATACCAATTAGACAAACTTGAAAGTGCTGAACGCTGGCGTAAGGCTAATGATTATAAAAACACCGATGCCATTATCAAATGGCAGGATGACCACTGGCTGGCTAAAGCTACCTGGAAAAATATCAGACGGCATCTGCCGCATCCGATTGATAAAAATTACGCCCCGCTTTGGAGTGTGGATCAGGATTGGGCAGTAAATATGCCTTACGGCAAGCCTAATATGTTTTATTTTCGTAATCAGGAGTTAACAGCGAAGGAATTGCTTTTAGGTCGGCGCGATACAGTCGGCAATCTGGAATGGGGTTGGAGTATCAACTATTTAAAGCAGGATAAAGATTATTATATTGATGATTGGCAGAATTTGGAAAAGGTGCTTGAAGCAACAAGCAGTTTAAATACTTTGAGAGCTAATAGTTTGTGGAGCAAATATGACAGCCGCCGATTGGGTGCGAAGATAGATGGCAGCTATAAAGCCGGCGACCGACACTTGATAGAGTTTTTGGTCGATGCCTCTAAAGAAAAAATGGATATTGACGGCTGGAGAATGTTTGACTTTGACCATGCTAACGAAGATACCCGCAGCAGGTGGCGTAATTATTATGAGCAGGAGATCATTAATGCGCAGATCCAGGACACGATCACATTAAATAAAAAAGGCGATTTTTGGCTTACGCCCAGCATTCGTTATAACCGCTCTAAGATTTTAGGGCGCAGTGACCGTTATGACGAAAAGAATGACCCGCAGCATATTAAATGGCTGGGGCAAACGGATGAACAGACGGATGACAAGGTGACCTGGCAGCTGGCTTTGAAAAAACAGTTTAACGACCATTTCACCATGCGGGCAACAGGCGGCACTTACTACCGGCTGCTCAATATGTACGAGATCGCCGGCGACGGCGCCGGTATTCTGCCGATGCCCAATGTAGGCGGAACGGACAGTGTCTTCCCCATGCCGGAAGAAGGCAAGCAGTGGGACATCAGTGCCATCTGGGACGGCAAGTGGCTGGGAGCCGATACAGCTAAGTTCCAGATAACTTATTTTGGGCGCGATTCTAAACGGTTGCTTCAATTATCTTCATGGAACAGTTTTTTCTTTGTTTACAATAATGCTGCCAGCGGTAAAGTCAATGGCGTTGAACTGCAGGCAGATCTGTCATGGCAGAAATGGGACGTCAATCTGCAGGCTACATATACCGATCCTTCCAATATTTTATACGACCTGAGTGCGATACCTGGGCAGCAAGAATGGAATAAAGATGGAAAAATTGAAGGCGTTATGACCTATCAGCCAAAATGGGAAGGTACAGCCCGGTTTACCTATCGCCCGGATAAAAATTGGAGCCTGTTTACACAAATGCGTCACGTAGGCAAAGTAGTTACAGATCCTATTCCTTTAACTACAGGTGCTCTAGAGTGGCAGTCCTCGCTGACGACTATGGATGTAGGTGTAAAGTATAAGATAAATAAATCCTTACAGGTGGCAGTAGGATGTAATGATGTTTTGAATAAGGCTAATGATATGTATTTAAAAACTACTTATGGTCAAATGAGAAATATCTTATATCCTATTCAGGGACGCACTTATTATGCGACTTTGCAATATACTTACTAAAATATCAGGCAGCAGTATGCCAAGGAGGTGAGGCCCATGGGCTAAGGCAGAGCTTTATAAAGAGATACAGGTAACATTATTATTAAAAAGATTTTAAAATTAAAGAAGCGTGTAAAAAATGAGTGAAAATCTATTTGCCTATACGGCTACAAATTCCGGTTATTCCCAAGGTACTGCAGGAGCTATCAATGGTGAACGTGCTGCGGCTGCCACTGCTTTGTCTGCTGTAAAAAATAAGATTGAAAATTTGAATGGTGATCCGGCTTTCTTTAATTTTTTTGATAGAAACAGCAGCCGTCTGGTGCTGCGCCAATATAATTATACTTCTACCTCTGAACCTAATCAGATCATTGATCCGCAGGCCGCGACCTGGTCTTCTGTAGTCCCTGCTGTAATTTGGCCTGGTGTTGCCAACCTGCATGGCGTTGCTACCAGCGGTAAATGGCTTTTTGGTACTGGCTATGATCTGTCCAAAATCGCTGTGGTTGATATGGACAATAATTACACCCAAACTCGTGAATATGCTTTTCCGGCAGATTTTCCTGCCTTTGCCAATCCTTATGCCGACGGCGTTTTTCACGGTGAGGCGCTGACTGTAGTTGGCAGTAAATTGTATGCTTTGTTCTATGTCAATAAAGGCAGTGGTTATGCTACTTATTACGACAGTGTTGTGGCAAGATTTGCTATCAATGCAAGAACTGGGGTATTGACTTACGATAATGCTTATGTAACAGTCGGTAAAAATTCCTTTACACTTGATTTGTATGATAATAAACTGTATGTCTGCTCGCTGGGCGGAATGCAGAATGCTGGCAGCGGCAATGCCGATACCAATCTGTGCATTGTTGACTTGGCAAACTTCACTCAAGGCGGCGTTACCAAAGTAACACTTGCTAACCCCACTCAAAAAGGCGACTTCCGCGACATTTCTATTCTGGATGCTGATAATGTTTATATTTTCGCAGGTCATTATGACAGCGGTTTTGCTAAACTGGTAGGCAGCGTTTACCACACTACCATTGCTGATATCACTGCTCCGGCTAACTGGACAGAAGTCGTAGCAGTTAATGATCCGGGCTATTTGTGGGGCATCCATGCTGACGGCAGCCGCTTGTGGTTTGTTAAAGGTACTCCGATCGCTGTTTATGACGGAACTCCCACTACGGCAGTAACAGCAAGCAGAACCTTCAGCATTACCGAGATGAGCGATTATACCGGTGGTAATCTTAACTCCGCCTGTTTCATTGCTCCTTCTATCCCGGCTACTCGTGGCTTGAATCTGGCTGTTGCTTCCAAGTCTTTGGCATCCCATATTCGCTTGGCCAAAGAAGCCCGCGAACTGGCTGAAAAAGCAAAGAAATAATCCCCTTTTATCAATTTAAAATTAGTGGTTCTGGCAAGCGTGTCCGCATTGCCTTCCCAAAAGGGAAGGCTGTGCGGCTGCTTGTTATATTTGCTTACGGCATAGTGTTTGTGCGGTAAGCAAATATATATCAATAAAGTATGAGTGGAGTGAAAATTTTGTTGTATAAATTTTTGACAGTGATTTTGTTAAGTAGTTTGTGGTTTTTGCCAGCAGCTGCTGCCGAACAGCAGGAAGAACAGGCCGCAGACCCCTGGGCCTTTGAGCTTTCTGTACAGCCTAAAAAGACTGAGGTAGAACTGGAGGCAGAACGTTGGACCCTGCTGATGAGCAGTGAGACCGGCAATTATTTGTTTGAGTATGACAGTATTACTCCTGTCGAAGACGCAGAGGGAAATAAAAGTAAAAATGAAAGACAGGTTTTGATGCGTACTGTTTTTAAAGATACTAAGGTTTTAGAACAGTTGAATAAAAACTATGCGGCGAAGCTGGAAACAGGTGAACGAGCATCTTACTGCGATATGCTGCTTGTTTTTGACCTGCGCAAACAGCTTTATAAAACTGTGCAGACTAAGGTTTATACTGGGGAAGGCAGAATTATTGATGAACGCAGCGGCGCGGGTATATGGAAAAAAGTCCCCGGGCAGAGTTTTGCCGATACTTTGTTGAAATTTTTATTGAAAAATGATAAGCATAACTAAAATAAGGAGCGGTGAGAACGTATGAAGATCATTACTGCAGTTATTTTTAGTTTGGTAATGGCGTTGTCGGCGTCATTGGGCTTTGCCGCCGAGGAAAGCGGCAGCGGTATGGATTGGCAGATCAGCGTGCAGCCGCAGCAGACTGCTGCTGAAAAAGAGGCGGCGCGCTGGACTGAGGTTATGGAAAATTCGACTGGCAGATATTATTTGGCTAAAGATAGTGTTTTTATGACTAAAGGCGCTTTTGGTGATAAAGACAGGAATATTTTGCAGGCAGAAGTAAAAACTGTTTTTATGAATGAGGAGATCAAAAAACATTTGGACAGTAAAGTCTTTGCTGCTAAGCTGAGTCCCGGAGATAGTGTGGAATACTGTACGCAGGTGCTGCTGTTTAATCTGCGCGCCAAACAGTACCGTGAGCTGAGCAGCGTTGTTTACAGTAAAAACGGTGCGGTACTGCAGGTCAGTAATAAAAAATCGGCTTGGAAGATCGTGGCCGAGCATAGCTTTGCCGAGATCATGCTGGAAATTTTGACGCATATTCCCGCCTCACAGCTACGGCTGGAAGGTGAAGAATAATATATTTTAAGGAGAGATTGAGTATGAGTGAAACTGATATTTTGAAATTTGAGGGCGCCGCTGATAAACAGGCTGTAAATACGGCCCTGAATGTGAAAGCGCAGAAATGGCAGGAGCTCTTGGCAAAAAAGAATATTACCTGTTTTGGTGCCCAAATTGTGGGTGATGAGCTGCATACAGTGCTGTTCCGCACTATTTTGGATGTCAATGGTCAGAATTTGCCGCTTTTGGTTTATACGGATGACAGTTTGTATACTGTTGTTAAGGTTTTATTGGCGCCGGCCGGCTGTAAGGACGAGAACAAGGCGGCTTTGCTGGAGTATCTGAACGAGCAGAACCGCAAATATAAACTGTTTAAGTATGCCACATCGCCTGATGGTGATGTGGAGCTGGATTGCTGTCTGCTTAATGCCGATAGTAATTTTGATGCCGAGATGCTGCAGATCAGTATCGATGTGATTTTGGAGCATTTACTGAGTGAATATGCCGCTTTGATGAAGGTGGTTTGGGGTGCTGACAAAGCGCCGCAGACAGAAAATTGATTTGCAGTGCGTGTGCTGAAGCTGAAAGGAGGCATGGCGATGAAGGTGTTTGTTAATCCGGGTCATGACCCGAACGTTGACAGCGGTGCCATAAACAGTGATTATGATGTGTGTGAGGCTGATGTTACCAAAAAGGCCGGTGCTTTGCTGGAACGGGGTTTAAAAAGGGCAGGGCACGAGGTGATGGTGCTGCAGAGTGATGAACTGTCTGCCGTAGTGGCTGCTGCTAATGACTGGCCGGCGGATATTTTTGTTTCGCTGCATTGCAATGCTTCGCCTAACCACAACGCGCGCGGTACAGAAACTTTGTATTATAGTGAGCAGGGCCGACTTTTGGGTGAGGCTGTGCAGAAGAAGATTTTGAGCAAGGTACTGACGATAGACCGTGGCTGCAAAGAGCGCCAGGATTTATATGTTTTAAGACGCACTGTGATGCCTGCAATTTTGGTGGAGCTGGCTTTTATTGATAATAATGATGATTTAGAGCTTTTGGAAAACGAGCTGCCTGCTTTTGCGGGCGCTATTGCCGCCGGTATCGACGAATATTTCAGGCAGGCGGAAGCATGATGAAGGATAAAGAATTTGCAAAGGTCCAAGCTTCGATCATGAATAAAAAGACTAAACTGGTTCAGTTGAAGGATGACAGAGCCGAAGCTTGTAAAAAAATCAATGAGATAGAGCAGGCGATAGCTAAAACAGAAAATGAGCTGCTGGAGGAAGAAAATAAGTTTATTCTTTTATGCGGACAGAAGTCGCAGCTTATGCGCGAGCGTGCTTTGCAGGTTGGCGCGGAAATAGAGCAGGCGATCACGCCGCAGCAGCCGGTTGACAAGCTGACGATTTTGTTTTTAGCAGCTAATCCTCAGGATACACAGAAGCTGGCTTTGGACCAGGAGGTCAGGTCAATAACTGAAGCTATCCGCAAGTCGGAAGGACGTGACGGGATCGAGTTTTTTAGCCGCTGGGCAGTGCAGTCACTGGATATTTTGCAGGCGATAAATGAGACTGATCCTGAGATCATTCATTTTTCGGGACATGGCTCTGAAAAGGGAGAAATAGTTTTGGATGATGGCAGCGGCAAGACGACGTTGGTGTCAAAAGAGGCGATGGCGGCTGCTGTTATTTCGGCGTCTAAAAAAATACGGCTGATATTTTTTAATGCCTGTTTTTCGCAGCAGGAGGCCAAGGCTGTGGTGGAGAAGGTTGAGGCGGCTATTGGTATGAATACGGAGATCGGTGATGAGGCCGCAATAGTTTTTGCGGCGCAATTTTATTCCAGTATCGGCTTTGGCCTTAATTTGCAGCAGTCATTTGACCAGGCGAAGGCAGCCTTGCTTTTAAAGGGTATACCCGAGGCTGATACGCCGGTTTTGTTTGTGAAGGAGGGCTTGCTGGCTGCTGATATCGTGATGGTTGTGCAAGAGGAAGCCAAAAAAAGCAGCGGCTCGATAATGCAGATGCTCAAAAATATTTTTTCGTAGAATTTATACAAAATTTATTTTTTGCTGGCTTTTGCTTGACTACAAAAAGCATGAAGTTTATAATAAATATATAAGCTAATTGCAATTAGTTATGATTAGCTTTGCTGTATCAAATAATTTCATACAGTTAGGAAATCAGGTGTCCAGGAGCTGTGGCTCTAAACGGACTTAATAGATAAGCAGGTGCAAGGCCTGCGCTGTCCCGCAACTGTAACGGGGAGCAAGACCGCATTCGTCCATTGGGGTAAACTCTGAGAAGGCGCGGTGTAGCGATGATCCGAAGCCAGGAGAACTGCCTGTTTTTGACATCCGTAATGACTTGCGATGCACAAGGGGGATACATATATACCGTTTGGTAAAATAAACGGTATTGTCGCTTATTGCTGTATTTTTGCAGCCGGCGGCTGTGTATCCTGGTGCGTGGTGATGTGTTTTAACAGGAAACTGACGCATTGGCAGTTTCCTGTTTTGCTTTTTGGGATACACAGCGCAAGTCAGTTAAAGGAGGGTGGGCTGTGGTGGCTGTGCAGTCCGGATGGATATGAAATTGAAGAAGATCATTAGAGAAATCGAAATGAACAGTGAACCTACTATTACTATCGACAAGGAGCGTTATATCGCTTTGCTGCGCGAGGTGAACAGGTTAAGGTTTAAATGTTCTCAGCGCAGTGCTGCCGGGCGCAGTAAAAAACTTACTGTTAAGGACGGGGAAGAGCCTGGGTCGGTGCTGGTATGAGGCGTAAAACAAGACATTTATGTAATTATTGCTTTATGCCGGGACAGGAAAAAGAGATTTTGAAAACAGGTAAGACACTGGAGCAGTTTGTTGCCGGGCTGGGGCTTGATGGCGTTGAGCTTTTGGTTTACAGGAACGTTCCTTATTTTGAGTCATTTGAACATGTGGCTGTGGGCGTGCATTTGAATTACTGGCCAATGTGGCTGGCGATGTACCAGAATGACAAGGAGGTCTTAGGTCGCTTTTTTACGTCTAAAGATGCTTTGAACGATTATTATGGTACTACTTATTGTATGGGCTGGCTGCGCAATATAAGAGCCAATATCAAGGCGGCGCTGGTCGAAAAGCCGGAGTATCTGGTCTGGCATGTAGCCGAATGTACTCTTGAAGAGGTATTTACTTTTAAGTTTGAGCACAGCGATATGGAGATCGTGACTGCAGCTGCTTCTGTTTTTAACCGGGTGGCCGACGAGATCCCAGAAGATGTGCTGGTACTTTTTGAGAATTTATGGTGGCCGGGGCTGCGGTTGACAGAGCCGGCAGTAGTGCACGCCTTTTTTGAAAAGATAAAACATAAGAATGTGGGGATCATGCTTGATACCGGGCATTTGATGAATACTAATCTCGAGCTGCAGACTGAACAGGATGGGATCGAGTATATTTTAAAAACAGTTAAAGCGCTTGGTGAGGACAGAAAGCTGATCAGGGGGCTGCATTTGAACTGTTCTCTTTCCGGAGCTTATGTTAAAACTTTTGAACGTGTTTTTGATTCGGAAAGCTCTAATATTGAACGCATGAAGCATGTGATAAAAATAGATCAGCACAGGCCTTTTACAGATGAGGCTGTGCAGAAGCTTTTAAGGTTTATTAAGCCGGATTATGTGGTGCATGAACTTGCTTACAGGGATTTCAGCGACTTTGAAAAAAACATTGCGGTACAGCTTACTGCCTGCGGCAGAAAAGTGTCGGTCGATGACGAAGGAGATTAATGTGTGATTGCAAAATGTAGGTGTTTATTAAAGGCGGCCATTTTAGTTGTCAGTATTGCTGCCGTATTGTTTACGGCAGGCTGCGGCAAACCTTCCGAAATTGAGACTCCGGCTTCCGGACGTGGCGGTTACAGTGTTGTGGATGCAACTAAAACAAGGCTGAATTTTGAGTACAAGCCGCAGCGTATAGTATCATTGGGACTGAGTGCGGATGAGGTGCTGCTGGATATGGTAGAACCTGAGCGGATCGCTGCTTTGACATATTTGGTAGATGATGCCGGGATTTCGCCTGCGGCAGATAAAGCTGTAAGGGTCAAGGGGCGCGTGCAAAGCGGCAGTTTGGAATCGGTATTAGCGCAGAAGCCTGATCTTGTTTTAGTGCCGGATTGGACGGATTTGAATTTTGTTGAGCTTTTGCGCGGTACTGGCATAAATGTTTATGTTTATAAGACGCCGACTACTGTTAAAGAGATCAAACAGACTATTTGTGAGCTGTCAAATGTTGTTGATGAACGTGTGGCTGGCGGCAAAATAGTGGCAGGCATGGAGAAGGAGCTTGCTTTTGTAAGAGCGAAGGTCGGTAATCTTGATGCGGAGGACAGGATCAGTGTCATGGCGCTTTCATATATGGGGCCATTTGGTGCTAAGGGAACTACTTTTGACGATATCTGCAGCTATGCTAATGTAAGAAATCTGGTTGGAGAGTATGACCTGCCGGTAAATGCTACTTTTTCTCAGGAGACGCTGGTCAGGCTTGATCCGGAATTATTACTTTTACCAAGTTGGAAGTATGATAACGAACAGGATCCGGCAAAGCTTCGTGATGAAATCTTGCAGAATCCGGCCTATCAGAGTGTTGATGCAATAAAAAATAATCGAGTCGTACAGCTGCATGATACTTATTTATACAGTACGACGCATTATATAGTTTTTGCGATAAGAGAGTTGGCAGAGGCTGCTTATCCGGATCGATTTAAATAATTTGGGAGGTTATTGAGAAATGGGTATTTTTGCTGGTGCGATAGATTATTTTCAAAGGGGCGGCGCTTGTATGTGGCCGCTTTTATTGTGTTCGATAGCGGCTATCGCTATTGGGGTTGAAAGATATTTATATTATAAAAAGGCTTTGTCCAGTACTGTTTTTGTTATGGAATTCTGCCATTTGATGAATGATTTTAATATTGTCGGCGCGCGGGAGTATGCGGGGCAGAATACAGGCGATGCGGCGGAGCTGGCTGTGGAGACGCTGGATATTAATGAGGATATGGGCAAAAGACTGGAGTCTATTGTTTATTCTAAAGCCGACAGGGCCATTGACGGTATGGAGCAGCATTTGGATTATTTGAGTGTTGTTATCGGTTTGGCGCCGATGCTGGGTCTATTGGGTACTATTACCGGTATGATCAGCTCGTTTAATGCTTTGAATGAGCGGGCACAGAATCCTATGGCTGTGACTGCGGGTATTGGTGAGGCACTGATAACGACTGTTTTTGGTTTGTGTATTGCGATTATGGGCATGTGTATCCATGCATATTTGTCAAGCAAGGTCAAAACAGCGTCGCTGAATATTTACGAGGTTGCTAATGTGCTGGTAGATATTGTGCAGGCCAAAAACGGCAGCGGAAAAAACTGAGGGGCGGTGTGAGAGATGCGCAGACGACCTAGAAAACAAAGTTTGCCGCCGCAGCTGATGCTTAGTCCGATGATCGATATGATTTTTTTGCTGCTGGTATTTTTTATCGTCAGTACAATGTATATGAGTGAGATCAAGACTATTCCAATCAGGCTGCCTGTGGCACAGAATTCGGAGACTGTGAGTAAGAGCAATTTCGCTGTAACTGTTAAGAAGGATGGCTCTCTGTATCTTGAGGATAATAAGATCGGGATGAAGCAGTTGGTTGCTAATGCTGCTTCTGAGAGTAAACGTGACGCTGCCTTTTCGGTGATTATTCGTGCCGATGGTGATGCTAATTATAAAACGGTTATCGAGCTGATGGACGAATTGAAGGGCGCAGGTGTTACGCGTTTTGGCTTGGCAACGGATCTGGGTGATAGCAAATGACGGATAAAGGCAGACGCTTAAGTAAGGGCGTTGCCATTGCTGTTGCTGTACATATTATTGCTGCGGCTTTACTTGGGATATTGGGGTATCGTTTTACGCAGCGGCCGCCGCAGATTTTAGAGGTCACGCTGGGCGGAGGCGGTGGAGGCGGCGGTAATGGTACTGCAGCTGCAGTAAAAGGTACAGATTCCAGACAGCAGGCGGCTGCTCAGCAGATGCAGCAAAAACAGCAGACGGCAGCGCCGGCTCGGGCGGATGATATTGTTGATCAAAAGCAGAAACCACAGCAAAGGCAGCAGCCGGCACAACAACAACAGCAGAGTACTGCCAATGAATCAGCGCAAAGTAATGTAAGCAGCGGTGAAACAGGCGGAACTGGCACTGGTGGCGGTGAAGGTACCGGCGCAGGCACAGGACAGGGAAGCGGAGAAGGCAGCGGCAGCGGTAGTGGTTCAGGAAGTGGCAGTGGCAGCGGCAGTGGGGCAGGACAGGGAAGCGGCAGCGGTGTTCCGGTAACACCGCCATATTTAGTATCCAGTACAGATCCGCGTTATCCTCCTGCTGCCAGAAATCGTGAGATTGAAGGCACTGTTTATGTAAAAATGCTTGTAAGCTCGGGCGGCAGTGTTGAGAATGCTTTTGTTGCACGCAGCAGCGGTAACGATGCCCTTGACGGAGCCGCGGTAGAGGCGGTTTATAACTGGCGCTTCAGCCCCGCTAAAGATACGCTTGGCAGCCCGGTGCGCTGCTATATTACGATGCCGGTCAATTTTGTGCTGCATTAGCATTTGTTGGAGTGGTGAATTTTGAAAAGATTTGGAATTGAAACTACGATGATGACCAGATATGATAATATTGATAGCAGCCTGCGCAGCAGGGCGATGGATTGCGCTTGCTGCGGCAAGGAGTTTTTTGGCAATAAAAGCTTGCATACTTATAAAAGAACGATCAACAAGATGCGTAAATATTACTGCAGTTATTCTTGTTTCAGGCAGTCGGAAGTTGAGATTGAAAAAATGAAGGGCAAGCGAAAGAGTGATGACAGGAATATAAAATAATGAGGATGGTGCGTATTATGAAAAAACAGTTTACAACTTTATTTTTTGCTTTGTTATTGACTTTTAGTCTGGCAGCTGTCTGCTTTGCTGAAGAGAAACAGGCTGAAGCGCCGGTCGATCCTAACGCCACTAATTTAACTGCGGTGTATCCTGTACTTGAGGATGCTGTTCCGGCGATGCCTGTAAAGCCGGAGTCTTTGAAAGATGCTAAAGCCGTAACGGCATATATTGCCGCTGTCGATAGTTATTTAAAAGCTGTGCAGAAATACATCGACGGCACTACTAATGATTTAAATAAGATCATCGAGCAGCGTAATAAAGCGATCGCTAATGCGAACAAGGTTGTCGAAGATTATAATGCTTTTTTTGAGGCTAATAAACAGAAATAAAGCTGGTAAACAATAAAGGCCCCGATTTTAATAATCGGGGTCTTTATTTTCTTTTAGAAACCAGGATAGAAAATTAATAAGGTGTTGACTGTATGAAGGTCATACGGTGTGCCACCCTCCGAATGATTCTACTTATAGATAGAATTATTTGAAGGGATATTTTTTTATCTTATTAATAAGAATTATAAGTAGTATTATAAATATAGTGTTTATGCCGTACGACGGTGTTTAAGTTTAAAAATATTCTTATGCAGAAAAAGCTGTAAAACGTTGACTGGTAGTAAAAGGAATGCTAAAATTCAAACTCAATGGGAATGGATATCATAAATGAAAAAATATCAATAAATATCTTGTTTTATGGTATCAAAATAAGGAAAAGGAGCTGTATTTTTGTGTTAAAGAAGTTTGAATTGGAAAGTTTGATGTGTGCAGTTATTTTGGGTACCAGTTTTTTTACGACTCAGGTGTATGCAGAAGAGCCTTTATCAGAGTTCCTTTTGGAGGGCATTAACATTACTGCGCTGGGTTATGAAAAAAGCAATTTAGATACTCCTGCTGATACCGTGGTTTATACAGGTGAGCAATTAAAAGAGACCGGTGCCAGTGATGTGGCGAATGCCTTGAAGTATAAAGGCGGCGTTTATTTTACTAATATGGGGCCGCACGATCAGAACTGGATAACTGGCAGCAGCCAAATCAATTTGCGCGGTATTGATGGCGGTACTTTGGTCTTAATCAATGGACTGCCGGCTTCATTTAACAATATTAATCATTTGGATATGCTCAACCTGGATGAAGTGGAAAGAGTGGAGATTGTCAAAGGTGGGGGGGCAGTACTCTATGGCAGCGAGGCGTTGGGCGGAGTTATTAACATTATAACTAAAGATCAGATGAAAAATTCGCTGCGTGTAGCAACGGGCAATAAAGGGCAGCGTGATTATGCTGCTACCATAGGCATGGGTAAAGCCAGCATGGCTTTCGGAAGAAATGAATTTGGTTCGACAGGGAATATGACAGAGCGTTTAGGTACTAAAAAAATAAATGGTACTGCTGTTCCTTACTATATTGGATTTGGCGACAGTAAAAAAGATCATTTAGCTTTTAACTATAAATTTGATGACCGGTTTAAATTCAGCTATATGTTCAATAAAAAAATATATACAACTAATTATAATGACATAAATGAAAATATTTTGCAGCATTTTATGTATGATGACCGTGAGCATTTTGCACAGATGGCTTATAATGACGAAAATGGCTGGGATGCTAAAATTTATTATAATCAGAGACGAATCGAAAATCCGGATTATTATGCAGTGAATCCGACGAATGTAGAGTGGGAGAAAAGTGAACATAAACAGTATGGTATGGATACGAAAAAAGTTTGGCGCAGCGATAAAGCAACAGGGTTGATTGGTATCAGCGCTAAACGTGAAACTTACAAAAACGATAATCAAAAATTTAAAACCTTTGGCGACAGCAGCAGTATATTAAAGGATCAGGCACATTTTGGTACTTATGCACTTAATAATTATTCTGTTTATAGTTCGTATGATAGAAAGCTGAGCCGTGCCACGAATATTATTTTCAGTGCCAGAGAAGATTTGATCAGATCAGAGGCCGGTGATTATAACGAATTTTTGCCGCAGATACAGGTTATAACCAGATTTGATGACTATAATTCTGTTTATGCCAGTGTTGGAAAATCATTTAGAATGCCTACCTTTAGAAATCTTTATTATGCCAGCAGTGTAGTTGTTCCTAATCCGGATTTGGAAGCAGAACATGGCTGGAATTATGAAATTGGCTATAAGTATAGTGAAAATGGACGCCGGTTCAATCTTACTGCTTTTAGAATCGACGTTAAAGATCAGATAGTTGCTGTTAAAAATTTGGTAGATAATCAGTCTTATCAAACTAATGCTGCCAAATATCGCAATACCGGTATTGAACTGCGCTATGAGCAGGATGTGGATAAGCATTTTAGCTATAATGTGGGTGCTGTTTTTGCTAAACCACAGCGGATGTATAAAGAAGGTCAGGCTTGGGTTGATACACTGGGACGTTACCAAATAAACGGCGGCGTAAATTATGTGAACCGTGATTTTAACGCAGCTTTAAATTTGAGCTATTGGGGCGACAGGGTCAAAAATGGCGTTAGCAGTGAGAAGGTAACTGTAACAGAGATTTCTTCGCCGCTGCTGGTATCGAACCTGCACTTAGGTTACAAGGTAGCCAAAAATGTAAATGCTACCTTTGACGTCGATAATTTGTTTAATCGTAAGGATATTGCCAATGTTGGCGGAACGAGCAACAATAATTTGTATTACACTATGGGGAGGACTTTCCGCGTAGGGGTGAATTATAATTTTTAGAAGTTGAAAAGGGAAACATAATTATGTTTCCCTTTTGCTTTCCGGCTATGAGTTGTGTTAAAATAAAATACAACTTATGAGTAGGAAGGTGCCGCTATGTTTATTGGACGCAGTGAAGAATTAGGTCTTTTAGAAAAATTGTATGCAAAAAATTCTTTAAATGTAGTACTTGTTAGCGGTGAATATAAAATTGGTAAAACTGCTTTGCTGCAGGAGTTTTTACAAAAAAAATCTGCTGCTTATTTTGCTGCCCGCAACGCATTGTCAACTGTAAATTTGGCGGCTTTTTGCCTGGAATTAAAAGAGCAGGGGCTTTGGGGTTCCAAAAATGAATTCCGCAGCTGGGATAGTGTATTGAGCACGTTGTTTTTTAAGGCCACACAGCAGCGGCTGGTCCTGGCAATAGATGATGTGCAGTATTTGTTTGATTCTGCACCAGAATTTTTTACGGCGTTTGCTAAATATGCTCAAAAATATAAAAAGCAGTTGAGACTATCAGTTATTTTTGCGGGAGCACCTTTTGCTGATATGGAGCGGGTATTACTGAAAAATCAGGAGATACAGATAAAAAATTACATTACTGCTGTTATAAAATTGGACGCTATGGATTATTGGGAAGCACAGCCCTTTTTAGAAGGCTTTACAGAAGAAGAAAAATTATGTTTATATGGCGCAGCTGGTGGCAATCCCCATTATATGAGTTATTTGGATGCGGAACTGTCTTTTAAGGACAACCTGAAAAAATTGTTTTTTGCCCCGGCAGCTCCATTGTATAAGGAACCAATACAGCTCTTAAAGCTTGATTTAAGGGAGCCCGCTACATATAATACTATCCTTTGTTCTGTTGCCTGCGGAGCAGGACGGCTGAACGAAATAGCAGCGGCTGCTGATATGGAATGTAATAAGATTTCAAAATACTTGAATATACTGCTGACAATGGGAATTTTGCGGCGAGTCAATCCTGCTTTTAGCAGCAGTAACAAAATAAGCTATTATGAAATTGCTAATAATATGTTTGTTTTCTGGTATCAGTTTGTTTTTCCGTATATGAGTTCGATTGCGATCGGACGCGGACATCAGGTTCTGCGCAATAATATTATGCCGAGAATAGATTTATTTGCTGCCCATATTTTTAAAAAGATCTGTTTGCAGTATTGTTATAAATTAAAAAAACGCAATGATTTTATGTGTGATTTTGAGCAAATAAGCCCGTGGTGGCAAGGCAGCGGCAGTAATAAAATTACAGTTGATTTCATTGCTGACGATACTGACGTTATTTGTCTGATTGATTGTATTTGGAGCAATAAAAAAGCTGACAGCGACGTCCTGAAAAAATTGCTCGCTAAAGGTGAACATTTTACAGATGTTGATAAACGATTTCTATGTTTTTCTAAAAAAGGTTTTACAGATGAATGTATGGAAATATCAGCAGGAGATCCGCAGCTCAGACTGATATCCCTAAAATATATGAAATGATTTTTAGTTTAATAGAAAATTTATTGATAGGTGTTTATAAAGATGAGTAAGATAATAGCAATAATGCTTCTGCTGTGTTTTGGAATGATGCTGTTTGGTTGTGCCGATGATAATGGTGGGAGAAAGGCAGGGCAGCAAAAAACTATCGTAGTTACGGACAGCGTTGGCCGCAAGGTGGAGCTTCCGTATCCGCTGGAAAGAGTTGCTGTTTGTAATGTTTATAATGCAGAGTTGATTACTGCTGTTGGTGCCATAGATAAAATCGTCGGAGTTGATAATTATATTTTTAAAGATCAGTCTGGCTTCAAAAACAGATTTAATGAAGCACAGGTATTTGGGATCAGTCAAAATGCGATGAATTATGAAAAGCTGGCTGAGTTGGCGCCGCAGGCTGTAATTATTACCGGTGAGGGAACATGGCGGGACGCGCAGGAGATGTTGGACAGGTTTGGGATCAAAGTAATTGTCATAAATTCTTATTATACAGATCAGTTTGCTGATAATTGCAGGCTGATCGGCAGAATTTTTGGCAGGGAAGAACAGGCTGAAGAATTAGTAAATTATTTTAACGATAAGCTGGCTTATATACAAAAGCAACTTCAAGGCGTCCCCCGCAGAAGTTTGTATTTTGAATATCGGACTCTTGGAAAAACTGCAGTGCCAGGCGATTATTTTTATAAAATGGTTAAATATTCAGGCGCTGATAATATTTTTGCCGATGCTAAAGGATCGCAGGTTGATCAGGAAGTGATAATCGAGAAAGATCCTCAGTATATTGTCAAAGTAGCAGATGCCAATGCTTATTCTTCTTATCAGCCGCCGACTATAGAGGAAGAGAAAGCAATCAAAAAGGAGCTTGTTTTACGCAGCGGGTGGGCGGGTATTGATGCTGTACGTAATGATCGGATTTTGCTGCTCTCGCATTATTTGCATGGCGGCGCATCTAAATTGGTTGGTACGATCTATATTGCAAAATTTTTATATCCGGAATATTTGCCGGAGCTGCATCCTGAAGAAGTTTTTAAAACGTGGCTGGAAAAGTATCAGCAGCTTCAGTATATCAGGGGGCATTCTTATCCGGAGCTATATTAGGATGCTAAAAAATAATAATGTCCGGTCGATGTGAGAATTTATACATTGATCGGGCATTTTTGTATTGACACTAAAGTTAAAGAGTGTTAAAATGCAATGGAGTTAGCTATAGCTAACTCCATTGCATTTTATTTTATAAATAAAGTTGTTTATATTGATTTAAATATAGAATGTTTTGGTTGAAAACAGTGAGCTATTTATTTTAAGGGAGGCAGTTTATTGATGAGAAAAATTGCGATTTATGGTAAGGGCGGTATTGGCAAGTCTACTACTACTTCAAATTTGTCAGCGGCATTGGCGCTTAAAGGTTATAAAGTAATGCAGGTAGGTTGTGACCCTAAGTCTGATTCAACTAAGAATTTGATGAAGGGGATGCGTATTCCTACTGTTTTAGAACAGCTTAAAGAAAAGGGGGAAGCTTTAGAATTAAAAGATATTGTTTTTGAAGGCTTTGGTGGCGTCCTGTGTGTAGAAGCAGGAGGCCCAACACCTGGTATAGGCTGTGCAGGGCGCGGTATTATTTCAGCTTTTGAAAAACTGGAGGAGTTGAAGGCTTTTGAAATCTATAAGCCGGACATCGTCATCTATGATGTGCTTGGCGACGTTGTTTGCGGCGGTTTTGCAATGCCTATCAGGGGCGGTTATGCCAGAGAAGTTTTTATTGTTTCTTCAGGCGAGATGATGGCGCTTTATGCGGCTAATAATATTGCTCAGGCGATCAAAAATTTTGGGCGCAGGGGTTATGCTCGCTTGAAAGGCATTATTTTGAACGCTAAAAATATTGAAAATGAACAGGAGCTGGTAGCCAAGGCTGCCGCTGAGATTGAAACCGATGTCGTAATGTATGTTCCACGTTCGGGAGATATACAAACAGCTGAAAATCAGGGCGGTACGGTTTGCGAATTTGTACAGGCTTCGCCGATGGTCAAGATTTATCAGGAGCTGGCTGATAAAGTTTTAGAAATGAGTGAAGACATTAAGGGGGATGAATAATGAAAAATAAATTATTGTTGTTGGCAGTAGTTGTTATAGCAGGTGCACTTTTGTATTATTGCTTTAATACAGGCAGTAAAAGTGAAGATGTGTCGGCTGCTGCCGGTGAAACTTATAAACTTGAGTATACACCTACGCTGCAGGCTTATGGTTTTACTGAGCCGGTTGTTTTAAAAGCGAAGCCTCAGCGAGTCGTATCTTTAGTGCACACTCCGGTTTTGGCATTGCATGAGATGGGGATTAAGCAGGTTGCTGTGCCGCAGGCGGCGATGCTGGAATGGCCTGCAGATTTGCTGAAGGATGCGAAGCTGCTGAATGTGTCGATGAATTCTAATTTTGATATCGAATCAGTTATTGCTTTGGAACCGGATCTGGTGATAGTAGGCTATCAGTCTAAGGACACTTATGGGAAAATTCTGGATCGTGAAAAAATACCTGTTTATTATGTTGATGCAGGGCATGTCGTATCTTATGAGTCGATCAAGGAATTGACTGACGTACTGATCAAAGCCTTTGGTCAAAATAATGCAGGTGCTGAAGCAATTATGGACAGGTTCAACAAATTGGAAGCCAGAATGGCCGAAAAAAGACGGGAAAATAAAGGGCAAAAGGTTATGGTACTGCAATCAGCCCCACCGCGGCATTATATACAGGGTAAAGATGGTACTTTAGGCAGTATGCTGGATATGCTGGGGTACGAAAATGTGTATCAGAACAATAAGATGGTATTGATTGATTTGGAACAGGCTTTATCCTACGAACCGGATTTACTGTTTTGTGTGGGTGGTTCTAAAACTGCGGCAGAGCATCAGCAGGTAATGGAAGAGGATTTTGCCAAAAACCCTGAATACTGGAACAATATTAAGGCGATACGCGAACATGAGGTTATTTATCTGCCGATAAAATATGTTGCGACAGCCGGGATCAATGTTATTGATAATATAAATGAATTGATCGATATTATTGATGCGAAGAAGCTGAAACAAAATGGGTAAAGAAGTAAATGTCCTGCGGGTAAGTATGGTTTGCCTGGTTTTAGTGGCAGTATTGTTATTGCTGGCTGTTGTTGCACTGGGAGTTGGCAGTGCCGGGTATTCGCTGCAGCAGATCATACAGGCTCTTTTTTATGATGAAAGCGGACCGGTGAGGGTAGTTGTTTATAATTTGCGGTTACCGCGTCTGATTATGGCTGTCGAAGTAGGGGCCTGCCTGGCTGTTGCAGGCGCTCTTTTACAGGCTGTCATGCGCAATCCTCTGGCCGATCCGGGGATTATAGGCGTTTCTGCCGGTGCGGCTACTGCGGCAACGACGATTCTGCTGTTATTTCCGACTTTGGTTTCATCAGTGCCGCTTTTTGCTTTTGGCGGTGCGGCTTTGGCCTGCGTACTTATTTATTTGCTGGCCTGGCGCGATGGGATTGACACTGTCAGAATAATTTTGTCCGGTGTTGCTATAAATACTGTTTTGGGGGCTTATAACTCCTTTTTGCAATTATTGAATTCTGATAATCTTTCCAGTGTTTTGTCTTTTATGAACGGCAGTCTTTCGGGACGTTCCTGGGATCATGTTTATATCATTACGGTGTATGCTTTTATTGGTCTTGTCTTAGGTGTATGCTGTATAAAAAATGCCAACATTTTGCAGCTTGGTGACGAGATGGCTCAAAGCCTGGGAGTAAATGTAACTTTTGTACGTATCTTTTTGTCAGCGGTAGCAGCTTTTTTGGCGGCTGCGACGGTAGCAGAGGCCGGCATGATCGGTTTTGTAGGGCTGGTTGTCCCGCATATTGCGAGAATGATGGTTGGCTCCGACTATAAAGCACTGCTGCCGGTGAGTATGCTTTTGGGTGCGGTGATTCTTCTGGCGGCGGATACTTTGGGGAGAACGCTTATACCTGGGATGGAGATACCTGTAGGTATCGTTATGGCAGTTACCGGCGGACCGTTTTTCTTGTATATGTTAAGAAAGAAGGGCAAAGTAAGTGGAAGTTAAGGGTGAAAAATTAGAGATCGGCTACGATGGGCGTATTGTAGTCAGAAAAATGGATATTACTGTAAAAAAAGGTGAGATCACGACTATCATCGGTCCCAACGGCTCCGGTAAATCTACTCTGCTGAAAGCGCTGACACGATTGCTGCGCTGCAGTATGGGCTGCGTCTATCTGAATCAGGAGGATCTGTACAATATCAACAGTAAAAAACTTGCCAAATGTATTGGTGTTTTGCCGCAGCGCCATTGCGCGCCTCCTGATTTTAAAGTCAGAGATTTAGTAGGTTATGGGAGAGTACCCTATCAGAACTGGTACGAACAGAATACGGAAGAAGATGAAAAGATAATAGAATGGGCTTTGAAAGCAACAGGTACCTGGGCTCTGCGGGATAAATCTATTCAGGAATGCTCGGGCGGTGAATCGCAGCGGGTATGGATAGCTACCGTATTGGCGCAGCAGCCGGAAATTTTGTTTTTGGATGAGCCGACTACATATTTGGACATTGCGCATCAGCAGGAAACGATGAAACTTGTAAAAAGACTGAACCATGAGGCGGGGATCGGCGTAGTGATGGTCCTGCACGACTTAAGTCATGCGCTGGAGATCAGTGACCGGATCATAGTTTTGAAAAATGGCTGTAAGTATGGTGAAGGTCGTCCACAGGATATTATCACACCTAAAATGATGCGTGAGGTTTACGACGTAGATTGTGATGTAGTGCAGATTCCTGGGCGTAAGAAGCCTTTAATTATGTTTAAAGAAATAAGTTGATAAAAGGAGTTTTTTTATGGCGATGGATGGAAAAGAGCTGGTTGAAAGACTTGCTAAATTGAGTCAGGTACAAAGCATTAAAGATATACCACAGCTTACGCACGCTTTGTTCCCGGGGACACACTGTCCTCTGATGGGTGCGGCTATGGCTGTTGGTGGCATCAAGGACAGTCTGATCGTTGTAGTTGGTACGGATGAATGCACTTATTACACTAAAAGTATGACCATACATTCTGAAAAATTTGGGGGCATTGGCGGCCGTTGTGTTTCAGTCGTTTTGGATGGACATGATGTAACCTTTGGCAGTGCGGAAAAGGTACAGGAAGCTTTTAAAGAAATAATTGAAGAATATCGACCCCAATGTGTATTTTTGGTAACTACCTGTGTCATTGAAATCATTGGTGATGATTTTGACGCCATTTCAGAAGGTCTCAGTGAGCGTTATGGTATTCCGGTGCTGCCGGTTCATACTGAGCATTTTAAATGTGAGGATCATTTGCCTGGTCTGGAACGAACGATTACTGTTTGTGCTGAAATGATGAAACCGTGTGATTGTGACAACAGTGTCAATTTGCTGGGGCAGAGAATGGGTGATTTTGCAACGACGGAGCTTTATGCCATGCTGCAGAAAGCCGGCGTAAAAATCGGTTTGCAGCTGCCCTGCGGATGTTCGGTAGACGATATAAAAAATGCTGCTGCAGCGAAAGTAAATATTGTCGTTAATGATATTGCGCTGCCGCTGGCCCAAAAGATGCAGGAAAAATTTGGGACCCCTTACGTTTACTTCAATAAATTTGTTGTTCCTGAAAAAATCTATGAAGCCTATAAAAATCTTTTTAGGTACTTAGAGCTGAAACTGCCGGGAGAATTGGAAGGACTTTATCAAAACGCAAGAGAAGAAATCGAAAAAAACAAGGGTGAACTGGAGGGTATTACTTATATTTACGGGAATACGCCGTATGCAGTTTTTGAAATGAACTGTTTCCTCAGCTCCCTGGGAATGGTGCCTCAGGTGATCCAAACGAACAGATATGCAGAAACAGATGCGCCTTATGCAAGAGAAATATTGCAGTATACAGATCCTTATGTCTGCAAAGCTGCTAATATCGCGCCGCTGCAATATGTTTATGATGTATTGTCTCCTTATTTATATTTGGGACATGAATTTGGCAACAGGCTGCGTCAAAAAGGTATTGCCATTGTTAACAGCGACAGGGCGAGTGGCATGCTGGGTTTTGAAGTTACAGGATATTTACTGCAGCAGCTGGTCAAGTCTGTTAGGGAAGCCAAAGAATATAGAAAGGAGCTGGGCTTATGAGTTTATGCAGATATTTGCCTGTTCCATCAGACAGAATGGGTATCATTTGGAGTTTGCTCAGCGTAAAAGACAGCATTATTCTTGAATATGGCCCGGCCGGGACAACTCATTTTAGTATGGGCTTTTATGGAACTTTAGGAGTAGACTGGCAGCAGAGGCTGTTTACAACACATATGAACGAAGACGATGTGGTCATGGGCGATGTTACCCGTTTGGAAGAAGCTATTGTCGAATTGGATAAAAGCTATGAACCAAAAGTTATTTTTGTCGTGGCATCTTCTATTTCCGCAGTTATTGGTACTGATATAAAAGGCGTTTGCAATTATATGCAGAGAGAAGTTCAGGCGAAGTTGGTTGCATTTGAGCAGGGAGGATTTAGGGGCGATTACAGCATAGGTCTGACTGAAGTTTATAAATTGCTGGTCAATAATCTTCCCTGTAAAGAACAGAAAAAGAGAAAAAAAGTGTTTAATATCATTGGAGCGTCAATGGGAAGTTATCGTGCCGCGTCGGATGTCTGGGAACTGCAGCATTTGATGCGTGAAGCCTTTGGTTATGAAATGCATACCTGCCTGTGCCACGAAACATCTGTTGATGCAATCGCTGATATCGGCACAGCTGAAATAAATTTGGTAATGCGTCAGGAAGGTTTACCGGCAGCAGAATCTCTGAAAAATAAATTTGATATGCCATTTGTTTTTAGTGCTCCTTACGGTTATGCCGCAATTTTGGCATGGTTGGAAGAAGTCGGTAAAATTCTTGGACAGGAACCTGACGTTAAAATGTGTGCCAGATTGCGTCTTAAAGCACAGAATACAACCTCTTTAAAGATGTATGCTATGATGATGGGCAGAAAAAAAACACCTCAGGCAGCTGTGATCGGCGAATATGATCTGGTTAAAGGGTTGGGTACTTTTCTTCAATCTGTAGGGATCGATGTTAAGTATAAGCTTTGCAGTCATTCTTTAAAAAGTATCGTTGAGCCTGAGTTGGATATTCAGTATATATCTGTGGAAAAAGAAAAAATTGATATATTAAAAAATTTGCAGAAGACACTTGTTTTGGCAGACGATGTTTCGTACAGGCTTTGTGATAGCAGTAATGTCGTATTGAGAGTAAGCGCTCCTTTTATTGACGGAGCTCAAATAGCGACGCATTTGCCGTTGCTTGGCGAAAAGGGGACAGATTTCTTACTGGAAACTATCGAAGCATATTATCAGACTTTAGCTTAATAATAAAAACTTTAAGTATCCCCTCAAGATGTAATACGCGAGGGGATACTTAAAGACAAAAGGTTAGCTAAGGCTAACTTGGCGCGTAAGAAAAATCTTTCTGGACTGGCAAAATGCCGATAAGTTATGGGCCTGAAAAATTCTATACTATATTTTTAGAATAGAAAGGAGACAGACGCTGTTGTTATTTTAGTATTCGTTATAAGGAAATTTTAGGGGGAGTTCAAATGAAACGGTTTTTAAAATTTTTATGCATGTGCCTCATTATGAGCATGGCAGAATCAGCACATGCCGCATTACCAACAGTAAAAGATACGGTGATTATTTCTGCGGCAGACAGAAAAGCGGTTACTCTTGCTGAAATGGCTGAAAACTTTGTTGATTATGATATAGTTTTTTTCGGTGAATTTCATGATCAGGATGTACTGCATGAGCTGGAATATGAAATGCTGCAGCAACTGTATGCCATTCATGGTGACAAGCTTGTTTTGTCACTGGAAATGTTTGAGGCAGATAACCAGTCCGTTTTAAATGAGTATTTAGACGGTAAAATTACGGAGGAGGAATTTCTGGCAAAATCGCGTCCCTGGCCGAGATATAAAACAGATTACCGACAGCTGGTAGAATTTGCAAAAGTGCATAAGCTGCCAGTCTTAGCCAGTAATATACCACGTTTTTTAGCAGCAAAATTGGCGAAAGAGGGAACTTTAGCTGCAGTAGCAGAGCAGGATAAGCAATATTTACCTGTCAGAACCTACGCGCCTGAAGGAAAGTATAAAGAGAAGTTTGCTGCTTATATGACCAAGGGGCAAACACCGATGCGAATTCCGCAGGAACGGATAAATCAGGTATTTGCCGCACAGTGCATCAAAGATGACAAGATGGCGGAAAGTATTTTTTATTATTGGCAGGATAATCAGGATAAAGTAATCTTTCATGTCAACGGCTGCTTTCATTCCGATGGACATTTGGGAACTGTCGAAAAATTGGAAGCATTGAATCCAGCGTTAAAAGTAGGTGTAATTACTCCTAAAGATATGCCGGAATCTAAAAACTATATGGAAACCTATGCTGATGATAAAAAAGACGGCGAATATATTATTTATTTTCCAAGAGTAGAAAAAGAATAATGATCAGAGGAAGGGTATTATGATGAAAATAAAGAACAAGCAATTTTTAAACAGGAAAATACTGATGACATTAGTTATTGGTACAAATGTCATTTGGGGGGGCACAGCGGTATATGCTGAAGAACCACAGAAATTTACTTTAGATGAATATGTGGTAACTGCTACCCGTACAGAATTGAGCAGAAAAGAAGTTCCTCAGAGTGTGGAAGTTATAACAAAAGCGGATATCCAGAATATAGGTGCAACCAATGTTATAGATGCCTTGCGTACGGCGACTAACGTAGAAATACCGGAAGCTGCAGGTGTAGGACACACTTTGGGAATCAGAGGCAGCGGGAAAAATGATGTTTTGGTTTTGCTTAACGGGCGTCGGATTCCAGGTGAAGGGTATGGCCAGGTTTCTACTAATACCTATGTGCTGTCACGGCTGAATGTGAATAATATAGAACGAATCGAAGTGCTTCGCGGGCCATCAGGTGCATTATATGGATCAGAGGCTTCAGCCGGTGTTATTAATATTATTACGAAAAAACCTGAAAAAAAATCAATGACTGTAGGTGTAGCTACAAATAGCCGTGAAATGAGTAATTATTACCATTTTGACAGCGGCAAAGACGGTAAGTTAAGTGCTGCTTTTGATGCTAACTTTACTAAAGTCCGCTATTTTAAATGGGATGATGCCAATATGAGTAAATATTTTGGACCGACCCAAAATTATAGTTTAGATGTAGATTATGAAATGGATCAAAACAACAGTTTGAATTTATATCTGGACTATGAGAATACCAATCAGCAGTTTAAAAAATTTACCAGCGCCAGCGGTCCTTTTTCTTATTTAGGTATATATAATGTAGATAGAAAAAGTGCCAGCCTTACTTATAACGGACAGAATGATAACAGCAATTATATGCTAAGCGCAACTTACGGTGAATTAAAAAAAGATGTTACCAGTGCTATGAGCGCAAACAGCGTGGGAAGCTCCAAATTTAATTTTTGGAATATTGAAGCTCGTGATACGATCAAGTTAGACAGTAATAACCGTTTGACTTTCGGCGGCGAGTTCAGAACTGACAGTCGCAAAGACAGCAGTATTGACGAAAGTTCTGATCAATATTCTTTATTTATACATGACGAATTGAAACTGGGTGAGAAACTCTTGCTGATTCCGGCTGTTCGCTATGATCACCATGACAGCTTTGGCAGCGAGACTTCTCCGAATATTGGCGCGACATATTCCTTTACAGAGGCTTCAAGGCTTAAGGCTAATTATGGAGAAGGTTACAGAGCGCCGTCTATTTCAGAATTATATGGTACTTATTCCAATCCGAATCTGCGTCCTGAAAAATCAAAGGGCTATGAGTTATCATATGAACAGGAATTTGGCGATGATACTGCAGTTAAATTAACATATTTTAAAAACAAAAAAACTGATGCCATTGCTATGGATTACAGTTTAGCGCCTAATTATCAATATATGAATATAGAAAAGTCTTCTTCAGAGGGTGTTGAATTTGAAATTAAGCATGACTTGGGAAATGGTTTTACAGTAATCGGTAATTATGATTATCTGGATGCTATGAATGATAAGACTAATACACGTTTGAATTACAGCGCCCGTAATACTTACACAGCAAAGTTGATGTGGACAGAGCCTGTAAAACAGGAATGGAATATTACTGCCTGGAATAAGTGGTATTCTGATTATAGGGCAGACAGTGAAGACCACAGCATCAATACGTTTAATTTTGTCATTAATAAACGCTGGGGCGATAAATATCGTGCTTATGCCGGAATCGATAATCTTTTTGATAAAAAGATTACCAGTATGCGTTATTCCGGACGGTTGTGGCGTGTCGGCGCGGAAATGACCTTCTAAAAATTTTATGCAGGATTTGTCAAAGCTGCTGCCTTTGGGCAGCAGCTTTCTTTGCTATCAGCAGTGTATTTGTGCTACAATAATAAATTATAGATTAGTAATTGAGCACAACAGGATAGAGAGGTGTTAGCATGGGACAGCCTAAAATTACAGAGATAGAGGCGCAGCTTGGCGAGTGGGAGTTTTTAAAAGAACTGCCGCAGGAAATAGATGGCTTTAAGTTAACAATGGGACAGGGAATCGAAGGGCAGATTTTAACGATTGCTTCATATAGTAATGAAGCAATGCACAGCAGGCTGGATTTGATTTATACTTCGGAAACCTTTGATTATGTGCCTGTAAAAACGATTGGCATGCATACGTTCAGAGATATTCGTTATTTTTGCCGCGACAGGGATAAATTTGCTAAAATGATGCATGAGAAGCTGCCGGAGCTTTTAGAGGACGTGAACAGGGAAAAGCAGCATCAGATGGGAACCTTGATAGAGGAAGCCGGACTTCTGAACTGGGCGTACAGCGGCAAGCTGCCACAGAAAATAGGTGATTTTGAATTGTATATAACTCCTGACAATCCCATCGATTATATCAATGGTTCAACGCTTTTTATTGATTACAGTGACTTTGAACATGGTAATCAGCTGGTGTTTTTCTATAATAGTTTTCGAGATGAGTTTTTTGCTGAAACGAAAAAACGGTTTATGACAGGAATAACACATGAATTTGATTGCCGAAATTTAAAAGATTTGGAAAATCTGCTGGATAATAATCTGGAACAGGCATTGCAAAAACTTGGCAAAGCGTAACGAATGTAATAAATTTATTGTCTGAAACTCTTGACATCTTGATGTAAATGCCATATAATATGCCTACATGGTTTGAATGGCCCGGTGGTTCAGTTGGTTAGAATGCCGCCCTGTCACGGCGGAGGTCGTGGGTTCGAGTCCCATCCGGGTCGCCATTTTGCCTCGGTAGCTCAGTTGGTAGAGCAAAGGACTGAAAATCCTTGTGTCCACAGTTCGATTCTGTGCTGAGGCACCATTTATGCGGAAATAGCTCAGTGGTAGAGCACCTCCTTGCCAAGGAGGGGGTCGCGAGTTCGAATCTCGTTTTCCGCTCCAGTTAAGGCGACATAGCCAAGCGGTAAGGCAGAGGTCTGCAAAACCTTTATCCCCAGTTCGATTCTGGGTGTCGCCTCCACTTTTTGCCGGGGTGGCGGAACTGGCAGACGCAAGGGACTTAAAATCCCTCGGGGAGTGATCCCCGTACCGGTTCGATTCCGGTCCTCGGCACCATTATTTTTATGGTGAATGCAAGCAGTACAACTACATAGTCAAGCAAGAGATTGACGGAGCGTCCCGCATCGGACGCTTTTTTTATTATTTAATTTTAGGATTTGAAATGAAAGCGGTGAGAAATATGGTGAATAGTTTTGCAGAATTGAAGGTTTGTGCCGAAACGGTTGAGCTGCTTAAGCAAATGGGTATTAAAAAGCCGATGCCTGTTCAGGAACAGGCTATACCGGCCTTATTTGCAGGCCGTGATGTTATCGCAAGAGCGCAGACGGGTACTGGTAAAACACTGGCATTTTTAGTGCCGATGGTAGAACGTCTGGATGCGGCTAAGCCTTTTGTACAGGCGTTGGTGATTACGCCGACTCGTGAACTGGCGCAGCAGATAGCAGTAGAGCTGAAGAAGTTATTGGGCGGAAGTGAAGTAAAGGTGCTTGCGGTTACCGGTGGCCGTGATTTTGAGGCGCAGAAGCATAAGCTGGACGGTAAAAGCCATGTTTTGATCGGTACGCCGGGGCGTCTTTTAGATCATATCCGCAAAGGCAATACTAACCTTGGCGGAGTTAAATATCTGGTTTTGGATGAAGTTGATGAAATGCTTAAGCAGGGCTTTATTGATGAAGCTTCGGAGCTTATCGCAATGACTGATCCGGAACGGCAGACTATGCTGTGCAGTGCTACTTTATCAGAGGAAGTGCAGAAGCTTGGTAAACGTATTACCCGTAATTGTGCTTTGATCGATATTGACCCTAATAAAGCAACGGTTGAAAATATCAAACAGATCTGTATCAAAACTACGGACGAATATCGTAATAAGGCTGTTGCTTCATTAATAGACCGTTACAATCCTTATCTGATGATTGTTTTTTGCTTCAGCAAAGAACGCACAAAAGAATTGGGTGAGTGGCTGGGAACTCAGGGATATAATGTAGATGTGCTGCATGGTGAGATGTCGCAGGCCAAACGCAAAACAGTAATGAAAGCCTTCCGTGAGGCCAAGCTGCAGGTCCTGGTTGCCAGTGATCTGGCTGCACGTGGGCTGGATATCGAAGGCGTGACTCATGTTGTTAATTATGATATACCGCATGACGTAGACTGGTATGTGCATAGAATCGGACGTACTGGGCGTGCCGGTAACGAGGGGATTGCAGTTACCTTATATACTGCTGAAGAAGTAAAATGGCTCAAAAATATTGAGAATAAGCTTGATGTGAAAATGGAACGGCAGAATTTAGACGGCAAAACAATAGCCCGTCGTGAGAGTGCGCCAGTACAGAAAAAACGGAAGGCAGAAGCTGCTAAACCGAAACGCGGTAAAAAAGCTGTCGTGGATAAACGTAAAGCACCTAAGACCGGCTCTAACCGCCGTCAAAATAAGAATAAATAAGTGTGAGAAAGTGAGGGGACTGTTATGCAGGCGATAAACAAAGGAAGAGTAGCCGGACTGTTACAGGGGTTGGCGCAATTTGGCAAAACAGAACACGGAATCACAAGATTGGCTTATACTGCAGAAGACAAAGCTGCGCAGGAATGGCTGCTCAAGCAGATACAGGACTTACAGCTGAAGCTGTCTGTAGATGCTGTTGGCAATGTCTTTTTGCGCCGTGAAGGTAAAAATAATGATTTGGCGCCTGTTGCCATGGGTTCCCACATCGATACTGTCGTGCAGGGCGGTGCCTATGATGGTACTGTAGGTGTTGCAGGTGCTTTAGAAGTACTTTATATGCTGCAGGATGAAGAACTGGAGCGGCCGATTGAGGTCATTATTTTCAGGGCAGAGGAATCAAGCCGTTTTGGCTTTGCTACCATCGGCAGTAAACTGATAGCGGGTGTCGGCGACCCTGATAAATTCTCGGGCGCGGCCAAAGAAGGTGCAGTGACTTTTAAAGAAGCACTGACAGAATGGGGCTGTGACCCTGCTGCCTACAAACGGGCACGTAAAGCAGCAGGCTGCTTTAAAAGTTTTTGGGAAATACATATTGAACAGGGGAAGGTACTGGAAGAAACAGGTGAACGCATTGGTATCGTTCATAATATTGCGGCGCCGACGCGGTTTAAAATCATTGTCGAAGGTATAGCTGATCATTCCGGAGCCACTCCCATGGGTTTTCGTAAAGATGCGCTTGTAAGTGCGGCCAGGCTTGTTATAGCCATTGAAGAAGCTGCAACTAATGAAGCGGAAAGCGGCACGGTAGCTACAGTTGGTGTTTTGGATGTAGAGCCGTCTTCGATCAATGTAGTTCCTGGCAAGGCTACCTTGTGGGTAGATTTGCGCGGAGTAGATGAAGAAAGTATCAACTGTGCCTTGAGCGATATTCGTGATGCGGTTTCAGAAATTGCTAAAAATGACAGTATTACTATCACTATGGATATGCTGACAGCCGATAATCCTGTCGCTTTGTCGGAAGAGCTGGCAGCAAAGCTGGATGTTATCTGTGCGGCGAAAGGTATCGCTTATCGCCATATGAACAGTGGAGCCGGCCACGATGCTATGCACATGGCTAAACTGGCTCCTGCAAGTATGCTGTTTGTCCCCTGTAAAGGCGGCATCAGCCATAACCCGGCAGAATATGCTGACAACGAAGATATTTGTCTGGCGATCGAGATTTTGGCGGAAGCTGTAAAAGAAGAAGCATCTGCTTAAAAAAGTAAACCAAACGATAAAAACAGGCTGAGAAGAAAAATAACTGTAAAATCTGCTGCAAAGCAGTCCTGCTAAGGCAGGGCTGCTTTGCTTTTTTACTTTGTTCGTAATATAATTATAATGATATAGAATTTTCATTTTTCAATTTGAGGAGACGATAACATGGAAGAAGTGCGTGTGCGTTTTGCACCCAGCCCAACGGGTTATTTACATATCGGTGGAGCAAGAACAGCTTTATTTAACTGGCTTTTTGCTAAAAAACATAATGGTAAGCTGGTGCTGCGTATTGAAGATACTGATACTGAACGGTTGAAAGAAGACAGCGTAAGCCAAATACTTACCAGTTTGAAATGGCTTGGGCTGAACTGGGATGAAGGACCTGAAGTAGGCGGTGAAGTGGGTCCATATTACCAATCAGAGCGTCGTGAGATTTACAGCAAGGTTGCCGAACAGCTGTTGGAAGAAGGTAAGGCGTATTATTGCTTCTGTACTTCGGAAATTTTGGAAGCAGAACGCGAGAAACAACGTGCGGCCAAACAGCCGTTCCGTTATGCCCGCACCTGCCGAGATTTGCCTGTCGAGGAAGCAAAGGCCAGAGCAGCTAAGGGTGAGCCTTATTCCGTACGCATTAAAATACCTACGGAAGGAAACCTGACAGTACATGATCTGATCCACGGCGACGTTACTTTTGATTTAACGCAATTTGATGATTTTGTCATCGTTAAAACTAATGGTATGCCGACCTATAATTTTGCTGTGGTCGTTGATGACCATTTAATGCGCATCAGTCACGTGCTGCGTGCCGAAGAACATTTATCCAATACTCCTAAGCAGGTACTGCTTTATGAGGCCTGTGGTTTTGCTGTTCCTAAATTTGGACATATGCCGATGATACTTGCTCCTGACCGCAGTAAGTTAAGTAAACGTCACGGCGCAACTTCTGTTGAAGAATTCCGTGAACAGGGGTATTTACCGGAAGCAATTGTAAATTATCTGACTCTGCTGGGCTGGGCTCCGGGCAACGAAGAAGAAATTTTCTCGCTGCAGGACACTGTGACTCAGTTTGAATTGGAAAAAATGTCGAAAAAAGCAGCCGTTTATGATACGAAAAAACTTACATGGATGAACGGACAATATTTATCAGCATTGCCGCTGGAAGCAGTTCTGCCTGAGGCAAAAATCTTCTTCATCAAATCCGGCCTGGTAGATGAAGCATGGCTGGAGGCAAATAAAGATTATTTTGCCCGTTTGGTAGACGTAGTGCGCGTACGTGTCAAAACACTGCAGGAAGTTGTTGAAGCCGCAGAATACTTCTTTAAAGAGGTAGAAAGCTATGATGAAAAAGGTGTCGGCAAGCATTTTAAACCGGAAGCAGCCGAGCTCTTAACTGTCTGCATCAATGCGCTTGAAGCGTTAGAGACTTTTGATCTTGCCAGTACGGAAGCCGCTTATAATAAGATTGCCGAAGAGCAGGGATTATCACTGGGAAAAGTTGTGCATCCGACACGCTTGGCTCTGACAGGTCGTACTGTAAGCCCGGGCTTATTTGATGTTATGGTGCTGCTGGGGAAAGAAACTACCTTGAGCAGAATGCGCAAGGCTGTTCAATATATCAAGGCCTTAGCTTAAATCAAAAATATTTATTGAAAGAGGTGCGACGCTGATGAGAATACTGGGGATCTTACTGTGCTGCCTGATACTGGGATTAAGTACTGTAGCTTTTGCCGAGCAACCAACAACTGTTTTCAGCAAAGTTGTTGCGACAAAGAATATGCAGGGCGAGATACCGGAGATTGATGGTCTGAGATATACTAATCTTCAAAAAAGTGTTAACGGCATTTTGAACAGCAAAGTCAAAGACTTGCTGGCGCAGGTTGGCGGCAGCGGTACAGTCAGCTATGAAGTGAAGCTGAACCGTCCCAGCTTAGTCGGTATTTTGCTGAAAGCGACTAACGGCGGCCGTACTGCTTATCAGGCTGTAAATTTAGATATGACTACCGGCAATGAGTTCAGCATTCGCGATTTTGTTGGCGAAGGCAATGCCGTACATGAAATTTTAGGCGCTTATGAAGGCGTGTTATTTGCTGATAACGGTATTTATACGCGTACCAGCAGTGGTGCTGCTTACAGTAATTTTGTTTCTTATAGTAAATTGTTTCCGTTGCTGCGCACAGGCGAAGCAGGCCGTTTGCTGACGGTATATGGATTGACTCGTGCTGTTGAGGATAAGGTCGTAACTGTGAAGGCCGGAGAGCTGCTGGCTTTACAGTTGGAATCCAATCGTACAACGGGTTATTCCTGGTTTGTAGAGGGTAATGGTTATGCTGGTCAGTTTTATGAACTGGGACGTTCTTATGTTTTGCCTGGTAATGCTGCCAACAACCGGACCGGAATGCCTGGATTAGAAATAATTGTTTTCGGTGCCCAGGAGCCGGGCGAATACAAGGTGAATATGGAATATAAGCGTGCCTGGGAAAAAGGCAGCGGCTTTGACAAATTCAGCTTTACTGTTAAAGTATTGTGATAACGGAGGTCTGAGATGGAAAAAACTGCCGTTACCGTGAAAATTTTTAATGATGAATATACTTTAAAGACTGATTTGCCGCGTACTGATGTGGATGCGATTGCGGCAATGGTCGATAAAAAAATGCAGAAACTGGCGACAAGCCAGCATTTGGTCACAACTTCCAAAGTCGCTGTATGGGCGGCGTTGGATCTGGCGGGAGAGTTATATACCTTACGTCGTGAATATGAAGCCTTGCTGAAAGCGGCGAAGGATATTTAGAGAAGAGGTTTTTAGTTAATGAAAAAGCAAACCATCGAACTGCTCGCTCCTGCCGGGAGCTGGGAAGCGTTGGAAGCGGCGGTGAATGCCGGTGCTGATGCTGTATATATGGGCGGCAAAGCTTTTGGCGCACGTCAGTATGCCAGTAATTTTGACCGTGAAGAAATGCAGAAGGCTGTTTACTTTGCTCATATGCACCGTGTGCGACTGTATATCACTGTCAACACGCTGGTCGATGACAGTGAGCTGGGCGAATTGGCTGATTATCTGCTGTTTTTGAGTAATGTGGGCATCGACGGTATTATCGTACAGGATCTGGGTGTGATCCGTCTGGCCCGGCAAATAGTGCCGGACCTGCCTTTGCATGCCAGTACGCAGATGACGGTTACTAATTCCGAGGGCGTTAAGCTTGCTGCTGAAGCCGGTATGGAACGTGTTGTTCTGGCGCGCGAGTTGAGTCTGGAAGAAATAAATACGATCTGTCATGGCACAGATACAGAAATAGAAGTTTTTATTCATGGAGCTTTGTGCGTATGTTATTCAGGTCAATGTTTGATGAGCAGCCTGATCGGCGGCCGCAGCGGCAATCGCGGACGTTGCGCCCAGCCGTGCCGTCTGCCTTATAAGCTGGTCAATGAAGCAGGAGAAGATCTGCTGAGCGGCAAAGACGCAGGGCAATATCTTTTGAGTCCTAAGGACTTGAATACTTTGGATATTTTACCGCAGCTGATCGAAGCTGGTATAACATCCTATAAAATCGAAGGACGTATGAAGCGTCCTGAATATGTAGCCGTAGTTGTCGATGCTTATCGCAGGGCTATCGACAGTTATCTTGGCGGTGATTACCAGGTTCCGGAAGAAGATTTTGCCAATATTGAACAGATCTTTAATCGTGATTTTACAACTGCTTATCTGCTGGAGCGGCCCGGCAGGGAAATGATGAGCGACCGCCGGCCAAACAATCGCGGTGTTTTGGTGGGGCGTGTTGTTAAGCTTGATAAAGCTGCTAACAAAGCGACACTGAAACTTGATAAAGAATTGCATTTGGATGATGGCTTAGAGTTTTGGGTCAGCGTGGGTGGTCGTGTTGGCACTACTGTGACATCACTTTTGCAGAACGGACAGGAAGTAGTTGTGGCTGCCGCAGGTTCTCAGGTCACTATCGATGTGCCGCATGGCATTAAAATGAATGACCGTGTTTTCAGAACCTTTGATAACCGTCTGATGACATATGCCGCACAGTTCTTTGGTGAGAAGGCCAAACGCCGTATCCCTGTAAGTGCTTTAGTAACAGCAAGAGCAGGCAATCCAATGACGGTGCTGCTGACTGATGACGAGGGCAATACAGGCTATGGTGAAACGCAGTTTATTGTAGAAGCTGCCCGCAAGCATGCTTTAAATGAGGAAACTGTGCGTAAACAGGTAGATCGCCTGGGCACGACTGAATATGAGCTGTCAGACTTGGTGCTGGAATGTGATGAAAACGTGATGGTGCCGATGAGCGAGATCAACGAGGTTCGCCGTTTAGCTGTCGAAGCTTTAGATACTGCACGTCTGGAGGCTTTTGCGCCGATGCGTGTACAACGTCATAAAGTTCCGCGTGATCTGGTTCCTGCAGAAAAAATCAGCCGCAGTAAACATGCGCTTTTGACTGTGCATGCTGATACTGTTGCTAAAGCACAGGCTGCTTTGGCAGGAGGCGCTGATTATATTATTTTTGGCGGGGATATTTTCAGCAGCAGGCAGCTGCCGAGGCAGTCTTATGCCGAAGTTGCCGGTCTTGCTCAAAATTATGGTAAAAAATGGGCCATAGCGACACCGCGTATTGTTAAAGAAGGACAGCTGCCTTATTTTGCAGAGCGGTTTGCCTATTGGCAGCAGTTGAAGCCCGATGCTGTTTATATCAGCAACAACGGCTTGTGGCAGCTGGCGCAGCAATACAGCGGGCTGTCTTTGTGGGCCGATATGTCTTTGAATATTTATAACGATCAGAATTTGGAATTCTGGCGTGAACAGGGCGCCGTGGGAGCAACCCTGTCAGCCGAGCTGACAATGGCGCAGGTAGAACATTTAGCCGCAGTCAGCCCCGTTCCTGTGGAATGTATGGTGCAGGGTCGGATTGAAATGATGGTTTCGGAATACTGTGTAGGCGGCAGTTTTTTAGGTGATCTGCATCAGGGCGCCTGTAAATTTAACTGCCGGGAGCAGTTGTTTTTGAGCGACCGCAAGGATGCGAGGTTTCCTATAGTTACCGATCAGAACTGCCGAATGCATATTTTAAATGCGCATGACCTGTCGATGCTGACCAATATCAAGCATATGGAAAGTATCGGCGTTGGCCGGCTGCGTTTAGACGCGCGTAATTATACTAATGAAGAAACTGCATCATTGGTAACGCTGTATAAGGAAGTGCTGCGAGGTGACCGCGAAGTTGCGGAAAACCTGCCGCATACGACCAGGGGGCATTATTTCCGCGGCGTATTATAAGGAGTAATTATGGCAAGATTTGCTGTTAAGACATTAGAATTTGATAAAGTAAAAGCGCTGCTGGCCAGCAAAACGGCCACCTCGCTGGGGAAGGCGCAGGCTTTAGCGATACACACAGAAAGTGAGTTCAGTATCGTTAAGCGCTTGCAGGAGGAAACAGCCGAGGCACTGCGCCTGCTGGATGAAGGGAAAAGATTCCCCTTTGGCGGCGCGCATAATATTGTGGCTGCTGTTAAGCATGCCCAATTAGGGGCTGTGCTGGAAGCTGAAACCTTAATGGAGATCGGCAGTACGGCTGCGGCGATCCGTCAGATCAAGACCTTTTTACAGGAGGAGAGTGAGCTGGCACCGACTTTGGCAGCCTATGCCGAAGCTTTGCAGCCGCTGCCGCGTCTGGAAAAACAACTGGAGAATGCTATTTCTGAAAAAGGCGAGATCAAAGACAGTGCTTCGACAAAGCTTGGCGGCTTACGGACTGGCATTCAGATAGCGAAAAACCGTGTGCGTGAACAGCTGGAAAAAGTCCTGCACGATCCCAATAATCAAAAATATTTCCAGGACGCGCTGGTAACTATGCGCGGAGACAGATATGTCATTCCGATCAAACAGGAATATAAACTCAATTTTCCGGGCGTCGTTCACGACCAGTCCGGCAGTGGAGCAACCCTGTTTATTGAGCCGATGGCTGTTGTCAACCTGAATAATGATATCAAAAAATATATGGCTGAAGAAAAAGAGGAAATAGAACGGATTCTGAGGCAGCTGTCCGGCAGCGTCGGGGCAGACGGGGATCTGCTCACTGCTGGCGTCGAGACTCTTACAAATCTTGACGTTATCTGTGCCCGTGCTTATTTGGCGCAGGCGCAGAAAGCCGTAAGGCCAATGCTGCATTTAGGCGGCAAAGTCGAGATCGTGCAGGGACGTCATCCGCTGCTGGATCAAAGTCAAGTAGTGCCCCTGGATATAGAATTGGGCGGAGATTTTAATACGCTTTTGATCACCGGTCCAAATACCGGCGGTAAAACCGTAGCTCTAAAAGCGGTCGGGCTGTTTGCGTTAATGGCGCAGGCCGGCTTGTTTTTACCTGCCCGCAGTGCTAAAATGCCGGTTTTCAGAGCTATTTATGCCGATATTGGTGATGAGCAGAGCATTGAGCAGAGTCTGAGTACTTTTTCCGGACATATGACCAATCTGGTAGAGATTTTAAATGAAGTGCGCAGCGGTGATCTGGTACTGGTGGATGAAATCTGTGCCGGTACTGACCCTAACGAAGGTGCTGCCCTGGCTATGGCGATGTTAGAGCATTTGCATGAACAGGGCGTGCTGACAATGATCACGACACACTACAGCGAATTGAAAACATTTGCTTATGGACATACGGGAATGGAAAATGCCAGCGTGGAATTTGATCCTGTCAGTCTGCGGCCGACCTACAGATTGCTGATGGGTGTTCCGGGCAGCAGCAATGCTTTCAATATCAGCAGAAGGCTGGGACTGTCGGAAGAGATTGTTGAAAATGCCGGTAAACTGCTGGATCAGGAACATGTGCATATGGAAGATGTATTGCACGAGCTGGAAGGCGAACGCCGCCAATATGAATCGCAGAACAAAGAAATACAAATGCTGCGTTTGGAAAGCGAGCGGATTAAGCAGGAGCTGCACAAGCAGAAACAGGAGCTTGACCGCCGCAAGAACGAAATGCTGCGTAAAGCCCGTGAACAGGCTGATGAGATTTACCGCAGCAGCCGTAGGGAATCGGAAGCTATTTTAAAAGAGCTGCGCTCAATGAAGGCTGACTTTGATGCGAAAAAACTGGAAGCTGCTGCAGAAGCCGCGCGCAAACAGTTAAATAAACAGTTCAGTGAAGATGCGCCATTGCCGGAAGGTACGCCGTTGTCAAAAGAAACTGCCAAAGTCGGTCAGACTGTCTTTTTACCTTCACTGCGTCAAAATGGTACGATTGTTGCTGTTAACGGCGGCGATGTGACAGTGCAGGTAGGTATATTAAAAACTAACGTGCCTGCTAAAAATTGCCTGCTGGTAAAAGGTAAGACCAAAGTGAGCGAAGATCTGCGGCCTAAAAAACGCAAAGGCTATGCTCATGATATGCTGGTCACACGTACTGCTTCTACCAGACAGGAACTGGATGTTCGTGGTATGACGATCGAAGAAGCGATACCGACCGTAGATAAGGGAATCGACGATGCACTGCTGGCAGGTTTGCCGGAGCTGCGTATCATTCATGGCAAGGGAACGGGCGCTTTACGTGCCGGACTGACTGCCTATTTATCCGCGCACCGTGCGGTCAAAAGACTGGAGCTGGCTTCGCTGCATGAAGGCGGTGCCGGTGCGACGGTAATTTATCTGTAAAAGGCAGTTTTGTGTAAAAATTTAATACAATCAAGAAAATTTTGTAGAAGATATTGACCGAAAGACTAAATAATGTGATAATAGTTAGTGAAAATATATGCTTTCTGTGCGCTTGGAATGGATTTTTCCGGGTGGCAAGTTAACAAACGGGGGGAAGTAAATGGCTACACTAGTGAAAAAGTTTGGCGGCAGCTCGGTTGCGACACCTGAGAAGATGCATGGTATCGTTGACCGGATTCTGCGCGAACGTCAACCGGACGACAGAATCGTCTTAGTTGTTTCCGCTATGGGCGACCATACTGATGATTTGCTGACTTTAGCTGCTAAAGTCAATCCCGAAATGCCGAAAAGAGAACTGGATATGCTGCTTGCGACAGGCGAGCAGGTCTCCATTGCCCTGATGGCCAGTGCTTTCTGTGCTAAAGGACAGCCCGCAGTATCCTTTACCGGTGCTCAGGCTGGTATCAAAACGAACGATAAGCATTCTAAAGCCAGTATTTTAGACGTACAAGCCTGTCAGGTCAAGCAGGCTCTGGACGAAGGCAAGATAGTTATCGTTGCCGGGTTCCAGGGCATTACTGACTTGGGACAGATCACAACTTTGGGCCGCGGCGGCAGCGATACTACTGCTGTTGCGATTGCGGCAGGTCTGAAAGCTGATATGTGCGATATCTATACTGACGTGGACGGTGTTTATACCGCTGATCCACGTATCGTACCGGGAGCGCAGAAGCTGGACGAGATCACTTTTGTGGAAATGCTGGAACTGGCCCGCCTGGGTGCAGGCGTTATGCAGCCGCGCGCCGTAGAGTATGGTGAGCACAACGGCGTTGCCATCCATGTACGTTCTACCTTTAACGACGTACCCGGAACTATTATTAGGGAGGAATACACAGTGCAAGAGAAAAACTTTGTTATTCGCGGTGTAGCGCACGATACTAATGTCGCAAAAATCGCCGTTCGCGGTGTCAGCGACGAACCGGGCATTGCCTATAAAATCTTCTCGGCTCTGGCTGAAGCCAATATCGATGTCGATATGATCGTTCAAAGCGCAAGTGCTACCGACCATAAAAATGACATCCTGTTTACCGTTACCCAAACCGATATGGTAGAAGCGATGAGCGTTATTGAAAGCCTGAAGGAAACGATGCATTTTGATAAAGCTGACATTGAAGTCAATGTTGCCAAGGTATCTATCGTTGGCGCAGGTATGCTGGGCAGCCCCGGTATTGCCGCAGGTATGTTCGGTGCACTTGCCAAAGCCAACGTCAATATCGACGTTATCAGTACTTCCGAGATCAGCGTTTCCTGCCTGGTGCCGGAAAAGGACGTTAAAACCGCTGTGAACGCTATCCACGAACATTTCTTCCCGGAAGGCGCAAAATAAAAAGCAAGCAAAGTTACTTATATAAATTAAGGAGGCCTTTTACCAATGATCACTAGTATTGCAGCTAATCATGCTAAAGGAAAATCTGCCCAGGATAAAATTTTCGGCGCTAATGCCGCTGCCGTTGCCGCAGCAGCTAAATACGGTGCTGACAAAGTAACCAATGCCACTATCGGCGCTATTTTAGACGAAGATGAAAAACTTGTTTGTCTGCCGACTATTGAAAAGGTTTACCGTGGTCTTGCGACAAACGAGCTGATCGCCTACGCTCCTATTTCCGGACTGCCTGATTATCTTGAAAAAGTTATTACTGCTGCTTTCGGCACTTCCAGGCCTGAAGGCTATATCGCCGCTGTTGCTACTGCCGGTGGTACAGGCGTTATCCATCATACTATCTGGAACTATATGGATGCAGGTGAAACCGCGCTGACATCCGACTGGTACTGGGGACCGTATAAGGTTTTGTGTCAGGATATGGGACGTAAGCTGGATACCTATAAAATGCTGGATGAAAATAATAAATACAATTTGCCGGCGTTAAAAGCCAAAGTCAACGAGATTTTGGGCAAACAGAAAAGCCTGCTGCTCATGATCAACACTCCGGCTCATAACCCTACTGGCTACAGCCTCAGTGAAGAAGACTTGCAGGGCGTTATCGACATCATCAAAGAAGCGACTGCAGGTACTGATAAAACTGTAACTCTGCTTTTAGACGTAGCATATATTGATTATGCCGGCGAAAAAGAAGAAGTTCGTAAGATCTTCAAAAAGCTTTCCAATCTGCCTGCTAACATTCTCAGTATTGTGGCATACAGTATGTCTAAAGGCTTTACACTTTATGGACAGCGTACCGGTGCTATGATCGGCGTTTCTTCTTCTAAGGAAATCATTGAAGAATTTGCCGCCATCAACCAATATACCAGCCGTGCGACCTGGTCCAACATCAACCGTCCGGCAATGAAAACTCTGGCTAATATTTACAGTGATCCGGAACTGCTTGCCGCTACCGAAAAAGAGCGCGACGATTATTATCAAATGATCAAAGCACGTGCCGACCTGTTCACAAAAGAAGCCGAAGAATGCGGCTTGCCGATGCTGCCTTATGTAGCAGGCTTTTTCCTGTCCATTCCGGCAAAAAATCCCGATGCTATCTGTGATAAACTGCATGAAGATAATATTTTTGCTGTTCCTTTGGCTGCAGGTGTACGTATTGCCGTTTGCGCAGTACCGCTTAAAAAGATCGCCGGTATGGCTGCAAAAGTACAGGCTGCAATGCAGGCTGTAGAAAAATAAGCATTGATAACAATCAAAGACCGGAGCTAAAAAAGTTCCGGTCTTTTTTCCCATAAGGAGTATTTATGAAAATTAAATTGACATTACCCAACAATATTATCAGAGAGTATCCTGCAGGAACGACGCTGTTGGAAGTCAGCAGAGACTTTGCTGCTAACTATCAAAGCCCGATCGTGGAAGGTATTTTCAATGGCATTGGCACTGATCTGCAAAAGCCTGTTTTTGAAAATGGTACAGTTGATTTTATAACGCTGGATACGGAGGAGGGGATGCGCGTTTATGTGCGCAGCCTGCTGTTCCTTTTTCTAGTAGCTATCAAAGAGCTGCGGCCGGAAGTAAAAATTGAGGCCCGTAATTCCCTGGGCAGCGCTTTATTTTGCGAAATCACTAACGATATCGTACTCAGCAACTACGATTTAAAGGCCTTGGAAGACTATATGAAAGAGCTGGCAGCTAAGTCTGAACCGATCATTTATAAACATATAAATAAAAAAGAAGCTGAAAAAATTTTATGCGAGCGGAACGAAGCTGACCGCTTGGAGCTGCTGCACGCTATTGATGATGATTTACTGCTGACCTGTTATACCTTGAAGGGCCATATGGAATATTTTTTCGGTCCGATGCTGCCGGATTGCGGTTATTTGAAGCTGTTTGAACTGATAAACTATGAAAACGGCATCGTTATCAATTATCCGGAAACGGGTCAGAACGAACTGGATGTTTTTGTTGACAGCCCCAAACTCAATAAAATGTTCCACGAGATGGAAGAATGGTCAACTATGCTGCAATGCAATACTGTTGCCAAGCTGAACCGCATTATAAAAGAGGACCATGCCGGAGTGATCATTCAGGTGGCTGAGGCGCTGCATGAAAAAAAGATCGCCGCCATAGCTGATGAAATCACTGATAAGGGTAAAGACGTACATCTCGTGTTGATTGCCGGTCCTTCTTCCTCGGGGAAAACGACCTTTGCACAAAGATTGAGCATCCAGCTGGTAGTCAATGGTCTCAGACCTGTGCCGATATCGATGGACGATTATTATAAAGAACGTTTGAATACACCGCGCAAAGCGGATGGATCTTATGATTTTGAAAGCGTCGAAGCGATCGATCTGGAATTATTCAACGACCATTTGAAGCGTCTGCTGGCAGGGGAAACAGTTAAAATACCCAAATACAATTTCCGTACCGGACTGCGTGAATACCGTGGCCGTGAGCTGACTTTGAGCGATAACTCTGTGCTGATCGTCGAAGGTATCCACGGCTTGAACGAACGTATTTCTGCCGTTGTTCCGGCCCGTAATAAACTGAAAGTCTATATCAGTGCCCTGACGCCGATGTCGCTGGATGATTACAATCGTATCCAGACTACCGATATGCGTCTGCTGCGCCGGCTGGTGCGTGATTCGCAGTTCCGTTCGCATGACGCGCTGATGACTTTGAAGCTGTGGGACGATGTGCGTCGTGGGGAAGAAAAATATATTTTCCCTTTCCAGGAAGAAGCAGATATTATTTTTAATACCACGCTGGTGTATGAGTTTGCAGTCTTGAAAAAGTATGCCGAGCCTTTGCTGCAAGGTGTACCGGAAACAGAAGCAGTTTATACTAACGCGCAAAGACTGCTTGGACTGCTTAGCCATGTGATACCGCTGGATAAAGAGCTGATTCCCAAAAACTCTATTTTACGTGAATTTGTGGGCGGCAGCGCCTTTAAAGAAGCCCTGTAATTGAATAAAAGCATCACCAACGGCAGCTTTTTAAAAAAAGCTGCCGTTTCTATATGTATCCATAGAGATTTGGTAAAATCCTGTTTTTACTTATCCTTGATATTTTGTAATTTATTAATCCGACAAATGGAGTATTTTTGTTGATTTTTGTTGCCGAAACCATTGATAATACCAGTTAAAGAGGTATATAATTATAAAAAAGCTGCCTTTTATTGAATTAAGTAACAGAAATAAATATGCTTTGCAAATGATTGCTTATACAGGGGATAAAGCGCAGAAACAGCGGGCTTAAAGCAGGTTTGTAACCATTGGGGACTTTGACTTTAAGTTTTGTGGCTACAGGAAGAGACGCTGCTTCCTGACAGGGGGATTTTATATGCAGAAGATGATTTATCATTTAGGGGTCGATATTGGTTCGACTACGATCAAATTTGTGGTCTTAGATGAAAAGGAGCGAATAATTTTTAAAGATTATTTTCGCCATTTGTCAGATCCCAGCACTGCATTTTTACAAGAGATTCAGAAAATTCTCGCTATTATTGACGGCAGGGAATTTTCGTTGATATTGACCGGTTCGGCTGGTTTTGGATTTGCCGAACGTATGGGGGTGCCGCATGTACAAGAGGTTATTGCTTGTCGCGCGGCGCTTCGTTCTTTGCTGCCCGAAGCGGAAACAGCAGTTGAATTAGGCGGTGAGGATGCCAAGATAACCTGGCTGGGCAGTTCGCCGGAACAGCGTATGAACGGTGTCTGTGCCGGCGGCACAGGCGCGTTTATCGACCATATGGCTTCGCTTTTGGGTACTGACGCTGCCGGACTTGGCAGTATGGCAGAAAGCTGCAAGCGTATTTATCCGATCGCCTCACGCTGTGGTGTTTTTGCTAAAACTGATGTGCAGGCCCTGATCAACGACGGTGCTTCTAAAGAAGATATTGCCGGCTCGGTTTTGCAGGCGGTAGTTCATCAGACGATCGGCAATTTGTCGCAGGGACGTCCGATCAGCGGCAAAGTTGCTTTCCTGGGTGGCCCGCTGCACTTTTTACCGCAGCTGCGCAAGCAGTTTATTGCTACTTTAAAATTGCAGGCTGACGCAGCTTTGATAACTGAAGATGCGGATTGCTTCGTCGCTATCGGTGCTGCTTTGGCAGGTAAGGACGGCGAGATTTTTAACGAAGAAAAGCTGCTGCAGGCCCTGGCAAAAGTGAACGATGCGCCGCTGGACGCAGTGGCAAAACTGCCGCCGCTGTTTGCAGATGAAACTGATTATGAAAAATTCTGCTGCAGACATGCCCAGCATCAGGTAGAGCGTGAAGCTTTGGCCGCATATAACGGTAAATGTTATCTGGGTATCGATTCCGGTTCGACAACTTTAAAAATGGCACTGCTTTCAGAGGACAACAAACTGCTGTGGTCTTATTACAGCGGTAATAACGGCAATCCGGTACAGATCGCCGCTGCTGCCTTAAAGGATCTGTACGGAAAAATGCCTGCCGGGGCTGTGATCGGCGGAGCGGCTGTTACCGGCTACGGTGAAGAAATGATGAAGGTCGCTTTTGGCGCTGACTTCGGCGAAGTTGAGACCGTAGCACATTTACGGGCGGCACAGTTTTTTGCGCCGCAGGTTTCCTTTTTGATCGATATCGGAGGACAGGATATCAAATGCTTTTTTGTGAAAAATGGTATTCCTGACCGCCTGATGCTGAATGAAGCGTGCAGTGCCGGCTGCGGTTCTTTTATCGAAAACTTTGCGCAGGGGCTGGGGCTTGACGCGGGTGAATTTGCCAAGCTGGCTTTAACAGCGCAAGAACCCGTTGATTTGGGCGTACGCTGTACTGTTTTTATGAATTCTAAAGTAAAACAAGCGCAGAAGGACGGTGCGGCCATTGGTGATATTGCAGCCGGGCTGGCTATTTCCGTTGTTAAAAATGCGCTTTATAAAGTTATTCGTCTGCGTGACGCAGGCGAGCTTGGTGATACCATCGTCGTGCAGGGCGGCACCTTCCACAGCGATGCTGTTTTGCGTGCTATGGAACAGCTGACAGGCAAAGAAGTCATCAGACCGGATATTGCAGGGCTGATGGGTGCGTTTGGCGCTGCGCTGCTGGCGCACGACCGCTGTCTGGAAAAATCGACATTGGTAGATGCCACAACACTGTCTGCTTTTGACTACCGCAGTAAAAGCTATCGCTGCGGCGGCTGCGGTAATAATTGTTTGGTAACTGCTCACTACTTCCCGGCAGGAGTATTTCATACGGGCAACCGTTGCCCGCGCGGTGCTGGGCTGCCAATGACCAATACCAGCGCGCCTAATATGTATGCATATAAATACCACCGGGTTTTTGATTACGAACCACTGCCGTTAGAAGCCGCTAAGCGCGGTGTCATCGGCATACCGCGGATTTTGAATATGTACGAGGATTACCCTTTCTGGTTCACGCTCTTTACCCGGCTGGGCTATCGGGTCGAGCTGTCGGGCCCGTCGTCAAAGGAATTGTACGAATCGGCCATGGCCTCCATACCTTCCGACTCACTCTGTTATCCGGCCAAGCTGGTGCATGGACATATCCATGATCTGCTGGTAAAAGGGGTCAAAAAGATTTTCTATCCCTGTGTTCCTTACAATGAAAAAGAATGTCAGAAAGCCAATAACTGCTATAACTGCCCGGTCGTAGCAACCTATGCCGAAAGTGTCTACGCCAATATGGAAGAGCTGCGGGCGGCCGATGTTGAGTTTATGCATCCATTCCTGCCGCTGTACCATGATAAACGCCTGGCAGAACGTCTGGCAGAAGTTTTCCGTCAGGAAGGCCTGAAGCATAAGGAACTGGAAGCTGCCGTACAGGCAGCACGTACCGAACAGCTTAGCTATAAGCAGGAAATCAGAGATATGGGGCACAAGCTGCTGCAAAAAGTGCTGGACGGGCATGGGCATGCCGTAGTTTTGGCAGGGCGTCCGTATCACGCTGATCCTGAAATCAACCACGGTTTGCCGGAGATGATCGCCTCCTTTGGTTTAACAGTCATTTCGGAAGATGCGGTTGCCGACCTGCCGGAAAGCCTTAAAGGGCAGTTGCCTGTAGTTGTTGACCAGTGGTCGTGGCATTCCCGGCTTTATCGGGCAGCAGAATTTGTGGCTGCACATAAGGAATTAGAGCTGATTCAGCTCAGTTCCTTCGGCTGCGGGCTTGATGCCATCACCTCAGACGTAGTAAAAGAGATTTTAGAGCGTCATCACAGGCTGTATACCTTACTGAAGGTCGACGAGATCAACCATATCAGTTCCGCACGTATCCGTATCCGTTCTTTGCTGGCGGCCATGCGCGAACGTATTGATAAACATCAGGAAACAGACATACCTGCTTATATACCGCCGTCGTTTTCAAAAACAATGCGGAATACACACGTTATCCTGGCGCCGCAGCTTTCACCAGTGCACTTCCAGTTTATGGAAACTGCTCTGCGCCGTGCGGGGTACAAGCTGGAGATCGCGCCGCTGCCGGATCGGGAAGCAGTAGCCTTAGGTCTGAAATATGTCAATAATGATATTTGTTATCCTGCTATCCTGGTTATTGGTCAGATGCTGCGGGCGTTGATGTCGGGCAAATATGACCTGAATAAAACCAGTATCGCTCTTTTTCAATCGGGCGGCGCCTGCCGCGCGACCAACTATATCGCTCTGATGCGCCGCGCTTTGCGTGATGCCGGACTTGGCAACATACCTGTGTTTTCACTGTATGGTGAAAAAAGCGATGGCTTTTCGCTGTCGTGGCATTTGCTGAAGGATATGGTCAAAGGATTGCTGTATGGCGACTTACTGATGCAGCTGCTGCACCGCGTACGTCCTTATGAGCAGGAAAAGGGTGCGGCCGATGCTTTGTATAAACTGATGTCACAGCTTTGCAAGGACAGCCTGGCAGGTTTGACTGGGTTGTCGTTTGAACAGACGATCAAACGGGTGACTGCTGCTTTTGATGTGCTGCCGCTGCGTGATAATGTGCGCAAGCCCAAGGTAGGCATTGTCGGCGAAATACTGGTCAAATATCATCCGGTTGCCAACAATAACATCGTCAGCTATCTTGAAGCTGAAGGCGCCGAAGTCATACTGCCGAATATGATGGACTTCTTCCTGTATGCGGCTTATGACGAACAGGTCAAACGCCGTCTGCTGGACGGAACGCTGGGCAATGTGATCAAGTCCAAATTATTTATGAAGTTTTTGGATTATTACCGCAAGCCGCTGAATATAGCGCTGCAAAAGAGTAAACGCTTCAGTGCCTATGAACCTTTATCGGCATTGATCGCTTTGGCAGAAAAACATCTTTCTACCGGCAATATGGCCGGCGAAGGCTGGCTGCTGACTGCCGAGATGGCCAAGCTGCTGCGCAGCGGTATCGATAATATCGTCTGCCTGCAGCCGTTTGCCTGCCTGCCGAATCATGTTACCGGCAAGGGCATGATCCGCGAGCTTCTGCGCACTGATCCTCAGGCGAATATCATTGCGCTTGATTGTGACGCTGATGCCAGCCAGGTCAATCAAATGAACAGGATCAAGCTGATGCTGGAAATAGCTAAAGAGAAACTTGCTGAACAGAAAATAGAAGCAGTAAACTAAATAAAAATAAAAAGGCTCTAAGGTTAAAAACCTTAGAGCCTTTTTATTTAGACAGGTTAAGAAATAGGCGGGATGAACTTGTATATTTTATCCAACTGCGGGCAGTTGGGCAGGCAAAATTTGCTCGATGCAAACTTTTGCTTGCTAGGGGGGGGACATCGTGCTATAATACTAAACGATAACAAAAGTTTATAGTTAATAATTGAAAAAGATAATAATAACAGAATAAAGAAAAGAACTAGGTGCAAATTATCGCTTAATAGAGAAGCTGGTTAAAATCCAGCACGGTCACGCCGCTGTAATGCAGAGCGAACCTCAAGATGCCACTGGGAAACTGGGAAGGCGAGGGAAGCAATGAAGCAAAGTCAGAAGAACTGCCTGGTTCGTATGTTTCTGCAACCTGCGAGTGATGGGTAGGAAATTGGAGCAGTGTATCCTTTTGCCTTTTTACTTGCGAGTAAAAAGGCTTTTTTCTTGTGGTTCTAAGTCTTTGCAAGCGAAACAAGGAGAAGCTCGGCAAAGAATTGGAATAAAGTTTAATGTAATTATTTATTTTTTAGAAAGGAGGAGAGTGATTGGTAAAAAAAATTTTAACCATGTTTATCTTAGTAACTGCATTACTGGGATTTACAGCTGTATCTGCGTCTGAAGTTTCTTCAGATAAGATGATTTTAGAGTGGAAAACCAGTAAGATCTGGCTGAATAAAGGCGAATTATGTATAATGGGCGATTTTACAAATCGTCGTAGTGATTTGACAGTAACTAAATTAAATTCGTTTATAGCCAGAGTCATATTTACTAAAGCGGATGGCAGTAAATATGAATTTATTAGCAGTCCTTCTAAGATTCCCTTGTGTAAAGTTTTACCTAATGGAACTAAACGTATGAGTTTTAATTTAGGAAAATTTACTGGTGAATGGAATTCCTGGGTAACAGAACAGGATTATACATTTACATATCTCAGGAGTTCACGCTGGTAACTTAATTGTTAAAAAGAAAAATGATGAAAGAAGATGAATTTGATGAATTTTGATAAAAAATATGGTGCGGCTACTGCAATGGTGATGTTGCTTTCTTTTGCTTCTACTTCATATGCGGCATTTGATGAGAATTTACAAGGTTATACTTTGGATACTGTTTTAGTAGAGGCTGACGCAACTAAAGATAAATTTGGCAACACTATTACAGAACAATCATATTATCGTACTGGTGGTGATGTAAAAGTCATTACTCGTGAAGAAATTGAAAAACGTCATTATACTGATTTGACAGAGGCTATTAAACGTATTCCTGGTGTTACATTCCAGAATCCTGGCTATCGTGGCGGTGAGTATGGTTATGAATTTTATAATAATGGTGTATCTATCAATGGTGATACGCGCGTTATTATTCTTGTTGATGGACGCCGTGTTGATAATGCTGCCAGTACAAGGATATCCAGTAAGAGTACAAGTGGAAGCAAATCTACAGGAGTAAATCTTGATCAGGTCACTAATATGGCAAATGTTGAAAAAATAGAAGTAATCAAAGGACCGGGAGCTTCTGTATACGGAGCAGATGCTTTAGGAGGGGTTATTAATATTATTACCCGTAAAGGCGGTAATGATAATGTTGGTTCTATTGATTTAGCTACAGGTTCTTGGGACAAGCATAAATATGCTCTCAGCTATTCTGGCAGTGCCGGGAATGATAAATCATGGCATTATTTTATTTCTGCTAATCGTGATATGTCAGGCGATACAAAATATAAAGATGGTTATACCGGAGCAACTGGGACTTTAGGAGGCTCTAAATGGAAAGAGGATGGCGTAAATCTGCGCATAGACAAAGATTTTAATGAAAAACAGAGTCTGAAAATCTGGTATAACTTTAAACAGGGTAAAGACGGTTATCCGATAGCGACGCCAAGTTTACGTTACTGGAACCAGTCTGATTGGCAAAGAATTATTTTTAATGCTGCAATAGGTCAGCTTGATGAGAATAATAAATTGGTTGGAAATAAACTTTCTGGTGACGCTAAAAATCCGGGATACCATAATCTGTATGCTTTAGATGGTGCTGCGTACGGTTCTTTCAGCCGATTTAAAAATAATGACTGGGATATCACTTATACCTTTGATAAAGAAAATGGAATGGAAAGCTTTGTTAGAATTTATGATCAAAACCATCGTTATGCACATAGAGATAAATATAAATGGAATTTAGCTACAGCAGATGAGTATAAAGCTTTATTTCCTAATGGTGCTACAAATGAACAATTGCAGCAGTGGATCAGCGAAAATCTGGCTCCATTCCCCGGGGGAGATAAAGATGCTTTAAAAGAATGGGTAGCAAAAACAGGTGGTGCCGCAAGTGAGCCAACAAGCTGGCGTGAAGAAAAAAATCGTGGTATTCAACTGCAATATGCAAAATCTGTAGGCGTTAATGATATTATTGCTAGTATCACATATGATAAAGCTAAAAATTTTTCCAAAAGTATAAGTAATAAAGATAATAGTGTCACTACAAGTCATGTTGATCGTAAGACTATCAGAGGCTATATTCAAGATAAAATACATATCAATGACAAATGGGATATTACTCCGGCTATTAGATATTCTAAATACAGTTCTTTTGAAACAACTAATGCAGCTGGTACTACTCAAGGCAAAGGTGATACGCATGAAATCACACCGGTCATCAATACACAGTATATGTTCGATGATACCAGCAGTATGTATTTAGGTTGGACAAGAGTATTTAGACCGTTACGGCAGGGAGATTATACCACTAATGATGGTGTGTTTAAAACTCCGCTTTTGGATGAAAAAGGTGATGCATGGACTTTAGGAATACGTAAAGATATTTCTGATAAAACCAGTTTAGCAATTCATTATGACTGGACAAAAATGAGCAATGCAATAGCTACACTGCCGATTTGGGACGATAGTAAGGATGAGTTCAGTAATACTGCGGTTAATGCTAAAGAAGATAAAAAATCTTTTAATATTACGGCAGATCATAGATTTGATGATCACGTGATGCTGAGTGCTTCTTATTCGCATATGAAAGACGAATGGAAAGCAAAAAATGGTTGGATACTTGATCCTGATTGGGGATATCAAAACAGTAGTGATATTAACGTGGCTATCAATAGCCTGCGTCCTCAAAACCATTATTCCTTAAATCTTTCATACGAAAACAGAAAACTATATACCGGTCTTCTGACTAACTGGTATACAGGTTGTAGTGATTATGCTTTTACTAATAATAGATTCCTTGTACTTGATTGGAATTTAAATTATGAAATCACTAAAGATATGACCGCTTATGTAGTAGTCACTAATCTTACTAATGAGGCTTATGAAACTTCGTATAATTCTTGGAATGGTGTGGGGAGTTCGGCGATGCCGAGCCGTTGTGTTATGGTAGGTATGCAATATAAATTTTAATATTGATTAAAGCAGATTTTTAATTAAGAATTTTATTTTCTGCAATTGTAAAGTACGCTGCTGTTTAGCTGGCGTACTTTACCTGATTATCAGGCAATTTTTAGAATGAGGTTAAGATGAGAAGTTTATTAACGGTATTATTGATATTTTTGGTTGGAGTATCTTGTGGGTGTTCATCTATAGTCAAAGTTAATGATGAAAGGTTGGGAAAGGGTAAGGAAAAAATTGTTTATAACCAAAAATATTATCCGCAGAAGATTATAAATTATAATTCTCGTGATGAAAAACATGCATTTATATATGATAAACCGCCGCAAAGAATAGTTGCTGTGTGGCAGGATACTATTGAATTGCTTTTGGCATTAGGTGTTGGAGATAGAATTGTTGCAGGGATGGGAGTACCTGATAAAAAATACATTCTGCCTGAATACCAGCATCAATATGAAAAAATACCTTATACAAGTCTGGAGAATTTAGATGTAGAAACCATTATGATGTTGGAACCGGATTTTATTATTGGCTGGTATTCAACTTTTGCTGCTAAAGTTTTGCGCAGTACTGACTTTTGGCAGCAACGTGGAATAAATACTTATATTACTCCATCATCACGTACATCTGTTTACAAACATAAATTAGAAGATGAATATAGTTATATTTTAGATATGGGTAAGATATTCGATAAAAATGAAAAAGCGCAGCAATTGGTTACTCAAATGCAAGGTGAAATAGATTTTGTTACTGCGAAAACAGATAAAATGGGACAAAGACCGCGTGCTGTTATAATAGAATTTTTGGGAAAAGAAATAAGTGTTTACGGTGAAAAAACTTTGGCTGGAGATATATTGACAAGTTTGGGCGGTGACTTGATAGCTAAAAATAATACTTTAAGTTTAGAACAACTCGTGGATTTAGATCCAGATGTAATTTTTTTGGTAATTATAGAGAAAAATTATGGCGAAGAAAAAACCTTCTTAGACAGGATATACAAGAATAAAGCACTCAGCCATCTTCGCTGTGTACGTAATAAACGTGTGTATACCGTTCCGCTCTATGCTGTTTACAGTTCAGGAATAAGAACTTATGACGGTATAAAAATAATGGCGCATGGACTATATCCAGAACTATATGAGGAGAAATAAAATATGTTGAAATTTTTAAAAGAAAGCAGTTATTTATTTGTTTGTATAGTATTGGTTTTGCTGCTGATAGCGACCATTTTCTGGGCTTTAAGTATTGGTACGGTAAAACTTCCGATAGAGCAGATATATACTGCAGTTATTATGCAACTGCAAAGTGATACTCCTATTGATGCGATTGGGAAAGGACCTGTACATGATATTATTTGGTTATTACGTTTACCGCGATTGGTTTTGGCAGCGATAGTTGGTTGTGGCTTGTCTGTATGTGGCGTCATCATGCAGGCTATTGTCAAGAATCCTTTAGCAGATCCTTATATTTTGGGTATTTCTTCAGGTGCGTCACTGGGGGCAACCGCTGCGATTTTATTTGGAATCGGTTTATCTTTTGGCGAAAATTTTGTTGGAATTGCCGCTTTTATTGGTGCTTTTGCGATTTCTTTGGGAGTATTATTTATTTCTAATCTTGGGGGACGTTCCAATTCCATAAAATTACTTTTGGCAGGTATGGCTCTTAGCTCTGTATGCGGTGCTTTTTCGAGCTTTATTGTTTATTTTGCAAATAATAAAGAGGGAATGCAGACTATTGCCTATTGGATGATGGGGAGTTTCGCTGGTGCGCGCTGGGATAATCTGGTAATAATAGCTCCGATTGTTATTATAGCAGTATTATTTTTTTGGACGCAAAGCAGAATGCTCAACTTAATGCTATTAGGTGATGAATCTGCTTTGACACTGGGAACAGATTTACATATCTATCGGCAGGCATACCTGCTGATAAGTTCACTTATTGTTGGGTTTGTTGTTTATTCTGCAGGAATGGTAGGCTTTGTCGGACTTATTGTACCGCATGTAATAAGAATGCTGGTTGGTACTGATCATAAAAAGCTGATCCCGGTGACGGCGCTTACAGGTGCAGTATTTTTAGTTATTGCTGATGGATTATGCCGTGTAATAATTCCCAGAACTGAATTGCCCATAGGTATCTTAATTTCACTGATAGGTGCTCCGTGTTTCGTTTATCTTATGGTAAAACGCAGCTACGGTTTTGGAGGTAATTGAAGATGGAGATATTAGCTGAAGCAGTGAAAATATTTATAGGTACTAAAGAAATCCTGAAAGGTATTGATTTTACCCTGCATAATAAAGAATTTGTTGGTATTATTGGGCCTAATGGCAGCGGTAAAAGTACATTTTTAAAATGTGTCTATCGTGTACAGAAACCTACTTTCGGAAAAATAATGTTGAATAACAAAAAGCTTGACGAACTCTCCTATCGTGAATCTGCATTGAAACTGGCTGTAGTAGCTCAGCATAATTTTTACAGTTTTGATTTTTCAGTACTGGAAGTAGTTTTGATGGGACGTTCACCGCATAAAAAAATTCTGGAACGGGATAATTTAAAAGATTTTCAAATTGCCCGTCAGGCACTGAAAACAGTGGGATTGGAAGATTTTGAAGAACGGAATTTTTCTACCTTATCAGGTGGAGAGCAACAGAGGGTTATTTTGGCGAGAGCTTTGACTCAGCAGACGGAATGTTTAGTTTTGGATGAACCAACCAATCACTTGGATATAAAATATCAATTACAGATCATGGATATAGTTAAAAGTTTGGATTTGACAGTTATAGCGGCTATTCATGATTTAAATATTGCGGCTATGTATTGTGACCGGCTTGTTGCTATAGAAGAAGGAAAGGTTGTTGGTATGGGAACGCCGCAGGAGCTTTTAACAGAAAAATTTATTTATGATATGTATGGCGTTGAAAGCAGGGTTAATCGTGAAGCAGACACAGGTAGGATGAATATTGTTTATTTGCCGCAGCATTGGAAATAAGTGGAAGAGGTGACATTAGAGTGAGAAAAATATTGATATCAGCGATTGTAGCCACAGTAATTGCAGTGCAGGGAGCAGTTGTACAGTCTGTTTGGGCTGATACAGGCAGAACGGATGGACTACAAAAAAGTACCGTTGTTGCTGAAGGGCAAAAGCGGCCGCAAATGATGAAGAAGCGCCGCTCACAAATAAGCCGGGAGCAGGCTATACAGCTTCTCAATAAAAAGTATGGTTTTGCGCAAGATGAGCTTGGCAGGTATTTTGACAATGGTAAAAGTTATCGTGAGCTGGAACAGTTGTGTTTGTATGCACATTTATCGTGTAAACCGCTGGCAAAAGTTGTGGATCTGAAAGAAATTTATACTGGAGAACGGTTGAAAATGACTTTGGGATTGACCCCTCAAAAATTTTATGAACGTAGTCTGGCCCGGCAGAGCCTAAGTCTGGCTGCAGAATTGCAGCTTGCGGAGCCTTATGTTCTCAACTGTTTAAAGCAGGGGTATACAGACCGTGATATAAAAATGGCAGTATTTTTAGCTGATGCCAGTAAGTCACCGATGGATGATATACTAAAAATGAGGACTATAAAAGTTTCTTGGCCGGATATAGCTGCTAATATAGGTGTTGACGTAGATGATTATCGTCATGCTGAAGCACAAGTTGGTAATATTGATAATGGCGGAAAGCGGTCTGGTGCAGGATTTGCCGGTCTGCGTATAGATAACCCCAATAAAGCAAAGCTTGTTGGTATTTTGTATAATGATTATGGTTTTAGTAAAGATGAATTGAGTAGATATTATGATGAAGTTGGCTTTAATAATTTGGAAACCTTTTGTATGTATGCTTATTTCGCAAAAAAAACTCTAGGACAAGTAATTGCTATGAGTGATAAATATACATGGGAAGGATTGAAGCTGGCTTTAGACTTGACTCCTCAAAAATTCAGGGACAGGGCGATTGAGTATCAGGCTGATCGCTTGTTTAAGCGTATGGATATTAAGCGGGCTGTCACTATAAAATATATGCGTCTGGGATTTCCTATGCATCATGTTAATACAGCTGCTTTATTGGCTTTAAAATGCGGCAGAGATATTGAGAGTATATTATTGATGAAAAAACCAAATAATACTTGGAATGAAGTTGCACTTCAATTAGGATTAACTCTTCAAGATAGCCAGGAAATTAAAGATCGTATAACTAAATCTTTTAATAGGTAAAGTATATGAAAAAAATTGTGATTTTGAGATGTCTTAAATCTAATGATGTATGTACTGGAGCAAGTTGTTTACAGGCTTTTTATGGTCGTACTGGTAATTTTCAGGGATATGGTATTGATGAGAATTTGCAATTAGCAGCTTTTTTTTCATGTAATGGTTGCGGAGATGTAAGATTTAAAAATCAGAAAGGGTTAGAAGAGAAGTTGAAAAGAATTTTAGCTTTAAAGCCGAGTTCTGTTCATATTGGGATTTGCACTAAATTTTACAATAAATCTACTGGTCAAATGCAGGAATGTAATAAAATAAATGCAATTTCTAAATATTTAGAATCAAAAGGAATAAATGTTGTCAGAGGTACTCACGCATAAAAAATAAGCCGTATGTCTTATGACATACGGCTTTTGTGTAATCTCCAGGTCAACGGTGTTTTTGGAAATAGGCTAAAGCAACATCTGGGAACAGGGCATATGATAAAACATCGTCGATGTCGGCGTTGGGATAGCCGGCATCAGCCAGTTTGGCCTTCAGGCTTTCCATTTGCGGCGCAATATCGTCAGCAGGGCGATGATCGATCTGCGGTTCGTCACCGATAGCCAATTTTTTGACTTCAGGATCGATCGGCGCAGGTGTGCGGCCATATTTTCCGCGCACAAGGTCTTTGACTTCATTCGGGATCATCTTGTAACGGCCTAAAGTGACGTTCAAAGCAGCCATAGAGCCTACGATCTGGCTGGTAGGCGTTACCAGCGGCGGATAGCCAAGCTCGGCGCGTACACGCGGCATTTCTTCCAGTAATTCTGGATATTTATCGGCAGAACCCATTTCCTTCATCTGATTCAGCAGATTCGACAGCATACCTCCGGGAATCTGGAAGGTGAGTACCTTAGGATCGATGGGAATATTGTCGTTCAGGCCAAAATCTTTAACAAGCTGTGTTTTGACGCCGCGGAAATAATCGGCGGCCTTGTGCAGCTTGGTCAGTTCGATGCCGGTATCCCGGGGCTGGCCCTGCAGGGTAGCGACGATAGCCTCGGTAGAAGGCTGGCCGGTGCTCTGCGCGAATGGAGATAAAGCGGTATCGATCATATCGACGCCGGCTTCGATAGCTTTTAAATAAGTCATATCGCCCATACCGCTGGTAAAGTGGGTATGGATATCGATCGGCACGGTAAGCTGTGATTTGAGCGTACGTACCAGCTTTTCGGCATTATACGGCGACAGCAGTCCCGCCATATCCTTGATACAGATCGAATCGGCACCCATTTGCACAAGCTCCTGGGCAACCTTTAAAAAGTCTTCGTCCTTATGGTAGGGGCTGATAGTATAAACAAAAGCACCCTGTACGTGTGCGCCTGCTTCTTTAGCGGCACGCATCGAGCATTCCATATTGCGGGTATCGTTTAAAGCGTCAAAAATACGGATAATGGAAACGCCGTTATCGACAGAACGTTTAACGAATTCTTTTACAACATCATCGGCATAATGGCTGTAGCCCAGAATATTCTGACCACGCAGCAGCATTTGGATCGGTGTTTTTTGTAAATGTTTTTTTAAAGTACGCAGGCGTTCCCACGGATCTTCATCCAAAAAACGCAGGCAGGCGTCAAAAGTAGCGCCGCCCCAGGCCTCCAGGGCATAATAGCCCATATCGTCAAGTTCCTCCAGAACAGGAACCATATCGGTAATACGCATTCTGGTAGCTGCCAGAGACTGATGGCCATCGCGCAGAACAGTTTCTACGATTTTAACAGGTGTGGTATTCATAACAAACCTCCTTGTAATAACTAATATCTTTACTGTTATTTTAGCACAGTGCAGCCGAAATTAAAAGATACAAAATACTGCATACACAGTAAAGATTACTAATTAGAAGCCTTTTTAAATATTTATAATAACAGACATCATAAAATATAATTTGACCTTATAAAAGTACCGAAAAAAATTTTTTCGGAGATATTTGTATTCGTATTTTATGCACACACGAACAGTAAATTGCTTCTGAAAGTAACATTTGTAAAAGCTTTAAAGCTTTTGATAAAGACTGTTTCTGGTGTGTTGAATCGAACGGACATATAATATATAATATATTATTATTGCGATGAATATATATTCGAAAGTTTAAGGATAGAATTATGATGAAAAGGGAATATTTAAACGAAAATGTATATGAAGCGCTGCAGCGTCGGTTAAAATTCCTGTTTGAGGAATTTGATAATATCTTTGTATCATTTTCCGGTGGTAAAGACAGCGGGCTGCTGCTCAATCTCGTGCTTGATTTTCAAAAGGCGCATTATCCGGATAAACGCATCGGCGTTTTTCATCAGGATTTTGAAGCGCAGTACAGCGCTACTACAGAATATGTTGAGAGGACCTTTGCACGTATCGAAAAAGATGTGGAGCCTTATTGGGTCTGCCTGCCGATGGCGACAAGAACGGCGCTCAGCAGCTATGAAATGTACTGGTATCCCTGGGACAACACTAAAGAAGAAGCCTGGATCAGGCCGATGCCGCAGCACAAATATGTGATCAACATCAAAAATAACCCGATGACGACATATCGTTACCGTATGCATCAGGAAGACCTGGCCAAACAGTTTGGCAGGTGGTACCGTATTGCGCACGGCAATAAAAAAACAGTATGTCTGCTGGGCATTCGCGCTGATGAATCACTGCAGCGTTACAGCGGTTTTTTGAACCGTAAATACGGTTATAAAGAAACCTGCTGGATCAGCAATCAGTTCAAAAATGTCTGGGTGGCTTCTCCCATATACGACTGGAGTACCAGCGATGTCTGGCATGCCAATTATACGTTTCAGTATGATTATAATAGTTTGTACGACCTTTATTATATGGCGGGTCTTAAGCCCGACCAAATGCGTGTCGCTTCGCCATTCAACGATTATGCCAAAGACAGCCTCAATCTGTATCGGGTCATTGATCCGCAGATCTGGGTCAAGCTTATCGGCCGTGTACGGGGCGCTAATTTCGGTGCTATTTATGGCAAAACGAAAGCTATGGGTTATAAAAATATCACACTGCCGGAAGGGCATACCTGGGAATCATATACCCGCTTTTTACTGGCAACACTGCCGTCAAGGCTCAGGCAGAACTATATCAAAAAATTCAAAACCTCGATTGAATTCTGGCATATGGTGGGCGGCGGACTGGAAGAAGAAACTATCCGCGAGCTGGAGGAACACGGCTATAATATCCGTCGCAACGGTGTTTCCAATTACACTGTCATGAAAAATTCCCGCATTGTTTTTATCGGCAAAATACCTGACCATACCGACGACATCAAATCTACCAAAGATATACCCAGCTGGAAGCGAATGTGCTTCTGTATTCTGAAAAACGATCACTTGTGCCGCTTTATGGGCTTTGGTCTGACACGTCAGCAGCAGAAGCTGGTAGATGTTCTGAAGAAAAAATACAGTAAGGTTTGTGATGAGAAATGAAATTCAGCAGTCCTGTTTACAACATAATTTCTGTACCGATCGAAAGGATCGAGCCTAATACCTATAACCCCAACTCTGTGGCGCCGCCTGAGCTGAAGCTGTTGTATGACAGCATCAAGGAAGACGGTTATACCATGCCCATCGTCTGCTATTATGACAACGAAAAAGATCTGTATATAATCGTCGACGGGTTTCACCGTTATCGTATTATGCTGGACTATCAGGATATTTACGAACGGGAAGGCGGTAAACTGCCGGTATCGGTCATCGATAAGCCCATCGACTGCCGGATGGCAAGTACGATCAGGCATAACCGGGCCAGAGGTTCGCACGATGTCGACCTGATGAGCAACATCATCAGCGAGCTGCACGAGCTGGGGCGTTCGGATGCCTGGATCTCCAGGCATTTGGGCATGGATAAAGATGAAATACTGCGTTTAAAACAAATTACCGGATTGACCGCACTCTTTAAAGAAGCAGAGTTCGGCAGAGCCTGGAAAGCGATTGAAAATGACTTGCAGGACGAGTGGGAAGACGTTGAGAAATAATAACAGTTTGATGTTTTACCCTTTAATAAAAAAACAGACATTCGAATGAATGTCTGTTTTTTTATGCCTGGATTTATAACGTTATCTAAAAACATAGTTACTATGAAACAGAGCGAGAACGGGCAGCAGGAAGTAAGGCGCTCAAAGCGTTCCGTCTAAAATTTTCTGCGCTAACAGCTGACGCTCCGATTCGCAAATATCGACCTTACCTGTTTCGATCGCTTTTTTATAAAAATCGCATTTGTAATTTATTGTTGCAAGTATTTTCTGCATTTGTGCTATTTGTTCTTCTACGATAGCTTTGCGCTCTAAAAATAATTCATAACGCTGCGGTACCGTCGGCATACCTTCGATACACCATTCAATATATTGTTTTATTTCCTTCAAAGGCATACCGGTAGATTTTAAACATTCGATAGTATTAAGAAAAATCAAATCGCGATGGGTAAAGATGCGCTGGCCATTCGGTTTGCGCTGTACGAAGGGAAGCAGCCCTTCATTATCATAATAACGCAGGGTATGGATAGAAACATTCATTATTTTGGATAATTCGCCGATAGTATAATTCATGATTTACCTCCTTAAAAAGAGCCGTGATAAAGCAAATAAACCAATAGAATTTTATTTTACAAATAGTTCACAAACAATATCCTTGACCTCGAGCTAACTCGAGGATTTATGCTGATTATAACAAATGAAAACAAAAAAGTAAATTGCTTTATCAAGTTTAGACAAAAAAAGAGGTGAAAAAATGTTAAAAAGCAAAACTAAAAAAATCATGGCAGCGGCTGCAGGGATGCTGCTGCTGTGCAGTGTCGCCGCTGCTGAAACCGCCGGGCTGCAGACAGTTACGAAAGCCGGCAGTAATACGACGGTGCAGGCGAACCCCAAAAATTTTACAGGCACAGCCTGGGTCACCAGTTTGTTCAGTGCCCACAGCCCTTCGAAAACTTACGCTGCAGCAGTAAGCTTTACACCCGGAGCAAGAACTAACTGGCATATCCATTCTACAGGTCAGTCGCTGATCGTCACAGAAGGTTTTGGCTATACGCAGGAATGGGGCAGGGAAATAGTTGCTCTGTACCCGGGCGACGTTGTCTGGTGTCCGCTGGGCGTCAAGCATTGGCACGGGGCTTCTTCCAATACATCGATGTCGCATATTGCAGTATCTGAAGTCAGTGACGAAGGCGTGACCTGGCTGGAACCGGTAACTGACAGGCAGTATCCTAAATAAAATGAGGTGAGGAAATGTTAAAAAAAAGTTTGTTATTATTGACTTTGACAGTGTGTATGGCAGGTTTTAACGGCAATAGTGAAGCAGCTGCTGCGAAAGCGCTGACTGCTAAGCAGGCCAGTATCGTTACTGTAGCTGCCTTTACCGCCCAGGGCGACCTGCCTAATCTAAAAACGGCGCTCAACGAGGCACTGGACAATGGAATGACTGTCAATGAAGTGAAAGAGGTTTTAGTACAAATGTATGCCTATTGCGGTTTTCCGCGCAGTTTGAATGGCATCAATACTTTGATCACTGTTTTAGATGAACGTAAGGCTGCCGGCATCGTCGATGCAATCGGCCGTGACGCAACACCGGTCGATCCTAAACGTGACCGCTATGCTATTGGTGAAAAAACTCAAACCGAATTGGTAGGCCGCCCTGTGGCAGGCAGAACCTATGATTTTGCGCCAGTGATCGGCGTCTTTCTGAAAGAACATCTATTTGGCGATATTTTTGAACGTGATATTTTGGACCGCCAGGAAAGAGAGCTGGCAACAGTCGGCGCGCTGGCAGGCATCGGCAATGTCAATGCCCAGCTGACTTCGCATATGCGCGTCAGTATGAATACTGGCATAAGCGCAGAGCAGCTGCAGGAAACAGTAAGGCTGCTAAATAAAAAAGCGGGCCCTGCAACAGGCGGCAATGCACAGAGGGTTTTGGACAGTTTATTACTGCAAAAATAAAGAAAGAAGGAATAGGTTATTATGAAATTTACTAAAAAATTACTATTATCTGGTTTGGTATTAGCGTTAGGCATTGGCTTCAGTGGGGCAGCTTCTGCAGAAGAAAGCAATAAATACGGTTTGGTCTATCAGGGTGCGATAACTAAAAACGTGGCCGGACAGGTAAATATTCATCCGGTAAAGTATAAGCTGCACGGCTTAAAAATTGCCGCTAATGTGTACACTCCGGCAGATTACAGCAGCGATAAAAAATATGCCGCGATAGTAGTAGCGCATCCCAATGGCGGGGTAAAAGAACAGGTAGCAGGGCTTTATGCTCAGCGTTTAGCCGAGCTTGGTTACGTTACGATAACTGCAGATGCCGCCTACCAGGGAGCAAGTGGCGGCACGCCCCGTAATATAGATAAACCCTATTTTCGGACAGAGGATATTCATGGTATGGCAGATTTTATCTCCGAATATGCCGGGGTAGATAAAGACCGCCTGGGAGTTTTAGGCATCTGCGGCGGAGGTGGTTATACTTTGAATGCAGCCAAATCAGACAAACGCTTTAAAGCAGTTGCGACCTTAAGCATGTTCAATTCCGGACAGGTAAGAAGGAACGGCTATATGAACAGTCAGCTGGATACAGTTCAGGAACGTCTACAGCAGGCTTCTGACGCGCGGGCAGAAGAAATCGCCACCGGTAAAATTGCTTATTCGGGCACAGTTGATTTTGACGCGCTGACGGAAGAAAGCATCAATAAAATAACTAATGACCTTTATCGTGAAGGTATGATGTATTATGGCAAAACTCACAGACATCCTAATTCTACCTTTGCTTATACTACCAGTAGTTTAATGGAACTGATGTCGTGGGATGCGACCGATAATATCGAGCTGATTGACCAGCCGCTGCTGATGATGGCCGGCAGTAAAGCAGATTCGCTGTATATGTCGCAGGAAGCCTTCCAGAAAGCAACCGGCACCCAGGACAAAGAACTGTTTTTAGTAGACGGAGCGACCCATATCCAAACTTATTATCAGCCGCAGTATGTAAATCAGTTTGTTGCCAAATTGCAGGATTTTTATGGCGCACATCTGTAAACAACAGCATTTAGCTTAAATTTGATAATATGGCAAGAATAAAGTGAGGTGAGAGTGATGCTTAAAGCAAAAGCGGCTAAAGTTTTAGCGCTGATGGTATTGACGTTTGCCGCAGCAACATCAGCTCAGGCCTTTGAAAAACCAGTTTTAATAGCCGAGCAGGGCAGTTTTGCCGCCGGCGGCACGGTAATAAGATCTGCAGGAAGTTTTAATTACAGTGTTCCGAGCGATCAGTCCGGCCAGTCGCTGCACGGAGATCACGCATATGTTTTTTATCAAAAGCCGGCTAAAGCTCATAAATATCCGTTAGTTTTTCTGCATGGTGCCGGGCAATCGGCTAAAACCTGGGAAACCACTCCTGATGGCAGAGATGGGTTTCAAAATATTTTTTTAGGCAAAGGCTACAGCACTTATCTTATTGATCAGCCTCGCCGTGGTAGAGCGGGGCAGTCAGCGGTAGCAGAAAATATCAGTGCCGCCACCTATGACCAGTTATGGTTCAGCAATTTCAGGTTGGGGAACTGGCCCGATTTTTTTGAGGGAGTACAGTTTTCAAAAAATCAGGAAGCGTTAAATCAGTTTTTCAGACAAATGACCCCCAATACAGGTGCGTTTGATGAAAATATTATCAGTGCTGCGGTCGCTGCAGTGTTTGATAAATCTGGGCCGGGAATTTTAGTTACCCATTCACAGGGGGGCGGCCCGGGCTGGCTGGCAGCTATAAAAAATCCTGAGATCCGTGCGGTCGTTGCCTATGAACCGGGCAGCGGGTTCATTTTTCCCGCAGGAGAAGCACCTGAACCGCTGGAAACCACAAGTCCTTTCGGGGCTTTAGCGGGAACGGAAATAGCGTTAGAAGATTTTCAGAAGCTGACTAAAATACCAATAGTCATCTATTATGGTGATAACATTCCTGCTGTGCCTACAGCGGAATGGAACAAGGATAATTGGCGCGTGCGCTTACAGATGGCGCGCTTATTTGCAGACGCTGTCAACCGTCACGGCGGCGACGCTGCCGTGGTTCATTTACCGGAAATAGGAATAAAAGGCAACACGCATTTTCCGTTTTCGGATATGAATAATCAGGAAATAGCACTGTTACTGGAAAAGTGGCTGCATGAAAAAAAACTGGATATTTAAAGTTAGCTAAAGCACGCACAAATTATTTGTGCGTGTTTTATTTTTGCAGTGCCTGCTTTCAAAGTAGGCGTTTTTTTTAGTGATAAATTGTTGCAGGCTTATACAGGCAGCCGCGGCACGTGAAATTCAGGCAATAGTTTTAGGCAGCTTTTAAAACGTACGGGCAATAAAGCCATTATAAACGCGCAGACGCCGACAGTTGTAAAGCCGCTGGTGTAATGCGCCGGGCAAAACTCGAAGACCTTTTACACAAACAAACAGTAAGTGTCTTACGGGGGGGTACAAACGTGCTATAATGAATGCGATTATTACAATAGATAAAAATTTTGATGTTAAACGAAATAAAAATTATTTTAATTTCGATTTTTAAAACTAAAATACTAATATTCCCGAAAACTGAGGTGAAGTATGTACGATGAAAGCTGTCTGCTGTCTATCGGCAGCAATATCCGCCTGCTGCGCAGTACCTGCCGGTTGAAACAGCAGCAGTTTGCCGAACGTATCGGCATCAGTCAGACCCATCTGAGCAATATCGAGCATAACAATGTGCAGGTAAGTTTAAAGCTGCTGGTGCGCAGCGCCAATGTTTTGGGCTGCAGCCTGGAAACACTGCTGGACAGAAAAGCGGCCGCCGAGTGGGCACCGGTGCATGGTTTAGAGGTTGATGAGCAGGCGGCAGGTGCAAAAAGTAAGAGCGCATTTGAGAATACTGTCGTCGCAGAAACTGATGAACAGGAGCAGTACTCGCTGGAGGAAGTGCGCCTTTTGCTGAAGCTGCTGCAGCTGGGTAAGGGGCGCCTAAGATAGCAGCTGTGTGCGCATCGGCCTTAAAAGCGGGCGTTATTTTAATTCCGGCGTGCTTGTATCGGCAAAGCCTGGAAAGCGATTGAAAATGACTTGCAGGACGAAGTAGAGTTAAAAGAATAAGTAAATCCAGCAAAACACCGTACAGAAAACTGTACGGTGTTTTTTTATGCCTGTTAGAATGATTCATTTATAGCGATGATATTAGTATTTTTTCTTTGAAGATATATTTCACATAAAATATAAAGCGGGAAAACGGCGAAACATGTACTGCAATGGGGAGTAGGGACATATTGAAGCAGCAAATATAAAGAAAATATTACTGAAATTTATACGTGAATTTATTGTAAACTTTTCTTTTAAATGGTAAAATTTAAAAAATAGATTGAAAATAATCTTAGTCAATCAATAACATTTGTTTAAATAAATAAAATATAATTATCGCTGATGCGATGAATGTTATTATAAATGTGAAGAAAGAAGGCTGTAATATTGCAAAAAAGTAAAAAGTTCTATAAACTTTTCTCAATTTCAGTGGTTATTCTGGTAGTTTTGCTTATCTGGTATTATATTTTTGTCATGTTTAATAGCACCGAAAGAGCAAAGCAGGCTGAAAATATAAAGAATCATCCTTTTCCTGTAATTCTTGCAGCTAGTGAAGTTAATACTGATATTATGTCTTTGCGTGGCCAATTAGAATGTTTAACTATAGTGCGCGCACCTGAAATGTTGAAAAGTGTGCGCCACAATTTAAGTAATATCGATGCGCATATGCAAAAAAATCTTGATTTTATAGTTCGTTACTGTATATCAAAACCGCAGGATTCTGTTGCCTTAAGGGACCAATATTTGGTTTTTCGGGAGGAGTTAAACAGTGTCTTGCTTTTATATGAAGACCCGTCTGTAAGTGAAGAAAAAATACGTAATATTATTGCTGTAAAAACAACTACAGAAATCAATGAACTACAGCGATTGAATGCAGAGATCATTGAGGCAACCAAGGGGAAAATGCTGGAATATGCAGATACAGCCCTTGTTGCTCATAAGAAAATGCAGGTACTTTCGACAGTCGCTATTGTAATAATTTTCTTGGTTTTAGGAATTTGCCTTCTGCTTATTTATAAAGGTCGTAAAAGTGACGCAACGCGGTATGCCCTTACTCAGGCTCTTGAAAGTGCCCACAATGCAAATGCTGCAAAATCTCTGTTTTTATCTAATATGAGTCATGATATACGTACGCCTATGAATGCTATTATTGGCATGACGGCGATAGCCGCTATGAATATTGATAATAAGCATAAGGTGCAAAATTGTCTTCAAAAGATAACGATATCTTCTAAGCATTTACTTGAACTGATTAATGAGGTCTTGGATATGAGTAAGATTGAAAGTGGTAAAGTTGCTCTTAATAATGAAGAATTCACTTTGTCGGAGGTGATAGATAGTTTTATAACTATGGTCAGGCCGCAGATAAACGCAAAAAAGCTTGATTTTGACGTGAAGATTAATTGTTTGGAGCACGAAATGCTTATCGGCGATACAATGCGCCTGAATCAGATTTTACTGAATATTGTTGGTAATGCAGTTAAATTTACGCCTGAAGGCGGGAAGATAAGGTTGATTATCTGTGAACTGCCAGTACGTCATCAAGGTTATGCTACCTATCGTTTTACCATACAGGATAACGGAATAGGTATGGAAGAAGAGTTTTTGGAAAAGATTTTTGAGCCTTTCGAAAGAGCGCAGAATTCCACTAAAAGTAAGATCTTTGGCACTGGGCTGGGGATGGCCATTACTAAAAATATTGTTGATATGATGAACGGACAAATAAGTGTGAGCAGTAAACTAAACGAAGGAACGACATTTGAGGTAACGCTAAATCTAGAAATGCAGAGGGAAGATGTGCAGATCACCGACTTCAGCAGTTTGCAGGAGTTGCGGGTACTGATGGTAGATGATGAGCGTGATGTTTGTGAAAATACAGTAAAAATGCTGAACGAAATGGGGATGCACAGTGAGTGGGTGCTGACAGGGGCAGAGGCGGTAGAAAAAGTTGCCGCAGAGCATTATATAGGGCACGATTATAACACTGTTATTATTGACTGGAAAATGCCGGAAATGGATGGATTAGAAACAACTCGCCGTATACGCAGCCGGGTTGGCAATGATATACCAATCATTATTTTAACGGCTTATGACTGGAGTGAGATAGAAGAAGAGGCCAAAGCCGCAGGTGTAAATGCCTTTTTAGCAAAGCCGCTGTTTAAATCTTATCTTCAGCATGTTATGAACAGTATTGCTTTAGACAGAATTGATATGCTTACTGGCGCAGAACAGCAAACGTGTCATAATAAAGAGACTTTTCAAGGGCGCGTACTTTTAGTTGAAGATAATGTTCTGAATATGGAGATTGCCGAAGAATTTGTTAAAATGTGCGGAGGAACGGTTGAAAAAGCCTGGGATGGATACGAGGCTGTGCAAAAAATGCACGAAGTACCAAACGGTTATTATTCTCTGATTTTTATGGATATACAAATGCCATGCATGAATGGTTATGAAGCAACACAACAAATACGAAAAATAGAGTGGGAACGGGGACTTGTCTATACACCTATATTCGCCATGTCTGCTAATGCCTTTGAGGATGACATGGATAAAGCTTATGATGCCGGTATGGATGGTTATATTACAAAACCTGTATCATTTGAAGAAATTAGCAAAGTACTGAAAGAAATAAAAGAAGATGGCAGTAAACTAAAATAATTATCAGACAATACTCTAATCATAAAACATAAGTTTTGAAAGAATAATTAATATGAAAAGCCTTTGATTTCATTATATGCTGTGCTTCTAGTGATTTGTAATCTAAACGGCAGTTATTTTATGGGTGCGTTTCCTGCATTACTGCATGAATGCTTTCCATTTGACTTGTGCTGACACCAAGCTGTGCGGCTAAGTACGCTAAATCATTCACCAGCGAATTATACATGGCGATAATAACTTCAGCGTGTGCATAACATCGCCCTTAGAATAATTTTTTTGCGGCAAAGCAAGAGCAATATCATAATTAAGGCCTAATTTTTTATTCAGATAGGTGGCCTAGCTTTTATCATGTGTAGCTTTAAGGATATTGGTGGTCAGCCTTAATTTATATTTGATACTGGGTCATGTATCATTGGTTTTCATAGCAAGAATATCGCCAATGTCTTTATAGCTGGCATAAGACAGGAAGGCTGCTACATGATTCAACTCTTTGAAACCACAGCCGATATTGTAGTAGTGTTTCAGTTCTTTTATGCTGACGCCGTAATGCTCGCTGATATTCTGTAGCTCATTGTCTTCTTGTACTTGGGGAGAAACCAGTATGCTAGCTTATAGCGGCTTGGCTGGCTGCAATCAACAGCAGAGCAGAGTAAATAGTACAGAAAGCAAAAAGCACCGCACAGAATTTATCTGAACGGTGCTTTTGTTTATTCACCTAAAAGCTGGGCTTTTAGCTTATGGTATTCGCGCGGGAAGTAAGGTGTGAGCTGTGATTCGCGGTGGTCGTAGCCATAAGCGCGCCGGGTGATGCTGACAATGGGAGGCGCCTGGATACGTTTGGCAACTGCCAGTGTGTTCATCAGTTTCCACCAGTGTTCCAGATCGGCGATAAAACTGTGTGCGTCCGGGAAGGCTTCGCTGATGATGTCTGCTTCACAGCCGAGATGTTCTGCCAGTGTTCCTTCGCTGTACCAGAGCAGGATCTCGGCAGGCGATGTTTTGCGCCACTGTTCGAGAAAGCTGCGGAACAGTTTGTCGTGATAGGGATAGACCAGCGGGTCGCCGCCGGTGCCTACTGTCTGTTCGGAGGAAAGTTCGGCGCTGGGACGGATCTTGAAGATCGCTTCCGGCAGTACCTGACGCTGAAATACTTTTTCGTTCAGGTAGCGTCCCAGTTCGTAAACATGGTGCTTCCACAGGTCGCCGATAGGCGCCAGAGCGCCGCAGATGTCGCCGTAAAAGGTGGCGTAGCCGACGGTGAGCTCGGTTTTATTGGAGTTGCAGGAGAAGGCGCCGCCAAAGGCAGCAGCCAGGCCTGCTACGACACGGGAGCCCCGGTCGCGTGACTGAATATTTTCGTAGATCAGCGGCGAGATTGTAAGTTGAAAATCTCGGTGCTGATGATAACTGTGGATAGGTGTCTGTGTAAGCTGTTCGCTGGTATGCAGGCAGCTTTCGGTGATAGGGATAACGGTATAGTTGGCCCCCAGTGCCTGCGCTGTTTGTTCGGCGATCGTCTGTGTCATGGGCGAGTTGTAGCGACTGGGCATATTGACCAGCAGAACGTTGTCTGGACCGAGGATATCGACAAACAGGGCGGCGGTGACGGCACTGTCGATGCCGCCGGAAAGCCCGATGGTCATTTTGCCGATGCCTGCCTGTTCAAGGAAACGCTGGCAGCCGTAGCGGAGGCTATGATAAACCTCATCGATCTCACTGCGGGGATCAGAGGTGATGTCGCTGGTGTCGATAGCTTTGGCTTTGCTGTCCCAGCTGGCGCAGAGCGTAGCTTCTGCATACATGGGCGCATCGGTGAGCAGCCAGCCGTCAGAGCCGTAAACACAGCTGCAGCCGTCAAAGGTGAAGATGTTTTTGCCGTTGTTCTGGATCCCTACATTATTGCAGTAGATGAGCGGGATGCCGGCTTTTTGCGCGGCGCTGCCGAATAGTCTATGTCGTTTGCTGTTTTTGTTGATGCTGAAGGGTGAGCAGGAGATGTTGCATAAAAGTTCGGCACCATGCTGCGCCAGCAGCTGAGGCACATCTAAAAAGTAGTTTTCGGTCCAGCCGTCTTCACACAGCATCAGGCCCAGTTTGACTGTTTCGCCGTGGGCGGTGACAGTGAACGGCTGGTGCAGGCTGGCAACCTGTTTGTCAAGTTCCAGAGCCAGCTGCCGTAAGCCGTAAAAATGACGGTTGTCATCAAATTCGCGGTAGTTGGGCAGGGCATTTTTTACGATAAAATCATAGGGCAGGGTGCCGTTAGTCAGCAGCTTGCCGTGCTGCGCGGCAAAAGCGGCGTTGTATTTGCGGGCACGTCCGTCTTCATTGCGTTTGCTGTTATCTACGGCTATATTGCCGAAGATGACGCACAGCTCGCCGCAGTTTTCCGTGGCGGCGATGATTTCGTCGCCGTAGGCGGCGCAGTCTTCGATGAAAGCTGTTTGCTCCCACAGGTCGCCTAAAAAGTAGCCCGGTACTGCCAGCTCTGGCAGCAGCAGGATGTCGATGCCGTTTTGGCAGGCCATATCCATATGATGCAGGATTTTTTTACTGTTGAGGTCCGGTCGCCCGGCAATGATTTCTATTTGCCCGCAGGCTATTTTAAGTGCCACAGTACACCTCTTTTAAAGTTTGCTGAAAGCTTTTTGTATTTGCGTTTAAAAACCTATGATGTTATTATAGCAGAAGGAAGGCGGTTATGCCACTTCCAGAGGAGGCAGGAAGTTATGAAACAGAAAAAAACCAATGCGGCGCGCAGGCTTGATGAACTGAAAATAGCGTACCGCCTGATGGAATATACTGTGGACGAGGAGCATCTGGACGCTGTGCATGTAGCGGCCGAGGTTGGAATGCCAGCAGCCCAGGTTTTTAAAACGCTGGTAGTGCGCGGTGATAAAACAGGAGTTATTTTTGCCTGTATACCGGGTGACGGCGAGCTGGACCTGAAGGCTTTGGCTAAAGCCAGCGGTAATAAGCGGGCCGAGCTGGTGCCTTTAAAAGAGGTACTGCCGCTGACTGGTTATATTCGCGGCGGCTGTTCGCCATTGGGGGCTAAAAAGAATTATCCTGTATATATGGATGCCAGCAGCAACAGCTGGGACGAAATTGCTGTCAGCGCCGGTGTGCGCGGTATGCAGATCGTAGCAGCTCCGGTTGATTTGCAGCAGGCAACACGGGCTGTAGTGGCGTCTTTGACTTTCTAAATACATAGAAAATACTTGTTTGGAAAATACAAATGTGGTATGATTTCTCCGTAGTGAATTAATGAAAGTGAGGTTCCTGCAATGTTATTTGTAAGTACCCGCGGCAAAACTGACCTGGTATGCTCGGCGCATGCTATTACCCGTGGTCTGGCTGACGACGGCGGTCTGTTCGTACCGCAGAAATTCCCGGAACTTTCGCTGGGCGAGATTGTGTCCATGCGCAGTATGACTTATAAAGAACGGGCTGTGGCGATTTTATCGCTGTTTTTGACCGATTATACTAAAGAAGAATTATTTGAATGTGCCGATGCTGCTTATTCGCAGACTAAATTCGGCGTTGAACCTGTGCCTTTGCGGAAGGTGAATGAGAATACGGATGTGCTGGAGTTATGGCATGGGCCGACTTCGGCTTTTAAGGATATGGCATTGCAGATCCTGCCGCATCTTTTGACGAAAGCGATAGGCAAGACCGGCGAGAGCAATAAAGTGGTTATTTTAGTGGCTACTTCAGGCGATACCGGCAAGGCGGCATTAGAAGGTTTTGCTAATGTAAAGGATACCGAGATCATCGTTTTCTATCCTGAAGACGGCGTAAGCGCGATCCAGAAACGTCAGATGCTGACACAGACCGGTGATAATGTACGCGTTATCGGTATCAAGGGCAATTTTGACGATGCTCAGCGCGGCGTCAAAGAGCTTTTCGGCGATACTGCGCTGGAAGAGGAGCTGCAGAGCAAGGGCTATGTGTTCAGCTCGGCCAATTCGATCAACTGGGGGCGTCTGGTACCGCAGATCGTGTATTATTTCAGCGCTTACAGCGATGCTGTGGCCAATGGCCGCATCAAAGCGGGTGAAAAGATCAATTTTGCTGTGCCGACCGGCAATTTCGGTGATATCCTGGCCGGCTATTATGCCAAGCTTATGGGGCTGCCGGTGGCAAAGTTTATCTGCGCTTCCAACAGCAATAATGTTCTGAGCGATTTTATCAATACCGGTATTTATGACAGACGCCGCGAGTTTTATAAAACTGTTTCGCCGTCGATGGATATTCTGGTTTCAAGCAATTTGGAGCGTTTGTTGTACAGCATTACTGAAGACGATGCCGCAAAGGTGTCGGAATGGATGCAGCAGCTGACGGCCAATGGAACTTATAATGTCGGAGAAAAGGTCAACAATAGGATTCTGGAAGAATTCTTTGGAGCCTGGGTCGATGAGCTGGAAACGAAGGAAACCATCGGGCGCGTTTTCAATGATAATGAATATTTGATGGATCCGCATACTGCGGTAGCCTGGCGGGCCTGTGAAAAGTATCGCCTGGTATCCAGCGATGATACATATTGTATCGTGCTTTCTACGGCCAGTCCGTATAAATTCAGTGATGTGGTGCTGGAAGCTGCAGGCAGTGAGGAGGACGCTAAACTGGAGCCGTTTGACGGTTTGCGTAAGCTGCATGCTCTGAGCGGCTTGCCTATACCGGAGCCAATGTTGGCGATGGAGAAAATGCCGATCCTGCATCAGGAAGTGATCGAATCTGCCGATATGAAAAAAGCGGTGGAGACGGCATTGAAACTGTGATGCACACAGCTTTGATAACAGAATTAAGCGCTTACTGCTTCGGCAGTAGGCGTTTTTTATTTAGTAAAGTTTGATATAAAATGTATGATTATTACTTTTTTTACTTAATATTGAAGGAAAAAGCAGGGATTTTGAGGTAAATTCTCGAATAATTACTGTTATAAAAATTTGTAGAGGTTAGGAGCTGAAGAAAATGCCATATTTGTTTTTTACTTTATTTATCAGTGTTATTGTGGCTGTGTTTGCAGTGCAGAATGCTGTTAGCGTGTCGCTTAATTTTGCTGTATGGACGATGCAGACGAATTTAGTGATCGTTATTCTGGGTTCGGCCCTGCTGGGTGCTTTGGCAACCTTGTTTTTTACCCTGATGATGAAGGCGAAGCATTATCTGCAAGATAAAAAGACCCGCGAAGAGATGGCGGCCCTGCAAAAGGACAATGCCAAGCTGCGTGAGGAAGTTGCGATGCTGATGCATACGCAGAAATTACATAAAGAAGCTGCTGCTAAGGCTGAACCGGCAGTAACGGCGGCAGACGAATGAGGAAACGAAAGATTTGGCAGTTGCAGAAGTGTGACAGAGAATATGCTGCAGGCATAGCTGCCGATCTGGGGGTTTCGCCTGTGGTGGTCAGCGTGTTGCTGAACCGGGGCGTCAGGGAAAAAGAAGAGATCAGAGAATTTTTGTTCGGCAGCGAGCAGCCATTTCATGAGCCTTTGCTGATGAAGGATATGCAGAAGGCCGCCGAGCGTATTTTAGAGGCTGTAAAATACGGTGAACAGATCACTGTTTATGGCGATTATGACGTTGACGGTATCAGCGCCAGTTCACTCTTGTATTTGTATTTGCAGGGGCTTGGCGCCAAGGTCAACACGTATATCCCCAAAAGAAAAAATGAAGGCTACGGACTGAACAACGAAGCGCTGGCGGCCTTGTCCGAAGCAGGTACGACGCTTTTGGTGACAGTTGACTGCGGTATCAGCGGTGTAGACGAGGTGGCTGCTGCCCCGGCAGGCTTGGAGATCATCATTACTGATCATCACACGCCGCCGGATGTTTTGCCGGCGGCTTACGCTATAGTTAATCCGCATCAGCGCGACTGCAGATATCCTTTTAAGTATCTTTCCGGTGTGGGCGTGGCTTTTAAGCTGTGTCAGGCGCTGCATCAGATGCAGCATTTGACGGAGCCCTTATGGTCGGAGCTGACCGAGCTTGTGGCTTTGGGTACGGTAGCCGATATCGTGCCGCTGCGCGGCGAAAACCGCGCGCTGGTGAAGATGGGCCTGTCGGCGATGGAAAATACCGGGATCGTAGGTTTACAGAAGCTTATTGAACATAGTGGCTGTCCGCAGCAGAATATTTCGGCTGAGAACATCGGCTTTATTCTGGCGCCGCGGCTGAACGCTGTAGGCCGTTTGGAGCACGCTCAGTCGGCAGTAGAGCTTTTGGTTACTGACGATGCTGCTAAAGCAGATATGGTTGCCGAACAGCTGAATGCGGAAAATGCTTTGCGTCAGGAGATCAGCCGCAAGATATTTATTGAGGCTGAAGCGATGCTGGCACAGCAGGAGCGGATCGAAACGGCGATCGTACTGGCTAAAGAGGGCTGGCATGCCGGCGTGATCGGTATCGTTGCTTCAAGGCTGGTAGATAAATATCATTTGCCGACGATTTTGATCAGTATTGACGGCGAGGCTGCTAAAGGCAGCTGCCGCAGTATCCCGGCCCTGGATCTGTACAGTGCTTTGAACGAGTGCAGCGAATTGCTGCTGCAGTTTGGCGGTCATCATCAGGCGGCTGGTCTGACGCTGCGCGCGGCCAGGGTAGAGTCTTTTAAAAAGCGTTTTCTGGGTGTGGTCAGGGGGCGGTTGGAACCTGCTGATTATCAGCCGCGCCTGAAGATAGAGTGTCTGCTGGATAAAAACGAGGAGGTTTCGCTGCAGCTGGTCAGGGAACTGGCGATGCTGGAACCTCTGGGCTGTGATAACCAGCCGCCGTTATTTGCTTTTAAGGATGCGGTGGTGCATTATCCCAAGGCTTTCGGACGTGATAATAACCATCTGCGTTTTTATACCGATTACGGCAATTACAATTATCACAGTATTATGTGGAACGGTGCGGCTGATTTGGCCTGCCTGTATAATAACGCGGTTGTCGATCTGGCGTTTATGCCGAAGTTGAACGTCTGGAAGGATAAGGAAAGCGTGAATCTGCAGGTGGTTGATTTTGACCAGGCGCTGCAGGTCTATGATTATCGTAACTGTAATGTCAGCAAGGAAACCGTACTGAAAAATATTTTACAAACAAGCAAAAAAACAGTAATATATGTAAATAACACTGACTTTGCGCCGGGATCTGCAAGTATGATGTCGGACGTGCAGGTGCTTGCTTATGGCGAGCAGGCCGAGGCGACGGCAGAGAATATTATTTTTTATGATTTCCCGCAGCGGGAGATATTTATAAACGGCGCTTTGCCTGTGCCTAAGGGCAGCGGTAAACGGCTGCTGCTTTTATATACCAGGGCTGAGGCTGACAAACTGTGCGCAGAGATTGAAAAGCTTTATCCGGGACGAGGCCAGCTGGTACACGCTTATAAGGAACTTGCCTGTACACTGCGTCAGCAGGCCGTTATCGACAGGGCTGATTTGCTTCGATCGGCTGCCGATATTTCGGAGGAGGCCTTAAAGGTGTTTGAGGAGCTAGATTTTATCCGTGATGAGCATGGTAAGATCAGTTTTGGTAATTTGCAGAAAAATGATTTGCAGAATTCGCCGACGTTCAGGGGATTGCAGGAAGAGGGACGGGCGGCTTTTGCAAGCTGTCAGAGAAATATACAGATCAGTCCGGAGGAGATCATTGGGCTGTGGCAGGGAAACAGATTCAATAAATAAGGAAGTGCTAAGATGCCTGAAACAGGAAATGTTGTTTGTGTGGAGGATTTTTTTGCGACGATCGAAAGCTATTTGAATAAGGAACAGGTGGAGTTTGTACGTAAGGCTTATGACGTGGCTGCTGAGGCTCATGCCAGCCAGCGCCGCAAGTCTGGCGAGCCTTATATCATTCATCCGCTTGGGGTAGCTACGATCTTATCGCAGCTCCAGCTGGACGAACTGACCTTGGCGGCAGCTTTTTTGCATGATGTGGTGGAGGATACTGATATCAGCCTGGATTCCCTGAAAGAGAGCTTCGGGCAGAAGGTAGCAGATCTGGTAGACGGCGTTACGAAGTTAGGCAAGATCGAGTATATTTCCAAGGAAGAGCAGCAGATCGAAAATTACCGTAAGATGTTTCTGGCGATGGCTAAGGATATTCGTGTAGTTATGATAAAACTGGCCGACAGGCTGCATAATATGCGGACGATGAAATTTATGCCAGTGCATAAGCAGCAGTCTATTTCACGCGAAACGATGGAGATCTATGCGCCTTTGGCTCACCGTTTGGGTATTTATACCATTAAGTGGGAGCTGGAGGATCTGGCGTTCCGTTATATGGAGCCGGAAATCTATTATGATCTGGTAGAACAGGTCAAGGTCAAACGCCGCGAGCGTGAGGCAATGGTCCATTCTGCTATGGGTGAGATCAAAGAACATCTTGATTCGATGAATATTACGTGCGAGATCCAGGGGCGGCCCAAGAATTTTTACAGTATCCATAAAAAGATGCTGCGCGACCATAAGGAACTGAGTGAGATTTATGATCTGCTGGCGATTCGTGTACTGGTAGACAGCGTTAAGGACTGCTACGGCACTCTGGGCGTTGTGCACAGCATGTGGCGTCCTATACCTGGGCGCTTTAAGGATTATGTTGCTGTACCGAAGTCGAATATGTACCAGTCGCTGCATACTACGGTGCTGTATGGCAACGGGCAGCCGCTGGAGATCCAGATCAGGACTTTTGAGATGCACCGTATTTCTGAATATGGTATCGCCGCCCATTGGCGTTATAAGGAAAGCGGCGGCAGTAAGCCTGCTCCGTCTGCCGGCGGTGATAAGACTTTTGATGCCAAGCTGTCGTGGCTGCGCCAGCTGCTGGAATGGCATCAGGATATGAGCGATTCTCGTGATTTCGTGAATACGGTAAAGATGGATGTTTTTGCCGATGAGGTGTTTGTATTTACGCCGCGCGGCGACGTTATTGATCTGCCGGTAGGCGCTGTGCCGATCGATTTTGCGTACCGTATCCATACGGATGTCGGCAACCGCTGCGTCGGCGCTAAGGTAAACGGACGTATCGTGCCGCTTGATTATAAGCTCAGCAACGGCGATATCGTCGAGGTCATTACCTCGAAGCAGGCAGCAGGCCCCAGTCGTGACTGGCTGAATATCGTCGGTTCTTCTGACAGCCGCAACAAGATCAAATCCTGGTTTAAGAAGGAGCGGCGTGAGGAGAATATAATCAAAGGCCGCGAAATGCTGGAAAAGGAATGCAAACGTCTGGGCTATGACACCAGGATTTTGCTGAAAAGTGATAAACTGAAGGACGTCAGCGCTCAGCTGCGGTTAGAGAACGAAGAAAATTTGATGGCGACTATCGGTTATGGCGGGATCACGCTCAATAGTGTGATGTCTAAGCTGGTAGAGCTGTATAAGAAAGAGCAGAAGCTGACAACAACGAAAGACCTGTCGCAGCTGTTGGCAGAGTTGAAGCCGCGCCGTTCTAAGGCTAAATCCAGTCATGGCATTTTAGTTAAGGGCGAAGAGGGCATTATGGTCAAATTGGCGCGCTGCTGTAATCCGATCCCGGGCGATCCGGTTATCGGGTATATCACGCGCGGCAGCGGTATTTCGGTGCATCGCAGGGACTGCCCCAATGTAATGAGCAATAATCCTGAGGAGCAGAGCCGGTTGATAGAGGTAGCCTGGGATATTGCGACAGATTCTCTGTATAAGGTCAATATCATTATCTCTGCCGGTGACCGGCCCGGTATGATGGCTGATATTATGATGGTGATGAGCGAATCGAAGCTGAATATCAATGCGCTGAATTGCCGTATTGATAAGCATAAGATGGCGAATATCAGTATGGGTATTGATATCAGTAATCTGGAACAGCTGGATAATATTATGAATAAAATAAAACGTATGAAAGGTGTTTACAGTGTGGAAAGAATGATTTCCAACGGACAGGGAGGTTGACGTGAGAGCAGTTGTACAGCGTGTAGACAGCGCTGCTGTCGAGGTAGAAGGTGCCATGGTAGGCAGTGTTGGCAAGGGCCTTTTAGTACTGCTGGGTGTCGAGAAGGAAGATACAGACAGGGATTTGGAGTATTTGCTTGATAAGGTAGCTGGTCTGCGCATTTTTGAGGACGAACAGGAAAAAATGAACCTGTCGGTAGCAGATGTGGGCGGCGGGCTTCTGGTAGTTTCGCAGTTTACTTTGTATGGCGATTGCCGCAAGGGTAAACGGCCGTCATTTGATAAGGCGGCGGGTGCTGAAATGGCCAATGTTTATTATGAAAAATTTGTGGCTGGAGCACGGGCGAAGGGGCTTAGCGTCGGCACAGGGAAGTTTCAGGCGCATATGCTTGTGAGTCTTGTAAATAATGGCCCGGTAACGATTTTATTAGACAGTAAAAAGAATTTTTAGGAGGTTCGACATGAAGGTTTTAAAAATGGAAGTTGGTATGCTTGGTACTAATTGCTATATAGCGGTCAACGAAGCTACCGGTCACGGTGTTGTTGTTGATCCGGGCGGAGACGGCGACAGGATCGTTGCCGCGATCAAAAAAGAAGGTATCACTATTGATGCGATTTTTGTCACACATGGTCACAGCGACCATATCATGGGTTTGGACGAGGTGCGTAAGGCTACCGGAGCCGGAGTTTATATCAGTGAGGAAGATGCGGAGATGCTGACTAAGGCGACCAGCAATCTTTCGGCATATATGGGTATGGACGCAGCTTTTGCACCTGCTGATAAAATTTTTAAGGATGGGGAAACTGTTACCGAAGCCGGACTTGATTTTAAAGTGCTGGCAACTCCCGGTCATACCCGCGGCGGCGTTTGCCTTGTCTGCGGTGATGTGGTGTTCTGCGGTGATACGGTGTTTGCCGAGTCTATCGGCCGTACTGATCTGCCGGGTGGCTCTTACAAACAGATTTTGAATTCTATCAAAGATAAAATCCTGGTTTTGCCTGACGAAACAAAGCTTTTGCCGGGACATGGACCTACAACTACAGTGGGATGGGAGAGGCGCAGAAATCCGTTTCTGCAATAAGTAAGCAAAAAAATGATCAAAAGTATCAAGCTGCTGAGAAACAGTACAACTTTTAAATTGGCAGTAGCGGCGGGCGTATCCTTTATTTTATACGAGCTCGCTACGTTTCTGTTCCCTATTCTTTTAGCGATAGGTCTGGCGTTTGCCCTGTACCCGGTGTCGAATATGTTTTCCAAGATCACCGTGGGACAGGGTACTATCCATTTGTCGCGTGTGGTGGCGATCATCCTGGCCTTTATGGCTTTTGGCATGTTTATGTTTTTTGCCGTTACTTTTATTTTGCTGCCTTTGTTCGGGCAGATCAATGATCTGGTGGCAAAGCTGCCTGATTATACGACAAAAGTCGAGTCTACTAATATGGACTGGTTACTGAAGGATCCGTCACAGTATCCAAGGCTGCCATACAATTTTGAAACCTTGATCGACGATGCGATGACCTGGGTTATGGGTTTTATGGGAGGTATTCTCCGGAATTTGTTTAAATCGACGATGGACATTATTGCCAATCTGGTTGGTTTGATCGTCGTTCCGTTTTTAGCTTTTTACTTTCTGAAGGACTGGCGTGAGCTGCGTCTGATGATGATCAATTTGTTTACTTATGATACGCAGCCGAAGGTGGCGCATATTTTGGATGAGATCGGCAGAACGCTGAGCGCATATATCCAAGGGCTTGGTAAACTGAGCCTGATCGCGGGTGCGTGTATTACTGTGGGCGTGGCGATACTGGGGATCCAGTTTCCGCTGGTTTTTGGTTTCCTGGCGGTCATGGCCGAGACTGTACCAGTGGTTGGTCCCTTGATGGGGGCTGTGCCGGCAGTATTTATCGCGTATTCGCAAAATACTTCTTCGGCTTTTTCGGTAGCGCTGTTTTATCTGGTCTTTTATCAGATCGACGGCAATATCCTGATGCCCCGGATCATGGGCAGTAAAATCGACCTGCATCCCGTAGTTTTGATTTTGAGCCTGCTGATCGGTGCCAAGCTGTACGGTATTTTGGGTATGCTCTTTGCCGTGCCGGTGGCTGCTGTATACCGGGTCTTGTATAAAGAATTATGGCATAGTTCTGACGAACCACGGCCAACAGAAACTGAGCAGTAAAAACGATGATGATTAGTGATTATAGATTAGAGCAGAATTTACCTTATGATTTAACGCGGCCTGTCGCTGAGATGGCCGCGTTCTTTGACATTTTACCGCAGTCTGACAGTACTGATGTGCTTAAAATCGTGCAGGAAGCTGATGGCTGCGTGGCGATTTTGCAGACGGAAGACGGCACCAGAAGAGTAAGCAGGCCATTTACAATTTTACAGGATGTACGGGGCGAATGGGTGCGCTGCGCTAAGCTGGCGGTGCTTGATGTGCTGGAGCAGGCTGTGATGCGCGGCCTGGTGATGCCGTGGGGAATTTTGACAGGCGTGCGTCCAGGAAAACTTGCACATAAGCTTTTAGACAGCGGGTTAAGCTGTGACGAGCTTCCGCAGTATCTGGAACGTTATTACCTGCTGCCTCCCAAACAGGCGCAGCTGCTGACAGAGATTTGCCTGCGGCAAAGACAGCTTTTGCCGCAGGCAGAAAAGCAGGTCGGTATTTATATCGGTATTCCTTTTTGTCCTACGCGCTGTTCTTATTGTTCTTTTCCATCGGGAATTGTGCCGCGTGAGGAAGAATTACAGCAAAAGTTTTTAAATTTCATTGAACAAGATATGCTTACTGTGGTACAATTATTAAGTATGCATAGCCTAAATGTTACTGCTGTTTACATTGGCGGCGGCACGCCGACCAGCCTTAGTGAAACGGCGTTTGCACGGCTCATCGCGCTGACGGCGCGGCATTTTCTTTTGCCTGGGGTGCGCGAGTTTACAGTGGAAGCAGGACGGCCTGATTGTTTCAGTGCCGAAAAGCTGAAAGTTATGGAAGCCTGCGGAGTGAACAGGATCAGCGTCAATCCGCAGACTTTGCACGACAAAACTTTAAAAGCAATTGGCCGCAGTCATACGGTGCAGGATTTTTATCGGTCCTATGACCTGGTACGGCACAGCGGCATCAAAACTGTCAATACCGATCTGATCATCGGGTTGCCGGGGGAAACGGCTGATGATGTTCGGGCTTCGCTTGACGGCATCAGGGCTTTGGCTCCTGATAATCTGACAGTGCATACCTTAACGCTCAAAAAAAGCGCCCCGATATTTGGTGCGCAGTTCAGCAGTCTGACGGCTGAGGATGCAGAGGCGCTTGTAGCTTACGGTGGCGAAACTGCTGCAGCAATGGGGATGCTGCCTTATTATTTATACCGCCAGCATTATATGCTGGGTAACCTTGCTAATATAGGCTATGCTGCTTCAGGCAGTGCCAGCCTTTATAATATTCAGATGATGGAAGAGCGTCACGTTGTGCTTGGAATCGGGCCGGCGTCTGCGACTAAAGTGCCGCAGGCAGACGGGCATCATCTTAAAAAGCTCAATATGCCCAAAGATATTGGGACATATACGGGCAATCTGCCGCAGCTGGCGCATAAACGCAGCCTGCTTTTTGCGGATGAGGAGGAATAGATGTGTTGACCACAGCACCGAGAGGCACGAAAGATATCCTGCCGCGCGATGTGGAAGCATGGCGTTATCTGGAACGCACTATGCGTGAGATTTGTGCCCAATATGGTTATCTGGAAATCAGGACGCCTGTTTTTGAGCATACCGAGCTGTTTTTGCGCGGTATCGGTGAAACGACAGACGTTGTTGAAAAAGAAATGTACACTTTTACTGACCGAGGTGAACGTAGTCTGACGCTGCGCCCCGAAAATACGGCTTCTGCCGTCCGGTCGTATGTAGAAAATAAAATGTATGTCGATCCGGCGCCGACAAAGCTGTTTTATATCGGACCTATGTTCAGGTACGACAGGCCGCAGGCCGGGCGTTACCGGCAGTTCCATCAGTTTGGCGTGGAAGCGCTGGGCGTAGAGGGACCTAATATTGATGCCGAGATCATTCTACTGGCGGTACAGATTTTGCAGACTTTGGGTTTAAAAGATTTGAAGCTGAAAGTAAATTCTGTCGGCTGCCCGAAATGCAGACCACTGCACAGAGAGAAGCTGCAGGAATATTTCCGACCGCATCTTGGCGAGATGTGCAAGGATTGTCAGTCACGTTTCGACCGCAATCCATTACGTTTACTGGACTGCAAAAATCCACACGATCAGGAGCTGGCTGCTGGTGCGCCAAGCCTGGAGGAATGTCTGTGCGAGGAATGCAAAGCACATTTTGAAGGCTTGAAAGAGCTTCTGACCGCTGCCGGAGTCGATTATGTAGTCGACCATAATCTGGTGCGCGGCCTTGATTACTATACTAAGACTGCCTTTGAGATTCAATATGCTCCCATGGGAGCGCAAAGTGCTGTCTGCGGCGGTGGCCGTTATGACGGACTGATAGAGGAGATCGGCGGGCCGGCAACACCGGGTATTGGATTTGCGATGGGGATGGAGCGTGTGCTGCTGGCAATCGAAAGCCAGAATCTGCTGCCGCAGTTCGATAACAGTATAGATGTCTTTGTAGTTTGCCCGGGCAGTGCAAACTTTACGTTGGCTTTTAAGGAAGCGATCGCTTTGCGCCGTGAAGGGCTGAAGGTGGAATTTGACTTTTTGAGCCGTAGTATGAAAGCCCAGATGAAGCAGGCTAACAGATTGGCTGCCAAATATGTGTTGATTTTAGGTGAAGATGAGGTAGCGCGCGGTTGTGCCGTATTAAGAAATATGTCGACCAGCGAGCAGACTGAGATCCCTATCCAAGATATTACATCAATTTTAAAAACAGAGGTGCAAAGTCATGAGTGATTCTTTAAAACGCAGTCATAGCTGCGGTTTGCTGACTAAAGAGGCAGCAGGCGAACAAGTAGTTTTATGCGGTTGGGTTGCCAAACGCCGCGATCACGGCGGGTTGATTTTCGTCGATCTGCGCGATCGCAGCGGTATCGTTCAAATTGTCGTTGACCCTGACGATGCAGGCAATAGCTTTACGACTGCTGAAGCTATTCGCAGCGAATACGTTATCAAAGTAGCAGGTAAAGTGCGTCTTCGCGATGCAGCTACCGTTAACCCGAATCTTGCTACCGGCGAGATAGAAGTGGTTGCCGCTGATTTGGAAGTACTCAATGCTGCCAAAACTCCGCCGTTTTATATTCAGGACGATATCGATACGGATGAGAACCTGCGCTTGAAATACCGTTATTTGGATTTGCGCCGTCCGGAAATGCAGAAGAATTTGATTTTGCGTCATAAAGTTACTAAATTGATGCGTGATTATATGGATAAAAACGGTTTCTGTGAAATCGAAACGCCGATGCTGACTAAAAGTACTCCTGAAGGCGCGCGTGACTATCTGGTGCCGAGCCGCGTCAATCCTGGTAAATTCTATGCTTTACCGCAATCACCGCAGATTTTTAAACAGATCTTGATGGTTGCCGGTATGGAGCGTTATTTCCAGATCGCACGCTGCTTCCGCGATGAAGATCTGCGTGCTGACCGTCAGCCGGAATTTACTCAGTTGGATATTGAAATGTCTTTCGTAGACGCTGAGGATATTATGGAAATGATGGAAGGCCTGATGGCGTATGTATTTGAAGGCGCTATGGGTAAAAAGATCCAGCTGCCGATGCAGCGTCTGACCTGGGACGAAGCTATGGACCGTTTTGGCAGCGATAAGCCGGACCTGCGTTTTGGTATGGAACTGGTCAATATGTCTGAAGCAGTCAAAGATTCTGACTTTAAAGTGTTCAATGCTATCGTAGAAGACGGCGGTGTCGTTAAAGCGATCAACGTTAAAGGCTACGCCGCTATACCGCGTCGTGAGCTGGACGGTCTGGTTGAATTCGTTGGTATTTATGGTGCCAAAGGTCTGGCTTGGATGCAGATTCAGGAAGATGGCAGTGTCAAATCGCCGATCGCTAAATTCTTCAGTGAAGCACATTTGGCAAATATCCTGAAAACTGCAGCGGCTGAACCGGGCGATCTGATTTTGTTCGTTGCTGATAAACCGGCTGTAGTTGCTCAGGCTTTAGGTGCTCTGCGTTTGGAAATGGCTAAACGCCGCGAACTGATCGATGAAGATATGCTGGCATTTGCCTGGGTCGTAGATTTCCCGATGTTTGAATATAACGATGAAGAAAAACGCTATGTGGCAATGCATCATCCGTTTACGGCTCCACGTAACGAAGATCTTGCTATGCTGGCTACCGATCCTGGTAAAGTATATGCCAAAGCTTACGATATGGTACTTAATGGTACAGAAATCGGCGGCGGTTCCATCCGTATCCATCGTCGTGATGTCCAAAACGAAGTTTTCAAGGCTATCGGTCTTACCGAAGAGCAGGCAAAAGAGAAATTCGGCTTTATGATGGATGCTTTTGAATATGGTGCGCCTCCGCACGGCGGTTTGGCCTTTGGTCTTGACCGTTTGATCATGATTATGGCTAAACGTGATTCTATCCGTGACGTTATTGCTTTCCCGAAAACACAGAGTGCAAGCTGTCTGATGACTCAGGCTCCGAACGATGTTGACGAGAAACAGCTGCGTGAATTGCATATCCGTGCAACATTAGTCAAAAAAGACAAATAATAAGAGTCAGACTCTGTAAAAAAGGACTGCTGCGGCAGTCCTTTTTTTATAGTAAACTGATTCTGGTAAAAGTGTTTTACTTAAAGACGAACCGGTTGTGAAAAAAAGAAAAAATATCTCTTTAAAAACAGAGAAAACCGCTTTATACCTTGTGATTTTAAACAAATTTTGGTATAGTATAGATGTAGTAAGAAATGCTCTTACTGCATAAAAACGCTTTTTACCCTGCGATGTTCGTTACGTGTACCTCTTAGTTTTGAGCCAACACTCTTACCTAGGGAGCCTGACTGAGCTCCGCCTTTTAAAAAACTGCCCCCTTGAGGGGACTTTTGCGACTGGCGGGAAGGCACCCACCTGCACTTGCAGGTTCAAAACATGAGGCTGGACGGCATTGTGGGGCAAAATATTTTTGGGGGTAAAAATGGATCTGTCACGTGTTGCGATGGTTATCGGTAAAGACAAGCTGCCTGTTTTAGGGCAGGCCCGTATTGCAGTCGTTGGGTTAGGCGGCGTGGGTTCATATGTTGCCGAGTCATTATGCCGCAGCGGGGTAGGTCATTTATTATTAATAGATGCCGATAAAGTGGCGGCAAGTAATGTCAACCGTCAGTTACCGGCGCTTACCAGTACCTTCGGCAGGTTCAAAACCGAGGTTGTCAGACAAAGATTGCTGGATATCAATCCGGATTGTGAAATAGAAACGGTCAGTAAATTTTATGAACCTGGCGCTTTTGCCGAGTTTTTTTCCGGCAGCTTTACTTTTATCGCCGATGCGATCGATTCGACGCCGTCAAAGGTCGATCTTTTATTAGAATGTGTGCAGCGCGATATTCCTGTCATTTCTTCGATGGGTACAGGCAATAAGCTGGATCCGACGTATCTTACAGTGGAGGACATCAGCCGTACTTCTGTCTGCCCGCTGGCAAGGTCGGTAAGGAAACAGCTACGTGCGGCAGGCGTTAAAAAAGGTGTAACTGTAGTTTATTCCAAAGAACCGGTACAGCGTGCTGAAGCAGGCGAGGTTCCGGGAAGCATGGTATTTGTTCCGGCATCGGCAGGATTGCTGATGGCATCGTATATCGTACGTCAGATTATTGCAGAAAATAGCTAACCGGCCTTTAGAGCCGGTATTTTTATCATATCCTGGAGGTGGATGATGGATAGTTTGTTTGCACAGCCGCAGAAAAAACCTTTGGCTGATCGGATGCGGCCTACAAGGCTCAGCGATTTTGTCGGGCAGGAAACTGCAGTAGGCGAGCGCAGTCCTCTGCGCCGAATGATCGAAAAGGATCAGTTGCAGTCGGTGTTGTTTTACGGACCGCCGGGTACTGGTAAAACAACTTTGGCACAGGTCATTGCCAATATGACAGGGGATGAATTTGTTGCTATCAATGCCGTTTCATCCGGTGTACCTGAGCTGCGAAAGCTGATTGCTAAGGCGCAGGAGCTGCAGCGCGGCGGGATGGGGCGCACTATCGTGTTCATCGACGAGATCCATCGCTTTAATAAAGCTCAGCAGGACGTATTGCTGCCTTATGTGGAAAATGGTACTATCATTTTGATCGGTGCGACTACTGAAAATCCTTTTTTCGAAATCAATTCACCGCTTTTGTCAAGGATGAAGGTTATTCGGCTGGAACATTTAACGGCAGACGGTATCAAAAAGATTTTAGAGCGTGCACTGACAGATAAGGAAAAAGGTTATGGAGCAGAAGGTATTACTGTAACTGCCGAGGCTTTGGAGGCTTTGGCTGATTTTGCCGGTGGTGATGCGCGGGTGGCTCTTAATTTGCTGGAACAGGCTGAATTTATGCTGCCGGACGGCAGTAAGGAAATTACGATGGATGTATTGCGCAGCGTTGCAGGTAATGCTTTGCAGCGCTATGATAAAAAAGGTGATTATCATTACGATATCGTTTCGGCTTTTATTAAAAGTATGCGCGGCAGTGATACTGACGCAGCTCTGCACTATTTGGCCCGTATGCTGGAAGGTGGAGAGGACGTAAGGTTTATCGCGCGCCGGATCGTTATCTGTGCGGCTGAAGATGTAGGCAATGCCGATCCACAGGCCTTAGTAGTAGCAAATGCTGCGGCGCAGGCGGCACATTTTGTCGGGCTGCCTGAAGCTCAGATACCTTTGGCTCAGGCCGTTTGCTATATTGCTAACGCTCCTAAGAGCAACAGCTGTTATATGGGTATTTTCAATGCTCGTCAGGAAGTCAGATCAATCAATACCAGAGTACCGAAGCACTTGCGTGATGCGCATTATCCTGGTGCTAAGCAGTTTGGCCACGGGCTTGGATATAAGTATCCGCACGATTACCCAGGTGGTTGGGTTGAGCAGCAATATTTGCCGGATGAACTGGTAGGTCATAAATATTATTATCCGAAAGATATTGGTGAAGAAAGCAGACTGCTTAAAAAAAAGAATGAAAAAGATTAATTTGAGCTGCTGATAATAAATAAAACCCCCGTACTTTTTAGTACGGGGGTTTTATATTGGCTGATATCATGGCTGACGTGGAGTGGGGACGTTGCTGACAACAGGTTTTTGGTTGCCGGTATTATTTTCGCTGCCATCTAATATTTCCTGGACACGTTTTTTCATGCTCGGCTTCTGCGGTTCAACGTCGCCTACGTTTTCACGGATACGGTCTTTTTTACTGGGTGGTTTAGGCGGTTCTCCGGGAACGGAGGTGGCGCCTTTTTTATCTTTGTCTTTGTCCTTATCTTTATCCTTTTCTTTATCTTTGTCCTTATCATCATTCTTGATATCTGGTTCAGGCGGTATTACTACGCCTGCCGGGCGGACAAAGTTAGCAACGGGAACGTTTGCAAGAGCGTTAACCATAAATTCATGCCAGATGCTGAGCGGTGCGCCGCTGCCATACATATAATCAAGCGGACGTCCGTTATCATCGCCGATCCATACGGCAGCCGACAGATTGGGGGTGAAGCCTACAAACCAGGCATCCTTATAATCGTCGGTAGTACCGGTTTTACCGGCTGCCGGGCGGCCTATGCCTGCACCGCCTGCAGTACCGTCAACAAAGACGTCGCGCATGATATCGACAGTTTGATAAGCGGCTTTAGCATCAACTACAGTTTTGGTCTCCTGCTTATGTTCAAAAATGACTTTACCGTTACGGTCAACTATTTTGATAATAGCAGTCGGAGCGTTGTATTTGCCGCTGTTACCGATCGTGCCGTAGGCAGCTGCCATTTCCAGTGGCGTAGTGCCTTTGCTCAGGCCGCCTAAAGCCATGGAAAGATTGATATCAGTATAATGTCCGTCTTCAATAAGTGTAGTGATACCAAGGTTTTTAGCCATTTGGAAAACCTTTTCAGGGCCGACCTGCTGAGCTACTAGAATGGTAGGGATGTTGTAGGATTTTTTCAAAGCTGTTCTCAGGCTTACTTTGCCATGCCATTGCAGGTCAGAGTTTTTCGGTTTCCAACCGGGCGCAAATTCATATTCCTTGTCTTCAACTACCGTGGCAGCGGTAAGACCGTTGTCCATAGCGGTAAGGTAAACAAATGGTTTGAAAGCGGAACCTGGTTGGCGCACTGCAAGCACAGCACGGTTGAATTTATCCTGGCCGCGTCCGCCGATCATGGCTTTGATATAACCGTTAGTAGGGTCTACGGCTACTAAGGCGACTTGCGGCTGTGTAAGCTGATAGTCGTCTTTGTAGTAATCAGGCAGATATTTTAAAGATTCGGCAGCGGCTGCCTGCATATCCAGATCCAGAGTAGTGTAGATTTTAAGTCCGCCTTTATAAAGCGCGTCAGCGCCGAATTCTTCTATAATATGCTGGCTGCAGTAATCAATAAAGTAGGAAAGGTTATCTTTCTGCTGGTTTTTGTGATTGTTCAGCTGCAGTTTTTCGGCTTTAGCTTTGGCTGCCTGTGCTTCCGTAATGTAGCCGTATTTGGCCATTTGGTCTAAAACGACTTCCTGGCGTGCTTTACTGTCTTTAGGATTTTCAAAAGGATTATAATAGTTAGGGCTTTTCGGAATAGCTGCCAGAGTAGCGGCTTCTGCCAGATCAATGTCCTGAACATGCTTGCCGAAGTAATAGAGAGAAGCACTTTCGATACCATAGGTTCCTTGTCCAAAATAGATACGGTTCAGGTACATATCAAGAATCTCATCTTTGGTATAGCGCTCTTCCAATTGTTTAGCAATAAAAGCTTCTTTTATCTTGCGTGTAATAGTACGTTCCTGGGAGAGAAAAGCGTTTTTGGCCAGCTGCTGGGTAATAGTACTGCCACCCTGCACCTCGCCGCCTCGCAGGTTTGTCCATAAAGCGCGGGCCGTACCACGGAAGTCGATACCGCCGTGTTCATAGAATCTGTTATCTTCGATAGCGATAAAAGCCTGCTGCAGGTGCTTCGGTATTTTATCGAAAGCAACTGGCAGACGGCGTTCTTCCGAAGCCGTGGTCGAGATGATGCGACCGTTAATATCCAAAAACTGCGAAGCGGCATCGGGAATAAGCGATTCTTCCATATCTTTGGGTGCGAAGAAACCTGCAAGTCCCCAGAATGCTGCGGCGCCTAAAATAGCAAGCGCAACGAAGGCGATGATTATAAATTTAATTATTTTTCCCATACATAAACCTCGGTTCTCTTAATCATTTTCCTTTAAACCAGCTTTATACTAACAAAGCTATTTTTATCTAACGGCTATTATATCATATTTTTATACGAATTTGTGATAAAAAACTTTTATATTAAATGTAATAAAAATGAAAACAGCTTCTGCCGTTTGCAGCAGAAGCTGTTTGATGTTACCAGATATTAAGCAGATGCTGCATTGCCAGGCTGACAACTGCTATGCAGAACCAGCAGATAAGACCAAGCAGGATCGGTTTGCCACCAGTTTTGATCAATTTGACTAAATTAGTGTTGAGACCTATAGCTGCCATTGCCATGGCAATCATAAATTTGCCGATGACCGGCAAAAACTGGAAAAAGTCAAAGTGAGAACCAGCAAAGGTGTTGATAATTGACGCACCTAAAAAGTAGATGATGAACATCGGGAAGATAGAGGAGATTTTTACTTCCGATGTTGTAGCTTTACGTTTGGATGTGAGATAGGCCAGTCCCAGACAAATAGGGATGATGGCTAAGGTGCGGGTCAGTTTGACGATAGTTGCATAATTCAGTGCGGTGTCGCTGCCGCTGGCGCTGGCCCAGGTTTGTCCTGCAGCAACTACAGATGAGGTATCGTTGATTGCCGTACCGGCCCACATGCCAAAGCCGATATCATTAAAGCCTAGTATAGTGCCAAGGGTGGGGAAGAGAAAGGCGGCGATGACATTAAAAAGAAAGATAACGGAAATCGACTGGGCAATGTCTTCGTCTGACGCTTTGATAACAGGTGCCGCTGCCGCAATTGCCGAGCCGCCGCAGATAGAAGAACCTACACCTACCAAAGTTGCGATATCGTGATCGATTTTCATTATTCTGCTGACTGCATAAGAAACGACCAAGGCAGTGCCGATCGTTGAGATAATGATCAGCAGAGATTGTGACCCTACCCGGAAAATTTCAAAAAGATTCATGCCGAAGCCGAGTAAAATAATCGCGTATTGCAGGATCTTTTTGGAAGTGAAGGTGATGCCGCCCTGGAAAATATCTGAACGGGGGATACCGGCCATCAGCAGACCCAGGATAATGGCGAAAACCGGGGCGCCTATAATAGGGAACAATTTACCTAAATATGCAGCTGGTACTGCAATAGCAAAACATAATGCCAAACCATGTAATTTATTACTAAAAAAATTCATTGTAAAACTCCTTCCCGAGAATGTAGTGTACTGTAATTTTAAAACAACTAGATATTGTAAGTAAAATGAATAATCTTGATTGTTATAATCAGAAAACATAATGAGGTCAAAGACCCTAAAATTTACCATGCACAAAGGAAAGAAATAAATTGCCTTGATTAAAATGCTGCTGTTATTATACCTTGCTGCCGGAAAGCCTCCATTCCTTATAGAAGAACCAGCAGAAATGCAGTGTGACATAAAAAACAAAGAAGGATGCTACTATACATTCAAAATAATACAAATATTGAAAGAATTCATGCAGAACAACACCGAGCCGTGCGTAGTAATCCAGTGATAAACGCAGGGCAGAGGCAGTGATGACGAATGGGAAGGTGAAGGCTGCATAACTGGGATAGAACGGCAGACGTAAAAGACGGGGCATCAGGCTGAGGATAAAGAAGAACAGCCCTTGAGCAGTTATCTGCATGACAGTAATCAGCAGAAAGTTCTTATCGGAAACTACTGCAAAGTATCCTGCCAGACTCAGGCTCATAGGTGCAGTGTAGATACAGATCAGTGGCTTGGCAGCTTCAGGTATCGGGTGATGGAGATAGCGGTAGGTGACCAGTGCCAGCAAAAGTATATAGGCGGCGAAGCCAAACCAGAAGATATAATATCCTAATGTGAGATACCCGAAAGCGGGGGCGGTAACTGAAGCGACGATGATACCGACATAAGCAATGAAAAAGGTAGGAAAAACATTTTTCAGTTCCAGATTAAGCATAAAATTTTTGGAGAAGCAGATAATTAAAATGGCATGGGCAACAACTGCCGCCAGCCAGATTGCTTCGCAGGGAAAAGGTGCGAAATCTTTAATATAGACACATAGCTGCATCGTAGTCATAAAAAAAGTGGCAGCAACACTGCCTAAAATAGGATTGCCGGTCATATCGGCGTGGACAAGCTTAGGGTAACGCAGTATTTTTACAAGCAGCATTCCTAAAAGGATGGCTGCGAGAATACCGCAGGTATATTTCATCAGCGGAGAATATGGCTGCAGCAGATTACCAAGTGCCGCTAAACCAAGAGATACTCCGGCCGTAGGAATTGGAATGGATTTTATCATTTTTTAGAAAGCCTCCCGTTTAAAAAGAAAAAGATAAATACTTGATGCCTAAAAACATTGTATAAACATCATAATACAAGTATAATGATTAGTAAAATAAATTGTTTTTATAATTATCATTAAGAAGAATAATGAGGTTGTTATGTGGGAAGAACTGAAAACTTTTATTGAAGTTGTAGAACAGCAAAGCTTTACTAAAGCGGCGCAGAAATTAAATATCTCTCAGCCTACGGTCAGTTTGCATATCCGCAGATTAGAAGAGTATTTCAACGTTGTGTTGATTCGCAGGTCTAAAAAACAAAAACAGCTTAGCGTGACTTATGCGGGCATGATTGTTTATGATGCGGCCAAGCAGATGAAAAGTCTGTGGCAGTTTACAGAAATTACGGTTAAAGAGCTGGGCAGCGAGATAAAAGGACGCTTGGCGATCGGAGCCAGTCTGACGATTGGCGAATATTTTCTGCCGGAATTTCTGGGCAGATTTATGAAACGTTATCCGCAGTTGGAAATAGAAGTGAAGATCGATAATACTGTTCATATTTGCGAACTGCTGCAAAGCAATAAAATAGATGTAGGTTTAGTTGAAGGAGAAACCGGTGATAAGAGATTCCATAAAGAAGAGTTCTATATTGATCGGCTTGTTTTGATAGGGCCGATAGGAAGCCCCAAAAAGATGCAGCGCCGAGATCTGGAAACAGTAACGTGGATAACGCGCGAACAGGGATCGGGAACGAGGGTGCAGTGGGAAGAGTTTTTAGAGAAAAATAGTGTGTTGCCGGCCAAGACGATTATTTTCAATACCAATTTTGCGGTAAAGGAAGCGGTAAGAAATGATTTAGGATATGCGTTGCTTTCTGAACATATTGCAAAACAGGCGGCAGCTGCCGGCGAAGTAGAGCTGATTGAAACGCAGGAGGAAGCAGGACGTAAATTCGTGTGTCTGACCTTGGCTTCTGAAACGATGAGCAGGAATGTGCAAACTTTAATGGATAATTTAAAGCGTGATTTTGTAAAGTGATTTTACAGGCGTCAAAAATAAATTTAAAATAGGGCTTGCTTTTTCTGTAGAAATTTAATAAAATAATAGTGCACCCCTAAACACGGGTGAATTTTTGTAAGTAGCCGTTAAAAAAGATGAAAAAAAGTAGTTGACAACATCGAAAAGATGTAATATACTATACAAGTCGTCAAAA
>ERZ791919.20-NODE-20-length-200923-cov-9.723709_pt1 | contig 200923 bp, 166 predicted proteins | sample MGYA00510137_ERZ791919 | MGnify/ENA primary metagenome ERZ791919 (study PRJEB30046, sample SAMN00792059) | human gut metagenome | study: EMG produced TPA metagenomics assembly of the A metagenome-wide association study of gut microbiota in type 2... | reverse complement strand
GAGGGCGTTTAGCTCAGCTGGTTCAGAGCATCTGCCTTACAAGCAGAGGGTCGGCGGTTCGAATCCGTCAACGCCCACTTTCTAAAGTGAAAGCATGTCGAGTAAGACATGCTTTCACTTTTTTTTGTGTTTGTCCGGAAATCAAAAAGATCGGTTAAGCTTTCGGATGTTAGAAGACTATTCATAAAAAGTCGTTTTTTCTAATTATGGATTGTCTATACAATAAGAGTCTGTTTAAATTTTACTCGGGTCAGGTTTTGGGAATTTTTTCCGTGTATGTTTTTCTATTTTTACGAGGATGATAGCGAGCTATTTGACGAGGGAAAACGGGGGAAAAGACCGGAAGAAAACACAAAAATGACCTGATAATATTTTTTGTCGGAAAATTTAGATAGGCTCTAAATATTGTTGATGATTATTCTTTGAACTAAATCTAAATTATACATGAGAAGAGTTGTAGTGGCAGCTGGATGCATTTTCTTGTTATCGTGTGTATATATCAAAGCCGAAGAATGTTATGCAGAACAAACTTCTGTTGCAATCGCTTGCGATACGGTCGATTATACTAAAGGTTTATCTGTTTGGTTCGATACTCCGAATGATCTTTCGGGGAAAGAAATTTGGACTGTGAATAACGGGAACTCTGGCTCTAATCCCGATTTTGCGTGGGAACAGCGATCTTTTCCGATAGGGAATGGTAGTTTCGGAGGAAATATTTTGGGATCGGTTGAGACAGAACGTATAACATTGAATGAGAAATCTTTGTGGAAAGGAGGTCCTAATGTTCCTGGAGGTGCACGATATTATTGGGATGCCAATAAGGAGGGATATAAAGTTTTGGATCAGATACGGCATTCTTTTATTCAGTTTTCAGGAATTAATTCCGTTGCTACGGAGCTGACCCGGAATAATTTTAATGGGAAATGCGGGTATGAACCGGATAGTGAGGAGTCTTTTCGTTTCGGGAGTTTTACTACTATGGGGGAGTTTCATATCGATACGGGAATTGCTGAGTCCGAAATATCCGATTATCGGCGGATACTCTCTCTCGATTCAGCCTTGGTGGTCGTACAGTTCAATGCAGGAGGGGCTTGTTTTTACCGTAAGTTTTTCAGTTCATATCCTGACAGTATAATGATATATCGATTTGAATGTACAAGACCGGGGCGACAAAATCTGACTTTCCGGTATGTGGCGAATCCTCAGGCTTCCGGATCGGTTGAAGCGGATGGAACTGCCGGTATTGTTTATAAAGGTCGTCTTGACAGTAACGGTATGCAGTTTGTCATTCGGGTAAGAGCGGTAGCGGAAAGTGGTACGGTGACAGTGGAAAATGGCGCGATTAAGGTAATCGGGGCTGATAATGTGACATTCTATGTGGCGGGAGATACCGATTATAAAATGAATTATAATCCGGATTTTAACGATAACCGAGCTTATGTCGGAGTCGATCCCGTTATGACGACACAGAAAAATCTTGATTTTGCATTGGCAAAAGGGTATGGTGCGGTCTATAATGCCCATCGGGCAGATTATTCCGCTCTTTTTGATCGAGTGAAGATAGACTTGAATGAGAGCAACCCTGTTTCCGATATTCCTACTGACATGCGGCTGTCGAATTATCGGAATGGTATTTCGGATCATTATTTGGAAGAACTTTATTTTCAATTCGGTCGTTATTTGCTTATCGCGTCTTCTCGTGCGGGTAATCTCCCGGCAAATTTACAAGGACTTTGGCATAATAATGTAGAAGGTCCTTGGCGGGTAGATTATCACAATAATATTAATTTGCAGATGAACTATTGGCCGGCTTGTCCGGCTAATTTGAGCGAATGTCAAACTCCGTTGATCGAGTATATTCGTACATTGGTAAAACCGGGAGAACGTACGGCAAAAGCTTATTATGGTCCGGATACTCGAGGCTGGACTACATCTGTTTCATCGAATATATTCGGATTCACTTCTCCATTGAGCAGTCGGAACATGTCTTGGAATTTCAGCTTTGTAGCGGGACCTTGGCTGGCAACTCATGTATGGGAATATTATGATTATACTCGGGATGAGGATTTTTTGCGGACTACGGGGTATGAGCTGATTAAAGGCAGTGCAGAATTTGCAGTAGACCATTTATGGCATAAACCTGACGGGAGTTATGCTGCAGCGCCATCAACATCTCCCGAACATGGACCTGTCGATCAGGGTGCTACTTTTGCTCATGCTGTTGTGAGAGAGATTCTTTTGGATGCTATCGAGGCGAGCAAGATTCTTGATGTCGATGCTTCGGAGAGAGAAGAGTGGCAAGAGGTTCTTAATAAACTGATGCCTTATGAGATCGGTCGTTACGGACAACTGATGGAGTGGTCTGCAGATATAGATGATCCTAAGGATAAACACCGTCATGTAAATCACCTGTTCGGACTACATCCGGGACGCACTATCTCTCCGATTACGACTCCGGAGCTTTCCACGGCATCGAGAATCGTATTGGAAAAACGAGGTGACGGTGCTACCGGCTGGAGTATGGGATGGAAGTTAAATCAATGGGCTCGTCTGCATGACGGTAACCATGCATATCTTTTATTTCAGAATCTTTTGAAAAACGGTACGGCCGATAATTTGTGGGATATGCATCCGCCTTTTCAGATCGATGGTAATTTCGGAGGAACTGCCGGAATAATAGAGATGTTGATGCAGAGCCACATGGGATTTATTCATTTGTTGCCGGCGCTTCCGGATAAATGGGCTTCTGGGGATGTCATAGGGTTATGCGCAAGAGGAAATTTTGAGGTTGATATTCATTGGGAAAAAGGAGAGCTTGTTAAGGCTGTTATTCGGTCTGGATCAGGGGGAATGTGTAGCATTCGTTATAAAGATTCTATGGTGAATTTCGATACAAAAGCCGGCAAAAGTTATTCTTTAATTTATGCTAATTCGTTATTCCGAATTTTGGGAAATTAGGAGTAATAATGTTTTTTTGGGTAGGATTATAGGAGGTTATTCTTGTCTTATTGTAAGAGCATTTAAGTTTTTTGATAATATTTTTTTTGATTTTGTCATTGTATTGTAATATCTATTTTGTCCTTTTGCATTATTTTAGTATAATGCGATAAAAGATCGGAAATAATGAGATATATAGAGAAAGAACTGGAAAATTTGAAAGATGAAGTCCTTGAAATGTGGACTTTGGTTTATTCGCAGTTGAATCGGGCAGGAGAGGCGTTGCTATCTTTGGATAAAGACCTTGCACGAGAGGTGATTTACCGGGAAAAAAGAGTGAACGCTTTTGAGTTGAAAATAGATAGTGATTGCGAGGATATTATCGGTTTGTATACTCCTGTTGCTGTAGATTTGAGATTTGTATTGGCAATGCTTAAAATCAATACTAACCTGGAGCGTATCGCTGATTTTTGTGAGGGAATGTCTCGATTTGTTATCGATTATCCGCAAATCAACGTAGATGCGGAATTATTGGATAAAACCAATTTGCGTGAGATGCTGGATACGATTAAGAAAATGATGGAAAAAGGAAAAGAAGCTCTTACGGAGGAATCTTCTTCTATTGCCGTAGGAATTTTCGATATGGATAACAGGGTCGATGAGATTAATCGTCAGGCTACTCATATTGTCGCTCGCTATATACAAGATAAACCCGACCGGGCAGATGAGTGTCTTCATTTGATAGGAATTATCCGGAAAATGGAACGTATAGGCGATCACTGCAATAATATGGCGGAAGAGATAATTTTTTATCTGGACGCTAAAGTCTTGAAGCATTCTACTAAAAAATAGGATATATGTTTGATATAAAAAATACGGGTGATCATCTTTTAAATAATCACCCGTATTTTTTATATTTTATCTTTTATTTATAGGAGTATTCCAGTTTATTTTCAAAGAACAATACATGATGATCGCCAGTATGATAAATAATCCTATACTTCCGACTAATAGTGCATAGATCTCCATTTGGATGAGAATAAATATATAGATGTATAATAATAGTAACATTCCTCCTATTGATATTGCTGTTTTTTTGATTTTTAATATTCCGCTTAGGTAGAATATGAGCAACCCGATTGTCATTATTGTCGCTATTGCATAGGAGAGGGAGAAATTAAGATGCTCCGAGATGGATACTAAAAGAGTATAAAACAGGCATAATGCCAGACCGATTAACAGGTACTGGAACGGGTGGATATTTTTCTTCTGTAAAACCTCGGCAAAAAAGCAGATTACGAAAGTGAGAATGATGATTAGGAATGCATATTTTATAGAACGTATTGATTTTTGGTATTGATCGACGGGTAGGAGAAGATTTACTCCGAAAGACGAATCATTTAAGTCTATATTCCATTTTTCGGCGGTGAAGACTTGCGGATAGTTCCGGTTCAGATTCAAGATTTTCCAAGTTGCTGAAAATCCGTTTTCGGAAACTTGTCTGCTCTCAGGAAGAAATGCCCCGGTAAAGCTGGGTGTCGAGCAGTTTGATTTTAGGGAGACGAGAGTCGTTTCTCCCAATGGGGTGAACATCACAGATTCAGAACCTTTTATCCGGAGATCTATATCGAATGGTATATCTTCGTCCCTATCTGATAATGATACGGAGCAAGATACTCCTGAAAAGATAAGAAGATTATCTACTCCGGAATTAAAAGACAAAGTCTCGTTTTTCCATTTTCCTTCTACTTGTTCAGTGATGCCGCGTAAATCTGAGATACCAACTATCAGTTTTGCTTCATTTAAGAGAAATTCTTGTCCGGTGATCTTTTTTTGCTGTAAGTATGCAATATCGAATGAGCCGGTAAGTCTGAGAGATGAACGATAAACGACAATATCGTATAATCCTCTTTTCAGGTCTTCTGTTTCTAAATTCCCTGCAATATGCAGCTCTTCAGGTAAGATATATAAATACCGTATTTCTGCTTGTCTCGTTTTATTTTCTTGCTCGATATATTCTTTATAAGGAATTACTAGCATCGGGCCGGTTATGTTTTGAGGTTTACTCCATTTTTGCTGTACTTCTGCAGATGCTTCATTTGCCGTTCTATTCCTTTCCGTGATCATGTTCTGCACCATCGTAATCGGTATGATCAAGGCAATAATTAGTAAAGCAATTAGAATAATCTTGATTGTCAGAGCATTGTTTTTGTTGTTTCTCTTTTTTACTTCTTCCTGAATCGGAGTCAATTCGGTCTGTTCCATAGTCGAATATTTTAATTGATAATTAAAAGTACTTTGTATTGCAAAGTTTATGAATAAAAAAATTATAGGTTTTGACTTTTTAAAAAATCTTCTAAAGCCCGAATGTGGGAAATAAAGGCTTCCCGTCCTTCGGCAGTAATGGAAAATCTGGTATTGGGTTTGCGCCCTATGAATTGTTTATTGCTTTTTATGTATCCGAGTTCTTCTAAATTTCGGGAGTGACTTGCCAAATTACCATCGGTCAGATCGAGCAAATTCTTGATGGTGGTAAAATCAACGGAATCATTTACCATTAAGATCGACATAATCCCTAATCGGACTTTGCTTTCAAAGGCTTTATTGATATGTTCGAGATTAGGCTTCATTATTTTTTTCGGTCATATTTCAGGTAAAAGAAGACTCCGTAGATGATATGAAATAGTCCGAATCCAGCAACCCAGAAAAGCAATCCGTATCCGGGGACAAAGCTGTCTATTAGCCCTAATATCAATTCTGCATATCCCAGATAACGGGTATTTGAATAGGTATATTTCGAACCGTTGATTAAAGCTATACCATAAAATATCAACATGATAGAAGATGTGAGACCGTAATGTTGTTGCAGCAGTAAAGAGAAACAAAGGATTCCTCCAGCCAATAACGGAACAAAGAAGTTGATTAGCAGACGTATGGATATAGAATCTAGTCGTAGTCTGAGACCATTCTTTTTTGCTTTTATCCAAGAAAGATAAAATGCTGTTATCAATGATATAGTTAATAGTAACAGTGCCAGAATGACGATGATTTGTAATCGGTAGGGTGTGTTAATGTTTAAGGTCGTGATTTTTGTAGGGTCAAGTATGTAATAGGCAATGTAAGCTCCGATAAAGGCATATATGCCGACAAATATTGCAGATAACCCGCTTAATGAGAGAAATTTAGAAGACTTCTCCATCAGATTTTTTATTTCGCTTAATGTGCTTATTACTTCTTTATTTTCCATTTTTTTTGTGATAATAAAGTACTTTGTTTTGCAAAGTTGCATAAAAAAATTGTAAAAACAAATTTTTACCTATTTTTTTATCTGAGAAAAGAACTGGAGAAGTCTATATCGTATAGAATCTTTTTGCAAAATAAAAAGACTGTCCGGATTTCGAACAGTCTTTACTTGTCATTACAAAAGAAACAACATCATTTTTCTGTTTTGCTATTAGTCAGTAAAATTCATATATCGGTTACAGTGTTTTTGAAGCGAGAGTTTAGTAGTCCGATTATGAAGATAATCGCTGCCATGCAAAAAATTAGATGATGCAAGTCTCTTTTGTTCACAAAATCATGTTATTCCATCGGATATAACGATCAAGTTATAAAGATATAAAAAAAGAAGTAAGGAAAACAACTGTTTTCTACATTTTGATGTTCTAACGCAACTTTTTGTTAATTTTTACAACTTAAATCGATACATTTGAGAAACGATTTGCTGATATTGGTTTTCTAATTGTAAATAGTTTTGCATGCTCTCATATACCTGATTTGCTTCGATAAAATATTCTATCATCGAGAGCTGACCGTTTTCAAGGGCTTTGTTGAGTAAAGAGAGTGTTTTTTGGGATTGTAACAGTTTGTTGTATTCTTGCATAGAGATTTTTAAATTAGTCGCCTGATCATAGAGCTGCCGTAAAGTAGAAAGACTTTGCAGGCGGGTGTTTTCTATTTGCATTTGAGTATATCCGCTTAAGACTTTTGCCTGTTTTATCTTGTTTCGGTTCTCAAATAGCGGAATAGAAATACCGAACGATATGCCGTTATATTTGTCTGTGGGCTCCATTTCCCGTATGTAACCGATCTCGAATTTGGGAAACCATAAAGATTTACTTAGCGAGATATTTTTCCGAGCTACTTTCAGTTCGTTTTCGAGTGAACGTAATTCAGGATCAGCGGCTATGGCTTCTTGACTGTAAATTTCAAAATTTACCGGAAAATCCACAGGGGAATAATCAGTTAGCTCTTCTCCAATCGGTAAATTCCCATTTAAAGTTTGTAATTCTTTAAGTTTATTATTCCGCTCGGTTTCTATCAACCGCATTTGTGTTTTTATATTATAAAGTTCTAATTCTATTTTGTTGGTTTCCAATATATTTGCATCACCGTTAGATAACCGTTTCTGATACAGGGACGAGAGTTTCTGTACATTCTGAAGTCTGAGGTTCAGTAACTTTTGTTGTTGAAAGAGAGAAACCAGATCGAGACAGATTGTTTTTGCATTAAGCAACACTTGCTGGCGGATGATCTGTTTTTGCTGATCATACAAGTCTGATTTTAGATCATAAAGCTGGTTTTTATGAACATATACCGATGGAAAGTCAAAACTCTGCGATACCGACAGCTCTCCGGTTTTTCCTATCGAGGCCGGTTTTCCCCATTTCCGTTCGTATGATACATTCGGGTCGGGCAGAGTGTTTTCTGTTGCTGCTTCCAGTTTTTTAGAAAGGGTCAGTTGTTCACTGGCTTGTAATTCTTTATTGTTTTTTTCGATAGATCTGAGTATCGATTCGATGTTGTTCTGTGCCGCTAAATTTCCGGCACAGAACAACATAAAGGCAATTATATGGAATTTCATAAGTCGCTTTTTTTATGGTTCATAATCTGATAAACAATGGGAACGATAAATGCGTTCAATAGGGTAGAGCTTAATAATCCGCCTAAAATTACCTTTGCCATCGGGCTTTGGATTTCGTTTCCCGGTAGATCTCCACCTATTGCCAACGGGATGAGGGCAAGAGCAGAAGACAGGGCTGTCATTAAGATCGGGTTAAGACGATCTAATGATCCGTGTATGATGGTATCTTTCAGATTATAGCCTTCGTTTTGAAGATGGTTGTAGTGCGATACCAGCAGCATTCCGTTACGGGTAGCGATACCGAATAGCGAGATGAATCCGATAATTGCGGGAATACTTATTTCTCCGGATGTCAGTTTCAGCATGATAACTCCGCCGATCAAGGCTAAAGGGAGATTTAGCAAGATAATGCCTGATTGTTTTGCATTTCTGAATTCGTGATAGAGTAATAGGAATATTACCAATACCGAAATCATTGACGTCAGTAATAACGTCCGGGATGCGGCTTGTTCGCTTTCGAACTGACCACCGTATTCAATATGATAATCTTCTGGTAACTTTATCGTTGCATTTATCTTTTCTTGTATATCTTTTACGACCCCGTGCAAATCCCGGTCGGCAACATTTGCAGAAATTACGATTTTGCGTTTGACATTCTCCCGGTTTATCGTATTCGGGCCGGATGAAGAAGAGATGTCCGCGACATAAGACAACGGTATTTTTGTCCCGTTTGCATCGATCATCAGATTTGCTATTTTTTCGATTTTGTCCCGTTCGTCATCCCGGACCTTTACCGTAAGGTCGAATGAACGTCCGTTTTCGTATACTTGAGATACAACTTCCCCGGCTAATGCAATATCGATGAATTCGGTAAATTCGGGCAGTGTGATGCCGTATTTGGCAAGCATGTTGCGTTTCGGATTAATTTTAAGTTGTGGGCGTTCGATTTGCTGCTCTACATTCAGATCGACGACTCCTTCGACGTCTTTTATTGCCGCTTTTATTTGGTTGCCCAAAGAAAACATTTTGTTCAGATCATCACCGAACAGCTTGATTGCGATTTTTGCTTGTGTTCCGGATAACATGGCATCGATACGGTGAGATATCGGTTGCCCTATTTCTACGTTTACTCCGGGCAAACTTCCCAATTTCTTTCGGATGTCGGCAATCATTTCTTCATGAGAACGTTCTCCTCGTTCATAAGGAGCTTCTATTTCAGAAACGTTTACTCCTAAGGCATGTTCATCCAGTTCTGCACGTCCGGTTTTTCGGGCTACAGTTTTGATTTCGGGGACAGATAACAGTAATTGTTCTGCCCTCTGTCCGATTCGATCCGATTCTTCAAGAGAAATTCCCGGTAACGTACTGATATTTATGGTAAACGAACCTTCGTTGAACGGAGGTAGAAAACTTCGTCCTAATGTGAAGAATAGTGCCAAAGAAACGATGAATAATCCGATAGTCGATCCTAAAACCGCTTTTTTGTGGTGTAAAGTCCACACTAAAGCACGTTCATATACCTGTTTCAGATTTCGAGCGACCCACGGTTCACGGGAGAGTTTTTTATCATTTTTCTTGTCGGTCAGCAGGTAGCTGCAGAGTACCGGAGTCAGGGTAAGAGCTACTACTGTAGAGGCAAATAGAGCTATGATAAATGAAATACCGAGAGGCATCAACATTCGTCCTTCCATACCGCTTAAAAAGAATAGGGGAACAAAGCTGACGATAATGATGAGTGTTGAGTTGAGTATCGGCATGCGTACTTCTTGGGATGCTTCGAAAATTACATCTATCGGACGTTTGCGTTCGTTTTCCGGTAACAGACGGTTTTCTCGTAATCGTTTATATACATTTTCTACATCGACTATCGCATCATCGACCAAAGAGCCGATTGCAATTGCCATACCTCCCAGACTCATTGTGTTTATAGTAAGTCCCATAAAGTGAAGAGTCAGTATCGATACCAATAAGGAAAGGGGCAAGGCAATTAAAGATATAACGGTAGTCCTTAAATTCATCAAGAAAAAGAATAAGACGATTATGACGAAAACAGAACCTTCGAACAGAGATTTTTGTATGTTATCGATCGAATTGTCGATAAAACGGGATTGTCGGAATACATCGGTGGAGATGTGAATATCCGCCGGCAAATTTTTTTGTAATTCTGCAACGGACTGATCCAGTTTTTCTGTCAGTTCGAGCGTGCTGGTATTCGGTTGTTTGGTAACCGTGATCAATACGGCAGGTTTCCCTTTCTCTGAAGCCATACCGAGTTTGGGCGCTTTGTTTCCGATTTGAATGTCTGCAATGTCTTCAAGTAGAACCGGAATGCCGTTTATTGTCTTTACTACTGCTTTAGACAGCTCATCGATATGATTTGTCGAAACTACACCTCTGACGATATATTCGTTACTGAATTCGTATAATATACCACCGTTTGCATTTTGATTCATGTTCCGGGTCGTGTTCATGACCTCGTTCAGTCCTATGCCGTAGTGCTTCATGCGGGCCGGGTCGAGCAATATCTGGTATTCTTTGATTTCTCCTCCGATAACCGTTACTTGGGCGACACCACCGGTGGAGAGAAGTCTCGGTCTGATTACCCAGTCGGCCAAAGTACGTAAATCCTGTAAAGACGTAGAATCGGATGTGATGCCGAGTATCATGACTTCTCCCAATATAGAAGATTGCGGTCCGAGAGTAGGAGTCCCGACATTTGCCGGTAAACTTTCACTCATTACTGCCAGTTTTTCGGAAGTAATCTGGCGAGCTCGATATATGTCCGTACCCCAGTTGAACTCTACCCATACGACAGAAAACCCCGTTGTCGAAGAGGAGCGCACGCGGCGTACGTCTGTAGCCCCGTTAACAGCCGTTTCTACCGGAAATGTAACGAGGCGTTCTACTTCTTCAGGAGCCATGCCCGGAGCTTCGGTCATAATTACGACCGTAGGGGCATTCAGGTCAGGAAATACATCCACTTCCATTTTCATGGCAGTATAACTGCCGATAAAAAATAAAAGTATGGCTGCAAAAAGTATTAATAACCTGTTATGCAGCGAATAGCTGATAATTTTATTTAGCATAATCTGTTCCTCCTGTTAATGGCTGTGAGAATGACCTTCGGGAATAATGCTGCTGTTTGCCGCAAGTTTTACCTGGTAAGCGCCTTTGGTTACGACACGGTCTCCGGGTTTTATTCCTGAGAGGATTTGTACTTCTTCTCCGTCGTTGACTCCAAGAGTAACTTCTTGTTTTTTGTAACCTTCTTTATCGAGCTGGAGATATACGAAATAACTTCCTTGTTCTTCGGTGAGGGCTGTTACCGGAACAGTTATTACGTTATTCATATTTCCGGATAAAAGAAAGACTTCGACATAAGATCCGGGTATAATATCGCCCTTATTGTCGAATTCGAATATGACCGGAAGATAAAAAGACCCGTTGCCGGAGGAGCGTCCGTATGATTTTAGTTTTCCATTGAGACTTTCTAATGTATAGACTTTGTCGTTATACGGAGTTTTAAAATGGGCGGAGGTCAGTGTCGGAAGGAATTGATAATATCGTTCTGAAACTTCGGCCTTCAACATTAACCGACGATTTTGAGAAATGTTCAGTAACGGTTGGCCGATTTCGACATAATCACCGTCATTGACCAGTTTGCTTTTTATGAATCCGTTCATCGGAGATGCGATTGCAATACCGTTGTCCCCTTGATGTCCGGCAGTGGCTTTCCAAGCTACACGAGCGGTTTCATAACTGCTCAATGCTTGGTTATATTCTTTTTCGGATATGATTTTGTCTCGATAAAGGATGGCCGCACGTTCATATTCTTTTTGGGCGGTTCGGTAAGTTATTTCAGCCTTTTCAGCCGGATCTCCGTCCTGTATGTTCTGGGCTGAAATAGAAAGCAATATTGTGCCTTTATTTACGGCAGAACCTTCGGTAAGGGATGCTTTCCCGAAAGAGACTATTCCCGAAGAGGTTGCAGCAATAGTCATATCGTCTCCTTGCGCGGCAAGAACTTGTCCGGATGTTTTAATGACATTTCGGAATGTCTTGGGCTGTATTTCCGATATGACTATACCTGCTGCTTGAGCTTTTTCTTCGGTAAAAATTATTTCGTCTTCATGTTCGTGATCGGTATCGACTTCGTTTTGTTGATGTTCGTGATCGATATCTTTTGGAGTATTGCTATTGCATCCGGCAAAAAAGTAAGCCGAGACAACAATACATATTATAATATGTTTCATTGAAAATTTGTTTTTAATCTGATAATATTTCGTGACGGACTACTCGCTACTTATCGTACACAATAAAATCTCGACACGATAAAATTGAAAATTGTCGTTTTTATATAATCAGATTAAATGGGGTGGAGCTCGTAATCCGGAAGAGAGGCCTTTGTATTCGGAAATGCAAAAGTCTTTATGAGGAATAGGCAGCGCCGTACATTCCGTTTCGCCCGATCTGAAATCGAAAGAAAAGATTGTTGCAGGAAGAGCAATGAAAATATTTGTCTGGAGATCGGGATTTCCGGTAGAAGAAGTCCGATAAGCGGCAAAACGCGCGAGACAGTCTGTTTCACAATCTGGCCGGTGTGTAATATCCCGATTTTGCCCATTTTCTGGAATTTCGGATAATTGCAAGCATATTCTACCGTCGATATGGTGGTGATGAGGTACAATTGTAACAAGCAACATGCAGCATGCCGCTAACCAAAGAAAAGGTAGAAGTACTTTTTTTTTCATTAAAAGGTTCTATGCAATTGCTTCTTGTGTACAAAGGTAGTAACAAAAGATCGGATTAGGAAAATGAATACTCGTGTTTTTTTATTTTTAACAAGAATGTTTGATCCATTCGGGCCAAGAACTTTTGTCGGTGTTCGTCTCTGCATTTTTTGTGAGCAAAGTAGCTTATAATTAAATAATTATTTTGTTACAAAATGCAGAAATTCGTTGTCCGAAAATTTTTTATGGTAAGAAAAACACTAATTTAAAGTTTATATTTGAAAATAATCCTATATAAGCTTGCTGACAAAAAAACCGCATAATTTTTTTCTTTGAAAATAATGTGCTACATTTGACCCATAAAAGTTGCTTTAATAGCGGTATTCTTTGGAAAATTTGGAAAAATGCCATGTAAAACAATATCCTGCCTGAGGTTCCGTTGTTTTATAAATAGGTGTTGTTTCGAGGTTACCGATATTGTAAATTATGAAAAACCGGTTTTTTATTGCGGAATTTGGAGAACACGGAAGATTAAAAGCTCTTTAAATAGCGTTATAGGAACTCAAAAATAATAAAGAAAATAAATTATCAAACTATTTTAATTTAACAGTCAACCACTTAGAATTTTTTTATTATGGAAACTAAAAAAACTGAAACTAAAGCTAAAAAGAAAACATTTCGTGGCATTGAGTCTGCATTTCTTGTGATTGTAGCATGCTTTATTATTGCTTTGTGCATTTTCCATTTCATCTTGGGAAATCCTGCAAACTTTATGGATAATGATCCTACGGGACACCCGCTGCCTGGAAATATGTTGGGTACTATCTATAAAGGAGGTGTAATCGTGCCTGTTCTTCAAACTTTGTTACTTACCGTATTGGTATTGAGTGTTGAACGTGCATTCGCTCTTATGAAAGCTAAAGGTAAAGGAAGCACAACTAAATTTGTTGAAAACATTAAAGCTGCTTTGGCAGACGGTGATATTCAAAAAGCTCAAGCTATTTGCGACAAACAACAAGGTTCTGTAGCAAGCGTTGTTACTTCGGTGTTGAAAAAATATGCTGAAATGGAAGCTAATGATACTTTGACTAAAGAACAGAAACTTACTTACATTCAGAAAGAAGTTGAAGAAGCTACCGCTCTTGAGTTGCCGACATTGGAACAAAATCTTTCGGTTGTGGCTACGATGACAACATTGGGTACGTTGACCGGACTTCTCGGAACTGTGTTAGGTATGATCAAGGCGTTCGCCGCTTTGGCAAATGCTGGTGCTCCCGACTCAATCGCTCTGTCAACCGGTATTTCCGAAGCACTTGTAAATACTGCTTTCGGTATCGGTACTGGTGCGTTAGCTGTTATTTCTTATAACTTCTTTACCAGCAAAATCGATAAAATTACCTATGCTATTGATGAAGTAGGTTTCTCTATCGTACAAACTTATGCAGCAACTCACAAATAATTAAAGACCTGTTGAGATTATGCCAAAAATAAAAGTAAAAAGGAAAAGCACGTTCATCGACATGACGGCGATGAGTGACGTGACTGTACTTTTGCTTACGTTTTTTATGTTGACCTCTACTTTCGTACAGAAAGAACCCGTACAAGTAGCGACTCCGGCATCTGTTTCGGAAATTAAGATCCCCGAAACAAATATATTGCAGATTCTGGTAGATCAGAAAGGTAAGATCTTTATGAGTCTGGATAATCAGGATAATCGGGTCGATGTATTGCAAAATGTAGGCAGAGAATACGGTATTGAGTTTACTCCTGAAGAAATCAATAAATTTAAACTGATGAATTCTTTCGGAGTTCCTCTTGCCCAAATGAAGTCTTTTTTAGCACTTCCGACGGACAGGCAGGACGCTATCTTGAAAGATTACGGGATTCCTATCGATACGACAGCCAATCCCTCTAACGAGTTTAAAGCTTGGGTTAAAACAGCCAGGAATGTGAACGGAGATTTGAGAATTGCAATTAAGGCGGACAGAACGACTCCTTATTCCAGAATAAAAGAGATTATGTCATCTTTACAGGATATCAGGGAGAACCGTTATAATCTGATTACTACGCTTAAGAGTATTCCCGCAGATAATTAATAACAGTCATAAAGGAAAAATATTATGGCAGAAGTACAACAAAAAGATAACGGGGGAGGCAAAGGTAAGCAGAAAAAGATGACGATCCGCGTGGACTTCACTCCTATGGTGGACATGAATATGCTTTTGATCACATTTTTCATGCTTTGTACATCATTGAGTAAGCCGCAGACGATGGAAATCAGTATGCCTTCCAATGATAAGTCTATTACAGAAGAAGACCAGACGAAAGTTAAAGCGTCTCGTGCCATTACGTTGATTCTGGGGGGAGATGACCGGGTATTTTATTATACCGGTGAACCTAATTATGAGGATTACACTTCATTAAAAGAAACTACGTATGAAGCCGATGGTCTGAGAGCGATGTTGATGGGACGTAATGCAGAGATCGTTGCCAAAATAAAAGCTCTGAAAGCTGAAAAATTGGAAAAGAAATTTTCAGATGAGGAGTATAATAAACGGGCGATTAAGATCAAGGATGTAAATACTGCTCCCGTAGTAATGATAAAGGCAACAGATGATGCGACTTATGAGAATCTTGTCGATGCTCTTGATGAGATGCAGATTTGCAGCATCAGTAAGTATGCGATTGTTGATATAACCGAAGGTGATGAGTTCTTGTTGGATAACCTTGAACAGAAAGGAAAACTGACGGAGAATATCGATCGGGATCAATTAAAGAAAACTAATTAGTACTCATTTAAAAAAGAAGAAAAATGGCAAAAATAGATTTAACTTCGAAAGAATGGTGCGATTTGGTTTTTGAAGGACGTAATAAGAGCTATGGAGCATACGACTTGCGTATGACTTCTTCAAAACGACATAATGTTGCAATGCTTATTATATTGATTGTAGCTGTTGTTGGTTTTTCGCTCCCTTCTTTGATTCGTATTATGACTCCTGAGAAAGTAGAAGATTTTACGGTTACAGAAGTAACGCAGTTGTCAGATCTTCCTAAAGCAGAAGTCAAGAAAAATGAAGAATTGAAGCCGATGGCTCCGACGACTCCTCCTCCTCCTTTGAAGAGCTCTATCAAATTTACGGCTCCGGTCATAAAGGATGATAGTGAGGTTTCCGATGAAGAAGATATCAAATCGCAGGATGAATTGGCTGCTAATAGTAAGATCGCTATTTCTATCGCCGATGTAAAAGGTAATGATGAGATAAACGGACAGGATATTGCGGATTTCAAGGAATTCGTTCAGCCTGAAGCTCCGGTAGAAGAAGAAAAACCGTATCAGGCCGTAGAACAGATGCCTCAATTCCCTGGTGGTGAAGCAGCATTGCTGAAGTTTATCAATGAAAAGATCAAATATCCTATTCCTGCACAGGAAGCGGGTATTCAGGGACGTGTGGTAGTGCGTTTCGTAGTTTCTAAAACCGGTGAAATCAAGGATGTAACGGTTTTGAGAAGCGTCGAATCCTCTTTGGATAAAGAAGCTGTGCGAGTTATCCAAATGATGCCTAAATGGATTCCGGGGAAACAGAACGGTAATAATGTTGCCGTTTATTTTACAGTTCCTGTAGTATTTAAACTTATGCAGTAAGATTGTTGTTATTATATTAACAATATCACCTAAAGTACTCCGCACCTCTATGTCTTCAGATGTAGGGCTGCGGGTATTTTAGATTAAATACCTATAGTTATGGAAACAGAAAATGATCTTCAAAAGCCGCAGAAACCCACAAAAAAAATTAATATGGGTTATATTTTCGGGATATTTATGATCCTGATTTACTTCGGAATGGCTTATCTTTTAATCTTCACGCCTCTTTTTGAAAACACTTTTTCAGAAATATTTCGGTATAGTATAGGAATTGTTTTCGCAATATATGGTATCTTTAGGGCCTATAGACAAATTAGAAACCAGAGGTATAGTTAGGAGATTTTATAATGAAAACAAAAAGATCATTCTGTCTTTCAGTTTGTGCGGCATTTATCCTTGCGGGGATTTTTGCGGCATGTAATTCCCCGAAGAAAAAAGGGATTACCGAGACCCCTACGTCAGGACTTATCAAAATAAGTGCAGACCAAACCTTTGAGCCGATTATGGAGCAGGAGATAGATGTTTTTGAAGGGCTATATCCTAAAGCGAATATAATACCGGTTTATGCCGATGAGGTGGATGTTGTAACATCTCTTATACAAGATAGTGTGAGGTTGGCAGTTACGACCCGGAGACTTTCTCCGAAAGAAGTAGAGACTTTGAATGCTCGGAAACTTTATCCGAAAGAAGTAAAAATTGCTACGGATGGAGTCGCCCTCATTGTAAATAAAGCAAATCCGGATACGTTGATTACTATGGACCAGCTTCGCCGGATTCTTACGGGAGAAGTTACGGAATGGAGTCAGATCTATCCTGAATCTAAATTAGGTAAACTGCAGCTTGTATTCGATAATCCGAATTCGAGTACGGTGCGTTTTGCAATAGATTCTATTTGTGCGGGAAAACCTTTGTCGAAAAATCTGAATGCTCAGGATAACAATGAAAATGTAATCGATTATGTTTCGGAAGTGCCTAATGCTATCGGTGTAATCGGAGCTAGTTGGATCGGAAATAAAAATGATTCGACGCGCCTCTCTTTCTCAGATAGAATTACGGTGATGGGTGTCAGTCGGGATGATGTAGCTTATCCGTCGAATAGTTATCAGCCCTATCAGGCTTATTTGGCAATGGGATTATATCCATTGACCAGAGATGTTTATATAATAACTACCGATCCCAAAAGCGGTTTGCCGAGTGGGTTTACTACATTTGTCGGATCGGATAAAGGTCAGCGGATTATTTTGAAGACCGGAATTGTTCCGGCGACACAAGCAATCCGTATCGTAAATGTAAGAGAAAATTTATAATAATATATAATAGAAAACTATAGAAATTATGCGAACTAAGTCAATGTTACTTGCTTCTTTTCTTTTTATCGGAGGAGTGGTGAGCTCTGCTTTTGCAGAATCGTATACGGATGGTATCGAATATTTTAAATCAGGGCAACCCGACAGGGCGAAGATAATTTTGGATAAAACTTTGAATGACCCGTCTACTAAAAAGGCCGAAGCATATTTTTATTTAGGAGAAATTTATTCGGGAATGAATAAATTGGATTCTGCCGGAATGTATTATGACATGGGCTTGCAGGCAGATCCTCTTTATCCTTATAATTCGATCGGTAAGGGTAAATTGATGTTGAAAAATAATAAAAAAGAGGCTGAAGCTCTTTTCAAAGCTGTAATCAAATCGGATAAAAAAAATCCGGAGATTTATCTGGCCATTTCAAAAGCATATTATGAAAATGTAATGCCTGAATATCAGAAGTATTTGGACAAAGCCTTGGATGCAGATAAAGAGTATGCTCCTATTTATGTATTCGAGGGTGATATTTTGGTTAAAGATAAGAAATATGGCGAAGCGTGCGGTTTTTATGAAATGGCACAAAACTTCGATGAAAACTGTCTGGAAGCTTATGTGAAATATTCGAATATTTATTTCCCTATTAATGCGAGTCTTGCTATCGCCAAGTTGGAAGATCTGTTAAAATTGAAACCTAATTCTGCTATTGCACAACGCGAATTGGCCGAAGCATATTTTAAGGATAGCAAATATAATCAAGCGGTAGAAGCTTATGCACGTTATATGGCTAATCCCAATCATTTCGAAAGCGATCAGTCTCGTTATGCAGCACTGCTTTTCTTTGATAAGAAGTATCAAGAATCTCTGGATCTTGTAGATAAAATGATTGTAAAAAATCCAAATGATTTTATTTTGAAACGTTTGGCGATGTATGACAATTATGAGCTGAAAAATTATGATAAAGCTCTCACTGCAGCAGAGACATTTATGAATACTCCGGGAAATCCCCAATTCAATACGCAAGATTATATTATTTATGCAAATATATTGATTGAAAACAAATTGGCGGATAAAGCTATTCCGGTATTGGAAAAAGCTATTTCTCTCGATCAGGAAAAAATCGAACTTTATAAGGAATTGAGTGAAGCTTACCGTGCTGCCGGAGATATGCTGAAAAGTGCTGATGCATATAATGAGTATATGAAACGTAATCAGGATGTCAGCCTGACAGATTACTTCTTCTTGGGTACGATTTATTATCGTGCCGCTTCTGCCGAAGCACCGGCTGCCGAAGCTACTCCGGAAGAAAAAGCAGCGAAACTTGCTATTCAAAAACCGATATATCAAAAGGCTGATAGTTTGTTTGCTATTGTAACAGAGAGAGCTCCGGAAGACTATCGTGGATATTTGTGGAGAGCCCGTTCGAATTCCGGTCTTGATCCTGAAACGACAGAAGGATTGGCAAAGCCATATTACGAAACTTTATTGACTGTTCTTGAAAAGTCTCAAAATCCGAATAAGGCGGCGTTATTGGAGGCTTATAAATATATCGGTTTCTATAATTATCAAAAAGAGTATGCTGCAGGAAAGAATGTCTATCCTGAAACTCGCAAATGGTGGAGTAAGATGTTGACTGTCGATCCGAATAATGAGATCAAAGCTCTTTTGGATCAACTGCCTCAATAAAAATCATTTTCTTTCGGAATCGTTCCGATAATTAAATATTAAGAACTCCCGGTAGATATTGTCTGTCGGGAGTTTTTAAATATTTATACTTGTTATGGGCAAGATGATTTCTCCGAAACCGATCATTGCATTAAATAGAGAAATATGTTTGTATTTGCTAATATCATCGGTAGAAATACGAGCTTCTTGTATTGTTCCTCGCCTTAGCAGATACTCTCTTTGAGTTCCTTTTAGCAAAGGTTTTTCCGGAGTTTTCCATCTGTTTCCATCCGAAAAAGCCACGTTGCAGATAGAAGTATCGGTAATCAGATCGTTTTTGACGATTAGAATGTCATCATATTTTTGTCTGGATGCAAATAATCGGTTTATTGTTTCCCTATTCGTTGTTTTCCATGAATATTCGATAGTATTATCTTTTACCAGTCTCAAAGACGATACAGGACGTATTTGATAAGGGATATATTCTATGGATACTATTTCTTTGTTATAGGCAATGCGGCATTTAGTCAATTCTTTATAGGGAGAAGGGTCGATCATATTGTCGATATTTATTTCGGCTATTTTCCCGAAAAAGTGTAGTCGAGTAGAATTTAATCTTTGATTGTGTAGATCGATATTGAACGCTTTACCGTCAATAATTCGTATGGTTTCAATGAATAGGGACATATACTTTTTGTTTCATTTCATTATATTCTTTAATCACATCGCTTTGTGCGGTTATGCCTCCTCCGCTTTTAAAAATCTTTTTATTTCCTTGTTGTTCTATAAATCTTATCATAACGGCGCTTTCTAATGTCGATTTATTGCAATATCCCATGATCCCGGTGTAAAATCCTCGATTATAAGTTTCGGCAGACCGTATAATTTTCATGGTAGCCTTTTTAGGTGCACCTGTAATTGAGCCGGCAGGGAGAAGATTGTAGAGAATGTCTCCGACTTTTTCAGGGAAGACGAGCTTAAGCTTTCCTCGTATTTCGGAACTGACTTGTAGAAGTTCTCCTTTATTGGTTATAATTTTGTCTATATACCGATATCGGGGTACGTGTACATTATTGGCTATTTTGCTCAAATCATTTCGTATGAGATCTACGATCGTTGCATGTTCTGCACTTTCTTTAGGATCATTTAATATTTGCATTTCGGCATCCGGAACTCTGGAATCTATCGTTCCTTTCATTGGAAAAGAAGATATTTCATCATTGCAAATTTGAATAAAGATTTCCGGAGAAAATACGGTTAGCTGATTTTTTATCCAAAGGCGATAAGGGGCTTGGCTATGTTCGAAAATTTCTTTTAATGAAAGGTTCGTTTCTACCGAAGTTGCACAAGTCAGATTCGTTAAATACGAATTGCCTCGTAATATATTTTCTTCTATTATAGAAAACGAGTGCCGATATTCACTGAAAGGGATAAATTGAGGTTTCCATGTTATCGGTAAAGAGATATTTTTGTGACCTTTCGGACAGTTCGTTACTCCGTTAAAGTCATATAGAATTAAGTCGGGATCAATATCGGATAGTTCGAGAATGTAGGCTTCGTCTCCTTGATAATTGATGATAAATATAAATTCTTTTCTGTATTTTCCGAGATTATTTAACTCTTTAATAATATCGGTTTGTGAGAATAAGTGCATAAGTTGGTAGATTTGTTTTGCAAAAATAAGGGCTATACTCTGATTTTTATGAAAAATATATTTGAATTTTAAGGCCAGTCTAAATTTTTCAATGAAAAATACTATCAAGTTATCTATTGTTTTTCGGTCTATTTTCCTACTTCGCAGTCATGTTGCTGCGTTTCTTAGCAGAAAAAATATTCTCGAAACAGTTCTCAAAAAATATGTCCATATAAAATTTAGACAGGTTCTTAGATGTATGATTTGTGTTGATTCTTGAGAATAATTTTTATATTTGTCTCAAACTACTATTTCCCATGAAACTCTTAGTCTTTATTTTATCATTGGCTATTATAAATATTCCGGTTTGCTTATCTCAGGGGAAAAAGGTATTGCAAATCAGTTCTTATACTGTTGACGACGGATTATCTCATCGAGTGATATCTAATATAATACAGGACTCTAAAGGATATATCTGGATGGCGACATGGAATGGGTTGTGCCGCTATGATGCTTCTCGTTTTGAAACATGGAATATGTTACCGAACGGTTCGACGATAGGAAGATTGCTTCGAATAGCAGAAACAGAAGACGGGCATATTTATTGTCATAATTATAATGATAGCGTTTATATTTTTGATCCAGTTACTTGTAGATTTATGCAGTGTACAGGAGCTGAGCAATTAATTTCTTATCCGCCTAATCCTTATTTATTGCAAGTCGAGCAAGGCGGATTGCTTATTATCCACCGTGATTCTGGAGAGCGATATTTTCTTCCTGTTAAGAGTAATAAACGGTTGAAGAATACTTTGCATGCCTCATTTTTTGATAGACAGGGTAATTTTTGGGTCAATTTTGATGATGTTTTATATAAATTATCGTTTTCACCGGAATTTTATACTTACCGGACACATATAAAAACAGAGAATTCTTTACTTTTTGGAGATGAGATCAGAGCGATTGCATGTAGTGCAAAATCCGGACGATTGTGGATCGGTGCTAAAAGCGGAGATATTTATGTTTATAGTAAGGAGGGAGATTTTGAGGGGTATCTTTCGAAAAATGGGTCTGTAACGCAAGTTCCTGTCCATTTCGGTGCTAATGCGTATGTGATAAAAGAGGATAGATCGGGAAGAATATGGATCGGGACAAAAGGAGATGGTCTTTATAGCCTTGTCCCTGAGGGAGATAAAAAATATACTGTCAGTCATTATACGCAAAAGTCTCATGGGTTGGCTGATGATCGGATATATTCCTTGTTTTTTGATGATTCGGACAGATTGTGGATCGGGACGTTTGGTAATGGATTTTCTATTGTCTCTGTGAGGGGGAATAGTGTGAATTTATTAAAGAACGGACTTCCCGGACAGCGTATCAGGTGTATAGGGCCTTTTGAGGCGGGTCTTATTTGTGCCTCAACTAATGGATTGTATCTTGTTGACAGCTCAGGAAGGGTGTTGCAAAAAATCGGGAACTCCGATTTTACATTTGTTCGTAAGGCCAATAGAGGGGATATATATGTTTCTACGATTGGGGCGGGTATTTTCAGATTGTGTTCAGAATCCGGACATTGGCAGCTTATTCCTGTTAGATTAGGAAATGTTTCTTATGATGTCGTATTATCCATTGCAGAAGAACTTTCGGGAAATATTTGGTTTGTGTCTGATAATAGTCTGGTGCGGTTGTTTACAGATGGAAACATACAAACTTTCAATCAAGATTTTTTCGGGAAAAATATCACTTTCTCAGAAGGTATTCCCATGCTGAAGGATAATAAGCTTTTCTTAGGTACGGCGGACGGTTTTATAGAAATGAGTTTAGAATCTTCGGAAAAATTTCTTCCTCCTTTATATTGGAGATATATTCAGGTCGAGGACTCTTTGATTGTCCCGACAGATAGTTTGTTGACCGTTCGTTTGGGAGAACATGTCCGGATAAGTCCTGTGGCTCTGGATTATCGGCCGGGAACTATACGTTATAGTTATCGTTTGGATGCTGATACCGTTTGGCGAGATCTTGATTATGGTAAAGTTATAGAGTTGGATAATTTGTCAGAAGGCAGCCATGTGTTGACGGTCCGTTCTACGGATAGTTACGGTATGTGGATGAATAATGATCGTGCGTTTATAATTGACGTACGCTCTTCCTTTTATAAAGGAGTAGTATGGTTCATTGTGATAGGCTTATTGGCCGTTGTTTCGATTTTCTTGTTTTATAATCGTCTACCTTTTGTTTCGAGGAATTCATTGCCAGATATATCTCCTTCATTGCCAAAAGTGGACTTTTCTCCTGACGAGCAATTTTTGGAAGCGGCAAAATTGTTTGTAGAGTCGAATATGGATAAGCCGGAATTGTCTGTTGATGATTTTGCTGCTTATATGGGGATGAGTCGTACGATTTTGTATAACCGTATGAAAGATTTGCTTGATAAGACTCCGGCGAATTTCATAAAAGAGATGAGAATTAAACGAGCGGTACAATTGTTGAAATTAAATATATATACTGTTTCGGAAATAGCTGATATGACCGGTTTTAATGATGCAAAATATTTCAGTAAGGTTTTTAAGAGAGAGATTGGTGTTTCTCCGATGTCTTATGTTGATGAACAAGTGCGAACTAAGAATTGATTTTCTAATGAGATTATCTGATGCGTGAAGTTTTTCGAAGTTGTAAAAAAATAGCGATGATAAGATTTTATCACCGCTATTTCTTTATTTACTATTTTTGCTTAACAGCAACAACCACCTTTTCCTGCGCTACCCAAAACATCTTCGATTTTGTGTTTATACAGTTTCTTCATGTTGTCGCGAGCCGGACCTAAATATTTACGAGGATCAAATTCTGCCGGTTTTGTAGCAAATACTTCACGAACAGCAGCAGTCATAGCCAAACGGCTGTCAGAGTCGATGTTGATTTTGCAAACTGCCGATTTAGCTGCTTTACGCAATTGTTCTTCGGGAATTCCGATTGCATCTTTCAAAGCACCTCCATATTTATTGATTGTAGCGACTTCTTCTTGAGGTACAGATGATGCACCGTGAAGAACGATGGGGAATCCCGGAAGTTCTTTTTCTACACCTTCCAATACGTCGAAGCGCAAGGGGGGAGGAACGAGGATTCCGTCAGCATTACGGGTACATTGTTCCGGTTTGAATTTGTTAGCACCATGAGATGTTCCGATAGAAATAGCCAAACTGTCGCATCCGGTTTTGGTAACGAAATCTACTACTTCTTCGGGTTTGGTGTAGGTATGATGTTCTGCAGAAACTTCATCTTCGACACCGGCCAATACACCGAGTTCTCCTTCTACGGTTACATCGAACTGATGAGCATATTCTACTACTTTCTTAGTAAGCGCTACATTTTCGTCGTAAGGAAGGTGAGATCCGTCGATCATTACAGACGAGAATCCCATGTCGATACAGGATTTGCATAATTCAAAAGAATCTCCATGATCAAGATGAAGAACAATCTGAGGATTTTTGCAACCTAATTCTTTGGCGTATTCAACTGCGCCTTCGGCCATATAGCGAAGCAACGTCTGATTGGCATATTGACGAGCTCCTTTTGAAACTTGAAGAATAACCGGAGAGTTGGTTTCTACTGCAGCTTGGATAATAGCTTGCAACTGTTCCATATTATTGAAGTTGAAAGCCGGAATCGCATAGCCACCTTTAATAGCCTTAGCAAACATCTCTCTGGTGTTTACGAGGCCTAAATCTTTGTAACTAACCATTTTTTTAATGTATTTGCGTTAATAAATAAAAACTACACAAAGGTACTAAAATTCTTACAAACCGAAACATCCGAAACTTAAAAAAAATATGTGAAAACACTCTGGTCTGCAATATTATGATAGAACCCGATAAATTTAGGTTTCTTCTTTTCCCTTTCATTTTTTATAAGTATTTTTGTCCACTTGATAATTATAAAAACCGTTTAGAGTGTCTAATGGTTTAATTTTCTGTAATTAAGTTCGTTATTAATTTATAAAACATTTCAGATTAAAAGAGAATGAGAAGATGGCGTATTGAGGATTCGGCCGAGCTGTATAATATTAACGGATGGGGGCTGAAATATTTTTCTATTAATGACAAAGGTCATGTAGCGGTAACACCTCGTGAGGGGAATGCTTCGGTCGATCTGAAGGAGTTAATGGATGAGTTGCAGGTAAGAGATGTTACATCACCTGTTCTGGTACGTTTCCCGGATATTTTGGATAACCGGATCGAGAAAATCTCAAAATGTTTTGAGCAGGCTGCGGAGGAGTATGGCTACACGGCACAGAATTTTATCATTTATCCGATAAAAGTAAATCAGATGCGTCCGGTAGTGGAGGAGATCGTTAGCCACGGTAAAAAATTCAATATCGGACTTGAGGCGGGGTCTAAGCCTGAATTGCATGCTGTTTTGGCTATTAATATCGATGAAAATTCCCTGATAATCTGTAACGGTTATAAGGATGAGAATTATATCGAGTTGGCTTTGTTGGCGCAAAAAATGGGTCGTCGTATTTTTCTGGTGGTGGAAAAATTGAATGAGCTGAAATTAATCGCTTCTATTTCTAAACGGTTGAAGATACGTCCGAATATCGGTATTCGTATAAAACTTGCGAGTTCGGGTAGCGGCAAATGGGAAGAGTCGGGAGGTGATGTCAGTAAATTCGGACTTAATTCCAGCGAATTGCTTGAAGCATTGGATATCCTGGAAAAGAATAAAATGCAAGATTGCTTGCATCTGATACATTTTCATATAGGTAGTCAGGTTACCAAAATCCGTCGTATAAAAAATGCTCTACGCGAGGCTTCTCAATTCTATGTACAGCTTCATAATATGGGCTTCAATATCGATTTTGTCGATATCGGAGGCGGATTGGGAGTCGATTATGACGGGACTCGCTCTTCTTCGAGCGAGAGCAGTATGAACTATTCGATACAGGAATATGTGAATGACTCTATTTCTGCATTAGTGGATGCTTGTGTGAAGAACGATATTCCTCAGCCTAATATTATTACGGAGTCGGGACGTTCCCTGACCGCCCATCATTCTGTCCTTATATTTGAAGTTCTTGAAACGACGACTTTACCTTCGTGGTCAGAAGATGAGTCTGTTTCGGAAAAAGATCATGAATTGGTTCAGGAGTTGTATAAATTGTGGGATACAATGAATCAACCCCGCCTTATCGAAACTTGGCATGATGCCCTGCAAATACGGGAGGAAGCTCTCGACTTGTTCGGACTCGGAATGCTCGATTTACGTACCCGTGCCCAAGTGGAGCGTCTTTTTTGGTCGATAGCGCGCGAAGTATATGAAATGGCTAATGAGATAAAGCATTCTCCTGAAGAATTGAAGAAGATTGCCAAAATGTTGCCGGATAAGTATTTCTGTAACTTCTCATTATTCCAGTCTTTACCTGATTCTTGGGCGATAGACCAGATATTCCCGATAATGCCGATAAGCCGGTTGGATGAGAAACCTGAACGTACCGCAACCATACAGGATATAACTTGCGACTCGGATGGTAAAATCGATAACTTTATTTCTACCCGGAATTTTAATTATCACCTTCCGGTACATAGCCTTACTAAAGATCCCTATTATATAGGAGTGTTTCTTGTCGGGGCTTATCAAGAAATTCTGGGAGACCTGCACAATCTGTTCGGAGATACGAATGCAGTGCATGTAAGCGTGTATAAAGATCATTATGAAATCGAACAGGTAATTGACGGGGAGACGGTTGCAGAAGTGTTGGATTATGTACAGTTTAATCCGAAAAAGATGGTCCGGAGTGTAGAGACTTGGGTAACGACTTCTATGAAATCCGGTATTATAACACCGGAGGAGGGACGTGAGTTTTTATCGAATTACAGATCGGGATTATACGGCTATACCTATCTTGAGAAAGATTGATAAAAAGCGGTACAGATCAAAGGAGAGGTTACAGTGCAACGTTATTTTTTGTATTTGGCTTATAACGGTACTCGATATCACGGTTGGCAGGTACAACCTAATGGTGTGACAGTACAGGAGCGTATAGAGGAAGCTTTGACTTTATTATTACGGAGAGAGACTCCGATTGTCGGGGCGGGAAGAACGGATGCCGGAGTACATGCCCGTTTGATGGTCGCACATTTTGATACGGAAGATGTGCTTCAGGATCTTCAAGGGTTAGTAGAGAAGTTGAACCGGGTATTGCCTTCTGATATTTCTGTCTATAAAATCGTTCCGGTACGGGCGGATGCTCATAGTCGGTTCGATGCCTTGTCCCGCACTTACCGTTATTATCTGATCGACCGTAAAGATCCGTTTTTCGGGATGTATGCTTGGCGTTATCATGGAAATCTCGACTTTGAAAAGATGAATGAGGCAGCCTCTTGTTTGTTCCGTTATACCGATTTTACAAGTTTCAGTAAGTTGCATACCGATGTGAAGACCAATAATTGCCGTATTATGAAGGCTTGTTGGAAAAAAGAAAACGATTTGTGGGTGTTTGAAATTAAGGCAGACCGTTTTTTACGAAATATGGTGAGAGCGATTGTCGGCACTCTTTATGATGTGGGAAGAGGGCGACTTTCGGTCGGGGATTTTTGTCAGGTTATAGAAGACAAGAATCGTTGCAAAGCCGGAACTTCAGCTCCCGGGAATGCTCTCTTTCTTGTGAATATAGAATATCCTGAAGAAATATTCGATGTGCAATTTTAGCGTCTGTTTAAGTCTTGTTCGGGTCAGGTTTGTGATTTTCTTTCGAGAATGTTTTTTGAGAAAATTTGTGATCGCAGAGACGTTATGTTTTTGAATGATTAATCGATATGTGGCTTACATTTGCTTTTATTTCGGCAACCCTTTTGGGGATGTATGAAGTTTTTAAAAAGATGGCGTTGGAAGGAAACGCTGTGATTCCCGTACTTTTTCTGAATACGGTATTTTGTAGTTTGTTGTTTCTTCCTGTTATTTTATTATCTCGTTTCTGTCCGGAAATGATGCAGGATACCCTTGTATATGTTCCCAAAGTTTCTTTTGAAACGCATCTTTTTATAATATTAAAAGCCGTAATCGTATTGGCTTCGTGGATTTTTGCATATTATGCGATGAAGCATTTGCCTATTACGATTGCAGCAACGATCAAAGCATCCCAGCCGGTTCTTACATTGTTGGGCGCTTTATTGGTTTTTGGAGAACGGTTGAATTTGTATCAGTGGATCGGGGTTACGATCGCCATCATCTCTTTCTTTATGTTGTCGTCTGCCGGGAAAAAAGAAGGAATCAGCTTTGTTCATAATCGTTGGATATGGTTTATTGTTCTGGCGACTATAACGGGATCGATGAGCGGGCTGTATGATAAATATCTGATGTCAAACGGTTTTGACCGTATGACTGTTCAAGTGTGGTACACCTATTATCAAATGGTGATCATGTTTTTTATTTTACTGTTCTTGTGGTATCCTCATCGAAAAAAGACTACGCCGTTTCGGTGGCGGAACAGTATTTTTCTTATTTCCCTGTTTCTTGTTGTCGCAGATTTTGTTTATTTCTATGCGCTGAGTTTTCCCGATTCCATGATTTCTATAGTCTCTATGGCGAGACGTAGCGGAGTCGTAGTTAGTTTTGTCTTCGGTGTATTCTTTTTCCGGGAGAAGAATATCAAGGATAAAGCTATCGATTTGATATTGGTATTGATCGGTATGTATTTTCTCTATTTGGGAAGCCGGTAGATATCTTGTTACTCGTTTTCGATCACGGCAGATGGCTGTCGGACAAGATTTAAACAAGAGTTATATCTTTATTCTTTTTTCGTTTTACCGTCTTCTCGTTTTTATTGTTTATCTTTGTTTCTCAAAGAAAGATGTTATGAACAGAGTTATTCTTGCTTTTTGTTTTCTATTATGTATATCGGGGCTGAAAGCCCAACAAGTCGCCGCTTATTTTGTCTCTATGCCGGAAGAATTGTTGCTTCAGATAGAGCCGAACCGCCGTAAGGATATGATAGATTTTTTTCAACACGGACAGAAAGGCGGCATTACGAATGCTTTGGGCGGAAATTCCGAGATCACGGCGATGTCGGATAAATATATGTCTGTATCTCTTTCTGATGTCTCTAAAATGGAGATATGTGTTTTGTCTAAAGATACGGCGGATATTATTGCGGTAGTTCGTACGGTGTGCGCTCCCGCATGCGATAGTCGGATAAGCTTTTATGATGAACAGTGGCAGCTTCTCGACACGAAAGATTTTCTACAGCTTCCTGTCAATGCCGATTTTTTTGTCGCTCAAGAAGTTTCCGGCAGAGATGAGGCTTTGGGAATGGTAGATATGATGCTTGCCGAATATCGTTTTTCTCCGGATAATGATGTATTGACGGTTGATTGTACGATAAAAGATTATCTTCCGGATGAGATTTATAAACAAATCGCCCCTTTTTTGAAAAAAGAGGCGTTACAATATTATTGGAACGGAAAACGATATGAATTAAAAAATTGATCGTATTAAACGTATTTTTTATTCGTCTTCTTCCTGATCGTTTATCCGGGTAGCCAGAACTTTATCGATACGGGCTGAGTCCATATCGACAATTTCGAATTCGAATCCTTGCCATTGGAATTTTTCTCCTGTAGTGGGAATATGTTCCAATACCCCTAAGATAAGCCCGCTTAACGTATTATAATTATATTCATTATATAGACCCTCCAGATCGAAGTGTGCCAAAAAGTCATAGAAAGAACATTGTCCGTCTACAAGACATGACCCGTCTTCTCTGACAACGATATCCGGTTCTTCTCCCAATTCGGGAAGTGCGCCGAGCAAGGCCTCCATAATATCTCCCGAAGTGACGATTCCTTGAATGCTTCCGAACTCATCTGTTACCAGACCGTACTTTATCCTTTCTTTTTTCATTTTTTCCAGTGCATTATATACGCTCATCGTTTCGGGAATATAATGCGGCGGGATGATATGCTGCCAAATTGAAAAATCGGGAGAGTCTATTTTTCCGAACAAGTCCTTTGATTGAAGTATACCTACGACATGATCAAGCTTTCCGTCGGATACAGGATATACATGATAAAAATTTTGGCTTATCTCTTTTTTCAAAGTTTCTTTATCGGTAGAAATGTCTATCCATGTGAGTTCATTTCGGTGAGTCATGATAGAGCCGACATTTCTGTCTCCCAAATTAAAGACCCGTTCGACGATATCTTGTTCTACTTCTTGTACCTCACCGTCTTCAGTCCCTTCTCTGATAATCGCTTTAATCTCATCTTCGGTGACTTTTCCTTCTTCATTGGGATTTATGCCTAATAATTTTAAAACTAAGGCTGTACTTTTTGTTAATAATATTACGAACGGAGCTGCAATTTTCGATATAAAATACATCGGCTTGGATACGATACGTGCAACACGTTCGGCTGCTGCCATACCGATTCGTTTGGGGACAAGTTCCCCGATGATTAAAGTCAGATAGGTGACGATCGTAACGATTATAATTTTGGCTATGGCTAATGAGTATGGAGCTAACGGCTCTATTTGAGCGATTATTACGGCAAAGTTCCCGGCAAAAGATTCTCCGGAATAAAGACCGGTAAGAATTCCGATAAGAGTGATCCCGATTTGAATGGTAGAAAGGAATCTGTCAGGCTCGTTAGCCAATTTTAATGCTGTGCGGGCAGTTTTACTACCCCGTTTGGCGTCAGCCTCAAGTCGGGATTTCCTTGCCGATACGAGGGCGATTTCCGACATAGATAAAGTTCCGTTTAAAATGATAAGAATAAGAATAATGATAATTTCCATAAATTAATCTTTAATTTCCCGAAGATAATGCATTCATAAAAAAACTCATAATTTCAGAAAGATAATTTGCAAACTTTATTTTAATAGGTCTGTTTAAAGCCTGTTGTTTGAATTTCTCGATTAGGGTATGTTATCTGGTCGTTTTTGCATTTTTTCCAGTCTTTCTCCTGTTTTATGAGGAGGATAGTCCGTTATTTTTTATAAAAACAGAAAAACAATCTCGAAAAAATTTCTCAAATCTGGTCCGAGTAAAATTTAGACAGTCTCCAAGGGTGAAATATTCTTTAATTATTGTATATAAGGGTGTTTGTTTGAAAAATTATTACGATATTTGCAGTCACGTTCTGTTCGGAACATGGAGAAATAATGGTTTTTGTAAAAATATGGGAGTTTCTTTTTCTTGTGAAAAGAAAAAGCTATATATTTGCAAGCCAAAAAATTATAAACAAAGAATTATATAATCATAATAAAAAAATCGTAGAAAAATGACTAAGGCAGACATTGTAAACGAGATTTCAAAAAACACAGGAATTGAAAAAGCGCTCGTTCTGGCAACAGTAGAACAATTCATGGATTCGGTAAAAAGCTCGTTGGCAAAAGGTGATAATGTGTATCTGAGAGGATTCGGAAGCTTCATTGTGAAAAAAAGAGCTCAGAAAACTGCAAGAAATATCTCTAAAAATACGACGATTATTATTCCGGAACACAATATCCCGGCATTTAAACCTGCTAAAACTTTCATGGGAGAAGTGAAGTAATTTATTATAGTATTAATTATTTAAACGCATAAGATCATGCCAAGCGGAAAAAAAAGAAAAGGACACAAGATGTCCACGCATAAGCGCAAAAAAAGACTGAGAAAGAATAGACATAAGAAGAAAAAATAATGTCTGTCTTTTCATAAAAAACAGAGAACCCAAAGAGCAAACTTATGGAAGAACATTCAAAAGTTTGTTCTTTGTTCTTTATAGTCCTCTGTTTTAACAAGTCGTATTATTTGTATTTAGCATTTAACAATAACCTAAAACGTATTGATGTGTCCACTGAATTAGTAGTTGATGTCCAACCCAAGGAGGTTTCGATCGCTTTGCTCGATGACAAACGTCTTGTAGAGTTGCAGAAAGAAGCCCGGAATATATCGTTTTCGGTAGGCGATATTTATTTGGGAAGGGTGAAGAAGCTGATGCCTGGACTAAATGCCGCGTTTGTGGATGTAGGTTATGAAAAAGATGCTTTTCTTCATTATCTGGACTTAGGTTCTCAATTTAACTCATGCGAGAAGTTTATTAAGCAGTCGCTTTCGGATCGTAAGCGGGTTTTGTCGATCTCGAAATTTAACATGTTGCCGGAGATCGATAAAGAGGGTACGGTAAGCGAAACGCTTAAAGTGGGACAAGAAATCTTGGTGCAAATATCTAAAGAACCGATTTCGTCCAAAGGCCCTCGGTTGACTGCGGAAATTTCTTTTGCAGGTCGTTTTCTGGTGTTGCTGCCTTTTTCCGATAAGGTCTCGATTTCTCAGAAAATAAAGTCTAACGAGGAAAAAGCGCGTCTGAAACAGTTGATACAGAGTATTAAGCCAAAGAATTTTGGAGTAATCGTGCGTACTGTTGCAGAAAATAAACGAGTTGCCGAGCTGGACAATGAGTTAAAGACTTTGGTCAAATGTTGGGAAGATTGTCTGGTAAAATTGCAAAAGGCTAAAACTCCTTCTCTTATTTTTGAAGAAACCGGTCGTACGGTGGGCGTTTTGAGGGACATTTTCAGTCCGTCATTTGAAAATATATATGTTAATGATGAGGATGCCTATCAGCAGATCTATAATTATGTGAGCTTGATTGCTCCCGAACGGAAGGATATTGTCAAACTGTATAAGGGGGATCTCCCTATTTTTGATAACTTTGCTATTACCAAACAAATAAAATCTTCATTCGGAAAAACGGTTTCGTTTAAGAACGGGGCATACCTGATTATAGAACATACCGAGGCATTGCATGTCATCGATGTGAATAGCGGTAATCGGTCAAAATCGACTGCCGGCCAGGAAAGTAACGCATTGGATGTGAATCTTGCCGCTGCAGAGGAGATTGCCCGTCAATTGCGACTGAGAGATATGGGGGGGATTATCGTTATCGATTATATCGATATGATGGAGCCTGATAATCGTCAGAAGTTGTATGACCGGATGAAAGAATTAATGGCACAGGACAGAGCCAGACATAACATTTTGCCGTTAAGTAAATTCGGATTAATGCAGATTACCCGTCAAAGGGTACGTCCGGCATTGGATATAAATACCAGTGAAGATTGTCCTACTTGTTATGGGAAGGGTACGATTCGCCCTTCAATCCTTTTTACCGACCGTCTTGAAGATAAGATATCTTATTTAGTACATAAGCTCAAAGTAAAGAAGTTCTCTTTACATGTACATCCTTTTATTGCGGCGTTTATTAATAAGGGATTTTTTTCCCTGAAATGGCAATGGAGATGCAAATATGCATTCCGCTTCAAGTTGATACCGAATCAATCTCTCGCGTTTCTGGAGTATAAATTTTATGATGGGAATAACAGTGAGATAGATTTAAAGGAAGAGATCGAGATTAAATGATGAAATTTCTCTTCGAAGAAAAAATAACGGACTCTTTTCCAAAGAAAAGAGTCCGTCTTGTTATATACGATCCAAAACTATTTCGATAAGATCTTTGATCGAATTTTTATAATTGCTATTGGCATGGTGAGCTACGCGATTGGCGATAATCGTGCATACGGTCATGGCTTTATGTCCCATAAGCTTGGATAGCCCGGCAAGAGCAGAGCTTTCCATCTCGTAATTAGTGATCACATGTCCGTCTTTATACTTGAACGCTTCTATTTTTTTATTCAGGTTCTTGTCTGCCAGAGGAACCCTCAGTTCCCGTCCTTGAGGTCCGTAAAACCCGTTTGCAGAAATCGTTACACCTTTTACCATCTCGCCTTTCCCAATTTGCTCTACCAGTTCTTTGTCTGCATCGATTACATAAGGAGCGGCCCAAAGAGAGTTCCATTCGACAAAATCGCAGAAAGCCTTTTCGAATTCGAGATCGCAAACTTCATTGCGCCCGGCATAAAAATTCAATACTCCGTCAAAACCGATCGATTTTTCTGATATGACGAATGTTCCTATGGGGACATGTGGTTGCAAACCTCCCGAAGTTCCGATACGCACCATTGTCAGTTGCCTGAATTCAGGCTTTTCGTTCCGGGTTTCAAAATCGATGTTGGCAAGAGCATCCAGCTCGTTTACAACAATGTCGATATTGTCTGTTCCTATTCCATGAGAAACGACGGTGATGCGTTTCCCTTTATAAGTACCTGTTATGGTATGGAATTCACGACTGCTTATATCACATTCTTTTGTGTCGAAAAATGACGCTACAAGATCTACCCGGCCGGGATCGCCTACCAGAATGATTTTATCCGATAATTGTTCGGGACGTACGTGCAAGTGAAAAGCACTTCCGTCTTGGTTGATAATTAGTTCTGATTCCGGAAAATGTTTCATAGCTTTCGGTTTTATGTTTATAACTTAAAATACGAATATAAGCATTATTTTTAAGAGTCCGGTTGAGAATATGTATAAATTTTCCAATAAAAATACTATCGGGGAGTCTTTGTTTTTTTTCGGTTTCTATACATCAGGTAAGCTGTTGTGTCCCTTATGGGAATGGAAAGGTATCTGCGAAAACGACTTTCAAGAATGTCTGTGCAAGATTCAAGCAGGTTTTGGAACGGGAAGTCCCGAAGGTTAAAAAGTTTATCTATATGTCCCTATATCGTGAAAATAAAAAAGTCGTATATTTGCAATCATATATATAAGTACTTTTGATTGTTAATGTCCCTGTTCGGGGATTTCAAAATAAAAATATGGCAACAAAACCTGCAATACCTAAAGGAACCCGGGATTTTTCTCCGGAAGAGATGGCGAAACGGAATTATATATTCGATACGATCAGCGAAGTTTTCCATTTATTCGGATTTCAACAGATCGAAACCCCCGCGATGGAGAATCTTTCTACTTTGATGGGAAAGTATGGAGAAGAAGGTGACAAGCTGTTGTTCAAAGTGCTGAATTCCGGAGACTTTCTTTCGGGTGTGACGGATGAGGAGCTGTCTGCTCGTAATACGAATAAACTTGCCTCCATGTTGTGTGAGAAAGGTTTGCGTTATGATCTTACCGTTCCTTTTGCCCGTTTTGTCGTCATGCATCGGAATGAAATCGGTTTTCCTTTTAAGAGGTATCAGATACAACCGGTTTGGCGTGCCGACCGACCGCAAAAAGGCCGTTATCGTGAATTTTATCAGTGCGATGCCGATGTTGTCGGTTCTGATTCGTTGTTGAACGAGGTAGAATTGTTGCAATTGATGGATGAGGTATATTCCCGCTTCGGAATACGTGTCGCCATCAAGTTAAATAATCGCAAGATATTGAGCGGTATTGCCGAAGTCATCGGAGAACCTGAAAAGATTGTCGATATAACCGTTGCAATCGATAAACTCGACAAAATCGGTTTGGAGAAGGTCAACGAAGAGTTGAGGGAAAAAGGCATATCGGAAAAGGCGGTGGCCATGTTGCAACCTATTATTTTGCTGGAGGGATCGAATCGTGAGAAACTGGCTACTTTGAAAAATGTTCTTGTCGATTCGGATACCGGTTTGAAGGGTGTTTCGGAATTGGAGTATATTCTGGATCATTTGGAATCGTCTCCTTTGCGTTCTGCTTTGGAAATCGATCTTACTTTGGCAAGAGGTCTGAATTATTATACCGGGGCTATTGTGGAAGTAAAAGCTCTCGATGTTCAGATAGGCAGTATTACCGGAGGCGGGCGATATGATAATCTGACCGGGGTATTCGGGATGCCGGGTGTTTCGGGTGTAGGCATATCTTTCGGTGCAGACCGTATTTTTGACGTATTGAATCAGCTCGACTTATATCCGAAAGATTCTTTGTCTGCAACGCAAATAATGTTTGTCAATTTCGGAGAAAAAGAACAGTCGATTTGTATGGAACATGCATTCCGGTTGCGTCGTTGCGGTATTCGTACGGAGATTTATCCGGAGGCGGCCAAAATGAAAAAGCAGATGGGATATGCCGATTCAAAGAAGATTCCGTACGTGGCTCTTGTCGGGGAAAACGAAATAGCAGCCGGTAAAATTACGGTAAAAAATATGACTACCGGGGAACAGCAAATGTTGACCGTAAGTGAATTAGCGGATTTTTTGAAATAAACTATTATGATATGTTCGAGAAAAGCCGGAATAGAAGATATTCCTCTAATCAGGAATTTGGCGGAAAGATCATTTTTGCCTACTTATAAAGAAATTCTTTCTTCCGATCAGCTTGACTGGATGTATTCTGTTGATAGTCTTCAGCAACAGATTGAGGATGGTCATGTTTTCTTCATCGCTTATGAAGGAGATTTGCCTTGCGGTTACGTCTCGGTCGAGCGGCAGGGAGATGCGCTGTTTCATTTGCAGAAAATATATGTTCTTCCCGATTTTCAGGGGAAACATGTGGGGCAGTATCTCGTGCAGTTGGTATTTGATTATGTAAAATCTCTTTGTCCCGGAGAATGTAGTACGGTAGAGTTGAATGTAAACCGGAATAATAAAGCCAAGTCTTTTTATGAGCACATGGGATTTTCCGTTGCCCGTAGCGGGGACTTTCCGATAGGGAACGGTTATTATATGAATGATTATATAATGGCTATTAAATTGTCTTGATATTCAAAAAAACAGATTATATAGAGCTCATATTTATTGGAAAATTTTAGACAGATTCTTAAGTAAGTTTCTATTCTTTGGGGATAATTCCCATTTTTTCCATTAAAAAGCAGGCATTCATATTTTGTGCGACACCCGGCTGTAGCTTGTAAGAAAAGGATAATTCATTGTCTTTTATATCAGCTTCGAATCTGAAATTTTCGATAGTGTCCGGCCATTTTTCGGCTAAACTTCCTAATAGCAGATCATGAGTTGCAATAACTCCGGCAGCATTGAGTTTTACCAGTTTTTGAACCAAAGCCAGAGAGCCTTTTTGCTTATCTGTGGAATTTGTTCCCTTTAATATTTCATCTAAGATGATGAATAGTTTTTCTCCCGATTCAAGTCTGTCTATAATTTGTTTCAACCGTTTCAGTTCAGCGAAAAAGTAGGATTCCTGATCGCTTAGGGAGTCTGTTGTCCGTAAGCTTGTAAATAATTTGCATGGAGACAGTTGCATCTCTTTTGCACAGACCGGTGCACCGATACATGCCAAAAGATGATTGATTCCGATCGTTCTCAAATAAGTGCTTTTCCCTGCCATATTAGCTCCTGTTATTACGAGGAAAGAGGGGCGTTGCAGCATCTTTACAGGATTGCAAACACATCGTTCGGGTTCTATCAGCGGATGTCCTAATTCCGTTGCTTTCATTACCGGATTATCGTTGTCATTTAATACGGGAAATGTATATTCAGGATGATTGAACCGGAATGTGGCGAGAGAGCAGAGAGCGTCGAAACGGGCAATAGTTTCTATCCATCCGGGTAGAAATTTCCCGTTGTTGCGTATCCATTTTTCTATTGCTGCCAACTGTTTGAAATCCCAGAGGAAAAATCCGTTTAATATTGCAAATCCTATGGCATTGTATCTTTGATCAAGGTTACGCAGATATTTTCCTAATTGTTTTATGCGGGATGATACGGGAATCCCCTCTGTGTGCAAATCTGTACGGATGTTCTGAAGTAGCGAACTCGAGAATTCCGATTTTTCGAGTTGTTCGATAAGTCCGGCGTAAGTATTTAAAGACTTCAGCCCTTCGTTCAGTTTGTTCTGTGTACGGCTTACTCGTCCGGAAAGAATTGTCGCATAGCAAAAACATGTTAAAAATAGGAAAAGGATATAGTTTCCCGTCCCGACACCGAAGATCCACATCAGGATTAGAATTCCGAAAATCCAAGGGATAAAGGGCAAGATTATGCGCAGCCATTTAGAAACATAAATCGGTGAATCGTCCGATAATTCTGAAATGATCTGTGCATCTGTTTTACTTTCTCGGGAGGTCATTCCGTTTGCCAAGAAGTCGATTCGGAGCTCAGTCAATAAAGAAAGTTCTTCGACCGCTTGTTGCCTGTTGCGTATTTTATCGGGATCGGTTAGCGGATGGGTTATCCATTCGACTAATTTCTGTTGTCCGATAAGAGATGCGCTTCGGTTTAGATAGGCGAAAAGAGATTTTTTTCCGAAAATATCCAAATCGTTCGAAAAGTCATGTGTCGGATCTATATATTCTTTTCCGGTATCGATTCCTTCAAAATCGAATCTTTTCAGTTGCAGCTCTTTTTTGCAAATGGAAATCTTTGCTTCCAAAAAACTTTTTCGGGCAAAAAAACGATCATGGATACGCATCATTCCTAAAAAACAAGCTATACCGGCAATAATTGTACCGATAATAATTCCGGTATTGTATCCCCATAAAAAATAGAGAACGGTTAAAGTCAGGATAACCCAGCACAAACGTAAAGTTCCGATGCTGTAGATTTTTTTTCGAATACGTACGAGGGCTTGCTGTGTTACTTCGAGCAAATGGTTATAATAATGAACTGTATTATCGGTCATACTGTTATTTGTTTTGTCGGTAAAGATACCAATTTGTTAGCATCTGTCTGCATTTTACACAAAATCAAAAGAGTGTAAATATATAATTTTTGGTCGTAAGATTCGGACGGGCTTTTATATGAGGCTTCCCTTTTTCGGTTTATTTATGATAAACTTTGCAAAGAGGAGAGTCTTTAAAACATAAAATTGTATTTTTGTGATTGTCTAATGTAATTAAAAACGATTATGAAGCGTGTTTATTGTTTGATGATTTTGTTGTTGTGTGCAACATCTGTCCTTTGGGCTCAAAAAAAAGCTGAAATAGAATTTAAGCAGACAAAGTATGATTTTCACGAGATAGCCGAGGAAAATGGTGATGTGTCCCATATATTTACGTTTATCAATAAAGGAAATGCCCCGTTGATTATTACCCGCGCTTCGGCAAATTGCGGGTGTACCAAGCCCGAATATCCGGTAAAGCCGGTTGCTCCCGGTAAAGAAGGTCAGATCAAAGTGACTTATCAGCCGAAAGGCCGTCCCGGCAGTTTCTCGAAAAATATTTATGTATATACCAATGGAGAGCCGGAACGGGAGGTATTGTTAATTACCGGAACTGTGATCCCAAAACCTTAAAAAACGAATTTTATGATAAGACGGGGTACTATCTTATTGCTATTTGCAGTTTTGTTCGTTTCCGGAGTTTATGCGCAAAAGACCGCTAAAATCTCTTTTTTGGAGACAACACATAATTTCGGCTCTTTCTCTGAGAAGTTGGGGAGTGTAAGTTGTGTTTTTTCGTTTGTGAATACGGGAGATGCTCCATTGATAATAACCCGTGCGACGGCATCATGCGGGTGTACTCGTCCTGAATTTCCGATGCAACCGGTAGCTCCGGGCGACAGCGGGCAAATAAAAGTGACTTATAATGCAGTAGGGCGTCCCGGTAGTTTTGAGAAGAATATTTCGGTGTATGCCAATACCGATCCGGAACGTACGACTTTGATAATTAAGGGGAGTGTGATTCCGGTTCAACGTAGTGCCGCTCCGGCCTACGGACATACGATGGGGACTTTGGGGCTGAAAGCCGTACATGTTCCCTTTTTTGAAGTATATACCAATAAAACCAAAGTGGAGAAAATCGATATTATAAACAACGGAAAGACGCCTCTCACATTAGAATTTGACAAAGTTCCTCGCCATTTGGACGTTTCGGTATTGCCCGAGACTTTGTCTCCTGGACAAAAAGGTCGGATATTGATAACTTATCATGCCGACAGGGCTAAGGATTGGGGAATCCGCCGGGATGAGTTTTGGGTAAAGCTGCCTTCTTCCGATAAGCCGCAGCCTCAAAATAAAATAACTGTTTCTGCAGATATTCAGGAAGATTATTCGGGAATGACTCCCGACCAAATTGCAAAAGCTCCTCATCTCGAAATCGGTAACGATTTAGTGGATTTCGGAACTATAAAAGGAAACGCTGCAGCTTCTAAATCGGTGAGTTTGACTAATACTGGTGTTTCTAATCTCCAGATTCGCAAAGTCAATAACGAATCGCAAGTCGTATCCGTATCTCTCCCGCAGATGAGTATACAGTCAGGAAAATCGATAGATATGAAAATAACGGTGAGACCTTCGAAATCTCGCAGCCGCTTATTGAACCATCGCATTTTCATTATTACGAACGACCCTGCAAGGCCTACGATATCATTACCTGTTGTTGCGACATTTGAATAACAATTATTTTATTGGAGAATTACTATGGAACACATCGAAAACGATAATAAATATGAGGGATTAGCGGTTAATAAGGGGGTAGCGCAGCCTCCTGCCGTAAATCCGTATTTAAATAAAATCAGAAAGGTTCGCAGACGGCAATATACGGTAGCCGAATATACCGAGCATATTTTAAAGGGCGATATTACGGTGTTGAGTCAGGCTGTTACGTTGGTAGAAAGTAATTTGCCCGATCATCAGATACTTGCGCAAGAAGTAATCGAGAAATGTCTGCCTTATGCAGGAAACTCGGTACGGGTAGGTATTACCGGTGTTCCCGGATCGGGTAAAAGTACATCGATCGATGCATTCGGGCTTCATGTCCTTAAAAAAGGAGGCAAGCTCGCCGTATTGGCGATAGACCCGAGCAGCGAGCTTTCGAAAGGGAGTATATTGGGAGACAAAACCCGGATGGAAAAACTTTCTGTTGCGGATAATGCTTTTATAAGGCCTTCGCCTTCTGCCGGGTCTTTGGGAGGCGTAGCTCGTAAAACCCGTGAAACGATCGTTTTATGTGAGGCTGCCGGATTCGACAACATATTTGTGGAAACTGTCGGAGTCGGACAGTCTGAAACAGCGGTGCATTCTATGGTCGATTTTTTCCTTTTAATACAGTTGGCTGGAACAGGAGATGAGTTGCAGGGAATTAAACGGGGAATCATGGAGATGGCCGATGGGATCGTGATTAACAAAGCAGACGGCAGTAATATCGAAAAGGCGAAACTTGCACAAGCACATTTTCGCAATGCGTTGCATCTTTTTCCACCGACTTCGTCCGGTTGGATACCGCAAGTGCTGACTTATTCCGGGTACTATGAGATCGGTATCGGAGAAGTGTGGAATATGATTGATGAATATATCGCTTTTGTTAAGAAGAACGGTTATTTTGAGCATAAACGTCAAGAACAGGCAAAATATTGGATGCTGGAAACCATAAATGATCAGTTGAAATCTCATTTTTATCAAAACTCTGAAATAGTATCGTTGCTCCAAGAAAAAGAAAATAGAGTTCTGCATTCGATACAAAGTCCTTTTACTGCAGCTAAAGAGGTGTTGGATTTTTATTTCGGTAAAATTCTTTGATATTATTAAGAGCTTGTCTAAATTTTCCAATAAAAAAATACTATCAGATCATTTTTGCGTTTTCTTCCGGCCTTTTTTCCCGTTTTCACTCGTCAGATAGTCCGCTATCCTCCTCGTAAAAACAGAAGAACATACTCGGAAGAAATTCTCAAAACCTGACCTGAGTAAAATTTAAATAAGCTATAAAATTCCGTATAGAGTAATGAATTTGATTCTCGTACGGATTTTTTTATAAACGCAGAGGCTATTTTATTATAGATGAGAAATAAAAGCCTGTCTGAATTTTTACACAGGTAAGGTTTAGACAGGCTTTAAGATTTTGTAATCTCTGTTTTTTTTCATAATTTGCAAGAGTTTTATTTTCAATTTGTAAGGAGTATGCAATTGTCAGAATTTAGTTTACAGTTACCTGTTACCGATCCGACTTTAATATTTTTTCTCGTACTTGTCATCATTCTTTTCGCTCCGGTGATATTGGAGCGTTTGCATATTCCTCATATTGTCGGGCTGATTTTGGCAGGAGTCCTTGTAGGACAGCATGGTTTCAATATTTTGAAACAAGATAGCAGTTTTGATTTGTTCGGGAAAGTGGGGCTGTACTATATAATGTTTCTGGCAGGTCTGGAAATGAATATGGAGGATTTTAAAAGTATCCGGGTTAAGGCTACGGTATTGGGGCTTCTTGCTTTTATATTTCCTCTGGGTATAGGGATTTGGACTAATATGCATTTGCTTGAATATAGCCTCGTGACCTCTGTGCTGCTTGCCAGTATGTATGCTTCGCACACTTTGATATCTTATCCGATAGTTCTCAGGTATGGCATCAATAGCCAGCGCTCTGTCGGCATTGCCGTGGGGGGAACTGCCGTCACCGATACGTTGACATTGTTGGTATTGGCGGTAATAAGCGGTTTATATAAGGAAGAAGCATCTGATCTGTTTTGGGTGTGGCTGCTTGTGAAGGTGGTTGTATTGAGTTTGGTTATCATGTATCTTTTCCCTCGTATTTGCCGATGGTTTTTCCATCGCTATAATGATAACATTGTGCAATATATCTTTGTCATGGCTCTTGTGTTTTTGGGCGCAGGATTGATGGAGCTTATCGGAATGGAAGGGATTCTCGGCGCATTCCTTGTCGGATTGGTCTTAAATAAGTTGATACCTCATGTTTCTCCTTTGATGAGTCACTTGGAGTTTGTCGGTAATGCTTTGTTCATTCCTTATTTTCTGATTGGAGTAGGAATGTTGATTAATATTAAAGTGTTGTTCGGACATTTTGATTCACTTAAAGTAGCTTTTGTAATGATTGTCGTAGCTCTTTCGGGAAAATGGATTGCTTCTTGGTTGACTCAGAAGATATATAAAATGCGGGCTGTCGAGCGGGAGTTGATGTTCGGATTGAGTAATGCGCAAGCTGCCGCAACATTAGCTGCCGTATTGGTAGGGTATAATATTATTCTTCCTGATGGACAGCGTTTGCTGAATGAAGATGTTCTGAATGGTACGATTTTATTGATTCTTGTAACATGTGTAGTAAGTTCGTTTATTACCGAATATGCCGCAAAACGTATCGTAATGGATAGTGCGGTCGAGGTGGTCGGCGAAGAGGTACAGAAAAAAGAGAAATTTTTGATTCCTCTGGCTAATCCCAGAACTTTGGAACAGCTTGTCGGTTTTTCTTTGTTGTTAAGGGATAAAAAAGATAAAGACAGTCTTGTTGCTCTTAATGTTATAAATGACGATAACGATTCATTGAAACAAGAACTTCAAGGGAAACATTCTCTGGAAAGGGCCGCTCAAATAATGACAGAAGCGGATGTAGAGCCGAAAACCGTAATGCGTTTTGACCTGAATATTGCGACCGGTATTTTTCATACGGCAAAAGAGCATGATGTAACGGACATTGTTATCGGATTGCATCATAGGAAGAGTATTGTCGATTCGTTTCTGGGGACATTGTCTGAAAATCTGTTGAAAAAAACGTGTATGCAAGTTATGATAGCTCGTTTTCATATTCCGGTCACTTCTTTGCAATGTATTATTGTTGCTGTTCCTCCGAAAGCGGAATTTGAATGCGGGTTTGTTAAGTGGATTTCCCATTTGTGTCGTATGAGTAAGCATTTAGATTGTCAGATTCATTTTTATGCACATCCGCAAACATCGGGATATATTCGTAAATATATTCGAAAGAAACATAGAGATATAAATGCCGTTTATACCGACCTTGTCAGTTGGGAAGATTTGCTGATACTGACCGGACAAATGAATTATGAATGTTTGTTGGTGATTGTTTCGGCACGGCGGGGAGCGATTTCCTACGACTCTTCTTTTGAAAAGCTCCCGGGACAAATATCCCGATATTTTAACAATAATAGTGTCGTACTGCTTTTCCCTGAACAGAATGGGGAACAGCAATAAGAGCCAGTCGTCTAAATTTTCCGACAAAAAAATATTGTCAGGTCTTCTTTGCGTTTTCTTCCGGTCAGTTTTTATCGTGTATTCTTAATGCCTACCGTCTAAGATTCTACTCTTTTATGAATTTTATTTGTTTTCTTGAAATGGCGGTCTGCTAATTGTCGATACAGATAATTTTTTCGGGAAGAAACCGAGGTAGAATATTTTCAGATTCTTAAAATAGATTAAATAGCAGGATATATATATAAAATCTTTTCCTGCTAAGTTTTTTTTAATCGGGATTTTAATTGTTGCGTTCTTTTTTTGTACTCATTTCGTACCGGAATGATAAACACACACATATACGATTATGAATTTAAAATTACGTTTTTTCTCTCTATTATTCATTGCGTTTTTATTCCCGAAATGTCTTTTTGCGAGTTCCACGCTTCTACATCTGGATTGGAAAAATTATCTGGCAAAATATGACTTGCTTTGGAATCGTTTACCGGAGAAACTCTGGCAGTCTCCTTTTATGGGGAATGGAATGTTAGGCACGTATATCGTGTATGAGGAAGATTGTAATTCGATGCGTTTTGAGGTGTGCCGGAGCGATGTTCACGATCATCGTGCCGTACCTGAGACAGGAGACGGGAATATATTGTTCAATCGTTCCCGTCTTATGATCGGACATTTTTTGATGAAGCCGTGCGGTCGCATTCTGAAGTGTGACATGCGTACGGATATTTATAATGCGGAGACGTCAGGGACAATTATAACGGATAAAGGCTCGATACGATTTGAAGTTTTTGTGCATTCGCTTGATATGGGGATTATCGTAAAGACTGATGCGTCGTCCGGAGAAAACGGGTTTACATGGCAATGGGTCTCGGATTCTCCGAATTCTCCTCGGTATGATAAGTTTAAAGCAAGCGGGAATACTTCAAAGGTGGTACGGGAATATAAAGAAAATGCTTCGGCTGTTGTAGATGAAGAAAACCGGACGGCATTGTTTACTTATTTGAATGGCGGACAGACTGCTGTCCGTTGGCATATTTCGGGAAAAGGCAGTGCCCGGAGTCTATATGTGACTTGCGCCCATTCTTATCCTAATCATAATGCTTTGCAATTGTCTCGAGAATACCTTGACCGAATCTTGAAACCATCATATTCGAAGTTGAAAAAAACGCATCGGGAGTGGTGGAATAACTTTTATCAGAAAAGTTTTATTTCTTTACCGGATAAGAGAATCGAGAATTTTTATTGGATACAATTATATAAATTGGGATCGGCTACCCGTGCGGATCGGGGGATTATCGATAATACAGGACCTTGGATGGCTTTGACGCAATGGCCTGCTGCATGGTGGAATTTGAATGTGCAGCTTTCCTATTGGACAACTTATCCTTCTAATCATTTGGAACTTTCCCGTTCTTTGTCCAATACGATTTTTGCAGGAGAAAAAAATTTGATTCTAAATGTTCCGCAGAAATATAGATATAATTCTGCGGCTTTAGCACGGGCTACAGCTTCTGATTTGGTCGGATGGGTACGTGAAGCCGGAGCGTCGAAAGACGGTCCGGAAATCGGGTTATTGACATGGGCTTGTCATAATATATGGCTGGAATATCGTTATTCTATGGATAAGGAAATTTTAAAAAAGTTGTTTCCTATATTGAAACGTTCGGTCAACTATTATCTGCATTTTTTGAAAGAAGAAGATGATAAGCGGTTTCATCTGCCTTCTACTTATTCTCCGGAATACGGCAGCGCCTCGGATTGCAATTTTGATTTGTCGTTGTTGAAATGGGGGTGTAAAACACTTTTGGAAGCGGATTCTATTCTTGGCAAAAATGATAGTTTGCGCTCTCGTTGGAAAGATGTTTATGCAAGACTGACAGATTTCCCTTCCGATCCGGATGAAGGTTGGATGATAGGTCGGAATCGACCGTATGATATGTCGCACAGACATTATTCTCATTTGTTGATGGCTTATCCACTATATCTTGTCAATCGGGACCAACCGGGAGGTAAGGAGATGATCGTTAAGAGCGTAAATCATTGGCAAAGTATAAAAGGTGCTCTTGAAGGATATTCGCGTACAGGGGCGGCTTCTTTATATGCTTCTGTCGGGGAAGGAGATAAGGCTTTAGCTTATTTGGAGGAATTTATGCAAAAGTCGATGCAGCCGAATACTTGCTATCAGGAGGGTGGGAATCCGGTGATAGAGACACCTCTTTCAGGTGCTCGGGCTTTATTGGATATGGCATTGCAGAGCTGGGACGGTAAAATTCGTATTTTTCCGGCGATTCCCGGAATATGGAGGGACTTCGCCTTTGATAATTTACTGGCAGAAGGAGCCTTTGAAGTGAGTGCCGTTCGTAAAAACGGTAAGGTCGCATGGATACGTATTCACAGTTTGGCGGGAGAACCGTGTTTGGTCGAGTGTGATTTTTCGGGAGAACTGTATCAAAAAGGGAAGCGGAGATATAAGATCGATCGAATTTCCGATACTCTTTTTAGCTTGGACCTGAAAGCCGGAGAAGAGGTCGTTCTGTATGGAGATCCGTCTTTTAAAGATTTTAGAATAGGACCTGTTTCCGGTACTGAAAACAAAAAACCTTTTGGTTTTTACAACTGATGAAGAGATTATTTAATTCACATTAAAATTATGATTATATGAAAAAAAGATTGCTGTTTGTCTCATTGCTTATGGTAACAGTAGCCGGAATGACGGTTTTCGAGGTGTCCGGAGCGGATGCTAAGAAAAAGAAAAAAGCACCGGTGACTTTGGGCCCTAACCCTTTTGTAACCCATATATTTACAGCAGATCCTTCTGCCCATGTATGGAAAGACGGGCGTTTGTATGTATATCCCTCACACGACGTAGATCCGCCTCGAGGGTGTGACTTGATGGATCGTTATCATGTGTTTTCTACGGATGATATGGTAAACTGGACTGATCACGGGGAGATTTTGAATTCGAGTCAAGTGCCGTGGGGACGTCCTGAGGGCGGTTTTATGTGGGCTCCCGATTGTGCTTATAAGAATGGAACTTATTATTTTTATTTTCCTCATCCGAGCGGTACGGATTGGAACAATACGTGGAAAGTCGGAATTGCGACAAGCAAGTATCCGGCAAAAGATTTTAAAGTACAGGGATATATCGAGGGACTCGGTGATGCTTTTGCCATGATCGATCCTTGTGTATTTGTGGATGATGATGGTCAGGCGTATTTTTATTATGGCGGTGGCGGAAGATGTATCGGCGCCAGACTGAAAGATAATATGGTAGAATTGGCAGAAAAGCCGCGTAAGATGGAGGGGCTTTCCGATTTTCACGAGGCTGCTTGGGTACATAAGAGAAACGGTATTTATTATTTGTCTTATTCTGATAATGTCCCTCATCCCAATGGCAACAGAATGCATTATGCCACCAGTACGAGCCCGTTAGGACCATGGACTTATCGCGGAGTGATTTTGGAGGCTACGGGTTCGGGTACGAGTCATGGATCTATCGTGGAATATAAAGGGGAATGGTATTTGTTTTATCATGATTGTTCTATTTCAGGAAGGGGAAATCTGCGTTCGATCTGTGTAGATAAATTGTATTATAATCCAGACGGAAGCATTCAATTGGTAAAACAAACGAAAGGCGGAATTAAGAAATAAAGTTTTGTATTGAATCGGAAAGAGAAAGGGACTGTTCAGAAAAAACAGTCCCTTTGTTGTGATTAATTGAATATTATTCGGTCGTATTTTTGTTGACAGGTTTTTGCTCTGTTTGTGTAGCTATTGTTGTTCCGGTTTCGGGTGCTGTCGTATTTTCTTCCCAATGAAATGGTGCGAACTCGGTGTCTTCACTTTTCCATGATGGTTTACGAGCGGCATAGATGATAAACGGAGCTGCTACAACAACGATGCAGCCTATGATAAGGACAGAGAACCATACGGTATTATTTCCTGTCGATATTTGACTGGGAGGAATAAAACTTAATATGAAAGCGAGTAATGATCCGCAGAATCCGAGTCCGGCAACAAACCAGATCAATCCGTTGCCTTTACTTCCGATGCGGAAAGGCCGGTCTGCTTTTTTCATGTTATACCGCAGATAGATGGCTGCAGCAAACATCATCAAGTACATGATGAGGTAGAGCAGAACGGTGAGCTGAGAGAGAATTTGGTAAAAACTTTGAACAGAGGGCATTACGACAAAAAGCAAGCTTAAAAGAGTGACGGCAAGCCCTTGGATGTACAGGATGTTTTTTTGCACGCCTATTTTATTCGTTTTTTGGAAGAATGGAGGCAGATACCCGGCTTTTCCTACGGCAAATATACCTTTTGACGGACCTGCGACCCAAGTCAATACTCCGGCTAATACTCCGAAAGCTAGTGCTACGGCGATGACCGGTGATAACCATGACATGCGGATAAAGCTGAAATAGTTGTCGAATCCTTCCAGTAAGCTTTGGGTCAGGTTGATATCTTTTTGAGGAATGATGATTCCGAGAGAAAATGTTCCTAATATAAAAATGATAACCGTAATGGCTGAACCTATAAATACGGCTTTAGGATAATTTTTTGCAGGATTGTTTATATCTTTAACATGTATCCCGCCCATTTCCATACCGGCATAAAACAAAAATATGCTGGCTGCTAATACCAGATTGTCGAATTTTGAAAAGTCCGGAAGAAAGTCTCCGGAGAAGTCCATTTGGGATTGTCCGCCCATTGCCAGATAGACAATGGCAAGTATAACCAACAAGGCTGCCGGGATAATAGTCCCTACCATACCGCCGATCTTAGCGACTTTACCGACCCAGTTCAATCCTTTCAGGGAGATAAAGGTAGCCAACCAGTATATGATCAGTACGACGACCAACGTGTAAATTTTATTAGATGCCAACAACATGTCCTGAGAGTGATCCATTCCTATGAATGCGATAGAGACAGCACCGAAAGTAAGCACGGTCGGATACCAGATCGTACTTTCTATCCATTGTAACCAGATGGCGAGAAATCCGAATTTTTTACCGAACGCTTCCCCTACCCATCGAAATACTCCGCCTTGTTTATCCTGAAACATGGCTGCCAGTTCTGCGGCGACCAGTGCCGTCGGGATTAAAAATACGATTGCAGCGAACAGATAATAGAATGCCGAGCTTAATCCATATTCTGCTTCTGCTGGAAGTCCCCGTAGTGATACTACAGCCGTAACGTTCATGATCGCTAAAGTGAAGACTCCGAGTTTTACTGTTTTTCCAATATTTGCCATAATTTATGTATTAAAGAAATTATTTGTATATCTGCTTTTGGTATAACAAATTCTTGTACTGTTGGTTTAGAGGCAGTCTAAATTTTCCGACAAAGAAATATTATCAGTTCTTTTTTGCATTTTTTCCCTGGTTTCACTCGTTTGATAGCCCGCTATCTTCCTCGTAAAAACAACAAAGCTTCTTCGAAAGAAGCTCTTAAATCTTGCCCGAGTAAAATTTAGACAAGCTACTGAGTCGGATAAAACTACTTTGGTTAAACAAACTTGCAGGAAGGGTTGTTTTTAGAGAAAACAATATTGAATATTATTATATTAAAAAATAAATATGAAGTCTGCGTTATCTGATTTTGTTTATGAGAAGAAGGGAATATACGGCATTTTGCATGTCATTATCTTGTTACTGTCTCTATTTTTGATCATAAGTATCTCTATCGATACGTTCAAGAATCTGCCTTTTTTGACACAGGGCAGTTATTTGAAAATTCAGTTATGGATATGTACTTTTTTTATATTTGATTTTATCTTGGAATTTTTCCTTTCACATCGGAAGCTTCATTATTTACGTACTCATTTTGTATTTTTGATTATTTCGATCCCGTATATTAATATATTTGATTATTATCATGTAGCATTTTCTCCGGAAATCCGTTATTTTTTACGTTTTATACCTTTGATACGGGGAGGCTATGCCTTGGCGATAGTCGTGGGCTGGTTATCCTATAATAAAGCTTCGAGCCTGTTTACTTCATATCTGACGATGTTGTTGGCTACCGTATATTTTTCGAGTCTTATATTTTTCGTATTGGAACATAAGGCGAATCCTCTTGTTCCCGATTATGGTGAAGCCTTGTGGTGGGCTTTTATGGATGTGACGACGGTGGGTTCGAATATTTATGCCGTAACGGTTACAGGAAAAGTGCTTTCGGTGCTGTTGGCCGCGTTGGGAATGATGATGTTCCCTATATTTACGGTATATGTGACGAGTTTGGTACAGAAGGCGAATTTGGATAAAAAAGAATATCTTCAACAAACAAGTGACAATTCTGTATCTGCAGGGAGGTCTACTCAGACCCAAACAGAAACAAACCCGTAAACAGGAATTTCTGTTTACAGGTTTGTTTCGGAATGTTTTTTACGCCTATTCGACTATTGTAACTTGGTCTCCACTGAATACCGATAGCCCTAATTTATTCATAATATGTTTAATTGCTAATTGGGCTTTTACCGAATTTCCGGCATTGTCGATGGGTGGTGCGAAAGCTGCAATCCCGAATAATCCGGGAAGTGTACCCATTACACCGCCTCCGACTCCTGTTTTTGCAGGAATGCCGGAAGTATAAAGCCAGTCGCCTGTATGTTCATAGAACCCTACGGTAGCGATAAGTGAAGTTATTTTGGGAGAGAGTGCCGTATCGAATATCTGTTTCCGGGTAACCGGATTTGTTCCGTTATTGGCAATCGTAGCCCCGCATATCGATAATTGGGTTGCCGTGATTCCTAATGAACATTGCCGGGTATAAAGGTCGAGAGACATCGTCGGATCGTCATAGATGCGGTTATAATTTTTAAGTAGCCATGTTATAGATCGGTTGTTGAAATTTGTCTCCGATTCCGATTTGTATAATTCATCGATCAATTGAGGGGCACTTCCACATAAATCGGTAATGTTATCGACGATTGCTTTCCATTTGTTTTCGGGATCAGCTATCGGTTTTACCATACTGCATGCAGCGATTGCTCCTGCGTTGACCAAAGGTGTGGAGGGATGATCATTTTCCAATAAAATGGCGAATATCGAATTAAATGGTAATCCGGTGGCGTCTGCTCCGATTTTTTCGAGGAGTTGTTGAGCTCCGTATTGCCGGAGAACTAAAATGGCTGTGTGAACTTTAGAGACCGATTCTATTCCGAACTTATATTCCGTGTCTCCTAATTGAATGGTCTGTCCATTGAGCAGGCATATACTGATCCCGAACAGATTTTTATTTATATTGGCCAAGTAAGGGATATAATCGGCGTTTTTCCCGTCGGTATTTGTTTTATACAGGTCAAAAGCCTCTTGAGCCGCATCTTTGATTTGGGAAATGGAAATTTTCTTTTGCATACCTTTTCTGTAATTAAAAAAACGGGAGCTGTTTTTTTATCCGGGAATGTTATTGTCCCGTTTGAGAGCCTATCTAAATTTTACCGATAATATTTTTTGCCGGAAAATTTAGGCAGGCTCTTAGAACAGCTCCCGAGAGTTCTTATATTTATTATTTCTTTTTCCGGCCTGAGCCTGTATGGGTAAATACAGACCCTTTGATCTCGATATTTTTTTCTTGCGCAATGCGGGTCGGAGTCGGGTATTCGAGTTTTTCGAGCTCGGCAATTGCACTGTTAATGTCATTTAGCAACATATCTGCCATATCTCGGCTAAATCCTTGACGTACAACAATACGCATTACGATGTAATTTTGAATGTTTTCGGGAAGAGTATATGCCGGAACCATCCATCCGCCTTGTTTCAGTTTATCTTGTAAATCATAGAGAGTCCATTTTGCTGTTTTTGCATATTCCGGTTTCATGTACCAGATGAACAGCGGATTGACTACTTCAGGGCTATAATTAACAAACGGTTTCATTTGCCCGATTTGCTGGTGCAAGTATTTGGCAATTTCCATACCGTTTTGTTGAATAGCTTTGTATCCTTCGAATCCGAGTCGGATAAATTGATAATATTGACCTAATATTTGTGCTGCCGGACGGGAGAAGTTCAGACCTACTTGAGTAATATTCGCTCCCAAATAGTTGACGCTGAAAGACATTTCTTCCGGCAAATATTTGGCGTCTTTCCAGACAACCCAGCCGAGTCCCGGATATACCAATCCGAATTTATGTCCCGATGTACTGATTGACAATACCCATTTTAACCGGAAATCCCATTTTAATTCAGGCTGTAGGAATGGTAGAATAAAACCTCCGCTGGCTGCGTCTACATGAATAGGGATGTCGAATCCTGTTTTGGCATTATATGCGTCGAGAGCCTTGTCGAGAGCTTCGACGTCATCGTTCAATCCTGTCCAAGTAACCCCCTCGATAGGGACGATGCAAATTGTGTTTTCGTCACACATTTTCAGTGCAGCTTCGGGGTCTAACGTCGTCTTTTCGAGAGTCAGAGGAACTTGTCTCATCTCGATTTGCCATAATTGGGCGAATTTTTCCCACACGACTTGAAATCCGGAAGAAATTACGAAATTCGGTTTGTCTGTCGGTTTACCTTGTGCCTGCCTTTTTTTACGCCATCGTAGCCAGGCTGCCACTCCGCCTAACATACACGCTTCGGAAGAACCGATAGCTAAAGCTCCGCTCTTCCATTTTGCCTGTTCGGGAGTGTTCCATAAATTGGCTATAATATTGATGCATTTCGCATTCATTACGGCTATGCGGGGATACTCCGTCTCATCGATATAATTGATGTCGATAGCTTCGTTCATCAATTTGGTGGCATAATCATCCATGTAAGTCGTTACGAATGTTGCCAGATTTAACCGGGGTTGCGTCTGCGCAAATGTTTCATCTTTTACCATCTGGTATGCGATCTGCGGTGTGGTAGGACCATCGGGAATTTTATCGACAGGGGAGGGTTGCAACATCTCGTTTGATCCGAAAATAGCGGTTTTGGCATCTCCGTTTCTGAAATTTTGATCTTTCATCATTGAATTGTTTTTATAGGGTTCAACATAAATTGCCGATATGATACTTATTCATATCATAGTCAAAACACTTGTGATTGCGTAATGTTTCCCGGTTTTGAATATTGCTACACTATTTGGGGTTTATTAAAAAACAGATTTCTGAGAACCTTTCTGAATCTTTAAACGAGAAAATGTTATCCGGCCATTTTTGTGTTTTCTTCCGGTCCATAACGATGTTGGAGTTTCCTCCCGGGAGAGGCAGGGGGGGATTTTTTTCAAACTTTGTCCGGGCAAAATTCAGCCGGACTCTCTAAACATTCGAAGTTTTTGTTTGTTTTTTATTGTTGAATAAAAACTGAATATGGAAATAAAAACCGGAGAGGGAACTATACCTCTCGTTACCCTGATCGGCATCTGGTCTATTTCGGCCTTGAATGCATTACCCGGATTGGCAGTTTCTCCTATCTTGGGTCAACTGTCACAGATTTTTCCTCATGCTACGGAGCTGGATATTCAAATGCTGACTTCGTTACCCTCTTTATTGATAATTCCGTTCATACTTCTTTCGGGAACATTGACCGAACGGGTGAATAACATACGGCTGTTGCAAATAGGATTAGGAATATTTGCAGCCAGCGGGGTGTTATATTTGCTTTCGGATCGAATGTGGCAGCTGATTGCCGTAAGTGCCTTGCTGGGAGCTGGATCGGGATTGATCGTACCGTTATCTACCGGATTCATTACTCGTTTTTTTAAAGGTTCTTACCGGGTAAAGCAGTTCGGATTGAGTTCGGCTATTACGAATATCACTTTAGTAATCGCAACTGTTATAACCGGTTATTTGGCAGAGGTTGACTGGCATTTGCCCTTTATCGTGTATTTATTACCGATTATTTCGATATTTCTCTCATCTTATTTAAGAGAAGCTTCGGGGACGACAAAAAAAATATCCGAAAGTAATCGAACATCGGCCATCGTTGCAGGGAAACAGTCAGATACGGGAGATTTTATAAATAGAAAAAGACTCGTACAGTTAATGGCTTTTTATGGACTTTGTACTTATCTGGTCATTATTGTTAGCTTTAATTTACCGTTTTTGATGGAAGAGTATCATTTTTCGAGCGGTAATTCGGGCATAATGATTTCACTTTTCTTTTTGGCAATTATGACACCAGGTTTATTCTTGAACCAAATTATCGGATGGTGGAAGCAAAGAACGGAATTTTATAGTTTGTTATGTATCGCTGTAGGTTTGGGTCTTATTATACTTTCCCGGTCGGAATGGTGGATCGGATCGGGGTGTCTTTTTGCCGGTTTTGGTTATGGAGTGATACAGCCTGTTGTATATGATAAGACGACAAGAACCGCATCTTCTCGAAAGGTGACTTTGGCATTGGCGTTTGTAATGGCGATGAATTATCTGGCGATTTTGCTATGTCCTTTTATTATTGATTGGGCTGGTTTTATTTTTCGAGTACATACTCAGCAATTTGCATTTATTTTTAATTTGGTTGTAACTGTCTTGGCTGCCGGATGGGCATATTGGAAGCGGAATTCTTTTGTGTTTAGCGGAAATACGGAAGAATAGAAATATCGGTTATTTGCACTATAAATTTGGAATGAGTCGTGAAAAATAAAATTGTTGAAGCAAATATCTGTATGGTTATATCTAAAGGGTTTAGCGGATTGAATATGAATGCGTTGAAATATTTGCTCCCCTTCTGGATAAGCCCGTTTACAGGTGTTGCGTTGCGTTGTGTATTTGCTGCCGTTGCGTTCTGGATTATAAGTTTTTTTGTACCGTCGGAACATTCTACGGGAAAACAAAAAGTTCAGATTTTTTTATTGGGAGCCTTGGGGGTGTATGGATATATGTGTTTGTATTTGGTCGGGTTGAGTAAGACGACACCGGTGTCGAGTTCTATTTTTTCGACTTTGCAGCCGGTCTGGGTATTCTTAATTGCTGTTTTATTTTATCAGGAAAAAGTAACGTGGATGAAAGTAGTGGGAATCCTTATCGGTTTGGGAGGTGCATTACTTTGTATCTCTACGCAACAGAGCGATGATTTGGCATCGGATGCTTTGACCGGAAATCTTTTGTGTCTGGGTAGTTCTGTAATGTATGCCGTGTATCTGGTCATCAGTAATCGAATATTGAAATCGGTAGGGATGTTTACTTTATTGAAATATGTATTTACAGGAGCTGCTTTTTCAAGTCTTATCATGGTCTGTTTTATAAAATTTGATGCACCGGTTTTAACGCTTCCGATACATTGGTTACCGCTTTGTGTTTTATTATTTGTTCTTATTTTTCCGACGGTAATCAGCTATTTGCTGATACCGGTAGGATTGAAATATCTGAATACGACCATTGTTGCCATATACGGTTATTTAATTTTGATAGTAGCGACTATTGTTTCTTTATCTATCGGGCAAGATCGGTTTAGTTGGACTCAACTTTCTGCTATGCTTTTGATTTGCATTGGAGTATATTTGGTGGAGATTGCCGAACGAAAGACTCCTGTTACTGAGAAATAAAAAAGAATTCTTATCGGAGCTGAAGCTTCCTTGAGAACATATCTTATAAAAATATCTGTGCAAAGTTTTAGAAAAATCTACAAGAATAATTTGTTCTCTTCTGGGGAGTGGAACACTGATAACTATAGATCGGAAAAAAACATAAAAATATCCGGATAGTATTTTTATTGGAAAATTTAGGCTGCCTATAAGTATTAGACAGAGAAAAACATTATCTTTATCGATAATAAATAAGATAATGATTTGTTGAAATATGGGTAGATATATATGGCTTATTGTTGTTATTGGGTTAGGTGCTATTGTACCGGTTTGGGGACGAAATTTGAAATTCGACTCGGCAGGGCATTTTAAAATTGTACAGTTTACAGATGTCCATTATGTCCCGAATAATCCGAAATCGAAAGCTGCCATTCATCTGATCGAAAAGGTTTTGGATTTAGAAAATCCTGATTTGGTCGTATTGACCGGGGATATAGTAACTGGACGTCCTGCTCGGATAGGTTGGGATAGTGTGCTCGATCCGATATTACGGCGGAATATTCCTTTTATTGTGACATTGGGAAATCATGATGATGAGCAGGATCTGTCCCGTAGACAGGTAGCTGAACTGGTTACTTCATATCCTTTAAATTTGAATACGGTGCGTGTAGATAGCGTGACCGGATATTTGAATGGAGTGTTTCCCGTATTGGGTCATTTATCGGATAAACCGGCTTTATTGCTTTACGGGCTGGATTCTAATAGTTATTCCTCTATCCAAGCTATAAAGGGGTATGCTTGGTTCACTCCCGATCAAATAGAATGTTATAATTTATGGAGTCGTTATTATACCGGACTGAATGGGGGAAAACCTATTCCTGCATTGGCATTCTTTCATATCCCTCTTCCGGAGTATCGTGTTGCTTATAATATTCGGGAAAACAGGCAATCCGGAAAACGTAGAGAAAGGGAATGTGCACCAGAACTAAATACGGGAATGTATGCGGCAATGCTGTTGAATGGAGATGTGATGGGGATGTTTACCGGACATGATCATGGAAATGATTATATAGCATTATATAACGGTATAGCTTTGGCTTATGGACGTTTTTCTGGTGGAAAGACGACTTATACGAAAACTTCTAATGGTGCAAGAGTTATTGAGATTCGAGAAGGTGTGCGGGGGTTTTCTTCTTATATCCGGTTATCGAATGGAAAGATTGTCGATGTGTACGATTATAAACAGAATTGATTTTAAAAGAACATATATCCGGATTTTATGAATCTCTTTACGGCTTATTTTCTTGTTCCTTTACGTCACGTAAGTCGCCATGCTCTTTATCGGAATTGAAAACTCCCTTAAAGAGAGTTCTCAAAAAATCTGTGTAAAAATTAGACAGGTTTTTAAACAGCTTCTTATTTTGTTACGTTAATTCTCCTTGTAGATTTGCAGTGATTATAAATAACAAACATATTTATTAAATTAAAGCATTCGTTTTATGAAAAAACTATTGTTGTCATCACTCATTATTGTGAACTGTATTTTTGCTTCTTATGGTCAAATGGAGAAGAACGATACTATAAAAAGTAACCAGTTTCTCTATTGTGAAATTGTTGGTGAAAGTAACTTGTTGCAAACAAAGGTAAGAGTTGCCGTTGATTTCGGACAAGAAATAAATTATTGGACTCAGTATAGAGATAAATTTCTTGTAGATGAAAATGGGAAGAGGATAAAGTTCAATTCTATGATCGACGCTTTGAATTATATGGCTAAATTGGGATGGAAGTTTGAACAAGCGTATGTCGTTTCTACACAGAATCAACTTGTTTATCATTATCTTTTAAGTAAAAAAGGAACTCTTTCTGATGTAAAGAATGGGTTGACTGTCAAGAGAGATCTGGAAGATTGAAAGGGTAAATACTCTGATAAATGAGCAATAACGGAAATTTTGTTACTTGAGTATTTTCTATTTTCCTTGTGGAAGATACCTAAATATCGAATGCTCTCTCCCGTATTTCTCCCGGCACAAAATAGCGACATGGGCGCAACTTATTGATATTCAATAAGTTGCGCCCATATATGTCGGGGTGAGAAGACTCGAACTTCCGACCTCCACGTCCCGAACGTGGCGCGCTGCCAACTGTGCTACACCCCGATTGACAATTGCGAGTGCAAATGTAATGTATTCCTTTTAAAAGACAAAAAACATAAGATAAAAATTTTATTCTTTTCTCAATTTTTCATCAGTTGGCATAAAAATGGACTTTTTCAACAAAAAAGTTTCTGTATAATTAGGTAGTTTCAAAAACTTGTCATACATTTGCACACGCAAAAACGATGGTGCCATAGCTCAGTTGGTAGAGCAAAGGACTGAAAATCCTTGTGTCCCCGGTTCGATTCCTGGTGGCACCACTTTGAAAATCTCACGAAACGTTGTAACTGAACAAGTTAGCGTTTTTTGCTTTTCTGGGGTAAAACAATGGTAAAACATTCATTGAAATTACTATTAAATACCTGTTTATCAATTATTTATATTGCAAAGATATAGACTTTTTCGTAACTTTGCACCACTATTCAAAGAAAAACAAGCATGAAAACGGATATTAGCGGAAAATCAAACGGTTTAGGCGGTTTGCACTGGCATTTCAAGAAACGATGTTGTTTAACCGATTGTTTTTTGATGTAGGTGTATGGCACGTGCGGAAACCACACAACGGTACATTTACTGTTTAGAGGGTAACTGGAACAAACATCCGCACAGCAACCAAAGCATAAGACCTATATTGGATTTGTTGTTTACTTTCTCCAAGACCAAATACATTTACCGCAAGTGTTCTACCAAAGAGGACTTCATAAAAGGTTTGCAAGCGTTCACGCAAAAAAGGTATTCAAACTACACCGTTTTATATATAGCGTATCACGGGCGTAAGAACCGTATTTATTTCGGCAAAGAGTATATCACACTAAAAGAGATTGCCGATGTGTTAGAGGGCAAATTAAACGGTAAAATCGTGCATTTCGGCAGTTGTTCGACACTCAACACAACGGAAAGCAATATCACCGACTTTATTAACTGTACTGGATGTTCCTTTGTTTCTGGATATAAAAAGGATGTACCGTATATAGAAAGCAGTGCTTTTGAATTGCTCTACTTTAATGTACTGAATACATACCGCACTTATACCACCATTAAAAAGAACATCATTAGCAAGTATCCTACATTAGTAGACATTCTTAGATTTACCATATTCTAATTACTATACTTACTATCTATTCCTACATATTGGAGCATGGAAAATTTACGTTTCCAGCTATATTTTAGAAATGGCTGTTTCAAATTTGGATTTCAGTTCGGTTTCCAATCCACCTTTCGGAAGAGAGGACATTCTTTTAAGCAGTTCATTTGCCCTACGCCTTTCCTTACGATATTCTGCCTCTCCGAAATAATCTTTTAGACATTGGAGATAATAACCGTATTTGTCAGACATGACAAATATATGCTTTTTTATATCATCTTCCAAACACCCCGTATAATCTACCGTGTCATCAAAAACGATGTTATCAAATATCCGTTTCATCAAACGCTTAAAGCGTGTATAATGCAAAGGGCTTAACAAGTTTTTCCCTGTTACATTTGTAAAGCCTGAACTTTTCAGTTGCTTGCGTGATAGTTGGATTTCATAGCGCAATAAATTTACAGGAACTTCTTCCCGTTTTATCCTTCCTTTCTTTATTGCTTCAAATGTCTTGTCATAAAACTTTATGGAGTATTCGGAAAACACGCATTTGCACCCTTTCAGTTTGCTTGTGCCTTTTAATGGTGTCATGGGAATAAACCGATTCGATTTATAGCTGTATATTGTATGCAAGTAATTCACCACATCTTTATCCAACTGGATGTTCAGCCCTAATTCCATACTGGTTACAACAAACCGATTTAAGGGTATGCCAATAATGTCGGATAGTTCATGCAACACGTTTTTCGCTTCTTCGTAAGTAAACAAAGAATAATTGTTTCCTTTGGCATATTTATGTAAAGAACCTGCAATTTTTAATTGCCTGCCAGCATAAGTAAACTTCAAGTTTCCAATAGTTGAGGCATATTTAAAACTTTCATCCTTGTCTATACCTGACGGTGACAGGACAAGACGGGTTTCCACATCCTCAAAGTCCACATCGTTTATATAGATTGTTATTCGGTCTATCATTGGCTACGGTTATCTATATTTAGATAACTGCAAAAATACATCAATTAAAACGATACGGAAATAATTAACTTCTCAAAAGTCTTTATGGCTACAAATTAAATCAATTAATACACGCCCTATTATCGAGGGAAAATAGGTTCCATTATATGGCATATAAAGATGATACCATACATTTTGCGTTCTTCATTCCATTCGTCATTAGCCATCTCCATAAGTTTATCACTACATTTCCATAAAGCAATTAAATTGGGATTGATTTTCTTACGGCAAAAATCATTTTGTGCCACTTTTATAGCTGCATCAATGTCTGATGTAGTTATGTTTTTTGTTTTATGGGCATATAGGACGATTGTTTCTATACAAACACGAACTATCGGTTTAGTATAAAAAGCTCTGTTGATCTTAACTTCTTGACCTATTCCACAGATTTGTTTATATGCGGTTTCCCAAAAACAAATACTATCTTCTCTATATTTATCAAAAGGCAAAGACTGCTTATTGCTTTTCAATTCTATAAATAAATGATATTCATTTCGTTTGTCCACATTACATCGACAATAATAATCAACACGCCCAAAATGATTCTCTTTCCCGACCTTTCTTTCTATTGGATATTCAAGAATAAAACAATCTGTGTTTTTAGCTAAGGCAGGAATTATTATTGAGTGCATTTGCAACTCTCCAAAACAGAATGTGGTATATTTTGTTTTTTCAATATAACTTTTTGCCGCTACTATACTATCACAAACAACATTTATCAGCAAGTCTGTTACAACCTGCTTGAACTGGAATTTCCCTGTACGTTCTATACGAATGTTTTCTTCGGTATTTGGCACTCTTATTTCCATAAAAAACGTGAGCTAAACTACATTCGCTTCTAAGGTATCGCCAAACACCGTTGCTGTCAAATGAGTAAAGCCCACGCTATAAGCATGGGCACTAACACTTTACTCTTGACAGCTTCAATTTTGGCGATTTTTAGAAGCAAGAATAAAAGCTAATGCTTTTAACCAATATGTATGTTATTCGTTACTGTCTGTTTCTTATTTATCCGATTTTGTTTCTGCAAAGGTACAAAAAAGATAAATCAGTTATCGAGATAAAGATAAAAAACATCTCACCTTATAGCTTATTTCTGCATTTAAGCGAACTGCTGCAAATCGCTAAATTTCTATTTTTCATTTAATGGGGGGCTTGTGTTCCTGCCGCTTTATCCTTTCTTACCTATGCCACTTAGCCATCTGCGAGGTTACACATGGTTTTACACAACCGCATTTTTACCCCATTTTCTCATGCTTGCTATGGGTAAGCAGCTATTAGTAATTTGTGTTATTCTCCTTTTGTCATAAGACTTTTCTCGTATTTCAGCTATCTATCATTTTACCCACCACAAATACCTTAAATTTTTAGTCTTCCAAAAATACAAAACCTTGCCTACATAGGGTTTTATAAAAAATGAGAGGACGCAATAATACGACCTCTCATTTATGGTTATTCCATTTACGATTACAACTTAACCAAACACTTTCTTATAAGTTCGTTCACTCTATCTTTCTGATAGGAGCAACAATTACTCTGCTTCAAGAACTCGACCACATCTGCCACACGATACCTAATTATTTTAGGACTAACTTTGTAATATATCAGTTTCCCTTCGGTACGGTAATTTTGCAATGTACGTTTGCTTACCATTAATATAGTGGCAACATCTTCGGAAGTCAAAAACAAGTTTGAATTATCCATGATACAATCTGTTTAAGCAATTCACGACTTCATCCTTTTTACTGTCCACAACCTTTGCGTAAATTTGAGTTACTTTTATATCGCTGTGACCAAGCATCTCTTTTATTACGGGCAAAGGTATATCACTTGTTAGCAATGCCGTTGCATACGAATGTCGTCCGACATGTGTGGAAATGTTCTTTTCTATACCGACTTTATCCGCAATTCTTTTCAGTTGTTTGTTTATAATCGCAGTTGCGGAACTAATAGCGTTCAACGCATCTTGTGCGCTTACTTTATCCACATCCACCTTCAATATATTAAACACATACTTATCGGGAAGTATCTGCCCGCCGTTATTCTCAACGACTGCACGTCTTTTGTCCAACACAGCCTTTACAAAGTCATTCATAGGAACAACCAATGGTTTTTCCGTTTTACGCATACGAATTGATATTTTGTCACTGGCAACATTCTTCCATTTCAAAGTAAGTATGTCCGATATTCTAATACCCGTATAACATTCAAACAAGAATAATTCTCGTGCATCATACAACGGGCTTTGCAACCGCAATTTCAAATCTTGGATTTTACGGATTTCATCTATCTCCAAATATGTTCTTTCAGTCTGTTCGCGTTTGAATTTTATTTTTCGGAACGGATTAGCTGTTTCGTCCATGTCATAATTGCGGTAAATATCTCCCACCAATTTTGCGAGTGCCTTCAGATTGACAGTGGCGGTATTCCTATTATTACCGATATGGTTCATTAGATAATCTTCATACTCCTTAATGAAATCCAATGATATAGATTTTATCGGTAAGGTTTCCTTGCCGACATAAAGACGTAATTTCTTAATGACAGACTTGTATTTCTTGTAGGTAGCGTGGTTTTGATTCTTGTATAAGTATTCAATATATTTATCGGCATACTCAAACAAATCAAATGAGATTCTATCATTGATTTTGTTTCTTATTGTTTCTATGCTTACAGAGTCATCCTTTAAAGCCAACATACAAGTTTCTTTCTCCAATTCGGCTTTCCTTTGTGAGATAACGGCATTTAATGCCACTGCGTTAGGATGCTGCTTTTTCACGCATTGTTCCTTATCATCCCAATAGTCGGGTGAAACGTGCAACAATGTTTTATAAGTAACCTTTCTGTCTTTGGTGATACGCAAGCACACTGGAGCTTCATTTGTGGACTTCGATAATTTCTCCCGTCTGATTACTACTTTGAATTTTGCTACGGTCATTCTACTTTTATTTAATTCGGTTCGACATTCGTTTTTTGCTTGCAAGCCACGGGGTAAAACATAGGTAAAACATTTGCGCCCCGTTTTCTGTGAATAATGGAAATAAGAATGAAAGTTCCAAATCACAAGTAGTCGCACAAGAAACTGAAAATCAGCAACCAAATTATTTTAGTTAAAAAATGCCGGAAAATGAGAGCAACCTGTATTAGAACTGGTGGCACCACTTTGAAGAAAAGCAAATAGCAGTAAACTCCTGATTTCCAAGCGAAGTCGGGAGTTTTTGTTTTCCCCAGGCACGCAAAAAACGGCAAAATATTACCGTTTGAGGTGGAGCAAAAGGTGGAGATAAAAGGTGGAGCAAAAATCTCCACCGAATTAGAGTCTTTCTCACTGATTTGCAATATTTTGCGTATCAAGAAAACGTGGTCGGTTTCCTACTTTTGTCCAAACTAAAAACTGTAGGAAAAATGAAAAGGAACTCGTTCAATGTGCTTTTCTTCATCAAGAAAGCCAAACTGTTGAAAAACAGAGAAGCCTCCGTGTGTATGCGCATCACGGTAAACGGTGCGCGAGTGGAAACCAACATCTGCAAAAGCATCGACCCAGCCTCGTGGAATCAGGCGAAGGAATGTGCCCGTGGAAAAAGCCGCAAATCATGCGACCTAAATGCCTACATTGAGGATGCAAAAATCAAGCTCCACCAAATCTTCAATGAATTGGAGGAACAACGGCAACCTATTACCGCGCGTTTATTGCAGGAAAAGTTTTTCAGGCAGGACAAAGAGCCGGAGGAGATCCGCACCCTCATCGGTACGATGCAGGAACATAATGACCAATGTCGTGCCCTTGTGGGGAAAGACTATGCACTGATTACCGTCCGCCGTTATGAAAGCTGCAAACGTTATCTCGCCGAACTTATCAGATAGAAATTCGGAAAAGATGATCTGCCGCTGACGGAAGTCAACGGTGAGTTGGTTCGTGCCTTTGAGTTCTACCTCAAAACAGAAAAATCCTGCCAGCAGAACACCGTTATCCGTTACATGAAATGCTTGAAGAAAATCACCAATCTTGCATTGGCCAATGAATGGATTACCAAAGACCCGTTTGTCGGCATCAAATTCCACGAGAAGGAAGTTGTACGCGAGTTCCTGACTATGGATGAATTGCTCACTATCTACCACAAAGACTTTCCATTGGAACGCATCCGAATCGTGCGTGACGTCTTCATCTTTGCTGCGTTTACGGGATTGGCGTTCATAGACGCACAGCAACTGGCACCTGAACATATAGTAGAAGACAAGAACGGTAATTTGTGGATTCGCAAGCCCCGTCAAAAGACCAAAAATATGTGCAACATTCCTTTATTTGATATTCCGTTGGAAATTCTTCGCAGATATGCAGACCATCCGGTTTGTCAAAAGAAAAATGTATTACTGCCAGTTCCATGCAACCAGAAGATGAACAGCTATTTGAAAGAAATAGCTGATTTATGTCTGATAAAGAAAAACTTAGCCACACATCTTGCCCGGCACTCATACGCAACCTCTGTCTGTCTCGCCAACGGGGTAAGCATTGAAAATGTGGCTAAGATGCTCGGTCATTCAAATATCAAGATGACACAGCACTATGCAAAAGTACTTGACAGTTCTATTCTCCGTGACATGACCAACGTAAAAAATGTACTTTCTAAAACTATGTAAGATATGAAACGAGGAATCATTACAATCAGTGAAAACGGGACGTTCTTCATGCCGACCGCTCCCGTCTGGATGACGATGCAGGAAATGGCAGACCTTTTTATGGTATTCTGCTTCGACATCCGCAAGGCAATTCGTGCTATTTATAAGAACCATGAGTTATTGGAAGAGGAAACGAAACGATATATCAAGCAGGATGACAGAACACGCTATGAAGTGTACAGCCTTGAAATAGTGATAGCAATTGCGTTCAGATTACGTAGCCGGGAATGTATGGCTTTCAGAAAGTTCATCACGGAGAGGTTGTATGCACCCAGCCAGAAGAAGCCCCTTCATTTGCTCTTTCCGCTATCCGACACCAATCCACGATACTGGTGTTAATGTTGTCCGTATCTATAAATAATAATACGAAGCCGATGGCGACAAGTACATTGCCCAGCCATCGGCTTCTGTTTGTTTCATACTTTGCAAGATTACGTTTCCAGTCGGTAGGCGTTCCGATACCCACCCATCACCAGCTTTTCAATGTCAGATTCCTTGTATAAAATCTTGCCGCCCAACTGATAGTAAGATACCATCCCATTGTTGCGGTAGTCTTGTAAGGTGCGGCGGCTCACCTTGAGCCATGCAGACACTTCCTTGTCCGTAAGGAAACGTTCATTACCGAACGAAGCCTTGCTTTTTTCGTTCATGCTTTCAATGCCGTTGAGTATGGAATCCAGTTCCTTCATGAAACCAACAGCCCATTCGTTATTTGTCATAAATGTTCTGTTCATTTGTTACATTGGATTTAGTGGTACAATAAGTTTGATTCCATTCAGATGGTCTTGCCCCGGCGGGCTGCATCTTCCCGTCTGTCCTCCACGAGTCGAACGATATGCAGTGTCCTCCGGCTTATAGAAAATCTTATGCCCTATCTGGGAGTAAGCTAACGTTCCGTTGTCGCGAAGCGTCTGCAAGGTACGGGGACTGATGCGCAACTGCTGGCAGACTTCCTGATTGTCCATCCAGCGGTTGAGCTTCCCTTCTTCCCTTTTGCTGAGGATTTCATTCACCCGGTCAGACAGGCGGTTGAGTTTGTTGTCCATTTCCTCATACTTTTCTTTCGAGATAATTACTACATTCATTATTATATACTATTATATACTGATTTTAGTGTTAATAATCCGTTTCGTCTGCAAAGTAAATCCGTTGTCCGCATGGAACAATAGATTTGCAATGAGGTGGCAGCTTGTGACAGCAGGTGGTCGGGAGTGGCGTTATCCACTGAACCCGTTACGGCTGTTCCAAGCGTCCGTGATGCAAAGAAAAGCGAAGTCCGGCATAATCCGACCGCTTCACACCTGTGTGGCAGCATTTGGCGTCGGTGTGGTAGCCTGTGGCGTTCTTCGGTTTCTCAAAGAGCATTTCCTTAAATCCGTCCAGATTACTCCATTTAAGCTCTTAAAATTTCCAATACCTGTTTCATGTACAATGGCAAAACGGCGCAGTGCGAACCGTTCCGGCAATGTGTAAAGTGCAAAACCATACATTGTTGCCATAGCCCACCCATTCGTTTGACAGCCTGCAATACAGGCGTTTCCTTTGCAACCGATAATCGGTCTAATGTGCGTACAACGACCAACATTGTTAAACATTTGATTCAAACAAGTATGAAAAAGAACGTAAGTAGCCAGAGTATGGATGCAGCATTACAGGATTTTTTAGGCAACAAGCCGAGTATGGAAACCCCGAAGCCTGAACTCCAGCCTGCCGACACGCAGGAACAGCCGGAATAGGCAGATGAGGCTGTGCAGGAACAAGCGAATGAAACTTCGCAGGTGGTACGCCGCATCAGAGGCAAGCAACGCCGTGCATCATTGGAGGAGTACAAGGAGGAATTTCTCAGCGTACCGTCTATCGAAGACCGCAAGCCTGTGCTCCTCAGCCGCAATACACGCGATGCCCTCGACCGCATCGACCGCATGTTCGGCGGGCGCAGGATGAGCGTGTCGGGACTGATGGAGAACATCGCCCGGCAGCACCTCAATTCAACCTGAATCAAGGGGCAACGATGATTTGTACAGTGGTTCGATTAAGCTTTTCATGCCGGACAACACGGACGGACAAGCTGAGGAAAACCGCTTTGAGGAAGAATTAAAACGCAGGAACAAGAAAAAGAAACAACGTAAAATAAGATTCTAAAAATGGATAATAACGAAGTATATGCGCTCTTTGAGGACATCAAAAATGGCTTGAAGGGCATCAATGACAGATTGGAGAACGCTCTCAAAGTAAGTAACAGCCAATCAGGAGAACAAGCTCCTGCAATGGATTTGGTTTCCATAAAGGACTTGTTCGACAGTTCTGCAAAGGAGCATCAAAAGCAAACCGAAGCCATTCTGACCAAGTTCGGGGAAGCGGAGGTTTACGCATCTAACAGGATTCTGCACCTGTTGCATGGTTTGAAAGAATCATTTACCCGAAGTTCGGAAGAACGGAGATACGAGCCACAGGAGCATATCCACCAACACAATTTCGACATCCGGTCGAGCAAGGCGTTTTCTCTTTTGGTCGGCATGGGTATCGTGTGCAGTCTTTCCATTTGGGGTAACATTGAGCTTTGGAAATCCAAGCAACAGTATGCGGACGATGCATTGAAGTTCCGCATCATCCGTTCATGGGGAGGCTGCAATGCAAAGAATATCCTTTGGCTGAATGAGGTGTTCGACATCTACCGCAACGAGGAAGCCATCGAATGGATACGACAAGAAGCTGACGGCTACGACAGAGGGTTAAAGGCTTTTTCCGACAGCCTGATGCAGGAGAAATTAAAAGTGGAAAAAATCTTGAAATAGCGATATGATACAAATACAATGCCCGATACGACCTCCATAAAAACAAAGATTGAGCAACATGAGGAATTTATAGTTAAGTTTTTATTTGCTCTCGCCTTTAATCATTACCTTTGCAAATAGCATCAATCTATTATCGCATACTTTAATATGAATTGAATATGGGAACAGAAAAGATAAACCGATTAAAAATAGTATTGGTAGAACAAGGCAAGACAGGGAAATGGCTGGCTGGACAGTTGGGAAAGAACGAGGCAACCATTTCCCGGTGGTGTTCCAATACGAGCCAGCCCTCATTGGAAATGCTGATGAAGATAGCCTCCATATTGAATGTGGATGCGAGAAGATTGATTAACGATGGAATTAATAAAGAAATATGATGACAACATTTACAAAGATAATTGATAAGTTCCGCCGTGAAGCATGGTCTGAGCGTGACAAAGGTTTCCGTTTTGAACGTCTGATGCAGGCTTACCTTAAAACAACCTCCTTGTATGCAGGACGTTTCGAAGAAGTATGGCTATGGTCAGAGTTCCCTTGCCATGACCAGTTTGGCGGAAAAGACATAGGCATTGATTTGGTGGCAAAAACCTTTTCTGGTGAGTATTGGGCGGTGCAATGTAAGTGTTATGCCGATGACAGTTACATCTCAAAACCGGATGTAGAGACCTTTCTTTCCACTTCGGGTAAGACCTTTGAAGTAGACGGGATAGAGTACGCTTTTGCCCAGCGGTTGTGGATTTCCACGACCAACAAGTGGAACAGCGCAGCAGAATTGACAATCAAAAAACAGACACCACAGGTAACACGCCTCAACTTGATTGACCTTGAAGCGGATGATGTTGATTGGGAAAAACTGGAACATGGGCTTTATGGCAAAGCCTCCCGTCCCAAGCCTTTTGCCATTATGGAACACCAGCGGAAAGCAATCGACCGTGTGCACGAATACTTCAAGACCAGTGACCGGGGCAAACTGATCATGGCGTGTGGCACGGGCAAGACATTCACGTCACTCAAAATAGCCGAGAATGAAACCGGGAATAATGGGTTAATCCTTTTCCTCGTCCCTTCTATTGCCTTGCTGGGGCAGACATTGCGGGCATGGTCTGCGCAGGCCAGTGTTCCCATTCATGCCGTGTGCATCTGTTCGGACGGGCAAGTCTCGCAGCAGAAAATCAAGAATGATGAAGAGGGTGTGAGCGTTATCGACTTGGCTTTGCCTGCTTCCACAAATACTGATTATATTCTCTATCAACTTGAAACTATCCGACATGAAGGACGCAATGGTATGACCGTTGTGTTCTCCACTTATCAATCTATCGAAGTCATATCGCGTGCGCAGCAAGAATTATTAAAACGCACGAAAGGTGAATACGGCATTTTCGACCTGATTATTTGCGATGAAGCTCACCGAACGACAGGCATATCACTTAAAGGAACAGAAGAAAGTGCGTTTATTAAAGTGCACGACAATGATTTTATTCGGGCGAAACACCGGCTTTATATGACTGCTACCCCACGTCTTTACACGGACGAGGCTCGTAAGAAAGCCGAAGAAAGCGATGCTGTATTGTGCTCGATGGATGATGTTTCCTTGTATGGTGACGAGATTTATCGTATCGGTTTCGGTGAGGCCGTGGAGAAACAGTTGCTCACGGATTATAAAGTATTGATTCTTGCCGTGGGTGACAAGGATATTACACCCGCCTTACGCGATGTGATTACCAACGAAGACGGCACAATTACCGTAGACGATGCTTCCAAATTTGTGGGTTGCATTAATGCTTTGTCTAAAAGAGTATTGGGCGATGAGGGGCTTATTAAGGCGGCTGACCCATTACCTATGCACCGCGCGGTAGCTTTCTGTTCTACAATTAAAGATTCCAAAGCCACGGCTCGTGTTTTTACTGACTGCAAGTCTGCCTATATGGAAGATGTTAGTGCGGAAGACAAGGCTCAGATGGTAGATGTTGTAGCTGAACATGTGGATGGTATGATGTCTGCCACCGAACGTGACCAAAAACTAATGTGGCTCAAAGAGCAGCCCGAAAACGAGACGGAATGCCGTATGCTGACCAATGCCCGTTGCTTGAGTGAGGGCGTAGATGTACCCTCATTGGATGCCGTTGTTTTTGTTTCGCCCAAAAACTCACAAGTAGATGTCGTGCAGTCCGTCGGACGTGTAATGCGTCGTAGTCCTGGAAAGAAATACGGTTATATCATTATTCCAGTAGTAATACCTGAGAATGTGGAAGGCGACGAAGTGCTGAGCAGGCATCCTAATTTTAAAGTAGTGTGGACAGTACTCAATGCTTTGCGTGCCCATGATGACCGTTTCAATGCAGAGGTAAACAAGATAGAACTTTCCAAACAGAAGCCTAAGCATATCCTTTTCGGAGGTGTGGGTAGTGCGCAGGATGACGATAGCATAGACCGTAGTCTTGCCAATGACGAAAAGCAAGACGCTACCAGTGCTGCCATGCAAATGGCACAACAACTTTCGCTGCAATTCGAAGATTTACAGAATGTGTTCTATGCCAAGATGGTGACCAAGGTAGGGAGCAAACGCTATTGGGAGCTTTGGGCAAAAGATATAGCTAAAATTGCCGAAGAGCATATCGAACGCATCCAACGACTGATAACTGATGAGGGGAAGCACAAACGTGCCTTTGAGCAACTGATGTGCGGACTGCGCAAGAATATCAATCCCAACCTTACCGAACAGGAAGTTATTGAAATGCTTTCGCAGCATCTGATAGCCATGCCTGTTTTCGAAGCTCTTTTCGGTAATTACGAGTTTGCTGTCAGCAATCCGGTATCAAAAGCCATGCAAAAGATGCTTGCCTTGCTGGATGATGAAGCCAAAACGGAAGAAGAAAATGAACGCCTGCAAAAGTTCTACGACTACGTGCGGACTACGGTCGGTGACATTACTGATGCCGAAGGTCGCCAACGCTTAATTGTAGAGCTTTATGATAAATTCTTCAAGGTGGCTTCGCCTAAGACGGTGGAAAAATTGGGCATTGTCTATACGCCTGTGGAAGTAGTAGATTTCATTATCCGTTCCGTAGGTTATATCATTCAAAAGGAGTTTGGACGTTCGCTTTCAGATGAGAATGTTCATATCCTTGACCCGTTCACGGGTACAGGCACGTTCATTACCCGCTTGCTTCAAAGTGGGCTGATAAGCCGCGAAGCATTGGTGCAGAAGTACCGCAAAGAAATCCATGCCAATGAAATCGTATTGATGGCTTATTACATAGCCTCTATTAATATAGAGAGTGTATTCCATTCGCTCGCTCCTGAAGAAGAATACCGGGCATTTGATGGTATCTGCTTGACCGATACGTTCCAATTAGGAGAAAAAGATTCTGACGAGAACCTTTATTCCGAACAATTCCCTACTAACTCCAAGCGTGTCATGGCGCAGAGGAAATGCCCGATTACAGTTATTGTGGGTAATCCTCCTTATTCCATAGGACAAAAATCTGCCAATGATAATGCGCAGAACCAATCGTATCCGAGATTGGAGAAACACATTGAAACGACTTATGTAGCGCAATCGGAAGCCAATCTGAACAAGTCGGCATACGATAGTTATGTGAAGGCTTTTCGTTGGGCTTCTGACCGTTTGAATGAAAAAGGAGGTGGAGTTATCGGTTTTGTGACTAATGGTGCTTGGCTGGATGCCAATGGATTGGATGGTATGCGCAAATGTTTTGAACAGGAATTCTCTTCGATTTATGTGTTCAATTTAAGGGGGAATTGTCGTACAAGTGGAGAGCTTAGGCGCAAAGAAGGAGACGGGGTATTTGGATTAGGTTCTCGTACTCCAATAGCTATCACTATTTTGGTAAAAAAGCGTAAAGCAAACAATTTAGAGAAAGCACAAATCTTTTATTACGATATTGGAGATTATTTAAGCAGGGAAGACAAACTGAAAATCATCAGGCAAATGGGTGACATCAGCAATCCTGCGATGATGTGGAAATCGGTTGAACCGAATAAGCATGGAGATTGGATTAATCACCGTAACGAAATGTTCAAGTTGTTTATCCCAATTGAACCGGAGAAGAAGTTTGCAAAGGGGCAGAAAAGTTTCTTTGTAGGGTATTCATTAGGGTTAGGTTCGAATAGAGACGTTTGGGTATATAATTCTTCTTTAAGCAGTCTTAAAATCAACATTAATCTCACAATCGATTTTTACAATGAACAAGTAAGAAAATATTTTTGTGAAAAGAATAATGGAATAACGGTAGATTCTTTCTTGAATGATAAAAGAGATTCATCAAAGATGGTATGGACTGATACATTGGTACGTGACTTAGAAAGATGCATATCATATAATGTGGATGAAAGTCGCTATACCACAAGTTTATATAGACCTTTTTTTAAGCAATTTCTGTATCAAGATAAAATACTTAATCACCGTGTATATCAGCAATCCAAACTATTCCCCACCCCCAACCACAATAATCTTGTGATTTGTGTGTCATGTGTCAGTGCCAATAATGGATTATCTGTATCTCTAACAGATTGCATTCCAGACTTGCATTATATAGGTGATACTCAATGCTTCCCTCTCTATTGGTATGATAGTAGTGACGCTGATGTTGCTGACCTATTCAACCAAGGAGCGGAAAAGCCGATGGACAGATATGTGCGTAAAGACGGAGTAACCGATTGGATATTAAATACAGCCCGTAAGCAATACGGCTACAAAGTGACGAAAGAAGACATCTTCTATTACGTCTACGGGCTGCTCCATTCACCCGACTATCGTACCACCTTTGCAACAGACTTGAAAAAGTCTCTGCCTCGTCTGCCCTTGGTGGAAAAAGCGGATGACTTCTGGACGTTCAGCAAAGCCGGACGTGAGCTTGCCGACCTGCATTTGAATTATGAAACAATAGAGCCTTATCGAAAATGTATTGTCCAGTTCGCACCGCTGACAAACAAAGGAGACAAGATAAACTATCACGTAGAGAAAATGCGCTTTGGCAAGATTGACAGTAAGACAGCCGACAAAAGTGTTATCCATTATAACCATTCCATTACTATTACTGACATTCCTGCTGAAGCCTACGAGTATGTGGTCAACGGCAAGTCGGCGATTGAATGGATAATGGAACGCTATGCCATTACCACCGATAAGAAAAGCGGCATCACCAACGACCCGAATGACTGGGCACGTGAGCATAACGATGAGAAATACATTCTCAACCTCCTGCTCCGCGTGATTAATGTGTCGGTGCAGACGGTGGAGATTGTGAAAGAATTACCGAAGTTAAAATTTGAATAAGAAACAACCATGAATCATTTTACAAAATTAAGGCTGTACCATAAGGCCATGCAAACAAAATATGGAGTTTTATTCCTATGGACATTAATAGGATTTGCGGTAGTTTTTATAGGCTATCTGTTTTGGTCACATTGCTCGTTAAAGCACTCTCAAGAACAAATAAGAAAAGATTATATTGCGCATATTCAAAAAGCCGATAGTTTATATATTCATTGGACTGAATATAATAATGCTGTTATACAAAATTCTCAAAAGGTAAATAATGCAATGCTCGCTGATTCAATAATCAAATTGACATTATCCAATAGGTATAGACTATCAAGGAATCAATATAATAGCTTAATATTGGTGCTAAACTCTCATTTTGCAAAAATGGATTCTCTGCATAAGCAATATGATGAAAAACTACTACGTGATTCTTTACGACTAAACACTGAACGAGAATTATTAGAGGGACAAACTAAAACAATGCTTGAGCTCCATCTTAATAAAATAGAGCATGAATATAGCAATATAGCCATGTGGGGAGCTGTCTTAACCATCCTATTTCTTGTATTTAGTTTTTATTCGATTTACAAAATGGATGAACTTATCCAACAGGGAAACGAGGGTGTAAAAGATATAAAAGATATAAAGAAAGAAGGTAGACAGAATCTTGATCAGCTAAAAAAAGAAAAAGAGGATATAGTAAACAGTATGCAGGGACAACTTAGTGAATCTGTTGCAGTAATGAATGATATTCAGAAGAAAACAGAAATACAATTTAAAAATGCTGCAGAAAATATGACTTCTGTTCAAAGTGGTTTGATGTCTAACTATCAAAAAGCACTTGATGATTTTAGGGTACAAATTAACGTCTTTATTGAGAAGTATGATGAGAACTTGGTGCAAAAGCAACAAGAATTTGACGACTTAGTGACTCGAGTAAATGATATTCTTGATAAATTAAACGGTATGGATTCGAAAAAGGAGGACTAAAGTATGAATAATAATCAATTATATCTTAATTCATCAAATGAGCTGATGCAAGTAAGAAATATTCAGCGTCAAATATCTCAAAAAGAGTTGGAACTACAATTATTAGATATTAATGATAGATACAATTCTTACAATCCTTATTCATATTCTTCTAATAGCATAAAAAGGCAAAGTATAGAAATGGAGCTTTCAAATTTGAAGAATAATAGAGACTCACACCTTAGCTTTGCGATTGAGTTTGCTTTATCATTAGCTGAACAAGATTTGAGAGTTAATAATATGTTTTCAATGGCTAACATTGCCATTAGTTCCATAAACTCTTTCTTGCAATCACAAAGAATAAACTTTAGCCTCTCATATTCTATACAAATGAGATTGTCGCAAATATCTTCTCTACTTTATACAAATAGTAACTTTACAAGTTTGCGCTCTGAAATTGACCGATTAAAAACGCTGTGTAATATCTATTACTAATATGCCAACCGAATCTCAAAACATAGAATTCAAAGAGTCTTGGCGCGACGAATACCAGAAATGGATTTGTGGCTTTGCCAATGCACAAGGTGGTATGCTATATATCGGTCTGCGTGATAATGGTGAAGTGTGCGGTGTACAGGATACCAAGAAGTTGATGGAGGACATCCCGAACAAGGTGCGCGACATGATGGGTATCTTGGTGGATGTCAATTTGAAAGAGAAAAACGGAAAGCAGTATCTGGAGATTGTGACAGAGGCTTAGCCTTATCCTGTTAGTTTCCGTGGCAAGTATTACCAACGGAGCGGTGCGACCAATCAGGAACTGAAAGGGGCTGCACTCGACCGTTTCATGCTTCGCAAGCAGGGTAAAACGTGGGACGGTGTACCTGTACCTTATCTAAAAGCGGAAGACTTGGATAGTGCCACGTTTGATTTGTTCCGCAAGTATGCCAAACGGAGCGGACGCATGGAGGAAGCGGACTTAATGGACGATAATCATGGACTGTTGGAGAAACTGCGGCTCTATGAAGGCAGTTACTTGAAACGTGCTGCTGCCTTACTATTCCATCCCGACCCGGAAAAGTATGTGACCGGAGCGTTTGTAAAGGTTGGCTTCTTCCGTGAAGGTATGGATTTGGTGTATCAAGACGAAGTGCATGGCAATCTGTTCCAGCAAATTGTGAAGCTAATGGACTTGCTGTGTACTAAATACATGAAAGCCGTCATTACTTACGAAGGCATCCATCGGATAGAGACATTGCCTATACCTCGTGAGGCGCTGCGTGAGGCGTTATTGAATGCTTGCATCAACAAAGACTATGCAGAACCTTCTCCCATTCAAATCCGCGTGTATGAAAACAAGTTGGAGATAATAAACGGTGGGGTATTGCCTGAAGGTTGGACTGTGGAAACCTTATTGTCCTCACATCGGAGTATGCCTTACAACCCTGATATTGCCAATACGTTCTTCCGTGCAGGTGAGATTGAGGCGTGGGGGCGCGGCATCGAGCGTATTATTATGGCTTGTAAGAATGACGGTTTCTCCACGCCGGAGTTCCGCTATGATGCTTCGGGTATATGGACAACTTTTAAGTTTGAGTACCCGGAAAGAGCTACTACCCAAAGCGACCAGAAAACTACCCAAAAGACTACCCAAAAGACTACCCAAAAAGCCATACAAAATCTGACGGAACAACAACAAGCTATACTGTCATTCTTAAAAGGACATCCGGAAGCGACCCGGAAAGAAATCAGCGAGAGCCTTTCCGGCATTACGGAGGATGGCGTAAAGTACAATCTTTCCCGGCTGCAAGAACTGGGGTTATTGAAACGCATAGGAGGCAGGAAGCAAGGATATTGGCAGATTATAGAATAAAGGACTATGGACGATTTGGAAGAATTTGAAAGTTGGTGTGAGGATTTAAGGGCATGGGAACGTTTTCAAGATGAGCTTGAAAGAATCAAGGGAGAAAATACCTATGAAGACTTGCACGACTTTGAGGATAAAAGCTTATCCTCGCAGCAGGAAACCTCCACGCAACCCGACGCAGAACGCTGCAACAATCCGGTGGAGCAATAGCGGGAGATTACGTCTTTAGCTAAAAGATACATCAAAGATATTCAGACACTTGGGTGAATAGTTCGATTCCTGATGACACTACTTTTTAAGAAGGTAAAACGATGTAAATCCCTGAACTTCATTGAAGTTCGGGGATTTTTCTTTTCCAAACATAGGCAGAATTAGTGAGATTAGAGCAAACTTACGTCTTGTTCGAGAAACTTCTTTTAAGCAAAAATGCTTCACTATGATGTAATTACTTTATTATTTTGCAATATATTGATCTTTTTATAATACGGAAGTATTATCAGGCTATCCTACGTTTTTCTCCGCTCTGTTTTTCTGTTTTCACTTGTGATAGTCTGCTATTTCCCTCGTAGATGCAGACGAGTATCTTCGAAAGAATCCCTCAAACCTGATCCGAACAAAATTTAGATAAGTTCTGAAGTTTTGGAAGAGTAATAAGCTCCCTCTTGATGATCAGTGTTTTCGTGGAACAAAAAGAATATTTGAAGATTTGGATGTAAAAAATAGGTTGAAAATCAATCTTATTTTCTGTTTTGTCGGTAGATATTCACTATATTTGTTTATGGTTTAATATAAGAGTGAAGAGATGAAGGATAATAAAGATTTGAAGTTGGCGGTTTTGATAGATGCGGATAATATCCCGTATTCGAATGTAAAAGGGATGTTGAATGAGATTGCCAAGTTCGGTATTCCGACAATTAAACGAATTTATGGAGATTGGACGAAACCGACAGTTTCCGGTTGGAAATCTTCTCTTTTGGAGAATGCAATCACTCCGATTCAGCAGTATAGTTATACTACAGGAAAGAATGCTACCGACTCGGCAATGATTATCGATGCCATGGATATATTGCATAGCGAAAAGGTCGATGGCTTTTGTATTGTTTCCAGTGATAGCGACTTTACCCGATTGGCTACACGGTTACGGGAATCGGGGATGCTTGTTATCGGTATCGGTGAAAAGAAAACTCCGAATCCTTTTATTGTGTCATGTGATAAATTTATTTATTTGGAGATTTTGAAGGTCGGGGATACTGATCTTCCGGGTAAAAAAGACTTTGGAGTTGATCTTTCGGTTCAGTCGGAAGCTACAGAAAAAGAGGTTATCGGAAAGGATCTGATCAATTTGTTCAGAACGACTATTGATGATTTGGCCGATGATACCGGTTGGGCATTTCTTGCTGAGGTGGGAGGTTTGATTATGAAGAAGAAACCTGATTTTGATCCCCGCAACTATGGTTTTTTAAAACTGACTCCGTTGATGAAGTCTTTGGATAAATATTTTCAGATAGAGGAACGTGAGGTTGAGAACAAACGTATCAAACATATTTATGTGAAGAATATATAATGCCATGAATGATGTTATTGTAGGAATGGGAGAAGTATTGTGGGATATGCTGCCTGAAGGAAAAAAGATCGGTGGAGCTCCTGCAAATTTTGCTTATCATGTGTCGCAATATGGGTTTGACGGCTGTGTCGTGAGTGCTGTCGGTGATGATAAGTTAGGTAATGAAATTTTAGAAAGTTTCAATAACAGGCGTCTTAATTATCTGATTCAAAGAGTACCTTATCCGACCGGTACGGTACAGATCGAGTTGGATGAAGCCGGAATTCCCTGTTATGAGATAAAGGAGAATGTAGCGTGGGATAATATTCCCTTTACGGTTGATTTGGAAAAGTTGGCAAAGAAGACTCGTGCGGTTTGTTTCGGTTCATTGGCCCAACGGAATACTGTCTCTCGTGAAACGATAAACCGCTTTCTTGATGTTATGTCCGATGCGGCAGGACAATACAGAGTATTCGATGTGAATTTGCGGCAGGGGTTTTATGATAAGGAAATTCTCTGTAATTCTATGAAAAGATGCAATATCTTGAAAATTAATGATGAAGAGTTGATCGCGGTGAGTCGTATGTTTGAATATCCGGGCATCGATTTGGAGGATAAGTGTCGAGCTCTTTTATCAGAGTATGGTTTAGAAATTCTTATCTTGACATGTGGTGTAAATGGAAGTTATGTTTTTACCCGGGAGAATGTCTCTTTTGTGAATACTCCGAAAATTGAGGTTGCCGATACAGTAGGAGCCGGTGATTCTTTTACGGCAACGTTCATTTCTGCGATTTTAAAAGGGAAAAGTATACGGGAAGCTCATGAACTGGCGGTTGAGGTATCTGCTTATGTGTGTACTCAAAATGGGGCTATGCCTGAGTTGCCGATCTCTATAAAGTCCCGATTACTTTGAAGATTATCATTCACTGATGTTTTACTGTGGAGGTTGCTGATCTGCCTTTAAGAGGTTCTGTTGACAGAGACCTCTTTTTATGCATTTTATATAATAAAGTATATTGAGTTTTTACACAATAAGTCATACCTTTTATATATTTGTTGTTAAATAACCATTATATTGTTGTATAATTACAACATTGTTTTTATCTTTGCCATATCCCAATAACATGAATACCGTTAGTGATTAACGGCAGAACCCAATACCTCGATCAAAAAAATGATAGAGGATGAAAAAAGATTATTTTAGAAAATTCAAAGAACAAGATTTTGTTCGGGCTTATGAAGATGAATTGAAATCACTCGGAACATCAGCTCCGTATGTATCTCGTGATGATGTAATACTTAGGGCTTTGCATAGCGGTAAGGGCCGGTATTATATTTCTTTTGAAGAAGCGGCACGTAATGTCCGTCGCATTATGAACCGTTTGCCTTTGGCACGTCGTAACGAGCTCAAAGTATCTATGTATCAGGAACTGGCACAGCGGGTGGCAGAGTATATGAAAGAAAAGCCTTTGGCTTCTTTTAAAGATGCTTTGTTTACTATATTGGCTGAGGAGAATGCTTCCCGGTTCTTTTTCGGAATGCAGACAGCACGTCTCATTTTATATCGTAATCAGCGGGGAGAAACTGTATGACGAAGTTATGTTGTATGTTATGTATTCTATTTTCTTTTTTTTCTTGCAGATCAACCCATCGGTTGTCCGATCAGAAAATAGAATCGGATACGGTTTCTGTTTCGCAGTTTATCGTGAGAGACTCGATAAAAGATTTGTTTTTCAAATCCGGATTTGATTCTCGGAGGTGGGATATTGTTTGGGAACATGTCTTGTATGGCAGTGATGATACAGCTTCTTGTTTGCCTGTCAAGGAGAAGCGTACGGTCACGTTGCGTTCGCAATCTATGGCTAAACAGGAAGTTATGTCGGAGAGTAAATCTATAAAGGATGTTCTATATGATCGACTTGATAGTGTTCATGTGAAAGTAGATCGAAAAGAAAGTGTGGAAAAAGAACCGTTTTCCATTTCTCTTAATCTATTTTGGATATTGCTTGTTTTATTGGTTATGGGTATTTGTATTCGTGTATTGAAATCGTAAAATTAGATGTTATGAAAAAAATATGTGTACATGTCGTCATTGGAGTAGATGAATTAATGCAGGAATTATTGAAGCGGACATCTTATATGGCGGTCTCTTTATCTTCTGATGGGGCGGCTACTGAGGGGTGGAGTGATCGCTGGATATTAACCGGTGATGAGTTGTTGTGGGCCCGTGATCGTATGCAGGAAGCTTGTGACCGAATTAATGGTGTTGTTTCTGCATATCTTTCGGAGACATGCGTACCTCCTGTTCAGGAGGATACATTTAGTTTTGTTCTGGTATTGCCTGACGAAGTATTTCCGGGAACGGATGGGGTAGTAAAGCGTACGATACGTGAGGCTTTTATTTCCTATGTGTTGTTTTGCTGGTATATCGATCGCATTCCCGATAAGGCATCCTATCAATTATCTCAATTTGAGGAAAATCTGAGCTTATTGAGGGTGCGTCTTAATAGGAGACGTGTACCGATACGTCGGCCTGTAAGGTCTTGAAAAATATTAAATAAACTCTTATATTCTTCAAAATAAGACCTTTTTTTCAAGAGTATAATGTTAACAATTAAATAAATCTTATATTTGCGGTAGTACAAAATAGAAATAACTATATAATAATAGAATATGGATACGAATTATGTTTCAAGTTATGAGATGAAAGCCGCACAAGCGACTCTTCTCAAAAATGTTTATTTATGGATGACCGTGGCATTGGCTATTACGGGAATTACGGCGTTAGCCGTAGTAAACTCTCCGACATTGTCATCTTTGCTTTTCAGCGGTAGAGCTACGTTTTTTATTTTGTTAATAGCAGAGCTCGGTTTAGTATGGTATGTTTCGGCGCGAATCATGTCCTTGTCCTTTACTACGGCGACCGGTTTGTTTATGCTTTATTCCTTATTAAACGGCCTTACGCTGTCTGTCCTTTTTGCCGTTTATACTCGTAGTTCGATAGCTTCAACCTTTTTTATTACGGCCGGAACTTTCGGAGCGATGAGTTTATATGGATATTTTACGAAAAAAGATTTGTCTTCTTGGGGAAATATCTTGATTATGGCGGTTATTGGTTTGATTATTGCATCGGTGGTTAATATCTTTATGCAGAGCGCAATGATATATTGGATCATAACCTATGCAGGAGTGTTGATTTTTGTCGGTCTGACAGCTTATGATACACAAAAAATCAAACAGATGTTGGCTAATCAGGAAATAAATGAGCAGACCCAGAAGCTGGCATTGCTGGGAGCTCTGTCGTTATATCTTGATTTTATTAACTTGTTCTTGTATTTGTTGCGTATTTTCGGGGACAGGAAATAAGATAGTATTTTATGGATGAAAGCTGGAAAGAGTTTTCCTGTTTTTTTCTATCACAATAAAAAAGGCGCGATTACAATTCGCGCCTTTTTTATTGTGATTTATGGAATGACCGAATTAGAGCTTACAACCTCCGTTGCAACGGGGTTTTATCTGTTTAAAGAAGTCATTGCCTTTATTATCTACGAGGATGAATGCAGGGAAATCTTCTACTTCAATTTTCCAAATGGCTTCCATTCCCAGTTCAGGATATTCTAAGCATTCTACTTTTTTGATATTGTTTTGAGCCAGAATAGCTGCCGGTCCGCCTATACTTCCAAGATAGAACCCTCCATGAGCTTTACATGCATCTGTCACTTGTTGGCTGCGGTTACCTTTTGCTATCATGATCATCGATCCCCCTTTTGATTGGAATTGATCGACATAAGAATCCATTCGGCCTGCAGTTGTCGGACCGAAAGATCCGGAAGCCATTCCTTTAGGTGTTTTTGCCGGACCGGCATAATAGATCGGATGGTCTTTCAGATATTGAGGCATATCTTCGCCGGCATCTAAGCGTTCTTTGATTTTTGCGTGGGCGATATCACGACCGACGATAATCGTTCCATTCAAAGAAAGTCGTGTAGCAACCGGATATTTGTCGAGTTCGGCAAGAATCTCTTTCATCGGACGGTTCAAGTCTATTTTAACAGCATTGCCTTCTCCTGCCTGACGTAATTCTTCCGGAATCAGTTCTCCGGGTTTATCATCAAGTTTTTCGATCCAAAGTCCGTCTTTGGTGATTTTAGCTTTAATGTTTCGGTCTGCCGAACAAGAAACACCCATACCTACCGGACAAGAAGCTCCATGTCGGGGCATGCGTATGATTCGTACATCATGTGCAAAATATTTGCCGCCGAATTGTGCTCCGATACCAGATTCTTGAGCAGCTTTGAGAACTACTTTTTCGAGTTCGACATCCCTGAATGCCCGACCATATTCATTCCCGCTTGTAGGAAGATTGTCATAATACTTGGTCGATGCCAGTTTTACCGTTTTCAGATTGGTTTCGGCTGAAGTTCCGCCGATTACGAACGCTATATGATAAGGAGGGCAAGCTGCCGTTCCTAAAGTTTTCATTTTCTCGACAAGGAATTTAACCAGAGTGTCGGGGTTAAGCAGAGCTTTTGTTTCTTGAAACAAGTAAGTTTTATTGGCAGAACCACCGCCTTTGGCTACAAAAAGAAATTTATATTCCATCCCGTCTACGGCATAAAGGTCGATTTGTGCGGGAAGATTGCAGCCGGTATTTACTTCTTTGTACATATCTAACGGTGCATTTTGCGAGTAACGAAGGTTCTCTTCGGTATAGGTTTTATACACACCTAAAGAAAGTGCTTCTTCATCGCCACCTCCTGTCCACACCTGTTGGCCTTTTTTCCCGACAATAATTGCCGTTCCGGTATCCTGACAGAATGGAAGTTGTCCTTTGCATGCAACTTCTGCATTTCGTAACATGGTGAGCGCTACGTATTTATCGTTTTCGCTGGCTTCAGGATCATGAAGTATTTTGGCTACCATTTCGTTATGTTCGCGTCTCAACATAAATGCTACGTCACGGGTTGCCGTATTAGCCAAATGGGTAAGCGCTTCGGGCTCTACCACAAGAACTTCTTTACCGTGGCATGTTTCTACCGATACACCATCTTTGGTAAGCAAATAATATTCGGTAGTGTCTTTTCCCAGAGGAAAAGGTTCTTGATACTTAAAAGGTTTTGTCGCCATACTTTTTTATGTTTAAATAATTTGAATGTTCTAAGAGCCTGTCTAAATTTTCCGATAGCAAAAAATCTATCTGTCCTTTGGGAACTATTTCCCTGTATCTGCATGTTACGCAGTTCTCAATGCTCCTTGTCGGGACTGAAAAATGTCCTCAAAACAATCCCAAAAATGTCTATGCAAAATTTTGACAGACTTTTGTTTTTTGTTTTTACAAAGGTACACGATCTTTTCATAACAAGAAAGTCGCTTCAGGATAATTTCTGTATATAAAACCTATAATTTAATATTCTTTGAATGGAGTCTCTCTTTTTTCTGGTTATTTAAATGGTATATAAACCATCTTTTTTGCTCAGATATGCTATTTTTTATAATTATAGCATAGAACTTCTTCATTATGTTGTTTTCTTTGTGTTGTAAAAATACTACAATTGTATGGTTTTTATTATTTATTATTAAACAAACGATTATGAGAAGTTTTGAAGAAAGAGTGAATGAACGACCGAAAGCGAGTTCGCACCAGATTATTCTGGAGAAATTGAGAAAACGTTTTCCCGACCGTCTTTTAGACAGCGACGATACGTTTTTTGATGCTTTAGTAGAGTATGACACGCATTTGTGCGACCGGTATGAAAAGTTACGGGATGACCAGACGAAACTTGCCACACTTTTTATCAGTAATCCGAAAATGGGAGGATTTATTTCTGATGTAATATCCGGAGAAGACGCATTGGTCGCTTGTGTGAGGTATTTCGGAAAAGATGTATTGGAGTGTGCCAATGATGAAAATCGTATGGCGCAATTACAAAAAGAGAATGATGAGTTTCTTGCCCGTATGTCGGCAAACCGTAAACTTGAAAAGGAGATGGCCGAAAATTGGGAACACAGTAAGCGTGCGATCACCCGGTTTAAGGAATCGAAAAATATGAGTGACAATGATTTCGATAATTTTCTCGAGAGAGTGCATCATATCTGTGAACATGTGTTTATGAGCGACTTTACACCGGATGTTTTGGAAATATTATTCAAAGGGGTCAATTATGACAATGATCTGGGATGTGCAGAGAGGGCTGCAGAAGTAAGAGGTCGTAACGAACGCATTTTGCTGGAGAAAAGACAATCGGATGGAGACGCCTTGCCGGGATTGCATAATAACCGTTCGTCAAGGAGTGAAGAGGAAGAGAACCTGACTCCGGGATTCGGATTGAGACGTCGTCGCAGTGTGTGGGACATGTAAAATCAAATAAACATTTAATGAATTAACATCAGCAAGTATAATTAACCGATTATTTATCTTTTAAAAACAATTAGTAATGAATAGAGTATTTAAGTTTTTGAAATCGAAAGATTTCTGGTTTTGGATGGTTGCAATTCTGGTCATGATTTTATTGGTCGTGATTTATCGGGATTGTACGTTTGCAATGGCGGCGGTAATACCGGGTGTTTCGGGTGGAAAAATATTGACCGGAGAACCGCTGACTACGGATATTAGTCGTCGTGAGAGCGAAGGGCTTCTCATGAGTGAGGTCGATAAACGGATTACCAAAATACGACCTATGTCCACTCCGATAGATCAATTATCTCGTTGGACGGGAGCTCGCCGTTCGGGATCTATGATTGTCGACTATTATTCGGTAGATGTAAAACCTACTAAAGCGACATTGAATGTCGCTTATACAGAACCGACCTCTTCTGATGTTACGGCTGCTTCTCAGAAAGTCAAATTGAACACAACGAATAACGATATTTTCGAAGTTTCCGAGACGATTCTCGTTCAAGGAGTTAAAGGGTATGAAGCAGACGGTGTGACGAAATCGAAAGCCGATTTGGTACTTTATATCTCCAGTAAAGAAGAAAATGGAGAATTGAATGTTTATGCAATCAACGGGAAAAAGATCGGATCGATTGAGAATTGTGTTCCATCTATCGATAAAGGTACGACATTTATACGGATGGGACGTGCCGCTACGGAGTTGGATGTGCAGACCGCGCAATTCGAAGCGCTTCCGGTGAAAGAGCAGAATTTCTGTCAGATCTTTAAAATGCAGGTAGAACAATCTACTTTCCAGAAAATTGCGAATAAAGAGGTTGAATGGGACTTTTCTGATTCTGAGGAGGCCGCAATTTACGATATGCGTTTGGGAATGGAAAAAACATTCATGTTCGGTGTAAAACGTATGATATATGATTCTAAGAAAAAAGAAAATGTCTCTTTGACAGGTGGGATTTGGTGGCAAGCCGGAAAAGAATATGAATTTGATCCGAAATCAGAGCTTACTCAAAATGATCTTATCGATATTATGAAAGAGGCGTTTACTGGGAATGGGGGAAATAAACGAAAAGTGTTGATCGGCGGTTCGGACTTTATCGGTCGCATAAACAAGCTGGAGATTACCAAAGTGGTATCAGCTAATGATGATTTTGTAAAATGGGGAATAGACTTTTCTGAAATTAAATCAAAATTCGGTAAGCTCTTTATCTTGTATTCCGAGGTTTTTGATGACTGTGGTATGAGCGATTACGGGTTTATTTTCGATCCGGAGTTTATCTCAAAATGGGCTCACGTACCGTTCGGAAGTCAGAAACTCGATCTGAAGGGTGCTGGTATCCGGAATACCGATGCTCTTGTACTTACAGAAGCAAGTTGCTTGACCCTGCGCTATCCGGCAGCTCATATGCGTATTGTACCTAAAACAGCATAATTTTTTTGTAATGATGATGTGATCTGTCCCGGATCACATCATCTCGATTATTAATTTTCAGATTTTAGAATATGAAGAATATAAAAACATACGAGACTCGTCATGGAAATTTAAGTACGGTTGTACAAGTCGGAAACCGTAACGTACGTATTCGTTTTATCTCGAAGGACAATGTTCACGGTTATTATGCGACGACAGATGTCGATTTGCAAAGAGCAATCGAGTCGGATAGTGGATATGGGCGCAAATTTTATTTGCTGGAGGAGACTTGCTTTTGTGATGAAAAAGAGATTGAATTAAAGCCGATCCCTTATATTAAAACTTGGCAGAATGCCAAAGAGTTGTTGAGAAAAAAGCCATATTCTGTTCCTGAATATGAATTGTCTTCTCCTGAGAGAATTGAAAAGTCTGCAAAGAAGAATGGAATAGTGTTCCCTTTGTTGAAGAGTAATCTATAAAAACAGAAGTAGATATGCTGGAATCGGAAGAAAAGTGGTTGAAGAGAATCCGGACGAATATGGAAGAATTGCTTCCGGAGAATGAGACTGCTGAAATAGACATTTTTGGAGTCGATGTGGGAGAGTATATTCGTGCTAAACTCCCGGATGCGATTGCCCGGGTATTTATTACAGCTCCGGTTCATCTGTTAGAAGGAAAGGAGTGTAAAGATGTTTTATTTCCGGAAAAACGCCAGGATGGCAGCGGCAGAGTGTTTTTCCCGGAAAAGGTGTTGAGAGTGCTTTCTTTTAAAATGAAAGGTTGGAATCGTCCGGTAACCCGGTTTATAAATTCTTGCCATGCAAAAAGCGAACTGCAATATAATCGGTATGTGCGAGGAGGGGTGAATAAGCCTGTTGCCGTTTTATCTATGTCTGCATCGGATAGGGTTGTTCTGGATTATTATTCGTTACCTGCGTCTTTACGTGTTCATGAGGTCGATAGTGCGGTGTATATACCTGTCCCGGAAATGCAGGATGGCGGTTATGATGTCCCGGTCAGGTTGGCGGATGCTGTTGGATATGTCTGCGCAGCTATGGTTTATGAAATATTGGGGCAACCGGATATGGCGGCACAAATGGCAGGAAGAGTCGTATTGCCGGAATTATAGAATTATAAATAAATTATTTAAGATCAGAAAAATGTTTACACAAGGAAAATTTATGGGATATTATTGGGGAGTCGGCGCATTTTTGTCCAGACACCCTAACGGAGGAATTCCCGGTGGTTTTTTCGTGAACGGAGAGACCAATTCGATATGGGTATGGGATTTTCTCAACAAGAAATGGATAGACAGTAATCGGGTAGAAGGTCCGTTGCAAGGAGTGGTAGATGATCCGGTAACGTTTGAGCCAAATGCCAAATCGGGAATAAAAACGACATATTTGTATTTGTCGAATAAGCCGGGAAACATCACATTTGCCAATTTTTTAAATGCGGGTGTTCCGATAGAGGTCTCTACCGAAACGAATGCTGTTATAATGTTGTTTTGGAATGGCGATTATTGGGAGACGTCTGTCGTACCTATTTATGGGGATGTGTCGGACAAAGCCGACAAAGACCTGTCGAATGTCACGGATGAAGACTTGGTCAAGGTTCTTTATGGACCGGATTATGACAGCAGCGCCGAAGCATTCAGGGAATTTATCACGACAGTACCGGAATCGCTAAAAGTAATAAACAAGTCGGCAATAGACAATACCACATCTTCCGGCAGTTATATTGTCATCGATAAGCAAAAAACCGATAGCTCGTATTTGCTGCTGTTGGTAGATATGAGTGTAAATACGATAAACGGGAAAAAAACATATACACAGAAATTATTCGGTGACCCGTCCGGCGAAGTATCAGTAAGGGTAAAATCGGACGACTCGGCATGGAGCGAATGGGAATCCCCCTTTGTGCCCGTTGATCTGACGAATGTAGAAAAAAAAGTAATTCAGGAGAAAGCCGGCATTTATGAATCGGAATATACCGATGCAACGGATGGCATCCGCCGTTTTATAGCGTTGAAGATCTGGGACGATTCCGATAATAACCGCAGTATCGGCATCACATCGGAAGGAGAGCCGTTCATAACCATGTTAGATCCGGAGGAGAACCCGGAACGGATACCTCTTGCCCTTGCAAAAACAGCCAATGATTCGGAAGCCGGTCTGATGCCTTCATCGGACAAACGGAAACTGGACTCGATCGAAATCATGGAGATCGATCTCAATACGGCTGATGGTACAGAAGAAATAGCCGATGCGGATACTGCCATACCGTTTTTAGGAAACAACACATTCAATGATATAATCACGAATGTTGAAATGGGGACAAGATACCTGTTCTATTATAAATATAGCGTTGAAGATGTGACCTATGCAGGAAATTTAGTTTTTACGACAGAAAATGACGGAGAAGCCGGTAAAATAACCTTTACCAATTCGGAATCTCTCGTCTCCATGGTTATAGAGAAAATAAGACCGGATATGCCAATCCAAATAGCAGTAACATTACCATAACGATAAAACCATAACAATATGAACAATATCATGCCCTTAGACAAGAACCTCAATCCCATACCGGTATTGCCGATAGGACCGGCCCAAGACATCACGGACGGGACACTTCCGTCAGGCTCGAGCCGTATAATCCGGATAACGGCTGTCACAGACTGCCGTCTCTGGCAATATAGAGGAGATAAAACCGGCAGCGGAGTTCTCCTCCCGTCCGGACAGACAGAATATTTTTCGGTATATGAAGGGTATTCGATAGAGATATCTGGAACAGCAAATGTAATGGGATGATGAACGGATTAGGAAACTTAGGACATTTAGGGAGGCTTGGTCACGTTTCAACCTCCGGGACGAACCATCCGGAAGTAGAGGCCTCCGGCCGAGCCTTTCCGATCTGGAACACGAAATCGGGCGACAATAAACTGATGTCCCTATCGATACACGGACGAACGGAACAGAGTGACACACCGACCCCTGCGAATCCCGTACCTATGCGATCGGTAGGAGACACCGGGCTGTTGTTGTCAGTCATGCCGGATAAAGCAGGAAGCGATTACCAGTTGTTGAACATCAAAGAAGCAATGAAAAAGGCGGGACATGACGGCATACTTCGATCTGTAAACGGCATATACGATGAAGTAGTGTATAACGGAAAAGAATGGAAACTGATACAGCGGATAGGTGTGAGTACAGGATTCACCGTCACTTCAATCTCAACACTTAATAGTAATGGAGATTTAAGAGAAGTCCTTATAAGAGGATCGGTAAAAGGAACACAAGTAACCCCTGACGTATCTACTTTTTACAACAATAAATTCTATTATACAGGAGATTCCACATCCAATAAGTGGAATAATGTATATGGAGTATATACTAATTCTTTAAGATACGGATTTACAGTTATATATGATATAACCGACTATCCAACGGAAGAAACATTAAAAGCCATAATCGAGGATGAAAGTACTATCTATTATTATGTATTATTTACTCCGGCAGAATATCCGCTTGACTTACCGGTAATAACGACCTATGACGAACAGACCTATTTTGCCAGCAATGCGGCCGACGTCAAGCCTCGCATGGTAGCCCAATGTCAGGTATCGAAAGCATTAGACTACATCCGGGAGGGTCTGGTCGGTTACTATACCGGTCGAGGACGAAGCAACACGGATGAGAATAAAAACATTCTTCCGGATCTGTCCGGCAACGGGAACGACCTTGAAAACAAAAACTTTGCATATACAGTCGATTCAGGTTACGGAGACGGATATATTCAATATGACGGGATAGATGACTTTTCAGGTCTTAAAACATCTATTCCCGCAACAAAAAGAACAGTGCTTTTTACCGTTAGCGACATACATAGATTAAACGAAAATAGCAACGCATGGTGTGGGCTTATCGACGGACAGAATTATTTTTTGGGTATTAGTAACGGAACAGGATTCTCTCAATCAGGGCGCTATATCATTAACGGAGTTGTGTCTAATGACAATTTCAATATTCTTGATAAAGGAGATAATATATATGTAGCAGGAACAACGGATGGTATAGGTTCAAAACAAATAGATAATATTACCATAGGATCAACTTTGAATCGAAGTTTATATGCGTGCAAATGTAAGATCTATGATGTATTATTATATGACAGGATATTAACCGAAGAAGAGATACTGCATAATTACAAAGTCTCATGTCAGTACAACGGAGAAGATATAGACGGCAAGAGCGAAGAAACTACCGGCGGAGGAGAAAACAAAACCAACGAACCCTAAAAACGAAAAATACGATGAACAGATATTATGTAATCCCGGTATCAGAACTCAAAGAGATAGATCCGGATTGGAAAACCAGAAGAAAGAACGTAGACGCAACAGAAGCGATCATACACGTAGAAACATACGAAAGGCTGGTCGTGGCAACAGTCGGAAGCATAATGCCCCTATCAGAAGATCTTACAGAGAAAAATACCTATCCCGTCTATCAAGGAAAAGATCTGAGGGAACTATTGAACAGTCCGGGATGGACACCGGATCAGGAAGGAGGCCTTCGATGAAATGGCTGAAAGAAAGTAACCGTCCCCGTCATGTCCTATACGGATTTATTGGGTCTTTGATAGGCACGCTACTGTTTGCTGTAGGCCTGGCGATCGGCAAGGAATACGGAGACAAGGCGTGGGGCGGGCAATTCGACCGTCTCGATTTATGTGCAACACTGATAGGCGGTATTGCCGGACAAATTGTTCAATTATTTATTATATGGAGGATATGGATATTATTTTAGATTTTATTAGCAGCGATCAGATCGGAGAATTAAAACGTCGAGCTGTCATTATTTTAGTTTTTTGGATCATAATGGTTATAGCCGTATTTATCGATTTGTGGACGGGAGTTGAAAAAGCCAGAGCCCGACACGAGCAAATTTATAGCGATAAACTTAGGCGAACGGTAGCAAAGATCGGAGAATATTGGAGAGTTCAGATAATGTTCCTGTTATTCGACATTGTCGGTTCGTTTATCACGGTTTATAATCTTCCTTATGCCTCTATGTTCGGGACGCTCTGTATCGTGTATATAGAACTGCGCAGTGTCTTCGAGAACTTGAAAGAGAAGCGGTCAGTCGCCGCTGATATCCCCGAAGCCATGAAAGAGATCATCAATTGTAAAGACATTGAAAAAGCGAAAGAGTTGATCGAAAAATTAAAAGGAGTAGGAAATGAAAAAAAGTAAGTACTTTAAAATACAAGAACTTGTTTGTCCCGAAGTCTATAAAAACTATGGAGAACAGGCATGGATGTTTATCGATCCGGAACTGATAGAGACGCTTGATATAATCCGGGAGAAAATATTGAACAAACCGATGATTGTTAATAATTGGGCTTCAGGAGGAGGTTATACCCAAAGAGGACTTCGGTGCAATATTTGTCAACTGGTAAGGGATAAGACAAAAAACGGGAAACTCTATTTGTCTGCGCATAATTTCGGGAAGGCCATAGATGCGACGATAGAAGGGATGACGGCAGAGGAAGCGAGAAGATTGATCATAAAGAATCAAATTCTGCTGCCCTGTCCGATTCGTTTGGAGGATGGCGTTTCTTGGCTGCACTTGGATGTGTATGATGCGGATAAAGGGAAAGTACATCTGTTTAAGGTATAATTCGAAAACTTTGAATAGATTAAGGCTATAAAATAGGTATAAAATAAAGACTTCCCGAAAAATTCAATTTTTCGGGAAGTCTTTATTTTATAGGAATATTTAAAATTCTGCATTTTTCGGAGTTCTTGGGAACGGAATGACATCTCGAATATTTGTCATTCCGGTAACGAACAATAAAAGTCGTTCAAATCCTAAACCGAAACCGGAATGCGGGGCAGTCCCGAAGCGTCGTGTATCGAGATACCACCAAATATCTTTTTCCGGAACACCCATTTCTTTAGCACGAGTATAAAGTTTGTCATAATTTTCTTCACGTTGCGAACCTCCTATGATTTCTCCTATTTTAGGGAATAGGACATCCATGGCGCGGACCGTTTTTCCGTCATCATTCTGTTTCATATAGAATGATTTTATTTCTTTCGGATAATCGGTGAGGATGACCGGACGTTTGAAGTGTTCTTCTACCAAATACCGTTCATGTTCGGATGCGAGGTCTGCCCCCCAATATATCGGAAATTCGAATTTGTGACCTTTAGCGACCGCATCTTCCAATATCTTGACACCTTCGGTATAAGACAGTCGTACGAATTCATCTTTAAGAACCGATTGCAGCCGTTCGATAAGTCCTTTGTCGAACATGTCGTTAAGGAATTGCAGATCGTCTTTACAGTTGTCTAAGGCCCAGCGAACGCAATATTTTATGAAGTCTTCTGCCAATTGCATATTTTCTGCAATTTCGATAAATGCAACTTCCGGCTCGATCATCCAAAATTCTGCGAGATGACGGGGAGTATTGGAGTTTTCTGCCCGGAATGTAGGACCGAATGTATAAACGGCTCCCATCGCCATTGCTGCTAATTCGGCTTCAAGTTGACCTGAAACGGTCAGGCTCGCCTGTTTACCGAAAAAGTCATTATCATAAATAATCGATCCGTTTTCATCCTTTTTCAAATCATACAGATTCATGGTAGTCACCTGAAACATCTGTCCTGCTCCTTCACAGTCGGAAGCGGTAATGATCGGAGTATGAAAATAGTAAAAACCTCTTTCATGGAAAAATGTATGTATTGCCATTGCCATGTGGTGTCGCATCCGAAATACAGCTCCGAACGTATTTGTACGAGGACGCAGATGTGCTATTTCTCGTAAAAACTCCATGGAATGACCTTTCTTTTGTAACGGATAGGTCAACGGATCGGCAGTTCCGTATATTTCTATTTCTTCTGCTTGTATTTCTGCATCTTGGCCTTTTCCCTGCGATTCGACCAATAGTCCGTTTACATTGATACAAGCACCGGTTGTAATCGGTTTTAAGAGTTCTTCATCGAATTTTTGCAGGTCGATGACTATCTGCATATTTTTAATTGTCGATCCGTCATTTAAAGCGATGAACCCGACTTGTTTGTTCCCACGACGAGTGCGAACCCATCCTTTTACGTTAACTTGAGTTCCGAAAGGTTTATTTTTGAACAGATCTGCGATTTTGGTTCTGCTGATTGTTTCCATTTGTCCTTCTTGTTTTATGCCTGAACACGAATGTCGGAAATTTCCGACATTCGTGCAGATTTATTTTTTGATTTTATATTCGTTTTATTCGAACGAACCCATTTGAAGCATGGTGACTTCTTGTTGAGTAAGATAACGCCAGCGTCCTCTGGGTAAGTTTTTCTTAGTCAGTCCGGCGAAATAAACCCGGTCGAGTTTTGTCACTCGGTATCCTAAAGCTTCGAAAATACGACGGACGATACGGTTTCGTCCGGAGTGAATTTCGATTCCGACCTGATTCTTGTCCGTATCGGTTGCATAGCTGACAGCATCGGCGTGAATAGGACCGTCTTCTAATTCAATGCCATCTGCAATCCGTTGCATGTCTTCTTCCGAAACATCTTTATCTGTCCACACGTGATAGATTTTTTTCTTGATAAATTTCGGGTGAGTCAGTTTCGATGCCAAATCTCCGTCATTTGTCAATAATAGGACTCCGGTGGTATTCCGGTCTAATCTGCCTACCGGATAGATACGTTCTGTACATGCGTTTCGGACAATATCCATTACAGTCAGACGGCCTTGAGGATCGTCTGATGTCGTTACGCAATCTTTCGGTTTATTCAGTAAGACATATATTTTATGTTCCAAAGTCACAACTTTATCTTGGAAAGTAACGACGTCGCTACGGGTAATTTTAGTCCCGAGTTCGTTCATGACGACTCCGTTTACTTTTACGAGACCTTGCTGTATGAATTCATCGGCTTCACGGCGAGAACATACTCCGGCATTGGCCATATATTTATTTAAACGTATAGGTTCGTTCGGATCTACGTTTATTTCTTCATAGATGATCCGCTTCCGTTGTTGAGAATAGTCGTCCCGACGTTGCGGTCTGTTGTTATTATAAGGTCTGTTACCGTTTCTGTTATTATTATATGAGCCGTTGTTACGGTTATTATAAGGTCTGTTCCCGTTATTGTAATTGTTCCCGTATGCCGGACGATAGGGGCGGTCGTTGTTTTCATTGTTGTAACGGGGACGATCGTTATTGTAAGGCCTGTTATTATACGGTTTATTGTATGGGCGCTCATTATTATAGGAACGGTTTCCCGCATCCCCATAATTGCTGGTTCGGTTATAACCGGATGATTGCCTGTTACCGTTATAAGGTCTCTTGTTGTTTTCTCCGTAAGAAGGGCGATTATAATTTCTTTCGCCATTATTGATCCGGGGTCTTCTTTCCGGATCGAACGTGTTTTCGGTTCTTCGAGAATAATCTACTTTTTCGTATCTTTCTACACTACCGTCACGGCCGGCGACACCTTTACTCTCTCCAATACGGGGACGCCTTGGTTTGTTTTCTCTTTCCATAGGGAATCTTTTGAATTGTAATTAATATAAAGAGTGAGCCTCTCGGCCTACCTCCAAATGTTTATTTAATTTGAAAGATAATTATTTCTTTGCAAAGATGCAAATGTTTTTTTAATTATGGTAATAATCAGCCGTTTTTCTGCATTTCTTAACGTGTAAATTTCGGTTCTTTGCAAAAAAATACTTTTGAGAACATAGCGTGCTATTAATAATCTGAAAAAGTGATCTAAAAAAGAGAAACACGAAAGAATAAATAGAAACCTTTTCCTAACTTTGCAAAGTTATATGTTTATGAATCGAAATAATAATATAAAAGAAATAGGTTATGGAAATTATTAAACCCGGACAGTTTGTTGAGGCAACTTACGATCTTTTTGTCGGAGCTGAAAATGAACTTATGGAACGGGCAACTAAAGAGCTTCCTCTTCGTTTTGTTTTCGGTGCTGATCAGATGTTACCTTCTTTCGAGGCAAAACTGAAAGGTCTGAAAGCCGGAGATAAATTTGAATTTGTAATACCTTGTAATGATGCTTACGGAGAGAGAGACGAGGAACATGTTCTTGAATTGAATAAAGATATGTTCATCGTTGACGGCAAGTTCGATGAGGAGATGATTTTTCCGGGAAATACAGTTCCGATGATGGATGCCAGCGGAAACCGACTGAATGGTTCTGTCCTCGAAGTTAAGGAAAATGTCGTGGTTATGGATTTTAATCATCCGTTAGCAGGAGAAGATTTGCATTTTGTAGGTGAAATTGTAACGGTGCGCCCGGCTACACCTGAAGAATTGCATCCGTCTTGTGGCGGCTGCGGTGGTGGTTGCAATTGTGGTGACGAGCATCACAGCGATTGCGGCGGCGGGTGTTGTCATTAAGATATTCTCGGTTTATTGAGAAAAAGGAACTCTGAGAAATCAGGGTTCTTTTTTTACCGTTTATTGAATCGTTTAGAGTCGGTTTAAATTTTAACGGACCAAGTTTTAGAGAAATCCGCAAGAATAGTAGCCCCTGTCGGGAGGAATACGCCGATAATGTTATAGACCGGAAAAACGCAACGATGATTTGATGATATTCTCTTATCGGGAAATTCAGGTTCTGAATGATCCTTGACAGATATTGTTATTGAAGCTGTTTTGTGAGCATTTTTTATTTTTTTTGTTCGGAAAAGGATCAAAAAAAACGGGAAATGATAGATTTGTTAGTTTCTCATTTCCCGTTCTATTTTTATCTGAATGTTTCGGTGAGTTGCCGTATCTCGGTAAAAGATGATTTTTTATTGTAAAGGATATTATATACAGCATCGAGTATAGGCATCTCGACATTGTATTTTTCATTTACTTCTTTAATACATTTAGTGCCGTAGTAGCCTTCTGCCACCATTTCCATTTCGATTTGTGCTGTTTTTACAGAATATCCTTTGCCTATCATCGTGCCGAATGTATGGTTTCTGCTGAATCGGGAATAAGCCGTCACAAGCAGGTCTCCGAGATAAACCGATTCACAGATGTTTCTGTCTATCGGATTCACGGCATTGACAAAACGATTTAGTTCTTGAATGGCATTTGAAATTAATACTGCCTGAAAATTATCACCGTATTTTAATCCGTAACAAATTCCTGCAGCAATGGCATATACATTTTTCAGTACCGAACCGTACTCGATTCCTTCGACATCTTGAGAGATGCTTGTTTTCAAGAAATTGCCGTTTAACATGTTTGCGACAATCTTTGCCCGTTCTGTGTCGGCGCATCCGATAGTCAAATAAGACAGCCTTTCTAAGGCAACTTCTTCGGCATGACAAGGTCCTCCGATTACAGCCAGATTTTCCGCAGGTACATTGTATATCTTTTTCAGATAATCCGTGACGATCATATTTTCGTCGGGAACGATACCTTTGATCGCAGAAACAATAAATTTATTGTATAGCGGAGTCTTTAATTTCTTCAGGTGTTGTTTTAAGTAAGGAGACGGCGTAACGAAAATCAGCGTATCCGAATTTCTGATCGTCATATTCAGATTATTGCTGAAATGAATACGACTTATATCGAATTTGACACTCGACAGGTAAGCCGGATTATGCCCCAGACGTTTAAAATCATCGATACGATCTTTTCTCCGCATATACCAATTTATAGAATCGGTATTGTTGAGGATAAGCTTAGCGATGGCCGTAGCCCATGTACCTCCCCCTATGACAGCTATTTTTCCCGGTAGATTCATTTTTTTTGCTTTTTTATTTAGCTGCTTCTACCCAAGCCTTTACGTCATCTACTGAAGGATTGGTCAATTCAAGTTTGTATTTTTTATTGATTCCGCAAATTTCCTGATGCAGTTTGTTCGGGTTTGCTTCGGTCAAGGCGTCAACGGTTAAATATCCGGCTTTTTGTATCGGAGCTACCCACTCCGACGGTATTCCGATTGCAGTGTATTTGCTTTCTGTATCTTTTTTCTGGGTCTTTTCAGGACGCATTTGTGGGAATAACAATACTTCTTGTATGGTCGATTGTCCGGTCATAAGCATTACCAGACGGTCCATTCCTATCCCCATGCCGGATGTAGGAGGCATTCCGTATTCAAGAGCGCGGATAAAGTCGTTATCGATAAACATCGCTTCGTCATCGCCTTTTTCAGAGAGCCGTAATTGCTCTTCAAAACGGAATCGTTGATCTATCGGATCGTTTAATTCCGAATAAGCATTACACAGTTCTTTTCCGTTTACCATGAGCTCGAAACGTTCTGTCAATTCAGGATTGTTACGATGACGTTTACAAAGAGGGGACATTTCGATAGGATAATCTGTGATAAAAGTCGGTTGAATATAGTTCCCTTCACATTTTTCTCCGAATATTTCATCAATAAGTTTTCCCTTACCCATTGTTTCGTCCACCTCGACACCTATCTTTTTGCAAACTTCCCGTAGTTGATCTTCGTTCATTCCGGTAATGTCGATACCTGTAAATTCCTTGATGGCATCGATCATCGTTACGCGTTTAAAAGGAGCTTTAAAGCTGATTATGTTTTCACCTACTTTGACTTCGGTCGTTCCGTTTACATCCAGACATATTTTTTCGAGCATCTGTTCGGTGAAATTCATCATCCATTGGTAATCTTTGTATGAAACATATATTTCCATGCATGTGAATTCCGGATTGTGAGTACGGTCCATCCCTTCGTTACGGAAGTTCTTTGAAAATTCATATACTCCCTCAAATCCTCCTACGATAAGACGTTTCAGATATAATTCATCGGCAATACGCAAATATAACGGTATATCGAGCGCATTATGATGCGTTATAAACGGACGTGCGGAAGCTCCTCCCGGAATCGATTGAAGAATGGGCGTTTCTACCTCCATGTATCCTTGCGCATTGAAATACTCACGCATAGAATTATATATCTTGTTTCGTTTGATGAAGATATCTTTTACCCCTTCATTGACAACAAGATCTACATACCGTTGACGGTAACGGAGTTCAGGATCTTCGAAAGCATCGTATGCTACGCCGTCTTTCATTTTGACGATCGGTAACGGACGTAAAGATTTTGATAAAACGGTAAGTTCTTGAGCATGAACGGTTATTTCACCCATTTGAGTGCGGAATACAAAACCTTTAATTCCGATAAAGTCTCCTATATCCAGAAGTTTTTTGAAAACCGTATTATACAACTCTTTGTCTTCTCCCGGACAGAGATCATCCCGGGATATGTAAACTTGTATACGTCCCGTAGAATCTTTTAATTCTATGAACGATGCTTTTCCCATGATACGGCGGCTCATGATACGTCCCGCAACAGATACTTGCCGGGGAGCATCTTCATCTTTAAAAGAAGATTTTATTTCGGTTGTGTAAGCATTGACTTTATATTCGGCAGCAGGATAGGGATCTATTCCCATTTTCCGCATTTCTTCAAGACTCCCTCGTCTTATGATTTCTTGTTCGCTTAAATCAAGTAAGTTCATGTGTCGTAAATTTATCGTTTCATTGCCGTAACATATATCCATCGTTCTAAAGGACATACCATTTTCACTGCACATCTTTTTGTGCATTATACGGATTTTGCAAAAATACAAAACTTTATGCGAAACCTGTGTATGATTATGTCTAATTTATTACAAAAGTGTTTCTTCCTAAAAAAAAGCTGTGTTGTTTGTTTGAAAGGAAAGACTTATTATAACTTCTTAAGGCCTATCTGAATTTTAAATAGAAAAATATTATCCGGTCATTCTTATGTTTTTTGCCGGTCAATAACGATGTTGACGGTATCGGCAGGTTCTCCTATCAAGATAGAAACCGACCATTCTCTTGTGGATTGTTCTCAATCTTTATTCGAGCAAATTTTAGACAGGTGTTTAATTCTCTTTGTATTTTCGTTCATATTCTTTCAACATACGGCTTACGTTGAAATAGAATCCTTCTGTTTTATCAGGATTTTCGCTTACTTCGATAAAGTCGTAGTTAGGTTCAACGAAGACATATTTGTCAGCTTTATATCCGATGCTGTTGATAATGTCATATTCATGCGTCGAATTGATTACATACCATGCTGTTTCCGGAGATTTCCCATCTCCGGTAGAACGGATAGCTTCGAGAAGTTGTCGCATTTTTGTAGTCCATATTTGGGCTTTTTCCTTATCACCTTTAGTCTTGTATGCATACGCCAATAGATGCATCTGTCTTAGGTCGAACGGAAAATTATCCAACAACCGGATTGCGTAATCGATGATTGTGTCGCATTCTGCTGCTGTGTGTGTCGGTTGAGAGTATAATTTCATGATCTCTTCAGGGTGTTTGTTTACTCGATAAGGATTATAACCCTCTTGAAAACTGTATCCTAAATATAGATGTCTTAACTCTTTCAGTGTAAATGTCGTGTCGTTGTTCAGAAAGCGTTTTATCAAATAAGGGTAATAGAGGTGGGAATTGTAGTTACGGATGTTTTTATGTATTTCTTTTAAATTCGGAATTTTGAAATCTTTGTCTTCCGCTTTTATGGACGGAATGAACAGAAATAAAGAAAGGAGAAATATAATGAGTCTATTTTTCATTGCCTGATTGGATTTTGCTATCTCAACAAAGATAGGTAAAAATCTCTCTTTGACAGATAGATTTCAATGTAAAGACTGTATATTTTTACCTTTTTTAGAGGCTATTTGCAGATCTCTGCTATTTTGTATAGCAGGAGAAAGAACTTCTGAATTTTAGTACTGCCAGATGATATTATTTACGGTTTTTTAGTTCTTCTATCAGTCCGTTACAAGCATCTTCCAAAATGTCCAGTACGAGTTCAAACCCGTCGCTTCCCGAATAGTAGGGGTCGGGGATATGATCGTATGGTAATTTTCTGCAAAAATCGGTAGTTCTCCGTATTTTTGCAAGCGATTCCGGATCGGGGGCTAATCGTTGTAGATTGCTGATATTTGTATCGTCCATGCCGAGAATTAAATCGAATTTTTCAAAATCATCCCATTTTATTTGTCTTGATCGGTGAGTCAGCTTATATCCTCGGCAGGCGGCATGGGCACGCATTCGGCTGTCCGGCAGTTCTCCGGCATGACCTCCGTACGTTCCTGCAGAATCTACTTCGATATTCTCGGACAGTTTTACTTTTTGCAATAGCTTCTGCAATATTCCTTCGGCAGCCGGGGATCTGCAAATGTTGCCGAGACAAACAAACAATATTTTGTATTTTTTCTCCATCGTTGATGTTTGTATTAAAAGCGACACGCATGCGAAAATCGCATGCGTGTCATGTAAGTCTCTTATTGTAATCGAGGTATAATAGCCTCGTACAAATCGAACTGATTAGTTTTTGGGTTCTACAGAAATGTAAGAACGATTATCTTTTTTTCTGCGGAATACTACCATACCGTCCACTAATGCGAACAATGTGTGGTCTTTACCCATACCTACGTTTTCACCCGGATGGTGAACTGTACCTCTTTGGCGTACGATAATGTTTCCTGCTTTTGCAAACTGTCCGCCAAATACTTTAATACCCAGTCGCTTACTTTCCGATTCACGACCGTTCTTCGAACTACCGACACCTTTCTTGTGAGCCATTTTTTCTTAGAATTTAATAAGTTAAGCAACAATTTCTTTAATTAACACTTGTGTAAAGCATTGACGGTGTCCGTTGCGTTTGCGATATCCTTTTCTTCTTTTTTTCTTGAAAACGATTATGCGTTCTCCTTTCAGGTGAGAAAGTACTTCGCATACAACTTTTGCGCCCTCTACGGTAGGAGCGCCAACTTTTACCGTTCCGTCGTTGTCGAGTAACAATACTTTGTCAAATTCGACAGAAGCGCCTTGTTCGGCTGCGAGACGATGAACATACAATTTTTTGCCTGCTTCGGCCTTAAATTGTTGTCCTTGAATGTCAACAATTGCGTACATCTGATATAATTTATTATTCAGGTTACCTCCAGTGGGTGGGTGATTTTTATCACCGCTTATTTATACCCAGCACGGAATGAGGGTGCAAAATTAATGCTTATTTTTTGTATTTCCAAATCTTTCTATTCAAAATTCGGAACAGTATTTTTATTTCATCCCGAACAAGATAGGTTCTTAGAACTTTTTCTTGTTCGGGCAATGGATTTATAAATCAGAGTTTTGCTTTTATGGCTTTTGTTTCTGCTTCATATCCCGGTTTTCCGAGTAGAGCGAACATGTTTTTCTTATATGCTTCTACTCCGGGTTGGTCAAAGGGATTTACTCCCAATATATAACCGCTGATGCCGCAGGCTTTTTCAAAGAAGTAAATCAGTTGTCCCAAGTAATATTCGGTGATCTCCGGAATTTCTATTTTCAAATTGGGGACACCTCCATCGACATGGGCGATTTGAGTTCCGAGTTCGGCCATTTTGTTCACTTCGTCTACTCGTTTGCCGGCAAGAAAGTTCAGTCCGTCTAAGTTTTCCTCATCGGCAGGAATTTCGACTTTATATTTCATCTTTTTTACGGAAAGAACCGTTTCGAAAATCGTGCGTTCTCCGTCTTGTATCCATTGCCCCATAGAGTGCAGATCGGTGGTAAAATCTACCGATGCCGGGTAAATCCCTAGATGATCTTTACCTTCGCTTTCTCCGTATAGCTGTTTCCACCATTCTGCAAAGAAGTGCAGCTTGGGATTGAAGTTGACGAGTATTTCTATTTTTTTCCCGGCTTTGTATAATATGTTGCGGGTTGCGGCATAAACGGCTGCCGGATTTTCTGTAAACGGTACATTTTCCCCGCATTTATTTTCCATTGCAACTGCACCTTTTACCAATTGGCGAATATCATATCCGGCTACGGCGATAGGTAACAGTCCTACCGGAGTGAGTACCGAAAAACGTCCGCCTACATTATCCGGAATTATGAATGTCTTATATCCTTCTTTATCCGCCAATTTTCGTAAAGCACCTTTGGATGCATCGGTTATGGCGATGATGCGGTTTTTAGCTTCGTTTTTGCCGACTTGATCTTCCAATTGTTTTTTCAACAACCGGAAAGCTAATGCCGGTTCGGTTGTTGTTCCGGATTTTGAAATATTAATTAATCCGAACTGGCGGTTTTGTAAAATATGCTGAAGTTCGTACAGATAATCTTCTCCGATATTTTGTCCGGCAAACAAGACTAAAGGAGCACTTTGCTTGGTTTGCATTTGTATGAATGTGTTCGACAGCGCTTCCAACACGGCTTTAGCTCCTAAATAACTACCTCCTATACCGATTGCGACAACAATCTCGCATCGGTCTTTCAATTGTTTGGCAGCGGCTTCGATATCCGATAATTCTGTTTCACTGATCGAGGAGGGCAGATGCAGCCATCCGAGGAAATCATTTCCTTTTCCGTTTCCTTTATGTAATGTCTTTATAGCATCTTCTGCTTTTGGAGCGGCAAAAAGAAGTTGCTCTTTTGCACCTTTACCAAGGGCTTTTTCAATGTTTAAGTTAATAGTTTCCATACGGGCTAACAAGAATTAATTAATTCTCAAATGTATAAATTATAATCGAAATAATGCAATGATAAAGGCTAAAATTCTTTTTTATATATACTTCGGGTAGCGAGAACGGATGTATGTGTTATCTTTGCCGTCTGAATAAAAAATGATCAATCTTTTATCTTTTGCATAATAATAAGCGTATGCGTTTTACCAACAGACAAATTTGGCAAATGGCCTATCCCATTCTCATCAGTTTGCTGATGGAACATTTAATCGGACTTACCGATACGGCATATTTGGGACGTGTCGGAGAGGTAGAACTGGGAGCTTCTGCATTGGCCGGAGTTTATTATCTGGCGATTTTCATGTTGGGATTCGGCTTCAGTATCGGAGTGCAGATTATAATTGCCCGTCGTAACGGGGAGAAGCGTTATTCCGATATCGGGGGAATTTTTTTGCAAGGGGCGATGTTCCTTATGCTGTTGGCAGGGGGTGTGTTTGTGATTTCGAAGCTCTATTCTCCGATATTTTTACGTTCGATAATACAATCTGATCTTGTATATGAAGCAACGGTCAGTTATATGAACTGGCGTATTTACGGTTTTTTCTTTTCTTTTATCGCTGTTTTATTCAGGGCGTTTTATGTCGGAATTACTTATACCCGTATTCTGACGATCAATTCCGTTGTTATGGTATTGACAAATATTGTGTTGAATTATGTGTTGATTTTCGGTAAATTCGGATTCCCCCAGTTGGGTATCGCCGGAGCGGCCATAGCTTCCAGTACTGCCGAAGCGGTGTCTGCTTTATTCTATATTTTATATACTTGGATTAAGATCGATTGGAAGAAGTACGGTTTTTCTTTCAATATCAAATTTCATCCGAAGATGCTGGGGAGGATACTTTCGACCTCTATCTGGACGATGTTGCAGACTTTCTTGTCTATGAGCACATGGTTTTTGTTTTTTGTTTCGGTCGAGCACTTGGGAGAGCGTTCTCTTGCGGTCACGAATATAGTCAGGAGTGTTTCTTCTTTACTTTTTATCGTAGTCAATGCATTCTCCTCGACGGCAGGATCGCTGACGAGTAATCTTATGGGAGCGTCGGAGCAGAATGCAGTTCCCCGTTTAGGAATGAGGATTACCCGAATGTGTTTTTTCTGTTGTTTGCCGATATTGTTGCTTATCGCTTTATTCCCTTCGGAGGTATTGCGTATTTATACCGATAATACAGATTTGATAGAGAATGCCGTACCATCTTTGTGGGTAATGTTGTCTTCTTATCTGTTTTTTGTTCCTGCCATGATTTGGTTTACGATTGTTTCCGGCACGGGAAATACTCGTCAGGCATTTATGCTCGATCTTGCGGCATTGTCTATATATGTCGCTTATGTATTGTATGTCGCTATCGGGCTTAAAGCCGATGTTGCGGTATGTTGGACTTCGGATCATGTATATGCCGTTTTTATGCTGTTGTTCTCTTTCTTGTATTTGAAAAAGTCCGATTGGCGTGAAAAACGATTATGATAAAATAATGTCCGAACTGTTAATAAAGCATTTTATATGTCGGGCGATGATAGAAAGTCCGATATAAAGGCGTACATTTGAAATGTGATTCCGGAATACATCGGGATTACTAACGATTATTTAATGATATTTGAAAATTTGAAATTGACAGAGCCTGTTCTTAGAGCTCTTCAAGATGAGGGGTATATTACCCCGACGCCGATTCAGGCAAAAGCAATTCCTTGTGTTTTAGATGGTAAAGATTTATTAGGTTGTGCGCAGACCGGAACAGGTAAGACTGCTGCATTTTCGATTCCCATAATACAGAATCTCTTAGCGGAAGCCGGAGGAAACGGACGGAGGTCTGTCCGGGCATTGATATTAACCCCTACTCGGGAACTGGCGGCTCAGATCGGAGACAATATAAACGCTTATAGTCGTCATACCCGATTGAAACATACCGTTATTTTCGGTGGCGTATCGCAGAAATCTCAAGTAGAGGCTTTACGGAAGGGTGTCGATATATTGGTTGCCACACCCGGGCGTTTGCTCGATCTGGTAAGTCAGAAGATTATTGATTTACAGACGATACGCTTCTTTGTTCTCGATGAGGCCGACCGTATGTTGGATATGGGATTTATCCATGATATAAAGAAAATATTGCTGTTGTTGCCTCGTAAGAGACAATCTCTGTTTTTTTCGGCTACGATGCCTGCCGAAATCGAAAAATTATCACGACAGATATTGAATCATCCGGAGATGATCGAGGTGACGCCTGCTTCATCTACCGTTGATGTAATCGAGCAGCATGTTTATAGCGTAGAGAAGGCTGATAAAAGTAAATTGCTGCTTCATCTTTTACAAGATAAGAATATCGAATCGGTTTTGGTTTTTACCCGGACAAAGCACGGAGCGGATAAGGTTGCCCGAATATTGGGCAGATCGGGAGTTAAAGCGGAGGCTATTCATGGAAATAAATCTCAGAATGCGAGGGTAAAAGCTTTGAATAATTTTCGGGATCATATTACCCGGGTCTTAATTGCTACGGATATAGCGGCTCGGGGGATAGATATTGATCATCTTTCTCATGTTATAAATTATGATTTACCGAATATTCCCGAAACTTATGTTCACCGTATCGGCCGTACGGGACGTGCCGGACGCAGTGGCGCTGCATTTTCGTTTTGCGACTCTGAGGAAAAGGTCTATCTGAGGGACATAGAAAAATTGACCGGCAAACATATCGTCGAGATTAAAGAACATCCTTTTAATGCAGGTGTTGTAAGACCTGTACCCGTTTTTTCGGAGAAGGAAGAATTGAAGAGAACCGTAAGACGTGAGGATAGGAAAAGTTACCGGAATAGTCGTTTTCAGAATAGTCTTGGAAGTCGTTCAGATGTGCGGGCGTAAATATGTTTAGATAACATTGTGAAGACGGGAGTACTGCCAAGATGCGGTTTCCCGTTTTTTTTTGATATGAAGAATGTTATATAAAAGATTAGGCCGGCAGTTTTTGTTTTCGATAAATTTCTTATTTTTGTTTCGTTGCAAATAATTGTGGAATGTTGTTGGAAACAGAAAATATATTGTATTGGATATCGGGCTGGTTTGATAATACGTCGTTAAGCCCGTCTCTTTCTTTGTTTTTTTCCCGGGTTATCATACTCGTTGCGATTTTGTTGTTGGCAGTAATTGCCGATTATATCTGCCGCTATTTTATAAACAGTGTGGTGCACCGGATTGTGAAGAGTACGAAAGCCGAGTGGGACGATATGCTGTTTGACCGGAAATTGCTCAATAAACTTGCATTGACCGTGCCGGCCGTAATGATTTATTTTTTAATACCTCTGGCTTTTCCCGAGCAACCGGTCGCTTTATCATGGGTACTGAAACTTTGTATTGTTTATATCATTGCGGTCGTTCTGCGTTTTTTCAGTTCATTTCTTAATATTCTGCTTGAGTTGACCAACCGGAAGGAAAAACTGCGAGACCGGCCTGTAAAAGGTCTGTTTCAGACTTTGCAGGTTTTATTGTTTTTTGTCGGTACAATATTTATTATCAGTGTAATCATAGACAAATCTCCGTTATCTTTATTCGCCGGGTTAGGGGCTTCTGCCGCAATTCTTATGTTGGTGTTTAAAGATACGATCATGGGATTCGTTTCGGGAATACAGTTGTCTGCAAATGATATGTTGCGCCCCGGAGACTGGATTACCGTTCCGAAACATGGGGCGAACGGAAGAGTGATCGAGGTCACTTTAAATACTGTAAAAATCAGAAATTTCGATAATACGATCGTTACCGTTCCTCCGTATGCATTGGTGAGCGATTCTTTTCAGAACTGGAGAGGGATGGAGGAGTCGGGAGGGCGTCGCATAAAGCGTGCGGTACATATCGACATGAACAGTGTGAAATTTTGTACTCCCGAAATGTTAGAGTGTTTTTGTCGTTTAGAAGGTGTTCGCGAATATGTCGATTATAAAAAAGAACTTTCGCCTCAGAGCCGTTTGACCAATATCGGACTGTTCCGGGCCTATCTCGATCGTTATATCCGGGCATTGCCCGAGTGCAATGGAGATCTGATGATTCTTGTCCGTTATCTTGAAGCGACGGATAAAGGAATGCCTTTGGAAATCTATTTTTTCACAAAAAGAAAAGAATGGCCGTTGTACGAAGCACTGCAGGCGGATGTTTTGGATCATATTATGGCGGTTCTACCAGAGTTCGACTTAAGAGTATTTCAGAGTCCTTCCGGTGCTGATTTCCGTTTTTTGTCAAACAGATGAAAGTTCTGTTCTAATAAAATATAAAAAATAAACACGGGAGAAGTCGTCTCGTGAAAATGTCGTATTTTTACCCGTTGAAGACAGTATTGTATTACTTGTCGGGTTAAGATTATGGATATTAAGAAGATACTTGTATTTTTATTTTTTTTATGTTCGCTGGCAACAGGATATTCTTCCGTAAACGATTCCTTAAAAATCAGTTTGATAACCTGTTCTCCGGGATCTCAAGTATATGAGTTGTTCGGGCATACGGGATTGCGTGTGCAAGATGTATCACGAAATGTAGATGTCGTTTTTCATTATGGTGTGTTCAGTTTCAATACCCCGCATTTTATCTATCGTTTTACTAAAGGAGAGACCGATTATAGTATAGGGCTTGCCGATTTCAGGGATTTTGTCTATAACTATGCTGTACGGGGAAGTAAAGTTTCAGAACTTCCTTTAGAGCTGACGGCAGAAGAGAGTAAGCGTGTATTTCAGGCTTTGATTATTAATAATATGCCCGATAATCGTATATATCGGTATAACTTTCTGTATGATAATTGCGCCACTCGTCCTCGTAATGTGATAACGGAAAATTTATCGGGGCAGATACAGTATAAAGATCCGGACGAAAAAGTGACATTCCGTGAGATGATTCATGATTGTACGCATAATTATCCGTGGCTTACTTTCGGAATAGATCTGGCTTTGGGAGCGCCTCTCGACCGGACGATTAGTTATGAAGAACAGATGTTTCTTCCGGATGTGCTTATGGACGCATTTGAAGATGCCCGTGTCGTAAAAGGCGACTCGGTGCGCTATTTGTCCGGAGAGCCGGTTTTATTGCTCGCCGCAGATCCTATGCGTATGACGTCTGCAACTGTTCGACCGACCGGTATATCTCCTTTATTTGCTGCATCTTTGCTGTTGTCCGTGGTAGTTATAATTTCTGTCGTAGAAATTATAAAACGTCGTCATTACCGTATTGTAGATACGGTTTTGTTTTTGATCTACGGGTTGGTAGGCTGTCTATTGTTCTTCTTGATGTTTATATCTACCCATCCGGCTACCTATCCGAATTATTCGGGATTCTGGGCAAATCCTTTTTTATTGATATTACCTGCAATCATTTGGGTAAAATCTATGAAAAAGGTCGTCTGTTATTATCATTTTATTAACTTTGCGGTGCTTTTCTGTTTATTGGCAAGTTGGTATTGGTTGCCTCAACAGATGAATATTGCATTCTTGCCTTTAGTGTTGGTATTGGCCGTTAGGTCTGTGACCTATATATGGGTGAATCGCAGGAAGGAAAAGATGGCAGAAAAAGAAATATAGAAAAATGAATAAAGTTATAGCATCCTTGATTTTAGTATTGATGACCGCGCCTTTGGGGGCTCAGGTTCCGGCCGATGTGCCTAAGTTGGTTGTCGGTATTACTATAGATCAGTTGCGTACCGATTATTTGCAGATGATGCGGCATGTCTTCGGGGACAAGGGCTTCAAGCGTCTGATGGACGAAGGCTTGCTATATGATCAAGTTACATTCGATTTTCCGAATATCGATCGTTCTTCTGCAACGGCATCTATTTATACGGGAACGTATCCGGCTTATAATGGAATTGTGGCCAATACATTATATAATGTTACGGAGGATAGGGTGGAATCTATCTTGTATGATCCTGCTAAAATGGGAAATTATACGAATGAAACGGTTTCTCCTAAGAATTTGTTGACCTCGACGATTTGTGATGAATTGAAAATCGCGACAGAAGGTGTCTCTCGTGTTTTTTCCGTCGCACCGACTTTCGAACAGGCGATATTGAGCGGGGGACATGCTGCAAATGCCGTGTTCTGGATTGATAATGACAACGGGAAATGGGCTTCATCTACTCATTACAAAGATATCCCGGCTTATATCGACCAATATAATATAGAATCGGGACTCGACCGTCGTATAGATACGATTGTCTGGCAGCCATTGCGTTCGGCAACGGATTATACAGGCTTGTCTTATCTGAGTAGCGACTATATGTTTAAGCATATATTCGACAAGGGGAAATATAAGAAATACGATTACTTTAAGACCAGCGGTTTGGTGAATGAAGAGGTAAACCGGGTCGTGGAGGCTTTTCTTACTAAAGGCGAGTTGGGGAAACAGATGTATCCCGATATGCTGAATATCGGGTATTCTGCTGCCAATTACCAAGGAAAAAGCATCCAGGAGTATAGTCTTGAAATTCAAGATACCTATTTGCGCCTTGATCAGGAAATCGCTCGTTTGTTGGAGATGATCGACAAGAATGTCGGATTGAAGAATACGGTGATTTTCCTGACCTCTACCGGATATTTTAACGGAGAGGCGAAAGAGGTGGGGATATATGAAATTCCTGCAGGAGAGTTTTATCCTGAGCGGGCAACCTCTTTGCTCAATATGTATTTGATGGCGGTTTACGGACAGGAGAAATGGGTACTCGGTTATCATGACCGTCAGATATTTCTGAACCGGAAACTGATTTCGGATAAAGAAATGAGTTTGAGAGATGTTCAGCTCAAAGCTGCTGAATTTCTTGTTCAAATGACAGGGATACAGGATGTGACGACATCGTTCCAGATGCTGCACGGAAATTGGAATAACCGGATCGATGCCATTCGTCGGGGGTATCATCGTAAATTATCCGGAGATCTTCTTCTCGAGGTTCAGCCCGGTTGGGAAATCGTATATGAAAATACGGACAATCCACGTGAATATGTTCGGGAGAATGCGATTCCAGCTCCACTTATTTTCTTTGGTAAAGACATAAAACCTCAGCATATCGCCCGGCCTGTTCGGGTTACAATGATCGCACCTACGGTTTCACGTATTTTGCGGATACGCTCTCCGAATGCCGCATCTCAACCGGCGCTTCCCGAAATCCGGTAAAATGAGAAAGTCGTTTCGGTGAAATAAATCGGATAGAATCCAGGTGAAATTCTGAATTGTCCCGATATTGAATTTATCGAATCTTTTCCGGACTTTTTGTTTTCGGGTTATTTACATTACATTTGTAACCGTTCTCCAAGTATTTTCTTGAGAAATGTTTTTATTCATTCAGCAAAAAATAAAATAATATATAATCTATGGGATTTAATGATTTTTTAAAAAGTCTCTTCGGAAATAAATCGCAACGTGATTTGAAAGAGATACTCCCCTATGTAAACAAGGTCAAAGAGGCATATCCGGCTATCGAAAAGCTAAGCGACGATGAGCTGAGAGCCCGTATCGATGATGTTAAAAAACGGGTGCAGGACGCTGTCGCTCCTGAGAAAAACCGTATCGCGGAGTTAAGAGCTTCGGTAGAAGAACAAGATTACGAAAAACGTGAAGCCATTTGGGAAGAAATAGACAAGATCGAGAAAACGATTCTTGAAAAATATGAGAAAGTTCTTGATGAGGTATTGCCCGAGGTATTTGCGGTAGTAAAAGATACTGCCCGTCGTTTTGCTCAAAATGAAACGATCACCGTGACTGCTACACCGTTTGACCGGGAATTGGCATTGACTCATGATTTTGTACATATCGAAGGAGATAAAGCCATCTATCAGAATCACTGGATAGCCGGAGGCAATGAGGTGACATGGGACATGATTCATTATGATGTCCAGTTGTTCGGCGGTGTCGTTTTACACAAAGGTAAAATTGCCGAAATGGCGACAGGTGAAGGAAAAACTCTTGTTGCGACTTTGCCTGTATTTTTGAATGCTCTTACCGGGAATGGCGTGCATGTGGTAACCGTGAATGATTATCTTGCCAAACGTGACTCGGAATGGATGGGCCCGTTATATATGTTTCATGGTTTGTCTGTCGATTGTATCGACAAGCACCAGCCCAATTCTGAAGAACGACGCAAAGCGTATAATGCGGATATTACTTTCGGAACTAATAATGAGTTCGGTTTCGATTATCTGCGTGATAATATGTCGACATCTCCCGAGGATCTTGTACAGCGTAAACATAACTATGCGATTGTCGATGAGGTGGACTCCGTATTGATCGATGATGCCCGTACGCCGTTGATTATTTCAGGTCCTGTACCGAAAGGTGATGATCAGCTTTTCGAGGAGTTTTGTCCGAAAGTAGAAGCTTTGTATAAAGCACAGAGGGCTTATACGACCAAGCTGCTTGCTGAAGCTCGTACTAAAATAGCTTCGAGCGATAAGGAGGTGCGTAAAGAGGGTGCTTTGTTGTTATACAGGTCGTTTAAGGGGCTTCCTAAGAACTCTGCATTGATTAAATATCTCAGTGAACCCGGTGTAAAAGCGTTGATGCTCGAGACAGAAGAGTATTATATGCAGGAAAACAACCGTAATATGCCGATTGTTACCGACCCGCTGCTTTTCGTAATCGATGAAAAAAATAACAGTGTGGAGCTGACCGATAAAGGTCTGGACATGATTACCGGAAATTCCGATGACCCGCAATTCTTCGTATTGCCCGATATCGGAGCCCAACTCTCCGAGCTGGAAAATATGGGACTGTCCGATGAGGAAAAACAGGCGAAGAAAGATACCCTGATGCAGGATTATGCGATCAAGGCAGAACGGGTGCATACCGTGAACCAGCTTTTAAAGGCTTATGCCTTGTTTGAAAGGGACGATGAATATGTCGTTATCGATAATAAAGTAAAAATCGTCGACGAGCAGACCGGACGTATTATGGAAGGTCGTCGTTATTCGGACGGATTGCATCAGGCTATCGAAGCAAAAGAGCATGTCAAAGTCGAGGCTGCGACACAGACTTTTGCAACGATTACTTTACAGAATTATTTCCGTATGTATCATAAGTTGGCGGGAATGACCGGTACTGCCGAGACTGAGGCAGGGGAGTTCTGGGATATTTATAAACTTGATGTCGTTACGATTCCTACAAACAAACCTGTTGCCCGTATCGATATGAACGACCGGGTGTATAAGACCAAACGGGAAAAATATACGGCGGTAATCGATGAAATACAAAAACTGGTCGAGGCCGGCCGTCCGGTACTTGTGGGTACGACTTCTGTCGAAATTTCAGAATTGCTCAGCAAGATGCTTACCATGCGTAAGATCAAACACAACGTATTGAATGCCAAGTTACATCAGAAAGAAGCGGATATTGTCGCTCAGGCAGGTCAGAGCGGAACGGTGACTATCGCTACCAATATGGCCGGTCGTGGTACTGATATCAAGCTTTCTCCTGAGGTTCGTGCTGCCGGCGGATTGGCCATTATCGGTACTGAACGTCATGAGTCACGTCGTGTGGACCGTCAGTTGAGAGGTCGTGCCGGACGTCAGGGTGACCCGGGATCTTCGGTATTTTATGTATCTCTCGAAGATAATTTGATGCGTCTGTTCAGTTCAGAACGTATTGCTAAGGTTATGGACCGTTTGGGCTTTGAAGAAGGAGAGATGATCGAACATAATATGATTTCCAAATCAATCGAACGTGCTCAGCGGAAGGTAGAAGAGAATAACTTCGGTATTCGTAAGCGTTTATTGGAATATGATGATGTGATGAATGCACAACGTGAGGTAATATATACCAAACGTCATCATGCTCTTTTAGGAGAACGTATCGGCATCGATATTGTAAATATGATGTATGATGCCGTACAGGCTATGATCGAATCTCATTCTCAAAATTCGGATTACGATGCGCTTAAAGAGGATGTGTTCAAGACATTTGCCATTGAAATACCTTTCGATAAAACGGCAATGCGAAGTGAAAAGAACGAGCGATTGGTAGATATGCTGTATGATGCGGTCATCGCTGCGTTCAAGCGCAAAACGGATAATATGGTGGCTGTTGCCAATCCGGTGATCAAGCAGGTTTATGAAAATCAGGGTGACCGGTATGAGAATATAATGATACCGATTACGGACGGAAAACGGATGTATAATATTTCCTGTAATTTGAAAGAGGCATACGAATCGGAGTCGAAAGCAATCAATAAAGCATTCCAGAAAGCCATATTGTTATATACAATAGATGAGGCATGGAAAGAGCATTTGCGCGATCTCGATCAATTGCGTCAATCGGTACAGAACGCAAGTTATGAGCAAAAAGATCCGTTATTGATCTTCAAATTGGAGTCTTTCGGCATGTTTAAAGATATGATCGATACGATCAACCGAAAAACGGTAGCTATTCTGATGAGAGGCCAGATTCCTGTACGAGAGCCGGAGCAGGTGCGTGAAGCTGCTCCTGAAGTGCGTCAGGATTACAGCAAATACCGTACACAAAAAGATCAGGTGGGAGGCAGCTCCTCGGCAGCTCCTGCACAGCAGGCCCCGCAAAGACCCGAACCGATCAAAGTCGGGCCTAAGGTAGGACGTAATGACCCTTGTCCTTGCGGAAGCGGTAAGAAATATAAGAACTGCCACGGGAAAGAGGCATAAGCTATTGCTTTAATATAAATGACAAAACGGGAAAGATTGTAAATCATCTTTCCCGTTTTGTCATTATGAAGGTTGCGGTTATTTTTTGTTTTTAGGCGGGTAGTGAGTCGGGAACATCGATTCTCGTATTTGTCGTTCCTTATTGTTTTTTTTCAGCATCTCTTTCATCGTATCTTTGTTTGTGATACGGTTGCGGGCTTTCCATAAGATATATTGCAATTCGTTATCGTCAAAATCGAAGTCCTGTCCTAATTTGTCCCTTATTATTTGTCGGGTATATGACCGGATGTTGTTCCATAGTCCAGGATTGTCGACCCCCTTTTCTGCCATATCGGACAGGTATTCTTCAGCAGCTTTACGATTTGATCTGTTGTTTTTTTGGTAAGTTTCCCTGACTTCTGAAGGTATTGACCGGAATACCTGATCCAGAAAACTATCGGTATGTTCTCCATATAAAGCACGTATTCCTTTTTTGGCGACAGCTTCACGCATCAGTGTCTTTTTTAGTTCAGCTTCAGAACGGATATTGTCTAATATAACGTTCACTTGATCATTTTCGGGAGAAAAATAACCTGGTAGGACGTCTTTAGCCGGCAGTTTTTGCTGTACGTCGAGAGGAAGTTCCGATTGTCGGTCAAATATTTGAGCATCAATGCCAAGTTCTTTGCTTATTTTTTCGGCTTCCTGTCGGCGTCTGTCTCTTTGAAATTGCGTATCGTATTTGTTCAACCATGGATTATCAGGATTGACGATCGAAATGTTGAATCCGGAATCTTCCTTTTTCAAATTTTTATTCTGTTCTGTCACGGATGGTATTTTTTCGTATTTGTCCGCACTGCTGCGGGTAATCCGATTATAATCTTCATAAGGAATAGAATATATGCCTTCTGCGAAATCAGGAAATATGAGTTCTTCTTTTCCTTCCGGTGTAATGACTTTATACAGTCCGTTTTCGGTTTGCCCGATTACCTCCATCGGCTCTCCGTATTTGGTATTGAGTATTGTCATTTTTCCATCATTTTTTCTCCGAAGATGTTGCACTGCTTTTCCTCCGGTATGGCTTATTCCGCCTAATGCCCCTCCGAAGACTCCTCCTTCTATGCCGGATCGGGTTGCGTTTTGAAGAATTTCATTTAATGCCGGATAATTTTCTCTATCCAGATAAATGCGTGCTGCCATGTCTTGAGCAACAGAAGTGCCGGCTTCGCTCAATCCCTCCATAGTGGCATCCGAACCGATTTCTGCCGCCAGTTTTTTCAGGTCGATATGTTTGTAATTTTTTAGCAAGTCGGTTAACTCTTTGGATGCCTGCGGATTTTTCATCATTTGAGACATAACGCCTTTTCGCATCGATTCTTTCAAAGGAGCGGAGAGTTTGTTTAGATATCTGCCCTGCATGAGACCTTCTATGAGGAGGTCTGCTCCTGTATAAGAACCCACATAAGCGGCACGTTTCCAATCCGGTACTTTTTCGCCGTTTTCCTTTTCATACCGGTCTATATCCATCTGTGCCTGAGCGTGACTTTGTGCTGCTAAACTACCGACATTGGCTGCACCCAAAGCGACTCCTGCCGGTGGAAAGACCAGTCCTGCGGCTATGGGTAGGGCTTGCTGAGCTATTCCTGCACCCGTTTCGGCAACTTTTGCCCAACCTTCGGTTTCTTTGAAACTGTCATTTTGTTCCAGAGCTTTACTCATTTGTTTTTTCCCTTCACCTCCGTTGATGATGTAATCATTCACTGCTTTTTCTATTTGCTGAGGGGATAAGCCGTCCGATCTCATCTCCATGATATTTTTTAAAGCATCGATATATCGGGCTTTTATATTCATGTACTCTTGTTCATTGACAGCTCCGGTTCTCGGATCATAGAGCTCGTTATTGTTATAGTCGAACTTTTTGTCGGGTCTTCGGGTGGTTTTCTCAAGAATTTCTTGTCTGTTCCGTTCGATTTCTTTTAATAAATCTTCATTGTTTACGGAAGATAAATTGCCGAGGTCCTTTTGCACTTTCCTATATGCATCTTGCATTTCATCTTCATTGTTCCACCAGCTTTTTAATTTCCCGATATTGTAAGAAAAATCGTTTGCTAACCGTTTCCCGTATTGGGCCAGTCCGTCTTTAAAGCTTGTCAGAGGTTTTTCTTCAGGATCATTATTGAATAAAGAAGACAAAATCTTTCGGTTGTATGGAGTATCGGGAATGGACGGGTAGGGTATGGTCGGATACAGCTTTTGTGCAGGAATGGGAGTTCTCCATTCCTGACCGGTCAGAGGGTTGCCGGCCATTGTCTGCTTTATTAAATCGGAATCGATATATTCCGGTCGTTTTTGCATAAATGGTTGAGTTGTTGTGCTTTGACCGTTATCTATTGTCCGGGCGAATTGACGTTTATACATATTTTGTAATTGAGGATCGATATAATCCCATCTATTGTTTTTATTCATTGAGAGTATTGTTTTGAGTGTTTTCGAATAATAAGTTTTCTATTTGTACTCGGGCTTCTTCGGGAGAAATACCTTGAGCTGTCAGATAGTTGAAAAGCAAGAATTTTTGTTTATCGGTATTTTCTGCATTATCTTGCCATACCTCTGGAAATTCTTTTGTGTTTAATCCTTTTGCAGGCAGTTTGGCATGAGTATTCGGGATGACCGGAATCCTCTCTGTTAGTTCGAGAAATTTTTTCCGCAACTCTTGTTTTTTTCTGCATCGGACGTTTTGTTTATCTATAATTTCGGATTCCGGTTCAAATAACCGGGTGAGTTTTTTCCAGTAAAAACTCCTTTCTTTTTTTCCGTATTCTTCTTTTGTCGGTTTTTGTCCTAAAAGTTTCAACGCATATTCCAGATCATCAATCGACTTGCGGGCGGCAGATCTCTTTTTTTGTTTTCGATTTTCCAGACATACCGAGAGAAAGCCTTTCCCATCTTCTACCTGTTGCCTGATGTCGGAGAAAATCGCTGCCGTATTTTTTTTATTTTGTAGTTCGGTTGTCTTATTTTCCATTATCATATCTTTTGATCCGTTTCCGATAAATGATTTCAAAGCATTCCTGACGACAGTTGTGTCATACTTAATATTGTATTATCCAGATTTTCCAATCTTCGACCTACGTTCTGTAACGCATTTTCCGATGCGTTCCGGAACATATTGCTGGCATTCATATAGGTGTTGTATCTTTTGTCATTTATTGCTGCCGAATGATTGATGTAATTATTCAGGACATTATTTTTCCATTGTGCGCCATTTGCCGCAATCGCACTATATGTGTTGCCTATCGTTTCCGCATTGTTTTTTTGTTGGGCGGCGATAGCTTCGGGTGTCGTTCCCGTGACGGCAGACTGAGTCAGTGTTTGTTGATTCAGTTGTTGAGTCTGTTTCCGGAGATTTTTTAATAGGGCTTGGCTGTCCGATCGATTTATATAATCACCGTAATACTCCGAGTTGAAAAGGTTGTCTAACTGTGTTTGTTGGCTGTCGAGGGCCTGTAATGCGTTTTTTTGTTCCTTTTCAGCTGCTTTTCTCTGTTTTCGGGCTTTGATCCCGTTGAATATTGATGCAAACATTTTTGTTTCTCCTTCTAAATTTTTTTAATTGGTTAGTGAACGAATTTATTATTATAACATCAGCACACAAATATCACCTCATATATTTGTCGTATGGTGTTATAATTATAAAATCGTATAGAATATGACGAAAAAAAATGCTCTTACCGGAAAAAATAATATTCCAGCCGATGATTATATCCGGAAAAGACGGGAGATATTGGATTTGTGTTATAAACGTTTGCAGGAAATGATACCTGAATGTACCAGTGAAGTCAATCTGCTCAAGTGTATTGAAATTCTGGAAAAACATGAGAGTAGAAATGATGCCGGAGATGAAAGACAAGCGTTGTGTGCCATAGCCGATACGCTCGACCGGCTGGCGGGGTTGCGATAGATTTTATATTTATCGCACGAAATATCATTTTTCGATGTGCTATTTTGCGGAAAATAGAATTATCGGAAAATATTAGATAAAATGGAAATTACAGTGATTGAAAACGAAAGACGGAAAAAAGAGATCGATAGACCTTATCGTCCTGAGACGGGAGAAGGAAGCATAACCGGAAAGCGTTTTTGCTTTCATCTTCCGGATGCTCCTATTCCGATACAATATATCCCGGAAATGATGCTGGAAGAGGTCGAGCTCGTAAAACTTTTACGTCGGCATGGTTCGATAGAAAAATTTATTCTGAATGAGTTGAAAGAATCCCCTTCGCCCGTTATTAAGGAGGAAGTCTGGAGACGGTGGGTGAAGGTCAGGATTAAATATGATTTTGAATTCTGGGCGGTTTTATTTGTCCGTATTAAGAATAAGACGGGTGATTCAGATATTCCTTTTCGACTCAATCGGCCTCAGCGTCGCCTGCTTTCGGAGCTTGAAGATATGAGGACGAAACGTCTGCCTATCCGGCTGATATTGTTGAAGGCAAGACAGTGGGGCGGTTCTACGCTGGTACAGATGTATATGGCTTGGATACAGCTGGTACACCGGAAAAACTGGAATAGCGTGATATGCGCGCATTTGAAGGATGCAGCGGCAAATATTAAAGGGATGTATTCTAAATTGTTGGAAAATTATCCGGCTTGGTTGATAGATGCAGATAAACCTCTGAAGTTTCAGCCGTATGAGAAAATGGGGAATACCTCTGTGATTGCCGAAACGGGTTGTAAAGTCACGATCGGGTCGGCAGAAACTCCGGAGTCGGTACGTGGATCGGATGCTGTTATGGCGCATTTGTCGGAGGTAGCTTTCTGGCCTCATACGCGGTTGAAATCTCCTGAGTCGTTGATTCGTTCGGTATGCGGTTCGGTTGCTTTGTTGCCCGATTCGGTCGTTGTTATGGAAAGTACGGCGAACGGAACGGGAAATTATTTTCATCAGGAATGTGAAAGGGCAAAGAGAGGGGAGAGCGATAAACGTTTCTTATTTATACCGTGGTTCGAAATAGAAATGTACTCTGTTCCGGTAGAAGATTATGACGCATTGATAACATCTTTGACAGATTATGAAAAGGATCTTTGGGATAAAGGTGCGACTCTTGAAGCGATAGCTTGGTATCGTATGAAACGAAAAGAGTATAGAGATCATGCCGATATGATGGCGGAGTATCCCTCTGATGATGTTGAGGCGTTTAACCATACCGGAGAACGGGTATTCGATATACGACAGGTGCAAAGACTTAGGGAATCATGTCGTCCGGCAGATAAGGTCGGAGAAGTTTATGGGAAAGCTTTCTCCGGAAAGTCGGCATTGGAAGGGCTCGGTTTTAAGGAAGAGGCGGGAGGACGCCTTCATATCTGGGCTTTTCCGGATTCTGATATGTCTGTAAAGGATCGCTATCTGGTCGTTGTCGATATCGGAGGCCGCTCTTCAAAAGCCGATTATTCGGTTATTGTCGTCTATGACCGTTATTGGATGTTGTTTGGGGGTGTACCTGAGATTGTCGCTCAATGGAGGGGGCATATTGATCATGATTTGTTGGCATGGAAGTCTGTCCAGATTGCAGCTTTTTATCACCATGCGTTACTTGTAATAGAAAGCAATACTTTGGAAACGGAACATACGGATGGGGAACATACGGAATATATTCTGGATACTATTGCCGATTCTTATACACATTTGTATGCTCGTGTATCTGCCGAAATGATCCGATCTCAAGTTCCTTCTAAATGGGGATTTCACATGAATCGTTCTACCAAAACAATGGTGGTAAATCATCAAATACAGATGTTAAGGGAGAACGGGTATATAGAAAGGGATATTCAGGCATGTTATGAACATGATGTTTTTGAACGGAAACCGAATGGAAGTTTCGGGGCGATGGACGGGCATCATGATGATATTCTTATAACGCGTTGTATCGGTAATTATATATGTTATACCGAGCCGTTGCCGTACCGATTTACAAAAATGCAGGTAAAGGTTTCCGGTTCTGTTCCTATCGGAGAAGCAACGATCTGATGAGCTTATTTTAAAGGGAGAATATGGAAAATTCAGATGAAACGATGTTTTTTCTCCGGAGGCATTTTGAGATTAAGAGGATGAGAAAAGCAAAATCGAGAACCTTTTGTGTAATCGGGGTCTATCCATATATCTCCTCCCATTTTATTGATGGTTAATTTGCAAATAGACAATCCGAGCCCAGAGCCTTGTGCAAATTCATTTAGTTTTTCGAACCTCTCGAATACTTGCCGTTGTTTCTCTTTAGGAATGCCGCAACCGGTATCGGATACGGAGAATATCACCCTGTTTTTGTTTGGTTCTATATTATAGGAAAGAGTGATTGTTCCGGTATCGGTAAATTTTCCGGCATTATTCAGCAGATTGATGAAGATTTGTTGTAATCGTTGAGGATCGGTTACCATAGAAAGCGGTTCGTCTGCTTCGAATATATAAGCAATTGCATTTTTTTTGACCCGGTTTATTATTGCAATTTGGTCACGACATAGCTGTGTAATGTCGCAGAGGGAAAAATTGAATTGAACTCTTCCCGATTCAAGACGTGATAAATCGAGAATATCGTTGATGAGCCGAAGTAATAAATCCGAATTTTTTTGAATAATATCCAGATATTCTTGTTGTTCTTTGTTCTTATTTTCTTCGGCGAGTACGGTCGAGAATCCTACAATAGCATTTAACGGGGTTCGGATTTCGTGACTCATATTTGCTAAAAAGGCGCTTTTTAACCGATTCGATTCTTCTGCTCTATCTTTAGCAATGATTAATTCTTTCTCAGACATTTCCAGATGTTCTTTTACTTTTTTTGTGCGGAAATAAAAGAATAGAGTACAGCAAAGAGCGATCACAAGAATAATTAATACCGAAATGATAGAAATGAACTCGACAGGATATTCTTTCCACAATGGCAATGTTTTATTGAGAAGAATAGAATTTCGAGGAAGTTTTTCGATCGGAATATCAGATTCTTTGATTTTATTGAAATCGAAGATATATTCGTTAGGAATAAATTTGATGTTGGCTTCTTCCCCTTTTTCTATATTGATAGCCTGTTTTGCCATGTCGGGGCCTTGCTGTCGATAATTCGGAGAATATCCGCCTAATACCCAATTGTTTAATCCGAATGATATAATTGAGAATACCGGAACTTTGGGATTAACGCCGGACATCGTATATATGGCATTTTTTATAAAGAAAGCGTTTGATGCGTCGACTTTCCATGTCCCGAATAAGATGACCGTATTAGGAGGCAGATTTTTGATATCTTCAATGATCGAATAGATTGTTTTTAATCGGCCGTCTAATAATATGAGGTTGAGGTCCGGAAAATTCTTGAATTCTTTTTTTACTAATGCTTGCAAAGAGATACCTTCGTATGTATTGTCCGATATGAATGCTATATTGCGGGTCAGCGGATAAAGGTTCATGATCAGTTCGATATTTTTCTTTATATCATATTCGTATGCAAATCCGGCTTTTATATTCCGGTTCGGCATATCTTTGAAGACATCGATACTTTCAGGATTCCAAAGTTTAATATCTTGATTGTTGTCGGGCAGAAGAACAACATTTCTACTTGCCATGCTGCATAGTACAGGGGTGTTTTTGAACGGTAGTGTATCTTGAGAGAGATATGATGCCCATGCCTCTTGACCTATGAGAATAATTAGTTTAGGAGGTAATTGCTTGTGTTTTAGTAGTATGTTTTTAAGTCGTTTTTTCCATGTTTGAGATTCGGATAGACTTTGGCAGTTCATGTTTTCGATAGAGATCGGTGATTTTCCGCCGAGGTGTCGATACGTGTCGTTGAAAGATATGATGGTGGAAGTCGTGAATTGTGTATCCGGATTGTATGAACTGATAATCAATATCGGAGCTGAACTTTCGGATGCCGTTGTCTTCTGTACCGGAAAATTGCAAGCTATGAGCAATATTGTGAAAAAGCTGTAAAGAAAACGTTTGTGATTTCTAAGTATATTTGTCATATAATGCGATCTCATTGTTCGTCTTTTTGGTTCCCGGCATAATTGATTTTTACCAAATAATGCCTGAAATATAGTTACTGATTGTTTGTTTTAGTACTACCGGATTGATGGGTTTGGTAATAAAACCGGTGCAGCCGGCTTCTATTGCAATATCTTTATCTGAGTCGAATGCATATGCGGTTTGCATGATTATAGGTATGTCGGCAGATAATTTTCGTATCTCTTTTAATGCTTCTATACCATTCATTTCGGGCATTTTTATATCCAAGAGAATGAGATCTACCGAATTATTTCGGTATAATTCGATTGCTTCTTTTCCGTTTTTTGCCCATAAGATGCGACACCTGTTGCCTATTATCGTTTTTAACAAAAGAAAGTTACTTTCTATATCTTCGGCTATTAACAGTGTTGTTTCTTGGGATTGATTTTCGTTGTTTTCTGTATTATGATCTGCATTGGTCGGGAATAGGGGTTTTATTTCTCTATCTTCACCAAATGATATCTGGTCATCTTTGCGTATTGGAATATGAATGGAAAAGCAACTTCCTTTTCCAGGTTTGGATTCTACGCTGATATTGGCTTCGAATAGTTGGGCGATGGCAGCGCAAATAGAAAGTCCGAGTCCTGGTCCCTGTGTAAATTCGTTACATTTATAAAATCTGTCGAAGATCAAGTTTTGCTCTTCTTCTGAGATTCCTATACCTGAGTCTTTTACGAACAGTGTGAGATATTGGTTGTGATCGATACTGTAACCGATCGTGATATTTCCTTCTTGCGTGAATTTTATCGCATTATCGAGAATATTGGATAGTAACTGAGTCAGACGTATCGAATCGGATTTTATAATTGTCTGTTTATGAGGTGTCTCTATTGAGAATTGTATAGATTCAGGAATTCTCATTTTGTGTTGGGAATATACGAGTTCCAGAATTTGTTCCATATTGCAGGGTTCGGAAACTAAGGATATTGTATTGGCTTCTAATTTGGAGAGTTCCAAAATATCATTGATTAGTTTCAGCAAAATGTTGCAGTTTCGGTTTATCGTTTTTATAAAAGACTGCCGTTCATTGGGTGTGAAAGCGTTCTCATCGGATAGTAGGTTGGTGAATCCGATAATTGCATTGAGCGGAATACGGATTTCATGGCTGATGTTGGCTACGAAAGATTGTCTCAGTTCTGCTTTTGCGGCCAGATCGCGGGCGACGATAAGCTCCATTTCCCGCTGCTTGATGTGTTCTATGGAGGAACAAAGTCCGTATATTTGAGCATTAGAATAGGATATGTACGGAGATAAAGAAAAATGGGTTTCCCACCATTCATATTCATCCGGAGAATTGAGACTTATTCTGAATTGTACTACTACTTTTGCGTCTTTTCCATATATAGAGGAGAGTAAAGTATTGTAAACGTTTCTTCGGTCATCCGGATGTATTCTTCTGATTAACGATATTCGGTTTATTTTGTAATTCTCGGTAAGAGGCAGTCCTGTGCTTTGAAAAAAATGTTTGTCGAATGTGAGTTTTCGTGTAATAAGATCGTATGACCATGTATGGAAATTTCCGACTTGCAAGGCTTGTTCCAATAGTTCCTGTTTATTATGTAACCGGATTTGTATACGTTTCTTTTTTTTCTTTTCGAGTAAGTACAAAAATATCAGAAAAAAGAGCAAAATGAATGCTGTCAGGATTATGATGATAAATTCTGTTTTATATTTTTCATATATCGGAATATTGTATATGAAACTGTTTTCCGGTAGTTGGGATTTGGATATGTTCAGTCTTTTTATTTGAGGCCAATCAAAAACGGGACGGTCTTTGTGGTATTGCAGGGGAACATTGGTTATGGTTTTCTCGCCTTTCAGTATTTGTGCGGCAAGATTAGCCCCGTCGAAACCTTGTTGATACGGGAGTGTAAAAATCCCTCCGAGAATTCCTCCGGTTATATTTTCCCCTATCCCTTCATTACAAACCGTGAAAAACGGTTGTGCTGAAATATTGGAGAATTGTGAAATTATAAAATCCCATTTGGGTAAAATGAAAATATCCCCTTTTGATGCATTATAGAAAGGATATAATACTCTGAATGTTTTCATTTCACGGTATGGAATAAATTTTATTTTGATCTTTTCTTTTTCTGTTTGGGAAACAGTTTGCCATTGCTTTAGAAATTCTTTTCGTGAAGATTGTCCTAAAACTGTACTGTCTGTCAGAATATTGATTCTCGTAATGTTTGGAATAATGTGTTTTGCTAATTTATAGCAAGCGATAAAATCCCGCTTGCATTCGAATCCGGTAATATTGTTATATCCGGTAAGTATATCGCAGTTTAGGTAACTTACTCCTGAAAAAATAATAGGTACAATATGTGTAATCGGGTGATTGCTGGTGATCAGAGAAAAAGTAGCCTGGTCGTCTTCTATTAGAATCATGTGGGGTGGGTCGTAGGTATATTCATCTAATAAGCGGGATAACGTATCGATTTCTTGCCGGGCGTTCAGCATTTCACAATTCAGATAAAAATGTCTGATCTTTACCGAGAGATTGTGGTGAGAAAAAGCATCGTTTATCCCTTCTTTAATCTCTTTCCCCCAAGTATAAAGAGAATCGAATGAATGGATGACAAGAATGTTATAATCGGTTTGAGACTTGTTTTTATGACAACCGTTTATACCCAATACGGCTGTTATAATAAAAATAGCAGCCATGATATTGAATGCTATGAAATGAATCCTTTTCATTCTTATTAATTGAAGATATACTTTGATACTCAAATGTGTTTGTCAACAATTATCTGCAATGTTTTGTCTGGAGGACGTTTCGGTATGGAGTACCGTTTTTTTTGTATTTTTGCCAGTGTATTCATAGAAAACATAGGTCTGTTTTCGGTCTCGTTTTTTTGTAATGCAATGTCTCCCCTCCAATTCGAGGCTGCAATGCTTTTTGTTTGTCCCCATGAATTATTCAACAGATTCCCAAAGTTAAGAATATTAACATTAAGTTGCAATGTGTTTTTTATTTTTATGTGAAAATCTTGAGCAATTTTTAAGTCAAAACGATTTACCCGAAGTAAATGTGAGGCAAAGTCCTCGGCATATTCCCTATTGTGTTTTCTCAAATAGGGATCTATACATTTATAGCGGCTAATGCTTCCATGAGATTTTTGGAGACGATGGGTTCAGCCATATACATATTGAATCCTGAAGAGAGAATTTTTTCTTTGTTTAGCAGAAACTTCATATAGATTATGGTTATCTTTCAAATCTTCGGCAATTAGCAAAGTATGCTTGGGAATGTCCGGACTATTGTTTATCTATCTGTAATCTTTATTATAGAAAAAACACAAGAAGATTAATAAGGCTTTTATACGTTTTTTTATATTTTTATTATCAGAAAAGAAGTCGGATTTTTCTTTGGAGAAAGCTTCAACTCAATTAATAAATACGAATCAGTCGTATTTTATAATTTCGTCTTACTTGTTTCTGAAAATCTTAGAGCCAGTCGTTTAAATTTTACTCGGGGTCAGTTTTGAGAGTTTCATGAAATGTTGGGCTTTGATTTTTAGATATTTGTCTTAGTGATCGAAATTATTATTTGCTATACCAATTTATTAGTATTTTTATTTCTTAATTTTTTTGATGAAATTCATAAATAATTCTTGTATATTTGTCTGATTTAACAATGAAATGCCTGATAATTAGATTTTATATGTTTTTAAAGCAACAGGCAATTATATTGAGTTTAATAATTTTTAGACTAATTAAATAGTTTATTGGGTATTGTGTTAGAAGTCATATTTTTTGTGATATGAAAATCTTGCCGTTAATTTATAGGAGACAAACATCTGTTGTTAATAAGAAGGCTGCAACTTTTGGTGTAATTACTCTTATTACATATTTAATTCCGGAAAATTCCGAAATCGAACTTTCTGTATCGGCACGTGATTTTATGATCGACTGGGGAGATGGTGTTTGCGATAAAAATATGATTCATACATATACCCGAAAGGGAGAATATGTGATACGTATTTGCGGAGAATGTATCAATGAATTGCGTGTCCCGAAATGTTGTTTGGAGAATATCGATGTCTCTTTTTGCAAATGGCTCGAACACCTTGATTGTTCTTTTAACTGGATCGAGGAGTTGGATATATCCGGACTATCTTATTTGGTCTCTTTGGATTGTTCTCACAATGCGTTAAACAATTTGAAAATAGGAAATCAGGAATTTCTGCTTTATCTCGACAGTTCCGATAATATGCTGTCGGTTCTTGATGTAAGTTTGTGCTCTTCTTTGACCTATTTATATACACAACATAATGCTTTGCGGTCATTAAAAATTTCTCCTGCAATTTCGGTTTTGGATATCGGAGATAACCAGCTTTCTTTGGAAGATATGGCCGATTTAAAAAAACGTTCGGGAATTCGTTATATTTTGGATTGAGTATCGGGCTTATTTTATCCTTGTTGGGGAGCGTTGGATTTTCCAATAAAGAAATCCGCCATATTTCCAATCAAAATAAAGCTAAATTTCCAAATAGTTTTGCGCCAAATTCCCAAATTTATTTTTGAAATTGATTTGGATTACAAAGAAATAAGCTATTTTTGCAAAAAAAATACAGTGTATGGAATATAAGAATCGAATAGCGGATCAACTTCTGCGTGATAAGTTAGAAGCGATGGGTGCTGTATTGATAGAGGGGCCTAAAGCTTGTGGCAAAACGACCACGGCTGAGCAGCAGGCCAAAAGTGTTATCTATATGGACGACCCTACTAAACAAGAGCAATATAGGCAAATGGCTCAAACTAATATTAGCTTTTTGCTTGAAGGAGAAACTCCGCGTTTGATTGATGAATGGCAGGAAGTTCCTCAATTTTGGGATGCCATCCGATTTGAGGTAGACCATAGAGGCGAAGATGGACAATTTATGCTTACAGGTTCTGCGGTGCCTGCTGAAGCTAAAGATATTCATCATACAGGTACTGGAAGATACGGATGGCTTACCATGCGCCCTATGAGTTTGTGGGAATCCGGCGACTCTACTGGTGAGATAAGCCTATCGGATTTGTTTCTTACACCTGATAAAATAGGAGCTTTGAATAAACTTACATTACCGATGCTTGCTTTTGTTGTTTGCCGTGGAGGGTGGCCTAAGGCTTTGCAAAAGAAAACAGAAAAGGCAGCACTATTGCAGGCGACAGAATATTATAAAGCGATAACAAATAGCGATATATCACGAGTTGACAACGTAAAACGAGATGCCGAACGGGCAAAGAGAATTATGCGTTCTTATGCCAGACATCAAGGCTCTCAAGCAAGTATCGCGACAATCCTTGCCGATATATCAACAAATGAACCGGAGGATGTCAGCGATGAAACGATAGATGCATACCTTACTGCTTTGCGGAAAATATTCGTAATAGAGGATATGCCGGCATGGAATCCCAACTTAAGGAGTAAAACAGCGGTTCGTACATCGAATACAAGATATTATGTCGATCCTTCTGTTGGCGTGGCTGCTCTTGGTTTAGGTCCTAATGATTTGATTAACGACTTAAATACATTCGGGTTGTTTTTTGAAACAATGTGTGTCCGGGATCTTCGGGTTTATGCAGATGCTTTAGATGGTTCTGTGTATCATTATAGAGACAAGAACGGTTTGGAATGCGATGCTGTGGTACATTTGCGTAATGGGTCGTATGGTCTTATTGAAATAAAATTGGGTGGAGAGAAGTTGATTGAGGATGGCGCAAAAACATTAACGGCACTTTCAAATATCATAGATACCTCCCGAATGAAAGCCCCTGCCTTTTGTATGGTGTTGACAGGTGTTGGCGATTTTGCCTATAAGCGAACAGATGGAGTATATGTTGTGCCGATTGGATGCTTGAAGAATTAAATTATTCTAATCGTTAGTGTTCTACACAAACTTTACCATCTATCTCTGTCACTTCATTGTTTTTAAGCATTTGTTCATATACATTGCGAAGTGAAGAAATTATATTCTCACCAGTACGTTTAAACCCAAATTCTCTGGCAGTTACGATGAATAAATCTTCAGGTGTAATACCAAAACTATGCTGAGCGATTGTTTTCATAGCTAATGCCAACTCCTCGTCGCAAATGTATGTGATAGAACGTATATAATCATCGTCTGGGTTCGGAATACGCACTTTTACATCTGCAAAGTCCTTTATTCGAACAAAGTCATTACTATCCTCTGTAATCATCCCATTTAGGTGATTAAGGAAGATATATCTTACTTCATCAGGTGGAAATAGATTGAAAATTCAGTTTAGTTTAGTCTATTAACCTATATATGCTAAACCAAAGTAAACTAAATTTAGGTAGGCATATTTGCCTTTCCATGTGCCTATGACTTGATAGAAATAGTTAACTTTGCAGGGACCAAAAACTCTAATGGAGAAATACTTCTTGGGCCGAGGTTGCTCCTTTCTTTTTTGGCTGCATAATTCATCAATACACAACCAAACGATATTCTTCCGATAAGTGTAGATAGTTGGAGAAATGGCTTTCAACAACATTTTTGTGAGACCAAGTGCAAAGAATGAAATCAAGTGCAAAGTAAAAATCGAAGAATCTCCTAAAATACCGATTTTATTTCTGTGTTGTTTTTTTAATAAGTAAATGTAGACTCTATTGTATTGATATACAATATATTATACATGATGTAAATAACATTCTCCAGATTATTTTTACGCTTTCTTTCGGTCTGTCTTCCTGTTTTCATTCAGATATTCCGTATTATCCCCCGCAAAACTCAAAAGAAATTTTCAAAATCTATTTGTCTAAAATTTAAATAGGCTCTTATAGAAATATTTTTATTATCCGTTTAAATGGGCTTCTTACCGATTAAGCAATATAAATTCATTATATTGTTAATTATCTGTTGTTTGAGTTTCTAACACAAATGCAATGTTCGATGGAATTTCTCCGGCTATTTCTTCCCATTTCTTTTTGCCGTCTGGAGAGAAACAGTAAACTTTTCCCGGTGTGATGAAATCTTTGGCATCTGTAACGAATATTTCTTTGCTGATAGGATTTACAGCGATACCGTATGGCATATCTATCCGGGTATCGGTTCCGTCCGATATGAAATTTCGGGTAAGGATTTTGTGAGTACGGGTGTCTATGATTCCATAAACACTTTCTGCATATCCTGTAATATAATTGAATTCTTTTGCAAGAATGTATAAGGAGTCTCCGGATATACACATATTATTGACAGGTATCGATAAAGGACCTTCTACTTCGTCCGTACGACTGTTTATCATATAAAGATCGGACTTCCCGTCATAATAGTCTCCTCTGGACGAGACATAAATGTAACCGTAACGATCTGCCTTCATCCGGTGCAGGTTTACCGCAACATCTATTTTTTTTATTTCGGTAAATGTATTCAGGTCGATTACCGAAACCGTATGATCCATTTCTCCGGTCGAAACGCACATCGAATTTGCCACATATAATTTATCTCCGATGATGACCATCTCCTCCGGTTGCGACCCTACGGCAACTCTCTTTTCGACTTGTAAAGAGGCGGTATCTATTTGGGCAACATATCCTTGTCTGGCGTATAAATCGCTTCCGTCTATGCTGGCATACGATGATACGTATGCTTTGTTTTTGTGGAAAACGATATAGCGGCAACTCGGAATTTGGATCATACCGATGTGTTTTGTCGTTTTCAGGTCTGTAACTTCTATAAAATTAGAACAGTTAATTACGGCATATAGTCTGTTTCCGTATATCTGCAGGTCATTGCCGACATCTCCCAATTCTTTGACTACAGTCGGATTTCTCTCTGCATATATGTTCAGATAATAGGTATTATTGGTGTAGTCGAAATAGTCGAGAGTAGCCATATTATTACCTTTATTTCCTTCGTTGAGCAGATAGAATCCCGAACTTACGGTGATTTCTCGTGGAACGGGAACAGGCTCATCGCCCCGGCAGCTTGTCAGTAACAAAAATATAAGTGGAAAGATACGGTAAATATTTTGCATATTCATTCGTTTCATAAAATTATCCGGTTAAAGTGTAACATTCAATATCAGTTTGAAATTAGTGCCGGGCATGGGATAAGAACGCACGACTTCATATTGTTGGTTAAATAAGTTGTTGATTTCGGCGGTTATTTTTATTCCGGTTTTGTGCCATCGGAGATTTTTCGATAGAGATAAATCGCTTGTGTACCATGGAAGAACGTAGTTTTCTTCGGTATTGGCTCTCGAAGCATATCGTTCTCCGGTATATATGAAACTGTAATTCAGTTCCCAGTTTCTGTATCCGGCATTGATGACTGCCGATCCGTTATGCAGGGGGACATACGGAATTTGTCCTTTGTAATAAAGATCGTCGGTAGAAGTGTAGTCCTGTGCCTTCTGGTAAGTGTAATTTATGCGGGTGTCGATGCTCCATTGTGTCCCGAATCGCCATCCTGCATTGGCGGCAATGTCGATTCCCTTAATTTTTACTTTTCCTAAGTTGACCATTGTCCAGCGGAAAAAATTGGATGTCGGCATTGCGACGATTTTGTCCCGCACCTGATTGTAGTATCCGTCTGCTTGTATCTCCAATATGCGTAATATTCCGTTGAAGCTTTTGTTGTATGTAATGCCGACATTATATTGAGTCGTATATTCGGGATTTAGCTTTACATTGCCGATAAATGTATAGTATAAATCGTTCAGAGTAGGCATTCGGAAGATTTTTTTATAGAAAGCCCTTATATCTAATCCGATATGTTTCCATGGACGGTAAGATGCAATAATTGTCGGGGTATATTGCGGTTTGTGTGAGGCCGGTACGATTGCAGAAGATGTGGTTTCTTTTGTGAAAGTCCCCAACAGACTTGCCTGTAATTTTACCGGCTCCATTTCAAAAGAAGAAGCTATCGCTATCAATCCCGAGTAACGTCTTGGATAGGCAAAATTGATCAAATCGGCGTTTAGTTTATTCCATTGAAAATCTGTCGATAAACTGATGTTCCAGAAATCGAATATAGAATACATTTGGGCTGCCGATAAGTAAACTTCTTGTTGCCGGTAATGATTGTCTGTGTACGTGACAGAGGCGTCTTTTCTCGGATCTGCTAAATAATGGAGGTAATCATACGCATATTTACTGCTGATTAAAAGATGATAACGTTCTGCAAAACTTTTTCGGAATGACGATTGCACGAAAAAGTTCGAGTCCCATTGGCGGTCTTCATTGGAAAATTTGTTCCTGACAACAGCACCCGGATAACCCCGTTCCGAATTATAGAAGTAGAGTTTTGTTTTCCAGTTGCCGTCTTTTATTTTTCCGAAAAGACCGGTTTCTATCCGTAAAGCGTTTACATCTCCGTTGTGCCGTACGGCAGTAGTGTCATATCCTCCTTCTTTACGGTACGTAAATTTATATCGTCCCGTGGTATAGAGGTATTCTCCGCTTACCGATCCGCTTATATTCTCGCTCAGCTTTTGTTCCCAAAGAATTGCCGGATTAACCGTTCCGAACGAACCGGTTTTGAATGTTGCTTTCAGATTATATTTTTTGCCTTCCTCAAAACGTGGAGTTCTGGATTGCAGATAAACCGAACCTGCCGAACTGAAATCTTTTGCCGGTTGAAAGATACTGCTTTTCTGTCCGTTGTATAAGGTGATCGCTTCCATATTGTCTAATGAGAAACGTCCCAGGTCGATTGTCCCGTTCTGAGCATTGCCCAATTGGATACCGTCATAAAATACACCCACATGATTTGTTCCCATGCTTCGGATGTTGACGGTCTTCAGTCCGCCGATTCCGCCATAGTCTTTTATCTGTACTCCCGAGAAATATCGGATCGCATCTGCGACAGAATGCACGCTGAGTCTTTCTAATTGCTTGCCTGAAAGTGTTTGTGCCGGAACTACATCTCTGTTTATCGTTTTTCCGGTGAATACGACTTCTTTTAGTTGGTAGGTTTTTGTCGTATCGATTTTGGCGGTCGTTTGTCCGGATATGCGAATCGGCAGAATAATCCACCATAAGATTATCCCGTACAATAAAGCAGGGTTGCAAAATCGGAAATTACGCATTCGCTGAAATTTTTTTGTATTGCCGGTCTCATCCTCGCAAGAAACGGCATTTTGTGTGTATGGCAGGTCTTCTGACTTATCTCTGTGGGCAAACGCCTTCCCGAATAATTCTATTCAGTGGCAGGGGGTAGTTTGCCGCAAATATAGGAGAATTACAGCAGCGGGACTGTTCCCGACTTTCACGGGATTCCCTTTTCATCGATATCCTGTTGCAGGCATCTCGAACCGATACGGGGACAAAGATAAGAAGAATTATTGAGAATCTGTCTAATTTTCTGACTGTTCGCTCTGCGCCTGTCTAAATTTTGTTCGGGGCTGGCTTGAGAATTTCTTTATCCAAAAATTTAAACAAGTTTGGGTGATAATAGTCGTATTCTTATTTACGAGCGGTAACCTTTGGCTGCAAAAAACAGAATATATATAAAAGCAACGAACGGGACAATGAATCCGACAGCCATGTTATTCTCTCCGATCAATCCCATGAGCATAGGACTGAAAGCGCCACCTGCTACGCCCATAACGATATATGACGAAGCTTTTTTGGTAAGAGTTCCCATATTCGAAAGCCCGAGTGCGAAAATCGTAGGGAACATGATCGACATAAAAAAGAAGGTCGTGTATAGGGCATATAATGATATTCTTCCCAGAGCGAGAATTACCAGAAGCATGCATACGGATGAAATCAAAGAGAATAAGACCAGCAGTTTATTGGGCATAGTCCATTTCATCAGCATACTCCCCGAAAGCCTTCCTACCATGAATAAAGTCATTCCACCGAAAGCCAGAAACCTCGATGCCTTTTCAGGATCGATACTCGGGTCTTGTTCGGTGACGTAATTGATAAAGAAACTGAATATGCCGGTTTGGGCGGCACAGTAGGCAAACTGAGCTATTACGGCAAGTACGAAATGGCGGTGCTTCCAAACCGATTTGTCCGGAATATTTTCCGTAACCGGAGTTCTTTCATCATCTTCCTTGATTTCGGGAAGCTTCGTAAAGAAAAATAAAATACCTATTACCAGAACGATGCTGCCCACAAGAATATAGGGTTTGGTAAGAGCGGAGAAGTCTCCTTCGGGAGTACCGAAAATCAGAGCACCTCCGACCAGAGGACCGAGTATCCAGCCCAGACCATTGAATGATTGGGACAAATTTATTCTTTGTGCGGCCGATTCTTTAGGGCCTAAAACCGTTGAGTAGGGATTTGCTGCTGTTTCCAGAATACATAAACCGCACGCAATTATGAATAACGCGATCAGAAACGGAGTAGAAGAGTGCATGAGTGCTGCCGGGATAAAAGAAAATGCTCCGGTTGCAAAGAGTAATAAACCCAGAATGATGCCTTTTTTATATCCGTATTTTTTCATGAAGATTCCTGCAGGAATAGCCATAAGGAAATAAGCGATATAAGTCGAGAATTGTACTAATCCCGATTCTGCTTTTGTCATGGTAAATGCAAGTTGAAAATGCTTATTCAGCACGTCCAGCAATCCGTGAGCAAATCCCCATAACAAGAACAAACTGGTGACCAAAATAAACGGGACGAGATAAGATCGGCCGTCCGGAGCCTTGAAAATAGTTGTATTATCAAATTTGTTTTTCATGATCGATATTCAGTAATATCAAAATAATCCCTTTCTTTTAGTTGCTAAATATACGAATTTTTTGAAATACTAAGAGTCTGTTTAAATTTTCCGATGCAGAAAATATTATCAGGCCTTTTTTCCCGTTTTCATTCGTCAGATAGTCATTATCCTCCTTATAAAAATAGAGAAATATCTTCGAAAAAAACTTTCAAACCTGACCCGAGTAAAATTTAGACAGGCTTTAATGGATGTTTAAAACATGTTTTTTAAATAATTATCAAAAGAAGGTGTAATAAATATTGCACCTTCTCACTTGACGTATTGAAATGGAGTCTAAATGTTTTCTGTTTTTTTGAGCGGTAGAGTATCTTTAGAATTTTGTTATTGAGTCTCTTGTTTTAATTTATTTATACTCTGTAACAAGCGGTCGGAAAATGGAAATGAACCGTTTTCAAGGAGCATTTCTAAAGAAATCTGTCCCATTCGGAACAGTTCCAGCAAAAACTCGTTCGATGCTACCCGGTATGCCGGAGAGGAAACGGATTCGGTGATGGATATATCGAATTCTGCATTACGGACTTTATCCGGAGATGCGAGTATTTGTCCTTCGGTAGCTTTATCTCCCGCAATTTCCAAATACCGGTTTTCGTCGTAAAACTGCTGGATGGTTTTCATCATTTTCGTATCTCGGTCTTCCCGAAAAGTTTTATAAGATTCGAACAGGTCGATGAGATTCAGACTTGCATTTTGGGTTTGTTGTGCATAAAGGGAGGCGGGAGTTCCCGATGCAGCGGTTTTTCCTTGCATAGCACCATGTACGCCAGAGATATCTTCTAACAGTCGCATTTGCAGGTTTAGAAGTTCATAAGCACCTACGTTGGTCGAATTTACGGCAATTTGTTGAGGAAGGGGCGCTCCCGGTTTCGGTTTGAATAAAATGATTCCGTTATATCGTGTCCATTCCTCAGCTACATCTTCGATGGTCATTCCGTCGGGAACTTGATCTTCTGGGAAAAGCAATACGCCTTTGGCACTCGATCCCATGATAAAATCAACCAATGTAATCAGTCGGTTTATATATCGTTGCTGGTCGATGATGTCTTCGACAAAAGAGTGAATTTCTCCGTCGATAAGCGGATAAAGTCGCATGCTGTAAGGGTGTTCTCCGTGCCAGTACGGGGTCTCTCCTTCATCCAAAATGTCTCCGAAAGGAGAGAAAAAGCGATAATACCAAAACTGGTCGATAAACCATTCGGTGCGGATCAGCGGAACGTCTTTACTGTCAATCCCTGCTTTTCCGGCATCGGAGATTCTTTTTCTGTTTTCCGCTTCGATGGCCGGTAAACGGTCTATTTCTTCTTTATAAAGTTTTCCGTTCAAAGTATCATGGCATTTTAACCGTTCACGATTTTCGAGCCTCCATATTTCTATTACCCGGCAGAGGTGGTCTTCTCCGGGAATCAGAAAGTCGAGATTGTCGATCCGCTCCGTGGTCAGGTTTGAATATTGACGGTACAGTTCTTCTTGATTGGCATTACTGTAAATTTCCCGGAGACGGGAAGCCCGTTTGCGAGAGCCTCCCGAAAAATTGGATAAGATTGTTGCGATAGGTACATCATGCAATTCTCCTATCATTGTGCAATCCCAATGTCGTATATCTTCCATATTGTTGAAGAAAATTCGGTTCGGGTTTATTTCGTTGATCCATACATCCGTTTTATTTCGCCTTTTGCCGTAAACTATTTTGTGGAAGCAGCTTCCCGAGATCAAAAATTCTTCGAGAGTCCTGCCGTCGATTTCCCACATTCGGTTATGTTGATAAACATATTCGAGGGCTATGCTCATCAGTTCTCCTAATTGTTGTTCGTTCCGGTCTCTGGAGATGCATACCGGTTGAGTCTGAGTGCTTCGGAATTGTCCGATGACGTTCTTTACCAGTTGACGGATCAGATTGTTTTTTAAGGGGACTTTCCCTTGTTCTTTCAAATATTGCTCTTCGGTTATCGTTCTTCCGTCCGGTAACGTTATTTTATCGCTCCATTGCTGTCCGAATGTATATTTTCTGTTTCGTTTTCGACGCCTGCGGTATGGTTCTATATTTTCCCATGCCTTTTTTGCCGTCCATAAAATTTTGTATTGAGAACGGTCGAATGTTTCGTCTTCTTTTTCTTTTCTCTTTTCTTGTTTCGGCATTAACCGTTTGTTGTTAAAGATTTTGTAATTGCAGTCATTCATAATGATTTTTATTTTACGGTTATAAGTCGGAGAGTCTGTTTCAGTCCTTTTTTTGTATTGGAGTATTATAAAGAATTTTAAACAGACTCTGGATTTACTTTCTCGATTGCAAAAAAAATATTGAATCGTTCCGGTTTTATGCGATAATTATAAAATCTTGCCTGAACGAATTCTTTTTTATAAATATCCCACGAGCCGGCATGTTCTCTATTCTATTTTTACCGAAAAAGAAATTGAAAGATAATATTATGCAACAGAACAGATTACAAATTAAGGGCATGTCGCATCAGTTACCTCCGGCAATGTGTGGCGACGGGGAGTGTAGCCGGATCGTGAACTTGAGATGCCGGAACGGTATTTGGGAAGCTGTCGGCGAACCCCGCTTATTATATACTCCGGAAGAAACTTCCCGTAAAGTCATATTTTTGCATTGTAACGAAGCCTATAAGCATTATATTTCGTATGACGGCACGAATCTTTATTTTGAGGCGGAGGAAAAGGATGGAGAGGTCTTTCCGACTGGATTGGAGGCATTGTGTGAGATCTCCGGACTGTCGAGAATAGAGTCGGTCGGAAATACGCTTGTTGTAATTACCAATACGGAAATATTTTATTTACTGTACAGAAACGGAATTTATGAGATATTGGGGACACGTCCGGATATGCCCGAAATATCGTTTTATTTGGGAGGAAGTATTCAGAGTACCGAGATCTTCGATACTTATACCTTGAAGGTAGAGACTCGGGATGACGGAGTTTGTCGTCTTTCCGATACAGACAAGAGGGCGTTTATTTCTTGGATATATGGTACGTATAGTAAATGTAAGAGTAAATTGCTGTCGGACGGTTATTTCGCCCATCCTTTTTTGGTGAGGTATGCACTCCGAATGTATGACGGTTCTTATATTCTTCCGTCTCCGCCTGTCGTCATGTTACAATCGGATAAAGCCGATACGTTGAATAATATTGAAGCGCTTTGCGAGCTGGAAGACGGATATCTGAGGCGATTTGTCGAAAATAAGTTCAATTTAAGGGGAGAGTCGCTTTATTATAATATCGGCAAGTGCGATTTATCGAAATGGTCGGATATTGTTACCGGGATAGATGTGTTTATTTCAAAAGAGATACCGGTAGTCAAGCAGGTTGCCATGACAGAAAATGACTATCGGTATGAGATACGGAATATTGGGGGTAAACAGACTCGGATTATTATTTTCGATGTGCCGCAATTGACAGAGGAGGAGGTCAGACGGAGGCTGTCGGAAGAGGTCGTATTCTTTAAAGTGGCATCCTTTTCCGGAAAGGAACAGATTGCTCAACCCTTTTCATTGGAATATAATTGTGATTTGAATAATCTCGAACAACAAGATGTATTGCCTTTGGATAATTTTTCTCATCATCGTATTACGGCGAAGACCTCTTATGTGTATAACGGGAGATTACATTTGGGAGGAATATCTATGTACTATTCCAGCGGTTTTCCCCTTTCGGTCTTTGCGTTGACACAGAATCGTTATAATGGGGTAGACTTAATCGATATCGATGTGCAACGGGGATATATCGAAGTGTACATGAACGGTTCTGACGGAGAGAGGCGTCTGGTAAATTCTTTTGAGTCTCGTATGTCTCTTAAAGGTCTTTCGGCTATGATTTCTTATCCTGACAGCCGAGCATATAAGATGAAAGTGAGGATATGCGATGATGCCGGAGGAAAACAATATGGAATAACGGTCGATTTGAAATCTTCTCAAGATCAGAATATGGCTTATTATGTTTCTCCGGATTTAAAACCTATTACTTTTTCTGAAATATCCGAACCTGATGAAGGCAAGATTCCGGAAGAGATAAATGCTGTGGAGCATACTCCCAATAAGTTGAGAGTATCGCAAATAAATAATCCTTTTGTATTTCCTCAAGAGTTTACTTATATTTTATCGGGAGGAGAGATTACCGACTTAGCGGCTGCTACGGCAGCCTTGTCACAAGGTCAGTATGGAGAGTTTCCGTTATATGTGTTTACGACAGAAGGTATATGGGCTTTGCAGCAGGGGAGTGAGGGAGTCCTTTACAGCAATCAACATCCTGTAAACCGGGAGGTCTGTTTGTCTTCGAATCTGATTGTTCCGATAGATAATGCTGTCGTTTATCTTTCCGAACAAGGGGTTATGGCTTTACAGGGGGCAGAGTCCAACTTACTTTCTCCTGTGTTCGGCGGAGTTCCGGATGCACTTCCTCAAGATTCGTCCGATGGTGATTCTATATCGTTATCGGAGGATTTTGTCCCGTTTAGAAAGTATATCCAAGGGAAATGTACCGCCGGGTATAACTATATCCGGCAGGAAATTATTTTCTTGAATGCCGATTATCGTTTTTGCTATGTATTGGGATTATCTTTTTCGAGTTGGTACTGTCGTATTGTTGATTGGAAATATTTATATAATCTCTACCCGGGTTTGCTTGCCGGAGATGAAAGCGGTAGGTTGTATGATTTGTGCTCCGAAGTTCAATCGGATATGCAAATAAGTGTGATAACCCGACCTATAAAATTGTTGCCCGATATTTATAAACGTGTTTCTCACATTGCATTACGTTGTTCGGTACAAAGGGCTGATTTGGTTTGTAAGGTGTGGGGTGCACAAGAGGCAGAAGGACGTTATTCATTACTTTATCGTTTTCGTATTGCCGGAGATGTACTGGGACAAATACGGATGCGTCCGGTTTCTCCTCCTTTCAAGTATCATCGGATAGCGTGGTGCGGAACGGTCTCTTCCGATGCTCATTTCGATGTAATTGATTTAGGTTTCGATCCGGTATCTTCGGGTAAGAAATTACGTTAGAAAACAAAATCTGCCGGAAAATTTTTCTTCCGGCAGATTTTGTTCGATAAATTATTGCTTAGTCTCTTCTTTATCGAATGGAGATAAGTTGTCCCATCCTCCTCCTAATGCTTTGTAGAGATAAACGACAGCAATCTGTTCATCTCTTATGGCATTGCTAAGACCTGTTTGTGCAGAAAAAAATCCTCGTTGTGCATCTAATACGTCGAGATAGTTGATGACCCCGTTAATATATTGTAGTTGGGCCAGTTCTACATATCCTTTTGATGCTTCGTAAAGATTTTTTTTCAGGATACGGGCTTCTTTTACCTTGTTAAAGTTTACAATTGCATTTTTTGTTTCTTGAAAAGCTGTCAGAACCGATTTTTCGTATCGATAACAAGTCTGTCTGAATACCTCTTTCTGAGCCTTATGCTTTGCGATGTTTTTTCCAGCGCCGAAAATGGGAGAAAGTAATGTCCCTCCGATAAATCCGTAAGGAGAACGTAAAAAATCATTCAGAGAAGAGCTTTCTATCCCGTAAGTAGCTGTGAGAGTTAATTTCGGAAACATGTTCGTAAAGGCAACACCGACTTGGGCATGCGCCGCAATTAACTCTTGCTCGGCTTGTCTCAGATCGGGACGCCGCTCCAAAAGGGTCGAGGGTAATCCTACAGGCAATTGTTCGGGCAAATAGATATCGGGATTCATTTTTGCCCGGGTAATAACAGCTTCATATTCTCCGACAAGCAACGACAAGTCGTTTTCTTTTTGAGAAATCTTGTTTTCCAGTTCCGGTACTAATGTCGCTGTACGGGCAAGTTCTACTTGAGCCTGACGAAAAGACGTTTCCGAAGTCAATCCCCCTTCAAAACGGATTCTCGCCAGATCGAGACCTTTTTCCCATGTATCCAGTGTCTGGCGGACGATGTCCAGCTCGTTGTCCAATGCAACCAGTTCGTAATAGTATTGTGCGACTTGTGCGATCATCGACATTTGTAAAGCACGTCTTGCCTCTACCGATGCGAGATATTCGGCAATTCTTTCAGCACGTGCCCATCGCAGATTTCCCCATAGATCGATTTCCCATGATAGGGAGAGTTTTCCCTCGAACGAATTATCGTTGTCGGGGTTATTCCCTCCGTCATTCGTATGTTCCCGTTCAGGATGTATAGCCGCATTTATGGTAGGGAATAAATCTCCGGTAGTTATTCTTTTTCTATATGCCAATTCTTTTATACGGGACGCTGCGATCAACATGTCTTTGTTATTATCGAGAGCCTTTTGTATAAGAGACTGCAATAAAGTGTCCGTATATATAGTTTTCCAATCCTGATCGGCCAGAGTTGACGAGTCGGAATGTTGTTCCGTAATTCTTTCGGGCAGGTGTAATTCCGGACGACTGTATTTTTTCCCTATTTTGCAGGAGTAGAGTCCGGTCATTATCAGAATAACGAATACTATGTATATTTTGGATACTATTTTCATGACCATTTTTCTTTGATTGACGCTTTGAGTTTATATATTAAAGTAAAGAAAAAGGGAACAAGGATAATGCCGAATGTGATGGAAAATATCATTCCGAAAAAGACTCCTGTTCCGATAGATTGCCGACTTGCCGAGCCCGGTCCGCTTGCCAATACCATCGGGAGCATACCCAAGATGAAAGCGAAAGAGGTCATGACGATGGGGCGGAATCGTTGACGTGCTGCATGAATGGCGGCATATATGATATCGGCACCTTTATCTACTTGAATTTTTGCGAACTCGACTACCAGAATCGCATTTTTAGCAGCTAATCCGATCAACATGACGAGTCCTATCTGGAAGTAGATGTCGTTTTCCATTCCGCAGACCCATATTCCTAAATAAGCTCCGAAAGCAGCTACGGGAAGAGATAACAGTACCGAAATAGGGACTAACCAGCTTTCGTATTGTGCTGCTAGAAATAAGAATACGAACAAGAAAACGAGGGCCATTATTATACCCGTTTTACCATCTGCTTTTTTCTCTTGAAACGAGAGTCCGCTCCATTCGATTCCGATGTTGGCAGGCAGATGTTTTTGCGCTATTTCTTCCATGATTTCCATCGCTTGTCCCGAACTGTATCCTTGTGCCGCCGCTCCTCGTATAATGGCCGTATTGAACATATTGAATCGCTTAATACTTCCCGGGCCGGTCGTGTAATCGGTCGTTCCGAGAGCGGTGAGAGGAACCATAGCTCCGTTACTTCCTCGCACGAAAAATAAATTGATGTTATCTTTATGAGCTCGATAAGGAGCTTCAGCCTGAATATATACTTTATAAATACGGTTGAACATGTTGAAATCGTTTACATATACCGAACCTGTATAAGCTTTCATTGTAGAGAAAATATCGGTTAGCGGTACTCCCAGTATGCGGGCTTTGTCCCGATCTACGTCGAAATAGAGTTGCGGAATTTCTGATTGTAGAGAGGAAGACAGTCCGGTTAGCTCTTTCCGTTGCAATGCGTAATGCATCAACGTATCTGCAGCCTGTATGAGATTTTGGAATGTTGCGTCTCCCCGTGCTTCAAGTTGCATTTCAAAACCGCCGGAAGATCCGAGTCCCGGTATGACGGGAGGAGTACTTAGAAATACTTTAGATTCGGGGTACTGAGAAAGTTCTTCTCGTACGGTTTCCATAATTTGTTCTACACCTACTCCTTCTCTTTCTTCCCAAGGTTTAAGGATCACCGTGAGTTCGCTTCGCGATTGGTTGCTTCCTACTCGAGGACTGCTTCCGGTGACATTTTGTACGTATGCGACAAACGGATTCTCCAGCAGATAGGAGACTGCTCTTTCGGTTACCTTTCGAGTTCGTTCCAAAGTTGCGCCTTCAGGAAGTTCTAATTCTACTTTAAAATAACCTTGATCTTCTTGCGGCATAAAACTGGTGGGAATAAAACGGGAAATAACGAACATGATGACCAGCATGATTCCGAATCCGGACAATATCCTTCTCGGATTCATCATCGCTTTTTGTATGAGGTTGGAATATTTTCTGTTTCCGGTAACCAACCAGTGGTTTATATATCGGAATAGAATATGTTTTCTCTTTTTCTTATTACTCGGCTTTAACAGCAGAGCACACATTGCCGGGCTTAATGTCAAGGCCACGACTGTTGATATGAGTACCGATACGACAATGGTTACCGTAAATTGCCGGTAAAGTTGTCCGGTGATGCCGCTAAGAAAACTTACGGGAATAAATACGGCACAAAGTACCAACGATGTCGCAATCAGAGCACTTGTCAGTCCGTTCATCGCTTTTTTTGTCGCCTCGTATGCTCCGATATGTTCTTCTTCCATAATCCGCTCGACATTTTCTACGACGACGATGGCGTCATCTACCACGATACCGATGGCGAGGATAAGACCGAGCATGGTCAGAAGGTTTAGAGAAAACCCGAATATCAGCATAAATCCGAAAGTTCCGATTAATGAGATCGGCACGGCAATTACCGGGATAAGGGTCGCACGCCAGTTCTGTAATGATAAAAATACGACAAGAATGACCAATCCCAATGCTTCGAACAGTGTTTTATAGACTTCGTGAATCGATTGAGAAATATAAGTCGTCATATCGAACGGTATTTCGTAACTCATACCCTCCGGAAAGTTCTTGCTGATTTCTTTCATGGCATCTTTTACCGCTTTCGCAACCTCTATCGCATTTGCTCCGGGAAGCATGTATATTCCTAATACGGCGGCATTCTCACCGTTGATACCGCTTTCGGTATTGTATGAAGAGGCTTCTAAGGAAACTCTGGCGACATCTTTCAACCGGATAAGAGAGCCGTCAGGATTGGCCCGGATGACAATATCCTCGAATTGCCCTACGGATGATAATCTCCCCTGGGTAGTGATAGGTATCGTTATGTCCAGTCCCGTTACAGGTTGCTGACCTAAGACACCGGCAGCCGATTCCCGATTCTGATCTTTCAGTGCGGTTTGCAGGTCTTGTACCGTTAATCCGAAGTTTGCAAGACGGTCGGGTTGTACCCATATTTGCATGGCATAGTAGCGGCTTCCGATATTCGATACTCTGCCGACACCCTCGATTCGACGTAATAAGTCGAGTACGTTGATCGTTGCGAAATTGCTTAGGTATATTTCATCGAATTTCGGGTCGTTCGATGTAAGACAAATCGTCATCAATTGGCTGGCCGCCTGCTTTTCTACGGATATTCCGTTTTGTATGACTTCTGCCGGCAGTCGCGATTCTGCCAGTTTTACCCTGTTCTGTATTTCTACGGCAGCAAGATCGGCATCGGTAGAAACATCGAAAGTCACAGTGGCGGAGAATCCTCCCGAGTTGGAACTGCTCGATTCCATATAAAGCATTCCCGGAGTTCCGTTTAATTCTTGTTCGATAGGTGTAGCTACCGCTTGTGACACGGTCGTTGCGCTCGCTCCCGGATAGGATGCGCTTATTTTTACCACCGGAGGAGTAATTTGCGGATATTGGTCTATCGGTAACAAGAAAAGCCCGATAAGCCCGACGATAACGATGACTAAGGACAGAACGATCGATAAGACGGGGCGGTCGATAAAAAATTCGCTTTTCATGATTCGCTCCTTTCTTCCGGTGTTTCAGGCTTGATGGCTTCGGTGACCGGTTTGACTTTTATGCCCGGAGTTAATTTGTGGTAACCTTCGGTAACGATCTTCTCGCCTGTGGCAAGACCTCGTTCTACAACCATTTTGTTTCCGATTTCCGGGCCTATTTCTATGAATCGTTTTTCTACGGTAGAGTCTTTGCGCATAACGAAGATATAAGCTCCTCCTTTTTCTAAAATTACAGCTTTGTTGGGAACAACGATGGCATCTTCACGGACATCGAGCAATAATTTTACTTTGGTGAATTGTCCCGGCAGCAATATCTGTTCAGGATTAGGCATCTCTGCCCGCACGGAAAATGTTCCGGTTTGCGGGTCTACTTGCGGCTCGGCAAAATCTACCAAACCTTTTTGCGGGTATATCGAGTTATCTGCAAGCGTAATCGTTATATAAGGCTGCCACGTGCGGGAGGTGTCCCGTTGTCCCAGATTGACATTTCTCTCTTTACTGCGCAAGTAATCCAAGGCAGTCATGCTGAAATCGACTAATACCGTATCGCTTTTGACAATGGTCGCTAATAGAGACTTTCCTCCCGGACCGACTAATGTTCCTACATCGACATGACGTTCGCTTATTCGTCCGGAAAGGGGAGAATGAACTGCCGTATATCCCAGTTCCATTTCGGCTTGCGACAGATCAGCCTCGGTCATGTTTACCGAAGCTGCCGCACTTTCGTATGCGGCAATCGCGTTATCGAGATCTAAGCGACTTGCTGCATTTTGAGCGTATAAGGGTTGTATGCGCTCTAAGTCACGTTTAGCTTTCAGCGCTTGAGCTTTATCTTTGGTAAGCTGGGCTTTTACTTTATCGACTTTTGCTTTGTATTGGTCGGGATTGATAATGAACAATAGCTGATTTTTAGGGACATAAGTTCCTTCTTCGAAGAGCATTTTTTCAAGGTAACCTTCTACCCGTGCACGAACTTCGACGAATTGCTGAGCCCGAATGCGTCCCACATATTCTCCATAAATTTCGACATCGTCTGTCGTTACGGTCTCTATGACTACCGTAGGTTCGGAGACGGCTGCTTTTCTGGGACGGCTTAGGACGTAATAGACGATTCCGATGACAATAATCCCGATGCTAACAGTCAGAATTTTTTTTCGATTAAACTCCATTTTGGCGATTGACTCTACAAATTTTTTCATATATAGTTTTTCAAATGATTCAAATAACTGAGTATATAACAATATCCGTGCAAAAAGCAGAATATTTGTCATTTTGTTGAAAATAAGTTATCTGATACTCCTATTTTGGTTTTGGCAAAAAAACAAGGGTGTAGATATTTTCTACATCCTTGTTGAATTTTTATATATCAGATCAGAACATTTTTGCAACACGGTCTACGGCTGCAACGAATGCATCAGCTTCTTCTTGGGTGTTATAGACGGCAAAAGATGCGCGAAGTACACCTTCCACACCTAAAGCCTGCATCAACGGTTGGGCGCAATGATGCCCTGTCCGGGTAGCAAAACCGAGTTTGTCAAGTAACATTCCCATATCATAATGATGAATATCTTTTACAAGAAACGAGATAACAGCACTCTTTTCATGTGCAGTTCCGAAAATTCTCATGCCGTCTATCTGCATCAATTGTCCGGTTGTATAACGAAGCAGGTCTTGTTCGTGTGCTGCAATATTCTCTATCCCGATATTTTCGATATAATCGAGGGCTGTCGCGAAAGCCATTGTTCCGATATAGTCGGGAGTTCCGGCCTCAAATTTATAAGGCAGTTCGTTGAATGTCGTTTTTTCGAAAGAAACATGCGAAATCATTTCACCTCCACCCTGATAGGGAGGCATGGCGTTCAGCCATTTTTCTTTACCGTATAATACTCCGATTCCGGTAGGTCCGTACATTTTATGAGCCGATAAAACATAAAAATCGACATCCATATCCTGCACGTCTATCCGAGTGTGAGGAGCAGCCTGTGCTCCGTCCAGCAAGACGGGCACATCGTGCGAATGCGATATTGAAATTATTTCTTTTACAGGATTTACAGTTCCTAAAACATTAGAGATATGTGAGAGTGATACGAGTTTTGTCTTTTCATTGAATAATGAGCGGAAAATGTCCATCTTCAGTTCTCCGTTTTCATCGATAGGCACGACTCTCAATGTAATTTTTTTCCGGTTTTGAAGCAATTGCCACGGAACGATATTGGCATGATGTTCCATTTCCGACAATATTATTTCATCTCCGTCTTTCAGAAAAGCGTCTCCGAACGAGCTTGCGACCAGGTTTATGGATTCGGTAGTTCCACGAGTAAAAATAATTTCGTGGTCGTGTGCTGCATGCAAATATTGCTGCACTCTTTTTCGTGCATTCTCGTGACCTTCGGTAGCTTCCTGGCTTAAAAAATGCACACCTCGGTGTACGTTTGCATTGATCCGGTCATATCCGTCTCTGATCGTATCGACGACACATTCGGGAGTTTGAGAGGTTGCAGCATTGTCAAAATAAACCAATGGTTTCCCATATACTTTTTGTTTGAGTATAGGAAAGTCATTTCGTATTTTTTGAATATCTAACATAATTGTATGGTCTCCTTTATTTTATTGACAGATATTACATCCTGCACATTTGTCGAGTTCTCCGCGAAATCTTTTTTCTACCAGTTGGCGCAATCGGTCTTTTAAGGCATCCATCCTGACGTTCTCGATTACATCGTTGGTAAAGGCGAACATCAACAGCATTCGTGCCTCAGCTTCGGGGATTCCCCGTGACCGGAGATAGAACAGCGCGTTTTCATCTAATTGTCCTACGGTAGCGCCATGACTGCATTTTACGTCATCTGCATATATTTCTAATTGCGGTTTCGTGTACATGTGGGCTTCTTTTGTAGCACAAAGATTCCGGTTGGTTTGATAAGCCGAGGTTTTCTGTGCGCCTTCCCGTACGAGAATACGTCCGCTGAAAGAGCCTGTCGATGAATCGTTCAGTACATATTTGAACAGTTCATTACTGGTGCAGTGAGGAACGGCATGATCGATGAACGTATGGTTATCTACCGATTGTTTTTTATCTGCTATCGCCATTCCGCACAAATGGGCTTCGGCATGTTCTCCGGAGAATGTCATCCGGTAATTGTTGCGAGTTGTGCCGTTATGAAGGGTAATGCCGTTAATAAGGACGTTCGATTTTTCAGCTTGATCTACAAAAGTAGAGGTTATCCGGTTAGTGTTCAGTGATGATTCTTCTATATCATAATAGTCGAATACCGCATTTTTACCGGCATAAATTTCGGTTACTTGCGATGACAAAAATTTCTTTTTATCCATCGTATGGTCACAAACCAGCAGACGAGCTTGTGCACCCTCTTCCAAAACGATCAACAGGCGGCGGTTTACCATAAAATCTGCGTCTCCCCGTAGTATATTGATCAGTTGTATCGGCTTTTCTATAATAACGTCTTTCGGTACATAAAGAAAAAATCCGTCTTGTACGAATGCCGTATTTAATGCGACGATTCCATCGTTTCGGGTACAAGCCTGTTTCCCGTAATAACGCTGTACCAGATCGGGATGAGAACGAGCCATTTCGTTAAGACTTCCGATAAGAACTCCTTCGGGAAGTTTTATTTTAGGATTTTCTTTTGTATAAAAACTGTCATTGACTATAAAGTAAAGCAATGTACTGAGATTCGGAACATCGCATCGAAATACTTCGTAAGGGTTTACGGGTATCTCTAAACGGTTCAGATTCAATCCGTAATCGGGAGCGAACAGATCCGGAATGTTCGTGTGCTTATACTCTTCATCGTTTGGGGAGGGAAATCCTGTTTCCCGGAAATCGGACATCGCTTTTTCCCGCAATGCGTTAAGTATGGGAGAAGCATGATTGTCGATGAGTGAATGGTACTGGTCGTACAATTCTATATATTGTTTTTCTATATTCATGATGTACAATGATAATGAAACGTCTGATTAAAAGGATCAGATTTGTTTATCGACTTCTTTTTTGATCCAATCATATCCTTTTTCTTCCAACTCCAAGGCCAGTTCAGGACCGCCTGATTTTACGATACGACCTTTATAAAGCACGTGAACAAAATCCGGAGCGATATAATCGAGCAATCTTTGATAGTGAGTAATTACGATTGTCGCATTTTGATCTGATTTCAACTTATTCACGCCTTCTGCAACGATACGTAAGGCATCTATATCCAGTCCGCTGTCCGTTTCGTCCAGAATCGACAAACGAGGCTGAAGCATAGCCATTTGAAAAATTTCGTTTTTCTTTTTTTCTCCGCCGGAAAAGCCTTCGTTTACCGATCGGCTCGCCAGTTTGTTATCTAACTCTACGATTTCGCGTTTTTCGCGCATCATGCGCAGAAAGTCTGTTGCGGATAGAGGTTCTAAACCCTTATACTTGCGTTGTTCGTTTACAGCGGCACGCATGAAGTTCACCATGCTTACACCCGGTATTTCTACCGGATATTGGAAACTCAAGAAAATGCCTTCGTGTGAACGGTCTTCAGGAGAAAGAGATAGCAGGTCTTTTCCATAAAAATTTACACTTCCTTCGGTCACTTCAAAGGCCGGATTTCCTGCCAGAACCGAAGATAATGTACTTTTCCCCGATCCGTTAGGACCCATAATCGCATGAACTTCTCCGGGTTTTACCGTCAGGTTAATTCCCTTTAATATCTCTTTGCCGTTGATACTGGCATGTAAATCTTTAATATCTAACATCGTATGTCGTCTTTTTTATGTTCAAATTAAAATATTCAATTATCCAACCGAGCCTTCTAAGGAGATTTGTAAAAGTTTCTGGGCTTCGACAGCAAATTCCATCGGGAGCTTGTTCATAACCTCTTTTGCGTAACCGTTTACAATCAGACCTACGGCATCTTCTGTCGGAATACCCCTTTGGTTGCAATAAAATATCTGATCTTCGCTGATCTTGGATGTAGTAGCTTCATGTTCTACGACTGCGGTATTGTTCTTTATGTCCATATACGGAAATGTGTGTGCTCCGCAATGAGAACTCAGCAATAAACTGTCGCATTGTGTATAATTACGGGCATTATCGGCACGAGGGGAAACTTTGACCAGTCCCCGATAGCTGTTTTGGCTGTATCCTGCAGAGATACCTTTGGAGACGATCGTACTTCTTGTATTCTTTCCTAAATGAATCATTTTCGTTCCCGTATCTGCCTGTTGGTGGTTATTGGTAACGGCAACCGAATAAAATTCTCCGATCGAATTGTCTCCGGCAAGTATGCAGCTCGGATATTTCCATGTAATGGCAGAGCCTGTTTCTACTTGTGTCCAAGAGATTTTCGAATGGTCTCCTTTACACATGCCTCGTTTCGTTACAAAGTTATAAATACCGCCTTTCCCGTTTTTATCACCGGGATACCAGTTCTGAACAGTAGAGTATTTTACTTCTGCACGGTCGTGGGCGATTATCTCTACTATTGCCGCATGCAGTTGGTTTTCGTCACGCATCGGAGCAGTGCACCCTTCGAGATAACTTACATAACTGTCGTCATCGGCTACGATTAAGGTGCGTTCGAATTGTCCCGTATTGGCTGCGTTGATACGGAAATAGGTTGATAATTCCATAGGGCAGCGTACCCCTTTGGGAATATACACGAACGAACCGTCGCTGAATACGGCGGAGTTGAGCGCTGCAAAAAAATTGTCACGATAAGATACTACCGAACCCAGATATTTTTTTACTAAGTCGGGATAATCTTTGACCGCCTCGCTGAACGAACAGAAAATTACGCCCAGTTCGGCGAGTTTTTCCCGGAATGTCGTTTTTACCGAAACACTGTCCATGACAGCATCGACGGCAATTCCGGAAAGTTTCATTTGTTCTTCCAAAGAGATTCCTAATTTGTTGAATGTTTTCAGTAACTCTGGATCTACTTCATCAAGGCTTTTCGGTCCTTCTTTTTTCTTAGGTGCAGCATAATAGCTGATTGCCTGGTAGTCGATAGAGGGAATATCTAAATGTGCCCAATGCGGCATCTTCAATGTTTTCCAGTGTTCATAAGCCTTTAGTCTGAATTCGAGAAGCCATTCGGGTTCGCCTTTTTTTTGAGAGATAAGCCTGATTACATTTTCACATAATCCGGTAGGAATCACTTCCGTTTCTATATCGGTTACAAATCCGTATTTATAATCGTTGAATGTAACGTCGTTTAATATTTGGTTAGGATCTTCTTGTTTCATATATATATTTTACATTTAGCCCATTATCGTTTATATCGGATAAAATGGGGATGTCGTAAGAATATCTTTTTAATAAACACACACTTATCTGTTTTGGTTTGTCTGTTTCTTTGTTTTTATTCTCGTTACGGAATGCTTGTTTAGATAAATCGAGAATAAAAGGAGCGACTTTTATTATTTCGGAATAAAAGTATGAATTTTCTTGCATTTTTGTATCTTTCGGATCTAACTCCTTGTGTAATAAATCATAAATATTCAGAACTGTACTGATTACAAGAATATATTTAAATCCGCAGAAAAGAACGCCTGCCCATTTGTCCGGAAGTCCGAGATGTAGCATCCGGGCAAAGCGTTGCATCAGTCGGGTGATAAATTTACAGGAGAAGAGAATGATCAAGAAAGTTACCAAATATGCGATTTTATGGTTGACGTATTCGGGAAACAGCTCTGTTTTATTCAATAGTAAACCCATGAAAGGAGATAACAGATTAGCCCCCAAAATAGCTAACAGTATTCCTCCCAAAGCTCCGATCTGACGAATAAGTCCTAAATGATAGCCTCGGAAAATACTGTACAAAATGAGTACGGCAATGACTATATCTATAATCTCGATTCTCATACTCCCTTTAAATCATTTGTCTCCGAACAGAAAAACACAGATGTCAAAAAGTTCCGGTTTGTCGGGTTACTTCTTTTACATCCGTGTTTATATTCTTGCTGCAAATAGGTAACCCGATTGTCTCGGTAATGCCTGTGCAGAGTTTTTACAATGTCTTTTTTACTTCGACCTCTTCATACGCTTCGATCAAGTCACCTATCTTGATGTCGTTGTAGTTGGCGATGTTAAGACCGCATTCATATCCGGTAGCAACTTCTTTTACATCTTCTTTGAATCGTTTCAGCGAACCGAGATCTCCGGAGTAAATGACGATACCGTCACGGATAAGGCGAATCTTGTTGGTACGTTTGATCTTACCTTCTTTAACCATACATCCGGCGACAGTTCCCACTTTTGTGATCTTGAAAGTTTCCCGTACTTCGACAGTCGCCGTAATTTCTTCCTTGATTTCCGGAGAAAGCATTCCTTCCATAGCAGATTTTACTTCCTCTATCGCATCGTAAATAATCGAGTAGAGTCGAATATCCACACCTTCTTTTTCTGCAAGACGGCGGGCTGCCATAGACGGACGTACTTGGAATCCTATGATGATTGCGTTTGATGCCGCAGCTAAGGTAATATCCGATTCGGAAATTTGTCCTACGGCTTTATGCAATACGTTTACCTGAATTTCTTCAGTTGATAATTTGATCAGAGAATCGCTCAATGCCTCTACCGAACCATCAACGTCTCCTTTTACGATTACATTCAGTTCTTGGAAATTACCGATGGCAATACGTCTTCCTATATCATCGAGAGTCAGTAGCTTGTGTGTCCTCAATCCGAGTTCTCGCTGTAACTGTTCTCGCTTGTTTGCAATCTCACGTGCTTCTTGCTCACTTTCCATTACGTGGAAAATGTCTCCTGCTTGCGGAGCGCCGTTCAAGCCTAAGATCAATGCGGGTGCAGACGGTCCGGCCTCATTGATCCGAGCATTTCGCTCATTGAACATGGCCTTGACACGACCGTGGTGTGTTCCTGCAAGAACAATATCTCCGGTGCGAAGAGTTCCGTTTTCTACCAATACGGTAGCTACATATCCTCGTCCTTTATCCAGAGTCGATTCGATTACCGAACCGGTAGCTTTACGGTCGGGGTTTGCTTTTAAGTCGAGCAACTCGGCTTCGAGTAGAACTTTTTCGAGCAGTTCGTGTACTCCTGTACCCTTTTTGGCCGAAATATCTTGAGACTGATATTTTCCACCCCATTCTTCGACAAGGTAATTCATGTTGGCCAATTCTTCCTTAATCTTATCGGGATTGGCGTTGGGTTTATCGACTTTGTTAATGGCAAATACGATAGGTACTCCTGCTGCCGATGCGTGGTTGATTGCTTCGACGGTTTGCGGCATCACGCTGTCGTCTGCGGCAACGATGATGATTGCGATGTCCGTAACTTTAGCTCCTCGTGCACGCATGGCAGTGAAAGCTTCGTGTCCGGGTGTATCCAAGAACGTGATTCTTCTACCGTCGCTCAATTTTACATTGTAAGCCCCGATATGCTGGGTGATACCTCCGGCTTCACCTGCGATGACATTCGCATTACGGATATAGTCGAGTAACGAAGTTTTTCCATGATCGACATGTCCCATAACCGTGACAATCGGGGGACGGTGAGTCAAGTCTTCTTCTTTATCTTCTTCTACATTGATCGCTTCTACTACCTCCGCACTGACATATTCTGTCTTGAATCCGAACTCTTCTGCTACGATATTGATCGTTTCCGCATCGAGTCGTTGGTTGATAGACACCATGATACCGATGCTCATACAAGTAGCGATAACGTTATTTACCGGTACGTTCATCATGACGGCCAGATCGTTAGCGGTAACGAACTCGGTCAGTTTCAGAATGCGACTTTCTTCCATCTCCTGCTCTTCCAGTTCCTGAGCTTTGTTGGCAAAAGCTTCGCGTTTCTCTTTACGCCATTTTGCACTCTTTTTCTGTCCTTTAGTTGTCAGTCTGGCCAGTGTTTCCTTGATCTGTTTCTGTACATCCTCTTCACTGATTTCAGTTTTTACCGGTTTTTTCAGTTTCAACTTAGGCCCTTTTGGGTTACCGTTGTTTCGAGATTGCGGATTTGTGGTCGGCGCATTCTTCTCAATATCGATTTTTTCTTTGCGGATACGTTTCCGTTTTTTGCGTTCCATATCCGTTTCTTGAGATTCGGCCGTTTTTGCGTCCGCAATAAGCGGCTTTTTCAGATCATTGCGCTGTTTATCTTTAGCTTCGCGCTCTTTCCTTTTCTCTTCTTTTGTTTTTTTCTTCGGACGAGTTTGCTGATTCAACGCTGAAAGATCTATTTTCCCGACAACATTGATATTCGTGGTCAGTTTAGGCCGGTTTAGCGTAAATATTTCGTCTTCTTTTGTTTCTTCGTTCATATGGATGGGTTCGTCGTCCTCTTCTTCTTCGGAATTCTCGTCAATATCGTTTTCTGAAACCAAATCTTCTTCCTCTTCTTCTTCGATATTTTCAGTTTGAGGTTCTTCTGTAATTTCGGGTTCTTTTATAGAAATTTGTTCTTCTTCCTGAATTTCCTTTTCGATCTCGTTATGATCTTGTACGGGTTCTTCAGTAACTGTTTTTTCCTCTTTGGCTGTTACGGTTTCTTCCGGTTCTTCTTTTTTAGGAGCTACCGGGCGGTATAGATTATCTAAATCTATCTTTCCGACTTGTTTGATTCTCGGCTTTAATTCTTCGTCTATGGTTGTCGCTATTTCCGTTTTTCCCGATTCATTGTCCGATGCGGGTTCTTCATAGCCTTCGAGAGCGACGGTTGCTTTGTTTTTGTCTTTATTATGACGCTCCTGGCTGATACGTTCCGATTCGATTTTCAGATTTTTATCCGTACTGAACTCTTTTACCAGCAGGGCATACTGTTCGTCACTGATTTTCGTATTGGGATTTGACTCAATAGAAAATCCTTTCTTTTGCAGGAAATCGACAACTGTCTGAATTCCTACATTTAAATCTCTTGCTACTTTATTTAACCTTATCGTCATAATCGTTTTTTAGCGTTATACAAAATGAAAGAAGAATATTTAGTCGGATTCCGGGAGATCTTCCAGACTGGGAAACAGGGTAAATCCGTCTTACTTCGCAGTATGACGGATTTCCTTTCTATTCTTCTTCAAATTCTGCTTTTAATATATTAATTATTTCATCAACGGTGTTTTCTTCGAGATCTGCTTTTTCGATCAATTCTTCACGGGACATTGCCAATACGCTTTTGGCCGTAGCACATCCGATAGCTTTTAGGGCTTCTATTACCCAACCATCGATTTCGTCTTTAAATTCATCGAGATAAATGTCTTCTTCTTCTGTTTCATCGATGTCACGATATACGTCGATCGTATATCCGGTCAGCATACATGCTAATTTGATGTTGAGTCCCCCTTTACCGATGGCGAGAGAAACTTCTTCAGGTTTTAAGAATACTTCGGCTTTTTTTTCTTCTTCGTTCAGACGAATTGAAGAAATTTTTGCCGGACTCAATGATCTTTGGATGAAAAGAGATGTATTTGCAGTATAATTGATTACATCGATGTTTTCATTTCTCAATTCTCTGACGATACCGTGAATGCGAGCGCCTTTTACCCCGACGCAAGCGCCTACCGGATCGATGCGATCGTCATAAGATTCTACCGCAATTTTGGCACGTTCTCCCGGGATACGTGCTACTTTGCGAATAGTAATCAGACCGTCATGTATTTCCGGAACTTCCAGTTCGAACAACCGTTTCAGAAACTCTTCCGAAGTTCGGGATATGATAATTTTCGGATTGTTGTTTTTGTTATCGACACGGGCAACTACTGCTCTTGCAGTTTCTCCTTTACGATAAAAATCCGAAGGGATTTGCTCTGTTTTCGGTAAAAGAAGTTCGTTCCCTTCATCATCGATAAGAAGCATTTCCTTTTTCCAGATCTGGTAAACTTCTGCGCTGACGATTTGTCCGATTCTATCTTTGTATTTATTGTAAATGGCATCTTTTTGCAGTTCCAAAATTTTTGATGCCAATGTTTGACGCAGGTTTAGAATGGCCCGGCGTCCGAATTTTTCGAAAATTACTTCATCGGTAACTTCTTCACCTACTTCGTAATCGTTATCGATTTTTTTGGCCTCGGATAAAGAGATTTGCAGATTGGGATCGCTGACTTGTCCGTCTTCGACTACTTCGCGGTTTCTCCATATTTCAAAGTCCCCTTTGTCGGGATTTACAATAACATCGAAGTTTTCGTCCGTACCGAACATTTTCGCTAATACGTTGCGGAACGATTCTTCTAACACGCTGATCATTGTCGTTCTGTCAATGTTCTTCAGTTCTTTAAACTCCGAGAACGTGTCGACCATGCTGATTGCTTCCTCTTTTTTGGCCATATTTATTTAAATCTGATTAAATATTTTGTGTACTTTATTTCATCATAACCGAAAACGAGATCTTCCGATACCTCTACTTTTCGTTTACTGGTTTCTGTCTTTACTTTTTTCGTTATCGTAACAGTAAATTTGTCTTCATCCGCTTCCTTTAGGATTCCGTTGAGTTTTAGTCCCGATTTTGTAAGAACTTCGACCTCATTACCGATATTTTTTTTATACTGTTTCAGAACTTTGAACGGAGATGTAATGCCTGCCGACCCTACTTCAAGCTCATAGTCTTCTATATCCCGGTCGAGGTGCTCTTCTATAAATCTGTGCAAGGTCGAGCATTGTTCTATATCTATACCGTCCTCGTTATCTATTTCGATAATGATGCTGTTACCCGGCTTTACCTGAACATCTACTATAAAGCAGTCTGTACCCGACAATCCTTTTTCTACAAGTTCCTTTACAAAATCTTTTTCTATCATTCAATTTCTTTTAATGGGGAAGGAGATGATGTCTAATATATTTTTCGATAGCGATAGTTTTATATTAGAACAAAATGAGGGGGCAATGTGCCCCCTCCTTCTTCTCCCTTTTGCGTTGCAAATATACAAAATATAGGTACGTCAACAAATAGTTCGGTTGCATTTTCCTATCATAATGCAAAATTATTTTATTATTTTAATATATATTTATATGTATTAATATATTGAATTCTACTCAATAGGAAACGGGAAAGACTTGAGTTCTTTTTCTAAAATTTTCTCTTTGCCTTGACAATATCGGTTACATAGTTGGTGAAAACGTTCTCCGTGATTCATTTCAGATAAATGAGCTAATTCGTGAAAGATCACGTAATCGATCAGACGATCGGGCAGGAACATGAGATGATAGGACAGGAGTATGTTGCGTCGCATATCGCATCTGCCGAGCCGTTTTCGTCCGTGGGAAACCGATACGCTGTTATAGGTCAGGTTTAATTGTTTGGCTAATAAATCGAGGCGTTCCGGCAGGTACTTTTCGGCCTCTTGTTTGATGAATCGTTTGATACCGGCAGATATGATTCTTTGGGTTTCGGGAGATTCGAAATCTGTCGTGTCGGGGCAGAATATAAATAGCGTATTGTTGTGTAGCTTGAACAGGTATTTGTTTTTGTTATGTGTTTGTATGGCAATAGTAAAGTTTCGGGTTTCGAGCAAAGTTCCCGGACGTAATATTTTGTCGTTCTTGCGTACGTATATTTTTCGTATGTTTTCTCTGTTTTTGTTTATGGATTGTGTTATTTGCGCATAAGTAATACCTTCCGGGACGGTTATCTGTAGTGAATTGTTCCGTATCTTGAAAATGAGATGCCGGGCTGTCGGGTGGAGATACAGAATTATTGTACCGAATTCGGAGTCTTCGTATTGATATTTTTTCATGTGGCAAATATATCGTTTTTATCAGATACTGTGTGTCTATAAATGTTAGAGTCTATATAAATTTTCCTACAAAGAGGTTTTATCCGGTTATTTTTTGTGTTTCTTTCTACTCTGTTTTCTTGCTTTCATTCATCGGATGGTCTACTATCTCCTTCATAAGAACAAAAAAATTAGAAGAAGGCATTAAACTTGACCTGAACAAAATTTAAACAGACTTTAGGTGAACTAAATTTGCATAAATAGTTTTCTTTATCGTGTTTTGTTCTGATCTGTTTGGGGTTAAGAATATTTATATGTATCGGAAATTTTCTATATAAATGTTTTTAACGTCTATATAAGGTTAAAATTAGTACCTTGTATTGCAAGGTATTTATATTTTGTGTTATATTTGTAGCGTAAAGGTGTAATGTATGAATACGGAAAATATAAAATCTCAGATGCGCAAGGGGATTCTTGAGTATTGTACGCTCTTGATTCTTAGTAAAAAGCGGGCGTATGTGTCAGATATTATACAGTCTTTGAAAGAATCTCGTCTTATTGTGGTCGAAGGGACGCTTTATCCGTTATTGACGCGTTTGAAAAATGCCGGTCTGCTTGATTATGAATGGGAAGAATCTCCTCAAGGTCCTCCTCGAAAATATTATCGTTTGACAGATACCGGGAGAGCGTTCCTGAATGAGTTGGAAAGTGCTTGGACAGAATTGAACCGCACAGTCGAACATATTCGGGAGATATAGTTTTATGATGATAAATAATATATATAATAGATATGAAAAAGACGCTAACGGTAAATCTGAATAATACGGTATATCATATCGATGAAGACGCTTATAGCCAGTTGCAGGATTACTTGGAAAGTCTGAACGATTATTTCCGGAATGAAGAAGGAGCAAGTGAAATATTGAGCGATATTGAGGCTCGTATTGCCGAGTTGTTTAAAGAAAGAATGCGTTTCGGTATGCAGATAATTACGGTGCGCGAGGTGGATGAAATCATCTCTGTCATGGGACATCCCGAAGATTTTGCTTCTGATACGCTGAATATTGAGACTGATGATAAGGAGGTCGGAGAAAAAGAAGTTGAAAATCAGGGCACTGAAAAAGGGGAGGATGGAACGACGCCTCAGGAAAAAATTCCCGAGAGAAACCGACGGCGTCTGTTTAGGGATAAAGATGATGCTTTTCTTGGCGGTGTAGCTTCAGGATTGGGATATTATCTCGGTGTCAGCACAGCGCTTATCCGCATTTTGTTCGTATTGTTTACTTTTCTTACCGGATATGCGCTTCTGATTTATTTGGTTTTGTGGATTTGTATTCCGGAGGCTAAAACTGCTGCACAGAAATTGGAGATGAGAGGGGAGGCGGCGACGGTCGATAATATCAAACGATTTGTTTCCGAAACGATGGCAAAAGAGGAATTAGGACCGGAGAAAAAAACTTTCGGTGATTATGTGCTTTCGGCAATTAAGATTGTATTGAAATTTGTATTTATAATTTTCGGGGGATGTCTCGGTTTTGTTTTGCTGGTTCTTTTGTCTTCTTTATTGTTTGTGCTATTGGCGGCGGCCGGAGGCACAGTCGGGATTGTTACGCAAGGCATAGATCCGTTTTTTATGCAGATGTTCTCTGTCGTTCATTATCCGTGGATGTTGACTGCCGTTTTGCTGGTATTGCTGGCCATTCCGGTATATGCCGTATTGAGAATGGTTTTAGGGCGTGTATTTAATTTCCCTCCCCAATCCCGCTGGGTGACAGTCTTGTTGGTTATATTGTGGAGCATAGCTTTTGTTGCCGGTATGGTAATGTGGTTTATTTCGTTACCCGGAATACACACTGTATTGAATCAGTATCAGGGGAATATAATATAGGTGGCTCGGTTGATTTAGATTGCTTCTAAGGAATTATTATTTTAAAAGCCTTTGTCCGTTTGATTCGGATAAGGGCTTTCTTCTTTAGTATAATTTTATTGACTGTTGCGATAAGCTTGAGGACTCATGCCGACATGGCGTTTGAAATATTTTCCGAAAAATGATACGTTCGGGAAATTCAAGGAGTAAGAAATTTCCTGTATTGTCAATTCTGTCGATTTTAGTTGGGCTTTAGCGTCGAGGATTACCATTCGGGCAATAATGTCGGAGGCGGTAAATCCTGTGATTTGCTTTATGGTCGTGCACAAGTGTTGCGGAGTGATATTCAGTTGTTCGGCGTAAAATGAGATGGAACGTTCTCGTGTATAATGTTGCATGACAAGTCCGACAAACTGTTTCCGGATTTCTTCTTTCCGGGTAAGGGCAGGCGGATTCAATGTATGTTTCTGATACATGTATCCGATTCCTTGCAGCATCGATTGTAGGATGCTCTTGGTAATTTCCGTATTGAATATTTCTGTGATCTGTTCCTGGGTTTTCACCAGTAAAGAAAAATATTCTGCAAGAAGTTCTGCGCTTTCTTGTTTTAAGGATATTACCGGATTTTCTATGACTTGAGGCAGGAAATCTGCTGAAAATTTTACCATGTTGGTTTGGCTCAGAAATTCCGATGAAAAAGCGACGAAACACAATCGGACTTTTCCTTGTTGTCCGATAAACTGAAGGATATTTCCCGGTAAAATAGAGACGAAATCATTCTTCTTTATATAATAGTCGGTCATTTTGATGGAAGCATGTATCTCTCCTTCTAAACATAACACGAAGATTCCGGCTTTTAATCGGAACGGTTGTTTGTAAAATGCCAAGATTTCTTCGGTGATATCTGTTCCTATAATGATATTTTCAGATATGTCGAATTGTGGTAAATCGGTTCTAAGCATATCTTGTATTTTTAATATTCGATTGCAAAAATAAGAAAATAAAACCGATATTCCTATGAAAATATTAAAAATAGATCAATTTATATATTGTATCGTTTATCTGCTCCCCACATGAGTTTGTCTCGTAAGGTATCGATAAAAACATGATTGTTCCGTTTTACGATAGGGATGGTGAAAGGAGCTTTGCAAATAATTAATTCATGTTTTGTTCCCATCATGGCGGAACGTCCGTCCAGACTTACCAAAAAGTTGTTACTTCGGCTTTCGATTTGCATACGGATCGTATCTTGATCATTGAATACCAAAGGACGGACATTCAAACTGTGGGGAGCAACCGGTGCTATTACGAAGTTCGGAGCTTGCGGAACGAGTATCGGGCCGCCTACGCTCAATGAATATCCGGTCGATCCGGTAGGAGTCGAAACAATCAACCCATCGGCCTGATAAGTATTTAGGAATACATTGTTCAGGTATGTGCGGATGGTGATCATTGAAGAACTGTCTCTTTTCAGAATGGCGGCTTCGTTCAGTGCAAAAGGCCAAAACTTAACGGGGAGAGCATCTGCCTTTAGTTGTAGCAGAGAACGCTCTTCGATTCGGTAATCGCCGTTAAACAGTTCCGCTACAGCTTCATCTATTTCATTTTCGGCTACATCGGCAAGGAATCCGAGTCGTCCGGTATTGATTCCCAATATCGGGATGTGTTTGTTCCCGACCCGTTCGGCTGTTTTTAAGAATGTTCCGTCTCCGCCGAGGCTGAGAGCCATATCTGCCGAAAAATTATTGTCTGTAATCAGCTTGCTGTATTGAGGTTCTATTTTCATTACAGTATGCAGAAAGCGGTAGAACTCTTCACAAATAAGAATTTCCGCATTATATTTGCTTAATGCGTTGAAAAGATGCTTTGCCTGTATGCTTTTTTCTGCTTGATATAAATTCCCGAAAATGGCTATTCTCATCGTTATTTACATTTTTTATAAGCTTTTTGATCTTTTGCTGACGTTTTTCTTTAGATTTCTGTAAAACCTATTAATTTTGCATCAGCACAAAGTTCTTTTGCAAACGTACATAAAATTTTTGGCTTCGGAGATATTTTTCAGTCTTACCGGGTCGAAAAAAGTTCTTTTTATCATAAGTAGAATTAATTTTGGAAAAATGACCAAATTAAGTGTAAATGTAAATAAGATTGCCACATTGCGTAATGCCAGAGGTGGCAATATGCCTAATGTCTTGAAAGTCGCGCTGGACTGTGAAGCTTTTGGTGCTGACGGAATCACGGTACATCCTCGTCCGGATGAACGGCATATCCGCTATTCTGACGTGTATGAGCTCAGACCTCAGTTAAGAACTGAATTCAACATAGAGGGTTATCCGTCCGATCCTTTTATAAATTTGGTGTTGCAGGTCAAACCGAATCAGGTGACGTTAGTTCCCGATGCTCCGGATGCGATCACTTCCAATGCCGGTTGGGATACACGTACGCATTTCGATTTTTTAAGCGAGATAATAGACCGATTTAATCAAGTCGGCATCCGAACATCGATCTTTGTGGATACCGATCCTGAATTGATAGAGTTTGCCGCCAAAACCGGGACGGACAGAATCGAATTATATACCGAACCGTATGCTTCGGCTTATGCTTCGGATCGTGAAAAAGCTGTCGCTCCTTTTATCAAAGCTGCGGCATTGGCTCATAAATTGGGCTTGGGTATCAATGCCGGACATGATCTGAATCTTGAGAATTTGCGATATTTTCATGAGCAGATTCCTGTTTTGGATGAAGTTTCTATCGGGCATGCTCTTATCACTGATGCCCTTTATCTGGGGTTGCAGGAGACTATTCGCCAATATAAAGATTGTCTTAAATAACATCGATAACCGAAAAATAAAATTATATGAATTTGTTGCTTTCTCTTTTAGCTGATGCTAATATGGTAATGCCGGTTTCTGCCGGGACGACTGCAGCTCCTGTTGCTGAGTTGAATATGTGGGATTTGTCGCTGAAAGGCGGTGTTATTATGATTCCGCTTCTGATATTGTCTATTCTGGCAATTTATATCTTTATAGAACGTGCTGTGGTCATCCGTAAAGCGGCACGGGAAGACCGTACGTTTATGGATCGCATCAAAGACTATATCCATGAAGGAGATGTAGATGCGGCTTTGAATCTTTGTAAAAAGACCGATACTCCTTATGCGCGCTTGATTGAAAAAGGAATTACCCGATTGGGACGGCCTATGAATGATGTGCTGGTAGCAATAGAGAATGTCGGTAATCTCGAAGTTGCGAAGCTGGAGAAAGGTTTTCCTTGGTTGGCAACGGCTGCGGCGGGAGCGCCGATGCTCGGATTTCTCGGTACGGTGACCGGTATGGTAAGAGCTTTTTACAATATGGCATCTGCCGGAACGAGTGCCGATATCACAACTTTGTCCGGAGGTATTTATGAAGCGTTGGTTACTACTGTCGCCGGTTTGGTCGTGGGGATTATCGCTCTGTTCGCTTATAATTATTTGGTAGCCCGTGTAGATGGAGTGGTCAATCAGCTCGAAGCCAAAACTATGGAATTTATGGATTTGCTGAATGAACCTGCAGATTAAGTTGGAGGTGAAAGTATGGCTCTGAAACGAAGAAATAGAATAGAGGCCTCATTCAGTATGGCTTCTATGACCGATGTGATTTTTCTGTTACTGATCTTTTTTATGGTAACTTCGACTTTTGTTTTTCCGAATGCGATAAAAGTGCTGTTGCCGCAAAGTAAAGAGCAAACGGCCGCAAAGCCTTTGGCAAGGGTGACAATCGATGCACAGCTCAATTATTATGTCTCTTTCGGCAATGAAGCGGAACATCCTGTTCAGTTGGAGGAAATAGCTCCTTATTTGCTGAGTGCATTGAGTAAAGAACCGGATATGTATGTTGCTCTTTATGCTGATGAAAGCGTACCTTATAGAGAAGTTGTTAAGGTGTTGAATATTGCCGGAGAGAATAAATTGAGAATGGTATTGGCTACGCGTCCTATAAAGGAGTAGTCCCGAAAATTATGATCTGTGAAAGACAAGACGAAAAATAAATTATGTGGTATAGCGGGGACGGTGTTATTCCATCTCCTGTTATTTCTTATGTTGTTTTATTTTACTTTTCCCCGTCCGGAGATTCCGGATGAGGCAAGCGGTGTTTTGGTTCAGTTGGGAACAATCGATGAGGCGAGCGGGACTTTTCAACCCGAAATGAGCGGGCAGAACGTTGCTGATGCGATGGAGGCCGAGATACCGGATGAAGCGTCCGAAGAATCTATCACACAGGATATAGAGGAGAGTGTGGCTGTCCCGGATAAAAAGAAAGAGGAGAAGAAACAGCCTGAGCCCGAGAAAAAAACACAACCGAAGCCTGAGGTAGATAATAGAATTAAAAATCAAGTGGCCAATGCTTTCAGTAAAGGGCATGCCGGATCTAATCGAGGGACATCGGATAAGGGTTCTGGAGCAGAAGGAAGCCCGAACGGAAATAGTACTACCGGTGCTAAACATGGCTCTCCCGGTTACGGAGATTATGATTTGGGCGGTCGAGGTTTAAAAGGGGAATTGCCTATTCCTCAATATGATGCCAGTAATGATGAGGGAACGATCGTTGTTTCGATATATGTCGATGCTCAGGGAAAAGTAACTCAGGCTGCGGCTACGCCGAGCGGCAGTCGCGGAACGGCATATGCCAATCTTACGTTACGGGCAAGAGCCGAAGCGGCTGCACGGAAAGCTGTTTTTGAAAGAAAACCGGGTGCGGTTACCGAGAGGGGAACGATTACTTATTATTTCAGACAAAATTGATTTAGGGTAATTTCGGCCTTTATTACGAGAAAGAATGAACGGTACGGTTATTTTACTTATTATTGTCATCTATTTTGCTTTTCTGATGCTTATATCGCATTTGACCGGGCGTAAAAGCGATAATGACACATTTTTTTTGGGAGGGAAACAATCTCCTTGGTTTTTGGTTGCGTTCGGAATGATCGGTACATCTATCTCCGGAGTGACGTTTGTTTCTGTTCCCGGTATGCCGTTGAGTATCGACATGACTTATTTGCAGACCGTTTTGGGGTTTACGGTAGGATATCTCGTTATTGCAAAGATATTGTTGCCGCTTTATTATAAGCTTAATCTTACGTCTATTTATACATATCTTGAAAAGCGTTTCGGTCGAAATGCTTATAAAACCGGGGCATCGTTTTTCTTGCTTTCTAAAATCATAGGTGCAGCTGCACGTCTTTACATTGTCGTACTTATTTTACAACGTTTTGTGTTCGATGCATGGAATGTGCCTTTTGTCGTTACATCGACTGTGATCGTTGCGCTTATTTGGCTCTATTCCCACAGAAGCGGAATAAAGACGATCGTCTGGACGGATGCTCTGCAAACAGCTTTTTTACTGGGAGCTTTAGTGTTGATAATTTGGCAGTTGACCGATAAGATGCAGCTCGATTTTCCCGGAGTGGTGAATACGGTCAGAAACAGCGGTATGGATCGGATTTTTGTTTTTGATGATTGGCAGACAAAACAGAATTTTTTTAAGCAATTTTTCAGTGGCATATTCATAACGATTGTTATGACGGGGCTCGATCAGGATATGATGCAAAAAAATCTCTCTATACGGACCTTGAAGGCTTCTCAGAAAAACATGTACTTTTACGGAGTCGCTTTTCTTCCGGTAAATCTTTTGTTTCTTGTCTTGGGGATTTTGCTGATTACGTTTGCCGATCAGCAGCAAATAGCTATACCTGCTCTGAGCGATGAAATGCTTCCGTTTTTTGCTACGCAATATTTAGGATTTCCGGTGCTGTTGTTTTTCTGCATAGGAATTATTGCGGCTGCTTTTTCCAGTGCCGACTCGGCATTGACGGCTCTCACTACCTCGTTTTGTGTCGATATTCTCGAGGTCGGGAGATATCCGGCTTCAAAAGCGGTATTATGGCGTAAACGGGCGCATGTTTTCATTTCGTTGCTTTTTGTCATTATTATTTGCGTGATCAGGGCTGTGAATGATAAAAGTATTATCGATGCTATCTATACGATAGCGGGTTATACTTACGGTCCGTTGCTCGGTCTTTTTTCTTATGGACTTTTCATGCACGGAAATCCTCGGGATAAATGGATACCTTACATCGCATTGTTGTCTCCAGCTCTTTGCTTCGGTCTCGATTTCTTGTTGAGAGAATTATATGGTTATAAACTGGGATATGAGATGCTGATGATAAATGGGGCGTTGACATTTGTCGGGCTTTATCTGGTCGCTTTGGGTAGAGACGGAAAAAAGAGCCTCTGTTCGGAATCTTGATATTTGGGAGATATAAATATAAAAAACCGGAAACAAATCTCGTAATATTCATTTCCGGTTTTATTTAGAAAATTTAAACAGATACTTACTCTTCTACATAAGGTTTTATAAGATCTCGCCACATGGCATAAGCCGGTCCTAATAAATGTAGTCCGTCATTGGTATATTGGATATTCATTTTACCTGAAGAGTTGGCAAAAAGGGAGTAAACGTCGACATAGGTCAGTTTATTTTCCTTTGCGATTTTTTTCAGTTCTTCATTGATCGGGACAACCATTTGCCAGCGGGATGTGTGTTCCTCGAATTTCCCGAAATAGTCGTTTACAGGTAGTAGACTTTGTAGGTATAATTTCGTTTTGGGAGAAACTTTTTTGATCTTTTTTACTAATTTGTCGATATTCCCGGTAATTTCTGTGATGCTGTGACCTTTAGAAATATCGTTTATGCCTGCCATTAAAAATATTTTGGATGGCTTCCCTTTCAGAATTTCGTCTATGCGATCATTTATGCCGCTAATGACGTCTCCGCTTATTCCTCTGTTTTTGACATTTTTGTTTTTAAGAAGTTCGTGCCATTCGCAGCCGTTTGTGATACTGTTTCCTAAAAAAACAATGTCTTTGGACGTGATTGGCAATATGTCGAATAAAGACGCACGTTGATAATAATAGGTAGAATATCGGGGTAGGGCATATCTGTCAGTGCCGTTCGTGATCCAATCTAATGAGAACCGCATAAAATACAGGCTGAATCCGTCTTCTCCCGGTAGATTTTTGTCCCATTTGCCTTCCTCGACGACAATGCCGATCGTTCCGTCTGGTAATACGGTCATTGTAGAATAAGCAGAATAGCCCGGACATATCGTTTTCTTTATAGGCCAGGTCGATCCTTCATCATAACTGACAGCTATAGATACGTTTTGCCGTATTGTTGTGTCATTGGGGAGAGAATGCAGAATACAGGATTTGTTTCTTAGCCCGAGAATCGATGCATAGTTAAGTATGTCTCCGTTACATGCAGGCTCTTTTAAATCGGTGTTTTTCGAAGCTTCCGACCAATTGACTCCCCGGTTTGTCGAAATACTGAACGTGCGGTTTTTAGGACTGCGAATGCTCATCATTATATTGCCGTTGTTCAGCTCTACCAGTTTGGCCTCGTCTCCGGCAGATGTGGCTGCATTTTCTGATACGGCCCATGTTTTGCCGCCATCATCGGAGTAGCATGCATAATTTGATAAATTGCCGCCCCATGGCCGTGTGTCAGGAGTTCGTACGGCAAGGACGAACATCAAGCGTCCGTCTTTCAGTTGTAGGCCTCGTCCGGAAGCGGCAAAAGCTCCGTGCCAGTTACGGCGTACGGGGTCTTTACATTCCGCGCCGTATATTTGCGAGGTAATATCTTCGGTAGGAGTCCATGTCTTCCCGTTATCTTTGCTGCGTGACAACCCTATACGGATAGGATCGGATGCGGTAGATTGCCATAATCCTTGTCCGAAGGCATAGATACACAGAATATCTCCCGTTTTCTTATCTACGATCAATAGCGGATCTCCATATCCCTTTAAGTCATCATCAGCTCCGGCTACAATCGATGTGGCCGACCAGGTTTTCCCTTTATCTACACTGCGTTTGGCAACAATGTCTATATGTGAGGGCAAGTCGTTCAATTGCGTCCATCTTTTGTCTGCGACCATGATCAAAGAGCCGTCAGCGGCTGTCGCTAAAGCGGGAATACGATAATATTTCGAACCTTCATCTCCGGGAGCGAAAAGCAGTTTACGTTCCAGAATGATTTCTGTTGTTCCTCCGGCTTCATTTTGCGATAGCGTACAAAATCCGATAGTCGATTCTAAAGACAATAATCTGATGTTTATACGGTTTCCTTCATAAGCATTGTTTCTTACCGAAGCTACGATATAGAAATAATTGTTACCCGAAGAGAGCGGTTTGTCAAATGCGATATGAATATCATCGGATGAAATGTCGGTAACAGAGGCGCATAACGTTGCCGTCTCTGGTTTAAACCGGTCGTCTGTATTTTGACTGTAAATTTTTAGTGCGGTAATATCTGTTATGTTCGTAGATCCTTTGAGATCAATATTTATGCCTTTTAGCCGGTGCGGATTTTCTGTATCGGTAGTTCTGACGTTGAAAAACAATATCGCTTCGGAAGAGCCCCTTCCGACCAAAGTAGCGGCTCGTTTTAACGTGACATCACAAATTGCAGATGGTCGATTGTTTTGTGTACACTCCTTTGGTCGGGTGGAATATTCTTGTCCGACCGACAGATATTCAGGTATTGCATTACAGTAAGTCCCGGAGAAACCTTGTGTGGAAAACAAGCATAGACATGCGAATGTTAAAAATCTGTTCATCATAGCATTAAATCTGATATATTATTGCAAATATACAATAATGATTAAATTTTTAAAGAGAAATATTTTGTTTTTTGCATTTTATTAATCGAAACGGATATTTCCGATAAGTTCTGTTTGTAATATTTTTCAATATTTATTTATTATGCTAAAAGATTGCATTTCGATGAGGAAATACTACCTTTGCAATAAGGGTCGGCTTGAATTTTGCTCAGGTCTGGTATGAATGTTTCTTTCAGGGGTGTTCTGTTGTTTTTATGAAGATGATGACGGATTATCAGACGAGCGAAAGGGAGAAAACAGTCATGGAAGGAAACGCAAAAATAACTTGATAGTGTTTTCTTATCGGAAAATCTGGACGGATTCTAAGGCTATCGAGATTTTAGAGAACTTGAAAACGGGATTGAATGTTATTAAGACTAAAAAAATAAAAATATGAAAAATCGGATCTCTTTTACAGGCTTGTGCGCACTATTGTGTACTTTTTTATTTTTGTTCTCATGTAGTGAAAAATCGGAATATATGCAGACTATTCCTTCGGATGCCGCTTTTGTCATGACATTTGATATGAAGTCTTTATCGGAAAAAGGAGATGTTGCCGATTGGATAAAGTCAGAAAAAAACGCATCTCTTTTTAACGCTTTTAGCAGCGGTATGGGTGAAGGAACTGTGAAACTTTGGAAAAAGATACAAGAAGATCCGGAAATCTCAGGACTTTCTTTTACGGATAATTGGGTCTGTTTTGCTGCCGGAGAGACAAATCCTGTACTTTGTATTTTAGCCAAGATTTCCGATGTCGATAAATGGAGGGAAGTTATGAAGGCTATGGAGGCTGAAGGTGTTGCGACTCCGATATCGAAGGAGGACAATGTAGAAAGTTCTCTTATCGGTCAGAGAGCCAAATGTCTTTTTGACAAAAACCGAGTGTTGTTGTTAATAGGACAGGATGCGACAGGTATTTTGGAGAGTAAAACGGCGGCCGGATGGTTTACGCAAAAGAAAGAGAACAGTCTTCTGTCGAATGGAGAATTTTCTGCTTTTTTGAAGGAACGAAAAGACGTTAATTATTGGTATCGCATGGGGGCTCTGCCGGTATTTTTCCGTTCGGTATATAGCGCTTATTTGCCGGATGGGATTTTGTTGGGATCACTTTACTCGATCGGGTATTGTGATTTCCAAAAAGGCAAAATCAAAATAACATCCGGATTGCGTTCTGATGATAAAGATTCGATGAAGAAACTGGAAGAAATTTTTAAGATGGGAGGAAAGCAGTCCGGTAAGTTCTTGAAACAAATTCCGGCAAATGCTCTTTATGCTGTCGGCATGAATTTGGATGGGCAAAAGTTGTATAAGTTTCTTTCGGCATTGCCCGGGCTCACCCAGACACAGATGAATGCAATTCAGAGTGAAGATACAAAAAAAATAATAAGTTCTATCGATGGAGATCTGTTATTATCTGTGATCGGTTTGTCCGGAAACGCATCCGGATTTATGGGGACTGCAATACCAGATGTGGCTGTTTTTGCCCAAGTAAATGATGATTATGCCGTAGAGTTGATAAAACGTAATTTGGGTATATTGGGAGTAAAAGAGATCGGGAAAAACCGTTATAAACTGAGTATGGGAGAAGCATCGTTATATTTCGGGTTGGAAAATAAGAAGAATTTTTTCATTACGAACAGTACGCAAGTGTTCGAGAATATTAGCAACGGTATGCCGGAGTCTTTGGCAAATACTCCTTATGCTTCGGCTTTTGATAAACAGTTTTATAGCCTTGTTATTAATATGAAAGAAGGAATCGCTAACCTTATGCCGATGGTTATGGGAACTTATTCATCGAGGCAATATGCACCGTTGCTCGCACAATGTCCTTTTACATATTTGGTCAGTTCAGGTAGCGGGGTGAATGGCGATATCGAAATATTCATGTCTGACGACAGTAAAAATGCTTTTGCTTCTATACTTGACTGGATAACAGTTGTGGCTTCACAAGAGAGGTAGTCGTATTTTCTTATGGAAAGAATTATTTTAAAACAAGTACTTCCCCATGTCTTTTCGGAGAGTGGGGATGTTCTTGATTCGGACGTCTGGAAAAAAGACGTAACATTAGAGAGAGGTCAGGTTTATCTGATAGAGGCTGCTTCGGGCACGGGAAAGTCTTCGTTTTGCAGCTATTTGTACGGTTACCGGGACGATTATTCCGGGCAGATTTATTTTGACGATCAAGATATAAGGCGGTTGTCTGTGTCCCGGTGGATCGATCTTCGCTGTCATTCGTTAAGCCTTCTTTTTCAAGAGCTTCGACTTTTCCCTGAATTGACGGCTTGGGAGAATGTCATGATAAAGAATAATCTTACCGGTTATAAAAATGATAAGGAGATAGAAGCCTTTTTCGAGCAGCTCGGAATAGCCGATAAGAAAAATTCTTTGGTCGGAAAGATGTCTTTCGGACAGCAGCAACGGGTTGCTTTTATCCGAGCGTTGTGCCAACCGTTCGACTTTATTTTTTTGGATGAGCCGATCAGTCATTTAGATGAGGAGAACGGTCACATTCTCTCTTCTATTTTATTGAAAGAGGCAGAGAATCGGGAGGCCGGTGTAATTGTGACATCCATCGGCAAACATTTGGATATAAGGTATGATAAGGTACTGAGGTTATAGAGGGTGTTGCGGCTGCATGAGTATATAATAAAAAAATGGTTTTGAAATTATGGTGTGGAAACTCTTGAGACGGCATCTGAGCATAGTCCAATTTGTAGGATTCTTTTTGGCAAACCTTTTAGGAATGTTCATTGTGCTTCTCAGCATTCAGTTTTATCAAGATGTGAAGCCTCTTTTTTCACAAGAAGACGGTCTTATGAAAAAAGAGTATATGATCTTGTCCAAGCGGGTCAGTACGTTGGGTTCTCTTGTAAAAAAGAGTTCGGGCTTCACTTCGGAAGATGTTGACGAAATTAAGAACCAGCCTTTTGTGAAAAATGTCGGAGCTTTTACTCCGGGACATTTTAATGTGTCTGCGGGAGTCTCGATGGCCGGAGGCATGGGGATGAGTACACAGATGTTTTTCGAGTCAGTTCCCGATGCCTATATTGATGTAAAATCTGCCGATTGGCGTTTTGATGAGCGGTCTGATTTTCTTCCGATAATTCTTCCTCGTAATTATTTGAATTTATATAATTTCGGATTTGCCCAATCTCGGAATCTTCCGCAACTTTCCGAAGGGGTGTTGGGTTTGGTCAATGTGGATATCCATATTTCGGGAAATGGAAAAAGCAGATCTTTTAAAGGGAACATCGTTGGTTTTTCCAATCGACTTAATACGATTTTAGTGCCGGACAGATTTATGCAATGGGCAAATGGAGAGTTCGGAAACAGAGAAGTGAAAGATCCTTCTCGCTTGATAGTGGAAGTCGGTAATCCGTCTGACGAGCGAATTGTGACTTTTTTACAAAAGAAGGGTTATGAAACCGAAGGCGGAAATCTGGATGCCGGAAAAGCTACTTATTTTCTCAAGATCGTCACGGGGCTGGTCATTGCAATCGGTCTGTTGATTACGGCATTGTCATTTTTTATTTTGATGCTGAGCATTTATTTGCTGTTGCAGAAGAATACACGGAAATTGCAAAACCTGTTATTGATCGGTTATACTCCTGCACAAATATCCCGTCCTTATAGGATGCTTACGATAATGCTGAATTTGTCGGTTTTTCTTTTTTCGTTGCTTGCCGTGTGGGGAAGTAGGGGATATTATACCGACTTGCTTTCCCGTATGTGGTCCGGATATGAGCCGGGATCGTTTTTGCCGACCGTCTTTATCGGGTGCGCTCTTTTATTGGCCGTATCGTTTTTTAATTGCCGTGCAATATATCGAAAGGTCATGAGCTTGTGGCGGATAAAATAGTGATTTCAGGGTGTTCTATTTTGTCGGTTTCAGACCTTTGGAAGCGGCAAAGTCGAGCATGAAGCGAAAAGCGGCATCCCTTTCGTTCGGGATAATACCATCGAGAATAGCGTCTTTGATGGCGCTTTTTATATCTCCGACCTCCCGGCAAGGTGTCAATCCGAAAATATCCATGATCTCTTCACCGCTGATCGGGGGCTGCATATTTCTTATTCGATCTTTTTCCTCTATCTCTTTCAGTTTACCTCGTACCAGTGTGAAATTGTCTAAGAATTTTTTTACTTTTTCTTGATTTTTAGATGTAATATCCGCTTCACAAAGGGTCATGAGCTCCTCTATATCGTTACCGGCGTCGAATAATAGACGCCGAACGGCAGAATCGGTAACTTCTTCTTCGGCCAATACGATAGGACGCATGTGCAAGTCGACCATTTTCTGGACAAATTTCATTTTGTCGTTCAATGGCAGTTTCATTCGCCGGAAAATTCCCGGAATCATTTTGTAACCGATAAAATTATGGTTATGAAAAGTCCATCCTGATTTTTTGTCGTACCGTTTTGTTACCGGTTTGGCAATATCATGTAATATGGCGGCCCAGCGTAGCCATAAATTATTACTTTTCTTTGCAACATTGTCCAGAACGGTCAGTGTGTGATAGAAATTATCTTTATGCCCCCGACCGTCGATGGTTTCTATTCCTTTGAGCGCATTCAGCTCGGGGAAAATTAAGGGCAATAGTTTCGATTTGTCCAGTAATATAAAACCCGTAGAGGGTTTTGAAGATGCTACGATCTTATTTAGCTCATCGATGATTCGTTCTTTTGAAATGATCTCTATACGTTTACGGTTTCGCTCTATTGCAGCGAAAGTTTCTTTTTCGATAGAGAATTCTAATTGGGTGGCGAATCGTATGGCCCGCATCATGCGTAACGGATCGTCACTGAATGTAATATCCGGATCTAAAGGCGTGCGGATAATACCTGCTTTCAGATCTTCCATTCCATTGAACGGATCGATCAACTCTCCGAAATGTTCTTTATTCAAGCAAATCGCTAATGCGTTTATTGTGAAATCCCTACGGTTTTGATCATCGCAGAGAGTACCGTCCTCTACGATCGGTTTACGTGAATCGTGGGTATAAGACTCACGGCGAGCTCCGACAAATTCTACTTCGATATCTTTGAACTTGACTTGTGCCGTACCGAAGTTTTTAAATACCGATAGTCGAGCCGACTTTCCCAATTTCTCGGCGAAAGTCGTTGCCAATTCGATACCGCTTCCTACGGTAACGATATCGATATCTTTCGAATCCCTTTCCAGAAAAATATCACGAACATATCCTCCGATAACATAGCAAGGGAGGTTCATCTCGTCTGCGGTTTCGGAAATCTTCGGAAAAATAAAATGGCTCAAATGTTTTTTTTGCAGGGCAATGTCAAGTAGCATCTTTATTAAGAATCTGATTTTCGATTGCAAAAATAGCTATTTTTATCGATCTGCCGAAAAGCCTTCTGATTTATTCTCGTTTGCTCCGATGTCGAGGATATTCGTTGCGACCGAAGAGACAGGGTAAAAGGTCTCTTGTTGTTATGAAATTAAGGCTGAGTATTTCTTAATAAATCTTTTTGTTGAAAAATTTAGACGCCTCTAAGCTTCTGTAAACTTATCGGTTATGAATTGAACTGTGGAATTGTCGCGTTATTAAAGGAATTATGAAGGTAAAAATTTTCATTAAACTATTGCAGATTAAAAAAAAGTATCTATCTTTGCAAACGCAAAAGGGAACGAGAGAGTTTCCAGCAAAAATGGTGCGGTAGTTCAGCTGGTTAGAATACATGCCTGTCACGCATGGGGTCGCGGGTTCGAGTCCCGTCCGCACCGCAACTCGAAAAAGCAAAATTAGGAAAAGCTCTGATTCCCAACGGAATTAGGGCTTTTTTCGTTTCCGGGAGGAAGCAGAATCCGGTGGTTTTGCGAAGTAAGTCAGGTGCAAAAATGGTTGCTTTTTTTAGGCCTCCTAAAAATGCAACTAAAATGTATTACATTTCGCTGATTTTCATATCTTTACGTAGGTTTGTTTTGCTCCATAAAAACTAAGTTTGTAACACTAAAAACAAAGGAGTATGAAACAGAACACACTGAGAGTTCTGTTCTTCGTTTTGAAGAGCAGGTTGTTAAAAAACGGTGAGGCACCGATTATTCTTCGGGTAACCATAGATGGTCGGCAGGATGAAGTCCGGATTCAACGTTCTGTTCCGTTGAAGTTATGGGACAATGCGAAGGAACGCAGTAAAGGAAAAGACAGAAGTTCAACTGAATTGAACAGTTATATTGAGGCATTGAAAGTGAGGCTGTATCAGATTCACAAGGAACTTCTATGCCGGGAAGCCCTGATTACCCCAAAGAATCTTCTGATAAAGTTATTCTCGAAAGAGGAACGGCATCTGGTTCTGCAGACCATGCGGAAATGTATCGATGACTGGACTTCCCTGATCGGTACAGAGTACCAGCCCTCCACCATTTCACGTTATAACAACTGTTATGAATCGTTGCAGACGGTCATCAAGGATTTCTACAGGAAAGAGGACATTACATTCCATGAACTGAACGGGGAATTCATTGACCGGTTTGAGATGCATCTGAGAACGGTACGCAAGCTTTCTCAGAATACCTTGACCAAGTATATGAGCTGTTTCCGCAAATTTCTCGGACTGGCCCGGGAAAACGGATGGCTGGAACTGGACCCGTTGGCCGGAAAACGCAAGCGTCTGTTCCGTAAGGAGGAGACGTGTCCTACGTTCCTGACCCTGGAAGAACTGAAACGGATTATGGAGAAGGACTTTTCCACGACACGTCTGAACACCGTGAAGGATTTTTTCCTGTTCTGTTGTCTGACCGGCCTGTCATACATTGATGTGAAGACCTTGTGTCCGGCACATCTTTACAAGGACAATGAGGGGAAACTGTGGATACACAAGGCCCGCGTAAAGATTACTACTCATAAGGAAAGCTGTACCTGCAATGTCCCGCTTCTGGAACCAGCTCTTGTCATTCTGGAGAAATATAAGAACTGGAACCCAGAAAATCCTGAAGGTCCCTGTTTCCCGATTCCGTCGAACCAGAAGATGAACGAGTTCCTGAAAGAGATAGCCACTCTGTGCCGGGTAAACAAGCGGCTGACCGTCCATGTGGCCCGGCACACGTTCGCGACGACTGTTACTCTTGCTAACGATGTCGCCCTGCAGAATGTATCGAAGATGCTCGGTCATTCTTCAACCCCCATGACACAGCATTATGCCCGTGTGATGGACAACAGTATCATGAAGGACATGCAGGATGTCGCCCGGGTCTTCGGATAATCAGAAAAGGCTATACTTCACAACGCACAGTGAGGTATAGCCTTTGACATAATGAAGAGTTGTTTGCTTGTATGGATTGGCCTCGTTTTTACTGGGATTATCTCTTCTTCCCTTTTTCAATCAGTCTGATGACATCCTGTCTCCGATAATAGGTTTTTCTGTCAATCTGGGAGAAGGGCAAGGTACCGTTGCTTCTCAGGGCCTGTAGTGTTCTCTGTGATATATTCAGTGCCATGCACACTTCCTGGCTGTCCATCCAGTCATCCAGACCCTTTGAGGTTTGCCTGCCTTTGAGATTTTCCAGTTTTTCTTTCAGCAGCCGGATGGACGTTACCATTTCCTTGAAAGTGCCGGCTTCAATGTTTACGATTTCCATAAAGTGTAGTTGTTTGGTTTGATGCAAAGATAGATGGTATAGACCGACCGGCCAATATCATGTCATCAGATGGCATCACAAGTCATCAGATGTTTCATGTTGTCTGTTGCTGGAACTGGCCTTTCAGAAATATCCGGTCGTTGAATCCGGAAAGTACAGCCGTATTCAGGAAAGGCATGTATCATACTTCGCAATATTACGCAATTTCGCATAGTGCTGTATTCCAGTGTATTTACTAAGTTTGCACCAAAACAGAACGTATGAAAGGAAACACACTGAATGTAATGTTCTTCATCTTGAAGAACAAGTTGTTGAAGAACGGTGAAGCACCGGTCGTTCTTCGGGTGACAATCAACGGACAGCGGGATGAAATCCGTATCCAGCGCTCTATACCGGTGGAGTTATGGGACAATGCAAAGATGCGTAGCAAAGGAAAAGACCGAAGTTCAAGGGAACTGAACATGTACCTTGAGATACTGAGGGACAGAATATATGTCATCCACAGGAATTCCGTGTATGACGGGGAAAGACTGACTCCGAAGAAGATCCTGGATATCCTGTATGCCAGGGAAGGACGGCATCTGGTTCTGAAGACCATGAAGGAATGTATAGAGGGATGGGCGGCTTCTCCCGGAAATTTGCATCCAGCCACCCTGGCACGTTACAACAGGTGCCGCGGATTGGTAGAGACAGTTGTACGGGATATTTACAATAAGGAGGATGTCGCGTTCTCCGAACTGGACAGGAAGTTTATCACGGCATTTGAAAGGTATCTGAAGGAAACTTGCGGGCTGGCCTGGAATACGGCGGCTAAATATCTGGAGTGTTTCCGTAAGGTTCTCAAGGTGGCTCAGCAGAAGGGCTGGATGGAGGATGGCAGGTGCCTGAAAGAACTGGGACAGTTGTGCGTAAAGGAGGAGACTTCCCCTTCCTTCCTGGACTGGGATGAACTGAGGACTGTGATGGAAACGGATATGCCGGCCGGACGTCTGGAACGGGTGAAGGATGTGTTTGTCTTCTGTGTGTTTACCGGACTTTCTTATCAGGGGATAAGCACTTTTTGTCCGTCGCATCTGTTTAGGGATAATGAAGGAACACTGTGGATTTGCAGGACACGTGTTGAAGGGGCGGAGGTCGGAGACGGCTGTACAAGCCGTGTTCCTCTTCTTAAACCGGCAATGGTCCTGCTGGAGAAATACCGAGGTTGGAATCCGATGAATCCAGAAGGTCCGTGTTTCCCTGTCCCGTCAGTCCAGAAAATGAACGGATACCTGAAAGAGGTGGCGGCACTGTGCCGGATTTCCAAGCGTCTGACCACCCAGATGGCCCGCAATACGTTCGCTGCGACAGTCACCCTGGCCAACCGGATTCCCAAAGAATACGTCAGGGAAATGCTCGGCTATTCTTCCGACTATATGTTGCGCCATTATATGCAGGCTCAGGAGGGGAATTCCTGAAAGGCATGAAGCGGACATATACAAAATATGATAAACAGTGAAAGGCTATACTCCAACGGATGTGGTGGTATAGCCTTCCTCATAAACGGAACCGGATGTCAGAACGCTTCTTTCCGGTTCTTTTCCAGCAGTTGTACGATATCGCTTTCCCGGTATAGGATTTTTCCTCCTATTTGGTAATAAGGCAATATGCCGCTGCTTCTGTAGTCCAGCAGCGTACGCTTGCTCAGCTTGAGCTTTCCGGCCAGTTCCGTATCTGTCAGGTAGTTTTCCCCGTCCAATAAGTGCCGGTTGTCAGCCTGCAAATGGTCTATAAGGTCCGATACCCTTTTCATTTCATCGAAGAAATGAAGCACTTCCTTGTCTGATTTGGTGATGATTGTTCCCATAAGCTGTCCTTTTTGGTTTGAGACAAAGATATCTGCATTCCCATGCCGTTGCAAACCGTCGGAGTCTGTTGTCACCAGATGTCATCAAATGTCATCAGATTTCATCGTACCGGATTCCGGTTTCCAGTTCTTCAGCTTGTTCTTTAATACCTTCATATCCTCCGTGACTTTCCTGTACGTGATTCTGGCATAGGCTTGTGTGACCCTCAGGTTGGTATGTCCGAGCATTTTGGAAAGCGTTTCTATCGGAAGCCCGTTTTCCAGACAGACTGTCACGGCGAACGTGTGCCGGGCTACATGAAATGTCACCCTTTTTCTGATATGGCAGATGTCGGCAAGCTCTTTAAGGTAGGCATTGCTTTTTTGGTTCGAGATGGTCGGAAACAGGTATTCCGACTCGCCTTTCCCGATGTAGAGGCTGACCATTTTCCTGGCCTGGGGAAGAAGTGGAATGAATGCGGGATGATTGGTCTTGGTCCTGTACAGATGGATATACATGCTTTTGTCAGAATCTGAAATGATTTGATCCTTTCTCAGCCGACAGATGTCTGAGTAGGCGATGCCCGTGAAGCAGCTGAAAATGAATATGTCACGGATGGAAGCCAGCCTGGGAATATCCAGCTGCTTGCCCATTATCCTTATTATTTCCTGCCTGTTCAAGTATTGTTTCTGACTTTCCTCCTTCTTTATCCGATAAGTTGAGAACGGATTGGTCAGGATGATTCCACACCGATATGCCCATAGAATTCCTTTTCTTACCATACTCATCATCTTGGCTGTCGTATTGACCGACAGCCTGCAGTCAGTTCTGAAGAAAAGCTCCAGTTCGTGTATCATCTGCCGGTCGAACTGTTCCAATGCCATATCTTGTCTGCCCATTTTCTTGCAGAACTCTTCAAGACGTCTGTAGACCAGTTTATGCCTGTTGGAATGGGACATGCTGATTTGTCCGGCATGTGCCAGCCTGTCCGCATCTTTCATCTGTTTGTCAAATACATCCAGAAGAGAAAGCGGGTTGGATCCTGTTGCCATGAAGCGTTGTTTCAACATGCTTGCCGTAAGGTGCTTTCCTTCCAGTTGGGCCTGTTGGTAATGATGCTGTAATGTGTAACTTACATTGTCCAGATATGCATTGATATCGTGTGCTTCTGGGTTCATGGCAGAAACACGTCTGTTCTGCTTGTCCCAATGCTCCTGCAAGATGGAAGTCTTCAGGCTTACATCTGCGGCCTTGTTGTTGACTATGATGCGGAGCATGATTGTTGACTTGCTGTCTTTTTGAAGCTTTCTACGCTTCAGATAAAAGTAAATGGAAAAACTATGTCTCATAAGAAATAAATATTAATTGTGTCCATATCACGAACGGGTGTATAGGACACGGATAAGACATAGATTATGGTTCTGAATTGAATGTAATATATTGATTATTAATGGTCTTGAATAAAGGACTATAAGAAAAGAAAATAAAGTAGATGTGTGATTTTCAGATATCTGTTAAGGTCATAGGAAAAGGTTCAAATCCGCCTGGGGCCCGAACCCAGAGCCCCAATCTGCCTTGGAGTAATTGAATGGAATGTAATATGTTTATTATCAGATGTTTGAACCTGTATAGTTTGACATTGCTTACAAAAATAGGTTCAGTTCCTACATAATTTGCTGGTGAACCTTGTAGAACATTAGTATTCAACCAGATACATTGGACTACTAAGTGCGGGCTTTTCAAATAACCACCTCTTTCGATTTGCATCAGGGAAAAATTTGACATTACGGAGGTAGTGTTTTTGGGTTCGCCGGAACGGACAGGAAAAGCCGATTATTTCCGTTCCTTTGGGGAAGTCCTACATTCCGCAGTTTTGGCATGTCCGTTCACATAAATACGGGCTTCTTCACGGAATCTTTCACGTTCTGGTGTTCCGGGTTTGCCGAACTGGACATCCATGAAATCGTCAATGTTTGTTAGACCGTTTTCTTTTAAAATCTCTTTTTCTGTCTTCATGTTCCAAAGATAGTTCTCTTGATCGAAAAGGACAAGTTTTATGGTGCAAAATTGTGAAGAATGGTGTGATAAGATTTTTGAATTGCACAATAATATGACCTGATGTTTGTTTCACATGGCCGTTATAGACTCAGCTTACGGCATAGTGTCACCGTATCTCCGATGGATGCTGGCTTTATGTTAGCATAGTTGTGAGCGACCTTCAATATTGTAGAAACAATATAAGCGGTAATATTATTTTGTAAAGTTGTGCATCTTAGTGTTTTTTTATATATTTGTTTCGATCAACTCTATGTTTGAGACATATAATATATTTAAAAGATGCAAGTTAATATAAAACAAGCAATAAGGCTTTTCTTTTCAAATCCCTCTTTGGATATGGTTTTTATTGAAGCTATAGCCAATTCTTTAGATGCGGATGCATCTAAAATTAATATTTGTATCAGCATTGAAGAGCTAGGGAAACAGGAAACATTAAAAATAACTATTCAAGATAATGGTGTAGGGTTTACAGAAGAACGTTATGCGAAATTTTGCAAATTACTTCAAGTCGAAGATTCTACTCATAAAGGAGTAGGACGACTTGTCTATTTGTATTATTTTGACACAATAGAGGTTTCGAGTATTTTTGATAAACAGCATAGATCATTTCTTTATAATACATCGTTTAATGAGAATAATTCTAATATGGTATTAGAACCTATAGCTCAACAAGAACAAAGAACAATTTTAAACTTTAGTAATTGTACTTTGAAGCGGTTAAGTAGCTATAATTCTATCTTACCTGATGCTTTAAAAAGAATGATATTAGAGGAATTTTTACCAAGGTTTTATGTATATAAAGAAGATGGTAAAGAAATTGAGATAAATATAGAACTAAAAGTAGGCAAGGTAAAAAAGAATCAGTTTATAGGAAACAGAAAGGCAACTATATCATTGAATGATTTACCAGTTCTCAAAATTGAGGACGTAAATGCTTCTCAAATAAGAATGTTTGAAGATATGACTCTTCAATATTCAATCGAAAAAAAAGATAATTATGCTCCCCCCTTTGTAATTACAGCTTTATGTGTAGATAATCGAGCATAATATACCATATGGATATGAATTAATTTTTCTATTGAAATCCTCAATATTTAATGGTCAAGTAGATCCGTCACGTCAAACTCTAACACTTCGTGATGAGATATTGAAAAGTGTGAAAAAGATATTTCGAACTAAGATAGCTAATATTATTCAGCGAGAGATACCTTCTTTTAAAGAATCTAATGAAAAAACGAAATTGTCATTATCAAAATCATACCCACATTTATTAGGTTATTTTGAAGATGAAGAAATAGGAATAGTATCCAGATCTAAATCTTTAGAAATGGCCTAGCAAAAATTTTTGCGTGATCAAAAAACTGTGTTGGAAGCAGAATATTTGGATGAAGAAAAATATGATAAAGCAATGGATCTCTCTTCTCGTAGTTTAGCTGAATATATATTATATAGAGAAAAAATTATTAGTAAGCTTGAAACTATAACAAATAAGGATTCGGAGGCAACAATTCATAATCTTATATTACCTAAAAGAAGTATTTTGAAGAATAATCACAACATAACAACTATTTATAATAATAATTTATGGCTATTAGATAATAAATACATGACATATACTACTGCTATGAGTGAAAGAACAATGCAGGAGGTTGTTGAAGAAATTACACAAGGAGTGGAACAAGAATCTGATTCAAATAGACCGGATTTAGCAATTATTTTTTCAGATAATCCAGAAGATCTTTCTTGTAAGGTTGATGTGGTTATAATAGAATTAAAGAAGAGAGGTATAAAATTATCTAAAACGGAAGAAGTTATTAGTCAATTGAAACAAAGAGCAACAAAATTGATGAACTACTATCCTAATAGAATACAAAGAATATGGTTTTATGGTATTGTTGAATTTAATGATGAATTCAAGTTATCGCTTAAAAATGAACATTATACCCCTTTGTTTTCTAAAGACACCTTATATTACAAAGAAAATGAATGGTATCTAAGTCTAGAGTCGGATATTCCTTATAAAGTTGGTACATACATCCTTTCTATTGATGCCTTTATTAAAGACGCCAAAGCACACAATGAAATATTTTTAAATATCTTAAAAGAAGGATTTAAAGCGTGTAAAATCAATTAATCAAATCTGTTTATGCACTACTGAGTTTGTATTGTAAATATTGATGCTAGAGCCCTGTTTGTACAATAGAAAAGCGAGTCCTTAGTATTGTAATCAGCAGGTCTTATCCATTTGCCTTTCAATATGCGCCACAGAGTTTCGGCAGGATTAAGTTCCGGAGAATATGGTGGAGGATAGAAAAGGAATAATCCTCTATCCTCCCATATCTTTCTCATTTCCTTTATCTTCCGGTTTCTATGGACAGAAGCATTGTCAAGGACAACCACGTTTTTCTTCTTTACCTCAAAAGAGAACCTGTCAAGATAATCCACAAGCCTGTCCACATTGATGGATTCCTGTGTTGCAAAGCCTTTATATTGATTCCTTCTGGTAATCATGCCAAAGATATTGAATCTTGCAGCTTTCTCTGATGGAATATAGACATTTTCATCTGTGGACTGCCATCCGTAAGGTACATAACCATCGATACATACATGACTTTCATCAGCATAATAAAATTCTATTTTACCTTTGGAATCAAGGCTTTCAAGTTCTTGCAACTTCTCTTTCTTGTATGTGTAGAGTTGCGGTGAGGGTATACCCCTTGGGCGTTTCCTTATTCGCCTATATCTTTCACCAATGCTCCTAAAAAACGTTTGAAGGTAATGTGCTGGCTTTTTTACCGAAAGCTTTTTCCCAGGCTTCACGTGCTTTTGGTACACTCTGATGGTCTTCATCTATAGCCTTACGGACTGCTTCCTCATCGGAACAATCCATTATAGGTTTACGACCTTGGCCAGGACGGGTTTCCAAGCCTTTGATACCATTTTCTTTATAACGTTTTATCCATGCGTATACTGTTGGTATTGTCACATCGAATATTTCAGCTATTTCTGAAGCTGATTTTCCTGATGACTTCAACAATATGGATTTACATCTGATACGATAGTTATGAATAGGGCCATTATGATAGCCTTTCTCTAGTTTGAGGCGATCAGCTTCACTTAATTCAAGCGCTTTAATATGTTTCATGATTCAAATTCTAAAATATCATGAGACAATATTAATATTTTATGTTGAATATAAAAATATTTTAGATCACTTACTTAACCCAAAATAACGGATGGATAACAGTTGATCCGTTTGCCAATTATCATATCCACATGAAAGCTGTGGACCGCGGTTATCTGACGGAAGAAGAATTACTGACCTATTGGTTATGTGAAACCAATAAGGCAGTACTTAGTGGTTTCAGTTCATTATTTATTCGTTTTAGATAAAAGATCATGTAGTTTCCAAGCATCACTTTTTATGTTCAAGCGAACATAGCAAGTTGTGTTTGGGGCTACCGAAAATATTTTCGGTGCTCAAAACTACTTGCTAAAATATTTCCCTCCAAAGTCATAAATAAAAGTAGTTTATATTGAATGATTGAAATCAAATAAATTCATTACATTTGCATATAATTCAATTTAATGATTGATATGGAGGATATAAATAGACTCAAAATAGTTTTAGTCGAAAGGAAGAAAACAGGAAAGTGGCTGGCGGAGCAATTAGGGAAGAATCCGTCAACTGTTTCCAAATGGTGTTCTAATGTTTCTCAGCCAGATTTGGCAACACTTATTAAGATTGCTAATCTGTTAGAAGTTGATGTCCAAGAACTGATTATTACTACAAAACTATAAATTGTATTTCAAATATTCGAAATAAAGCAAAAACATTATGGACACAAGGTAAGGCTATCTTAGAGAAGGCAAAACGAGAAGTAGAACGAATGATAATAGGAGAATAATATTAAAAAATCATAGTATATGAACGGACAATATGCAATTAAGGGGTATATCTATCAGTCACTGGTCGCATTGTTGGATTCTTTTGAATATGATTGGGTGAGTATTTGTGTGGAACCTAATGATGAATCTGAAAAGGTTGATATTCGCTGGAATTATTCGGATGGGAGAATCATGGTCGTTCAAGTAAAATCATCGAAAAACCCATTCCATCTTTCTGCAATTAAAAAATGGAGTGAAGAATTAAAGAATTCAACGCCTAATGCTAATGAGTATAAATTAGTATTGATTGGGAATATTGCAGAAAATGTTGGTAGTAAAATTGACAATATCGTTATTGAAAATAAGAATATGTCGATAGATGATTTTCAATCTATCATAATGCAAAAAATCAATAGTTTTTATGAGGATAATGGTAAAACTATTATATCAGCAAAATTATGTAAGCTATTCGCTAAAGCGTTAAACCACATAATTCTTGAAAACTCAGTCTCAGGGAAAATCGTTCAGAAAGATGAATTTAAAAAATATTTATTAGACAGTTTCTGTGCCATAGAGGATCAGTTAAAGAAATCTCCATTTTCCTTGATATTACCAGATAACCCGAAACAAAATGAGGATATTCAATCCACTATTATGATTAATATACTCAAACTTTTTGGGTGGAGAAATATGACCAAAGATGAGAATCAATCATTATATAATGAAAAATTAGGCAAGGATGTTTCATATTCTTTAGATTATTGGGCAGACTATGAATCTCCACTAAAAAATAATAGTAAAGATCTATTGTATATAAATTCTAACTTGAATATTGACTATTCTCAAGATATACACACAGAGATAAAAGAAGGCTTGTTTTGCTTTGATATTGTAAGAGATAAACTTGTCAAACAAAAAAGGGTTGCAGTTGATGGCTCTTACGAGTATTATGTTAATTTTATTTTGTCATTAGCTGATAACGATCAAGGACAGACTATTGTCAATGGTTCTAGTTTGTTTAAGGGAAATCTATTAAATAAAAATGTAACTTACTATCTTATAGATAATGCAAAACTGAATTTTTTAATAAGTTCAATTATTACAGCAAAAAATTACAGACCATCGATGCCTGTTAAATTTCTATATCCTATTACAGAAGATAATTCTGATACACAGAAAATTGGTAAACGCGGTATATATATGCCCCCTCAATTTTTAAATTCTTCTATTCTCCCTATAATTAAAGAGGACAAAAATAAAATAAGCGTTTTATTGTTTTGTTCGGATAAATTCAATAGAGAACATTTAAAAAAGATGATTTGGTTATCATTACGACTTACAAGTGGATTAGCTAACGAATATATTTTGTATTTCCCAGATTATGATTCTGATAAACAAGGTGTAGTTACTGAGGTTGTACGTAGTTATAACAATAATGATTTAAATTTGAGAGTCGAAAGAATTTCAAATTTAAATGCCGATAGCTTGAGGCTAATCCCGGCTGATTGCACTGAAACTTTTATTGACGAATCATACAATGAAAATCGGAATAAATGTCTAAATATAAAACCACACTTGATAGAGTATCTGCCATATGGTGATTCTATGAAACCTTTTCTTGCTTCGGACGCTGTTAAGTCAATAGATTTAAAAGCCTTCCTATCCAACAAAGGCATTTTCTTAAAAAGTGCAGATAAAACCAAAATTATCCAGTTGATGACTAGTATGCTATTTAGTTCTGTTGATATTGATTCTCTTGTTAATTTTGTAAATATTAACGAGAAGCCCTTATCAACAACTTCAAAACAATATAAAATATTCGATGATGTGAACTATAAAGATGTCATAAGTCAAACTATAAATAATATATATCCTCATAATTTTCAATACAATTTAAAAGCAAAAGTAGTTTCATCTGAGACCATACAGAACGGTAATGGAAGTATTACGATAAAAACTTATTTAGAAGAAACTAACCCTAATAAGCAAGCATTAGTTAATGTCACAAGTAGCATATCTCAAGTTACAATTAGCATAGATTCAAGGACTAAAAAACTCGAATTTACAAAAGAATATAATTCTAGACCTGCAAGAGTGTACTCAGATAGGATAGTAGATGGAATAACGAAACAACTGATACAAAATAATGTGATTGAAGATAAAGCAGATGAGGTGTTGTTCTCAAGTTTTTCTAATTTAGAGCGAGCAAATTATTTGTTAAGCTTTACAAATATTGATTCATCAAATATTTTTACCGACTTTAATGCGAAATCAATTAAATATATGTTTGATGAAAGTGCAACATTGCCGCAAGAATATGAAGATAAAAAGGGTAAAGAATGTATTACTCAATTAAAGGGTAAAAACTTAGACTCAATCAGAGAGTTGCAAGACCCGACACTAAAATCAATAATACTTTGCGAAGAAATATCTATAAATTATAAATTTAAGATACGAGATATAAATGGAAATTATTTTGTAGTTATCAATTTCTCAGATGCATTAAAAAATAAGCCAAATCCGGATGGCATATTTATCTACAGTCCCAAATGTTATATCAATAACAACTGTAAGGAAAAAGTCAAAAGTATCCAATCGATAGAAAAAGAATTGAAAATAGAGTTCAATAGATTAGTGAAAGAAAAGTTAAGAACCTTTAATAAGGTATAGTTATGATTTCATCTATAGAGGCAAAAATTAAAGCATGTGTAATACATCGTGTAGGTAATAAATTAAGAGATGAAGGATGTATTTTATCCGAAAAGCAATATGATGACTATGATAGTATTCATGAATTTCTTATAGAGTATTTTTTTTCACCCTTTAAATCTGAAGAATATTATTCTTTTTATCACAATATAGATAAATCAATGAATGAAGTATATATGTGTGTTCATGAAATTTTTTCAGATCCAAATACAATATTGCATCAATCTATTGATTTATCAAAGCATTTATATGAACAAAGTACACATCCCAAAGTAAAGGGAGGAGAATTTTATGTCGTGTATTTTGAAGATTGTATAGTTGATGGCCTAAGTACGAATGCAATCGGTCTATTTAAATCAGAAAATAAAGATACATATTTAAAGATACAACATAAATCAAATGGATTTATGATTGAAAGTGAAAAGGGTATTAGTTTAAATAAATTAGATAAAGGCTGTTTAATTTTCAACATTGAAAGAGAGAATGGCTATGTAGTTGCTGTTGTGGATAATACCAATAAAGGTGCGGAAGCTAAATATTGGACTGATGATTTCCTTCATGTACGCCCAAGGAAAGATAGTTTCAATCAAACCCAAAATATGCTTTCTCTATGCAAAAGTTTTGTTTCTCAATTACCTGCTGAAAACGGTAAAATAGAGAAAGCAACATATATGAATAGAAGTTTAGCGGCTTTGAAAGAGGAATCTATTAATGTAGATACCTTTGCAGAACAAGTTTTTGGAACACCAAAATTAGTATCAGAGTTTAAGCAATACAAAGAAACTTATCAGAAAGAACGAGACATTGAAATAGATGATCATTTTGCTACTGCTTCTAACGCAATTAAGCGCAAGGCTACAGGTACAATGACAACAATCAAACTAGATAAAAATTTTGATATACATATTCACGGCGGAGAGCAATATATTGAAAGGGGCTATGATGAAGGACGAGGAATGTACTACTATCAGTTATTCTTTAGAGAGGAAAAATAGATGTATATTCACAATAGTATAAAAAGTATGACAACGATTGACGATATAAAGAAACTGATAGCTAAGGACGAGACAAGAACTTTGGAACTGAAGAAAACAACAGGCGAACTCTATAAAGGTATGGAAACGGCTTGCGCATTTCTGAATTCCGATGGTGGCTGGCTGATGTTTGGCATTGCTCCGTCTTTGAAGATTATCGGGCAAAATGTTACTGATAATACAAGGCAGGAGGTAGCAAATGCACTCCGTAAGATTGAACCGGCAATAGATGTCGAAGTTGAATATGTTGAGTTACCAGACAAGCCTGATAATTATGTTATTGCCATATACTTCGACTCCAATAATTTCAAGAATGGACCATATTCGTTTGATGGAAGAGCTTTCTATAAAGTGGAAAGCACGACAGCATTGATGCCAAGGCAAATGTACGAAGAACGTCTGAAAATCAGCAATCCTCAGAGATTCAGTTGGGAAAATACGCCCAATTCTGAAATAATAGTTGATGATATTGATACAGAAATGTTATATCAGACCTTGCATGACGGAATAGGGTCAAGGCGTATTCATGCTTCGGCAATGACTCTGCAAGACCCTATGAAGATTATGCTTAAACTTGGAGTTGCAAGAAAGAACGGTATGATATTGAATGCCGCAAATGTATTGTTCGGCAAAGAGCCTTCCTTATTACACCCTCAGTGTAAAATCCGTTTGGCTCGCTTTGAAGGAACAGATAAAAGAGTATTTCGTGATCAGACTGTTTGCGAAGGAAATCTGTTTGAACAGTATGATGCTGTTATGGATTTCTGTTTGAAGCATTTGAATCTATCTGGCAGAATGGATAGTAAATTCAGACAAGATACACTTACCGTTCCTTATGAAGCTATAAAGGAGGCTACAATCAACATGCTGTGCCATCGTTCATGGAATGCTGAAAATACAACTCCAAGTCTGGCTATTTACGACGACCGAATTGTATTCCAGAATCCGGGATCATTTCCTCTTGGTATGACATGGCAGGACTTTGCGAATGAGCACATTGGTTCTTTACCTGCCAACCCAACTATAGCAAATGTATTCTATCGACGTGGTACGATGGAGGCTTGGGGGCGAGGTATAGGTCTCATTATGGAGAGTTGTAAAGAGCAGACTCTTCCTACTCCGGAAATCAAAGTTGTTCCACCGTTTGTGAATCTCACAATATGGTTTAAGCATTCACTGACTGGGGGTGTAAAAGCATCTGCCCCCCAAGTGAAAGATTCGCACACTCCAAGTCACACCCCAAGTGATGATGATTCCACCTCAAGTCATAATGAAACAAATGATCAGTCGAATATCATTACACCCCAAGATAAGGTGTTTGAGTTTTGTAAATCACCGAAAAGTATCGTTGAAATAGCTGAAATGCTTGGAGTGAATGATAGAAGATGGGTGAGAAAGAAATATATTGCTCCCTATATTGGTACAAAACTTCAAATGACCATTCCTGATAAGCCCAATAGCCAAAACCAGAAGTATGTCATTATCAAAGAATGATATGAAAATAGTACGATGAAGTCTGCGAAAACCTTGCACACTTTCTATCCCTCCAGACCGTCAAGCCATCCTCGTCTGTGGTATGACAGATGTACCATTCTCCGGTATCCTCATCGTATGCGAAGTTTACCCTTCCTCCGCCAAGGATACCCAATTCGATAGACATGGTCTTTGAAAGGTAAACGGTACCCTTGCTGTCCATGTTGATGGTCCGCTTTCCCTGATAGACAATCTGCTGCGGACGTGAGTCTTCTCTATTATAGGTCATAAGTCCATATGTTTAGTGATAATACAATCGTGTTCAGTAAAGGAGACCTTCGGCTACCAGCATCTGGCTTCTCCACAAAAATCCTCTGTGTGGGCGTACCGTTTCCATAATGGTACGTACCTTGCATGATATTTCTTGCCGCAAAAATAGTCGTTTTTCCGGATGATTGCGGCAAGAAATAAGGATGACTGATTATTAGAAAATAATAATAGTACCCAAGTTTGATATTTCAGGAAAATGAATTTAAATTCCATGAAAATTTTGTTATATCGCTATAAATGAGTATCTTTGTTTCGTTGGAACAAGGCAAATTCCTATCGGAAAAACATAGAAATGAAGCAGGTGCAGAAGTGGGTGCTTTTCTTGGAGGATTATTATAGCAGGCTGAATATCAGACTTGATTAAAGACTCCGTTAGTCCCGTCCGCACCGCGAAATAAAAAGCTCTGATTCTTAATAGAATTGGAGTTTTTTATTTTATCCTGATTCAATAATCTGTATTTTATACATCCGACCGCTTTTACTACAAGATCAGAATAAATAGGTTTATTTCGATTGCTAAATATCTTTTGTCGTATTTGGGAAAGTGTAAGTCCCGGTCTGGATTTCAGGATATTTTTTGCGTTTTCTTCTGTTCTATAACGATGTCAGTATCGTTGCAGTCTCTTTCTTAAGAGGAAAACAGACTATTCATGTGAATTGCTCTCTAATATGATCTGTGTAAAATCGGATAGTTTCTAAATTTTTCGATAAGAAATTATATATCCCGGACATTTTCAGACATGTATTCGGTAATGAGTAGGATAATATAGTTAATGTTTTATAATTATCTTTTGGCTTTTCTTAATTAACGGTTACCTTTTAGTTATTATATTTGTAGTATGACAGATAGGTTAGGAGGGCAATGTATTATGAAAAAGTTTATTCTTGTTTTTTTATGGGTAATCGGGGGGATGTGCACAGTTTTCTCTCAGGGGATTACGAAAAATGAGGCTGTTGCTATGCGGGACAAAACGGCGAAACCGCGTACGGCTTTGGTTGAAGCTGATGAGAATTTGAAGAATGCGATACAAGAAGAGAACAATCCTTTGATAGCAAAGTATCTGCTCGAATATGTGCATTATCAGTTACTGATTTCACGAGATAGTTTTCCTTCGTTGATACGGTTTGCCGAGCACTTGAGAGAGTCTTCTACCGATTCGGTGCAACGTGCCGTGCTCAGCTCTATTGAGGCTCAGATGATCTTTGATTATTATGAGGATACTCGGGGGATATTGGAGAATGGTGTTCTGACAGATGTAGCTCCCGATCTTGCGAAGATCGATGAATGGGATAGAGCAGCTTTTGTAAGAAAGATATCTGATTTGTTACAGTCTTCCGTCAAACCGGCAGAAATTTTACATAAAACTTCTACTCAGATTTATAAGGAAGCTCTAGATACCGATAAAGATTGGGAAATATTGACCCCGACCATGCTCGACTTTTTGGCGTACCGTGCAATAGATATATATGAGGGATTATTGACGAATCCGGTACTCCCTTTTATTCGCGAAGAGCCTTTGTTGAAAGAATTGAATATGCCGGCGGCGGATTTTGTGAATTATCCATATTTCCCTGAGAAATATCAGTTGAGACATCAGGTAATTGCCGTGTATCAGCTGTTGTTGAGATTTTCCGATCCAGAATCACCTTCTTACCTTATAGCTGATTTGAAACGGTTGGCGTTTTTACAAGATAACAACTCCGGAGTTGAATACCCTCAAAAATTAAGGAATCTGCTGAATGTTTATAAAGATAGTCCCTATTCGGTAGAAATAGCGATAGATTTATTGGATTATTATAGTCGGATATGGAATACATCTCCCGAAACCAAAGCCTATCTGGTAAAGTTATCTGATCGGTTGATTTCCCGTTTCCCGGAATATCCCCGTTTGGATTGTCTTAAATCTGAACGAGATCAATTGACGGCATATAGCTTCAATCTGAATATGGGTCAAGTTTTATATCCGGGAGAGACGCATACGTTATCTTTTGAGTATAAGAATATCAAGCAACTTTATTTGACGTTGTATCGTACGGAGGGTAATGACAGCATCTTGCAATTTGCAGATACTTTGCATTTGAGTGATACGTTGAGTTTGGCAAATCGCACCGGGAAATGTGTTCTTCCGGCACTGAATAACGGGGAATATTTCTTGAGATTTTTTTCGGAAGAGAAAGCTGATCTTGGAAAGATCGGTTTTTATGTTTCCCGCATCTACGCGGCGACTTTAGCTCCGACAGAAAAAGAGACGCTCGTTATTCTGACTGATTCTAAAAGCGGAAAACCGTTATCCGGGATTCCGGTAAAATTGTTTCGTTCGGATTCTGAAGATTCTTATGTGAATACGGTAAAGGCAGATCGTTTGGGTTTGGTTCGTTTGGGTGAGAAAGATACGGTAATGTATTTTAAACCCGAAATGAAGAATGATGTTTATTATCCGCTTCAGAACTTGAGATACGGATATTGGAACGGTGATGCGGATACGGAACGTGAAATGATTTCTCTCTTTACCGACCGTTCTGTTTATCGTCCCGGACAGACGCTTTATTTTTCCGGAATTGATTATCGGGTGGGAGAAAAAGTCGGGACAGTCGTGCCTGACGGACGTTATACAGTCGTTCTTTCGGCTCAAGGTAAAGATATTGCCCGCCGTACGGTTCAAAGCGACTCGTTCGGTTCGTTTACCGGATCTTTCGTGCTTCCCTCGGATATGGTAAACGGATATTGCCGGATTAGGGTAGAAGGTCGTAACGAAAGTTTATCTGTACAAGTGTCGGAATATAAAAGACCCACTTTCCGTATTTTATTCGAGCCGGTAAAAGATGCCGTGTCTTTAGGGCAGGTGGTCTCGGTTAACGGCAAAGTCATCAGCTTTTCGGGAGTTCCTGTTTCGGGAGCGGATGTTTCTTATACGGTGCAACGTCTTGCGAACAGTTGGTGGAGAAATAAGGGTGAACAGATAGCTCAAGGGGAATTGTTTACGGGAGAAGACGGAGGGTTTACTCTCCGATTTGTTGCTCGGAAAAGCGATAAGGATGCGTTGAAAACCGGAACTTTTTATCGATTCAGGATTGATGTAAATGTAACATCTGCTAATGGTGAAACGCAATCTCAATCTTATTGGGTGACGGTGGGAGAAAGTCCGTTGTCGGTGCAGATGGAAGTTCCCGAAATGATTGACAAGAATGCGCCCAATCCGGTCAAGTTCAGGATAACGAATATGGCAGGGATGCCGGTTTCGGTGAAATGTAAGTATATATTATATTCGATGTATGGTTTGGAAAATCCTATATCGAAGCATGATATTATAAGTGCCGATTCTTTGAAAGTGCGGATGCAGGTAGAAGAAAAGAGTTTCGTGTCGGATAATATTCCTGCTTTGGGAAGTTGGAAAAAATTGCCTTCGGGCATATACCGTCTTGTACTTCAGGTGACGGATACTAATGGGAAATTGGTTATCAGAAATGCCGATTTTGCTTTATATAGTATGCAAGATAAAAAGCCTCCGATAAAAACGTATGAATGGGTTCCTGAAGATTTGTATCAAGTTTCGGACGGAGAGTCTGTCGATGTCATATACGGGACTTCTATCAAGCAGGCATACGTTTTGTATAATTTATATGATGGATTTCGGTTGGTAGACTCCCGGAGAGTAAAAATATCGGATAAAAATTACCGATTCCCTGTTTTATATAAACCGGAATATGGTGATCGTCTTAAGCTTTTCGTATCTTTTATAAAAGAAGGATGTTCTTATAACTCTGTGATAAATATACATCGGAAAAAGCCGGATATGAAATTGTCGATAACGACTTCTACTTTCCGGGACAGAACAGTTCCGGGCAGTCAAGAGTCTTGGAGCTTTACAGTGAAGGATGCATCGGGGAAGCCTGCTTCGGCACGCTTTATGACCGAGATGTTCGATGCTTCTTTAAATGAGATAATGCCTCATGATTGGAGTTTCAGACCGGTATATAATCCGATAGATTATGGCCTGTTTTTGCGGGATATAGGCGGGCGGAATATCTGGAAATCCGAGCAGATAAGCACTTCTTGTTTTCCGCTTTATTTCGGAAGGTTTGTTTATTCAACTATTTACAGAAGAATGACCTCTTTGACTTTTGCGACACAGATGAATACAATGGCAAAAAGTCGCCCCTATATGTCTGTTGAAGATGTAGCAGTTCCTGCTGTCCCGGAGGATGCGGCCGGTTCTGAAAATTTAGAGCAAACACCTGTGCAATATCGGCGGAATTTCAATGAAACGGCATTTTTTTATCCTCAATTGACGACAAATGAGCAGGGAGAAGTGTCTGTTAAATTTACGATTCCCGAAAGCAATACCGAATGGCAATTTCAGGCGTTGGCTTATACGAAAGATCTGAAATATGGTTCGTATAAAAATAATATGATTTCTCAAAAACAGTTGATGGTAGCCCCGAACATACCTCGTTTTGTACGTAGAGGAGATGAGGTTTCGATTGCTACATTAATGCAGAATATATCAGATCGTTTGATGAGCGGCGGTTTCACATTCGAGTTGTTCGATCCATATACTGATAAAGTGTTGGAACAGAAAAAGCAGGAGTTTATTCTTGAAGCCGGAAAATCAAAATTGGAGAGTGTGGATTTTACAGTTCCTGAGGGGTTGGATGTGTTGGGTATCCGTGTAAACGCGGTGACTCCCGGAGTAAGCGATGGAGAACAGCATATTATTCCGATATTGCCGTCGCGGACGTTGGTGACGGAGGCTGAACCTTTTGTGTTGAAAGGCGGGAAGGAAATAAAAAACATACGGATGCAAGGGCTTTCTGATGATGCAGAGGAAAATTATCGTATGGTATTGGAGTATACGGCTAATCCACTTTGGTATGTAGTGCAGGCTCTTCCTCAATTAAATGAAGTTTCGGGTACCGACGTTATTAATATTACGGCCGCTTTATATGGCAATACGGTCGCTTCGGTTTTAGCTCGCAATAATCCTGAGATCGTTTCGGCATTACAGACTTGGAAAGTTAAAAATGAGACCGGTTCATCTTTAGCATCTCCTTTGGAGAAAAATGAAGAGTTAAAATCTGTATTGATTTCAGAGACGCCTTGGGCGTTGGATGCACAAAATGAAACGGAACGATTACAATCACTTTCTGGTTTGTTGGATGTTGCCCGTGCTGAGCAGTTGCAAAATAAAGCATTGGAATTGCTTCGTGACTTGCAGAAGCCCGAAGGCGGCTGGGGTTGGATGAAAAAAATGCCGGTTAGTTTCCTGATGACGGTTAATACTTTAGAAGGTCTGTCTCGCTTGACGAAATTAGGCGGAATACAATATGACGAGGCTTCTAAATATATGCAGATGCGGGCGATCAATTATTTGGATAGTTGCATTATTTTGGATCAGGAAAGGAGGAAAGCTAATAAGTCGGGTGTGGTATCTAAATATGGCAAGCTTCTTTATGTATATGTGAGAAGCAGCTATCGGGATATGCCGTTGGCGAAAGCGCTGAGCGCTCATAAAGAGATCATCGAGTATATAAAGAGGGAGTGGGTTTCTTTCTCTTTGTACGAAAAAGCTGTTGCCGCAGTATCATTGTATCGTTACGGTTTTACCGCTGAGGCCAAAGAGATATTGGAGTCTTTGCGAGAATATTCTACAACGACAGAGGAGCTGGGTATGTTTTGGCAAAATAATAAGTCGTCTTATGCTTACAGAAATAGTGCAATACAGGTACATACTGCAATAATGAATGCTTTTGCAGAGATAGATCCGAATTCAAAATCTGAGTTGAATGAGATGAAACGTTGGTTGATTATGCAGAAACAGACACAGAATTGGGGATCTGTGCCTTCGACGATAGATGCTGTCAATGCAATATTGAATACCGGAGACTATATGTTGTCAGCATCGAGAAATACGGTAAAAATCACATGGGGGAAAACCGTTTTAAAACCGGAGATTACGGATGGTTTCACCGGATATGAACGGTATGTCCGTCAGGGAGCGGAGATTACTCCTGATTTGGCAAATGTCGAAGTATCGGCCGATCAGAAACAACCTTCATGGGGAGCGTTATACCGACAGTATTTTGCCGATTTTACACAGATACGAAATAAGGCGGTCAAAGGTTTTTCTATCGATAAGCAATTTTTTGTGGAACAAATGTCGGGAAAAGAAAAAGTGTATGAGCCTTTGAATAAAGTAACGCTGAAGAGCGGAGATAAGGTCAATATCCGTTTGATAATAAGGACAGATCGTGATTTGGAATTTGTCCATGTAAAAGATCAACGTCCTGCATGTTTCGAACCGGTCGATCAGCTGTCGCGCTACGAATGTAAAGACGGAGTTTGCTATTATCAGGAAACAAAAGATGCGGTGACGAATCTCTATTTCGATTTTCTTCCGAAAGGTACTTATGTAGTTAGTTATGATGTGTGGGCCGATCGTCCCGGAAGTTATCATAACGGTATTTCTACGATACAGTGTCTGTATGCTCCTCAGTGGGTTGCCAATACAAAAGGGCGTATGATAATCGTGAAGTGAAATAGGTAATCGCATCGGAATCTACGAGAGCCGTTTAGTTTGAGAATCTATATAAATTTTACACAAACAATTTGGAGGCATATAAAAGTCCTGCCGGTAAGAATTCTTACCGGCAGGACTTTTATATATGGCCCGGTTATCGCGATAGTTTGTCTTTTGAAGATGAAATGTTAAAAATGAACATTAAAAATCTCTTTTTCAGTACATGGATTTTGAAAACGTTAACAACCTGCTTACCTTTGTCGATATTATATATGTTTCTTTTTGAAATTTATATGTTTATGTCTGTAACTGATTACTTAAATAAAAAGATATGAACTTGAAAAATTTATTGATTATGGCGGCGATGTCTGTGATGGCGTTCGGATTTGCCGCATGTTCTTCTGATGACGATGATGATAAAGACGGAATGCTTTATGATGATGTAAATTCGGAATATAATGACTATGTCAGTGTTTGCGGAATAAAATGGGCAAGAGGTAACCTTCAGCATTTAGGTGAAGATTGGAAGATTGCCGATCATCAGTGGGAATACTTTAATTATGTCGATGGTAATACCGGGTCGTCTATTTCACAAAGTTCTTCGCAAATGGATCATTTCAATTGGGGAGTATGCGGTGCAAATGCTTTGACTACCAGTTCCAGTGTTTGTGCAAAAAATGTGTCGCAGGATATAAGCGGTAAAATGTTTACCGATGAGGCATGTACGGCCGAGACCTCTGATTTTGCTGCCGCATTATACGGAGATATTGCTTATTGGGCAACACAAGGGGCATGGAGACTGCCGACACAAGCGGAGTTGCAGAAATTGTATAATGAAGCTTCATATCAATATGGATATTATACGACAGAGGATGGTAAAAATGTATATGGATATTTGTTTACTCCTCCGATGAAAAGCGGTCGTGTAGAGAATACTTCAGCACGTCAGATTACCGATGAAGAATTGGTCGGCGGGCTTTTCCTTCCGGCAACGGGGTATCGTATCTATCCGGGATCGACGATTTCTAAAAGCGGAGAAGTCGGCTATTACTGGACATCTCAGTATCGTAGTGCCGGAGATAATGATTATGCCTATTATTTAGAGTTGCAACCGACTCGGATTCGTTGGGCGGGAAATGCCAGCTATTACGGACGGTCGGTACGACCTGTGAAAAATTAGATTGTAGAAGATTCCCATAAAGGAATCCTCAAAGCAGACTTGAATAAAATTTAAAAAAGGTAGCCGTTTCCGATAAATGTCAGGATAACGGCTACTTTTGGCATTATAACAGCTTTATCGATGGGTTCTCATTCTGTCTTTTGCCATTTCGGCATATTCAGTACCGGGACGTCCGTAATTGCAATATGGGTATATGCTGATCCCGCCTCTTGGTGTAAAAAAACCGGTAACTTCGATGTATTTGGGATTCATAAGTTTGATGAGATCTTTCATAATCAAGTTGACGCAATCTTCGTGAAATCCTCCATGATTGCGAAAACTGAATAGGTAAAGCTTCAGACTTTTGCTCTCTACCATTTTTATATCCGGAATATAATCGATCTGTATAGTTGCAAAATCCGGTTGTCCTGTAATAGGACAAAGACTTGTAAATTCAGGACAGTTGAAACGTACCCAATAATCCATCTCCGGGTGTTTATTATTGAATGCTTCCAATACTTCAGGAGCATAATCTTGGGGATATTCTGTCTTTTTTCCTAATAGGCTTAGTGTCGTTTCTTCCATATATAAATATTATACTTCTTTTATTTTTAGTATATTATAAGAAATGTCGGTGTCATATACATCGCTTCCGTCAATTCGTTTGATTAGCTTTACCACTCGTATGGTAACCGGTAAGATAATAGCTTCGTAGGCCGATTTCAGAATTGCTTGAGTTACAATGAGTATCAGCAGCTCGTTAAACGGTACGACTCCGGCGAAAGCCACAGGAAAAAAGATCAAAGAGTCTGCGCTTTCTCCTACCAGTGTCGATACCATTGCCCGAAGCGAAAATCTTTTACCTTTGCTGGCTACTTTCATTTTGCTCATGACGTAAGCATTCAAAAACGATCCGGCCAAAAATGCGATCAAACTGGCTACAGCGATGCGGGGAGTTGCGGCAAATACCAAAGAAAAGGCTTCTTGTCCGTTCCAGAATGAAGCCGGAGGCAAGAGTATTGCCAACTGTATAAGCGCTACGGCGAGAAAGTTCATGGCAAATCCTGCCCAAATGATCAACCGGGCTTTTTTATAACCCCATACTTCGGCAATACAATCATTTATAATATACGAGATAGGAAATACGATAAGTCCGGCAGTTGCTGTGACAGGACCTAAAGAGATCATTTTCACTTCCAGAATGTTGGAAATGATGAGGCATACACAGAAAAGTATGCTCAACACCATAAAGGGGAGGCTGACTGTTTTTTTCATACATCTTGTTTTTTACGTGGTTTATCAAGCACACGGGAGTGCAAAGGTACGATCTTAAGGAATACTTAATTGTTAAAAATGAAAAAATATTTACGCTTCTGTTTTTCCGAGGGATGGAGCTCTGACAATGCAATGGTGTGTCACCGCTTTTGAGGAACATTGGCTTATTTTTATAAGATATAGATAATCGGCTTGAGTATATTTTTCTCTATTTTTGTTTCTTATAAATACTATCGGATAATTATGAAATATTTTATTGTTGGGGCCTTAATCGCCTGTTTTACTGTTACAGTAGCTTCTTCAAAGGATGAAAGAGAGTTGAAGATGCGTATCGCTTCTGTTCTGAAAGAGAAAAGGGCAACCGTCGGAATTGCTGTTTTATATGGGGATAACCGGCTTTTTGAAGTGAATAGGGGCGATTATCCGATGATGAGTGTTTGCAAATTTCCATTGGCTCTTGCAGTTCTCGATTACCTTCATAAAAATAATCTTTCTCTCGACACCGAGATATTTATCCGGGAATCGGATCTGTTACCTGATACATATAGTCCTTTGAGAGATCGGCATCCTCAGGGTAATATTAAGATGTCGATACGGGAGTTGCTTTCTTACACGGTATCGTTGAGTGATAATAATGCGTGTGATATATTATTCGGGTATATCGGCGGGACAAAAGTTGTTTATGATTATATTGCAAAGAAGTAATAAGAGTCGGCTTTAATAAGCAAATTTTATCCTATTTGTTTAGGGTAATGTTGAGGGTATTTGTTCCTTTATGGATTGTGCGAACAAGTATTTGATAGAGATAATAAAAATAAGATTTACAAAAAATGCCGATAAAATACTCGTAAAATATTTTACCGGCATTTTTTGTAAATCTTTACTATGCGTTTTCTGTCATCATTCCTTTTAAAACAGAGTCGGCGGTTTCTTTGCCCAATGTGTTTTCGATAATTTTTGCAGCAAATTTTATCGTAGAAGCCGGGCCGTTTCCGGTAATAATGTTTCCGTCTATTTCGACCGGTTGAGCTGTGTAAGTAGCTTCGGTGAGAAATTGTTCGAATCCCGGATAGCAAGTGGCCCGTTTACCTTTCAAAATTTCGTTCTTCCCGAGAACGAGAGCCGGTGCCGCGCAAATTGCAGCGATATTTTCTCCTGAAGCTGCCCTTTTTTTCAGCATTTCGATCAGTGGTGCATACTCTTCAAGATGTTTTGCGCCGGGCAATCCTCCGGGTAATATGATCCATTGTGCGTCAGATATAGTTTGTGTATCGAAAGTCATATCTGCACGGACAATGATGTCATGGGCACCTTTGACTTCTAATTTCGGAGAGATAGATACTGTTTTTATTTCCATACCGGCCCGGCGTAACATGTCTGTAGTAGCAAGAGCTTCGATTTCTTCAAAACCTTCTGCTAATAAGAGATAAGATACTTTCATAGTCGTATTGAATTAATTCTTGTATTTTAATGAATATAACAAATATACAATAAAGATTTTGGGATTTTGAAAATTAAATTCGATGAAAATTTTTTTTAACAACAATTTATTCCGGTTGACTTTCGGGATTGTGAGAATCGGCAAAAATTTTTCTTTATATGGAAACGCCTCCGAAAATTTAAGAGAAAATTTTCGGAGGCGTTTCAAAATTTTTAAAGAACTGTTTTTATTGTAGAGTCCCTTGTTCGGCTTGTTTAATCATATTTTCGTTTGCTGTGATATAGATATCCACCCGACGGTTCTGTGCACGTCCTGCTTCAGTATCGTTGCTGGCGACAGGTTCGTGGTATGCTTTGCCGGCTGTAGTCATTCTGCTTCTGGGAATACCGTTTTGTACGAGAAAGTCGGCAACAGCCTCAGCTCTTTGAGCGGAAATCCTTTCGTTTACGGCTAAAGTCCCGGTATTGTCGGTATGTCCCCATATTGTAATATCAGTTTCCGGAGTATTTTTTAGAGATGCGGCAAATTGAGACAATGCTGTTTTTGAAACTGCATTCAAAGTTGAACTGTTCAATTTAAATAGAATACCGTTGTCAAAAGTTACTTTAATAGCTTGAAGTCCGTTTTGGTCTGTTACGGTAGAAACTTGAGCATTTTCTATTTTTTCCAGTTCGGCTTTTTGCTTATCCATCTTTTTCCCGATAAGAGCTCCTGCACCGCTACCTACCGCAGCACCCACGGCAGCACCGATTGCTGCACCTTTACCTTTTCCTATAAGAGCACCGATTCCGGCACCTAAAGCAGCACCGCCACCTCCCCCGATGAGAGCACCTTTACCTGTATTGTTCATCGTACCACAGCTGGCGAGCATCATAATCGCTGCTAAAAACAGCGCTGTAAATTTCAGATTTTTCATTTTTCTCTGTTTTTTATTGATAAAAGATTAAAATCTTGATTACAAATGTAGGTATTTTTTTAGTTATTGTACTTTGTTTCATTCTTCTTTTTTATAGAAATAAAAAGATTTTTTTATTGGAAAATTTAAAGTTCTAAATAGTACCGTTTTTATCAGAGTAATAAAAAAATCGGGAAGATTTTACCGTTAGATAAGTTTAATTTCATGTTTTACTATTCAGGAAAAAGTCGTATCTTTACTTGCATATATTTTAGTAATATATTTAGACGATGAATAGTTTCGGAACAATATTCAGGCTTACTTCATTCGGTGAGTCTCATGGAAAAGGAGTAGGAGGCGTTATCGATGGGATGCCTGCAGGAGTTGAGATCGATATGGATTTCATACAGAAAGAGTTGAACCGTCGTCGTCCCGGACAGTCTTCGATTGTTACTCCGAGAAAAGAAGGGGATAAGGTAGAGTTTCTTTCAGGCATATTTAACGGATATTCTACAGGAACACCTATCGGCTTTGTCGTGTATAATGAAAATCAGCATTCCAGTGATTACGATAATTTAAGAGAAGTCTATCGTCCGTCCCATGCAGATTATACATATCAGCAGAAATACGGATACCGGGATCATCGAGGAGGCGGTCGTTCTTCGGCAAGAGAGACGATTGCCCGGTGTGTCGCCGGGGCTTTGGCAAAGTTGGCATTAAGAAGACTCTCTGTCGATATCAAAGCGTTTACCTCTCAGGTAGGGCCGATCAAATTGCCTAAGGATTATACTCATTATGATTTGGATAAGATAGAATCGAATATCGTACGTTGTCCTGATGCTGATACGGCAGAAAAGATGATAGAATTGATTGCGGATGTCAAGTCTGAAGGGGATACGATTGGCGGGGTCATTACCTGTGTCATTAAGAACGTCCCGGTGGGATTGGGTGATCCGGTGTTTAATAAATTACATGCCGATTTGGGTAATGCCATGTTGAGCATTAATGCGGTAAAAGGTTTCGAATATGGTATGGGATTCGACGGTGTTCAGTATCGCGGATCTGAAATGAATGATGTGTTTATAAAAAAGGACGGTAAAGTTTCTACAATGACAAATCATTCGGGAGGAATACAAGGAGGAATTTCCAATGGAGAAGATATCTATTTCAGAGTTGCATTCAAACCTATTGCTACTATTTTGCGTGATATCCGAACACTGGATTATGCCGGCAATGAGATAAATCTGAAGGCAAAAGGACGTCATGACCCTTGTGTATTGCCTCGGGCAGTTCCTATCGTCGAATCTATGGCGGCAATGGTTATTCTCGATCATTATTTGTTAAATAAAACGAGACATATGGATTGAATGTATTTGAAAAATAAAGATTTGAAAGTATGAATGTAAAAGAATATATTGAGAAAAATCGCGGACGGTTTCAGGAGGAGTTGTTTTCTTTGATCAGAATACCTTCTATAAGTTCAGATCCTTCACATAAGAACGATATGCAAGAGTGCGCTTTGCGCTGGAAAAATTTATTGCTGGAGACCGGTGTCGATATGGCAGAGGTGATGCCGACTTCGGCAAATCCGGTAGTATTTGCTTCTAAAGTTATCGATCCGTCAGCTCCTACGGTTTTGGTTTATGGGCATTATGATGTGATGCCTGTCGAGCCTTTGGAGTTGTGGAATACCGATCCTTTTGAACCCGTAATTCAGGACGGACGTTTGTGGGCGAGGGGGGCTGACGATGATAAAGGTCAATCGTTTTTGCAAGTCAAGGCATTTGAGATTGCTTTGCGGGAGAAGTTGTTGAAATGCAATGTTAAGTTTTTGTTTGAAGGCGGAGAGGAGATCGGTTCTCCCGGGCTTGAAGATTTTTGCCTTGCTCATAAAGACCTTTTGAAATCGGATATAATTTTGGTTTCCGATACGAGTATGGTGGGAGCGGATGTCCCTTCTATTACTACCGGTTTGAGGGGATTGGCATATTGGGAAATAGAAGTGACCGGACCTAATCGGGATTTACATTCAGGTATTTTCGGAGGTGCGGTGGCAAATCCTATAAATGTTTTGTGTAAAATGATCGCCGGAATTACCGATAATGACGGACATATTACGATTCCTGGTTTCTATGATGACGTAGAAGAAGTTTCTGCTCGGGAACGGGAGATGTTGGCTGCCGTTCCTTATAGTGAAGATAAATATCGTGAATCATTGGATGTAAAAGCTCTTTTCGGAGAGAAAGGGTATTCGACGCTGGAACGTACGGCGATTCGTCCGACATTCGATGTTTGCGGAATTTGGGGCGGCTTCACGGGAGAAGGGTCGAAAACGGTTCTTCCATCTAAGGCTTATGCTAAAGTTTCGTGTCGTCTGGTTCCGCATCAGGAACATGAAAAAATATCAGGAATGTTTATCGATTATATCAATCGTATTGCACCCGATTATGTACGGGTAAAAGTGACACCGATGCATGGGGGAGAAGGGTATGTATGCCCGATAGATCTTCCGGCATATAAAGCTGCGGAAAAAGGCTATGAGGATGCTTTCGAGAAGAAACCTTTGGCTGTTCGTCGGGGGGGTAGCATTCCTATTATCGCAGCTTTCGAGAAAGTTTTAGGAGTAAAATCTATTCTTATGGGTTTCGGTCTGGAGTCGGATGCGACGCATTCACCGAATGAAAATATGCCGATAGATATTATGGACAAAGGGATAGAAGCGATTGTCGGATTTTATAGGGAGTACGGAAGATAAGAATGGATGATAAACCTTATGCCGATTTCGGGGTATTCTTGAAAAAATATTTTCGAGGTAAAGTTCAAAAAATTTCTATAAATGCCGGATTTACCTGTCCGAATAGAGATGGGACAAAAGGAAATGGAGGTTGTACTTACTGTAACAATCAGACTTTCAGCCCTGAATATTGCCATACCGACAAGTCTATTACCGAACAGTTGCAAGAAGGAATCGGTTTTTTCGGACGCAAGTATCCCGACATGGAATATTTAGCCTATTTTCAGGCCTACACCAATACTTACGGAGATTTGCGATCGTTGCAGGGTAAGTATGAAGAGGCTTTGAGCGTTCATGGTGTTGTGGGGTTGATTATCGGTACACGTCCCGATTGTATGTCGGATCGACTTCTTTCCTATTTATCGGAGCTGTCGAAAAAATATTTTGTCTTGGTCGAGTATGGCATAGAATCGACATGCGATGAGACGTTGAGAAGAATAAACCGGGGACATAGTTTTTCCGATTCTGCGGATGCGGTAATGCGTACGGCAAATGCCGGAGTTTTAGCCGGAGCTCACATGATTTTGGGACTTCCGGGAGAAGATCGGGAAATGATTATTTCTCATGCAGAAAGATTGTCTCAGTTGCCATTGTCGACATTGAAATTACATCAGTTGCAACTGATCCGCAATACCCGTATGGCGTACGAGCAGTTGGAGAATCCTGAAGAATTTCACCTGTTCGATGTCGATGAATATATCGATTTGGTGATTGATTTTATCGAACATTTGAGACCGGATATTACAGTCGAACGTTTTGTTTCCCAGTCTCCCGATGATTTGTTGATAGCTCCGAAATGGGGATTAAAAAATCATGAATTCACTGCTCGTTTATTGAAACGTATGTTGCAGAGGAATAGTAGACAGGGGAAAATGTATGTTCCGTCTGTACTGTAATATATTTTGAAATTGTATTTTTGCAGTCATAAATTTATCGATATGGAAAAGTCTAAAGTTTTTTTTACCGATCTGCACACGACACCGTCCAGTAATTTGTTGGACAAGATGGAACGTCTTTGCCGTAGGGCAGGTATTGCAGGATTGGATTTTTCGAATCCGTTTACTGCAATAAAAATTCATTTTGGCGAACCGGGTAATTTAGCTTATATCCGTCCGAATTATGCAGCTCGTATGGCTAATTTGCTAAGAAGTTTAGGAGCGAAACCTTTTTTGACCGATTGTAATACCCTTTATTCGGGACGTCGTTCCAATGCAGTCGATCATTTACGCAGTGCTATGGAGAATGGTTTCAATCCTATTTCGGCGCAGTGCGATGTAATTATCGGAGACGGACTGAAAGGGACTGATTATAAGGAGATCGAAATAAATCAGGAATATTGTCGGACTGCAAAAATAGGAACGGCAATTGCCGATGCAGACGTGATCGTGACAATGAATCATTTTAAAGGTCACGAACAAGCCGGGTTCGGAGGTGCTTTGAAGAATCTCGGGATGGGTTGTGCCAGTGTCGGAGGAAAGCTGGAGCTGCATTCTGCCTCATCACCCAGAATAGAGGAGGCAAATTGTAAGGGTTGCAATATTTGCGTAAAACATTGTGCTCATGATGCGATACACCTGAATGATCGTCATATCGCTCAAATTGATTATGAAAAATGCGTCGGATGCGGGCAGTGTGTGGCTTTGTGTCAATATGATGCCGCTCAGTTAGGTGAAGGTGATACTTCGGAACGGCTGAACTATAAGATTGCCGAATATTCTTTGGCCGTATTGCAAGATAAACCTCAGTTTCATATCAGTTTTATTATGAACGTATCGCCTGAATGCGATTGCTGGAATCATAATGATGCGGCTATTGTTCCCGACCTGGGTATGGCTGCATCTCTCGATCCGGTTGCTTTGGATATGGCTTGTGCCGATTTGGTAATGAATGCTCCGTTGATTCCGGGCAGTCGTTTAGCAGAAGAACATCCGCATGAACATCTTGAAGGTGTAGATAAATTTGCCTGTCTGCATCCGGATACCAATTGGCGGGCAGGATTGGAACATGCCGAAAAAATCGGTTTGGGTACACGTGATTATGAACTGATAAAGGTATAAATACAAAATTCTGACCGATAAAGAAAATATTCGATTACACATAAGGCTGTCTCTTTTCTTATTCTGAAGTGACCCCAAAAAGTTGGACAAGTTAAACATTATCCCGTAATAGAAAGAGT